>JAABUT010000036.1_pt1 | contig 239474 bp, 233 predicted proteins | sample 5559281 | NCBI WGS metagenome assembly JAABUT01 (sample SAMN10711880, study PRJNA513359) | rock metagenome | isolation source: Antarctica rocks | place: Antarctica: Victoria Land, Ricker Hills nord | collected 2016-01-04
TAGAAGGAGAGGGTAGAATGACAGGCTATTAAAATATAATATATCTCTTTTAATTCAGTAGTAAATTTGATGGTTGAATGCGGGGAAAATTTGTGAGTCCGGCTTTTTTTGCTACCCGCGTGCCTACCTTAATCTTACAGTAACGACTTACTGCCGTGCATGAACCCTCAGGTCTTCAGCCTCCTTGCGGTAATACTTCCTCAATGCAGTAATTGGCCTCGTGTTATGCCTAGTCATGCAGACACACACCGTACGCACCCAGGGTCTTTCTATCAGATACAGTGAACCTGTGAAACGGGTCCACAACAAAGGATCTACGCTGCCTACTTTACTGTATAGTGTTGATGTCTCAAACTCACACTGTACTGATACACGATCATCTGCCTAGTTAGCCAAGAGGACAGTAAGGCGCTAAAGCATTACTACGACGCTGGACGGCACCCAAAGCACGTGGGAAACGATTAGCAAGGCCGATCATCCAGCTACTATTGTGCAAGAATCGGTCAGCACCACATGGAAAGATTCGAGGGCAGCTGTGAAACAAGTGAGATTGTAAAGGAGCCATCGGCCAGCACTCGAAGGCAGGTGATAAAGTCCAGACAGTGCAACTGCGGCGAATCTACAGTTATGAGGGCCTTGAAGCGGGATGGAGAAGGTGACACCCATCTCCGCTGAGGTTTACCGTTGTATATTAGATATTAGTCAGATATCACGATCGACGCTTGCCACGCGTTCAGCCGTTGGGTCTATCCAGCCTCCTTAGAATCGAGTCTGGATGCCAATTTTAGCGGGCGCTGGTGATGTCTCAACCTGTACTGCTGCCGTCTAGCCTTTCCTTTCTCATTTAATTTCGACCTGAACGCATCCACTAGGATGGGTCGAATGCGGCGGGCCTGTAATCTGGAATGGAACACCTGACGCTGCTGGAACTGTACAGCTCTAGCATCAACCCGTCTTCGGGCCTCAATATCTGAGAAGCATATAATCTATAAGAAGGACTACGTTCCGGCATTGATCGATTTCTTCAAACTCAGAGCTTCTCTATTTCTTCTATTATCTCCTAATCTGTTGGCCTGCTAGGCTTCATCCCTCTTTATCATTTCAACTCAAGCCATGGCACAACCGAGCACTATGAGCTGGCCTCGTCCCCGTTCTCCGGATACTTTGAGTAAGCAGAAGATGAGCGTGGAAGAGCAAGCACTGCAAGACACTCGCCGCTTGAATACACAGACACCTCCAAATGACATGGTAAGACACCCGATCTCTCGACATTATCATGTTTAGCTTTATAGATCAGCCGAAGCTCGTTCGTCTTGAAGCAGACCTTGTTTTGGTTCCCAAGAATCTTGTGCAGAGACAAGCAGTAAATCCATTACTGACTAGACCGTGAACGTAGGCTTTCTGGGGTGAGACTGCCTCAGCGATCGATGGTCTTTTACCAGACTATCCAGTCCCTTCCTTGAACGCCATCATTACTGAAGTCGTAAGAGTATCCAAAATCCAGGATGCGACAGCATCAAGGCAATTGGCGGATGCTTTCTCCGCAACCCAAGCAACACTCGCACAGTCGTTCGGACGCCTTGCCGGAAATTTGAGCTCAGAGTCCAGAGCTGCAAACTGGGCCACAGTCCGTTTCAAATCATTTCTCCTCTCACTTCGTGGGCCCTTATCAGAGTCGAGCTTAGCTTGTGTACTTCCCTCTCCTTTCAAAAATCAGAGTGCTGCCGCTGCCGCGCTATTGAGAGGCCTTGCCGAAGTATATACGGATCCCGCGGTATTTCAATTCGTAGGAGCAAGCAAGGACGGCAAGAAATTCGAAGTCAGGCAGCTCACCGAGCTGCTGGCTACCACACGTGTTGCTCAGCTTGGTCTAGATGAGATCAAGACGATTCCCAGCTCTCGTCATGTGATTGTTTGGTCCAAAGGCGTCGCGTTCAAAATCGACATTATCGATGTGCAGAGACGTCCCGTTGCTGCTTCGGTCATACTCAATCAAATACAACAAATTCTCAACGACACTGCTGCGAAAGTGGTTAGTGAAAGGAGCATCGCATCACTATCGACTTCTTGCAGTAGGGATGAATGGGCAAAGGTCCGATCCGAATTGTCAGGCTCCGGTTTATCTTTACAGGTATTGGAATCATCTATCACTTCAATCGCTCTCGAAGCCATCAGCACATCAGAGACTTCTGAGCTAATGGGACTTGCCAAAGGAGACACAGGCAATGTCTATTCCGACAAGACTTGTGGCTTTTCTGTGTTTACAAATGGGGCTTTGGCTGGCCGTGTCGATCACGCAGTTGCTGATGGCGGAGTCGTCGCATTTTTCATGAGTTTCTTAATTGATGCCTACAAGAGGGTACCAGCTCGCTTAGAAGTATCAGACTTACTCTCATGCCATCCTGTCGCTCCAATTCAGCTACCTAGTCATCACGTTCCTTTGCCATCGCAGAATTCCGCCTCACAACAGCTCTTTGCCAAAACTTCAGATATTTTCGAAATTCAGCATCCTGGCGACGTTCTAGAACTTCTAAGGAATTCGAAACTGTACAACATCACACTTCAGCTCGCTTTCCAAGCTGCAATCTCTTCACTTCCAGGTGATGCAACACTTCTTCTTGCGGAGCCAACATCTGTTCGTCGATTTGCAAATGGTCGTTGTGACCCAAATTACGTCGTGACTGAAGAGTCTGTTGCATTCTGCGCAGGATTAAAACAGCGGAAACCAATGGAGGAACTACTACCCCTTTTGATGGCTAGCATCCACCAGTACAAGAAGCAACTTGCGGAAACAAAGAACGGAGCTGGCATTGGACCTGGGATTGCACTTCTCCGTGAATGTATTTCTCAATTACCAGAGTCAGAAGACAAGCAAATCATCACGAATTCCCTCCTTGAATTCCGCAAACCCACTGCGTATTTTACTGGCGAACCCCTAGTTCCCTTGGGCATGACTGCTCAGTCTGCTGTCTTCGCACCGGATCAGATTGCTATGACATATATGGGTCGCCCGGAGAAAATATCAATGTGCTTGACAGGCTCAGGTCGGTTTTCGACGTTGCTTCAGCCTTTGCGAGCAGCATTTGAGCAATCTCTCCAGCTCGTTGGAGGCATGACCGCTACGCTAGCTACGATCGAATCCATGTATGCAGAGAAGGCATTGCCCACTCTTATATCGTACGCGAGCCACAAGAACCAAATAAGCGACAAAGGTGCCGTCGTCGTTCATGCAGGCGCTGGCGAGTCTATGGGATACTCCCAACAGGAGAGAACCCTAGTCGAATTTATCCTCTCCGTCGTTGTATTCGACGCCCAGCAAGCTCTAAAAGCCGGTTCTAGCGCTATCGACGTTGCTCAGAAATGCGTGGTTGCGCTCGAGAACTGCGTGTTCTTTAATGCCGGCAAAGGAGCCGTGTTCAACTCATCGGGGGAGCATGAATTAGAGGCTGTCGTTGCTGATGGCAAGACAGGGCGGTCTGGTGCAGTTGCCAACACAAAGCATGTTCGAAATCCAATCTTGGCAGCGCGAAAGGTCCTTGAGTCTTCCAGTCACGCTTTCATCGCTGGAGCCGCTGCAGATGAGTTTGCGACCACTCACGATCTCCAAGCCGTTTCAAACAAGCATTTCTCCTCATACGCACGTCGGGCGCAATTTGAGGCCGTTTCTGGAGGAGCATTGAGCCTGAAGAAGCACCCACAAACAGTTGGCGCTATTGTTCTTGATGCCGAAAATCATCTTGCTGTTGCATCTTCGACTGGGGGCGTCGTTAACAAAGCTGCCGGAAGAATTGGAGATACTGCAATCCCCGGTTGTGGAGTCTTTGCTGATAGTCGGATTGCTGTGGCCTGCTCTGGCGAAGGTGATGCGTTTTTACAGAAGAGCGTAGCAGGTCAGGTGGCTGGCATGACTACCTATGGCTCAGTGCCTGTTTCGAAAGCAGCTCGTGCAATTCTGGACGACCTCCAAAAGCAGTTTGAAGCAAGTGGTGGAATTATCTCTCTTGATGCCAAGGGGAATGTCGACATCGAATCAACCGCTAAGTCTTTTTTTGTAGCAGCCGCGCCAAAAGACCAACAACCATGGTCTCGAGTCCTCCCTTGGTCTGAAGATCGGAATGCTTCAGGGGTACGAACTGAATTGGAGAAGGAACAAGACACGCGTGTCTTTTATGAGGACCAGAACATTGCAGCCGAGCTGTGCAACAAACCTCTGACCTCAGGTGATGCGATCATACGACTGAAAGAAGAAGGGATCGCTCGAACCGCGGCTACCCTGGATGGAAAGCTTACCTTCGTAAGCACCATGCGCTCGATTCGACACGCTTCTAGTGTTCTGAAGCAGGGACTTACCTCCCGCCGTATCGCACTTGTCTTCGACGAAAGCGTCAAACTTACTCCCATGCATGGACTCGGCGATGACTGGGTCGCAGTCACACATGTCGAAGAGGAATTTCACGGCCATTATCCTGGCTACATCAGCTCCAAAAATGGTCCCAAGCAATCTAACGAAGACTTGGATCGCATACGCCAGAGAGCCGCTGACGTAGAAACGCCTGCTACAGACACTACGTTCTTCGGATCCCGAGACGACAGTAACTTATTTGCAAAGATTGTCAGAGGAGAAATCGAGCAATGGCGAGTATGGGAAAGTCCATCGCATGTCGCATTCCTCACCCCGTGGGGCAATACGCCAGGCTACACCGTTTTGGTACCACGCGCCCATCTCTCGAGTGACATCTTCGACCTGTCAGACACTAATTACCATGACCTCTCCGAAGCGATCTTTGATTGTTCAGCACTGCTCAGGAAAGCTTTAGACGTTGACAGGATTGGATTAATCTTCGAAGGGATGGAGATCGATTATGCGCACGCCAAATTAATTCCTATTCCAAGGGAGCGTGTACAGCAAGATATCCAAACAGAGGAATACTCGGAGAGCTATCGCGGATTCGTGTCATCGAAGCACTGCTCAATGACGGTTGAGGTAAGTAGCTCTAAAACCGACTTGGTAGTGTAGCTAACCGGAGTAAATAGACCTCGTCCCTTCAAAAGGTGATGACTCAAATAAAAGAGAGAACCACAAATTTCAAGGCAGTGGTACCACATCAGTCTTGGAAGTACCCTTCAACTCATTTCACTGAGGCCCTCAAATCTTCGTGGTACAGAGATCTGTTCCACGTTGTGGACGGGTTTTTCCATGGTACGATAAAATACTTCAACCAAGAGTTACGTTACAGCTATGCTTTGACGCCAGTAACCACAGACTGTATATCGTCTCCTATGGGACTGGGATCCGATTCGCTCCCTGTCAGCGTAGACCTGTTCAACGCGTCAACCTACCTCGCGGACTCCATGCAGTTCACCTTGGAGTATCTTTTGCGATTCAACGATCATGCTCCAGGCATGTATTATATTGCTCCTTCTTTCCGCGGAGAAGATCCCGATGCCACCCATCTCAACCAGTTCTTCCATGCCGAATGCGAGCTTCGGGGGAATATGGAAGACGCAATGAAAGTTGCTGAAGGCTACATCTACAGCGTCACAAAAACCCTGTTCGAGCAGCATGGAGATATAATTCGGGAAATGGCAGGCACCACAGATCACATACAAGAACTACTAAACAATTTCGACCCACAAGAAGGTTTCCCCCGCGTCTCCAATGATGCAGCAATCGAGATGGTCCCATCCCGAGCCTGTTGGGAATATGTCGACGACAACGACATCAAGCTTGGCAGAAAATTGACTCGTGCAGGGGAGAGGTTCCTCATCAAAAAATACGGCGGTTTTATATGGCTCACCGAAATGGATCATCTCTCTGTCCCCTTCTATCAGGCGTATACCGAGGAACACGGCACAGAGAAAGCCAAGGCCGCAGATCTACTCTTTGGCTTAGGAGAGACCCTTGGCCTTGGTGAACGGCACGCAACAGTCCAAGAAGCTGTTGCCGCGCTGGACCATCATGAGATACCCCATGATTCATATCAATGGTACCTCGACATCCGAACAGTTCAGCCGGCCAAGACTAGTGGCTGGGGACTGGGAAGTGAGCGGTATCTCTGCTGGTTGCTACAGCATGACGATGTGAGGGATGTGCAGCTGCTACCGAGACCAAAAGGGTCGAAGTTCCTCCCCTAGAAGGGTTTCAGAGGAAAGATCACATAGATGGATTGCTACGCTGGACCTGTAAAAAGGAAGATATAGTCTAAATGTATAAACTATTTGGTTATTTTGAGCTCTGTTCTCACAACATCTAGCATGTGGAGTCCCTTGAACAAAGTGGTACAATTTTGAATCATCAGTTCAATGCAAGAAGTGCTCGTCACATGACCGTTCGCATATCCCGGATGTTGTCGGCGAATCGGCAGCCCACGGAAGGTGCCGAAAGGTTTTCCTGCCTCAACCAATAAACATCCATCCATTTCCCTCTGCTCATCTGGTGGTGCTGTAATTGAATTAATTATTTGTCTGGTCAGGATAGATCGAGACCAATTGGACGTGGGCCTCTACCACTTACTCCCCAACCTTAGTCTAAGTCTCATACAATCGCGTTCCCTAGCTACGGCGAGGCTGAAGCAATATGGCAGTTCGAGTCTCGAGGGCGCACTACCTGCAATTGAGATCATCAAGATAGCACAACCGAATGGGCTATGAGACACACTGTTAAGATATGGCAAATGGAGACGTCGACCCAAGAATCAACACAAGCGCCGCTTTCGTCATCCGCAATGGGGTACCAAAGACAAGTGACTACAGCCCTCAAAACGGAACTGCGACCAGTGGGCACAAAAGGAGCCTGTCGGGGAGCATACTGTCGAAGTTGTCCTTTTTGACACCAAACCCTGTTGATGAAGATGTCGGTGTATCGCCATCGAAGACGACCTTCGGAGAGAAGCCCCCCATTAGCCCCAGATCACCTGGAGGTGCAATGGCATCAGCGGTCCAGCAGAAGAAGACGCGAAAGCGCAAAGGTTCGTTGCGAAAGACAGCTCTTCTCGGCACGAAGTTACGACTTGAAGGGAAAGATCGTCGTGCCGCGAACGTGGAACAAGTGAAGACAGTGCAGCCGGGAGAAGTGAAGGGAATGAGCATGGACGGGTCTTCAAGCCCTCCATCACCAGATTCACCGGAAGACATGCTCACGCCTCGCAATACGCATTTCCCTGTATTAGATGCGAAAGTCGGCTGTCCAAACCACACAATCACATCCACAAACATAACGCGCGATGAAAGTCTACCCTTTGGTGGCTTGCTGCGCAGTCCTACATTCGGCGACTCGTCCACCACCGACGAAGACGATCTGATGACCTTCCCGGCACCGGCCACCGCGTCCACTATTCCAAATCCTCTAAAAAAGAACTCTCTACCTGCTACAGACAGCTACTTCCCAGCTCAACCCTCATCCCTCCGCCACCGCCCTCGACCTGCAAAATCTCCTTTGGCCGCGCTCCCAGCCGAACCTCTCCCATCGCCGGAAGAATGGGACTATAGCGAAACGGAGTGGTGGGGCTGGGTGATGCTGGTGGTCACTTGGATTGTATTTGTGGTTGGCATGGGCAGTTGTTTTGGGGTTTGGAGCTGGGCATGGGATGTGGGAGAGACACCATATGCGCCACCAGAGCTGGAGGATGACCCAACACTGCCGATTGTAGGGTACTATCCTGCTTTGATTATACTAACCGGGGTAATGGCATGGGTATGGGTTGTTGTGGCGTGGGTGGGGATGAAGTATTTCAAGCATGCGAAGATCAGTGGAGAGGAAGGATGAGGGGAGTAGAATGCAAGTTTTGGAAAGCTATTGTTGCGACAGGGCCATATCCTCTGAAGCAGAGTGCCCTGGGAGAACGAGCCGATTGACCTCTTGCTCCGAGCAAGCAACTTCGGCGCCGGCACCAATGGGCGCTCAATCGTACCATATCCTCGCCGGCCCTCAAACCATGACACCAACCTCAGCCACACTCTTTTGGACAGCATTCAGCCGCTCCTTGAGCTTCTTCTCTTCGATGGAAGGGACCGCTGTCCCTAGCGGAGTCAAAGCTTGCGCCGCTCCTGGCGCATTACTCACCAGCCCTTTCGAAACAGCGAAGCCACTCGATCGATTGTAAGATGGGCTGTCATTGTAATATTGATCAATGATGGGGTGAATCATGACAGTTTGCTTATGAATGGTGAGGGTTGAATTGGTGGGAACCGTGACCCAATTATCTAAAGTCATGGTCAACCAGGAAGGATACATCAGCCGCTAGGACAATTCGGAAAGTATACCTCTCTCGAAAGTCAGCGGTTCACTGGCCACGAGTACGATATCCGCACCCTTATCCCTCCTTTCCATCTTGTAACTTCCTTTCGCCCCTTCCTGCTTCCAGCTTGTCCCAGACGAGAAGTACAAACTGGCCGCCTCATCGGTTGCACTACTCACATACCGCGTACAGATGACACTATGCCCGTCCGTTACCGCAAAGTTCAGTAGGCTCCGCGTATCGAGTCCCTCTCTTTCTCGATACTCGTCCGGAATTTCGGCAATCATTTGATTGATTCTCTTTATCGTCCTCAGTATCGCCTTCCTAAGGACCACATGCCCAAACCCATCCTTCTGCCCAAGCTCCTCGTCTGGATCAGTCCCATCCTCTCGCATACTATTCAGAAACAGCGCAAACGCCCACTCGCTGTCCGTACTCCCTTGTACGCCATTAAACCACTCCGCCTCGATCGACAAAGCGAGAGCGCGCTTGACGTACTTCCATCCGCCAATATTGCCATTGTGCATCCACATCAGGGCGCCATGACGGAACGGATGGCAGTTGCTGTCAGAGAGTGACCCCTCAGTCGTGGCACGCACATGGGCAAAGATGAGAGAGGAGGTGGTCTTGCTGGCGAGACGTTCGAGATTAATGCAGTTCCATGCGGGGATCGTCGAGGTGAAGATACAAGGTTCCGGGCCGAGAGCCGGGGGGGTGTAGTAGCCGATGCCGAAACCATCGCCGTTGTGGGGACGGCGCGTATCCTGAGAGGATGGGAGGTTAGCTGGTAGTTTGGGACAGGTTTGACAGGAGGGAAGAGGGTTTACCAAGCGGAGCCGAGAGTCGTATGATTGGGTGAGGATTGAGTGCTGGGGTTCGAGGATAAGCTTGGAGAGAAGAATCTCGTCCTTGCCTTTGTAGACCTGCTGGGAATTAGGTGCCTTGAGACTCTTTACTTGGGATATTTGATACCTCACCAGGAACCTGCACATTGTGCTATCTAATGTATAATTCTACACTACGTGATTAAGCGCCAGCCTTAGAAAGGATTCAGGAATCTGATAGGATCGGGCGACGTCGATGTCAAGACTGTAGATAAGTTCAGGTTTCTTTCAACTTCTATATCAATAGTTGGCTTTAAGTAAACCGTATGCTCACGTTCAGCATAACAGGCAAGCTGCATGAACACGACACTGACACACAAACCGCAAACAAGGGATCTCTAATCCGAAAGGTCGGTTCATTCGATTTTCGAAGAGCTTGCTTTCTGGACGATTCACCACCCTTTGCTAGAGGTGAGCAGTCTCACCGCCTCGAAATTGAACATATCGTCGGTGCAGGTGTGGTCGTCACATGACTAATCAGCCTTCTGGGGCTGTCTGTCACGTGATAGGAATTGTGCTGGGCTGAAAGTTCGAATCTTTTAGGTCTTCCTGCTCTCATCCTCCTATGTATCATGAATCCTTCGCTCCCGTCTACTACTTAAAGGAGCTGGTATGAAGCTATTCGAGAGAGGCTGAGTCAGAGCCGGTGTTGGCGCTGCAGGATTCTTCAAAGCTTGAGGGGGCTTGGCGTTGGCATCCTCTGCCATGTTTCTCTTGGTTGAGTGTTCAGAAGTGAGATCGTGAGATCGCTGCCTTTGCGATCTCTGATAGATGATCCGATACCTTGTGCTTCTCCACATCCTGTTGTCTGTTACAACTGTTTGATCTGGGTTCTACTTTTACCCATTCATTTTGCTTCAAGCTTCCCCACGTTCCTCTTCCTCGCCAACAGGACGTGACCTGGTTTGAAACACCGCGGGATCTGGTCGCCAGTGACTCAGCCCCTCAATCCTTCAATCTCACAACTTCGAGTCCGGTTGATATTGCTCTTTCTATTGAATTGTACGTGGTTGTCCAACATTTACACCATTTTACCTAACCCCGCCACTCACAATCCGTCAAGAGAATCTCTATTGGCTCTATCTTAATGGAGGTGGTATTCTGGTCCGAGGTGAGGCCATGGTCAACTGTCAACTGCGGCCCAACGTGAAACGTCCATCATCTTCTCGAAGACATGCGGGCTAAATATGGGCTGAAAAGCCCGTCCTATCTACATTCCTTTGATTGAGGATTGAGGCTTCCGTCTACTGCGGCCGGCCTGAAACAATTTTCTCTTGTGAAGACATCCAGTTCTGGTTATTATATACTTGCGATGGGGACTTTTTTGGTGGATCATAGGTTTTTTCATCACAACATTTCCGCATATTGCACTCACAAGTGATTTCGCTATTACCTCTATTTCAACATATTATTCCCCACTATCAAGACCTTATCTCCAATCCTGTAATCACCGACATCATCATGCATATCCATCAAATATTAGCAGTTGTGTGTTTCTCTATCATGGTAGTTGCAGTCCCTATTGAACCTGCGCCGCGTATGCAAGTCCAGCCTGAGTAAGCAATTTTATCTCTCTTTCTTCCGCAGAACTTGCCTGCTTACGCTGATACACCTCTAGTACGAGTACCTTATTCCCAGACACGCCTCAGTCAAGAGAGTTTGACCCGGCTGCAGTCGTTCAAGAAGATGAACCAGGTCGCGGCCAATGGAAGCTCACGCATCAATTCCAGAGCACCAAAGGTATGCCTCTAACCTCAACCTACCTTCATGGCATTCACTAATAGTATTGTAGCTTATGCACTACTGGACGACATAGTACATCTGGGTCGCAGTACTACTCTGCACAGTTTCAGGTGGGAGCGCAACCTTTCCGCTCCGAGAATTTGTACTGATGATTCTCAAAGAGCCCTGGATCATGCCTACGGCCTTCTTAATTGCCATAAGCTCGCCGATGGCAGCAAGGCCAACCATGGCGAACCATGCTCTGTGCAATACACGCAGTGAATGATACACTTGGTGTGTCGCTTGAGCAGGCTCGAGCAGCATTTACGACGAACTTGGTCCGGATCAGTGACCTTACGGCTTGGAGAACTTGGACAACCGTCTGACCGTGAGTAGGAGTTCGGACCTACGTTCGCCCAGGCCAAACTGTTCACCTCGGTTATCCAACACAGCGCCATTGACCATCACCGCTCCATTAAGGCGTAGTCGGATCACGCATGCGGCGCCGATCGACTCCGGCCTCAAGCATATCAGTATGCAACGGACACCCGCCCAACAGTATAGTATGTCTCCCACCTACCCAAGTCCTGGGCGTCTACTGATATTTTCATGCCAGAGAATCTACGTATACACAGGATGAAGCATCACTGCGATGTGCCGTCGTCGAGGGGAGTGCGAGCGCACTAACCCAAAGGATATGGCAGCAGTTCATGACGGACAGTGTAAGCGCTGCCTACAGAGGCTCAAATCCGAGGTAGCACATACTAGTTTTCCGTATCCTTATTTTTACATGCATAAGGTATCTACCGGTTATCAATAGGACAGGATTACTACTGGCGTGTGTTTCGTATATGAAACGTGTCTGAATGCAAGACCAAGACTGAGACACAATCGAGTAGTTCGACCGCGCCATTTCGCATTCAACAGCCCTTTGCAGGCGGTTTGAGAGGTTATGATGTTGACAGACGTTCTGAACTTCTAGTATTGTTACAGAGCCTGATACTAGGGTACTAGTAGCTTCATGTACAACATGTGTGGCGTCCATTTCTCCTTCTCGAGGCCGTCGAGGCCGACCGCCAAGCATTTGCTCAACCTCCTTTTGACACGCCAAATTTCTGGTGAGGAAAGGGATTGGCTATGACGACACCGTCTTGTTTCCGATACGTACGATCCACGCCAACGGTAAGGTAACAATGATACCCATAGACTTCTGTAATTTAGGAGGAAAGAGTAGGTACCTTATTGTCTGTAACAATAACTAACATTTAATTCTAATCATGATGAAGCAGATAGAGCGTAACACAAAGAGGAATTGCGATTCGCAAAGCTAGCGGCAGGTTCGGACCTTCTTCCGAGTACATAGCTGTGGATACAGCTAACTAAGGTGGTTATGACGTAGGGGTCCCTGGAGTGAAATCATCCACCGTGAAATTATTTATTCTGCTGCGAGAAATTGGACAGCGACCACAATAGCCAATAGGATGAGAATGATGACGTCGTCAATGGAGATAGTCGTAGGCCACTAAACAGTAACGGGCTTGGAGCAATTGTGGCATTTCCCCCCCCTACTGGAATCAGAATCGCCACACTAATTCCACCTTTCCCCTGTTTGGTTCGCGCTTTCCGATTCTTGTTTTGGGACGCCAGTCGTAATTAAAATCTTCCCATTACTTCCCGCCCTCGTCACGATCAACAAACCTCCTTGAACAATTCAACTCACCTCACTTCTAACCATCCATCCATCACCAAAGATACCCCCCTATCACATCCATAATTGCATCCACTACCGACTGGAAGTCAAGTAGCATTTTCATCTTCGTATTTCCTACCAATTGTATCTGAGATACCCCTCGTTGGCCACAATCTTATCAATTTCATCCACCACGATGGCCCAAGTCAACCGTCCCACGAATGTGAGACAGAAGGAGGAAGATGTCAACCAGAAGCTACAGCTCTATGGTATCTACTCTGGTACGTCCCTTGATTTTGCTGACTTTGTGTCCTCGTTCGGCGCGTTGTCACGATCACCCAAAAACTGGTGAGCTCGTAGCTAACCTGACCCACCCGACAGCTTTCGCAAATGGCAAGATGCCATCGGTGAGTTATTCCACTCTCTGTGTCTAAACTCGGATTGATGCTGATCGTATTTGAACAGAACAAGCAAATTGATGTTGCTCTAAACTCTGCCGTCGCATCCAGGCCACTTGCGAACCCATCAAGCAAGCTCTCATCAGAGGGACGCCATCTGGTAACAGATTTGCGAGATGTCATTGAGCAAGCTAAGATCCTAGCTTTGACCAAGAATGAGGGCAACTTACTACAAGACTTTATCTACCAAACAACCCGCATCTCCGGTTCTGGTACTAAGCTTCCAGGCGCACCAATCGACAAGGGCACTGCACAACAACATGGTGACCAGGCCCTCGATGGCTTGAGAACCCTTGGGACTCTGTTGATCTCCAATGGCCAATTCCGAAAACTATGTGAGTTACCTGGAGTGACTTATTCTTCTCGTGACTGATCTCTTTCATAGTAAACGATGCTACCGTTCTTCTTCGTGACATCGCTGGTGACGCAGCTACCAATGCTGCAGGCCGAGTCAAGCCATCCCAAGAGGCGTTGGACCAAATCGACCGCCCCGCGGAAGACAATACCTGGCACGATGTCCCCGACATGTCCCGTGACAACATTAGAAACCAGGCCAGGAGCACGTTCAACCAGCAAAAGCCAGTTTCAAAAGGCGATGTCAAGGGCGCAGTTGGCGACGCCACCCAATCTGCATCTGGTTCACGTGACCCTGCTGATGCTGCTAATCTCGCTGCACGAGACCAGCAGCAGGGTAGCAACTCCCTCGATGCGGACCAGGGCGCTAGGACTGGTGCAAGCAACTTGCGCAACAAGGCCTCAGAGAATGTGCCCGATGAAACAAAGGATCGCGCTCGTGAGGCGCGCGACCGCACGAAGAATTACGTGTCGGAGAAGATCCCTCAAGAGCGACGTGATCAAGCCATCTACCGTTTGAAGAAGATGATCATTGAGGTCCAAGGACACCCAGATTGTGTGTATTATCTCTCATGTCACTAAGATGTGGCTAACATCCCTTTAGATCAACAAGCGATAGAGACCCTTCTTGGCCTTGCTGAGGAATATGGCGGACACGGCAAGAACCTAAGTCAACAGGGCGCTGGAACCGTGAAAGGTGCTCACTCAGACAATGCTTTAACTACGGCCGAGGCTGATTTGAGGGTCTGTTTCTAGGATTCGTATCTGGGAATAGTTCTATGCTGACTCAATTGAAGACACTTCTTGAGCGCTTTGCAAACTCGACCTCTGCTGACGACCTTGTTGACTCCATCAACGCCCTTTACCGTGATGCAGATAGGGATCCAGAATTGAAGGGTTGGTTCCGTAGTATGGATCGATACGTGCGAAAATGCCTTCAGCAGCAAGGGTTCATCATGCAAGATGCTGCTACTGATGAGTGGAATCAACTTCAAGAAAAGGGCCACTTCCTCCTCCGAGAGCGCTACCGCGACCACACCAACCGTGTTCTTGATGAGGTCAAGTTCTTTGCTTACCAATTCGACGAAGATGCTCAGAACAAGAAGTTCGCTGCATCCATGGAGAAGCTATTTACCGATTTGGGCAACGACGAAAATGGGAAGCCGACATTCAAGCCACACCTTCTCACCGATCTTAGCAACGTTGTCATTCCAGGCATTTTCGAGAGCGTACGCTATGTGCCTATCCCTCGTATCGAGTACACTGACCACATGATGGACGCCATTGTTGAGAACTTGGTCATTGAGAGTGACAATCTGGCACCTAACTCCTTTGAGTTTGAGAGCGATAACTACTTCCGTTGGGGACGTAAGACCGTCACAAGCAAAAACAAAAACAAGGTTATGGTCTCGGTTTCTGGTATCCAGATGGACTTGAAAGATGTCAGCTATTACATCCACAAGAAGGAAGGTTTCCCTTCAATCAAAGACACCGGTGTTATGGATATTTTCATGGGTGGTTCCGGCTTCAGTTTCAAGATCGCCATGGAGACTGCGGACAAGTCTGACCGTCAACATTTCTTCAAGATCAACACTGTCATGATCGACATGAAGAACCTAAACATCAAGTTGAAGCAATCGAAGCACAAACTGCTGTTTAATATCTTCAAGCCTCTCCTATTCACTGTTATCAAGCCGGCTCTTAATAAAGTCATAGAGAAACTCATTCGATCCCAATTGCACGAGCTCGACTCCAAGGCTTATGCAATCCATCAGGAAGCCATGCGTGCTGCGGAGACAGCCAAGCAGAATCCCGAGAATGCACCAAACATTTACAACCGTTACGCCACTGCCGCCCAGAAGAAATTTTCCCAAGGCAAGCAGAAGTCCGCTGAGGTGGCGGCTGACAAGAAGGTCAATGCTGCGATGACCCAACACGACTCGATCTTCCCACAGATCAAGCTCCCTGGCGGTATTTCAACCAAGGCTACCGAATACAAGAACCTTGCCGCATCAGGAGACAAATGGGAGTCACCCATATTTACCATCGGCAGTGTTGGCGAAACCAAGAACCTTCCCCGTCTGCTAGCCCCTAGCCGTAAACCCCACAACGCTGCCTCTGGTGGCGTTCGGGGCGAACAGAATCTACAATCTGGCGAAACCACGATGGGGTCGGCTCAGCCCAACACAGGATCCGGGTATGACAACTCAAGTGCTGGATATAGCGGAGCTGGTTATGACGATACGAGTGCCGGATATGGCTCTCGTGCTGGATACGGCACGACAAACGGCTCCGCCGGCTTTAGCAACCAAGTCAACCAAGCTTTTGGAGGTAATACCGGCTCTGATTACTCTCTGAAGAACAATGCTGCTGGCGTCAACGGTGGTCTTGTCGACAGCTCTACCGCTGGCCATGGCACTAGCGGTGCCACCCTTCTTGGCATGAACAACCCTGTCCTTAGTGGTCTTGCCCGAGCCGATTGAAGGCTATATGCTGCTAGCTTGAAGAGATTGGTTGTTATGCTTTTGTTTGATGATACCACTATCGCGAACGATACACTTGAATAGTGTGGATTAATCAATAATGGCACGGAGGTGGGGCTGACGGAAAGAGAGAAGCTTTTTCCTTTGTACGTTAGAGGTCTATGTGTTTTCTTTTCGTGCAATTTGTCTTATCAGCGGCGATTACTCATTAGCCTGAAACTCCATTCTCTATTAGTTTGTTTCTAAGGGGACACTCTAACTGAGGATGGAGATCAAGGACTTCTGGTACCTCGTTCGTCCTTTATCATTTCCTTAGCTCGAGCTCTGAAGACGACGATGATGCTACGGCATTCGTTTGGCCAAGTGTCAGTACCAAAATTGGCGGTTTCCCTTTTGTTAGTAGAATCCTTTGAGTCAATTGAAGTCATGCATGTTCTCAACGTCTATGGTAAAAGAGTGACTGTGTTTAGAGTACCCAGGATAAGCTGGCCGCACCCAAACCCCGACCTCCACCCGGTCTACCTCTTCTACCGTTGACCCTCCGAAACCCCCCTCTCATTCCCTTCATCGTCTCGAGGCCCAGACCCCTCAAAACTCTAACCTCATCATAAGGGATACGAGAATTGCTGGAAAGAAAAGGTAGTAAGGAGCAGGTGAGAAGAAAGGGGGAGATGTGGAAATTTGATTCAGTGATGTGATTGATGTGCGTAAGTACCTAGGTAGATGGTTTCGAGAAGTCTCTGGTGACACTTGTGTGCTTGGGTATTGTTGGGGAAGGCGGTGAGAGGGGGTGTGGAGGCGATGGAGGAGGAGAGGTGGGGAGTGGGGAGTGGATGGATGGGTGAATGTTTGATATATGGTAGTTGCTGATGTTTTGTTGTTGAGGTGGAGGGTTGGGGGGGGGGGTGGGGTGGGGTGGGGTGGTGATTAGATGCGTCTTGTCGGTACTCTATCGAGTCGCCCAAACCAAGGTTTTTGGCCTCTTTCAAACTCCTTCTTTACTCGCTTCTCTTTTGTCTTTGATAAGAAAGATAAATTAAAGGTTACATGTAGCATTAAGGTTTTCTATAGCGAGAGGGTTCTGTAACACTGTTTTCGAGTACTTGCGTTCGAACGCATCTTCTTCACATTGACAGAAGCGATAAGGATGTTTTGGAGGCTCGTAATTCTTAACCATGTGTCTACCGCTATATAGGCTATGGCGAGGGTGATATCAAAGCCACCGCTGCTGCTCAAACTCGCTCGGGGGGGTTTTTCGTTGCTGTCGAAACTTGTGTTCGCCGGTCAGCGGATAGATAAATCCCTTACTGCACCCTTTTTTTACCCTGGCACGCAACACGCAAAACTACGATTGACTCCATGGACCAAACGCGATAGCCGAAATCTATTCTATAGCTGGGAGTCTCCAGTCCCTTCCTACGACTCTACGCGTATCGCCTTGCTGTCTATACAAATCTGTGGTTCTTTCTTCTTGTTATCTGTTCGTCGTCGATATATGGGAAATACTACCTTACAAAGCATTCCCAACATCTTGTGCTGTCCTCGTGTCACCTGACTAGTTGGAAACGTTACGAGGTATCACCAGCATATCCACCATGGGCGTTGTTCTTCTCATTATTCTCTCACTCATTCAAGCGGTCCTATCCTCCTCCCCTGCAACCTTCATCGTCGCTTCAATCTCTCAGAACGCCAGTAGCCATCGGAAACGCCGGGGCAGCCGAGGAAGTAACTACTGCTACTACCCCGCCCACCTCTACCTCCCCTCCTCCCTTAAAGACTTCCCCTGGACCACCATCACAACCCCCATCCCCACCACCCCCTTCAAACTCACCCTCCTCAACTCCCCCCACCCCCCTCTCCCGCCTCTTCGCCTCTACAGACGCCCTCCTCATCCACCACCTCGCCCCCCCGACTACCCCTTCCACAGCGAGCGCAACCCCCGCATCAAGGCCATCATCCTGGCCTTTGGCTTCGAAACGCCCTTTACGACGGACGTCATGCGGCCGCAGCCGCCGCAGCTGACTGTACGTGCTTGTCAGGGGACGCCGTGGCCGTGCTGTCCGAGACGCTGTGTGGGGGCGGGGGAAGGCTAGATGAATGAGACGGGGTTTTGGATTCAGGAGAGGGGGGCGCGGGAGGGGGGGTAGGTGATTGAAAAGGGGGGGGCTGATGATGGAGGGAGAGTGCGGCGAAGGGGAGACGAGGTTGGATATATATTAGGGTGCGAGGAAGAGAAGGAGAGGGTTTTTCTTTTTGTTCTTTTTTCAAAATCGTTCTAGAACAATTGGGTGGAAAAGGGGGTTTTGAGAAAAGGGAAATTTGAAACGTAAAGATGCAATTCAAGCCAAAAGAAATGAGTTTGAGAATGAAATTCCAAAGACGAAAAAATGTAAAAATATAATTAGCATAGATGATACATTTACGTTCTTCATCAAACCGACTAGATACGACGGTTCATTATGAACTTACCGACATGTCGATAAATCGAAAATTTGAAATTCGAAAAATCGACAAATGAAAAATCAACAAATGGAAATCATAGATACAAAGTTCAAGCATTTAGAACCTGTATCGATTATGCTTCATAGTCGAATAGAAGATTCACTTAAACATGCTCTCTATCAACGTCAACTATGTAGAATGCTTAATAGATAATCAAACAGAATGTTTGATAGAAAATCTTGAAGATAGATGAGTAGATAGATGAGTAGATGATAGATGAGTAGATGAAAAGTCATGTAGAAAGTCATGTAGAAAGTCATGTAGAATGTTTGATAGCGAGCTTGATAGAAAGTCAAGCCTGTAGAAAGCTATGTCGAGTGTTTAATAGAAAATCATGCAGAAAGTCATAAGAAGTCACGAAGAAACCCTTCGAGAGTTCAATAAAGACCATGTTCAAACAAACCCTTCTATCCAACTATCCAACTAATCAATGCACATTCCAAACCCTTTAAATTAACTATATTTTACCAATTCTCAACTATTAATCATTCATTTTGTCGAATTCCCATAATTCGAAAAATCGTTTTGTCCCAAATCACAATAGACCATCCCCCCTTAGAAAAGAACAACGGAAAAGCCCTCCGAGTTCAGAAAAGGAAGGGAAAAAAATAGCCGCGTAAGAGAATGAATATATACTCACCTCTCTTCTCTTCCTCAGATCTTAGGCGAGACGGAAGTACGAGAAGTAAGGTAGGTAGGTAGCTTAAGGATCTGTAGATACAGTAGGTAGAGTAGGGGGTGTGTATGGTACTCGTACATATATGCAGTAAACTACCTACAGTATGCAATCAACGCTCCCTCACACCTCACACCCCACACCCCACACCCCACACCCCACACCCCACACCCCACACCTCTCGACATGGAGCACAAAAAAGCGCAGTCTCAGCACCTGCTTTTTCCTTTTTTTTTTTTGGCAGAGATTAAAATGAAAGGTATGTATATATATATATATATATCCGAAAACCATCTCAGGGGGAATTATACATATCCAACATACCACCCCTACCCCATCGGTTCCCAAAAACGCCCAACGCTGATGCAACGAACCTATTCCCTCAGGGCTCTCTCTCTTTTCTCCAATAAGTCATCAACTGGAATAAGCGACCTCGACGCCGATCCCGCGGATAAGGTCCTGGCGGCCCCGTAAATCGACCTCCACGCCCGCGCTAACTAGCAGCTCCTTTACCCTCCCTTCCCACACCACGCCGATCCCGCCTTTTTGATCGACCCTCGCTTTCAGACACCCGCCTTCTTCCTCCTCCTCCCCTTCCTTCATCCCCAGCTTCGCTCGCACCCACGCTAGGTCCTTGCTCTTCTGTTTAGGCCGCCACAGCTCCATTCCTACTTGCAACTCGCTCTCGTAGCTATACACGTTGAAGTCGAAGCGCGAGCTTAGGGTCAGCAGCGGGGAGGCGAGCACGGAGTAGGTGCTGCTGAGATTGCCCATTAGTGGGTTCAGGGTCAGGGCCATGGTATATGGGAACCCGGAGTGTGCGGGGAGGGTGGCGAAGCGTAGGCCGGTGCTGATGCCGCCGGATTTGTTGAGGAGGCCGTAGTAGAGTTCCGCGCCTGCGGAGAACCGGCCATGGGGCTCCCTCGGTGCGGCCTCAGTGGGCGTGGCAGTGCCGATGGAAATGGGGGGGGGGATGGGTTCCGGGCCGAAGTTGTAGAGCCCGCGCACGCCGAGGAGAGCGCTGTCGGTGCTGTAGAGGTATTCGGTGCTGTGTTTCGCGGTATCGTGCTGCAGCAGCGCGAGAATGGTGCCGCCGTTTGGCAATCGCGAGTCACTGACGCATGACACCTTCAATTGGCTAGCCGGGCTCAACCTCCTCAAGTAGAGCGCCTCGAGCGTGCTCCTGGGTAGAAACAACCGCCCATAGAGCAACGCATCCCTCCTGTCTACCCTCTTCCCGCCCTGCCATATCTCCCATAGGTAAGTTTCATCTGGTTTGCGCAATGGCTGCAGTTGCCGGTACCCCGGGATCAAGTGGTGAAGGGAGATGCCGCTGCTTTTTGACACTGTGTTTGCGAGGGGGAGAGAGGAGTAGAGGTAGGAGAGGGAGCCGTCGACTAGGCCAACGGACCCTAGGGTGTAGGAGGTTGCGAAGTTGGCGGAGGAGAGGGAGGAGACGTGGAAGCGGAGGCCCGAGGGGGTGGGGAAGTCGAGGAGGTCTGTGGTTCCGAATTAGAATATTGGGACTTTTCTTCGTTATATGGCTAGCACTCGAAGAGAAGAAGAGTACATACTGCGCGATGTGGCTGTCAATGAGCCGTAAGAATTGTCTCGGTTCCAGTTCGACGCAGCGTAGAACCGGTCTTGGACATAGTCCATGAAATTGAGCATCCTTTCAGCGATGCGCTCGGTATCGTTTCCGAATAATCATTGTGTTTCGTTCAATCTCCAATCTCCCTTCTCTTTTCTATTGTCGCAAAACACCGCCATTTCATCAGCCAAAACCCTAGCAGTCAAAGCGGAATAAGCACCGCTCCCACTCAGCCCTACAACCCCCCAAAAAGTCCTCCCACTCTACATCTTTCAAAATAAATCAGAAATATCCTCCCATAACCCCCCCCCCCCCCCAACATAGCATTTTCTTTCTCGATACCAGGCGCCAACAATGCCCAAATCCAAACGCGCCAAAGAGGTGCACCTCTCGAAAACGACCAAAAAGGGCAAAGCACTGACTCTGAAACTCTACGCCAGCATCCAAGAATGCATCCCGCAACACCCCTACATCTACGTCTTCGCCGTCGACAACATGCGCAACACCTACCTCAAAGACGTGCGCACTCGATTATCAGACAGCCGGTAACTGCAATTCCAATAAGCCCCTTGCTTGCTCTCCCCCAAACCCAACCCAAAAACCCCCCTTTCTCTATACACTCGCTGACGCGCGCGCCCCTCTTTCCCAAAGCCTCTTCTTCGGCAAAACAAAAGTCATGGCCAAAGCCCTCGGCAGCACCTCCGCCACCGCTCCCCACCCGCACACCCACCTCCTCACCCCTCACCTCCACGGCACCGTGGGTCTGCTCTTCTCCCCCCAGCCCCCCAGCGCCGTCCTCGCCTACTTCTCTTCCTTCCACCCCTCCGACTTCGCGCGCGCCGGCACCGTCGCTTCGCGCTCTTTCCGTCTCCCGACGGGGCATCTGTACAGTCGTGGCGGGGAGATACCGAGAGAAGAAGACGTGCCGGTGGGGCATTCCGTGGAGCCGAATCTGAGGAAGTTGGGGGTTCCGACGAGGTTGGTGAAAGGGAGGGTTGAGGTAGAAGCGGAGGAGGGGTTCGAGGTTTGTAGGGAGGGGGAGGTGCTCGGGAGTGGGCAGACGACGTTGTTGAAGATGTTTGGGGTTGCGATGGCGGAATTCAGTGTGGGAGTTAGGGCGTGGTTGGATAGGGAAAAGGGCAATGTTACGGTTGTTGAGGGAGATGGGGCAGGCAGTGGCGGAGGGGAGATGGAAGTCGAGGGTATGGACCTTGAGGGTGAGAAGGATGATCAATGAGGTGATCCCGAGGTGATTAGCACGGTGTCATGGAGTTGGTGGTGTTGCGGTGCATTAAGCATCAGTCGTTAATAATCGACCTTGCTCAGCTCTCGAAGAAAAGTTAAATTTCCACCACCGCTTTTATTGCCCTCACCCGAAGTTGAAAAACAGATCCGCCAATAACACAAACTGCGAAGCCACCCGCCGAAGAAGTTGCCTAGGTCAGTAGGAAGACGCCTAGGATACTAGACACTCTTACCTGACCTTACCTAAAGTACATCTTGACTTACATACCTACCGAAAGGAAAGAAGCTGCAGTATAAAAATTACACAAATACCCCACCCTGATCCGTGTCGAATAAGCCCAATCCAGGAAGTCCAAGATGCCGAGCTTTGAGAGTATTGTTCTTTTGGGAATATCTTCTGGACCTTGACGATTGAGGTTCGGAGGCAATGGCTAAACAAGGCGAAGTGGGTCGTGTTCATGGTAATGGTCCCAAGAGATCATTGCGGAGCGGCTTACCATTGCTGAGATTGAGGTATGCGAGAATAATGGTAGTTTTTTTACCCTGACGAAGGGAGGAAGAAATGCTGAGACGAGGGGACCCACCCAAACCGAAATGGTCGAGAAAGACTAATACCTTCGTTTGCTGCGCGAGTCATCTCCTTCACCGTCGTGGTATCTCTTTCGACTGCTGTAATCATCCTCTCTACCACGACTATATCCTCGATCTCGATCTCTATCGCCGTAGGGATCTCTTGGTCTTACCGGCTCACGGTTGCTACCGGTGAAGCCTCCTGAGCGGCTATCACCATATCCACCGCTACCGCCTCCGCGGTAAGAAGATCTGTCGTCATATGAGCCGCTGCGTCTTGGATCGCCATACCCACCGCGACCGCCATTCACGTCTGCTGGAGCTGCTGAGCCATTCAGGCCGCCGTTGACAGGTGAGCCGTTGTACCCACCTGAACCGAAGCCGCCTCGGTTGCCGCCTGGACCTGAAGGAGCGTTAGGGGGTGGCGCTGGGTTACCATAGCCATTAGGCGCTCCGCCTCTTCCACCAAATCCACCACCGCCTTGGTATCCGATTCCCCCTCTTCCTCCACCAAATCCTCTATCGCCGCCACGGAAACCACCTCTGAATCCGCCGCCTCGTCCACCGCCAAATCCACCACGGAAACCTCCGCCTTGTAAACCACCAGGTCCTGCTGGAGCAGCAAAACCTCCACCTGGAGCTGCTGGTCGGGCAGGCATAGCTTTGGTGTAGCCGCGACCGCCAAGACCTCCACCAAGTCGACGAGGTTTCCAACCTTTAACTGTACGACCACGTTCGACGTCCACGACGACTCTGCGATCTTTGATACGTATACCATCGGTTTCTTTGTAGGCAGCTAAAATTGTTCAATAGGCACAGCCCAAGCGTTAGTAAATGGTTCAAGCAGTCACTTAGAGATGCAGGTGCACGGTTGTTTCATGGTTTCTGCGATGGTAGAGGAGGAAGCTGTACCCTTCATGTCCTTTTCACGCTCGTACACTATGAAAGCGTAACCTCGATGGGCTTTCTTCTTTTTCTTCGGTTTTCCTTCGTCGCCCTCGTCGTGCGTATCTGTGACAATACGTATCTAGAAATCGTAGAGGTCAGTAGAATCCTGGTAGGTATAAGATCTGGTTTTGGACGTACGCGCTCGATAGGTCCAAATCGCCCAAATTCCCGCCCTAAATCCTCCTCCGTAGTTCCATAACTCAACCTCGCCACAAAAAGTGTCTTGAAGGCATCTCCCCGAACCTGCGGATCATCCTCCGGATTCTCTGTAAAGACAGCCCATCAGCCAGCTGCATCACCGCGCAAAGTAATTTCTTGCGGCAGCTATCGGGAAGACCGACTCCTCAAACCTTCAACCAGCAGTTTCTCCTGCCTCTCCGTTTTCTCCAACTTCAATCTGTCCTTTCGCTGCAGCCAGCTCTCGGTAGGCTTATATGGGATATCTTTGTATTCGTCGAGGGCGCTGAGGAATTGGGCTACGCCGCCGATGTTGTTGGTTTTGCGCTCTTCGGGGGCGTGGTCGCTGGGTGGAAGGTAGCGGAGGGCTGGACGGGCGGCGAAGAGGGCAAGTAGGTTAGGGGGGAGTTTGTGTGTCATTACGACGGGATGTCAAAGAGGCTAATATGAGTGGAAAGAGAAGGCCTCTGTGATGCTGTGATTGTTGAGCGAGAAAGCTCGCTGTGTGGTGAAGTGAAGTCGCGTTTCTGCAGGTGAAGCAATTTGGATTCTAAACAACTAGCGCTGTAATTTTCGAGCAAAAAAATCACAAGCACTGACACTCGACATCGAGACAGTAGGGTTGTAGAGAATCGAGGTAATGCTTCAGCCAGCTAGCCAATAATGCCAGTGCAAGCTTTACGAGTGGTGGCAACTGGCCAAGTAAGTATATTCTCTCACAGCTTTAGTATCACCGCTCGATTTCTGACAATCCTCTAGAATGGCGTCGGCGCATTCATCCTCCAATGCAAACGCCTCGAATTCCACTACTGTGACTGGGCTGGTAGCTCCAAGGGCATGAAGTACGTACGCTCTCTTCCCCTCTCTACCCATTTTGTCTTTGCCCCCCCCAAAGGTTCCCTCAAGACTAACCCCCTGTTCCCCACCCCAGCGCCTTCCTTCAATTCGTCCTACCCACCTTCGCCGCCCAACATCCTCAGATCGAAATGCGCGTCTCACCCAACCCAAGTAGACATCCCGTTATCCGCGGAAGCTACATCAATGGTCGAGAAAAGGCCATCTGCGTCAGGAATCTGGAGAAGGAGCAGGTGCTGAAGAAGGCGGAGTTGCTAAGGGACGCGAGTGGGGAGAAGTTGAGGAGGGTCAAGGGGGGGAGAATCGTGACGAGTGAGAATGAGGGGGTTAGGGGCATATGGAGTCCTATGCATGGGGCGAAGCCGCCGATGTTTGGATAGGGTTCGATGGGTGCATAGCATTATGGGTGGAGTTTCAATCGAATGTCTAACTGTGCTTGTTTGGTCTTTCATGCTGACCAGAAGCTGAGGCTTTCATTTTCCAACGCTTCGAGAGCCCTCCAGTGCTTTTCCTCTACCCTCCTTTCCCATAGAGCCTTTTCATCGCCAAAGCGATTCTATCACCGCTGACACTGTTCATAGTCTGGCGTTCACGATATCATAGACTGATTCCGAGATAATCAGTACGACTCCAACTTATATAGGTACAGATCCACTTACAAGCCGGTTTCAAACTCGCCCCCCCGACCAAAAACCCATCGATATCCGACTGCTTCGCCAACTCTTTGCAATTCTTCTCATTCACACTACCCCCATAAATAATCCTCGTATTCTCCGCTGCCTCCTTCGACAGGTTCTTAGCTAGCCATTGACGAATAGAGGCGTGGACCTCCTGGGCTTGCTCTGTCGTGGCGACTTTGCCGGTGCCAATGGCCCAAACAGGCTCATAAGCAACGACAATTTTCGTCCAGTCTTTCGTGCGCTCGGCAACGGCTTGGAGTTGACGGGTGACGACGTCGATGGTCTTGTTGGCGTCTCTTTGCTCGAGAGTCTCTCCTACACACAGAATAGCTCCGAGGCCGCCATCAAGAGCAGCTTTTGTTTTCCTGGCAACGAAATCATCTTCCTCCCCCAGGATTACCCTCCTCTCACTGTGTCCCGTCAACGCCCATCCGATATCGCTGTCTTTCAATTGCTCCACACTGATCTCCCCGGTGAAAGCTCCGTTCGGCTTGTCAAAAACATTCTGAGATGCGACTTCGATTCCTTGGCGGAGATGCTCGCGTGTCGGAAGGAGGAATAGCCCGGGAGGAGCTATGACGACTTCTGTAGGGGGTTGTGAGTAGAGGCGAGAGGTACTGGAGGGTGGAGAGGGTATGTATTGGATGTGGAAGGAGACACGGGGTGTAGGATTGATGAGCTGGGTGGGACAAATGGACGTACCAGTTTTAGGATCTAGCTTGGCATTGTTAAGACCATGTACAATCTCCGTAATACTCTTCATCGTGCCATTCCTGCATCTCTATTAGACCTTCACAATTCTCCCCCAGCCTTGAGCAGATCCGACATTTTGAAGTTTCCTCCAACGAAGAATTGACGCCCCATGATTGCCGTTGAGGTCTAGTGCTGTTTTCACGTGTTTAAGAAGATGCTGGAATAGGAGTGGAAGTTGGGTAAGAGGTAGAGTGGGAGGTAAAGAGCTTGTAGAATAAAAATGTTTGCTTGCTGGTTTGTGGTGGGGTTGGCGGAAATCTTTGGTGGGGGCTTTCTTCGGGTGAGTGGGGGGACTGATTGTAGGGTGATTGGGTAGAGCAATGGGGGATGCATCGTCCCTCTCAGTTGATTTATCTTTATCGTGTACTTCTCTATCGACGAGTAATGTGTGCAATCAGCAAGAATATCAGTTTTGGTCAAGCCAGGATGAAGTATCTTGCACGGAGGCATAAGCACGTTATGAAGGGTCAAAGATTTCTTCATCAAGACATGACTCGAAGATAGAGTAAATTGAACCATCATACAGGCCGTCTCGCGTCAAATCATAATGCCACCCAAGTATTAGAAGCAAGAAAATGGAAAGCCTTGACTGGAAACAAGAGATCTGTCGACTTCTGAAGGGTCTGGGTATCCCGTAAAATGACCGTCCACTCCCAAACAAACTGTCCAGTTGTAGGAGAACATAACCACCCATTATCAAGAAACCCTCCGTATTGTACCGAGATCAATATACCGCCGAAGATTTTCGCCAAAGAGCCTTCCCAATAGACCCATGACCGCCCGAAAGCTATTAAGACAGCCAAAAAAGAAACCGGAACGCCTGCTCAATCGTGCGAAGAGTCCACTAATAGTATTCCGGCTCCCTTGGAAGCCTACCCAGCCTGTCACCGTACGCGGGTCTATCCAGAGGGTCTCTGACCATTCTCTCACGGCTGAAAAGGTCATCCCGTCTGGCTCTCTCGTGCCTCCTAAAGTCTTCAACTTCTCTCAATTCCCTGTCTCTCAACTCCCTGTCTCTCAACTCCCTGTCTCTCAACTCTCGGTCTCTTAGAAGTCCTCTTGCGGCAGCTTCCATCCTCACTTCCCGTTCAAAGTCATCTCGCTCCCGGTCACCATGATACAAATCGATGGGAAGCGCCGCCTTCAACCGGCGTTGGGCGTAGATGGATGGAGGACGTCGGCCAAGTGGTGGCGAACGCCGTATGTCATGGTGGAGGTCGTCATCATAACTGAGTGCACGACGATGATCGAGTGAAGGGCGACGCTCCATGTAGTCAGTCGCGCGACGAGCCGGATGCGGTCGTTCCCTATGACCGCTGGGAATGATATCATGGTCCTCATACTCGTAACGAGGGCGTTCGGCTCGAGGCGACCGAACGGGAGATTTGCGGCGGTGCTCACGGTAGACTTGGCGGCGCGGTGAGTGGTCACGCTCATAGTCGCGGACATTGCGACGCTTTTCCTTTTGCCCACTGTGGTACTTTTTCTCCTTGAAGTAATCCCGACTGCTGTTGCTGGAGATGACTGTATCCGGAGTTCGATACGACGTGTCGCTGTCGTCGTTGGATGAATCGGAACTCCCGTCTGAGAACTCCCCGTAGTGTTTCTTGTGGCTCTTGTGCGCCTTCTTACTGTCTTTTTTGTCCTTCTTATCTTTTTTGTCCTTTTTTCCCGCCTTGTTCTTCTTCCCGGCTTTGGCCTGGGTATGCTGATCGTGAGGAAATGGATGACTATCGTGAGGGAATGGATTGTTGACATCGTGGTGCTCGGGCGGGAATCCGTGGGGATGACCATTCTGTGCCATGAACGGATCCTGAGGATGCATGCCGGGCTGTCGGTGGCCATGAGGCATGAATTGATCATGTGGTGGTAACATCTCCATTTGGGGGCTGGGAGGCATCGGCACATGGACGCCTTGCCCGCCATGCATGTGTGGCTCGAAGTGTTGTTGACCATGCATGCCGGGCAGTTCCTGATGTCCCGGGAAGCTGTGACCAGAAATAGGGTAGCTATCTTGGCTCGATCTGTCGTCAAACTGAGGCCTAGTGAGATCAACGACCTCACTGGGACCCTCTTCCCTGAACCCCATAGTAGCTGCTTGAACCACACCGGGGCGAAGCTGCCGCTTCAAGATCACTTGCATTGACGTCGTCTCTCGTTGTCCACGGGCATTTGTGCCCTGCTTGAGTTTGAGCGAAGCTAGCTTGTATTCGAACCTCGGGTCCTCGTCCGTCCTCGTCCTTTGCTCGATGAGGTGATCGATCTGCCTCCGTTTGAACCCGATCATGTCTTTGTCCGAAGGGCCCTTGTTTTTTTGCTTCTTGGCCTCTGCGTACAAGGTTTTCTGGCTCATCTCCATCGGGGTCTTTTTGGCTCGAGACCATGTTTCCGTCTGTCCCGGGATCTGTGGTCGATGTTTTGTGAATGTATAGCCTTCGTAGCTGACAGTCTCCTTGGCATTGACCTTGTGGGGGAGACCAACGTTGTGTTCCTGGGAGCGAACGTCGTGATGGCCTTGGAACACGGAACTGTGTGGAGCGGGATGGGGGTTGAAGTGTGGCGCATCGGTGTCGAGGCGCAGACCATTGAAATGAGCCGGCAGGTGGTGGTCTACTGGGTGATGAAGCGGGGGGGGCGGAGGTGCCTGTGGCATCTGCATCATTGCTGCTGTGGAATTGTCTCCCACGGAAGGAGAAGGAATGGGCGCCTCGCGGGATAGTAACGGGAAGGTTGAGTGAAGCAAGAGTTGTAGAGTAGAAGAAGGGCGATCAAGTTGCGGGCAAACCCTGTTATAAGGAACAGACGTGCCTTGTGACAGATTTATCAAGACTTGGTAGGACACAATGGTTTTTGAAGAAAGGTGAGGCGGGCAGGCAAGCTAGATATATATGGGATATAGAGATGCCTGTGCTGCCTGAACGCTAGCTCGATTGTTGAAGAAGAGGGTGTGATGGCAACCTTCACCGAGAAATCAAGTTTGCCCGTGTAGAGTGAAGAACAAATAATGGAACGATGATGATAATATAATAATAAGAATGTTCATGGGCTTGTTGGAAACATGGCTACCTCCGTCCTCTGCATGTACTTACTTTACCTTTGTGTGACTCGAACAACGAATGCCTAGTACTGTAGTCCCGATAAGCGGGGACAAATCGGTAGAGAGCCTTCCTTCGCGCGGGACACGTCTGCGCCCCGGTGACTCTGACTGGCGTCTGCACTGCTGCAGTCCTGTGAGGCAGTAACGAATTGAGATTGGGGATTGGGGATTTGGGATTTGGGAGGAACAAGGCTGCAGTAAGTCTGCATGAGTGCTGCTGAGTTCCATGGAAATCATCATCTGGCGGCCCTGCAGACTCGAGGCACAGCACTCCACAGTCCACAGAAGCCCCCTCGGCCATCCATGGCGAGTGCGCTCCAACGCCCTACCAATTGACCCATTCATCCAACCCTAGAGATGATCTCTTGATGCATCACACGTACTATGTTGTGCTCTAGAGCCGCGTTAGAGCTATGTATATCATAATCGAGGCACCGGGGAGCCGAAACGTCCAGTTGTTGTTTGAATTGGTTGACCTCGAAACTCGACAGGTTTGGAGTAACGCTTCCAATGGATATGGAGATGGAGATGAGAAACACAGGCAACCCGGACAGCCGTGTCAAACCAGGGCGCCTCGCCTCATCCCTAGTCGGCCTACACGTACCACGTACTTCCTTCCCGGGCGGACGACTCTCACCGGGCGCGCCGTGAGACGTTACGACCCCCATTCTTCTAGCTAGATCGAGGCAGGAGTCGGGGCCTTTCAAGTTGTGGGCAGCCGTCAAGGTTGCAAGTTGTGGCTTAGTGGGCACAGATGGGATCCGGGGCGTAGGAACGGCAAGCCACCACAGGGAAAGTAGGGTGGCAGACTGCGCCCTGATGTCGAGGCTCCAAGGCAGACAGACACTGGAGTACTCCGTATTCTACAGAGTACGGAACTACTCTACTGTACCTAGAGAACCCACCAAATCGATCGAACCTCGGTGGCTGCTCGGCCTCGTCATCCACCTGCACCGTTTGTGAAGCCACAAGGAATATGCTGATGTCTGCGGTTCGTGGTGAAAATGGAAATGGCAATATGAATGTGAATGGAAATGGAAATGGAAATGGAAAGATCTGATTGGTTGGAAATGAGATGGATCTGATTGGTTCTTCTTTCCGACTTGTAGGGCTCGTCTCACCGGCTCTGAATGCGGGTTAGTGTCCTAGGACTGGATTCGCCTACTTAAGTACTATTCTAGTATGATACTTGCACCTCACCGGAGTCCTTGCAGTCTGGGCATGTCGCCTGCCACTGTTGATGACTTGCACTACATGACCAAGCGTCTTGCCACTTGCCGCTACGCTTGTCTTGTCGCACAAAGTTTGCCTGGTCGCTCACAGAGCCTCCTTTTAGCGAGAAGTTGTGGCCTTGCAGAATTCCTTTCCCCGCCTTTGCACCGAATAGCCAACGCCCCCACCCAACCATTGGGCATCGCAATGATAGCCTTGAGCCGCACACATAAATTGGACGCAGGCTCTCGTTTGAATGAATCCCACGAGTTTTGTGATGACCCACGTTCTTGAACGTTCACCATTTGCCATGTGCTGGACGTCTATCATAACGTTCCACGCCATGTTTCATCCCAATTATAGAACTAGTTTCAATCGCCGAGGTTGGCGCTTCGTGTTGCACAAGTCTCCTTGTTTCATAAATGCATCCTGGTACGGAATCCCTTAGTCAGTTATCCCCTTAGCGTCCTACTCTACTGCGACCGACGGAATCCTCGTTCTGGTCAATTCCTGGCCTGACGAGCTGAAAACTATGCTGCACGAAGGCATCCGAATCCTTCGCTCGCTTCTAACCCAAACACCCTAAAGAGCGCCCGGACACATGGGAGGATTGGGAGACATCCTGTCCGCCACCGTACCTCTGCTTACTTCATCGGATTGGATCTATACGCGTGGCCTACAGCATCACTGCTCGGAAATCCTGATGATGAGCAGTGTCAGCTGGTGAAACACCGTGGAGCCTTCCGAATCTGTTATCCTGACCAGCTGAAGCGAAACCCGATGGGCTGTGTGAAGCTGCAACGGCTTCTTCCGTGTGAGCGACGACCGTGGTGCATACAGAGTCATCCAGTGTGTTACAGTATCTCCTCTAGGTGGGCTTATTGACGGAGACTCTTCACGGACCTGCGGGATTTCATCCTCACCGTTGCTGAATGGCGACTCTCGCCTTTGATATCGAGGTACTGTACTTGTATGCCTGCGTGCTGCCGTCAGGCTACCAGAAAGTACCTTAGGGTTATGCCTGTCCTCGACAGGCTCCACTGTACGTCGTAGTCCGTGTGATCCACCAATCTAAATGGAGGGATGATCAATGGCAACATACGGTAGGCCACGCCGGCCCGGTCCGGCCCAGATGCGGCTCTCCGTGACCCTTTTGGCTCTTGTGTTACGTTGTGTAATGTACTGCCCTGTCGTGCCTGTACATACTAGGTAAGGCCCCCAGATACGCTCATGACGGGTAGAGGCAGTACACAAGTGGGGCGAACTACAGTGGATCGAAGACGATCGCATGTGAGCATGTGATGATGTGATGATGTGATCGAGAGCGCCGGAGGACTCACAAGCGAATCATCATTAGGTAGATACCTTACCTAGTCTGCTGCTGGCGCCCTGTTGTTGTTAGAATGGATGCCTGATTCTCGATCCCATGGCACTCGAGTCTAAGGTACTGCCGCACTATGCAACCACTATGCAACAACAATACAATAATAATGCAACAGGTATTCGAAGGAACGGGATTCACCAGAAGCAGATGTACTACATACTGTATTCCATAACCGGTCTCTCCAGCAGCGCATGCGAATGGGCAAAGCGTCACAACCGCCCTCGTCCAGTCAATGCTCATCCGCTAGAGCCATCACTTCCTATGGTCCCCTTCTTTGGACTCGTAACGAGCGGCTTACTTTCTTCATGCAAGGGCTGTTCAGACGTTAAAGGAAGGCACACCGTCGCTCGGAGGTTGAAGCCTTACTGCTACACAACTGTTGGACATCAATACCTTGAGGCTAAGGAGTGAATCAAGCACTGCATGAATCACCACGAGTTATACCAGTACCGTTTGTTCTGTTCGGGTCATCGAGATTGATTCATGGGGTTGTGTACTAGATTCTGGGACTACATGGATCACATCAGCTCTATTGTCCTCACACATCATAGCCTTTCGCTTTATCGATTGCTCTGCCCCGGTGGGACTTTCTCTTTCTCTTTCTCTTTCTCTTTCTCTTTCTCTTTCGACCCAGGTTAGACCTGATTTCGATCTTTCTCAAACGCATTGGAGCAGGGCCAGTAAACCCTCTTCTTGACTTTAACGAACGCTGTTTCCCGTAAAAGGAGACGATATCCCTCCGTTCGACTTCGAAGGTCTTTCCGTCGCTTCAAATTCGTGTCTAATGTCAAGCCATTCTCCCAGCCATCAGAATCGTCTTGGGAGCGTTGGCAATCGGGGAGTTCTCTGAAACATAAATTGATCGTCCCATATCACACGTAGGTACTGCGTTACATCGACACGCTGTCCAGCTTTTAGACCTCGCCTTGGTCCAATCCGAAAAGCTGCAATGGAGCAATGTAATGGTAAGACGTATCCGATTAAACAGCGGTTTAGAGTTGAAGCACATGCTCGCTGAACTTTACCACAAGACCGTATGTGCGGTGGGTATGGAGAATCCTGCAAAACGCAATTTCTTACCAGCGGTTGTGTCCAACCAAGCTGTTCTTGGTGTACAACCAATATCTTCAATTGAGCTGATCAATGCTAGCTCAGTGTTACTATCGAGGCTTGGGCAAGCGCTTTGGTAGGCCCTCGCAAACTGTTGTTGTTTGTTCCGATCTGAACACTTTTTCGTCTTCGTTCAATGCAGATAGACCCCATACCTGAATCATTGCCTCTTAGTGTTCAAATAACCATATGTGAATTGCAATCCTATCTCACATCTCCTACATCGTTCATGACCTTTTTTTCCAAACCTGAACACTTTCCGTCTTTACCCCAACCCGGAACCAATACCTGAATCGGTGTCTCGTCGTGTTCAATCAACCACATGTGAATTATACCACATTGGCAATCTTATCTTACATCTTCCACGTCATTCACGACTTTCCATGCGGTTGTCTATGAATTCAACGACAAAGCATACCACAAACCCTCAAACAGTTACCCAACCCGATTCCTTCCACTCCATAACAATGGGCTGCCTCCTATCCCGCTTCCCGCCTTGCGCCTCACGGCCAAAGTCCGTCCTCGACGACGTCGACGGGCCGGCCATTCCTTTCCAGGCCCCGAGCACACGTTCAAGACAACACATCTGGAACGAAAACAACTACCTCGAAAGCAGACAAGATCCCCCGCTTACCACGGACACTCCCCCGCCAGGAAATCAACCGCCGCAGGCCTCCGAAACTACAGATACGGAGCCAGAGTACCCCATTCTACGGACCTCTCAGGCCGCTTTGGGTGGCATGAACGCGTGAGCCCGGCGCACGTTGTACACGTTCAAAGGGTGTGTTTGCGTCGCTGCTACAACGCTGGGGATCGTCACGTAATCACGTCGCTCTGTCATCTTTGTAAGCAAACGAACGCCATCTCGCCGTCTTACCACCATACTTTTTTTCGAAACACTGACCTGGCATAGAATACCAGTCTCTTACTTTCAGCGTCAGCGAATTTTTTTTCAATTTCAGGGGGACTTTCAAATGTATCTCCGTCTAATTCGAGACCTCGTCGTCTTGAAAACTCACTCGCTTTGATTCAACTGTGAGCTATCACGGCTTTGGCCATCTGCCCATTTCAACTGACCGGATAACCGTCATTACGATACTGACTCTCTCACTTCTAACATTTTTCGTGTTCGAATTCGTGACTTTTACCGAACCTGAAAACTCTAAAACGTCAATCCTCGGCTTTTAGATTTCAAAGTAACCTATTGCGTTTGTTCTCTTCTTCCAATTTTACGACTCGTTCTCTCCCCCCCACCCTCTTCTCTTTCTCTTTTTCAACTTTCCCCCCCAATCCATCTTATCAAAACCAAATCTCCCTCCCCAACTCCTCTTCCGCCGCCCCCATACCTCCCACCCCCACCAATTTCCCATTCCCAAAGCTATCAAAGCTATCAAAGCTATTCTTGTATTTTGCGAGGATTTGCGAAAATTATAAAAAAATTTAATCACTAATTGAGATGAATTGGTTTTTTGGGTTTTTGGGAAGAAGGAGAAGAAGGAGAAGAAGAAGGAGAAGAAGAGGGTTGGTGGTATCTTATTCGGAGCTGGTTATGTAGATAGATAACGGGTAGGGTATGCGGGAGGCGGAGGTGGGGTTTGAGCATCTGACTTTGGCGGTAGGGTGGGGTAAAGTAGAACGAGGAGGGCACAGTTGGGGATGGGGATGGAGGACCGGAAAGACATTTGACAGTTGTATCGGCGTGAGAACGAGTGAGATTAGGGGGTTTGTAGAGAGCGGTATTGAATTTGTATCGGTGTGTGTATGTGTGTGTGTGGGTGTGGCATTGGACGATCATTTTTTGGCGAGATGGGTATCTATCTGTGGATGACGGGGTTTTGGATGCGTGATAGAGTGGTGGGCTTGGGGAAAAAAATGTTCCCGAAAGCGGAAAGTCCCAGATGTTGTGGTACCAATGAGGAGAAAGAATTGTGTTCGTTGTGCGGATAAATTTAGTTGTAGTACAGAAGTAGAGATATGGATGCGGGGAAAATTTGGAAAACGTCCTAAAAACTCATCTAATCCCTCTATACTTTACTTCAAAAGTGGTTCGTAAGGCAAATTTCCAGCCGCAATAACGTCAGATACCATAAGAAAACAGAGTATGCAACTAATGTTCGAAAATAGCATTTAAGCATTACCAATACCTGATCGGTGAGAAGAATGTAATTAGACGGCTTGCGCCTTGATAGCCTCCAATGCCTCCACTGCATCAAGCGACGAAAGTCTTGGTGGGCTGATGAGTCTCTTCGGGCCGTTCTGGTTCCCTTTCAACTTTTCCTACTGCTTTTCGTAGTCTCCTAGCTGATCCAAGTCGGTTGGAATCTGGACCGTTTAGATCGGGGGCGCTTTCTAAGTATATAGCATGGGCTTCAGAAAGTTCAGGATTGGAAATATTCACTAGAGTGGCGGCTCGGAAAGCGGGCGAAGGCATGTTGGGATGCTGCGCTGCTCTTCGGAACCGCCCAGGAGATTCGAGTGACACAGTATCAGGATCCTCCGCCATAGTAGCGGATGGTAAAGCAGTCAGAGGCATAGTCGTTGAGGCGGGCGTGTTGGCGTATGCAGGCGCCTGCAGCGGATATGCTGCTCCCCTTCGGAATCGCCTGGGAACCCCACCAGGCCCAGGACCCGACATGCCATTAGCTGTTGGAAGGGCAATCGCGGGGTCGAAACCTTGATATTGAGCTGTAGCAGTACAACTGCTCCAGGCAGGGTCCAGATTAGTGACCTCTGGTGGGATGGAAATTCTTGGTTCATACGGCCGACCTGGATTATATGACGGATTATAAAACCACCAATCGCTTGTTGCTACGCCCGAAGGTGGACATGGCAAATCTGCAAAATTGTATGCTTTCGTCGCATCGTTTTGTCCTGCAATAGTTGACAGCTCGCCCGGTGCTAGAGAGAATGTAACGGAGCTGTATGCGTTGCCGACTTGTCGGTGTGAGTTACCAGCGCTGATTGCAGGAACAATTAAATATATACTCGAAGATGCGCTACAGAACCCGTTAGTATCTGAGTCTAGGCTGAAGATGAGAGAAAAGTACAAATTAGAATATCCAGAAGGAAGAGGGACTGATGATTGCGGCACTGCCCCTGTCAGGCATGCTGTGTTCGGGACCGCTGTCGCGTCCGGATGGTAGTATACTTGGACGGACGGGCCTATGAAGATGGTACACCCATCATCAGCAGCAGCAGCGGATGTCGAGTAAGCCGATGTGATGGTCTGTACGGACTTCCATCGAGTTTGGACTGCACTGTCCGTGAGTGCAGAAGGCGTATAGTCTGGTGCAGCCGAGGACTGAAGCGTGCCTACCACCTCGCCATAGCTTGAGGAAGCGAGGGAGGAAGCTAGGTTAGGTGGCCATGAGTGAGTTTCATTCAGGGTGGATTGAGCTGCAGACGATAAGCATTACTGCGGTAAGGTCGTCAACAGAAACACGATAATAGATTTACCTTTGGTGGATGGGCACAATAGCAGAATACAACAAATTACGAAAGCGAATGACGGATGCGCAGAATACATGATCTCTAGAAGTCAAGGAGCGTTGTTTTGAACCTAAGGTCCTGGTAATGACTGTTATCTGAAATTCGGAAATGTTGGAATAATGGGTAGCCAGAGCCACTAAATATATAAATGTCAAAGGAACATGATTCCAAGCCATGGCCCATATTACATGCGTCGGAGATTAAGAGGATGATGTATCAAAGACGAGTCTCGATAAGAACGGTTGAGAGAAACTTTCAGAGTGATTTGTGAAACGACTTGAAGATACTGCATGATAGAAATGTAAGTAAGATTAATCATTGTCAGCCCATAGCACATGTCTAATTAGAATAGTGGTACGGATGCTATTTAGGACAATGGCTGCAATAATAGCTTCGAGTGCTCCTGCACTCTACTGAGCTCGATAATAACTCGATTCAAATTTGGAAGAAGTCGAGCTATGAGGATCGTGAAACATTCTGGGTCACCGGAGGTAGGCAAGGAGACTCGAGAACGGGCACAGTCTTTTGCGCTTGGCACAAGGAAAGGGGCGGTTTCTGAATCGTTAGCACATGATCAAATTCCAGGGGTCTGTTTTATAAAAGCATGACAAAAGTATCGCATCCGAACCAACCTTCACAAGTATCTGCATTAGTAAATGAGACCTGGAGCTTCAGAATAACACCTTACGAGGCAAATTCTTTGCACAGCACCAATTTGGGGTCCGGACTTTGCCCAGTACTTTGAATAATATTACTTGCGTGTGACATGAAGCTGCGCCTGGCGAACAGACCGTGGTTCGTTGTGAAACATGTTCTGATGCCCGACGTCCGAAGCTTCGAATAACTGCATGACAAATTGGCAGTTCGAATGATTCGCGAACTGTTCTTCGGCGATGATGAAGCACAAGGTTGCACAAGGTCTCCATACATAATCTCTTGTGCCTCACAGGCGCTTGCAGCTGGGTAAGTAGTGAAACTGCAGACAGGCAGGACAAGATCATGGAGGATACCCGCATCAGATGCTGAGTTCTGATATACAAAGCTTCAAGGGACTACACGGAATAAAGAGAAATCAAATTCACTAAAGAAACAATGCTCACGATCACCAATTTTTGACGTCCTCTGAAGTCTGAAGATAAGTCGATGAACGCGCTTGCGCGTCAGATAGCGCCAATCTAGCCTAGTTTGGCATCGGGGCATACTCTATGGCCATCGTCCCTTTCTCGTGGGCCCCGTCAGAATACTGGTACTTCGTCCTTCCACAACAAACCCTTCTCGCTACAGAAATACTAATGTCTAAGAAGGGAAGGTGATGATGGATCGTGGTCGTCATTCAACCTACGTGTCGGAAATCCAGCACAGGACCTGCGTGTCCTTCCTTCCACGGCCGGCCAGGCCATCTGGGGCATCGCAACGCAAGGCTGCGTACCTAGTCCGTATACTGCCTCAAACTGTGCCCAAGCTCGTGGTGGAATATTGAACCCCAATGTGTCCCAAACCTGGGAACCTAAAGGCTTCTACGCTCTAGGACTCGAGGCCAACTTTGGCGTTGGAACTATCAATGCTACTTACGGCCTCGACACAGTGGCTCTAGGACTCAGCAACAGTACTGGAGGGCCACTGTTGACCGGGCAACTTGTAGCTGGTCTCGGGACAAATGCTTATTACATGGGCACTTTTGGCTTAGGCCAACAGCCTACAAATTTAACGGTTTTTGATAACAGCTATCCAAGCTTCCTAGCAACTCTGGCTTCCCGAAGCATCATTCCTAGTCGATCGTGGGGCTATACTGCCGGTGCACCGTATCGTGAGTGAACATCTCTTAACACGGATGACTGTCCCTCTTAGCACGAAGACATGTTATCTGTCCTCAATATCCCTGAAGAGGTTATGCCCCAATTCTCGACCCACCGGGCTTCTAATACTTAATAGGTCTAAAAGGCGTATACGGAAGCTTGACTCTAGGAGGTTACGATGCCTCAAGATTTATCCCTAATAGTATTCCATTCCATTTCACTGGCGACATCTCTCGTGACCTTGTTGTCGGCCTGCAGTCCATCACCTCCAAAAACTCTACTGGCTCGTCCTTCTCTCTACTTCCATCGCCAATACTGACATTCATTGACTCGACTTGGCCGTATATTTATCTCCCATATGCAGCATGCCAATTGTTTGAGCAGAATCTCGGTTTAACCTGGAACCCGTCAGTTAGATTATATACGATAAACGAGACTCTCCATCAGAGCTTACTAGCAAGCAATCCAAATTTCACTTTTACGATCGCCGATTCAACACATGGAGGAGCGACTGTGGACCTTGTGTTACCCTACGCAAGCTTCGATCTCGAAGCAACTTTCCCGTTAGTATCCAATAACACACGATATTTTCCACTAAAAAGAGCTGCGAATGAGACCCAATTTACTCTGGGTCGAACCTTTTTACAAGAAGCGTGAGCATCATTGTAAGACTTCTGCATCATGGGATGGGACTAAAAGGAGTTTTTAGATATCTTACCACCAATTACGAGGATTCCACTTTCTCTGTCTCTCAATGCAAATTCGAGGAAGGCGTTGAAAAGCGCATTGTTACCATTCCTTCAGCATCAACAAATACCACAAAATTAACAACAACACCTAGCTCAGCAAGTCATCTGAGTATCACAAGCATAGCCGGAATTACTTCAGGGATCACTATATTTTTCACGCTCAGCATTCTTATTCTCACTTGCATTCTCCGTAAGCGACGATCTAAGCGCCGCCGTGCGGAGCAAGACGCAGCTGCTTATGCACCAACAACTCCGCCAGGACAACTAGATGCGAAAAGGGAGTTTTCCCTACGAGAAATCGACGAGAACAGTCTCCGCGGTATCAGAGAGTTCCCCGACAGCGGAAAAGCAGAACTCCTAGACTCAAATCCGCCTAACGAGCTTCCCGACTCCGGAAAAGCCGAACTCCGCGGCACAACATCGACCCGGAGGCTTAAATTTCGAATCCAAGAACTTCCGTCCCAAGACCAACCCTGGGTACAAGAACTCCCGGCCTCCTCAAGGCCCACCAAACCCGCCCCGGCGCGTCTCCCATGTCCCCAAAGCAAATTCGCCCTCACACTCTCTGCCGAATACAGACGAGGAAGCAAAATACGCCACAGTGAGATCGGCATCTCGCATCATAGCTCTAGGGTCGCGAGCATAATACCCTCATCCAGGCGGGCACCGGATCTGGATCGCTCATTGCCACCGACACCCATTTCGGAGAGCCCGCAGGTTGAGATGGCTGGGAGTGCGACGGAGAGGGGGCTGATTGAGGATATCTTGCTTTTTTATTATCGGTCGCGAAGAGGGTCTTGTCTTTCTGAGAGGACACAAGCTGGTCTGTGGTGATGTGCTTCATGCGTTTGGGGCAGAGGAGTTTGGAGTTTGGATGCTGGCACAAGCGCTTCTTGTTCTGAGAGCACATAGTTCTTTGATCACGTGTTCCATCGGTTTGGATTACAGGATTTCGGAGTTTACGTTCTGAATTAATGACTGAATAGACTTGTCAAGGCTCGATTGCAGAAGTCGTAGCTGACCAAATTATGTTCTCCATGAAAAGACACATCATTCTCTGAATAAGAAATATGAGGGGAAAAAGTCCTTTAGCACTCCCAAGCATCTAACGAGCGCTTCGAATCATGATAAAGATGTATGAGGTGATCATATCAAAGCCTTCTTTCCCATACAAGTTCTACCGCGACGACCATCGTTCTCTAATACCGCTCAAGTGTAACATATTGGGCACACCCCTATTTCTTACAGATATGTACACCCCCCCTTTGCTAGATTACATAGATAGCAGAGCTTAGTTAGCATATTGAGAACAGTTCCTCTGACCTCGCTACCGCCCCTCTTCTTTGTATTGCCGTTAACTCTTGCCAGTACTCTTCGTCATCATCGACGCTCTGAATGATGCAGGGGGGGGAGGAAAGGGGCGAAGAATGACTCAACATCTACTTTCCCCCGCGCCTCACCCTCAGCGCAGGCAAAATCAGAGCTACTTGCATGGTTTTTATAGATGACCACCATAGTGATGGTAAATAAAGTAATGAACAGCTGCAAATATCATATTTCCACCCCTCATGTAGGTTTTTGGATTTAGGGCGAAGAAATAGCTAAAACGGTTGTACTTGCGCTCGTGTTTTTACATTCATTCTGACAGTCCGCCCGGTGGATGTTTTAGGGTTAGGGTTAGGTGGAATCTGTAGGAAGTTATATAAGTGAGAAGCTGGGGATGGGGTGAGATCAGTTCGTAAGAAACAAGTTGCCCTTGATTGATATCTATATGGTGGTGATCTTTTATAGAAATGATAATTGTAGACGTCATGTTTGCCATATCAGATCAGTTTCACTGTCTTCGTCTTCACCGCCTTCATGGTCGCTGCCTCCGTGATCGCTATCTCCATCGTCGGTGCCTTCGTCCTCGCTGTCCCCGCCGTCGCTGTCTCCGTCCTCGCTGTCTCCATCATCCATTATCGCCACATGAGCGGCCGCAAAACCGTTACAGATGTCAACATCAACCTGGCTTCCTTGTCTCCTGCATATCCTTCGATGCGCCACCCAGACACTGGGTGGGGGATTGCAAGTTCCCCATCGACGATGCCAATTTGAAGGATATATCTCGGAACGGGAACGGGAGGCGTGACGCTGGTTTCTTCGCCTGAACTGTTCATTGTTATGAAGATAGCGGCCGTTGTTATGAGGGGTTACGATCGGGCAATCTGGGTGCGTGCAAGGGACGATTCCGCCTGAGAGCCAGTCTGATACTTCTCGACTAAAACGCTCTATTTCAAGGTCCTTTTCTTCTAGCAAGGTACCTATTTGCATGAATGTTTGTCTTAATGCGAGGCAATGGTCCTCTAGTGCAGTCTTTCCTTGAGAGGCGAAATGGTTTTCATAGTGCAAGTTGTCGTTCGATTCCATAATTGATGGTGGGACTGGAAGACACTGGGGTATGAGTGATTGACACGAGTAAAAGCGAGAATCGTGAAACACTGAATTAAGCGTAGTCGTTGCGTGGAGCCTCTCGAAAAAATTGGAGAAAGTGTTTGTAGATTGTGATCTAAGCTCACGAAGATGGTCCATATGTCATCTATTTCCTGAAAGCAAAACCTGAATAATACCTCCGAAACAAAACCATTATCGGTTCATCTTTGATTTCTTTGAAGGTTGGAGCCTTGGGTGAATCGTGTACTGGAATAAGAGAAACTTGAATGATTGTTTGGGAACAAAAGCATTGTCAGTACTTGCCGATCCTCTTTGAAATTCTAGGCCCTCAGCCCGGTCCTCTGTTGTGTACAGTACAAAATCAGAATCTCTTTGTTGCCCAAACGGTTGGGAAACCCTGTGCAGTAGGATAGGCTCGAGAAGCGACCAGTCGATGTTTGTCAAAAGGTTAGACCATGGCACTGTATATAGATTGAGAAGAATCGTATTGCGGATAGCTTATATCTGTTCGGGATGTTTCGCGAGATTCCATGTTTGACTTTTCAACGAGCGTGTAGACCCTTTTCTTCTATCAATACGACGCTGTTGGAAATGCCACCCGATGAGGTGTCTTATTGGCTAAGACCAATATTAGAAGCCAAAACAATGACAAGCAAGCGACGGAGTGTAATCGACACAATGCTAGATCTGTCATTGTTGTCAGCTCCGCAACATTTCCGGCTATCATAGTGATCCTGAACAACTCAAGACTTGAAGCAACAGCATGGCTAGCCTACCATACAGCCGCTTTGACTGTCGGCGCCCGTCAAGCAAGAACAGCGTGTCTAGATTCTCCAAGTAGTAATAGTAGCCACATCTTCCCGGGACTTCGGTCAGGACGTTTTAATGCGGTCATAGATGATGAAGGTTGATTAGTCGGTCAACCTAATGCCCTTGTCCAGCAGACCAGAAGCGACTACAGCAATAGTCGAACCCTCGGAGTGGAACGGCTTCTCATTACACAATTATTGATTTTGGCTCGGCCCGGTAAAAGATCCATGATCGTTACATTTCTCGATGAAAGGAAAAGAGCATGACAGTTGGAGTAATGCTTGTTATGCAATCGAGACATTGGAGCAAGCTTTCGGACTCCGACCGTGCAGGGGCAACCGAAAAGGCTCATGGGTTTTCCTTACTCCAGCGCTGGTACCATTTCAGACAGTCGGAATTTGCCACTGAGGAAGAAGTTTTGACGTTTGTGCCACACAGGATCTGCTTGACAGCGACTTCGATCTTCTTGCCATTGGTTGTGACGGGTATTTCAGGGCATTCATTCACGATAGATGGGACATGCCTTGCACTAAGCTCGGTTCTCACAGTTGTTTGGATCTTGCGACCGAGGTCTTTAGTAAAGTTTCCTTTCTGCGCCATCTTGACGAAAAGAACAACAGTCTCATCCATGTCAGTCTCTCTCCTTCTGCCTATGCACAATGCATCTTCAACCTCTGGGAAATGTTTCAGAAGTATATTATATATCTCAGCACTGCCGAACCTCACGCCCGCAGGCTTCAGCACTCCATCACTTCGTCCTAGCATGATCAACCCACCAGTCTTGGGATTGAACCTTACAAAATCACCATGGTGCCAAACTCCAGGGAAGGTTTCGAAGTAGCTTTTCTTGTAAATCTTCTCACCCTCGGCACCCCAAAACATAATTGGCTGACAGGGAAACGGCTTCACGCATACGAGGTCCCCAGCTTCTCCTGTGTCCGTGACATTCTTGCCTTGGAAGTCCCATGCCTCAACAGCCATTCCGAGACCACGGACTTGGATCTCACCAGCATACACTGGAGACAGGAGAGAAGGCGCTCCAAACAAGGAGATTATATCTGTGCCTCCCGTAATACTTCCGAGGTTAATATCCGGACCAAATGCTCGGTACACATATTCAAAGGTGGAAGGTGCAAGGGGACTGCCTGTGCTATAGATAGCTTTCAACATTTTCAGAGACAGCTTTTCCTTCGGCATCAAGTGCTTCTGCTCTAGCACGGATAGATACTTGGCAGATGTGCCAAAATGTGTAATACCAAGCTCCTCGATTAGACGAGGCATGGCTAATTCGCCAGCTCCGTCACCATCTATGGGTCTAAATGGAGAGCCGTCGTATAGAACAATTGTAGCTCCACTGGCCAGGCCAGATACCAACCACTGGAAGGAGATGTCAGCGACGAGTTAGTCGATAGGAGATTTTTGGAGTGGAAGTCAGATCGGGGGAATCGTACATGCCACATCATCCACATGCAAGTCGTAAAGTAGAAAAGGCGATCTCCTGGCTGTATGTTGCACTGGATGTCGTGCTCTTTCTTATGCTGGATCAGGGTACCTATCGCACCATGAACGATACACTTGGGTTTTCCTGTGGTTCCTGAGGAGTATAGAATATATATCGGATGATCTGGTTGCAATTGCAGGAATTCAATTTCCGAGTCGTGGGTTTCGTTGTGCAACGATATGAATTCTTCGTATGGCAAAGCTTTCCCGCAAGAAATTGAGATATCATCGAAACTAAATCTATGGTCTTTAATAGTAGTGAAGACCACGACAGCTTTTAGTTGCCGAAGCTCCTTTGCTACGTCCCTTAGCTTGTCATGGACTTCGTGTATCTTGCCGTTATACTTGACAGCATTGTCAGCAAAAAGGACAACGGGCTCTATCTGTTGCAACCTATCCAGCACTGCGTGAACACCAGTATCTGGGGAGACGGCAGTCCAAACAGCTCCGATCGTGGTGGCTGATAGCATGGCAACGAGCGCATTTGTATGGTTTGCTACGTAGCCCGCAACTCGGTCTCCCTCTTGGACACCAAGGGCTCTTAGCGCGGCACTGCAGTGACCCACACGCCCACGAAGTTGCTTCCATGTCACGTTTTCTCGGGAATCCTCGCCTACCGAGATGACAGCAATAGAGTTCTCATCTGGACTACAGCGAGGAAATAGCAAGTTCTCTGCAAAATTAAGTCTTGCACCTTTGAAAAACATTGGACGAGGGAACATGGCCGCATTTTCTCCGATGGCGTTAGTGAAAGAGCATGAAGCTCGTACGCCGGTGAAGTGCCAAACTTCCTCCCAGAATTTGCCAATATTGGCTATACTCCATAGACGAAGATCTTCGTATTCTTGGAGTCTTAGATTGTACTTGGTTTCGATGAGACTCTTGAATTGGAACACACGAGTCGATGTAGGATCTGTGTGTTTCCAGAGTAGCTTATGTGATGCCATGTGGTCATCCTGGTGAGGGCCCTGATTGCTAGCCATCTCCTCGTTTTTCCTCGTTGTTATAGATAGATTCACACCCGTAATATGCTAGGCTTGTCGGTTCGTCTAGATACCTTTGCGTCAAGAAACTCTTCCTAGAGGACTATGCAACATCGAGAAGTATTGAGCACACCAATGCCCTTACTTTATTTCTCAATGCATTGCCCATAAGTGTCTAGCTAAGTAACCCGATATGTCGCATTGGTAGTCCGTAAGGTAGAGTAGAGTAAGGTTGATACAATGGGGATGATGACGTTCAGATAGCCCTACGAAGTCGCAGGCATCTTTCGGCGATCACGTGATGATCCGTTCGGTTTACACTTCCCTTCCCTGCCTCTCTCTGGTTGATCCTTAGCGTGCCTCCTGTCCAATCTCCCAGACTTTACCTCCGTATGCTCCTCCTCCTTCAAATTATCCTTCTCCTCTCTGCGGGCGTGTCGAGCTGCATTCAAGAAGCAGAATTAATTGTCAACTTGTCTTTGTTGCTGTTTACTCTTTATTGCATTTCGGTTGCAACACCGCTGAGAGGGGGATTAGAATAGGATTCAAACTCTTCACAACGGATCGTGCGGATACAGTGCATGATTTGGGAGCCAAGCGCGTCGACTCGACGAGCGATTTATACACACACCTCACGATAGCCAGGTATTAAAGGGTGCTGTCAACATATCAACCTTACTAAGGCACCTGCTCGACCTTGGCGTTCGGCAAACTCGGAGCGCCAAAGAAAAGCCTTCCCGTCACCAAAAAACTCGTGGTTCCGCCGCTGATTCCGGACCTTCTCTGACATTAATCTTGCAATACCTACGAAAAAAAACATCAAGAGAGAGAGAACATTCGGTGGCGAGCACTTGTCTCTTTATTTTCGCAATTGAGTTTTCAGGCGCATTACAACTATAATAGAATCCTAAACTGCTTCGCCTCCTACACCGCCGGTGGACTTACGATTCCTCCACAACTTACGATTCCGCAGCATACGACGTCTCTTAGAGCCCGAAAAACCTGCCTAATAAATTCTTATTCCGACTTCCATTATCCAGCACTCTTCGTACCTACTGTTGACCCTGATTGTTACATCGCGGATTACTTCTACCAATTGCTGGAAGCCCTACTCCGCAATGCCTCGAAGACCGATAAACATCTTTGCCAGTACCTGGCCCACCACCACTCCTCCTACCTTCGACGAAAAGAAAGAGCTGTCTCGTCGGCCATCAACCTCGCGAGCGAACAAATTGGTCCAATTCTTCTCCACCTCGCCAAAATCTAAGGCCGAAGTCCAGACTGCCACATCTGCTCTCCTCGCAGCCGCTGCTGCCCAGCAACAGACCTTTTTGGCTTCTCCTTCGCCCGGAATTAGCTTTCCTTCACTATCTTTACCTACAATTTCTCTGTCAACAGCAAGGGCGGATAGTGCAAATACAGATGAACCACCTACCACCTTGTTCCAACCACCCTCACCCGCCGAGGCTCGGAGAATAGCAAAGCAACATGCACAATTTGGTCCATTGGGTCACTTGAGCCATCGATACACCAGCCGTCATGTTGGTGGGCATTTTGAGGAACCAGCGCTGGACGAGCCTCCGTACTATTACCTTCTTACGACTTACATTAGTTACCTAATCCTCATAATATTCGGGCACGTAAGAGATTTCTTTGGCAAACGATTCCGAGAGGAGCATTACAGGCACCTACAAGCACGCAATGGGTATGCGCCTTTGAATAGCGATTTTGATAATTTCTACGTTAGAAGACTAAAGATGAGAATTAACGACTGCTTTGCAAGGCCAGTCACCGGTGTACCTGGAAGGTATATTACACTGATCGACCGTACATCGGATGATCACAACCTTCATTTCAAGTACACCGGGACGACAACCGAAACGCTAAACATGAGCTCGTACAACTACCTAGGCTTCGCTCAATCTGAAGGTCCTTGCGCTGACGCTGTTGAGGCAACAGTAAGGAAGTACGGCCTAACTTTTGCGAGCCCACGTGGTGACGTGGGAACTTCAGATTTACACGTCGAATTGGAAGATCAAATTGCCAAGTTCGTTGGCAAATCATCGGCAATGATTTTTTCGATGGGATTTGGTACCAATGCAACTGCCTTCCCTGCTCTGGTTGGTAAAGGTTGCCTCATCATCTCTGATGAGCTGAACCACGCTTCAATCCGCCTGGGGTCGCGTCTATCTGGTGGTATGATCGAAATGTTCAAACACAACGACGTCCAGGACCTCGAAAGAGTACTGCGAGAAGTTATCTCCCAAGGACAGCCGAGGACACATAGGCCATGGAAGAAGATCCTTGTGGTAGTGGAAGGTCTTTATTCCATGGAAGGCGATATGTGCAATCTGCCAGGCCTGGTCGCTCTGAAGAGAAGATACAAGTTCAACCTCTTTGTCGATGAAGCACATTCGATTGGGGCTCTGGGGCCCAATGGTAAAGGAGTGTGCGACTACTTTGGAATTGATACGTCCGAGGTAGATATCCTGATGGGTACATTCACCAAGTCCTTCGGTGCGAACGGCGGCTACATTGCTGGTGACAAGACGATCATTGACAAGCTACGGGTCAGTAATGCTGGATCGATCTATTCAGAGACTCCCACTCCGCTAGTTCTTACACAGATCTCTGCTGCTCTCAGGATCATCACTGGTGAGCTTGTGCCGGGGCAGGGACAGGAAAGGCTTGAACGACTGGCATTCAATTCCCGCTATCTCCGTCTTGGGTTGAAGCGACTTGGCTTCATCGTCTATGGTCATGATGATTCGCCCATTGTCCCGGTTCTCCTTTACAACCCAGCTAAAATGCCAGCTTTTTCGCACGAGATGCTCAAGCGGAAGATCTCGGTAGTCGTGGTTGGCTACCCAGCTACCCCGCTTGTCTCATCACGAGCGAGATTTTGTTTGTCCGCAGCACATACAAAGGACGATATGGACAGACTGCTCGCCGCCTGCGATGAGATTGGTAATGTACTACAGCTTAAATTCTCATCCGGTACCGCTGGCGGTGCAGAACCATTGCCAGAAGGGGTCACCCTAGAGATGGAGAAGGAATGGAAACGCACACAGAAAGGCGATGGACAAGGAGAGCTTGTCATCCAGCCGCCTCGTTGGAAGTTGGATGATATTCTGAAGAGAGGAGTGCAAGACGTCAAATCGCCTCTGCGGTAGCCAGCAATCCTGCATTACTGCCCCGAATCTCTCCAAGTCTAACGTCGCCTGTTGTATCTATACAATACTGGAGGAATGGCCATTGCACAGGGCATAATTTTCTGCTTTCCCCAAAGCCACTGGCATCCTTAATGATGGTTGAGCTTGCAGGAACAAGCACAAGCCCACTCGGGTCTTATAGAGGCATCAATATCTTTGACTGTCATCTTGGTGGACAGACCAGTCCGGGTACGAGTGCCATGGCGGTTTAAATCACCTAATTATTCTTCATGACAGGATGTACGGGGCTGGGCCCTGTAGTACCTCGTCACTTGGCTTCTGTAACTAGAAGGGCCTTCTGGTAGTGGGTTTCCGCAGTGTAGATAAGACTTAGAAGAATTATGCATCAAATACAGTGTTTCTATTATAACACTGATATGTGATCGGTTCGAAACGACAAATTCAGACTTGGCTCGGACTCCCTGACTCCTCAGTAACATGCATTGAGTAAACTTGGTGGCTTGCCCTAATCATGTGACGTATCAGCTTTGCCATCAAAAATACCTAAGATATCCTCCGTGTAAAGATTGAAGCTGAATCCTATCTTTTCTTTTCCCTGATTTCCCAAAGAAGATTGTTTTCATCTAGTTTGTTTATTATCTAGTCTGCTGTTGCTCTCACGGATTCAAGTACGTTCATTGACAACGGTATTCATCAATGCCCATATTGATACATACTTACCGGGGATCTCTCATTGTCCCCCTTATTACGAGAACGGTAGACGGTAGGATCAAATCCGTAACCTCCTCTTGTTTCAACCTCAAACCAATGGCAGCGAAGGATGAGGTTTCACGAACTTCACGCAGCCCCTCAGCCGTTAACCTGCGGCCATGGCAGTGCTGCTTCACATGCTCATCCGACCACGTTGGCTTTGATATCTGTGCTAGACTAAACTAATACTGCGCGACCCCCAATGACTAGACCAGACAATCAGTCAACCTACACGATGTTTGGTACCTTCAAAGATGAGGGTCGACATCACCAGCGTACGCCGACAATCCCCTTTGCCCGCTCCACAAGGCAAAAGCCGCGAAGGTACTGATCCTCTGATACCCATTAAATTACTTCTGCTAAGTCGATGTGCAGATGGCCACTGGCTTTGCGCTTCATCAAAGGTGCTATACATGGCGTAATTGCCCTACCTCTCGCCCTACATGCCCTCTTCGCCGCCCTTGTTGTCTTCATTGACCAGAATCTCGATGGAAACCTTGGGCTTCCGGCCAGCATTGTAGTCTGGCCCAATTGAGACCTCAGAGTTGAGATTCAGCCGGCTAATACCCTCGCCCTAGATCCCGAGCCTTTCAATCGTCGTGGGTCTCATGCTGGTGAGTCCCCTTCTTCGACCCATCAATTGAGCCTAGCTAATGCACACAAGGTCTTCCGAAATCAAACGTCCTACAATCGTTTCTGGGACGGCCGCAACCACCTCACCGTGATCATTACCTCCGTCCGCAACCTCACTCGCTCTTTTCTCCTCTGCAGCCACCCCACCTCAGCCACCGACCCTACGCCCTCTGCCAGCCCTGCCGACCGAGCAGAAACAGAACGCGTCGTCCGAATACTAATCGCAATCCTCTATGCTACCAAGAATCATCTTCGTGCCGAATGGGGCTCGGCCATCATTCCCGGTACGGCCGTCAGTAAGAGCACTGGCGATGCTACTATGAAGCCTGAGTACAGCGAATTACTACCCAAAGGTCTAGAGGGCGCAGACGATAAGGGGCTGGGGTTGCCGCTACAACTGACGTTCTTCGTGGAGCAGTACATCCAGCGCTGTTTTGATAAGGGATTTTTCCATGCGCCGCAGGCAAGTCAAATGCAGGTGCAGCTGAATACGTTGGTACACGCATATGGGATGATGGAGACAATCAGGCTAACGCCGATCCCGGTCGCTCATCTGTACATTATCCTCCCCGTACTCGTTCCTAATCCATCCAGCTCCCACACTAAAACCCCTCCAGCATCCACCAAAAACAAGTCCTCGCCCTATTCGGCTGCGTCCTCCCCTTCGCCCTCGTCAACGAAATGGGCTGGTGGGCCGTCCCCATCGTCGTCCTCGTCATCTTCACCCTCTACGGCATCGACGGCATCGCCTCCCAGCTCGAAGACCCTTTTGGCTACGACCGCAACGATATCAAGACGGATTTTATCGTCGAGGATATTAGGTGCGAGATTGCGGTGCTGGTGGAGGAGTGGAAGCGCGTGGGGCAGACGGGAGGGGACATGTTTGTGGGGGAGATGGGCAGGGTGAATGGATTTGGGAGTGGATTTCTGAAAGGAGTTGGGAATGGGAGTCCGGCGAGGAAACCCCCGCCGCCGCCTCTGGAGCTGAGAAGGTAAGGGGTGTGGGTTGCGGCAGCCTAGGAGCGAGTACGTTTTTTACGATACCCTAGCAGTTGCATTGATGTGTTTTTGATCTTCGAGCAAGGAGTCACCGTCACTTAGCATGTGTTTAGGATGACAGTTCTTCTGTATTGATATAACTGTCCGATCTTCTTCTATTTGTCTTTTCGTCGTGAAGAAGCCATTTTGTAGGCTGATGCAGAGGCATGGGAAAGAAACGCTCAACTGGCAAGGTAGGCCAGAAACACTAAATACAGTAGAGCATGTAGTAAGATATTGGCTATGCTTAAGGTAGGGACATCTTCCGGTACGGTCTTAGCGCGCGGACTATGCGGTTACGAGCATCGGGCGCTCCAGTCAAGCCCTACCTTATCAATTCAGGCAACGGTAAATCCTACAACGACCTACGTTCGAAGGTAGAACTTCTGTCGACGTCTTTTCTGTTCATGCAAGATGGGACCAGGACCGAAGCTGTGCAGGACAGCGTTCAGGGGAGACATGTAAAGTCGAAAAACAAAACTTTTCTATCTACTACCGACTTTTGATGGCAGCCATACTAAGGCATAATGAATCTCTGAGGTGCTGTGATTCTTTGCACTATCAGCACCGTCAGATCGTATTCCGCTCTTGGCCCTTCTTTGTATCAGTTCTCGTGTTCGGAGTCCTCCACCTTCTTCCCTTCTGGATCGTCTGCTCCCAACTCCTCTGTTCCGGGTTCCTGTACTCCTAGCTCTTCTGACCCCAATTCCTCCTCGCCTTGCTCCTCCCCTGCCTGTGATTCATTTTCGATTTTCTCGTCATCACTGCCCTCTGTACGGGGGAAGTTCGTGCACAACCTATCTGCGGACTGGACGCCGTAGTCCCTATCCTCTTTTCTCAACAACAGCTCCTTAGTCTCTTTCCTCGACAACAACGCCAACTTGAACCCCGATCCCGAAGCTGGCTCCGTGTCTTGCTGAAGTCCGTTGTTCGCCGCTTCCTGGATGTTGTAAAGTTTCTGGGATGACGCAGGTCCGGATGGGTAGTCGAGTGCTTGTGCTATCAGGCCAGGTGCGACCTCTTGAGCTCCTCCAACGACAGGAGGGATGCCGATTGCAATACGCTCGAGATCGCGAAGGTCCCAAGTGGCTTTGGAAAGCCTGCAAACAGGATTTAGCTTCGTAATCTACTGCATCTAAGATGCAGGGCACCTAGAAGGACGAAGTCATCGTCTCATATATGTATTGGACTTTGACCCCATTGGTGGAGCTCTGATTCAGACGCTTTCACCGAGGCTAGATTGGGCTAGTGGAAGGGTAGTCTTGTTCTTAGCATCGACTTACTGAGCAGACATGGCCGTCACCGACTTATACCGCTTTCGACCCGGCGCCGCTGGGGCCTCCTGCCATGCCTTATAAGCGGTGCTCCGCTTCGAATATTGGTTAAAGCAGATTCTCAAAGAATTGGCGCCTAATGGATATAAAGCACATAAGTCAGTGAGAAAGCTTTGTAGTTTTGTAACAGCCAGTAGATGTAGAGGGTTGGCAAAAGCAAGTTGCAATGCATCCAACGATACTTAGTCTAAGACGAATCGTCTCTTGTACACGTTGCTGACACTAAAGCATTTGGGTGCTATGAAACTGCACTGCTGATCCTGGTATGAAGGCCAGTGAAGGGTTGTGTCTAACTTACGATCCCACAAAAGTCGCCATTTTGCTTGCTGCTTCTGGTTCAACCCAGGGGGAGGGGCTTCGGAGAACCTCACGGCCAGGGGAGTAGGGTCTCGGGTTTGACGCCCCTGCTGCTGGTTGCTCATCATATCTGAATAGCCTCTTTTAGGATGTCGATCTTGGAGCTCTTGGAATAACCAGCTAATAGTGAACTGGCCGTCGATGGGTTCGGAGGGGTTGAGGATACTTATAACACGAGTGTGAATCCGCGTGTGGGTCTCGAGCTAAGGGTTTGGTTTTTTGGCCATTCATCGGACCAGAGTCGAAAATTGACTTTGGATATTCTTAACAAGACTTTGCAGTACAGTTGCCTTCCGTGCAGTCTTAGGCCGCACTCGGCTCTGCTTTCTACAAGCGCAACTGAGCATGAGTGCTGTACTAGCGCCAACCCGCCATCCTGAGTAGAGAAACACTCTGTCTGCACAGTATGCTATTGTTCATGCTGACTGACACACCTATCTCTTCGAGACGCTTCGTCAACCTTTCACCTAGACAGTACTTTGTTACTTAGACAGAAATCAGGAGACTTACCAATAATCTCCAAGGACAACAGTACTGATATATTTTCTTAGGAAAGCAAAGAATTCAGGAGTGGTTTCATGTTTATGCATTACAAGTTTTTGTCGTTTAAACTAGCGGATGGTTCGAGATGATGCAAGTAACTAATATTGTGAGTCTCGAAGCGTTTAAAAAATCACAATCTGACTTGATAGAGCACTCGAACTTCAAAAACCTCAACAAATAATCAGCACACCTTTGACACCTGTGAGTCGTCGTACAACGTTCAAGACATGGAAGGCACAACGGAACCTTGAAGGCCTGGTTGAGTGAAATACTACATGACCTTTGTGGAAATCAATTGAAAAATATAGAGTTTTGGACCGAAACACCCAACCGATTGAAACGATACCGGTAGAGCTGAAGGGCAATCTTGGAAAAAGGTTCTACACCCGTCATTACGAGAGAGAGAGTGGGTCAATTGGAGACAAAGAGTATGAAAGCCCGTCCTAATCGCTGCTCTGATGTTAACAGACGACGATCAGAGCGGAGCTTCTACCGAAGCCAAGACTTCATCCATAATAGCTTCAGGAGTTATGCCTTCCAGAAGGGCGGCAACAGCCGTGAGATCACTCCCATATTGCATGCTTCGCTCGTCCTCAGGGGTGGTAATGACTATCCGGTGGGGATAGATTTTCCTTGCCGCCAACGCAACCAAAGATGGCGTCACATAATCAAGGCCGTGTAAGGGAGCCAGGCACCTAGATCGACCTTAGCGAGATTGAGGCGAAGGAATTATCAGAGATATACTTGACCAAAAGATCGAAATGCTTGGTAGCACGAGGGGATATGCCACCTCTCACGGCACGGTTCATCCTGAGGAAAGTGACTATGTTCTGAAGATAGGCTTTAACTTCAGCGCTCACCGTTACAGCATCACTCAATTCTGTTAATACTCGAATATCCTATATGTCATATCAGCATCCAAATGTAATATACACGTAATGTCACTTACATTTGGTGCGAAGAGGGAGGCTCGTCCGACAGAGCTCTGAACAGCAGAACGGTGAACAACCGAGGAGAGAGAAGCTCGATCATCTTCAATCCACTCAGATCCCTCCTCTAAATTAGAGAATCCGTCTTCCAAGTCATGATAATGGGAGATGAACATGTGATCGTTCTATAATTCATTAGGCCACTGCCAGAACCTAAGATTGGAGTGTCGTACAAGATGCGAGACCAGATATGGGCCGGGAATCGAATTGAGGGCGACAATCAAAAACAGCTTCGGTGCTGCGTGGATAGTAGTATGGGTAAATATACGATTTGTCCGCAGTAACTGAGTGGCTTGGTGAGCTATTGATTAAGAGCTTGTGGCCCTCACAGCTGACCTCGAGGGTTTGTATCTGAACATGGTAGTCGGCCAAATGAAGGTCAGTGAGTATAACGACATTAGCTAATTTGTGATCGTTCTGCGTTCTTCCCGAATGATCAGGCCTCCCAACGCTAGAAGACGAGGGCTGTCGGTTGTGGGAAGGATTCTACACTCGAACCTGTGTTCAGTTATGGTACATCAAAAACACGAGGAAAGGTAAAGCTTGAAGCCATAGGTAAGTGATCCAGTATCGATGTATAAGACAAGCGTAGGTATGGACGAAGTAAAGAGCATGAAAATAGTATGTGCGTGTCGCATCGGCTGATAGAATGCTTCAGCGTATTTTATACTTGCTAGCCGGCATCAATTGACCTGGTCGTCGAGAAGGAGATACTGGACAGGTGGTGAAAATGATTTCACAACGACCTCAACTTAAAATACATGAACAGAAGGCTTATTGAGAAGGGTTCAGTGCCAGAGCAGCAATCACCCTTTTCTAAAAGACCTTGCGTCTAAAAGTATAGGACAACTCTATTTTTTTGGTGAATCCATTCAAAAGCCATGTATGAGTTGAAGGACTCGACGTAATGTCTCTCACGTTCTCAAGCTTGTTCTTCTGCACTTCCATTTTCAGATGATAAGTGAAAGCGTAACAAATGGATTAGAGGCCATGGAAGTGGCGGAACCACGGGGGTATCCCATGAAGGAAAAGGCTTGACAAGATGGATGGTTAAGAAAAAGAGCGACGAAAGGAAGAGATGAAGCAATCCCTACCTGAATTGAGTCTATTCCTTTTCCGCTTAAACTTCCATTTTCGTCTACACCACCCACAACTGGAATGTCAACCAAAATCCCATTGCTGAAATCATCCAATGTTGTGGACTCGTTGCACTGGACTACCGAGTAGGAGAGACCAAATATGTTGGAGGCGATCTGGCCAGTATTTCAGCATATGCGCACTGACGAAGATGTGTTTGCACCGTACGAGCTGTATCTCCTGTTCTAGCGAGCTAAGAGCTTCTCTCTCTGTCTGAATTATACAGTGCTGACCTGCGATAAGGCCCAAAAGCATCGCAAGTTCAACGTCGGTGAGTTCTTGCACTCTCTCCACCAGTCCTAAGACTTCAACCGAGCCGTCCATGTACCAGAGCAGGCAAGCCAACGTCACCTAATCTTGCAAGACACATGGAGTGTAACGTTGTCTTCTCTCATCTCGACAAGCGAAAATACTCTGTACGATCTTAACTTGGCGTGCTTGGGTACATAATGGTCGCTCATGGGTTATCATTGATCCGAATTGTCCTACCCGTACATAGTACGGACACCAACCCCCGCCAAAGGCTAGCCAGTCCGCTACGGATTATCGATTCCAGGCGTGCCAGGTACCTAAAGCTGTCCACTCATATCAACCTAGATGATTCGTCGCACGCTTTTGGGCACTGAAGTACTATGCTTGAGCCTGAAGCCGCTGTAGCCCAATGTCAGCTCCTACATCGGAATGGGAGCGGGTTGGAGACCGATTCTACCGTAAGGTCAAGCTCTATGAAGCAGTTTTCGACCAAGATCTTGAGCTCGAGAACTATGTGGTAGCAGGAGCTCCTTACGGGGGTGCTATTGGTGAGGATTGGAATTATACTGCCATCCCACGCTAGTTAGCTGACCACTCCCAGCTTTGTACCGCGACGAAGACAAGCTCCACTCATATCGAGGAAATCAAGCCTCTAAAACTAGCATTGATCTCTATAGCTGCTCTGGCAAGCTGATTCGGCAGATAAATGTGGGCAATACTTCGGGCTTGGATTGATTCATGTGATTCAGACTGATATACCTAGTGGGATGAAGGCTCGATACGTGGACTTGGATGGTCGGAAGACGAAAAACTGCTAGTCGTCACCAAAGATGGCACAGTGAGATGTTACTTTGACTTGCAAGGAGATTTCACCCAGTTCTCGCTAGGTAATGTGAGTATTAAAATGGCAGCAGAAAGGGCGAACGACTGATCAACGAAGCATTAGGGTGCTGAAGAACATGGTGTAAAGGCATGCCGTTTCTGGTCGACAGGATTCGTCGCCATTCTAGCCAACAACCACCTCATTGCTGTCTCCCATTATGTCGAGCCGCGGCCAAAGTTTCTGGCTCTGCCTCCCGAGGGTCTTGTTCATTCATGGACAGTAATTCCGCCAGCGTACACATTATCTCGGAGCGTTGAAGTTCTACTTGCGATTGGGCAAACGATCTACGTCGTTGATGCTACGGAGGCCGAAGACCGGGTTCTCCCGAATGGGCCATTCAAGCATGTCAGCGTCTCCCCAAATGGTCAATTCGTGACCCTTTACACAGAAGATGGTAAGGTTTGGGTGATTACCAGCGACTTCCAAAACAAACTTGGCGAGTATGAGTCGAAGACCAAGACTGTACCCAAGGATGTGCAATGGTGTGGCAATGACTCTGTCCTTTTGGCATGGGAAGACGAAGTTCATATGATAGGGCCAAAGGGTGCTTCATTGAAGTAAGACATCAAAGCAGAAGCGATAATTTATTCTTACATCATAGCATAGGTATTACTACGACGGATGGGTGCATTTGCTACCAGATGCTGATGGTGTTCGATTAATCACAAATGATACTTGCGAGTTCTTGCAAAAAGTCCCAGGTAGCTTCGAACGACATGTATCCTCACTGGCGACAGTACTGACCGTAATTAGATGCCGTTGAAGATGTCTTCAAGTTAGGCTCAACCTCTCCGGCGGCCGTGCTTTTGGATTCCTTAGATCAGCTTGAGAAAAAGTCCCCCAAAGCCGATGATAACATTCGATTAATCCGATCCAACTTACCGAACGCGGTAGCCGATTGTGTCCAAGCTGCTGGACAGGAATTTAGCACGCATTGGCAAAAGCAGCTCTTGAAGGCAGCATCATTTGGCAATTCGATATTGGACCTGTACAGTAGCGACGATTTTGTCGATATATGCGAGAAACTCAGAGTCCTCAATGCAATACGCGATTACCGCATAGGTCTTCCACTTTCCTACGATCAATATGAGCGCCTTACCCCTGAGAAACTCATTCAACGTCTAATAAACCGCCACGAGTACCTTCTCGCCATTCGAATCTCCGACTACCTCCACCTTCCAAAAGACAAAATTTACATCCACTGGGCATCCCAAAAAGTCCGCAACTCGTCCGCCGACGAAGACACTATCTGCATTACCGTCGTCGACAAGCTCGCCAACCAACCCGGCATCTCTTTTGAAGTCATCGCTCGCGCCGCCTACGATGAAGGCCGCGCGCACCTCGCCACTCAACTTCTTAACCACGAGTCCCGCGCCGGCAAACAAGTTCCTCTCCTCCTCTCCATGGAGGAAGATGAAACTGCTCTCGACAAAGCTATCCAATCTCTCGATACAGACCTCATCTTCTTTGTCCTTTTACATCTCAAAAAGAAGCTACCGCTCGCATCCTTCTTCCGCGTCCTCACCAACCGCCCGCTTGCTACCGCTCTCGTCGAGAGTAGCGCAAGAGCTCAAGACACCGACCTCCTAAAAGACCTCTACTACCAAGACGATCGCCGTCTCGACAGCGCCAACCTCCTCTTTAGCGAAGCCATGAACCAACCCCTACTCCAACCCAAACTCGACAAAATCAAACTCGCCCAGAAAATCCTCCAGGACAGCAAAGACCCGACCTCCACCCTCTACTCCAAATCCTACACCGAAGCCGCCCAACTCCTCAGAGTTCAAGATTCCCTGGACCGCGACCTTCCCTTCAAAACCACAGGCCTCTCTCTCAACCAAACTCTCTTCCAACTCATCAAATCCGGCTACGCGAAACGCGCCCAGAAAATCCAAAGCGACTTGAAACTCCCCGAAAAACCCTGGCACTGGCTCCGCCTCCGTGCTCTTGTCGCTAAGCGCGACTGGGGCGAACTCGAAGAGTTCTCCAAACAGCGCAAAAGCCCCATCGGCTGGGAACCTTTTTTCAACGAGATCCTCGGCGCGGGCAATACCAAGCTCGCTGCCGCATTCGTAGCTAAATGCACCAATCTGTCACCGCAGGAGCGAAGCGAGATGTACGTCAAATGCGGTGCGATTGTGAAAGCCGGAGAGGAGTTGCTGAAAGCGAAGGATATGAATGGGTTGGAGGTGCTGAGAGGGAAGGCAGGAGCTGGGTTGTTAGGGGAGGTGGAGAGGATGATCGGTCAGTTGAGGGGGAAGCGGTGAGGAAGGGGGAGGGCAGGCTAGGCGTGGACGTTGATGCTGCTGGGCGGTCTCCTTCGCCTAGAACCTTTTGACTCTGATGAGCTCGAGAAATGGTCGAGATCGCACCCTTCCTCACTTTCACGGACATGCGAGAAGAATGGAAGACCGGACTGGCATGTACAACTACCTACCCTAGCCGAACACCCTGCCTAAACACCTCCTTTCCCTGCTACCCAAATTAAAGTATCCTATCCTCCTCTATCCGATCCCTCCCCCCCCCGCTCACCCAATCACCCTAATTCACCCTTACATCCCTCAACCCCATCCTTCCCCCCATCCCGCCCCACTTCCGGCCCTCAAACCTGTCCTTGTCATCCCTCACCTTCCTCCTAAAAAGCCCCAAATCCTTCAGCAACTCCTCCATGTGCTCTTGCATCTGCACAGCTTCCTGCTCGTTGCCGGTGTTGTCCTCGTAGTAGCCCTCGTCTTCCTCCTCTTCTTCTACATTGGGGGCGGGGGGCTCGTTGTTTTCCTTGTCTTCTTCTTGTTGTTGTTCTTGCGGCACTGCTTGCTGTCTGAGGTCGGATGGTGAGGTGGAAGAGACGGCTCTACTAGGCTGTCTGCTCGGTGCGGTGGCTTGCAGACTCGGGCTCGGGATTGGGTTTTTGAGGCTTTCGACTGCGAGTTTGAGGTGAAGGCGCAGGGCTTCGTTTTGCTCGACGAGCTGGCGGATCTTGCTTTCGCCGACCAGTCGTTCCTCCTCCATCATGCGCTGCATGCGCTCGACTTTGATCTGGTACTCTTCCAGTTTCTCGTCTCTCGCGCCTCGATCTCTCTCAGTCACGGCTTCTCGTCCCTTGTTGTGCTGACTGCGGTCGCTGGCGGCTTGGTTGGCGAGGGAGACTTGGACTTGTAGTTCGCGGATTGTGTTTTGCATTTCCGCAATTTGCGCATCTCGCTCGGCGGCGGAGACGCTGTCTTGGTTGACAATGGCTCTGGTGCGGATGTTCTTCGCTTGATCGGCATACCGCAGCGTCGAGAGCGTTTCGTCGTAGTCAGAGGGAGCTATGCAAGCAATCATGGCGGTTTTGGAATTTCCGCCCAATGAGTCTTTGAGTAGCCAGGTGAGGATGGAGTCGCGGTAGGGTACGACGTCTTTACTCCTGCTCTTCCCTCCGTTATGAACACGGCCGTGTCTAGGGTCGGCTAGGGCAGCGATAACACGGCCGAGCGTGGTGAGGGATTTGTTGATGTTACTTCCTTCTCGCAAACGAGCGCCCGTGGCTTCAGTGGCTTTTGCGCGCTCGCTACCCGCGAGATCCACGAGGCGGATGCGGGCAAGGCGTTCGGTGGTGCTGTCGGTAGAGAGATCATGATGGATTTGCTTGAGCATTATTGTGAAGACAGCATGAGAGCGGGAGGAGGTATCGTTCATCTTTGTCGAGGCAGTGGTACGGTTGTTGTCACCTAAGCGCATGTAGCGGAGGAGCTCATTATAGTTTTTCACTGGGAGGTCGGTAAGGTCTTTAATATAGGGGCCTTCGGTAGGGGATTCGCGGATCTTGAGGTAGTATTGACGATTATCGCCTGTAGGAGGGCGGGAAGGGGATAGCAGGTCGCGGACATGTTCATTGTAGACCTCGAAATAGGATACACGGACGGTGTACGAGATGTGGGGAGAGACACTAGATTCGATGCGTTGGAAGAGATCTTCGCAGGTTCGCGGGATTAGGCCTGGCTGGGTAGGCGTGCCCATCATTGTGTAGGACTTCCCAGAACCCGTCTGGCCATAGGCAAATATGCAAGTATGGTATCCCTCGAAATTGTGGTCCAGAAATTCTTCGCCGAGAGCATTGTAGATGTCTTCTTGACGAGCATAGTGAGCGTCGTCGGTTTCATGTGACCAGAAGGAATTATCAAAGGTAAACTTCTTCTCTTCTATCACTTTTCGGCTCTGGGTTCGAGTGTTGGCTGGATCAGTCAAATTTGGTATCAACAGCTTGGTAGCCTGCGTTTCAGGATCCATCTTGACGAGACATTCTGCTCCTCGTTCGACCTCTGGTATCCCTTTAGTCACAAGAAGCAATTGATAGATAATAAGCCATACCTCGTGGTAAGAAGCCTCTGACACGAACGACCACCCTTACGTTTCCTCCCCCGTTGTCTGGTGTACCTCTCCCCATTGGTACAAGTTCGGATTCCCTCGACCGCAACGACGGTGTTGAAGCAGATGACTTGAGCGGCCGAACCTCAGCAGCAACTCCAGGATAAGCACGAGGATCCAGAGCCATGTCTTCAAGCTGAAGTGCAATGTCACAAATGAGTGTCCTGAACCTCAGTTGCTGCAGTGCATACATTCAAGAATTCGTCGTCATGTTTGTTTACAAAAGATTTCCAGATCGTCGACAGGGATTATGATAAGGTAACGAACGCGATTGTCGACGCGATGTCACGAGATTTCCTCTTTTCTATGCAATCGTACAGCACGAAGTATTGGGAGGCGGTAGGGCCAGGAGTATTTTGGGTTGCGAGAGGGTAGAACAATGTGATGCAAAGGAGGGTTTCGCGTCCCCAGGAAATCCTGTAGCTGTGGGGTGGAGCGGCACGGTTGCTACGAGTATAAACATCAATAACCGAGAGTGGCTACGGTATGGTTAGGAGGTGACTACTTTCTTTTGTTCGCATTTTGGTTCTGCTATGTTTTGCTGATTCCAATATCATCTCATTGTCATCAAGTAATCATCTTCCCAAACCTCTCAAGGGCTGTAAAGACACGTTCTGTTGTCAAAACTGTCCGAATTGGATAAATTCAAATCGCTCCTTTCTCTTCTCCAACAATGGTATTGGCGCTAATCATCACATAGGCCGCCATACTTGTTTCTTTCTCGATCCTGCTCCATGCCTTAAACTCAAATGGCCACACTACTTATGAATGACCTCCTTCCAGACGAGCTAAAGTGTTTCTTCGGGATTCGCGATCCCCACGTTTAAACGTCTGAAGCCGTGAATGCTTAGGCGGTGCTTCTCGTCCATACACGAATATAACAATCACCTTCTTTGGTCCCACCCTTTCTCTCCCGCCAAGACAAGGGGTCTCTTCAACGCATTGTACCGCAACGCTAAGTGCCGCTCTGGCAATATCTACCAATGTTATGGTGTCTCCTTCATCAGGGGGATCCACGTCAATCTCGATCTCGCAGGTGCGAAGGGCCCAGGTGTGAGGTAATCCAAAGCCTACTCTGGCGTCGCGACTGAAGTAGATAGGGGCTTCTTTCTTGTCGCCTCGATTGACTAGGTTTATAGCTTCAAAGCAATCCGGGAATTCGGTTGGGAAGAGAGGTTGTGCAGGGTAGGCAGGCTGGGCAAAGCAAAAGGTGTTAGCCTCGCCGTTCAACGAGGTGGGTCGGGTTGTCAGGTTGAAGACCGCCGATGAGTTTAGGAGTAATAAGGGTAGGTTAGGGACGATCATGGTGACTGGTTTTGATATCCAATGGCGAAAGCAAAGAGAATCTGAGCGTCTGGGCCTTGGGCGAATTTGCCTGATATTCTTGCATGGAAGCAACTGGTGGTTGCTATGGATGCCGCCAAATTTGGCGATATCGCGCGCGAATCGGATGTAATTTGTGGGATATATTGAACGCTGCGGCAATAACAACATACGCGGTCGAGTCCGTTTTCATCCCCATATAGCGTCTCTAATCCACGGCTCGGACGACCAAAATTCGGTCAACTCATCATCTTCTTGGTCGTTATCGTGAGCAATGTTGAGCGGGTTCGGTTCCCTGCGGGCTTCCTCTCCTCTCCTCCACAAAGATTCCAATTTTTCCCTCCGTTGAAGCTGTCGAGTAGCCTGCACCCAACTCTCCATATATGCCTCACGTTCTTCTCTAATTTTCTTTCTCCGCGCCTGAGCAGGATCTCTATGCTTCCGCATCTTCAATCCTACAAAGAGATCAACCATCTCCGGCATAGCTTTGTTCTTCTTGAGGTTTGGTTTGGTCAACCGATCTCTATACATTTCCATCCTCTCCTTGTCCGTACGGTCCAGCTCTATGTCATTCATCATGATAAAATTAACATCACGTAACCGGTGAAACTTGGCAAATTCCTTCGCTGGACAGAAATCTTGGGAAATGATGTAATCTCCCCAGCCCGTATCGTTATCAACTGGCTGGTCTTTGTCAAAATGAAAGCTTAGTTTCTCCAACCGTGTCAATCTACTCAGTGCATAGCGCACTGCAGTGTTCTCCGAAGCAGCTAATCTAAAGGAGCAGCGGATCGATCTAATTTGATTGGCGCGAACGGGTCCAATCGCTCGGAGGAAGTCGTACAGATGGTTTGGATGATTGAAATTGAAGTTGTTCGATGCGTAGAAGGCGTGAAACGCTTCGAGCAATATTTGGCGGCAGGTTGCTAGGATCGCCAAGCATGAGGACTTTTCCGGCTCTGGTCGCAAGTCGTTGCTGAGCGGTGTTATCCACGGGCTCGAGTCGTCGACATCAACGGTGAGAACGTAGCTACAGATGCGTTCTCGTATTTCGTTAGGTAGGGACATGAAAGATCGCTTTACGGAATCCATTGTGGGTTTTGAGAATGGGAGGAGGGCAGCTGTGATCAAGATGTAACAGCGAAATTATATATCTAATCGTAGAATCTGAACGTTGATATTATCGGCCATGCTGTGACTCACCTGCGACTCAAAGCGCGCAGCCGGTGGGTATGGAAATAGATTTATTAGATGTATTAACGTTTGTCAGGCTCACCACATGGGCTGCTACCCGGTGGGTTTATAGATAGGTTGCTTACTATCTCCACCACTGACCAACCTGTTGTACTCTAGCTCAGCGGTAAAGCCCTCGGTCCAATTCTGAGAGTTCTCGGATGATCGGATACCGGATACCGGGTCCAATACAGTCAACCCCCTGGGCAGATCCATGAGGACCTTGTTTCTGCGACATCCTTCGATTTCTCTTAATCAAACAATAATCGATGCAACCGTGGTTGTGTTTGAGGGGTAAAGCCTTGATCAAGCCAAACTGGTTTCTGCGACTTCTATCGAACTCGTCATCATGTTTCCATGCCACAATGCCGATTCTAGTGATGGTGACATGAATCAATGTGGACAATACAAAGGTGATAGCTTCATGCTGAGCGTCAAGTATGTTGGTGATATTGTGGGAATGAACATTGATGTTAATCTGGGGCACACTGTTCTATATACCCGTTGACCAGCTGACACCAACAGCCTGTCCGTTGTGATGTGGTAGACTACGGTTATGTGGTACTAGAAACAACACATCATTAAGACTCCAGCTGAAACCTCGAACGAACTCACTCTCACAACAAACCGATGGTTACATCTACAGCGATGTCAGTAAGAAACATAAACAGGTAAACGAGCTGTACTCACCACCCTTAATTCTGGCGTAGATCTCGACCTATTGCAAGATCTACATCAGACCAATGACCACATCTAGGAATGAATTGTTAGCATTAAAACGCAACGATGGTCGAGGCGGGGTCAACTTACCACCCTTGATTCTGGCATAGATTTCTACCTCAACTTCGAGCTTTGGTGGCCGTCAGTAATGTGCCAACCGTAAACGGCTGCTATACTCACATCCAATTCAATCTTAATCTTCAAACTGCTGTCCTTCTCACCGACCTTTGGTGGTCTATCCTTGATGCGAGACTGGTGGACGGGTACGATGCGGCGGCCATTGGCCTCTTGCGGTGGCTGCTGTTGAGGCTGCTGCGGCTGTTGCTGTTGTTGATTTTGGCGCTGGAGGGACTGCTGGTTCTTGCGGTTGCCTTGGGGAGCTTCATCCTCGGCCTGAACAGACTCGTTCTCCTCAGAGCCTTGCTCTTGCTCGTCTTGATCCTCTCGCTCGGCTCTGGGCGGAAGAGTTCAGCGGGTTACGTGTGGTATTTGCCTGAGTACGGGAAAGGAAATGACGAACTGTTTGGTAGCCATTTCGAAGTCGAGATCACGATCAGACTCGGGGTCGGATACGCAAGATTCACGCTCAAACTCAAGAGAGGATTCAAATAAAGAATCCGAATCAGATGAATAAGTCGTAGAGACTTGGGATGATTTGCTTGCAATCCCAATATTTGCGAGGGAATCTAAAGTTTGCAAGATGTAAATAAAAGCGGCAGAAGGCTGCTTAATATACGAAAGACATTACCAAGGGTAGGTACGTATCACGGAACTTCCAAGGTTTCGAAGACTTTGAAAGGGGTCGATTGCAACCCACTACCTAGTACGCAATACTACGCCTGAAAGGTTACTCCTAAGCCCGAAGTGTTCGCTGCCGATCAGACTTTGGCTCGTAATCTGGTTTTATCAGGGTTGCATCCCAACGGCTTGCAGCTGTCGGCACGAAGGCGTCCAGTTGTGGGATGTGAAATTCGTAAAGGCGTACGCTTGCGTTGGGGCCCTTGTACCTGTAGCGCGAAATCAAGGTAGATAGTGACTTTGGTCGAACCCTGACCAGTAACAGGCCTGGCAGTATTAGGATGACGTCGCTGATTGAACAACTATGAGCAACATCAGCCTACTTTACCTGACCATTGAATGCAAAGTTGTCACAACTCGATCGACGACCATAATCAGAAAGTAGTCCATCTAGACCCGGTGGTTTCGGAATAATCATCTTGATATCCACAGAGCTGCAGATAAAGTCCACCGGCTGTCATGGTCCTTGGTATCATCACCTCTATAGCGGCATGCCCAGCCATTATCGGGACGACAGAGGCAGTGCGTCACGGCCAAAAGTCAAACGCCAGAGAAAGCCATCGAGGTAGGAAGTCCAATCTTGTTGCGCACTGCTCGGCAGCTTCCTGTGCCTCCAAAGGTAGCGATGAAGTCAACGGAGGAATCATTGTGCTTGGAAACAACAAGGTTATCCGCAGCATCAGACGTCGGACTTTGGTATCATATGCTGACTGCGCTTGCTTCCCAGCTTTACGTACGTACACCTGGACCTGAGGGCCCTGACGAGCGCGCCACTCATCCATTCGAAGGTTATTTTCTTCCGTTCCCGAATACGGATTGGGGTCGGAGAGGCGAGGGGCTCGTCTCGACCATTAATGCGGATCGCCAACTCAACTGGGTTTACGTGGATGAAGAAACCTGTGAGATTAAATATGGAAATAGAGTAGAATCTGAAGAGGTAACATCCCCCCAACCTTTATACAATCATGACATCAAGCTAAAAGAGGCCTTGATGGACAGCATCTTACGGGCCCGTGGGACTGCACCAAGATCGAAAGAAGGATGACATTGGAGGGTTGGGAAGGCTTCATGGCTGTCAAGGAAGCGCCCAAGGTGTGGGCACTATATTTCGACATCGATGATGATGGATTGAGAACCAAGGTTTCGGGGAAAAGGATATTGGAGGTGGAGCTGACCCGCAAAGAAAGGAGATGGAGAAGAGACGATGAGGAAGAAGGACGCGTCAATTAAGATACTACCTGACGCCAACCACGCCAAGGACATCGAAAAACTTAGCACGCCAAGAAGTCCATAATGCGCACTTGGACAAGAAACTAACATAACCAACGGAAGACACTGCAGTGATGCCCATTGAGCAGGAAGGCCTATGAGGAGAATTAAAAGGAGACGAACAGGGAGGAATGTTCTGGGATTGTTGAAAAGGAACTGAAGGAAAGGGCATGATTATTTAGCCAAAGATGCGAAGTGGGACCTGCCAGCGACAAGAAAAAGACAATTCGGAGTCGACTAAAGTTCAGCTATACCTTTCCATACTCTAGGAAAATAATTGTTGGAGGTTTTCACGATGACGGCAACTCATACGTCATGTTTCAGATTGCCCAGGAAGCGAGGTCGTCATTGGCAAAGGGGGAACAGGGAAGAGGGACGAAGGAAGAGGGGGAAAAGAGAAAAGAGAAAAGAGAAAAGAGAAAAGAGAAAAGAGAAAAGAGAAAAGAGAAAAGAGAAAAGAGAAAAGAGAAAAGAGAAAAGAGGGGAGGTGATGCAGGTGAAACAGCGATGGGCTTTTTTGATGTCGTTATCTCGATTAGGCAAGATATAAAGATTGATATGCTGCAAGCCGACAGTCGGAGGTCGTAAATCGAATGCTCATCTATCTACTCCGTAAGGTACCTACTTAAGGTATGTATCTTCACATCATGTCGCTTCGCACAGTTGCATGTTTTGTTCCAGCACAGGCTCGACTCTCTGTCGCAAGCCACCAACGATGAACCTTTGCATATCGCTTGGTTTTGTCTTACATCCATGTTCAAGAGTGCCCATAGCTGTGCAGACGTTGGGACAAGACTTTGCGACTAGATAGTCTACCCCGGGTGAGAGGAAACATACCCGACGCTCATGGCTGAAACCCTTGAAGTCTTTTCCACGTAGCCGTCTACGAGAGAAGCGAAGCAAAATTGTTCCCTTCCATCCTGCAGACATCGGCACCCAAGGATGAGTCCCGTCTGCCTCCTGATCGAGGAGCAGACTTTCCACCTAGCCTGACATTACAGTTACATGCTTCGTACACGGTACAAGGGGACTTGATGCTTGCAGAATCTGTGCATGCAGCAGACGAAGCTGATGTACTAAGCCGCAGTCTGCGCCACCTGTTAATGCTGAACTTTTACTGGTAGCCACTGCACCAAGGAGTGCGAGGGGGGTGTCTTCCACGGAATACTTCCAATAGGATTGGTGCTGCTGCCGTCATACAGATGCGGTAACGTATCGTGTGCTGAATTGTCCCTAGATCAACCATAGGTACATTGTACATGTAGTCGGGTTTTTCCCGAATTACATGACCAAGACGGAGAGTAGAATAACAGACAGCGATCAATACCCCAGCTTTCATAGACATAGACAGGACGGTCATGTCAGACACCAGAGTCCAAAGCGTAAAACATGTTGAAGTGCTTCTACTACTCTCCCTACCGAGTATCTACCTTACCTATGTAGATCAATACCTACAGTACCTTGTACCTTACGCCGAAACCGCAATCGAAGACCCCTGGCGGCAGGCTAGAACGAAACATCCCGCTCGTTACCTGTATTTTTGTCCTTCTGCCACAATCACTCACATCCAGATACCGACCTTATCTATCGTCCAAACCACTCTTCTGTCACTACTTCAACCTTACTACCTACACTCGTCATCTTGATGTACTAAACAAAGCAGCAAGACAAATGTTCACACAACCAACCACATCTCCCCCAACCCTGGCAACAAGTGATGACCCCGCTTCGCCCACTGCACCTTCGAGACCAAGCAGACTTCGAGGTCTAAGTTACCTGCGCCAATATACTCACAGCCACCTTTCGTCTGAATTAAGTCAACATCCAAGTCCTCCCTTGAACCTTTCTTCTTCTCCTTCTTCTTCTTCTTCTTCAAGACCTAGTTATTTCGTCAGATCTTCTAGCTATCCAGGTCGAATAACCCTCATAGACGAGCAACCCACCCCACAGCAGACCCCTACATCGATCTCTATCAATAATCGGCTGCACAACGAAGTCGGTTCGAGTAGCCCTTCAGGGCAAGGACCTGAAACACTATCCACGTCACTAGATCCTGTCACGGGCCAGTCGTCCGTCAATACAGCTCTGGGGGGGATCGCAAGAATCATGGGCAGGCGGCGATCTGGAAGCACATCGCACGGTCCTGCGACAAACAATCGAAGGGAGTCAGACGCAACTCCATCCAACCTGACGGGACATCCTCCAGATCAAATGCCTACCATTAAACTCATAACTCATCAGGACCCGCGCGCTGCTCGACCGTCGCTAGTATTCCCACAAACGTCAAGGATGCTTCCACATGAGGACTGCGTTATTCGTGTTGGCAGGTACTCAGAACGCGATGCCAATCCCAACCCACCGCCAAATGTGCCATCCTCTGCGCCAGTAGGGTTCAAGTCAAAGGTCGTCAGCCGAAGGCATTGCGAGTTCTGGTGCTCAAATGGGCAGTGGTACATCAAAGACGTGAAGAGCTCCTCTGGCACCTTTCTCAACCACATCAGGCTCAGCCAGCCCAGCGTTGAGTCTAGGCCCTTCCCCGTCAACGATGGCGATGTAATACAGTTAGGAATTGACTTCCGAGGAGGAGAGGAGATGATATTTCGATGCGTCAAGATACGAGTAGAATGCAATAGAGCGTGGCAGAAAACCCTCAACAATTTCAAGTACGTGCACTGGCAAGATTTCACGTGATTACTATCCTAACTGAGAGACAGTGTGACCACCCATAAACGACTTCGCGATTTGGCGAAGACGGTACCGAAGAAAGATGGCGATGCCGCATCTACGCAATCTTCGGAATGTTCAATATGTCTCATGTCAATAGCTGTGAGCTTCCAAATCTCTACTTCGCAGTTGTAGGCAGCCTTTACTGATCCTAACCAGCCCTGTCAAGCACTATTTGTCGCTCCATGTTCCCACGTCTGGCACTACAAATGCATTCGCCCGATCCTCAACGACCACAAAAGCTGGCCCCAGTTCCTTTGCCCCAACTGCCGAGCAGTCGCCGATTTGGAATCAGACGTAGAGGATCCCGATACCGTGGAAGAGGAATGGGATGACAATGAGATTGAACCTAGCTCAAGCCCCGACATTAGTGCAATTCGGAGTAGAAACGACGTCCTACCAGAAAATGCTAGGCACCACGACGAAGACGAATCAATGGAAGCTATGTCATCCAGGCTCTCATCCGTGAGACTCGAAGCCGACGCCTCAGCCGTCCTATCAAGTGGCCAAAACGAGGCACCAAAACAATCACTCCTCAGCCGCCGGAACGCTCGACGGGTCTCCCCTCCATACGCACACGGCATCGGAGAACCAATACCAGAGCGATCCGAAGACACTTCGAGTTCTAGTTCCAATTTCCAGAACTACCTGAGACCAATAACCCCATCTCAACCACTCATGCCAGATGATGGTTTGATGCCAAATGATGAATTTCCCCCAGCTCTTGGTGCATCAACGCCATCGGATATACTGGTTGCTGATGGGCCGATGACGCCGAGGAACAATGCGGGGCCTTTTGTATTTGACGGCAGTGCGGGAAGAGCAGGAGCCTGAAGAACGGCGATTAGTCTTCGCCCAAGAGGCGGAAAGTGCTGCATGAGACTCTTGCCCCAGGCTGATTATAGATTTGCAGGTCTGGATCTGGAGCATGGATGGATCAGCACTTGATCATTGGTAGATAGGCGTTCAGTTATGTGGATTATAGGTGGCCTGTTGCTTTCAGCAGCTTCTTCATTTCTTTCATTTCTTTTCGAATCCGGGCGGCATGAAGGAAGGACTGTCGCGGCGTTCTGGATCAGTATATTCCGAATCTGCGTCTATCAGAAGGTGTCTCCGAGATAGAGAGTATGGCTATTGCCAAACTCCGCATCTCATACAGCTGGCTCGGGGCTGTTGTCTCAACTCTGCCATGTCCATGTAAATGCTCCTATATCCCTCATGATTCCTCGCACCACATTTCTGTGTTTCCGCCACTACAACGCTTTTGCTCATATAGACGACTCACGAGCAATCGCATTCAGTGTCACCAACAAACATAATTGTAGACTCCGGCGGACGTTTCCTCAACCGTTACTTGGCGTTCTCTGCTTCCAGCTCAATGTTGGATCACTCAGTTTTCATAGCGCTGAAAGCTCCTGATGGGGTGACAAATTTGGCTGATATCCGTCAAGCGGAACTTCCTTGGGCTTTCTCTCTTGTCACGACTCCCCCAGAGCAGCAATGATTTGCCCCGTCTTGAAGTACATGAGGATTCAATACTACCTGGCGAAGCTTTGTATCTTAATGGCTCACATCTCCGACAGAGGTGGGTATCTTGGGAAGGGGTGATGTATTAGAGACGGTTTTAGGAGGCTCCTCCACGTCTTACACACTCTCCCCGTCCTTCACAGCGTTTTCATGATATCCCTCACCGCCTCCCTGGCGAACTTTTTCCGCTGGGCTTCCGGCATATCCGCGCCCATATCTGTCAAGATGCCCGTTAGCACCGTAGTAGCCTTGTAAACCCAAGGATGGAAAGGTCAAGTATAGTGAATACAGAAACGACGCTATTTTCACAAACAATAGCAGGTTGAATACACTGGAACGTTCGTGGACGACGTACCTTTCACAGCCCTCATCTTCGCCATCATCTTCTCCAGCTCCTCCACTTTGATATCTTCACCTTCGTTCTCCGTGTCCCCTAGACCATCCCCTTCCTGGTTGTCTAGTAGCAAGGCCCTCCGTAGCCCGGCACCGTCTCTCTCTGCTTCTGTTATGACATCGTCTAGACCGTCTTGTTCTTCGTCTTCAAGTTGGAAATCTTCTGACCCTGAGCCATCGGCTCCACCTTCCCACTCGTAGGCTTCCAGGGCCTCCTGGAGGCGGTTGAGACCCATTTTCTCTATTGAGTTCTCAGGGATTAGCCCTCGATCCCGTCACCGCTTTCCTTTTCTCGTCCCCTTCCTGCCCTGAACCGTCGAACAATCCCCCTAAGAAACCAACTTACCACCAAACTCATTCCTCCTCCCCCCATCCCCTTCAATCTCCCCATCAACCCACTCCCAACCTCCACACTCCCGCCCGACCTCCTCCCACTCTTCATCCCCCATCTCCAGTCGTGGCGTCAGCGGCTGCGGCATGCCGACTGCGAGGAGCAGGGGGTCGGAGGAGGTGTAGGGGTTGGCGGAGGTATGGTGGGCGAGGGTGGTGTTGGTTGTGGTTAGGAGGTGGTGGATGTTTGTCTGGAGTGGGGGCTGTTAGCTATTTTCTAGCCTTAGAAAAATAATTTCCTCTTTGTATGAAGCTATAAGCCAGTAGCCGCTTCGAGACAGAAGGTATAGCTTGTCATTGTTGCTGATCTGGGGCACAGCATACCAAATCTTGCTTAGAAGCGGGTTTCCTAAATACCACAACCACCGCCCCCAGAGCTCGTATTACCTCCGCCGCTTCCGGTAACAGCCATTCGTGCTCCCACGTCTTGATACCCTTGACCAAATCTCCATTGTCGATATTTCCGTCAGAGGAGGTAGGAATGGTATCGTGCCAGACGGGGATGGTGGCAGTGTAATAGGGGGTTGTGAGGGGGACGGTGGGGTCTAGGGGTCTGTTAGCTTAACAGCATGTTGTGAATCAAACACATCTAGTGAAGAGAATCGTAGAGAAAATGCGGCTGGGTTTAGAAACTTGGGTAGTGTGTGGTGTCTAGCAGGGACAGGACAGACAGGAGGGAAGACGGGCCTTTGAGGATGGGGGGCAGCGGGGTTGAAGGTGGGGTGAGCAGCAGAATGCGAAGAGGGTTAGTGACGGTTGGTGAAGTTGCGGGCATCGTATTTCCTGAGGCAGATTAAAGGAGATTATTAGAGAATTTGAAAAGGGTGGCGCATCTTGTGAGGCTGCATGGTTGGATGTACTACTTGAGCAGCATAGGGCACCTTTCGCAATATATTGAAAGGGAAATGGTGTTCAAGTACTTTCGCTTTTTGGGTATCTATTTGTGACGTACGATCTAATGCCCATCTCCCCCATTGGGAAATAGAAGGCGCTTCTTTATACGCATTTGTCGGCTCGCTTCGAGATCACCATGTGGGCACTGACCAGCCATTTCCCTTCCATTGTATCAGAACCATCCACGAGCACCCATCATCCGCCCCTGGGCGGCCCTCTTTGTCCTCTTGCCCTATTGACAGTCGCCCTTCCTCTCGCCAATCCCACGCCCCGTCCTCTCGTGCCTCTTGATCGGAACATGGGCGCATTCCTATTGAACATATTTCCCTTAGTACAAGCTTCCGCATACCCTAGAACGCTTTTAAGGGTAATTCTGGGCGATCAAGGGGTCTTCACCGTAACATGTCCGGCACAATGAAGAATCTTACATGGCTTCCTCGAATGTAAACTTGGTCAAGATGGCTGACCCGGCCATCGCGGGCGGTGACGGTTATGTCTTTGAGTTGGACATTCATGTTGTCTTCGGCTAAAGGTTTGCAGTATTGTTCAGCAAGCATTCGGGCATAATATTGAAGCTAAACTGGACGGGGAAACATTTGAGAATTGGGTTGTGCCTCGACGGACTCAGTATACCTTCAATAAGCTTGCCCCGGTAGACCTGACCAGATGTAATTTCGAGTGTTATGACGTGGTTCTATATATATAGTCAGCCCATGTACGTTGTCAATACTACAAGACTGCTGTAGAAAGGGACTGTTGTCCATACCTGGGCTTCGTTCAGAAGCTTGATCGGAATACCAATCGTACTCGTCATGTCGATAGCTTCTGAGCGCCAATTCCGGCGCAGCAGACTACTTGATGCGTAGAGGGTTACTTGACTTGAATGTTTCCCTTGCAGTCAAAAAGACGCACGTCGATCAAGAAGTGGAAGACCTGAGTTCGGAGCGGACGCTAGCCCGGCATGCCAAGCATTTCTAATTGCTTGGGAGCCGTGGGAGCTCTATCCGCCTTGGTCCCCTTGACTTGCAGCCAGTGGTCTTCGATGAACGTCTCTGCTACTTTGAATGCTTTCCGAGTGCTTCGGAGTCCTTCACTATGTCTGCCTCATGCTACCGTATCTAACTTCAATCATCTCCCAGTTCCCATCTCCCAGGCATTCACTGCACTGAACGACGGCCAAGAACCTGATATTCGTGCCGTTGTACTTGACAAGGACAATTGCTTTGCCATTCCAAAGGAGAATGAAATCTACAAGCCCTATAAGGTGAGTTTTATTGCTGTCTCTAGGAACCTCAAGTGTGTTAAATTGCTGAATTATTTGATTCGAGTTCCGTGTTCAATGCTACATACTTGTTACACTACTCTCTCTCTCTCTCTCTCTCTCTCTCTCTCTCTCTCTCTCTTTCAAGCCCTGTTGGGTTCTATTCACTTCCTCATACGCAGACGTGTTGATACCCTGACCAGGAAAAGTTCAACCATCTCCGCACCGCTTACCCCGGCTCACGACTCCTAATCGTCAGCAATTCCGCAGGTACGTGGGATGATATCGGCGATGCAGAAGCGGACATGCTGCAAGATGCTACCAGCGTAAATGTGCTCCTGCACTCAACCAAGAAGCCCGGCTGCGGGGCTGAGATAATGGAGTATTTCCGCACCGCAGCCGATAGTAATGTGACGAAACCAAGTCAGATTGCCATTGTTGGAGACAGACTTTTCACGGATGTATTGATGGCGAACATGATGGGCTCGTGGTCTATCTGGATAAAGGATGGGGTAGTTCAAGAGAAGAACCTCGTTAGTATTCTGCATAACACAGTTCATGCAGCGTATGCTAAAGGGAATCCAGTTCTTGGGCTTGGAGAAACGTTTGCCAAAGTTCTTGTACCGATACAACCTTAGTCCACCGCAACCATGAATCACAGGGCAACAAGTCAAGTTCATGTGGAGCTGTCATTCTCCGGTGTGATCCATAGTACTGATACAACCCGCACGCGGGGCTTTACATCGCCAACATATGTCGTAAATGGCACAGCACAAAGTATCAGGAGGTGCTAGACGGTAAGCGCGTACGGTAGGCCAGTCAACTTAATGTACTGCCCTTGTACTGCCCTCTAAGCAACTATACAGCTTCGTCCAGGGACATATCTGTTCCGTGGTGAATCATACAACATCGTGTAGCTGCTTTTGGTAGATTTTTGAGGTGCTGAGCAGTGCTTCGGATTTTTGTAACTTCATTAGATAGCCTTCCGTGAAATATATACCATCTTGAGAGTCGAGGAAAGGAAGGTAAACTTCAACTGAGGCTCGTGATACACAGGATCCCAAGACAAAATCGTGGGATATTAGAAGGTTTTTGAAATACAGAGTTCACGGAATAATACATAGACATCAAATGTTGTGCGGCGATCAACATGATTGGCTTCTTAGGGCTTGTCGCATCCTTGTTGCTCAAAGGGCTGGACACGTATAGTGCCGCTCAGCCCTGTAAATACTAAATACTAGTCTGAAGAACTGGTTCAGACTCGGTGCTTGGTAGACCAAGAAGGATTTGGAGAGTTGTGGGATGTCCAAGAGAATGTTCTCGGCAAGCGCTGTCGAATCCTTGTGCAGATACCAACACCACCAACCACCAACCACCAACCACCAACCACCAACCAGTATCAGATCCAAGGCCGAGGGCTGAGACTAAGCAGCTGTGCGCTGGACGGCACAATTTCTCAGCATGCAGGACACAGTCACACAGATCGTACGGAGATGATGAAGGCGAAGTCTATTCCTTGGTCCGAGTGCTAGGCTTGCATCGTGAAGAGTCAGATAAGCACGGTAAGGTACTTTGGTCTGTTGAGGCAGCCCTAACCTTTGATGCAGACAGCAGACCTCCTAAATCTTGCGCTTCGATGTGTGATATCCTTCGAGTGCTTGCCCTGTCTGGTCGATGTTGCACAACAGGGCGCGTACCTGAGTTAGTGCGTTTCAAACAATGAGCCAAGCCTGTTCCTGTATTCTGGATGCAGCTACGAAAAGCTTTCCATTTATTTGGCTAGAATATCTTTTCTTTCTCGACCTTCCACAACCTACTTACCACCGGCTTACTACGACTTCGTAGTACCGTTGTACTCAAGATCCGCAACCGGTCAACACCCCTGTTTCTTCAGGAAGAACCGCATTCCTGACTCATTGCGGCTGTACTGTAGCAGAGGCTTATATCCACCTATAGTTGTCGGTTGACGAGCAATCTATGCTATACTACTACTCCGTACGGAGTACGGAGTACCTGATGCTAAACCCGATCACAAGCAGTTTTGACTAGTGAGATCAGCCTTCTTTGTGTGTCAGCGGTAGGAAGAGTCCACATGGACAACGAACGACGCTTGGTGACAATGGCGCAGTATGAGCCTTACTGTTTTCAGTCAGGTCCGTTGTTGTTGAAGCCATCCTTCGGCCTTTGCAATTGAGAGCCTTCGTTAGCACTAGAATGATAGCTTGGCGGATGAAGAATGATATAGAACAATGCGATAGATCTTTATCCAGCGTTGACGAACAACAGCAACCCTTCGAGCTGCATGATCTCTCCTCTTCAAGCTGGGAGTGGTGACATCTAAATCCATCAAGTGCTTCATGCGAAAGTCGAGTTGTGTTCGCGCTTCTGCCGCCTCCCCCCACCCCTGCCTAGTGTCCGTGGTCAGGGGCTTCGGTTCTTCCTCTTCCCCTCTTGACTACCGATCTGCTTCCTTTCCCTTGCCCAACCCCCAATCAACAATTTATTCAACACTGTTGTCGTCTTCCACGACGCTCACCTTCATTTTCTTCTGCTAATTCATTTTTTGCCCCACGGATACCGTCACTCCTTTCGGTTCCATATCACTCCTTCGGCTTCTTGCTAAATTTCTGTCTTTTACTATTACCAACTTACTTTTTTTTTTTACGTCGAGATCTAAGCCTCCACAAGTCTGACATCTTCAATTCCCTGCCCGGCTCCGGTATAGCATCAATCACCCCAGGATTAGACTCATCTGCCTTCTCAGCCAGCTCTGCGAAGCAATACATTCAATTGACACTGACCTTGTCAACCCGCGAATTTCGAGACAACGCTCTTTCACAATACAACCCTTACCTTACTCGGACTCAACCCACACTCGATCGCAGATTCCTCGCACTCTGCGACAGCAGTAGAGATTGGGCTACACTCTGCACAGCTATTGCGGACGAGACACGATGATGCAGTCACCAACTGCTCTCGACATCATGTCGACTTCAACTCCATCGCCAACTAACTCTACTAGTGCCAATACGAGCAACTCTCGTCGTCCACCACGGAAGAGCACCCTCACCCAGCAACAGAAAAATCAAAAACGGCAAAGAGCCACACAAGATCAACTGGTTACGCTGGAGATCGAGTTCAATAACAACGCTACACCGACTGCGGCGGTACGCGAGCGTATAGCGCAGGACATTAGCATGACCGAACGGTCTGTTCAGATATGGTTCCAGAACAGGTGCGTGGATCTGGGAGTAGAGAGACAGACGATGGCTAACAAGAAACTGTAGGCGTGCAAAAATAAAACTGCTTGCTAAGAAGAGCATTGAGACTGGCGAGGATTGCGATGCCATCCCTGAGTCGATGCGTCAATACCTTGCGTTGCAGGCCATGGAAAGTGGGAAACCACTCGCAAGAGAATTCCTGGGTCGCTCAAGTACGATGAACGCTTATGGTGGTACTGGGATACTATTGAACGCAGAGTCTAGCAATCCAGGCAAAGTCGGTGAGTAGTTAGTGCAGATAAAGTGGGCTTTGGTACACGCTGACAGTGACGAAGTTATCCATCATTTTACTTGCAAATCCTTGAGCATAGGCACATGGCGTCGCGTTGGTCAGAATGCCATGGATCTTGTTATCTTCTACGCGCCTGAGAAGGCTTGTCTGACTTACTACATAAATAACGACTCGGCCGGTTACAAAATCGAGTATCCGTTTTCTTACATCAAGAGCATTACCCTAGAGAACGGGGATCCATCCGATGATGGCAGTGGCATATCTTCTAGACCTCGTGGGCTTCTGGTGGAGCTGAACCGACCACCGAACTTCTTCATGGATTCGTCTGGTACTGGTGGCTTCCACCAATGTGGTGATTTCACAGAGGAGCAACAAGCATCCCAAATCATGGTACATCACCTTGGCGGCCACCCAAGAGTGCTAAGTGGCCAGCTTGCAAAGCTTGTCTCTCTAGAGTCGTTCCAGAGCAGACACAGCCCGTATGACCCAAATTCATTGGCAGTGACTGCACCGATTTCACCTATTGTCCCTCGACCAGCCTCTCAACCGAACCAAATGCCGCATCCACACCTTGCTATGTTCCAGGAAAACCCTTTTGGAACAAACCTGCACTCTGGGCCCCGCGGACACAAGCGCACTCGTAGTAGGTCAGTCCCAGCTGCAATCGACTTTTCCATGTTCGGGTCGCCAATGCCATCTTTCCACATCCAACATCCGTCAACGAATATGAATGATGCAAGTATTTACGCACCTATACCTCAACATCGCAATAACAACCTTGGACCTCTTGGGCCCAACCTACACATCGACACTACTTCGGGCTATGGCCTGGACTATCGACATTATCCTCTCTCTGCAGCCACTACAACATCTCCATCGGACTATGCCAGCCCATCGTTTTACACATCCGGTCCACATGTGGATGCCATGCCCACCAATAACTACAACGCGCCGTACACGTTACCTTTCCTCTCACCCATGGTCGAGCATCCGAACATGATCCATCCTTCTGTCTCGCCACTGTCGGCCTTCTCCGGGCACCACGGCGATCCTATCATTGCAGATCAATCTCCTCCCATGAATAACATGCACCGAAGCCCGTCAGCCGAATTCTTGTCCATGGCACAAGACCACCATTCAACGATATCCGACGACGGATATATGCTTAGCGAAATGTACTCAAAGCAGAATCTGAACCTACCTATGCACTCACCTGGTGTTGAAGAGCAAGGCACGGCAATGCAAATGCACGAGGAGTCCTCGAGCGAGGAAATGGACCTGCAAAACATGGTCTCATTTGGCACAATCGATCCGTCAAGTCTAAGCCCTGAAAATGTGGGGATGTAGCCATATAATCAGTGTGCAGCTTTTCAATACTTGTTTGCAGGTTTCGCAAGACATTGGGGTAAGTGGTAGGTATAAGGAGGCGTTTGTGGGGAATTTCACCAGGCAACATAGGATATACCAGATGGGTTTGGGGTGGGGAAGGTGAAGGGGATCTCAAACTTTGAACGAAGGAGGCTTCCTGCTGGTCACCTTGGACTTGCCGTTACTCGCGCCTAACCCACAATTTCATGTTTTAACGCCGGCGTCTGGGCAACGTTTGATCCTGCATAGTTGGTTAGGTCGTTCTGTGTACGATAAAGGAGCTGGAAGCGTTTCGTTTCGCTAGCCTACAGTGCTTTTTATTTAGCTATCAGAAAACCTACAGCTTTTCGAATAATGTCGATGTCAGCTCCTAGTCATAACTTAAGCATGCTCTGATCAAGACTGGGTGCCTTTTGATAGAATTTGTGGTAGCGACTACTACCTTAGTACATGAGAGGACCTAGAGGTCGGGATTACGTTCATGGGACTCGCAACATTGGATTAGGTTAGCAATGCACATGATCATAGCAGAAACTTCGTATGCTCTTGCAAAAGAACTTACGAGTACTCCGTACAGAACCGACGAACCAAACAATGGGACTTTGTCAACCGGTCACATGACCTTTCCCTGAGTTCGATCGGAAGCTGCGTCAGCGGCGTCTAAACATAGAATTCTTACAACAAAGACTACGAGTACGAATATATAGAATCACTCCGATGAACCTCGAGCTGCATCTTGACATCTCGTACGCACTCACCCTCAAGCAGACATACAAGCCTCCTCGAATTGGCTGTAATTGGATATTAGGAGTCGACGGAGTGCATATGCCAGCCTCAGAAATCCCAAGAACGCCCACCATAGTACACCCATAAATCCTTTGCATAATACCGGAGCAGGCCATAGTACCAATGGAGTCATGATCCACTGAGAATGCCCGAGAGCGACCATGATGAACCTTACAGCATGGGTGATCCTCCTCGAAGGCGGCCGGCGCACCTTAGTGAAGATCAAGCTGTGTTAGAAGAGGGCTCTCGGAGTCATGGTGTGCAGTACTTACGAGATAGGAGGGAGGTGGTGGATACCACTGCTGCTTCCAATCTTGTTCCGGCCGGCGATGAACCGACCACAGGGAAGAGCTTGGGCATAGCTAGAGGGATAGATGGGGGAACGCTACAAACCAGCTCAGAAGAGACCTCTCGACGACGAGCAAATGTCGGAGTTGGTGAACAGGCCTCAATAACACCGACCTTGTCAATCGACACAAGCGTTACGATGGGCGGGCCAAGCGCAAGAGCTGGAAGCCCCTCGAGGTCTATACGCTTTACCTCGCCACTATCACCAGGAGCAGCGCCCTCTATCGTACCGCCTCTCGGATCATCGATATCAGCGAGGTCTAGAGACCGTGCATTTTCACTCCGCAGGTCCCTTTTTACTCACCATGTCCATGAGCGACCCCCAGGCGGTACTCCCATTGTTAAACTCCAGCAAACAGGCACCTCTTCTGTGCAAAGATTGTCCTCACAAGGAACTGATCAATATCAGCGTGATAAAAAGACTGGGGCAACAATTACAATCTCCCCAATCGTAGAAGATTTTCAGGAAAGAGGCCTGCCTCCTCATCCGATCAAGGAAGTGCAAAGAGCCACATCACTACCGCATTACGAGACATGGCTGAAAAATCGAGCAGCTCAAGCCAGTTTTCTGACTAAGATAAGGACTTCTTTCCAAGGAATTCGAAAAAAGATTCTTAGAATAAACAGGGTACCCCCTAGTAAAGACGGAAGACACCTGAACATCAATGTAAGCCGAAACGAAGTCCCTATGGACGAGCGGACTGGGAGGCCATATATCGACAACACGATTCGGTCAAGCCGGTACACCTTGTGGAATTTTTTGCCTCGCCAATTGTACGCCCAGTTTTCCAAATTGGCCAATTTCTACTTTCTCTGCGTTTCCATACTACAAATGATACCCGGTTTAAGTACTACAGGTACATATACCACCATCGTGCCTCTGTTGTTTTTTGTCACTCTATCCGTGGCTAAGGAGGGATACGATGATCTGCGACGTTATAAGTTAGACAAGGCTGAAAACACAAGTACTGCTTCTGTTCTGTATGTCAAAAACCCCACATTAGTAGATTCTGGCGACAGCGGCGAGGTATCCTTGACGAGGTTCGATCTAGAGAACTGGAGAACGACCAAATGGAAAGACGTCCGCGTTGGCGATGTAGTTAAATTACAACGCGACGAAGCCGCCCCAGCGGACCTTGTTATTCTTCAGGCGAAGGAACCTAACGGCATTGCGTACATTGAGACTACGGCTCTAGATGGCGAAACAAACTTGAAGATCAAGCAAGCTTCGCCACCTTTAGCCAGGACTTGCAAATTGGTCGATAACATTGTCCAAAACAAGGCTCACTTTGTTGTTGAGGACCCGAACCTCAATCTTTATAGCTTTGAGGGGAAAGTTGCCGTCGAAGATGAAACTCTTCCACTAACCAATAACGAAATCATCTATAGGGGAAGCGTGTTAAGGAACACGTCTGAGGTTTTCGGACTGGTTATGTATACTGGTGAAGAATGCAAGATCAGAATGAACGCGACAAAGAATCCTCGTGTAAAAGCGCCAGCTCTACAGAGTGTGGTCAATAGGGTTGTCATCATCATCGTCATATTCGTCCTTCTTCTGGCAATTTTTAACACCGTGGCGTACCAGATCTGGCAAGAAGAGACAGAAGAAAACTCTTGGTATATCGTCAATGCCAAAGTTGCTTTCTTTCCCATCCTGGTTTCATTTATCATTTTATTCAATACAATGATTCCCCTTTCACTCTATGTCAGTCTGGAGATTGTCAAACTCTTCCAGATGTTTTTCATGAACGATATCGACATGTACGATGAAGTATCGAACACTCCCATGGAATCGAGGACGTCAACAATAAACGAAGAGTTGGGGCAGGTCAGCTATATATTTTCTGACAAGACAGGCACGTTAACGGACAATTCGATGCGATTCCGAAAGATGAGCGTTGCAGGGACAGCTTGGCTTCATGATCCAGATTTGCGGGAAGAGGCGATTAAAGAAAACACTAGGAGACCAACTCTGGAAAAGAGGGCAAGCAAAGGCAAGAAGCCAATGAAACGTGAGAGTAGGATTTCTACGTGCAGTAGGACGCCCGCAACACCAAACGTTTCCTCTGGTTTGGAGGAGGCATATTCCGAATCGCCTTTGAATGGCAATAGCTTCAAAAGTATACCAGGGAGAAATTCTGCTTGGATAAATGGGTCTCAGCCACTGCTTCGAACAACCCAATTGCTACAGTACGTACAGCAGAGACCGCACACGCTTTTCGCTAGGAAGGTTCAGTTATTCTTGCTTTCCTTGGCGTTATGTCACACCTGCTTCCCGGAGAAACGCAAGAGTGGGGCGATCGACTACCAGGCAGCATCACCTGACGAGCAAGCCATCGTGCGAGCTGCTCAAGAACTCGGATACATCGTAATTGACAGACAGACCTCAACAATAATGATCAAGAGCTTCCCTTTCGGCCTTGATGCAGATCCCTTATTTGAGACATACCAGATCCTTGACGTTATAGAGTTCTCAAGTGGCAGGAAGAGAATGTCTATCATCGTCAGAATGCCTGATCAACGTATCTGCGTCTTCTGTAAAGGAGCAGACTCCACTATCACACAGCTACTTAGACTTTCCGGTCTTGCTTTAGAAAAGGCTGTTCAGGTTGAGCGTAGAGCCAACAAAAGACAAAGCTTAGAGGCACAGGAAGCCATTAGGCGCGATAGTGAGCATAGAAGTCGGAAAGACGGCGGGCTGAGGACAAGTCTAAGCCTACATCGCCGGAGTTTAGGTGGTGCCACACGCCCAAGCATGACTGTCAGACGACTTGAGCCGATTCGAGATGAGCTTGACGGGTGGTTAAAAGATCGGGAGACAGACGTAAATTTATCCCCAAGGGAGTCTGAAAGTATTTATTACTCACCTCGGCCCTCTACCCACTTCGGTACCAAACGTCCCGGAGGTTTTGAGGGCAGGTCTTCCTTCCAAGGCGACGACAGAGAAGAACTGGTCGAAGAGGCCTTGGCCGTGGATGATGCAGCGGTCTTTGAGCGATGTTTCCAGCATATCAATGACTTCGCTGCAGAAGGTTTGAGAACTTTGCTCTATGGTTATAGATACTTAGAGGAAGAGGAATATGCAGCCTGGAAGAAGGTCTATCTTGATGCCTCGATAAGTCTTGTTGATCGACAAGATATGGTTGAGAGAGCTGGGGAAATGATCGAGAAAGACTTCGAACTTGCAGGCGCAACTGCTATCGAAGATAAGCTACAGAAGGGAGTACCTGAAGCTATCGATAAGCTTCGGCGAGCCATGATAAAGCTATGGATGTTGACAGGAGATAAACTCCAAACAGCCGTCAATATTGGCCATTCGTGTCGGTTGATCAAAGACTACTCATCGATAACGATTCTCGATCGGTCCGCTGGCGACATTCAACACAGGATGGCGGCTGCTACTCTCGAGATCACGAGCGGACGTGTAGCTCATTCCGTCGTCGTGATTGACGGTCAAACACTGGCTCTCGTCGAAGCCGACGAAATCATCAGGAAGCTTTTCATAGACCTTGCCATCATTGTCGACTCGGTAATCTGCTGCCGGGCTTCTCCAAGTCAGAAAGCCTACCTCGTCCGCGTCATTCGCAGAAAAGTCAGACATGCTGTCACCCTCGCAATTGGAGACGGGGCAAACGACATTGCCATGATCCAGGAAGCGCACGTCGGCATTGGCATCACGGGTAAAGAGGGCCTGCAAGCAGCTCGCACATCGGATTACTCAATCGCGCAATTCCGCTTCCTTCTCAAGCTCCTCCTCGTGCATGGACGATGGAACTACATCCGCACCTGCAAATACACCCTTAGCACTTTCTGGAAAGAAATGCTCTTCTACCTCACCCAAGCTCTATATCAGCGCTACGCCGGCTACACTGGCACCTCACTCTACGAATCATGGTCCTTGTCCATGTTCAACACGCTCTTCACCTCACTCCCTGTGATCTTCATGGGTATCTTTGAAAAAGATCTCGCCGCATCCACTCTCCTCGCTGTGCCCGAGCTCTATACAGTCGGTCATCGCAACGGCGCCTTCAATCTTTTCATCTACGCTTTCTGGGTCTTTAAGGCGAGTACCGAAGCCGTCATTATCTTCTTCCTAATGCTCGGTCTCTATGGCCAAGCACTTTTCACTACTGACAATGACTTATTCGCCATGGGCGCTTTGACATTCACAGCATGTATTATCGTCATCGCCACGAAAATTCAGTTTCTGGAACTCCACAACAAGAGCATCACGTGTGTTATCGCTATGGTACTGAGTGTTGGTGGCTGGTTTTTATGGAACATCATCCTCAGCGCAGTTTATTCTAACAATACCATCTATGATGTCAAAGAAGGCTTTCTGCAGCGCTTTGGCAGGAACGCTCTGTGGTGGTTGACCCTAATATTGATTGTTACTGCATGCTGGGCTTTTGAAATCGCGGTGAAGTCGCTCCGGATTGCGTGGGCGCCGACTGAGGCGGACATCTTTCAGGAACTGGAAAAGGATGAGCTTTGCAAACAGCGGTTTCGAGAAGCCGCAGCTGGAGAAATGCCGTCGACCGGTCGTGCAGATGTGATTGAGCTAGAAGAGAAGCGAACCCTAGAGGAAGAAGACCGCCGCGAAGCAGAAGTTCAAAAACTCCTCGATCGGCCGAGAGCTATGGACAGACCCAGCGAAGAAAGTGCTCAATTGCGCAAAAGAGAGCGCTGTGGGTCCTCGGATATGGGCAAGAGCGGCTTTGTGGAGCTGGAGATGATGGATTGTCGTGTCGATGGGGACGATGATAACGGGAAGGTGAAGAGTGGGAATGCGGAGAAGAGGAGTGTGGATGTACATCGGCTTTTTACGAGGGGTTTTGGCGCTGTGAGGAAGAGCTTGGACAGGGGACATAGTGAGTAACGGAGGAGGAAAATGTTCTACACGAAGTCAGAAGATCCAACGCATGGGAGAAAAGGGCGTCGGACTTTCTTCGGTGTATCCGAAACACTACTCGGGTGATATATTCCTACAGGATTGCATACAAGATCGATTTATCCAATCTCCTTAACGAAGTAACCGTCTACCCTCAGCCTTCGTCCACCTGTTTCCAGCATAAAACCCTCGTGAAGTGTTTTACGAAATAGTACAGCATCCCCCGTCACACAAATAAACTACTTTCATCAACGGTTTCTTAGAAGTCTCCTTTACCAAACCCTCACCCATAACCCCAACGTCCTAAGAACTATCTATCACCTACCTTTTAAGACCCAGCATTAGAGACTTTCGTAGAGACCTAATCCTAGCCGCGCTTGAACGTGCCTGTGCCCAACGACCCTCGAAACAATAATGGCAATGAAATGGGAACTTGGAGAGGGAGTGCTCGAGGCTGCGTAGATGAAGAGGCTCTGGGGAAGGAGTTGGCGTAAGATGGTCTGGCGAGTGCCAGTTTGGTTGGCTTCCTGATATGGCCGGAAAAATTAACAATAGCAATCGCAGAGGAGCCAGATGAGGTTTATGTAGGTATACGTTCATGGTGATGGAAGTATCATATGCATATGAGGGCTTAATGTCACGCACGGGAGGGCGAAAAACGGACGGAATATACCATGGTTATGGAAGAAACGGATAGTGTGGAAATCTTTGGTTCTCTGGACCCTCTCGCACTCTCCCGTCCTTGTTGTGAGCATAGTAGAGTAACTAGGTTGAAGGCAGCAAGTATGAACGATATCCGATCAATCCGAATCACCCAACGGATTTTTCAAGGGTGATGAGAAGGCCATTAAAGAGCGTAGTTAGGGCAGAAAAGGTGGAATGAAAGGTAGTTGTGTCCACAGGGCGAGACTTGAGGACCAGGACGGGAAAATGTCCCCGTCTTGGATTTATTTTGAATCCGGGTAATTGCGGACTGAGTGGACGATACTCTTGGTCCTCTTCTGGGGAAGTCAGCTAGTCTCAAAGCGAAGGCTATCTGAACGGCATTTGATCCATGGTTTTCTGGTTGTTGCATCGGGTGAAAAGGATTCACAGGCGGTTGGGATTGCATCGAGAAAGAATAGAGGGTTGGAACGAATACAGCGGGAGAGATGTGTTGATGAAATTTATTCCATATCCAGAGCTCGTTCCCCGTAAGCAAAGTGATAGAGCAGCCATCGGTGAGCTAGGAGATGTGTGAAAGAGGAAAACTTGCTTTGGTGATAGATGAGGTCTATGGTATGTGGTAGGAAATACCCCATAAGTTCCAGATATAAGACTGCAGCCTTATGGGATTTCTGTTGTTTTTGATCCAACTAGAACCACCTCTTATACGCAGACACATCATATGTGAAAGCCATATCTTATAGATAGATAAGCTAGTGAATGCTAAAGAAGGCGGCAAACAAGATTAAAATTTGCCTGATAATCCTCAAATCATCAAATTAACCTCTTCGCCCCCTCCCCCCCAAAAAGGGGATTTCCGCTCAGAAGTATATCTTTTCATGGTGAGAACATCATCTTTTAGAGCATTACCCCCATAGGTTCAGAAATGAGCCAGATAGAATTGTATCTTACACACAAACATATATTATACTGTGGTCATATCTTAGGTCGAGAATTATCCGGTAGTGGGAAATGGTTTTGAGGAAACCGGTTTACGTGCAATGATTTCCATCGTATAGAGCTCGCTTGTTGTTTTTGATGCATTGACGACAGAAGATGGTAAAACAATTACCTCGGGTCTGAATTGCCGCTTGTTCAAACATGTTCCCAATGTTGGTATATAAGGAGTATGGGTCCATGTGTTCCGCTGTCTTTTGAATCAAAAGTCCACGGTGACATATATAGGCTGTTCGAGTTCGCTGCTCCAAATGAGATTGTTAGTGTAGGCAAACGGCTGGAACTATTTAGGTTGCGGCTGTTCGAACACTGGCTGCGCTCGAGAGCCCTCCGTATTTAATTCTCCCAAATTAGAAGACATATCAAGGCCGTTCCGTTGCACCTAAAGACTTTGGGGCCCCAAGGTAATTATTTTCCTATACCGAGACCATTATGTCGAACACCGTCCAGGAGATATATGGACCGAAGAGAAATCTGGGATCTTTTCTCTTCTTACACAGCCCTTCTCTTTCCTTAAAAAACTCTTTGCTGGGTCGAGGCCCTACTCCTCCTCTCCAGTCCCTTCCCCCTCATCGTCTTCCTCCTCTGCGCAATCATGTGCGAATATAAAATATAGCCCCCTGTCTCAGATTAGCCCAGTCTTCCTTTATTTCGCCCCCCAATGAATGTAGACGAAATTGCCGAAACTCACCAGGTACATACGCTCCCAATATCGCCCATAACGCCCACCCATACCAAGCCGGCGCCACCCCACTGGCCAGCCAAATCAACCAACACTCGCTCCCGATGCCCAAAGGATACATGACGTAAAACGCGTTATATCTCAACCAGGTCACAAATCCTGGCACCCAGCCCCTTAAATTTAGGACGAAATAGGAATACCGGATGACTTCGGTGGCGGACCAGGCGACAAGCATGGTGCTGTAGAAGGGAGACGTGGAGGTCTCTTGGGGGTACGGGTTGACGACAAGCCAGACGAGGAGGAGGCGGGAGCAGACTTGCATTACGGTTGTGGGGAGGGGGGATCGGACGAGTCCTGGATGGGAATCATATCGTTACTTAAGTAATCCCTCAATATGGGAGTACCTAGATCTCGCTGCTACTCCTGAACCGCCAAAAGGGCTAGCATGGGGAGCAGTGAATTACCTAATGCCGAATGTACAACCTCTAAGACCGCGAGCGTTTGTGTCCATTTGGCAAACTCGCCGACGCCGCCGTGGACATTTTCGAAACCAACAAGCGGGACGAGGAGGATGACACGACCTAGGACGGCAACCCAGAGCACGGCGCTCACAAGATTGTACAGAATTAGGTACTGGGTTTTGGGCGAACGGGGAGCGCTGGAGTCCATGGCGAATTATGGAATGGCTGCGGACTAGGGGAAGGTATGGGAAAAGAAAGTTTGGAGGGGAAAAAGAGAGCAAGTTGGTTGAGGTGAGGTGAGGTGAGGTGAGGTGAAGGGGAGAGGTGACTCCGCTGTGGTGTTTGGTATATAGTTCGAATTTGTTGATCTACCTTATGGTTGGGACTGCGAAGGCTGAATTCGGTAAGGTGCAGGGGAAGGCTTATCTTATCTTAGCGTTGTTGATGGAGATAAGGGTACCAGAACCGAGCATGCTCCTAGCATCTTGCGTCTCTTTTCGAAAGTATCAGCGATAGAGTCTTGGGAGGAAGAAACTTGGCGGAAAACTCTGCAACGAATTGTCTCATATGTAAATGCGTATACTACACAATGCTCAGCTCCCGTCATCTCAGGTATAGATATCCCTATGCAGATTCCTCCGAGCAAAAGCGAACGCCAAATGTCGTAGGATTCCCATCAACCCATGCCTGCCACTTCCTCGCCAGGGATAGTGAATGCAACCACCAACGCCAAGCGCTATGCCGAATTTCCCGGGGTAAAGACAGGATAAAACACTCATCACAGATAGATCTGGAACAGGCTCTTCACATTGGTAACCGTCTTGTCCCCGCATCCATCAACAACGCATTTGCTGAAGTGTTTCGTCTTCAATTTTGGCTTTGCCTTGTTCTTGAATCTATATCTTGTGCACTCACCACAGTAGACCTAATCCCAATTAGCATTGGGATTGTGGATTAATGATACTGGGTGCCTTACGTGGCCGCAGCTTTTGATTACCCAGACCTGTCTCTTGAAATCATTTCCACCGATCCCCAACTCTTCCTCGCAATTTGGACAAACCAGCACATCTTCCTCTTTTGGTGATCTCGTGAAACCCTTACGTGGAGTAGAAGGCGCATCGTAAGTCGGCGGAGGTGGTGGCGGACGTACAACATCACCCATGAGAAAACCCTGAGTGCTAAAATCAAGCTCTCCCGGAAGGATCATGTTCTGAGTAGTATTTACGAAAATTGTGTCAAGGTCGACATCTAATATTTGGTTGCGTGGCGGCGTTCGGTTAGGTATATCCCGATGTATGAGTGCGTTTAGGGGGTGTATACGTGGATGATGTCGAACTGATTGCTGTACTCTTGACACCTGGTCACGCAAGTCTAGCCAACCTCCTGATGGTCGATTGCGGTTGCTTTCCGGCGGCCGTATATGCTGATCAGACTCCGCGTTCCTTCGTCCATGGTGGCGCCCAGCCGACTGAGAGCGACTCTGTGTCGTTGATGGAAGAGCTCGAGAAGAAACAAATTCAATTTCCGGACTACCGGCTCTTACGCCCGCTGTGCTTGCCGTAGCCTCCTGCTCTTCTAAGTCGATGATGTCTCGTGGAAAGCGTGGCGGGCGGTTTACTCGCGATGGTGTAGATACTGACGATAATCCTAGATCTAGACGTACCCTATGTTCCACCGGGCTGGAATTTTCTGTGAGATCGATGACATTCTGCTCAGGTCCAGGCATGGCAGGCCCTCTGAAGTCAAGGCCGTCACCAGGAAACCGGAGAGCTTCCGAATTGAAGAATAATGAGTTGAAAGAGGCAGGTGCGTCGAAGTTGGTGTTATTGCTAAAAGGTTCCGGATGGTTGTAGATCCAGGGCAATTCAGGGTTGCTGGAATTACACGTCATCTGATCGTAGGCTTCCTTCAACACAAGTGAGAAGTCAGCTGGGTAGTATGTTGTGTCTGCGTTAAAACATACGGTATGGTCCTGGAAGTCTTGGAGGGGAAAAGGTGGGATTGACGCAATGGAAAACTGGGCATCCATGATCTGCCCATGAGCGGGTATTTTCAAGCTACACTTTTTGAAACCAATCTCAGGTGAATTTATACGGCATCCAGGAGTGACGCTGGGTGCGACGTGGTGATTGGGTGTTGGATCAAGACCCAGGCTTTGTGAGCGGCGAAAGTATCGAGAAGCACCAGGTGGCGGGCGCCATACTCGATGCAGTCACGGCACAGCAGACGTTCACATTGAGTATCACACATAGACTCTGTGGAGTACCTTGGAGAATGCATGAAACCACCAAGCCTTCTTCATCTAGCCTCTTCACCCACTCCTCATTCTTTGCCGTCGGTCTGTCTCATAGGAAAAATTGCAATGCCTCATTCTTGAGCACTTCCCACCGCTCTCCTCTTCACCACTTTCGGTAACATACTAAGGATCTATCTATACGTTTGTCTCACCTCTCGCTGCTGCCCGAATATTCGGGCTTGATCTAGAGCCTCGTTCCAATAACCAAATCTCTGGAAACAAAGCTCTTCGATCTGTCCCAGTATCTGGTGGCCGCAACCCTGCTATTGGACTGGCGGTTTTCGCGTTTTATTAGCATTTAATGCCTCAAGGCTACATTACTGCTTTGTTGCGCAGCAGCAGGCATTGTCGATACTGTCGTGACAGGTTTGTGGGAGATAGAGGGGAAGGCTTGGACGCATGCAATCGGGTCTGTGATCATGGGACTGTCGAGATGGGGAATGATGCTGTGAGAAGAGGGAATGGAGGTAAAGGACTTGTGCATCAGGTGGCTTCTTGCGGACTACACATCTTAGGGCTCAACCACATCGAAGTTGGCACTCAAAGTACCTCAAGGCGTTCGAGCAAAGTTATCTTATGGGTTTCCAATCCGAATCACAAGTACGTCGAAAGCCCTGTCTACTGACCACAAGTGCCGCGAATCTGCGATCGGGGACAACTATGTGTCTGTACTGGGCGTGCCCCCATATGACGGTCACGGATAATACGATCGATTAAGAAGTGGTTGTGAGAGAGTACGGGTAGCTATGAATACTGAACGAGAAGCATCAAATGGTATCTTCCAGCTTACATGCAACCCTCCGAGGCCAGAATCTAGAGAGATGAATGCAGAGCAGGGTTACTCACTGAGTGGTTGGAGAATGGCTTTCCTCTATCTTGACCCTAAAATTGCAATGGTTCCATCACCCCCCACCGAGACGAGAGAGTGCGCTTTGGGACCCCACTCTATATCAACAGCTGGTGCAGCAATCCTCAGAGGTTCGGACCATTCCTTTGTAGATTTTGAATATTGTTGAACAGTGAGACCGCTAGGGCCTGCCGTAGCTAAGAATTGGCCCGTGTAGTCCCATCGTATGCTGTCGACAGGACCACCTGTTTCCAGCGCTTTGATTGATGCAGACTTCCGCAAGTCCCAGATGGACACATTCGTTGATCCTTTCACGACAGATGCAAGCCATGTGCCGTTCTCTGAGAATGATAGAGCTTTGATTGGACCCGGTTCATCAAAATTGGCGGCATTCGCTCCGGACCTCACATCAAACACCTTAATCTGCCCATCTACTCCTCCTGCGGCGAACAAATGCCCGTCGGGATGAAATTCAGCGGTGGTTAGAGCTGGCGTTACGTTAACTCGTGCACCATGTCCACCAATATCATACATAATGCTTACCGGAGTCTGTGGCAATCTGAAGAGCTTGCGTGGAAGAAGTAAGATCGTAAAATACATAAGTCTTATCGATCCCCACCGAGGCCAGGATATCCCCGCTAGGATGTAGTGTGAGGGCCGTTACAGGCCCCGCGTGACAAGAGAAGCTCAAAACCTCGGATCCTTTATCAAAGACTTTGACAGCACCAGCACTTGTAGCGAAGATAGCTTGATCTCCAGCCCACAGAGTATCTGTAACAGCACCGGGTCCCACCTCAAGCTCATGCACTACTTTGTTCTGAGATATTGAGTACACACCGGCACGTCCATCAGTCCCACCCAGCAGCGCCAGTTGGCCGTTCGTATCGAGCGCAATTGATCGAGTATCGGGATAGAGTGCTTCCGATTTTCTAATCGGAGCGAAGGACTGAATGGTATCATGGGTGGCCCACTCGCTGGGAACCACGCGTTTCCGTCGGGTTTTAGATAACCTTTGAAGCATTTGTAAGTTTACGAAATCCTGTTCGGCTTGCAAGAGCCATCAGATTTTGCAGCATACTTCTCTTGTGTAGCCTCTACCTTAGCAAAAAGAGTGTTTGGTAGCTCTCGCCCATCAATTTGCATAACGTCCCCATTGCTCGCTACGCCGCCATTGACAGAGATCTTTGATAGTGCATCCCGAGCCTCATCCCTTTCTCGTGTCAATCGCGCAATTACCCTGACAGCGGCATCGTGCTGGTAGAGTGCTGTACTGAGCTCTTGTCGTGTCTGTGTCAGATGTTGCCTCAGCGTATATGTCTCCAGCGCGAGCGCATCCCATTCGTTCTGGAATACTGATAGGAGTGAGGGTATTGAGGTCAAAGTTGGGGGTCGAGGCCGAACTATGTGGGCTGAGTTGAGTTTTATCAAATCGTCCGTCGTCAATTCTTCATTGGTTACTGGATCCTTCCCATTCTCTGAGATGTAAGCCTCTACGAGGCGCTTCTCAAAAATATGGCCTACCAAAGTCAGCGCAGTCAGTTGATATATTAGGGTTCTGTACAAACCACTTTTGCTTGAAGCTACAGGAGCTTGAGGAGCCTCGCCAGATACTGGGGTAGGTTAGCATTATCCTACTGAGATTTTAAGCCGTGTACGTACTTGCGCAGAGCATAATTGAAGGATTAAAACACTGTGATCTTGCACATTGACAGTCAGCTTTGTTGGTATTGTGCTACCACATATGTTATATGTGTCGAAATAGCTAATAAGGTGGAAGACGTTTGCCCTACGGAGGTCTTTATTTCCAACTAAACAAAGATCACGTGATTCAACTTACTCTACTACTTTCAGGAACCCAATTCAATTAGCCGTCTTATTATCCAGGTAGGCTATTGAGGCTTATCAAAGCAAGGAATAAAAGAGCCTCGAGCATAGATATGTATTCCGTATGCGGGTATCTATTTCGTACCTTAAGGATCTAAGGTACCTTAGTTATCCCACCGACGTTTGTGCGAGGAGCCACCAAGCACACCCGGAAAATAAATAGGAATTGTAGAGATATGCTTTATTGTAACTTCGAGAGTCGCATTATAATTTCTTGAGGGATATCGTAAAATCTCATGTTATCTGTGTGCGCCTACCACAAGCTGTGCGCAGGACCAGAACAGCTCCACTCTAAGCAATAAGTAACCTTGGCTTCAATTCGACTTGGATGTGCCACGATTCCCCAAACTAAAACCGAGTCGATGCAAATACGAAAACACTCTCCCCAAAGGATACTCCTGTCCACTTTGAATCATTCCTGTTTCAACTGACTAATTCACTCATTAAAGGACAGTTTGACTTTTTTGCCCTTCTTCGATTTGACCTTTTTCTCATTGATGAGACCGCCTACATGATGCTGGCTGGCTTCCATTTCATCGTCTTCTCCAACAATCTTAGCCAGCCTTCTTTTTGCGTTGCCCCCAATCCCGGCCACCTGCTGCTTTGATGGCGCAGGATCTTGCGGAGACTTGCCAAGTTCCTCAAGAGCCCTTTCATGACCGTCTGGTTTCATTGGTGGAACCACAATACTGTTTTCCAACTTTTCGACTTCAACATTCTTCACCATTGCGTCATACTCAGCTTTGGAGATGGTATCATGCGTATTTTCTTGCACATAAGTAGGCTCGTCGTCTTCGTCGTCACTGATTTTCTGCTTTCTAGGCCTTGCGGGAGGACATCCATGTCGCGCGCCGTCTCCTCCATATTCTCCTCTAAGTCTACGCAAGAACGCTGGCTCGTTGGAATCTACATTCGGTAAGCATACCTGGGAGATGGATAGATTGAGCACGTGACCTGCCATATGTGAGGTTCTTTGCGTTGATACTCATGGTAATAGCTTGCGTTCCTAGCTTCGAAAGGTTCGAGCGGCTTGTTCTCGAAAGGACGTAGAATATTTAAGAAGTATCAATCCTTGGAAATTGCATGAGCATAGCAAATACTGTCGCTTAAGAGCATAGCGAACGATGTTCGCTTTTGTTTAGTTGAACAGCGAGCTTTGAAAATTCCTTTGCATAATTTATCTGCGCGGCAAGACCTTAAATGATCGGGTCGCTTGAACGTTCTTCTCATGAGCATATCAAAGAAGTTGTGGGTGGTTTTGTGGCGAAATTGTTCGTTCGAGGGCTATTTTCAGTCCATGGCACTTGGCAGTGCTAGGCCTGAAATAGTAAAGTACGAGGGAAAGTATAATGTTTTGACGAGAAAGGATTCATACCTTATGTTGATGATAACTCATGATACTGAACCTGCGCAACTCTTTGGCATTGATCGTAGCACATCATACAGTTCATACCTTACCTTCCTTCCAGTTACCACCGTACTGCCCTCACTGTCGGATCGCTTGCCGCTATCCCTCGGCTCCAACAATCCATATTCAAGAACGCTACGCTCAGATCGGCAACCGTTTATCGGCTGTAGATCCTTACCTACCTACGAACCATAAACCCCAACCTCCTATCGTAGCCTCTACGCAACCACAACACCTCCGTTAGCCATTCACACAGCTTCATATGAACTCGTCATGATATACGTTGCGCAGGTAGCAATCATAGGGACGCCAGGGGCACGATCATCTGTATAAGATTTGGATCCTTGAGGGACACGTTCCCAAGTCGCTCGTTACGTCCAATCACGCATCTCTTCGACGACACCCACAAAGCCCTCGAACGTTTCCACGACTGATTACTCACATCCTGTCTGCCTTCATCTATATCGCTCTTGTGTCGTTCTCCGTTGCGCCCCAAAGCCGAACTGGGGGCACGAAACCAGAGCTCAGGCTCTGTCGATTTCTTGCATACGCTACGAGAGTGTTCCCTGTTGAGTTGCCGTAACCATGGAGCTCGTTCAGAACCTGGTGAAGCGGATACCTTCCTCGCCCAACCTTCCTTCACTTGAAGATGTCTCTCGCCACAGGGAACGGATCACGCCAAGATTAGCCTTCTTCCGGCGGCGAATACGCTTGAAAGGAAATTCGAAGATATCTATTCCTCTCGGCGCTGTACTTTTATTTCCATGTATAGTTATAATCTTAATACTCGTGCTCGTAGTCCGACACCCTTCATCAACGGGGAGGATACTGATGCCCGCCGGGGCTCCCCCTTCAATAAGGTAGGTAATATCAACCGGAGGTTTCTCACGACCGCACTGGTATTTCTATGGGCTGATATGACCACGTATGCAGGAAGATCAGCGAAAAACATGACAAAGTCTTCGTGACTGGCTGTCTCGAACCTCAGACTAATGGACCACGAGCGAACGCGGCCTTGGTGGTTCTGGCAAGAAACCAAGAGCTAGAAGGTGTGGTCCAGTCCATAAAGTCGATGGAAAGGCATTTCAATAGGTGGTTCAACTACCCCTACGTCTTCCTCAATGATGGCGACTTTAATTCTACGTTCAAAGAAACGATTCGGAACCATACAAGCTCGCCAGTCGAGTTCGGCAAAATAGATCCTACGATGTGGGGATACCCCGATTGGGTCAATCATGAAGTTGCGAAAGAAGGGATTCGGAAGCAGGGAGATGCAGCAATCATGTATGGTGGCATGGAGAGCTACCATCACATGTGCAGATTCTATTCAGGGTCCGTATGCAGATTTGAGTACCCTGGACGAGCTGACGTAGTCCAGATTTTTTTACAAGCACGAGCTTTTAGCGAAATACGATTGGTACTGGCGCGTTGAGCCAGAAATCAAATATTTCTGCGATATTACTTAGTAGGCTATGTTTCCTCTATGCTTCTATTGTTCTATGGTGCTGACCGGAAAACAGTGATCCCTTCATACACATGGCGCGCGCCAACAAAACTTACGGTTTCACGATCGCAGTAAAGGAGCTCAAAGAGACTGTACCCAATATATTCCGCTATGCATCAGCCTACAAGCGTGTGAACAACCTCACATCCAAAGGATTATGGGAGATGTTTGCAGAGCCTGCCGGAGAGGACGATGAAATGTCTCCTCCAGTTGGCAACCCAAAGTACAAGGCACCTTTGCCAGAGGAGATCCTCAGCACAGAGCCTGGCCAGGGTGGACTGCCTGACGTTGATCCAGAGGCTATGGAGGGTGACAAGTACAACATGTGTCATTTCTGGAGTAACTTCGAAATTGCAAGATTGGACTGGTTTAGAAGCAAGGAATATAATGATTTTTTTGAAATGATGGACAGAAGTGGCGGGTTCTGGATGGAGAGAGTAAGCCGTCCACTCCAATCTTCGTCCGCAATGTGCCTGACCCGAGGTTTAGTGGGGAGACGCTCCAATTCACTCGCTAGCAGCAGGCGCGCTGTTGGCTCCGAAAGACATACACTACTTCCGGGACATAGGCTACAGGCATACCACAATACAGCATTGCCCAGCAAATGCGCCGGGTAATCGGCAACTTGCAAGGCCTCCCTTCCTTGAAAAGACCACTAAAGATGAAAAGAAGCGAATTGAGGAAGACGAATATTGGGAAACTTGGGACGCAGTCAAGGAGAACGGCGTTGGATGCAGATGCAAGTGCGATACTGATATCGTTGATGTCGAGGGCAAACTAGGGAGTTGCATGGCAGAATGGGTCGCTGTGGCAGGTGGATGGGCGTCTGCGTAGCAATCACGCCCCACAGCATTGTCTTTGAGGTTCTCGCTTTATATTGCACGTACCTTCGCCGGCATGTACAGAGCATCTGAGACCAGCACTTCCTTACCTTCTCATCGTCAAATAGCATCGGTGGCGTTATTGGGACTACGGTATAGATAATATCCCAGGCACAGCCTTCTCTGGGCGTTCCCGAACCTGACACAATCAGCTTGAGCCAATGTTTTGCTTTGTTTTAACTTGATTCATGTTTTCTATGTTGCCGGCGCTTCACTCCGAGCAGTTGAGAAAAACAAAGCCGGGCGTACATGACTTCGCCCTGTATCTTACAAATAGAACAATGTAGCGTCGAGAAATGCTGGGGAGTATCTTCATCTGTTCAGTGTGGCATGTCCAAACCCCTGAGCGGTTTCCGTCCAAACGAACGGAGTCATGGAGTTAGAAAGACTTCCCTGAGAATCCTCTAATGGCGTCAAGCCAAGGAAATACTCCCAACATATATTTCATCGAGGGGAAAGTCGATGGAGTTACCGCAGTACGTATTCACTAAAAATACCATACGTTTGTAACAGTGTAAAGTACCTTAGGGCTCACGCGAACGATAAGGTAAACAAAAGTACTTTACGGAATAGGTCGAGTTTTATCGTGGAACATAAGGCACCATTCCTCTACGAGTTCTAGTGCGGGCCAGGCAGAGACAACCGACCCCTCCTCCATATGGCCTCACGACTGCTGTCATCGAAGTCATCACTGCCTGACCTTACCTATGCAACTTTGGATGTTTATTTAGTCAGGTTCATTGCGATGAACTCTTACTCTCTTCTCTGTTTATGACGCTATCTCCATCACCAGCTCGACAGGTCCCGTGATCGCTTTCAATACCCAAAGAGTCATAAGGCTGCCTCGAGGGGTCCAGTTCAGACCCACTCCAAGCACTTGTGCTTGAACGGACTGTGAATTCATTGCCAGGTACGTTCTTCACCAGGAACCAGAATTACATGCTTTTCCAAAGCTGCATAGTACATGCCAGGAGCTCGTCTTGGCTGATTCTATGCAGCGACTCGAAGAAGAGCGCATCATACCGCCTACAACTGTCATCCTACAATACCCCACTATAGCTGTACATGGTACACCTGAGAGCTGGTTATCACATTCTCAGATCGTCACTATGGCTTCAAATCACGATGACGGCTCGTTTGAAGATACTTCTAGCTCCCTGGGAGACAGCTCCTATGACTTCATCGACGACAGGAGCACCGTTACCTCGGACGATGAAGAGAGCCAGAGTGCTATGACACAGTCGATCTCGAGTGATGAGCATGACATCGACCGGAACAACAGTCACCCTCCGGATCTGTCATCTCCCAATACGCGGCGTAGCCAGAGTTATATTATCCAGTCGGCCTCTACATGCACCAGCCGGGGGAACTCCCGACAATCTGGATCTGAGTTGACCAGTCGGGATGTTGATCCCGACAATGGTTCCGTCATCCAAGCTGATACTAATGACGGCCAGCCCCTTGATCAAGATGAGGATAAGCAACCATTTATCAGATTGACAGAGTTTACGCCGGCAGGTCCTAGGAAGCCCATCGAAGGACTTCACACCCTTAGAGTCTTCACGGGACACCATGTTGCTCCCATGTTTCGTAATATTTTCCCGGGAATCTCGCCTCAACAAGTCACACTCAAGGTCAAACAGACCATGGTCAGTCAGGGGTTACTTCTTGAGAAGCCCTATAAATTGTTATACGTAGGAGACGCTATAGCCAAAGATTCGATCGTTCAAAAGGTAGGCGCAGCTTTAGCTGCAACAGCGAGGGTCGACGAGGCTAGGCCATCCAAGTTCAATGTTGTGCCGATATCTTCTTTTGGTGATACGGCCTCCCCAGATGTAGTACTCATTGATTCCTCGGGCCTCGAGTTGAACGTCGACGAATGTACGTCTGCAACTTACGTCAAGAGAGAGGAGGGTAAGGATACAATTCGTATGACTCTGTCCGACGGTATGCTTGTCGAGTCTTCTTGGTCAGGGTCCAGATTCTCAGTATCGGACCACTGGAAGCTCCCTGATGCGGCGATATTCTACCTGTCAGCGGAAGACACCATTTCGGCAAAACAAACCGAACGCTTTGCTCAGTCGTTCATGAACCGTCACGGTGTGCCAGCTATTCTGATCTCTGACGTTCCACTCTGGAGCAGCGGGGCGGGAACTTATGCAATAGATCCAAACACACCTCATTTACTTCTCGAGTCCTACAGTCCCAATGCTGGTAAACACCGAAACATCAACCATTTGCCGATCGATCTTCCAACCTTCCTACAGCTTGACACAGGCCAGTTAAGCCGGAACTTGGCCTACTTTGGTGTCCACCCAGGCTCATCAACACTCGGTACGAAGAACGATCTGACCTCGAAGGCTGATGATACGAAACCAAAAGCGTCCACATGTGATAGTGGCCACTATGTTAGAATACTTGACAGTGTTTGGAAGCTTCTCCCGCCATCTTTATTTATCCTCCTTCCTATACTCCTCTTCCACTTGATCGCTTCAAACGCATCTCGTCAACACCGGATCTTGGAGCCTGCTATCAGTACCGAAATTCCCACACACGCTGGCACCACGTTCGAAACCACGTCGCGACAGCCGGTATCCAGCATCTTTGTTTCACCTAGTGGTCAATCTTTGGAGGCTTCGAGGGCGGTGTCTTCTGTTCCGCAACCAGACCATGTTCCCGGAAGCATCTCATCAACGCATGAGAATACTGACATCACGTCCTATATCGCTTCCTTCCTAGCGGAGACCCATCCTCCAACACCAAACAATTCGAACAAGTTCAAGGTGCACCTAATTGGAGACCGTCACATTGTTTTGAGACCGCCATACTGGTATACACGTTCCCGAAGGGCTCCAAAACTGCTCTTCAATGTGACACGAGAGGGCTCGATCCTGGAACATGAGGTTTCGGCTCTTTTCGACGGAGTATATGCGCTCAAACTTCGCCGTGTTGATGCTTACGGCGTGCTCAACATTTCTGTTTGGACCACATCCAGACCGAAAATCCACGAAATCTTTCAAGTGGATTTGAAAACGTCCTGGCTGAAGATGGACGGCTGGAAGAAGGCTGTAAACGGCATGATCAATTTGATTCGGGAAGACGTGGATTTCGTGCAAAACAATCTGGCAAATACCGGCAATCTCCTAAGCAGAGGGCTACAAGCACTCTTGAACAACACAATTGACAAGGCCACCGGTTTTACAAAGGAGGCTGCTAGGCTCAAGGCAGCGTCACATAGTGTATCCAAGAAGCTGCGTAAGCGAAGAGCTACAGTTCCACACAATCTACTACGACATGTCCAGCAACTGCGCAAAGGCTTTGCTGTCCATGCCAGCAATCGAAGAGCTATAGTTCTCAAACATACAGGACGTCTGACAAGTGGTGTTGAAGCACTGGTGCACGGCATTGAGAGATTTGGAGAGGAGCACTTACGAAAAACACAAAAGAGCGTGCTGAAAGCATGGTGGAAAATAAGTGGATTACCAAAGCAGAAGCCCGTAGTAAATGAGGCCAGAGGCGGTCTTTATGAACGCACATCCATGTCTAGGAAGAGGACCAGTCGGTAAATGAGTTTGAGGATTTCATTAAGGAGATGGCGTAAGGTATGGAGGATTGTGGTCTGTTGATTTCTTCACAAGGTTTGGTTGGAAGATTAGGACAGTGCCGAGCTTCTTGCGCTGATCTGGTTGCTCTGGTTGATGGTGCTTAAGGTTCATATGCCTGTATGATGCTAGATTGTACTAGGTGTCCTCTGAATCACATCTGTCTATCTTGTAATGAATGTGAAATGTGTATGATTTAATGGGAAAACCAAATGGTTGGACTTCACTATCACGTTACTAATTCGGCGCTAGTAGATCAACAGTCTGAGTCTGTTTATTAGACGTCGCAGTACCAGCAGTAAACAGATTTCAAAAAGACCCCATCAAAGAAGTAGGTTCGCTTACTCGCATGATCTCATCAGATAGATAAACGAAAAGCGCCATAGACCACAGCCCTACTCAGTATGTCTGCAACCACAGACGCAAAGCTGGACCCCACTGAGGAGCATACTACCTCCAGCGAACCTAGTTCCGCACAGCACGAGACAGATACCACGACGCAGGCCAAGGGAACCGAAGCAGACAAGACCAAACCCACTTACACTGATATGGCTACTTCCGCTGCTACGTCCGCCGCAACGACAGCAACCGCTGCCGCCGCTGGGGTGAAGGACAATGTTTTTTCCATGTTCGGTGGCGGGGCTAAGAAGGAGAAGAGAGAAGAACCGGATGAGCTTGAAGACAGGTCTGGATCTTCGAAAGCGAAGAAAGATGCTGAGGCAGCCGAGGCAGATGCTGAAGGGGAGGTACGCTCGAAGCCTGCTGGGAAATTCAGATCCATTGGCTTGCTAACTGATTGCTTCGCTCATAGGGAGAAGATGCTCCCGAATCCCCAGAAGTACACTTCGAGCCGGTGGTACATCTCACCGAGAAAGTCGAAACCAAAACCAACGAAGAATTAGAGGAGCAGACGTTCAAGATGCGTGCCAAGCTCTTCAAGTTCGACCGGGATAGTAGGGAGTGGAAGGAGCGAGGCACCGGTGATGTGCGGCTACTAAAGCACAAGGATAACGGCAAGACGAGGCTGGTCATGAGAAGAGACAAGACGTTGAAGGTCTGCGCCAATCACTACGGTATGAGGAGAACAAGGTGGATACGGTGCGTATCTTGAGCTTACAGTACTACAGTTGTACCGGACATGAAGCTATCACCAAACGTCGGAAGCGATCGAAGCTGGGTATGGAACGCCGCGGCAGATGTTAGTGAAGGAGAGCCGGAACCGCAAACCCTGGCCATTCGGTTTGCCAATAGCGAGAGTAAGACAGATCCGGATCCACCGAGTCCCTACAAGAACATGCTAATCATCCCATGTAGATGCCAACTTGTTCAAGGAGGCTTTCATCAAGGCACAGCAAGAGAATGAGGCTCTGTTCAAAGAGGAATAGGGGGTTGAGTAGCGTGACCGACTGGAGCAGTGAAGCATTCTCGATATGGTAAAGCCGGATATGCTTTTGACCATAGTGCGTGCATACTCAAGATGAAATTCTAATGCAGACTTCTCACCACCTTTTCCATTTTAAGGGCGGTTGCAATCGGTGTCGCCATCAGTTTCGGCAAGAGTTCTCCCCGTCCGTTGTCTCTTTGGATCACGATTAAGCATAGCACTTGCTGTTTATGCGGGCTTTGCTTCGAAATCTAGTTTCCAATATCCAAAGATGCTACGTTCTCTTTTCATTGTTCGTCCTATATCGCTAACACTAAAGGCTTTATTGATAAGCAGACTTTGGTAGATCATCTATCAGGTATGTTTCTAGTCTCGTTATTTTTCTAATTGCAAGCAGTAGCTTAGATCATGCTACTCTCACCTGATCTGTTCTTGCAACTGGCGGACATGTTCACTATACAGTCATGCTTCTTCCCTTCGGATATCACCTCAGTGTAATACTAACAGCCTACTTGCTTATGAGGTGCTCGACACATCTCCAGCGGGTGGGCTCCCGTTTAGCAAACCGCTGGTGTTGGCCGCTCCGGATGGTGCTGTCCCCGGCGTGAGCGTGGTCGAATTTAGAGCGCTACCTCGGAGGTCCTGGTTCTGGAGAGAGTCGGTGGCCCAGAGAAAGACCCCGATAGACTCACTCCGTCCCACTGCTATAAAGCCAGCAGCTTCGTTGTTGGAGATACAGCTACGTAACAGTCTCTGGGCAGCAAAGTATAGGTCTTTGTACGATGCGACATCCGTCTCCTTGAACGGACCCACATCCCCTCCTGGGAGACTCCTATCGGGAAAGAGGTTGAGCATACCTAGCGCAAGAGTGCAGGATCCTTTGGAGCATTTAGCTTTTTCTCAACCCAGGAGTCTTGGGGTGGGACTAAAATGCTACTCACCCGAAGTGAACCGTCTGGGCAATAACTGGGGAATAAGCGGTCTATGAGCCCGAGCAGCATTCTCGTCCATAAACTCGTACCCCTTCTTTCCAAAGACCGATACTTCCTGGTTGAAAAATTGCACGTTTGCGGCGTAACAATCTGCAGGATCATATCCCGAACCAACCCAGTCCGGCGACACTGTGCAGCGGTAGGGGGCTGCATTTGGTATAGAGCTAACAGCGATGCTCATGATGGCAGAGTTGAAGAGTAATAGGATAAACAGTTGGAAGGACCTCTTAGTAAGGGTAGGTATATTGTTCATGGTTAAGATATTCGATGTACATAAGCTCCAACAGAGGGAAGGGGAAGGGTGCTAGAAAGTACGACGATTCGGACGCTGTTCCCGAGGAAACGGCCGCTTGCCTTGCGACGGCGTGACTTCCACCAGTTGTAGCATTCCGCTACTGCTGCTGTCGCTAAAGCGCCTGAGGCACGGAGACCGGGTAACATGAAACCTAGCAACAGTATTTTCGAATATACACGTCTTCCACGAGCTTTTCAATTAATAAGCTCATTTACAGCTGTATAATCCTGACGCCTCTGAGTAAAGTACTTCCAAAAAGTTAGCATACCATAGGATAGTCTGGAAACCCAGTTAGTACGTACAACAAGACAAATTCGTGGTAAAGTAGTTGGTAAACACCTACATTTCGCCATACTCTGCCTGAACAAGCCATTCAATATTCTATTCTAGGCCCTAAATCATGAGATCGGAAACTCAAGAGAGGATATTGCCATGCGCTTCCTACTTGACGAATAGAAGCACTCCGGAGCAAGTTCACGACCAAATAAGACTAACATCATCAGAAGGGTGAAACAAGTCATGATACAACAACCAGTCTCTTGCATAGAGATGCTCAGATGGACAAATAGCCTCGTAATTTTCAAGCAATAATATGAACTCAGTTTCAATCGTAATGCTTATGCGACGAGAATGATTAGGCAAAGGAATATATGGAACTGAACAAAGCAACCCAAATGAGCTATCCATATCCAATGTGCCCAACGTGCCGGTTGATTTGAAAGCTGGCCTGGCCTGCCTGGCTATCGGTTACTGTGTCTCGTACCGACTTTCAACCTTCTTAGCATTTTATGCGCAAGTATCAAGTATCAACGACAGATGAAGATAAGATGAAGACACGGTGAAGTTCCGTTTTCCCCCAACTATCTATCATAACTTCATAAGGTACATTTCCGTACAAGGCCTGCCGCTTTCTACCTAGACGTGGGACCCCAGTAACGACGCCCCGCCATCTCCTCGATTCCTTCCCTTGGCACCACCGAACATCATTTTCACGCTGTGCTCATTATCAGCTGAGCTTGCTCCAGAATCGCTCATCATGCCTGAAGTAAGTATTAAATTATCTCCTACCTCTGATGCGGCTCGATTGGCCGGCAGAACAGCTGAATTTTAGAATCAACAGGTGAAGCGGACAGTCAAGATTATAACAGAGCAGAAGGTTATGTGCGTCGGCTCTTACCTGACTCTTTTCTTCCCCTACTCACTCTGCGCGGATGAATTGCTGATTGGTGCTCTGATTGTCTTGTAGCGATAAGCCTTCAGGCGTCGAGGGCTTCCCACTGCGGCGATGGAGTATTCAGATTGTCCTCCTCAATGAGCATGGCGAAGATATGCCCGCTACGATCTTCGAGAAGGCTACCTATAGGTTGCACCCTTCATTCAACGAGCGCCAGACCCAGAGTATGCTATTCCCCAAACCCTTCCTATCTACACTCCTAGGTGTACTGGGGCCAACACGTTAATCTTGCTATAGTAATCAAGAAAGTACCGTTCAAAATACAAGAAGAAGGATGGGGGGAATTCGATATGGAAATCGTGCTCTCTGCGGTAGATAAGGGTGGCGACCACGCGCTAGCCCATGACCTCAATTTCCAGACCGAGAGATACGAAGCCAAGCATCCGATTGTAGGTCTCCACAAAATATCAGCAAGCCTCGAGGGGTTGACGCTGATTTTCTGCGCTAGACCTTCAAAAACCCCAAGCCAGGCCTTCTAGCCGCACTCAAAGAATCAGGCCCTACTTTTGGAGAGGAGAACGGCGTGAAGCCAAAGCGAGGCGACGAATCAGGAAAGAAGAAGAAGAGGCCTGATAAAGGGGTATAATTTGATCTTCCTTTAGACATCGCTCATTCGTGCCAGAGGATGGACTAATTCTCTGTGGCTCAGATCGACATGGAGAAGCTAGCAGACAACCTGCAGAGACTCGGTGAAGACGACTTGCTGCAGGTTGTGGAGATGGTGCATAATAACAAGACAGCGGAGACGTACACCAAGAACGATGTCGAGCGTAAGTCCTCACCCTGTTCACCATATAATCAATAAGCCAATGTTGTCACCAGAGGGCGAATTCCATGTCGACTTATACACCCTTCCCGACAGCCTGATTCGAATGCTCTGGGATTTCTCCGTCGAAAAACTGGGTTCACAGCAGCCAGCTTCGATTTGAAGCACATTGCTGACTATGAGTGTTTTTTGGAGATTCCCCCGAGGCAAAGCGTCCTCAATGAGCTCTATGATGCCATCTGCGAAGCCGGCGTTTCGGAGGGTAGGGATTTGAGGGATGTATCAAAAGCTTTGGAATATTTCGAATGAGCCAATTTCTTGGGTCGATTTGACGAGTTGAATCAAATTGTGGATGAGGGTACAATCGAGATATGTGGAGACATATTTGTGCCATTGAGGATATATCTGGCCAATACGTAGCCTCCACATATCCAGAAGTGGACACCACTGGATCAATATTATTGATGGCAAAACTCGCTGATCCGGACCAAAACCATTGAGCCTTGATAATTCCTCATTACAGTCATCAGTAATTCTCAAGAATATCTTGATGCCAAAACTATGAACTACTTTTTATCTTTCTTCCTTTCGCTCTAAGAATTCCCTATCCAATCCAACATGATTCCACAATATCGCTCTTCCACAGCGAACTAAACCTACCCTCGCCTCAATGGACCTACAGAGCTTTCAATATTCCTCAAACCATGGAAGAGCCCCTATCCACGAACTTTCCAATTCTTACTCCGCACTAACTATACCCACCATACCAGATCTCCCATACTCTCGCACAACGACAGTCTCGCTCACTCGCCACTGCACGACTAACATCACCTATACATAAACAGAGAACCCGATGGTATGTTCAGCAGCGGCGAAGCCTTTCCCGTGATCTCCCACGACGTACAGCTCCAATCTTTGATCTTAACCAGCAACCATCTAGTCTATTACAATCATCCCTCTAGACCATTGTCCTGTAACGAGAAGAAGAGATCCGGGTACGCCCCATTCCCCTCTTTTTATTTCTCGTTAGCTGGCAGGGGAGGGATCCCGAATTTTGCCGTCGCGTACAAGTGCAGGTCTTGATGCTGCGCGGAGAAGGTGGTTCAGCGGTAGAATGACTTGGCGGAAGACTTGTAAAGGAAAGATTTGTCGATTGCACAGAGCCGGCTGATGTGCGGTGATTATTCGGGACTTTCTTGGACGGTTCGGTAGAAGTTCTGGATGTGTTTGTAGGCCTTATCAGGTTGGCTTATTTTGCCGTTCTTAAGGGATCTAGCTCATCACAGAAATGCGTTGGAGAGTATCGATGTTTTGTAGTGAAATAGTAAAGTGCATATTAGGCCTAAGAGAATCTTTCTTGGGATAGAAAGATTGACTGGTGGATAGAGTGGATCAGAAATTCTACGATGGTTTCTTAGCCTCGTATTCAGGACATGTTAGTTCATGACATTCAGACAACAACTGGCGCATCGTAGGCCTGTTCAGACATCTGAGAGTCTACAAACCTCTTGGTTTTGTTCTGGACGTTTAATAATTGGAACATGATAGCGCAACCTATGAGTACATTAGCTGACCAGTTTCTGTATAGGCCATTCCCTCTTCTTAACTAATACATATTACAGCTCGACCCAGCGAAATAAAACAGTGAGTTGTACATTTCAGTCAGACCAATACCCAATCATGGAATTGTACACGTTCTTTCATGAGATAATATAGCGAAACCGCAGGAATGGTATCATCGCAGCAACAGAAGGAAATGCGTATTCATTATGAGCCGAAGATACCTCCGCGCACTCCCAAGCGATGCTGCTTAGCCAAACAAACCAGTACGCCGCCAGTCGATGTGTAAATTATTTAGAGCAAGACTTTATGTCTAGTGAATGGTGTGAGTACACGCAAAACTGAGTTCGGAGGAGGCATATGACTCACTGTTGCAGCACGCTTTCCAACGTTGAGGCGCTCACATCCCGCCCAGCAGGCATTTCGCTCATTAGAGACGCCAGATTGGCAAAGCAGTCGCCAGCTCTGTAGGCCAAGATACCGGGCGCGGCAATTTCATCCATCTCGGCCTCTAGCCGATGGAGCTTGACGAAACGAGTGTAGACATGCTTACGAGCAAGGCTATGTAAGGCATCTTCGACCAAGCGGCTGTTTTGGGACTGCAGAGTATGATCAGTAGAGTAACCCCTGGATCCGTATGGAAAAGTACCTGGTCGTCATATATCAAGACGATAACGGTTGTATCCGCAGATACTTTTTCTACAGCGTCAAGATAACCTGAGGGGTCCACCGCTACCAAAGCACCGTACTTTCGCTTGCTGGGGCTCTGACGTCTGGTTCGAAGATCCTGACCACCGTTGGCCAATTCCTCTAACCTATTTTGCCGCCATCTCCGCATGAAGTCGTCATCTTCATCATCTGCAGAAACATCCGGACTCGGGCTCTTCTCCCTTGAAAAATTGAAGCCAGACTTGTTACCCTTGCCGAAAATTGGGGGCGATGTCCCATTCGATAGAGCATGAAGTGTCTGACGGAAGCTCCTCTTCTTGGCTATTTCAAAAGATCGAGCGTCGGCTATGACGCCTTTGGGCCCAGTGTTTGCGTTGAAATTGGTAGAGCTAGGAACGTGGTAGTTTCCAGAAGGCATTCTGATGGAAGGGGTGGAGGCAAGTGTCTTTTCGTCCTCGTTACTTGACTGGAGGGTGGTGCTGCCGTCATCCGAGTTTTGGTCCTCGGGATGCTTGTTGTGGACTTCCCTGGCTTGCTCGTCGTATAGCGTATTGAACTCTTCCTGCGCTGAGCTTGCCATAGCAAGGACACCTGATTGTTGGGTGGAAGGGCCGAGATAATTGATCTGAGGAGAGAACAGTCTGTCTTTAGTCGACCTTGTTGGACAGCGGGACAGAAGGGGCGATGGGGTATGGTGCGCACTATGTAACAAATTAAACGCTGGATATCTGGCACCGGAAGACGTTGACAATCAAACTGAGTGAGAGACTATACACGTTGGAGACGCGGAAAGGGCTGTTAAGAAGAAAGACTGATGAAAAGGGTTTCTGAAAGAAGTCACAGTGACAATGGAAGGTACTGTAGAAGGCAGTGCGGAGGGTCTTCCGCCGGTTTACCGCGTAGGGATGTCTCGAAACATCCAACAACAACAATAACAATACTGTAGCATCCTTATCAACCTAAAGGTAAGACTACCCCCAAATATATCCTACGGTAAGAAAGTCGTTTCATAAGAACACGTGTCCATACTTTACCTACCTTATATATTAATCTAAACATCAATTCTAAACATCAATGTGGCCAGAATGGCTGTTGAAGCACCCTTGGCTATATAAGTGATACCAGTCATCAAGTCTGGCCCCTCGACGGCTTTTTCAAATCATCACCAACCAATGTTCCAATTCCCTAGGGACCTTTTCTTCAAGTGTTGCTGATCATGTCTTCCACATCGAAATCGGGCCAGTATAATAATAGCATCACAATTCTGACATTGTCGAGGTAAGCAGATTCGGGAAATGATCAGGCTTCGGCCAGCAGCCCATAATTGGTGCGACTCGAGACTCGAAATCAAAGGACCGTTGAAGCGTGAGAAGCCCTACAGGTTTACAACATGGCGATAATGGGACGGCTCCGTGGGGGCTGCGACATTTTGATTCTGGCGAGTCTGGGTAAGGTTGGTAAAGTAGTTCTCCCTGATTCTTTCTAGGAGTCTGAGAATCTACCTTAATCAACCCTAAAGTATTTATAAGTCTGACCCTAAGTCGAGCCCCGTAATCAGTGCAATTGGAAGAAGATACTCCGTACATACTACCGAAACACCCCTCTCACCGACCATTGTATTCTATCTCTAACATTCCTTCAAGGAGATGTTTACTCGTACACGCACAGACGATAGTTCAAGTAGGGGACCACATAAGAATACAATGGCGTTGTGGGGGTGGGTGGTTGAATAGCCCCGAACAGACAACCAATAGGTATTTCCATGCGCTTGGGTCATTTGTTCAAATCGGATTCGTATGGTCAGCGGACAGACGGCCCGTAGCCTCGAAGAGGATTGTCACCTTCCAACGCGGGCGTCAGCTCTTTCAGCTATTCCGGGTCCTCTGTACGAGGTGTTCCTGTTGCTGTTGGTGAGATATTAGTCAGGTGCGTAGTATGGCCCTGCCACCCGCTTTCGACGAGATAGGCCATACTCAGGGGGCGATTTTTAATGTTTGGACACTCTAAGGGCCATTTGGCTTGGAAACCTCGCTTAAGTGTCCAAACATTAAAAACCACCCTGACTATCCTCTCATGTCACTCTATGCCCGCAGGCAAGGGACGTTGGCCGTAGAAGGAAGAGCCATAACAACGCAACGGAAGCCGCTGTGCCCCGTGTTGATAACGTCGAAAAGCTGCGATTCACTTGCATTGGACATCACCAGGACATTGTTTCTTCGATCTGCAGCCATCCTGGAAATATTTGAAATTTTGTACACTTGCAATCTCTATCAAACAGCAGAGACTCGAGGGAAATACTTGGCTGAAGCTCGTGTCTACCGACAACTCGCTCGCCGACAGCAGGGGCTGGAATGATGGGAAAGGCCTCGAACGCCATCGACATTAGAAAGCCTAGTACAAAACGCATTTTATGTAATCGCTGAACAACGGCCAATAATCCGCGACATCGCCCAAAAACGGGCTGAGCAATGGAAAGGAACTGGAAAGATACATAGATACATACAAGCCGAAGCGCAGCTGAATGCCCAGGACCTATGTGACGACTAGTTTTCCGTATTATCCAGTAGTGTAGGAAACATAAAACCAACAGCACAACGCGCTGACCGAAGCCGGTGGAAGGAGTCCTTCTACAGACCTTTAAGAGGGAAAGATGCCGCTGCGAGCAGGGGAAGCAATACCGAACCGCCCATATTGTGTTCCTCATAGTGTTCTGGTGACAAAAGTTCGGAAGAAGGTTGTAACGGTGATATTCGAAGTGGTTATAAGTAGGACTAAAGGTTGTCTCCTACCCTCGCATACAATCAAATAAGAACATACAACATCCTGACCGGGTAGTATCGACTTGAAGAATGACCTCTGCGCTTCAGGTGGCACACACATACGGCAACATTCTAAGACACGACTGCTGGTATCCTGGCATTTTCGAGTTTATCGTCAAGCATCCGGATCCACGTAGTCCTCCCGAAACAATTGACCCCTGTCATCGTAGTTCGTTTCAGCCGCCATAGACAGACAGCATCCGAGATTTGAATGCTGTCTCAGGCGTGGTGTTTAGAGTCGGAATTGGAGGGTTGAAAGCCAGTAAGGTAAATAAGTCCACCAGCATTGGGCCGTGCTGTGGGTGCCCTCCATACTCCCACAAGCTGCCTTTAGCCAATAACACTACCAAGCCCAAACCTTGAGCTGATGTGAGAGTAACGTGTTAGTCGGTCTTCGTAAACGATGGTTATAGATTGATGAATCGATAGGGCGCTTACAGTAGAATCCCAGGACCCGGTACACAGGCTCATACCATCGTTGCTCACACCCAGACAACTGACTCGGTTTTCGTGACCGTTCAAGCTCCCTACCCGGTCGCCTCTAAGCACATCCCAGACCTAGAGATACGTTGTCAGGATGCAAGCCAGTTCCATCAAGCCAACACAAGGATGCGGGAACCACTTCTTAACTTCACGCCAGTAGAGAATAGCAGAGATCTCACTAACCTTGCACTCAAAGTCATCGTAGCCAGCAAAAAGCAGGCGCCCGGATACGGAGAAGGCGACCGACGTGATGCCGCATAGTATTTGATCGCTCTGTATGAGGTACTAAATTAGCCGAAGACACTTCAACATTGACATACATAAGCTTCGAGTAGGGTTTCGATGAGACCCAGGAACGGACGGAACTTGGGAAATAAGCACACATCCACAACGGAAAGTTCGGGTGCTACGTATGCAAAGGATGTACAGTCGATTTTCGGAGCTTGTGAGGGCCTAGAACCTCTAACGGGGAAATAGAACAAACACCAGCTCTGGGACAATACGGTCTAGGAACAAGGAGGCGGTTTCTCTTGTGAAGGAATGATGTGACCACTGGGGAAGCGACCATCGTCAAAGAAAAACCAAAACGGAGAAGTGGACCTCAGTAGTGTAGTCTTTCAGAGCAAGACTTACAGCATATGTGTTTAGTTCACGGTCAGCCCGAATGTCGAAAAGCCGACAGGTAGCATCATCTGAACCGGTGCCGAAAGCTTGACCGTCTGGGAAGAATTGAACCGCGTTGATGTCCGACTCGTGCCCAGCAAACGTTTGAACAGCTTTTCCGGTTCGGATATCCCACAATTTTGCAAACGCATCGCAAGCTCCAGAGACAAAGACGTTTTGGTTGGTGGGGTTAATGCTAATGCTCATAACATCCCCCAGATGGTCCGCGAATTCGGTCACCTTAGAGCCAGTCTCCACATCCCATAGCATACAAGTCATATCACCAGAGGATGTGAGGATACGGCGATCATTTATGAAGCGGCAGCAGGAGAGATAGCCAGAATGTCCCGAGAGTTCACGGGCAACACGAGTCGGTCCTTCACGGGAGGAGAGGTTGTACACCGAGCAGATATTGTCGAGACCACCACAAGCCACATAGTTACCACTGGGTGCATAGGCGCAAGTCATGACCCATGAAGATCGCAGCGGGATGGCGTGGACTTTGTTGGTAGTATAAGCATCCCAAATGATGAGTTTGCCGTCCTGGGATGCTGAGACAAGATGCCTGCGGTCTGTAGACCAGTGCATAGCGTAAATCTTGGCTAGATGGCCTTTTAGGACCTTACGTGACTTCATGCCGATTCGAGGTAATACATCAGTGTTGCCTTGGGCCACTGAACGTACTACAGAGCTCTGTCAGCTAAAGCTCTAACCCTCAGGCTGCAGAACCGTAGCTCTGACACTGCTTCAGCCATATTTCGGGTCCTCCAGGAGCCTTACAAGAGGTATCTGCGAGTTCATCCTTCTTGCGCTTGATCTTGTCCTTGAGGCCTTCTGCGTCGCGTCGAGCAGCCGCAATCTTGGCTTGCATCTGCTCTCCAGACATGTCTGTCGACATTTTTGAGAGCTGCTGCTCTTCTTGCAGAATATACTCGATCTAATGTAAGACAGGGCGCCGGTCGGATGTGGTTCGGTCGGACGAGGGAATAGCTCCTAAAGAGCAAGTCGCATGAGAGCGCCGACCCAAGCCTGACGAAACCTCAGGGACAGGAAACGTCGAACAAAGATAGCAATACTGACAAGATGAGGCTGTCGCTGAATGCGCCTCTGGTGGCCTAGTGGAAGCGGATCGTTTGGCGTTGATTCTGATCAATGGTGAAGGGCAATTGATGTTGGCATTTAGTGTGCAGTTCACCCTTTGCGTAGGGACGCTAAGCTAGGTAAGTACAAGAGTACTAAAGTACGGAGAGTGGTAAACACCGAGGCTGTGTTTTGTCCTAACCCGTTCAGGATATTTGGGATCTTTGACATAAAGGAGTATACCACCTACCCATAACCGTCTTTGTTGAATCAGACAGGCCTGATGCTGATCAGCTTACGGCCTTACTCACACTTCCATGGACATGATCCTATTTACAGAGACAGTAGTGTAGACGAATACAAGGAAGGAGGTACGACGTAAAGGCAAGGCTGTATGGATGGAAGCCTTGTCCCTGCTTGGGCATGTACTGCTGCACCTAGCCCACAGACGCCAATCATAAAACCACACGGAGTATGGGATCTACCTTAGCTTTGCTGCATTATTCTTACCGGGACCTTTACGCCTGTATTCGGCTGGAGTTGAAGACGACCTGAAGGTGGAATTTTTTGCAATTTTCGCAGCTACACTCTTGCCTTCGATCTGTCGACGTTGACAATCGAGGACTGGCAGATAGTCTCAAGCTGATTCCAACTCCGCCACTATTTTTGGTCTCCTAAGGCGTGATGTTGCAGGCTTCGCGTGTCGGTTTTAATTGAGCAATAGCCGAATTTGCTCGGAAGAACTCTTTGATTTCTATCGTGTATCTTGGTTAATGTATACTTTGATCAATCGTCCCATATCCAGAAAAGTTTCGCATATCCCGACTTGACACAACAAGGACAGTAGTAGAGCGATAAGCACAGCAAGAGCATACATGACTAGCCGTTTAATATTGGGCCAGTAGAATATGAAGTGTTTCGCCTGGTTGTTCTCCGTAAGCCAACCCTAAGGTCGGCATAGATGACCTATTTAGAAAGCTAAGAAGGATCTTTAGAGACGGAAGACATACTCAATGCTTCCATTTCATCTTAAGGACGCGAGCATTGCATCAGTCCACAGAGATGCCCGTCGTGACACGTCTTCTATAATATCTGACAGTGAGATGTGAGTGAAAAAGGCATGTGGCATCATCGACGCCTAAGCCGTGTGATATGCTATACTTACATAGTCATCCGCTATAAACAAGTACTTCGGCGCACATGCTGATGATGACTATGGGAATAATTCTCGGCGAAATAAGGCACAGAGATGAAATTTGGATGTGGAATCAACGTGTACAATGCTTCGGGCATTGATTGATACCGCTTTCAGATGTGCCGCATCTGGATCGAAGAACCTCGTAGTGTATACAAAGGCTCAAGAGTTGATAGTTTAAGTTCCTCTGGAGTTTGGATACTACTTTGAAATACTTATATTTTTTGACCCTTGATAGGATAGATCCTCGACAATTAGCGGAGTAGTACCGCCGCGCTAATTTTAGGCTAATACTGCAGTACGGAGGGTGGGAGGTACCAGATCTTTTCCCACCTCCCTCGTCCCCAATTCCTATCGAACAGTCCTCCCAGCCCCGAACCTCGTCCCTAACACGTCGGTGTGTAAACCGCTTGTCACTTTTTTCTGAACTTAGTCTAGTCTCTGCGTAGGCTTCTAAATTGATTCATTAGCCGCCGCCCGTCTGCAGTCTCCGCTGTTTCGTCTTCCCGCTTATTGATCAACCTCCTCAAACCACGATTTGCCCATAGATGATGGCAACCTCCATCTGATCACTCATCGTTTACGTGCGATACAAGCATCAATAAGACAGGAGCTCAAACACTCAGGTTCTTAAAAGGTGGTCACTCTCAGGCTTCGCCTTCGACGGTAGACCCACAAACCGGCGCGCCATATCTAGTAGGATCCTCTTTTGCTACCTCAACACCACCGAACCCAAGACCCCCGAGGTAGCGTGGAGAAGTCCCTCATCGAAGACCTGGATATCCCTGGCCTAAATTAATCACAGCCAGTGAAGATGAGAGAAGTCAACTTCAGCATCCCCAATGTCAATAAAGCGTCAGTGGGCATCACTACGGCTCTGTACGATCGCCGAGCGCTCGATTGCACATCAACATTGCCTCTGATCAACTCACTGAACCATCTTGCGTACCTGACAACATCATCGGCACGTATACGAGACATACTTACCGTTGACGGCGGAGTCGAGAGATTAGTATGTATATTGAAGCAGGGTAGAAGTCAGGAGATGATGGAGATGTGGAAATGGAACCTTGCATTCCAATGTGTGGTCAATATTGGAGTCCGTGGTTCAGAGAGTGTCCGTACCAGAGTCGTGGAGGCGGACATGGTACCAGTCATTGCTACGATCCTTGACAATTACATCAAAGTAATTGACAAATGCCGGGAGAAGGTTGAGGCGGATGCGAGACGTAACGCCTTGCAAGCGCTCAACAAACGGCCCGGCAAATCGGCTCCCAAACTTACGAAGGGGGATCGCCAGAATACGCAGGACCTAGTGCCTGAAAACAGATCGTTTCGCCGCCAGGATCCTCCACATGCTATAGATATACCGCAAACATTCTTTGCGCAGAACCATCATCAACAACAGCACCAGCAACAGCCTTCTGAGATCACTGGCATGGACTTGACCCCAACGCCGCCTCATTTTCTCATGGCTTCTCCACCGGAGCGGAGCACATTTCCTCGTCATCACTATCACCACCATCACTATCACCATAGAAGTCAAGATGGACGAAACCAAATACAGGGGGCTTTAGGAACAGGGAGCCGCCATATTGCTATGCAGTCTGTAGCGGCAGCTGTTCCTTCCATGGATACAGGCGATGGATTTGGAATTCGTCCAGTACGTGATGTTGACCGCCTACCATCGATGCTGCCGGCGTTGCAAACTGGTATTATATCACAACCAGAGTCTCCCACAACTCCCAGTGCGCCAACAGCTCCTTCTGTATTGCAAAGCGCAAGGGAGAGGCGGCGGCCTTCTACTCGTCATCAACAATCCACTTCGGGTGAATCTGACGATACGAACGGGGAAGAAGCCGCCTCAGAAGCATCTGCTGCCAACGAAGGTCTCGACGAGCCGATGATTGATATACAAGCCACCGTGGACATTCAGGGAGTCGAGGATCAGGATCCTATGCTCGATGCAGTAGCCACGCCTTTGGGTCTCACTGCACCAAATGTCTCGGAAGGTCAAGAAGCCGAAACTTTCAATATCACGCATCGGTCTGCAATCGACGGAAGCATCATTAACACAAACGTAGCCCCTACAAATAATACCATTGGTTTTCCTCCAGCCCCTCCACCCCTGAACGTTGCCAACGTACCACCACCAAATATGCCACAAAACATCCATGCGCGATATCTCGTTGATCGGTCCGCTCCTCCTGGTATCTTGGCGGCGACGCCCCGCGACGAGGACGTCCTCATGTCATTACAGCTTCTCGCTTACGTTTCCAAATACTGTAACCTCCGAACTTATTTTCAGGAATCTCACCTGGTACCCAAGCTCAAGATTGGTCTCAACCTGCAAATGCTTGACGACACTCCAAACAGCGAACCCCTCCGAATGGACGAGTCTGAATGCGAAGAATACTTGCTCCCCGATGATTTCAATATTTTCCCTCTTGTTGAAAAGTTCACGGTACGCCACCATTCCCAGGACATGCAACACTGGGCTGGTGTCGTGATGAGGAATCTCTGCCGCAAAGATGATGCTCGCGGCGGGATCCGCCAGTGTGCGTATTACAGATGCGGCAAGTGGGAGCAGTGGACAAGGCAGTTTGCCAAATGCCGTCGGTGCCGTCGCACGAAATATTGCAGTAAGGAGTGTCAGAAGAACGCTTGGGTCTTCCACCGCCATTGGTGTCAAGTGGCTACGTAGTTCCTCGACTTGATCTGGCATGGGTTTACACTAAGATTCTTCTCATGCGGTTAGCGGCATTTACAGCTTGTGGTTGGCGTTTATTGAAGGTTTTGGGCGCCCTTGATCACACGATTATTTCCATCTGCCATGGTAGTATCTTCCCATCAACGACCGAGACATCGCTATACCACAGCATCACGAATTAAATTCAGATTCCGACCCAACTATACGAAGCATTGTGTTTAGCGACTTTACGGCGAATTCTCAGCGTCAGCATAGCACGCTAAAACCTTGACAAATTCGGTTGGACTCAGTCCTACACTATCAGTCGAGCAACAGCAGGCTCTGGCCCAACTCACATTGGCCCGACCATATTCGCCTCTGTGACTTTGCAATGCTCGCCCTTACCGTCCACGATTGGCTTTCAGGCGTGCATGAGTTGTAGTCTGCGCATGAGTGCTTATCAGCTGCGCATGAATACGGGAAATTCTTGACAGGCGTTTAGTGATTGACGAATACTGCTTCTTATGGTTTCGCCCAAGGATCCTTTGTTTGTATTGCTTGTTTGTACCTAATACCAATACCAGAGGAGACAGGAAACTCTTCGTGTCTTGTCACACCCTTCAAGTCTGCATCTCACACTCCATCATTGATTTTCAACTCAATTCGAATACCCTCATCCTTAGTAATTCTCTCGTAGACGATCCTCTCCCTCCCATCCGTAGGTGGATGCTAATCTAGGTCGAAAAGATTAAAGACGACCGTTCGATCGTCACTATTGTATTGACTGACCTGCTCTCAAGGTGCTCTGCGGCGGTCATTGCCTTGACAACTCCCTGGCCATTGACAGGCCTGACATCCTCGTAGTGTCTCCTGTCCGTCAACACACTGGGAACCCGTACTAATTCCGTATCATCTGCCGGGTGGCAGAAGTAGGCTATACTATACCTATCTTCTTTACTGCCTTCTGGAAGCAGGACTCTGTGCACCGTGCTCTTCAATAGGCCATTCGTCCAGTGATCTAACAGGTCACCGACATTGACCAAGATCGGAGGGAACTGGTCGTTCTCAGTGCCTGACGGATAGACGGATACTGGTGCCCAGGTTGACTGAGGAGTAAGAATCTCTAAGCCAGGCTGCTGAGGCCGCTGGAAGAGGAGGGTAAGTGACCCTTGCATTTAATTCAGCTGTGAAATGAGTGGAAAAATGCCGCCGGGTCAAGAGATATACCATAGTCGCTATGGGCTCCCGCACGAATCTCGTCGACCGGAGTCACAGTAGACGTGGGATACTGGCATATGTAAGGAGAAAGTAAAGTAACGGACGAAGGCATCAAAGGTGTGTGGTTTACATAGAGGAGCCGGAGAATACTTCCCGAAGGACCTTCAGAAAGGGCATGCCGAGAGGAGAACCAATCCTCACCGCCGTCATCCGCATGGATCTAATTCCATCATGAATTTGGTTCTTTAAAATCATAGGGTCAGAACAGCCACACACTTTCAGGCCAATTGCGAAGAGGCCAAGAAGCTTTGTGCAAAGCTGACGACAAAGATCTGCAAATTGATCGATCTCGGCTTCATAAGCCCGTATAGCCTGCGGTAAGGGTTGCTGAGCTTTGCCATGCACAAACTCCCCAATATTAAAGGCTCTAAGCACTGTGAGCAACTGCCCCACTACCACTACATAGGGGATATGAGAACTCCTTGTTGTCTCCGGTCTAAGAGATACATCAGTGACAGGTCTAGCGAGACTTTTAACGTAAGATAACGATAGTAGATGCCGCTATGTCCGTGACCAGAGAAACAGCCGGCCTTCAGGCGGGCACGCAAGAGGATTATAAACCAACGGCAACAAAACTCAAAGCTTTCAAAGGTTGAAGTCAGCTTTTTCGGTTGAAAAGCAACGATAATGTAGTGCCAAGGAACTATGCATTAAGCAAACATTATCAATCACCTTCTGATGCTCTGGGTCCAAAATCTCGGAACCCTTTGAGGACCACCCTTTATTCTAAGATATGGTAGCGTCTTTCACCAAAGGTAGAGAATTGAGGACACGTACATTGGGTCCGATGGCATAGTTCACTTTTTCTTCGTAGGGCGTTCGAAAGAAACCACGAGACTACTAGCACTGTTAGATGATCTACAAGGCTGTAGAAACCCCGGTCAAGACCAAAGTTCAAGTCTGACCACTTCAAAAGTACGATCAATGATCTCTGGTGGAAAGCCGGAGCCAACACTTCTTATGAAAACAAATCCCCATTTCGACACAGCGTCTACCAGGAGATCGCCAATCTGAGCGATATTATTGGACAGATCGATGACAGGAATATGGATCACCTCATCGTTCACGGAAACCATACTGCTTGCTGACAATTTCAAATTGAGTATTTCAAAAACCTAAGTTATAAAAAGCCTTGATGAGAGCGATTCTTATGAAAAAGAATTCAACGAGGAGAGTCGGGTAACATTGCTTTATTGCCTCGTAAGGCTGCGGCTAAATGCCGATCGCTGTCTCGGCCAAATTTAGACTTCAACGCCGACACGCTAAGGAAATCAATTCACTGTAATTTACCTTCCTAGGTAATGTATATGCTTTCGGTGAACCTGAGCTATGTTGTTCTGACTTCTGAGCCTGCACTGGTGAAACGGGGCTGTTGGCCTTTCCTTTACATATGATAGTTACTAAAAATGGGTAGTAAGTAGAGCCCTAAAGTCCTCAAACCCTCCCAACTCTAACTTTTATTATCATAAAGTCCTAGCTTTCGATCAATGGGTCATCCCTCTGACAAAGTCTATGCCGCTGGCCAATCTGTCGAATTGTTTAGTTGGTGTTGACGCTGCCTACTATCTAGATAGCTTTCTTGCACCACCGGTCAAAGAACCTCTCCTTTCTGCGTTGGGTGGATTCCCGCTGGCGCTTGAGCAGGCAATCATTAAGGACTTGGATGCTCTGAGAACGGCCGGCTTGAAGCTCCACTTTGTCTTTAACGGGCTGGATCACGGCATCGTGGACGACCCTTTTGGGCCTTCAATAGTATCAGCCCGCGCTAATGCCGCTGCTTTCAAGACTTACGACGCCGATATGGCGAATGAAGCGATAATTGAGTTCAAGAAGACCGGTACGCGACGCAGCCAGTTGAAATCGACCCTAGCAGTGCTGATTGAGTGCAGGGTCCCCTACTTCTGCAGTTTTGTCGGAATTTTTCAAGAAAGTACTTCAGGAGCACGAGGTACCCTTTACTGTCGCACCATACAGTGCTTTGGCTCAGGTGAGGCGTAATTCCTCATCACTCTTCAGTCACTAATGACGTGTAGCTTGTGTATTTCGAAGAACATCAAAAACAATTTATAGACGCAATATGCGGCCCTTCAGAGCTCTTCCTTTACGGTGCTGACAAGATTATCACTAGACTCAAAGTCTTCTACCAGACGAGTGAGGTCCCGGAAAGGGGACACAACAAGAAGGTTTCTCGATTTAGTCTCGAGGACTCATCGTTTCAGTGGGTTGATCGACGAAACTGCCTGGAAGAGCTTGGGAGGATACCTCTCAGCGTCTTCACGGATGCTTGTTTCCTTGCGGGGTCAAAACTACTGATACCCTTTCCCCCGCTGGCTAACCCGTCGGTATACCCTAAAGGATGCACGATGCGAGATATTGTCAGCCTCGTTGTATCGTGCGGCCACAGTGTGACTCAAGTCTGTGCACATTATTCTGGTGATGCCAACGTGAAAGCTGTTGATTACCTAGACAGATACAAGCGGGCGGCCACGAGCGTGAATTATCATATTGTCATCACCGCTGAAGGGGACATCGAGCCCAGGGATAAGGAGCGTGCTCCTCATGATCTGAACAGCTGCATCGGGAACCGACTGCCCGAAGAGCTCAACATGTATCTATCACACGGCATGCTCCGGCCTCGAGTTCTGAACTGGCTGGCTTCTGGCCAGATCCTCCTAACTGCACCGTACGATGGTGGAGATAGCCCAGAGTACCAAAACTTTGTCAAGAACCAGCTGGAACCCATGAGGATGCAGGCGATTAGCCTGCTTGCAGATTCTTTGCACCGCTACTACCAAAGAAAAGAACTTGTAACGAAGGTTTGGTTTGATACGGAGTATGAAGCCAAAACCAACGTCAAAGATTTCCTACCTTCTCCCAAGGACCGTATATCGGAGTGGAATGTGAAAGGCGATGCCATAGTAGGACAACGCCGGAAACTAGGGGTGATTCAACTCCACATCAACTATGGTTTTCCTTTCACCTAAATATGATCTAGGCAACCTCAGAGAATTTACTGCCTGGCTCCATCTCTTTTGCGGTTCGAAGCTTGACCTACCGAGAATTTGCTTCAAATACCATAACGCCAAAATCCAAGAGTCATGATAATGTCAGTCATCAAGTTTCCTACAGTAGATGTCCGGCTAACAGTCTGCAGCTCCTAAAGACACGCCACGAGATTAGCGCAAATGCGGTCTGGCGCTTTCTGCAGCTTCGTGGCTACATTGATAGAAAGCACCAACTAACAGTCTGGGGAGAGGTTCTCGAAGCTGCATTATCCTCGTATGGTTCTAGAAGAGACCAGGAAGAGGCGGCGTTTATCGCCATCGAATTGCTACGCCACCACCTACTCAATGCTAACACAATGTTCCCTAATAGCTCGGGAGCACCCTTACGAGGATCAGGTAAGATTCCTAACGTCGGCTTATTCGAGGTAAAGCTCACTTCCTTGTAGAAGTGGACAAGCGCAACTGTATGTTGGTCTCCCGAATAGCTTGTCTAGGTAAGATGCACCACCAGCCAAGAGGTTATAGTGGGCCCCTGAGCCGGCATATGCTATCCTACTATTCGGTGATCTCCACGCTACAGGCTAGTCTGCGTGATTTAGTTGAGATGAGTGTCGCTACAATGTTTCTAGAAGGTTACGTCGAAAGAGACCGTGACGACTGGATGGATCTATCTTTAGGGTATTGCCTCTCTCTGGCTCTACTTGTGTTTTCGTTTTGACCTGTTGCAGTTTACCTTTCTATGATGAGCATTCTTGCGCGCTGGGAGTCGCGGTTATGACATACCTCGATGAGTTATCTGACCGCGAGGACCCTACGTTGGAGAGTACCCGGGAAGAGATGAAGACCAAGTGTCAGACATGGGTCGAATATTGTGATCTACGCGCCAGTTTGAGTGACGCTTTCGAGTTATGGGACTCGGTACGTAGAGTTCCAACAGTTGTCAACCCTAACAGAGCTTACAGATTTAATATTAGGTCTTCAGAGCAGTGAAGGCGGCTGGAAATGAGATCAAGGCTGACAGTATGTGGGTTGAGGTGGACCAGTGGTTATCTCAGCGCAGATAAGATACGGAGAATAATGCTTGAAAAGAATTGTGTTCAAGTTACTATGTAGTGAGCGTCTGATCGACGATACTCGAATCGGTAAAACGTTGTCAATGTTATTAATGAAATAACATTGGTTACCTTTCGTATCAGCCTTTCTGCTTTATATATTTCCGTCAAAACATGATAATGAATTCTCTTGAAATACACGATTCTTGAACCGGCTTGGGAAAAGTGAGTTTTCGCCTCCGCCCTTTTACTCAACCATTTACTTAGCAACCTGCAGACTTGCCTACCTACCTTACCTACTCGCCAGTCGCCACCCTACGGAATACTCTGAATGATACTCGTCACCCTACCTACTCTCCAGCCTACTCGTCCCAAAATATTCTCCAAAACATGCTTCGTGCGACGCGCCCTAACACGCGTCATTCACTCCATGGCCTACTTCATAGTATGCTCCATACCTACATGCTTCATAGGACATGCTAATTAGCTCAATAGAATTCACCCTCCATGGCTTCCTACCAAACACCCTATCCAACACCCTACATGCTTCAAAATACGCGTCGGTCAGGCTCATACGACTACGTTTATAACTTTACACAGTCAAATAACTAATTCAATAACTACCCTTCTAGACGTGATCACGAAACATTTCCCTCCCTTCCACTTCTAGCGCAGGGGCGCAGCACGCTGGAGCCTGAACCAGCTCCCTTTGCGCCCGGCTTCAACTGCCTTCGATGTCGGCCACGCTGGCTCATTGGAATGCTGCTGACTACAATGAATGATGCCTACCTACCTTAGGTCCACTCACTCGCAAGCGCATGAAGTATGTACTGTCCATCCCTGCACCACCTCTCCCTCCTCCCTGCCTCAATTTCTCTACTGCCGGCTCCTGTATCCGCATCGTCACCCTTGCTCTAAATCAACCTACAAACTGGAATATATGGACAGCTGCGGCGATTGTTTCGGCGGCGCAGCTCCAGTGCTACCGACTCAGTCAGAGAGAGTCCCACGGCGATCGTGATCCTTTGTACTTCTGAATTCGCCCAGTTTGCCTGGTCTCAGACTCCACCAGGTGCTTGTGCACTCCACAGCCCATTCTTTGGTCTACGACTTAAGCCAGCAATACAGCCGGGTCCTCTCATTCGCCCCCTCGTACCTCCGCGTTGCAGCTCAGCTCGAACGAAGATATTTTCCCTCCAGAAAATGCTGGAGCATCTTTTTGCTCGACTACCACTCCTGACTCTCCTGCCCCTGCTTCCCTTGGCCGGCCACCGTTTCACCAATACTTAGCTCTTTTAACGATACTGATTGAGATCCTCAGCTTCCGAGAAGGATTGCTGCGGCGAAACGACTGTTGAAATCATGGCACGCCTGCTGGGCTGTCATACGAATAAGAATAGAAATGCATCGTCCTTTATCGCGATCGCTCGGGCTTTCCACTTGTCTGCCTGCCACGTCGACAAGGATCGCACCTCGGCCATGATCGGATGACCTGGCGTCGTTCGGGTGGTATGGCCTCGACACGTGGATCTCGCCTTTCGCTGTTGATCGTGGAGGGGCGGTGCCACCGATCCATTGCAGCCGTCTCAGCTTGAAGACCCAGGTAAGAGGAGCTGACGATGCACGATGGATGGACATCTCCGAGGGGCGTAGCGAAGATTCAGCCGGCATGGCACATGGATCGAATACGAGGCTCCAATGGCCGAGAGCTGCTGCAGCGCGTGCCCTAGAGTGTTTGACGAATGAGTGTTCATCGAGCGTCTTCGGTCTGGTGAAGGAGGCTTTGGGAGAAGAGGAGGCACGTTCAGGAATGAGGGAGGCGCTATTGGGCTGGCCTGCAGTCACTTGTTGGAGGGACTGTAGGCGCGGCAGCGCGCTTGTGGGTACGCCTCGCGACGACCTTGATAAAGCTTTTACAGGGCTTCTACTTCAACTCCGTCCGTCTATAAACCAGTTCATTCGCTTTCTTATATTCAACGTATCTAACATTCAGGGACGGCCAGGAGAACGACCACTATCACTGTGAGGGTTGGAGCGAGTGCAAAGACGACCGAAGTTGTAGGTCCTGAAGGAAGGAACCCATCTCAGAAGAGATCCATTGAACAGTGTAGTGCGAGCGTCTTGTAGCAGGCCGCTCAACCAATGACTCGTCCACCAATAGGATCAAGCCATATTCCGCGCGAAAATATCTCCACACTATTTTTCATCAACAATGTGACTTGTACCGACGACGTTGCCGTCCTTGTCTAGTTCATAAGCGGTGTAATGCATGCGCTTGTCTTTGTCGCTTTGATGCTGCGACTCTCTGGTTGAGTGTCACGTATAGATCGGGATTTAGGAACGAGGTCTCAAGCTCCAAGCTTACTTCATAGCTACCTTGACCGTTTCAGGTTTGAATGAATCGCAATTCTTGTCGACGACATCACTGAATAATTTTTTGGTGCTTGCCGAAGGAAAGCCTGTAGGTCGCTTCTGGGCAGTTGTTTGATCGACCTACTCCACCGCAATCCTCTTTTTACCCTTCTGAATGTTCTTGATAAACTGACTGGAAACATATCTTGCCGACATTGCTATACGCCGTTGACGTCGCTTCGGATGTTAAGGATCGTAAGTGCCAGTGATAGACGAAATCGCTGCAAGTTGCCGGAGGTTAGCTGTGATTTATTCATGTTGCAGTAGATGGTAAAGGTTGTAGTTGAAGGACAAACTTACTATAAATGGTGAGAAACGATCGACGTAAATGTGACTGGATACTGTAAGATTTGACGATTGGTCATCCGCAGTAAGGTTGTTATTGCTGTTGGTGTGAAGGTCTGCTCATTTCCTTGGAGTGCAACGGATAAAAGCTGGCTTTTGTATTGTTCCTGTTGTACACAGCAGATGTGTGCCGGACAAGCTGCGATTGGCGCGCGACAAGTGAAACCGGAGAAAGGGACTGCATGAGACCCCTGTATGAGTGAACGCACGCTTCACCGCGACGGGAACCCTGGAAGAAGGTGCAGCTATTGACCTGTCAGCCATCACTTTGTCTATCCAATGTTGTTCCAGACCGTTGAGACTTAAGTTGTTGATTCGCTCTTAGTCTAACAGTCGAGAGCCGGCCAGGCAAGATGGAAAGGCTTGAATTCGGTCAAAGACCAGATCTTGCCCTGAGAGCCGTTGAGTGATTTAGTTTATATTAGGTTCGATTCCTAACAGCGCTGGTACAATGGTGTTGTGGTTATCTTTTCTCTTTGCTGAGAGGTCATGAAAGAACCTGATAGGGCCTTGAGTAACCGCGCGCGTAGCATACTCGTATGCACGGGGTTTCCTCGTACACTGGGTTTCCGCGTACTCTAACCTAGAGAGGTTAGTGACAGATAGTATCGGGTTTAGCGTGCTAAAAAGGGCACTAAGATAACTACAAGTACAAGTAGTCATAGTCGAGTAGCGTCTAAATATAGACCACTGAGACGCTCTTCATTCCTGAAAACTTACTTGAACACATTCCGTTCGCCTGCAAACAAGTCATCACCGTGTGCGAGTGCATTAAAATCCGCCTACACTCTGTTTCCGACTACTCTTGGACTCCCCCGCCATGTTAGCACTATGTCGGTCGACGACTTGAAGCAGCATGAAACGCAATCCACGATACATACGAACGAGAAGCTGGTAGGTCAGTCCGGCCGACACTACCTCATCGAGCGAGTCCTTCAATCGAAGGAAGTTCCGCCGTCCCACGTCTATCTTACAACGTAGGTGTCCAACAAGCTATGTTGCTAGTATAGGTAGACTTGGTGACGACTTTTGTGCCAGATGTGGGAACCAGAAGTTCGTAGTCAAGAACGTCCTGGCCGACTTTAAATACTACCAGGACATGCAACATGCACTCGGTGGCAGTCGTTATCTGCGTCTCTTGCAAGACACGATTCCCGATAGGTCAATGTTCGTCTACAGATATCTTAAGGATCATTTGCTCTCTCTGGCTCAAAAAGATCTGCCTCTGCTACTCACGAAACGGATTCTGAAAGATGCATTGCGTGGCCTTGCTGAGCTGCACCATCAGAACATTGTGCATACCGGTTAGCCCGATCTCTTTCAAACACCCGGCTTCCTTAATGATAACCGCTAAGAAATCATAGACATCAAACCGAACAACGTCTTGGTCCAGTGGAGCCAAACCAGCCATGGAATTATCATTGATGAGGTCCGTCTCGGTGATCTCGAAGACTCAGCCTACGTCCCGCCCGGCAGCAACATTCGAGGTAGACAAGTGGGCAACCAGAATTGGCGCAGTCCGGAAGCTCATGCCGAAGGTCGCATCAACAAATCCTCCGACATGTTCTCTTTTGGCATCGTGGTAAGTTGAAGAATGCTAAGGCTCGGCTCGCCCGGGGGACGGATGGTGACTGATATCGTGGAATAGTGTATCTATGCTGTACTGAAGCACGTCATCTTGTATGTTGATGAAAAGACGCTTCCCGAAGGTGAGCTAGCACTGGCCCACGTTCTTGAACGCCAGATTTCGTACTTTGCGGACCTGGAAAGTTTCGATGGGCTGTTGAGGCACCTCGGCGACAGCCCCTGGTGCCAGGTGCTGGAAGCGCTTCGGGGCGGCTTTAACAAGGAGAACCCGCGTGAACCGTTTGTCCGATGGAATATGGAGCCCCTTGACTCGGACCTCAAGGATCTTATCGGAGGTCTGACAAACTTTGATCCAGCGAAGAGGCTCACAGCGGACGAAGCCCTCTCGCATAATTGGTTTCACGATGTTTGAGCAGATCGACTTGAAAACCGCGGACGGGTGAAAAGGCCGTCTGCCATAGGAGCACTAGTTATATATATCAACTCCCAACCAGAAGCATTGAGTTGTGAAATAATTGCAACAGGTCACGATATGTGGTGTGTGGGTGTGTGTGTATATGTAATCCAAGGAGAGTAACAGCGGGGACCCATGAGCTTCAACAACAATGCGGTCCGGGGCGTGTCTCGAGGGCCACAAGGCGGGGATTGAAAAGTGATTGGATTTGTATCAAGACTGTAATGATAGGGTAGCCGTCAAAAATGGTTCCGTTTGTTGATCCCAATGCTCACATGGTAGTCGCGCGCCCGCTTGAAAGACGATTTCAAATGTCGGGTTGTTACCCCGACTAGGAAAGGTCAGAGAGTCGCCGGCTTTCGCAAACAACCCTTGGAAAATTTGTAGCATTCAGCCTCGACCGTACGCGGCCTCGTTGGTCCTTCGGATCCACAGATTCTAGTGGAAGAGGTTATCATACATCCGGGCGCCTTTGCGCAGAGTCCATCGAGACTGCGCAAACATACTTTCCAACACTGTGGTACAACGAAGGAATGTCGATGGCAGCACGGATAAGCCAACGGGAATTTCTTTCTGATTTCTTTTTGGTGTGTTCCGGTATATTCAATGTCTGCCCACAACCTACCTATCGATCTACCTTCATTCAAACGCCCCCGAAGGACTATGCAAAGCAGTCAACGGCGAGCATTACGGGTTTGATGGTTCACTGAAGCTAATCAGGCCGTTATTGGCCGGAACCGCCTGGAAGCCTGTGGTCACTGGTGGCGGGAACAGTATGGGCATACCCTCAGTTCACTCGGGCCCTCAGAAAACACGAAAGAAAGCTCACTGAACGTCATACAGCTAGCCTACAGCAGAAGGATTTACGTGCTTGAATGGGTGACGAGTTAGGTGGATTTGGTATAATCAAATAGGGGTATATAAAGGTGCTTAGTAATACCTATGTATATAGCGGAACTCTCTTCATTACGGAATGAATATTGAGATTTGCCACTTCCGCTGTAAGCAGCTTATACTGTACCACCTTCTATGCCTTTCCCTGCTTCCATAATATCATGTCTGAGTGAAGAGATTATTCCTGGTCGTTACTGATGGCGACTCGGTTATGAAAGTCGCGACTTCAGGCTTTGATAAGTCAAAGGTTGAATGGCATGGCTATGGACTGTCTAAATGAACAGGCATATCAAGCTTTGCAAGGTACTTGTATTGCTCGGATCATCTTCTGACGCTTTATTAACGTTCCATCTAGTCTCGTACGTGCAGAAAGTTGGCTGGTCTTCAACGTGAAGCTCCACTTGATTATCTATAGAGTTATTTCCAGCAGTCTGAGGGGGGAAGAGGATTGCCAAAGCGATAGTCACGATGCCCGAAGCTTATGCTGCTCTGAAGTATAGATCGAGCCGGATTGTGTCCTGAATAGCTGAACTTCGCTTGATTTGTGTGTCGTTCAATCGATACTAAGCAGTTTTCAATGTCCTTAAAGGCCCCTGACTATCGTTTTTGCACGAATTTCCAAGTCTGGCTCGACACCTGCATCAGCTCAACACTAATGCCTTTGGCCTTTTCTGTCATTTGACTTATCTTATTGACGGGCATTTCATCCAGACTGTCTAGTTCCAGACCCCGCCCATGAAAGAGAAGAGCTAGGTTATTGGATTTCCAGATCATTACCTCGCGATACTTAGTTTCGATTATAGTCCCCACCAGAAGTGCAAGCGACAACACTACAAGTCCCGCAGGGAATGCAAACCAGGCCCAGCGGACGTGGACATAAGTTTGACTTTTCCACGCGGTTCCCCTCCATTCGGGACTAGAAACACTTGCGTTTTGTTGGCGTATATTGTTGGACATTGAAATTGCCAGATTGTCAATAAGTTCAGGGAGTGTGTCGGTCGTATAGAGAGCCTGGATTATATCGGAGGTAAACGCAGAACCAGAAACATTGACACCCCCACTCCCAGTGAACAGGTCGGACATGAATCTATTCATGGATTTCGCAGCCAAGTGTGTTACTCTAAAGACGGAGGAGTTTGCCGTAGTGTTGGCGAATGAGGTCGGCAAATGATATATAAGATCAGACGTTTGTGAAGGCAGCGCAGAATCATTACGCCAAGAGGAGAGTTGATCCTGTTTCAGCATACCGTCAATAACAGTGGCGGTATAGGTATTAACACAATACCACATAGCACACTCCATAGCGGCCGCATAAACCGAGTTGTCAACCTTCTTCGATCGGAGCGAAGAGAACTTAATCACCGATGGTTGTATCTTGTTCAGAGAGGATGAGATATTGGTAACGCTGGTATTGATCTGGCTGCCGTAGCCAGAGAGCATCGGGCCATTAGGTAAAGAAAGTATGCACTTTCCAGTTTCATCGCAATCATTCAGAATTTCATCTGTTATATTGAGGCATTTGTTGCAAACGGCCAAAGAGGTAAACGTGGACCAGGTACAGTTGCCGGTGGGGCAAGTATATACAGCATCATGCTCTGTACTGTCTCTTACATTGAATAAACCCTTGTAAATCGCTGCTTTCATTGACAAATCAACAATAGAAGGTAACGGAAGACCCTCAAGACTACGGGCCTCGTATCTATCGGTTCTGACAATGATCGGACTGATGTCGGATGGCACTAGGCGATTCGGGTAAATAACGACTTGCTGGAGAAATGGATCAAAGAATTGTGTCAAGATTATAACCACAGAACCCACAAATGCTAAATGCCTGCAGTCTCTGATTAGAAGGCTCCGTCTATACAGTTTTACAAAGTAGCTTACCGGGCACGCAGACTGAAAAGAAGCTGGGTAGAGCCCCAAGGTCCTCTAGTCGCATCATCAAACATTTGTAAGTCTTGTAGGAGGCGAGGCTCGCCTTGACGGTACCAAAGCCATTTTGACTGGCTTATGGCTGCCGCGACAGCAGAACCCATGCAAAGCTTCGTAATAGTAGCAAAAAGAGAAACAACCGAGTTGATCTAGGGTAGGGTTTAGCAATGTGAAAGTATACGAGGGTATGAAACATTGCCGCACTGTAAATACAGACGGCCAGTCAGGAAGCGAACTAGAATCGTATGCTACGAGAATCACACCGATGGCAAGAATGGCTAAAACGGCTATAGCGGCTCCAAGTATCTCATAGAGCCACCAGTCATGAAGGAGGCCGGACATTGTCTGGCTTAAAGAACTGTGTTGCGACGAAGCTCTCTGCAGTAGAGGTGTCCCAGAATCTGCATTTCCGTCTTCGACATTTCTCTCGCTCGAAGTCATGGTCGCAAGTGGTGAACCTTTAGTATTGAGGCCAATGTCGAACACTTGGACAGTTATTGGAACCTGTACTTTATTGCAGTGTTTTCGAAGTCTGGGACAATTGAATTGCTCGGTTATTTAAGGCACCTTAGTACTCGTATATTATGTAGCTACTTTAGTTTAGCTGCGTAAGTAATAATCTACTAAGGTGTTAGGTCCGATAGTACTCCGTAAAAGCTGCTCTATCTTGAATGCGCTGAGAGCTTGGAAATTCCTTCAACTGGCTAGTACCAGTCTTAACCTTGCGGTTTTGAATTCGAGGTGTACCTCCTTGAACTCGGCTATGCGATAGCAAAACACTGGGGCCTGTCTAATCATGGCTGCACATATACCACCTACTGTGGACAAGGCTCTCGTGGATTTATTGACGACGTATCAAGAACTGAACGGTAGCCAGATCGATGAGCTCGACGAAACACCGAGCCCTCTTGAATTTATGAGATACGTAGCCAAAAACCAGCCTTTTGTGGTCCGAGGAGCCGCTTCAGCATGGCCAGCAGTCCAGTTATGGAACGTTGATTATTTAGCGAAGGTAATGGCAGATGCTCTGGTCAAAGTTGCCATTACACCTTCTGGGTCAGTTTGGACAAACCGTAGATCTGGGCGGCATGGTGCTGAGAAGACTTAGCAATGCAGATTCTGTAGCTAGAAACCCGGAAGACGGTTTGATGTACTTTGTTAAACCCTTAGAGGTGGATGAGCCCTTTCCGGCTTTCCTTCACTATGTCCGAGAGCAAGAGAAAGGGATCCATGGGGCAACGAATGTAAAGTATGCACAAAGTCGTGAGCTCTACATGATTGCACTATCTCACCTTCAACTACTAATCCCAGTCGAATTTAGAGAATGATAATCTCAGGGGAGAATATGCATCGCTTTACAAAGACGTGGACGAAGATATTCCGTGGGCCCGCATTGCGTTCGGCCAGCCTCCCGATGCAATCAATCTGTGGATAGGCAACAGTAACAGCATCACAGCTCTTCATAGAGACAATTATGAGAACATCTACTACCAGATAATTGGCTCTAAGCAATTCGTTCTCTTACCGCCACCTGAAACGGCGTGCATCAACGAGAAGTCACTTCCCTGTGCAACCTACGCCCTTAAGTCTAATTCAAGGCCTGAATCAGTGAGTCTCTGTATTTGCAGACTGTCATCCAATCTTCACAAGTATTGACCGAGTAAGGAAGAGATGGTCATTGTTCCGGACAAGCCAGGGGATGTAATACCCTTCGCCACCTGGGATCCTGACAACCCTAAAGAAGAAGAAAGTCCCTTTTCCTGTCTGAGTAGACCTATTCGGCTTCGGCTCGACGCTGGTGATCTTCTATACTTGCCAGCACTTTGGTAAGCGGATCATACATGAGGGGCGAAGTTCTGCGCTAAATCGCATAGGTATCATAAGGTCTCACAGAGCTGTTCGGAAGAGGGCATCTCATGCGCCGTGAATTACTGGTAGGTTTTCAAATTACCTTTCTTCCCCGAAACTAGCGAAATCTTCTCGCGTCTAAGGAACGAAGCGTTGTACATCTACTTAAGCCATAAAGGAGACCACGGCTAACGAGGACCCGCATGGTAGGTATGATATGGACTTTGGAGGGATGCTCTATCCTTCAAGTACATTCATACGAGATGTTTCTTTGGCCATGACAAGCGAGGACCTGCTTCCCGACATCGGTACTATGTAATATAACCGCAACCAACGTTGATTTTTAGCGCTGTTGGCAGCCGCCAGTAATATGGAAAGTTCAGTTCCGTTTCTTTGCGAGGCGTTTTTCAGCCCGGGCATCTTTCTTAAGTCGAGCATCTACAATCTTGTATCTGCCCTTGACGCCGCGTGGACGGCCAGATATTCCACGATTGCCGCCTCGTGCAACGACAACCTTTACTTGCTGTTTAGGTCTCTTCTTGGCGGCCTTACTCATTAGCTTTGCGATATTTTGAGCCTTGTCCTTCTCCGAAGTACCATCCTCGTCTGCTACTAAGGCTGATTTCTTTCGCAATTTTTCGAGCCTTTGGGCCGCTTTGAATTTCTTGCGGTCCTTCGCCTCGCGAACCTTCTTGATGGGGCGTGCATTTAGTGCTCGAAGCTTCTCCTTGATCGCTGCTGCGCCTGCAGCAGTAATGGGGCGGTGCGGCTTGCTATGCTTGTTCTCATCATCCAAGAACCACTCCGGAAGTCCATCGCGGTCTTGGAACGTGAACTTGTTGAAGCCTTCGTCCACTAGATCATGCCTTGACTTCTCCCCAGAAGCGATTTGCTGGGCCAACGTCATCGCTTCCGAAGTTATGATATCGATGTCCAGATGTCCATTTTCCTTAGGTTCACACTGTTTATCCCACTCGGTAGATGAATCCTGAACAATGTCAAAGCTTGCATCGGCATCATGAAGATCTTCTGCTGCCTGCCTGTCATGTGTGTTTGCTTTAGCATCAAGGTTATAGCTCTGTCTGAGAGGTCCGGAATCCCCTTTGACATTTACTTGTGGAAAAGCACGGATCGGTGTCCCACCAATTCTTGGTTTTGGGTTTGTCGATTCGCTGACAACTTCCCTAGCATCATTCAGTTCGTCGCTCTCAATATTAATTTTCTGCAATCGAATCGCGCGGTCGTCGCCATCGTTGGGGTCACCAACACCGATCTCCCTGAAGAGGTCTTGTTCGAAAAACATGGAAGCTCTTTTGGTAAGGCCATCTTCGTCCTTCCGGTGTAGTGCACCTGTACTGACTGTTCCATGTGAGATCGTTGCTTCCTCGGCGTCTTCTTCTGAAGACGAGGCGCTGTCATGATCCTGATCAAATTCTTCTCCACTACTTTCTTCGTGGTCCGAGAATCCTTCCCAATCACCATCGGTGTGTTCTTTACGTGCTTTCTTCGCCCGGTACTTTGCGTCGGATTCGGATCTTCGTTCTTGGTAATGATCGTACAACGCGTCCATTTCTCTATCCAACTTATCCTCTTCCTCGTCACTCTCGTCATCAGAGATACCCTCATCCTTGGGCTCTTCGTTTTTCCGAGTTGGGATACCCATCTTGCCTCTCGTAATCTTCTCGATCGCGCTCGCTTTACTAACTGCTGCTAGTCCAAACATTGAATCTTCACCATTGGGCCCGCTTTGCTCCAAGCCTATCTCGGTCGGCGGCATCATGTGTAGCTGCATGCGAATAATCTCTTTTTGTTTTCTTTCGTTATCTCTCCTTCTCTCGCGTTTCTTGCGCGCCGTTTCATTCTCGGTGAGCTTATCCAATTCTTCCTGCATTTGAAGCTCTTCGTCCATGGGAGTTACCACAGTAACTTCCTCAGTAGCATCGTTGTCGAATTTCTTCTTTGAAAGATAGCCGAATTTCTCACGAGCGTTGAGCCGCCATTTCAGTAAAGTACGAAATTCTTTGCGTCCGAGCACCTTAAGATCCATACAGCACTTCTTGACCTCGGATGTTGTTTCGGGTAGTCTTTCTAAAGCAGCCAGAGCAATGTCTCCGTTCCCTGGCCCTTCAAAGATCAATTTGTTGAGGCTACCGAGCATGGCGATGGGATCCGTGGTTTGAATGAACTTGCTAGCAAGAGCCTCTTTGAATTGCGTATAATTTCCTTCTTCATATCCATCTCGTTTCCTCTTCTTCACCTCGGGATTGAATACCTTTGCTTCGTTATTTGGTGTTGGGTCTGAAAGCTCTGCAAAAACAGATCTCGGATCCAAGAATTTTGGGTCTATCCGCTTGGGTGCCTTGAATCCTCGGCAGACTACGAATATCTCTGCGGAAACATTTCTGGATGATGGAGGTTTGGTGGCTTCGACCTTGGTGAAGAGTTGATTGAGAACCCATAACAAAGCGTTGTAGTCTTTTGACCGAAAAACCTTAGTAACGAATGTACCACCCTCGATCAAGAACTCAGTAGCTAGTTTAAAGGCTTGAAGAGCCAACTCAGCCTGAGAAAATGCATCTTGTACCCATGCGGTGCCAACGTTTGGTGCGCCATCGTGCAAGACGGTATCTGCTTTCCACGTCTTGAGGTGCTGTCTGATTGTGGCTCGGCATTTATCGGTGGTAATATCACTCTGAAATGTAATCGTCCTCGGAATTGGCTTAATGGGAGCTAGGTCTACCCCCACAATAAGACTACTTGCCGGCATTGTCTCTGCTGCAACCTGACACCAAGACTACAGACATCAATTCACATCCATTTAGTATGAACGAGTTTGACATTACCCCTGGCGCCGCGCAGAGATCCAGTAGTACTTTGCTCTTCTCGAGAAAGCCAAACTTTCGGTTGAGCTGTATAAGCTTGAAGGCTGCTCTGGCTCTATAGCCCTTCTCTTTCGCGAGCTTGTACCATTTGTCAAGTCTTCCTTTTCCATGCTGACGAACCAGTCAGCGAGCAAAAGTACCTGCGGTTTAACTTAGGAATCAAACCTTTTTTTGAATACCCATTTTGCTTGTGGTTGTATCTTAATACTGGCAAAATATTGTGAGGATATTTTTGAATGTGAAAGGTGCCGACTCGCCGACAGTGCGATTCTCAATATTACAGACTTTACAGTGAATTTCAACGCTAGTGAATCAATACCCTAGTAAAGGAATGGCTTGTCCGAAACTTAAAATCTTCGACATTGAGTTTATGTCTGCAAACATCTCAATTGCTGAAGAGTTACAACAATTTATAGACTATTTTTGAGCCGGCTCGGGAAAAGTGCTTGGGCTCAGAAAATTAGCCCGCTCTGAAATGATTCTGAGCTTTCAGAATTCTCAAAGTCAAATAATTTAGAAGAATTCTAGAACTTGTTGAAGATATTACGTCATATGCAGAGTTTTTACCTTCGTCTTTCAACTTAGTCATTTACTCAACGCTCTACATACTTATCAACCAACTCATCACTTTACATGCTTGTTTATCTACTTATCTGTCTATCAAGTTTCAAATTACTTTATACTCAAGAATTAAATTTATTCTTTATTAAGCATTAAATGTGCTTTTTATCAAAACATCTTTTATAACTCTTTTTATGACACTTTTTACTGTATTTTACTAAGCATTCTAGTACATAATCAACAATTTGTTTAAAAATATAGTTTATTTATAAAATAATTAACTCAATCAGAATAAATTAAACACATAATGATTGACAACGAGATTCATTTGTACATTATGTCAACTATGAATCTTTTAATTCTATTCTGTGTTTGAATAAAAGTCAGAAGAGTCAAAAGATTTTAATTCAACGCAGTTTAAATGATGTTAGAATGTTGCGTGATCAGAAAAATCATTGTGCAGAGTTTTCATTCATGCAACAACACTTCTTTCTAACAGTCACAATCAATTTACAAGAAAGATTAATGACATGTTGATGTCAATAAAAGATGAAAAGATACTACTAGTGATTAAACAATTCAGATGCATAGTCTGAAAGTTGTAACTGCAAGTGATTAAAGAAGTGATGACTTGTCAATTGCATTAATATACTGAAACATCTTCATCATATTAACAATGTTGTTGAGTAATTGATGAAAAAATATCAGATAGAATAGTAATTTCAGATGATGAGTCTGAGAATCAAAATTACATATGTTCAAAGAAGTAGTAACTTGTTGATCATGTTAAAGATCAATTTAGAATGAGTCATAAAGATGTCATTTAACTAATAAATAAATGCTAAGAAAGAAAAGTATCTATGAAAAAGAACTCAATTCTTATATGTATGTTTCTCAACTTTGTGCTAGACTTAATTGAGTTAATGACTTACACATATGATACAAAGACTCAATGACATCATCTTTAAATCAGATTCTCGCTAGACTCAATTAGAATGAAATCAGACGAAGATTAGTTGAAAAATAAATGAAGACTAGAATCATAACATTACTTCTTCTTCTTGACTATTCATGTTTGCATGAATATTGTTTCTTAGTGCGCTTTTCTTGAATATTTGATATGAAAGTCATCAATCATTTTTTGAGCATTCATAAATTCGTTGTTGTTAGCGTTATATCAGTTGAAATCGTTGTCATAACTCTTTCATTTGACTTAATATTGAAGTCATCTTTAATATCATTGAAAGTTCAATATATTGTTAATTTCTCATTCATTTTCATCATTTATTACTATTAATTTCAAGAATTCATTCTTCTGATCAGACAAAGAATTATCAACAACAGAATGAAGAAGCTCTGAATGAAATACATCATATATATGCATAGTTTCTGATAGTTTCAACTTATAAAATGAGTCAATAAACTCAATGATCTGAAATGAATTAAGCATTTTGTCATTCAATTTTTTGAAAGATCTTGCTGTAATGATGTTTTGTTTATTCAGAAACATCTTTAATTCAATTTCATAATTGATCTTCTTTCTATGCTTGTTAATTTAATTCATCATTTGCTTTCATGTTTTAATCAAAGCTTCGCGAGCGAAGATCAATGTCTTATTCATGTAATTGAATATATTTTCAACTCAAGCAATCTGCAGACGTTCATGAATGCTTTCATACTTAATGATGTCAAAGTTAAAGCTCATATGAAAGTGAAAGTCTTTGTTCATGAAGAAGAAAATTAAGAAAATGATTGAAGACAGAACATTATTGTTAACAAACTTGATCATGAATAGTCACTTGAATCAGTCGTTCTGCCTGTATGAACAGAAGAAACAAAGATATTGCTTGACATTTTGATTGACTCATTCACTTTGATTGTTGATCTGAAAGTGATAGATGATGAATAATCAAAGAGAAATGCTCAGTCGTTTGCAAAGAAACTTTCAAAGAATGAAGATGAACTAAGAATCTCAATCGAATACAATGAAGCTTGATAAATCATGAGTTCAATATATTCATTAAAGCAATATTTCAGCTGTCTTTTTGACTGTGATATTTTCATCATCAATGATACAAGAAATATAATGTCTTTCTTTTAACAATTTGCAGATGACAGTCAGAATAGCATTGTAGTTGTATAAATCAAATAGATTAATAATGAAGTTTATGACTATGTTTTATCATCGCTGTTCAAATATAAATAAAGATTGAAGCAAGTCATTTGATTTATTTCTTGATGTCTTTGAATGTTGATATACATAGCAGTTTTGAATATATCGATCTATCGTTTTTTGCATAGAAGATCAATAGTAATTTCACTTTATGATTTTCATTGTTTTAAGAATTTCAGAATGATCAATCAACGACTGATTATATACTTCATGAATCAGATTCATTTGTAGAAGTTCATTGAACGAAACTCATAACTGACTATCATGAAACAAGATTTCATTCTGAGTTCAACAATTCTTTAATTTGATATCTTTATATTGTGCTTCATCTCTTGCTATTGCTTCACGAAGTAATGTACAATTCTCATCAATTTCATTTACATTAAGAACTTGTTTATAAATTGATTGATCATTATTCTTCTTTAAATCAGCAATCTTCATTTAATTTAATGTCAGAATAGTAGTTCTTTGATATTGAATGCATTCATCGTTGAAATCTCTAAGCATAAAGTCAGCTCAACAAGTTAATGCATTGATCTTAATGTTCTGTTTGTCAGATTAATACATTATCTTGAAGTTAAAATCAGCTAGCTTCTGAATTCAACGTATTTAATGTTTGCTCAGCTCTTTATCTTTCATCAATAAAATGAGCGCTTGATGATTAATGAATATCTTGATAGAAATGTCAGTTAGCTTCAGTTTGAATCATCAGTGTTCAAATGCTCAAATGATGATCAGAAATTCTTTATCATATATCTTGTAGTTGCATTCAGCAGAAGACATGTTTTTACTGTAGAAGATAATTGAATATAGTACTCTTTCATCATCATATTGAGAAAGAACTTCATCATTGACGTAGTTGAATGAGTCAATTTCAAGAATAGTCTCATGAGTTTGATCAAAGTGACGTAGTATAAAAGTCTTGATCATACATCTCTTCATATGATTGAAGACAATCTGACAGACTTCATTTCATTCAAATATGATTTTCTTTTAAGTGAGTTGAATCATTGAATGAACAATCTTCAAAAAGTTCTTGATGAAGCATTAATAGAAGTTGCAGAAGTCAATGAAGAATTGCATCTGAGTGAGATTATTGAGTGTAAATCAATCAATGGCTGTTTGCATCTTTTGCGAATTCATCTTCAATTCTTCAATTAATATCAAGAGTTCTAGAAAGATAGTTTTCTGAACATGAAACTTGCACTTGTTGATGTTTATCTGTAAATCAGCTTCTTGTAATTTATTTTGAATTAATCATACATGTCATTTGTGTTTCTTCAAGATCTTGCTGTAAATGATAATGTCATTTAAATAAATTTGACAAAACTGATGTAGATATTTAAACAGCACGTCGTTCATATAATGTTGATAGAACATCAATTTGTTGATTAATTCAAAGAGCATTACATGATATTTGTATGAGTTGAAAAAGATGATAAAGATAGTCAGATCTTCGTTATTTGAATGCATTCGCAGTTTATTAAATGCAATAATGATGTTCAATTAAGTCAGATATTTGCTTTCTTGTATACAAGTGAGAATCTTATCTATCAAGAGTAAAGAATAGCAATTTCATTTAATTAAAGCATTGAGCTTTCTGTAGTTAATGCAGAAACGCAGACTTTCGTTTTTCTTTTCAGTAAATAAAATGAGTGAGATGTATGATGCAAAGCTGAAGAAAATGAACTCTTTGTTCAGATGTTTAATCAGATACTTCTTTATCTTCTGAAGCTTGTGATTGAACATCTGATATAGTCTGCTTCGCAAAAGTGTTTCTTCATTGATCAACTTAATTTTGTGATTATAGAAATGATGCAATGATAACTGATCAATCATTGCTTGATTGAAGACATTTAAATAGTTGTGATATTTAGAGAAAAGCTTGATCTTGACTTGCTCAAAAGCTTCAGCGTGAAAAAGCTCATGCAGATTCACTTCTTCAGACTTGTTTTCAACTGTAGTTATGAGTCAATCGATTTTCAAGATGATAACAGCAAAGATCTTAACATCTGATCATTTGACTAACATTTTATATGCAACTGTCTCTATCATGAATATGTTGATTGAACTGAAAGCTGATTTCAGACTGAACGTTGATTTAAAATTGACGTTAAACGAAACTGCTTTAAGCGTTTTTAACTGTTTGATTAATTTAATGAACTTTTCTTTTGACTGATCAAAAGAGAGTGATTTCTGACTGAATTAAAAAATAATGAAAGTGAATGATTTTCTCAGTATATGAGTAGAAGTTAAACTCTTCTGTTTCATGATTATTTTATGACTTAAGAGTAGAACAATTGATTTCTGACTAAAGATGAAATTTGAAAATCAAAGAAAATTAATTTGTATATTTATTACTAAATTAATTTTGTTCATTCATGTTTTTTTAAGAATCATTTGATGTTGATTTAATCGAGTGATCAACATAAAGACTGTGTCAATCATATGATCTTAAACAGTCAGATTCAAATAAATGATATAAATAATGAGTTTCTTAACATAATGATTGTTGAATTCTTGAATTAACTTTGCTTTGATCAAAGTCAGAAGCTTGATTTGCAACTGATCACAAACAATCTGCGTGATCACTTCATTAATGAACAAATAGTCAGCAGCTTCAATGTCAATCAATGACTTCAATGAGTAATTAATTTCATTGCTAGAAAGTACACATTCAGTAATCAAAGATTTAAAAGTAAAAGAATCATTTAACATGCTCATCATTGAAGAAATTAACATCTTTTTCATTGCATCTTTGATGAAAGTCTCTAGTTTTTTGTCTCGCTATCTTTGAAAAAAGACATTTTCTCATTCTTTTTATTCTTTGAAATAATGATTTCATGTAAATGAGAGATGAAAGCTCAAGAAGCAAAAGTATTGATCTTGTTCTGAGAGTAATTCTTGAATAAATGACTTGAAGTTTTGCAAGTATAGCAGATGATAAATGATCTTGCTGACTTAAAGATAGAAAAGAAGATAGACTTAATATAATTGATTATCAAAGTCATCACTGACAATGAAGTAGCAATGCATTTATCAGATATGACAGTGACTTTGATGATGACAATGCAAAGCTGACTGCGTAGTTAATAGTTGACTTGCTGTTTATTATTCACATCTTGAAGAAAGATTCTTAAGCAAATGAGTGAAGTAAAATTCTCTGAACAGACTGATAAAGCATTTTGCAAGCGATTATTAATTTTATTCTGAAGATTATTTATCAGAGTGTAATCATTGTATTCAAGATAACTGAATAACTTCATAAAGTCAAAGTAAAAAACATTGAAAGACTTGTCTGCTTGTTTTAAAATGTTATACTTGCAACAACATCTTTGATTTTTATTCAGTTCATTGTATATTTCTTTCAAATGCTCAAATAGCTTGTTGATCAAGATGTATGAATGCAAAGCATCATGTCAATGTTGAGCGAAGATGTGCTCAGCAGCATCATCTTCTAGTCTAGATATCACATAGACAATATAGATATTTTCATTATCAAAGTGATTAACATTAGTCTGAAGCTTGTTGTTTATCTTGATTCTTCAGCTGTTTCATGTTGATTCATTTTCATCAGTGAATATAAATGAGTTTGAAAACTTGAAGAACTTGTGATGATTGTTGTCGAATAAAGTAGATGACTTTCATCAAGTATAATTCTCAATAGATTGACGAGATAAAGATTTTATAAAAACTTGAGATTCAGTAAATTAACAAGATTAAGATTGATTCGTTGAATATAATACTTCTTTGAATTTATTCTTGAGATTCAACATCTTTTCTTAATAGTGTTTATTTATCTCTTTTAAAGTGTTTATGATCATCTGTTTAATCTTTAGTTGATTTAATCTCTTGTCATGTTCAACTTAAACAATGATTCACTGCTTATTAAGTTTCAAAGTCATGTCTTGTTGAGATTTAAACTCATTCAACATCTTGATGATTTCATTTGACTGATCATAAGCTCATTGATGAAGCTGTTCTTCTGTCTTGATATTTCATGAAGTATCAGCATTCTGAAATCTTGCTGAAGCATCAATAGAAATAAGAGAAATTCATTTACTAGCAGTGCTTTTAAGCAGATGAGCTGTTTATGACTCAACTGATTCAGAGTCGCGTGTCATTGTAAAAGATTAAAGATAAAGATAAATAAACTATGATAAGATTGAGTGATTAATTTGATAAATTTGATAAATTTAAGTAAATTTAAGTAAATTTAAAGATGTGTTTTGATGAAAGTAATTCAAAGAATTTCTTGCGAATTTTCTGAATAAACGAAGTAGATTATTTCGTATCATCTACACATCAATAGCTGTCAGAATCGTGTCTAGATGATACAATCAATGAAGATCAGAATTGATAGTGCTTGATCTTTAAAGATAGCTATAACTGAATATTAAGAATACAGAAAAAGATTGATACAAGAGCTTCTATTTATGTAATGTTCAGAGACTGCGCTAGACTTAAAAGAAATGTGTTTGTAACATGAAAAGAAGAAGATGTAAATGAACAAAATGTTGATGAAAGAAAAGAGTGTTGAAAAAGTAAAAGAATGTTGAGTCATATATAAGTTAAATCTGAGTCAGATTTAAATCAGATCTCAACTAAATCATTAACTAGTTCTAATCAGTCTTGATACACTCATAACATTACTTCTTTCTTTGAAAATTCATGTTTGCATGAATGTAGTTTCTTTGCTCGCTTTTGTTGATAGTTATTCTGATATTTAGCGCGATTTGCTTAAATATAACTTATGAAATTCATTTAAAACTTTCTTTGAGTCATTGAATTTTTCTTTATTGACATAGTATCATTCATTGTTTCTATCTAGATCTTTTTATTTGACTTTGTACTGTATTCAACCTCAATAGCATCTGAAGTTCAATATATCATCTATCTTTCAATGTTTATCGTCTTCAATAATGATTGATCTGAGTGATTCTGAATATTATTCTGATAGAGAATCTTCTGAATACAATCATAGTAGCTTCAAGCTGAATATTAAATGCAGATGCTTCATGCTGACTGATAAACGAAGATGATAGAAGATATCTATTTTAACAGTGATTTAATAGAGATTTAGCTGTTTGTCTTTCAAATCTTTGCAGAGTCTCATTGTCTTGACGTTTCTGAAAGATAGTTAAACTCAGTCATTTACTTCATATGTGACGTCTCGTTTATGTTTATTGATTTGAACTTTGATGATCAGCTTTGTTTTTTCCAATTGTTGATGATTGAAGCTCAGTAGCTTTTTCATTTAAATGACAATATCATCTGTCTTTCTAGCTTCAAGTCATTCACAAGTCATTTTATAGTCAGTCGTATTTGAATCAAAACTCATTCAAAGATGAAATTCTTTATTGAAGTAAAAGAAAGTCATTGAAGTGATTGAGAAGATATTGAAATTGTCACTGAATTTCATCATAAATATTCATTTAACTCAGTTATTCTGCATGTAATTGCAGTAAATTCTAAGTTTGTGTTCAACATCTTGATTGACTCATTTTGATTAATCATTAATCTCAGAATGATGAATTGTGAATAAACTAGCTGTGATTCTCAGTCATTTGCAAAGATTCTTTCACATAGTTGATATGAATTGAAAGTCTCTGTTTGAAACAATAGAACTGAGTAGATCATGCAGTTGATAGACATTTCATAACATGATTCAAATCATTTCTTCAACTGAAATGTCATCATCTTTTCAATGACAGAAAACATAGTGATGTTCTTTGATGAAATGACATATGATTGTGCAAATGACATTATAGTTTTCTGACAAAGATAGTTCAATGATGAAGTTCATAGCTATATCTTTTCAGCGTTTCTGTGAAATCGAGAGAGAATGATGAAGTTCATTAATGCTATTTCTAAAAACTTTGCTTCACTGATAAGCATGACAGTTTCAAATGTATCATTGAATAGTAACTCAATGATTTGATCAATAGTAGAAACGCTGAACTAAATCAATGATTTGTTTATTGTCGAAGTGAAAGATTAAAGATTGATCATGCACTTTTTGTAGTAATTTCGTGTGCATGTTCTCAGAGACTCACAGTAAATCTTTTGTAAATAGAACGTCATTAATGATTTTGCAATTCTTCAGTTTAGTGATATGAAATTTGAGCTTGTTGTCATTCATAGCTTGTTTATATTCGCTGCAAAGCTCATCTGTTTGATTGATCATACATATTCATTGATAGAGATTTGCTTTTGATTCAACAGATAGAACATTGACTTTATCAGAGATCAGAATAGACTGAAAATGATCTTCAAGATGCTGAGCTGATTCAAAGACGTTCGCTAGAAACATTCTGATTAAAGCATTGACTTTAATGTTTATTTTGTCTGATCTAAAGATGATCTGAAAGTTGAACTTTAATAGAATGTTCAAATAATTGACTTATCATTGACTCAACTGTTTGTTTTTCATGAAGATCTTTAAAGTCTGATGATCGATGATCATCTGAATAAGTAGTTCAATGCATTTCAGCTTGAGTCATCAGTGTTCAAAGCATTGAATAATGACTAGCAGTTTCTTGTCATAGATGTGATAATTGATTTCAGCGAAAATTATGCTTTTGCTGTAGAAAGTCATTGAATGAAGAACTCTCTTATCATCATACTGAGATAGTATTTCACCTTTTACATAGTTTAAAGCATCGATCTTCAGAATAGCTTGTCGTTTGAGATCAAAGTGATGAAGTATTGAGACTGAGCTGACTTATTTCTTTAGATTGTCAAAAGCTTGAACACAAATCTCATTTCAAACAAAAGATGTGTTCTTTCTAGTCAGTTGAGTGAATGATTTGACTAGCTTCGAGAAGTTCTTAATGAAACAACGATAGAAGTTAACAAATTTCACGAAGCTCTGAATTTCTTTTAGATTGATTGAAGTGATTCAGCTGACTATGACTATCATCTTGCTAAGATTCATATGAAGACTTAGTTCTGATACGATGATTTCTAAAAAGACAGTCTTTTCTACATTGAATTTGCACTTTTGAATATTCATCTGCAGTTCAGCTTCACGTAGTCAACTCAATACTAGTTTGACGTGATCTTTATGTTTCTTTCTTGTTTTGCTATAAATGAGAATGTCATCTAGATAGACTTGATAAAAGTCGTTCAGAAAGTCTTATAAAACATCATTCATATATTGTTGAAAAGAGATCAATTCATTAGTTAGTTCAAATGATAACATCTTGTATTTATAGACTTCTAAAGCAGTGATAAAGATGATGTAATTCTCATTATTGAAGTGCATTTAAAGTTTGTTGAACGCTGATATAATGTTCAATCTAGTCAAATGCTTGCAACTCACTATTTTATCAATGATCTCGTCTATCAACAATAAAGAATATCTATTTCTTTTGAAAATGACATTTAGCTTTTGATAGTTCATGCAAAATCGAAGATTTTCATTTGCTTTGAGAGCAAATAAAACGAGAAAGAAATAGAAAGTCTGACTGAGAGTGATGAATTTCTTCAACAGATTTTCATTCAGATACTTCTTTACTTTCAGAAGTTTGACAGAAAACATTCAATATGCTCAACAGCGAGAAAACATTAAATCACTGATGAGCTCAATTTTATAATCATAGAAGCAATGAAAGAGTAGTTTATTTGATTGAGCTTGATCAAAAACATCTAAAAACTCATGATATTTTAATGACAGCTTTGCTTTAATATCTTTCAAATTCTGAGTCATTTCATTAATTAAAGAGATGTTTAAAACATTCAAATTGCACTGAGTATTGTACGCGATTTCTTTATTGATGTTCATCATGAATAGAGCAAAAACTTCAATCTTGTTCTTCTTTGAATAATTCAACAATGTTTTGAACGAAGCAATGTTTATGCTTTGAATCGAGAATGACTTTTTCTGAGCAGTGATTGAAATGAGTCATTTGAGCATTGTAGAGATCTTAGTCTGAGTGATTGAAAAGAACAAAGTTGATCACAGTCAACTTGAGTGCTTTGAATTAAGCGAAATCGAAAAAACAGAAATAGAAGTATTCAATTGATTCAAAAAAACAATGATGTTGTTTTGCATATTCAGTAATATTTTGTTTTTGTTCATTCAGAGCTTACTCAATATGACTTCATAATGATTGATATCAGCTATCAACATTGATATGATCAATTTCTTATGACTTTTGATGATGAGATTGAATAGAATTTTATGAGTAATGATCTTCTTAAATATCTTCTCATTATAATCTCTTATTAGCTTCTCTTTTGTCAGTGATATAGATTGAATTTCTAGTTTCTTGCATACTTTATTGACTAGATTAGAATGTATGATCATGTAGATGACTGAATCACTGTCTATTAAAGAACGAAGACTGAAAGATCAATTCTGAGAGATGAGATGAGCATTAATTAGAAATAACTTTTCAAAGTAATTCTCTTTCAATAGAATTTCATCTAGTTTGCACAAAGATATAATTTTTATCTCTTCAATGACTTTTGAAGAGATGACTAGTTTTTTGAATCGAAATTTGAATCAAAATTGAAGCGATCATATTTATTGTTCACTGCATTAATTCTAGTAGGTTGATCAAGACACTCTTTAGAGCTATGATCTGATTTATGACATATGAAACAGCTTTTGACTAGAATGTCTGCTTCTTTGACGCTAGTTAAAATCGCGTCGCGCGACTTTAAATGATCAGACTTCAAGTGATTAACTGACTGAGTGATAACAGTCGCTTTATGAAAGATAGTCTTTGAAATGTCATTGATGCATTTGAGCTTGTTCTTAATCTCTTGAATGACTCGCTGATCATTATTCAAATGAATCAGATAGAAATGAATTTCTTTTAGAGAATCAGATTGAACTAGTTGATTTACTCAAATGAATTAAAGACGAGAGTGTATTTTATCTTTCAGATCAACAATCAGTTGCTTTTCATGATAGTCTAGATAAAAAGATAGTCGTTGAAACTGAGTATAAAACTCGTTGAATTTCTTTGATTCTTGAATCAAGTTGTAGTATTTTCTACGAAAATTAACTTTCTTATTCAAATCATTGAACAACTGAGCTAGCTCTTTCAAAAAATCTTTCACGATTTTATAAAGATTGACATAATCATGTTTGCATCTAGTCTGAATGATCTCAGCTGCGTCATTGAATAATCTAGAATGTATATAGCTCAATTTGACTTGTTCATTAAAAAAGAGATCGACGTTGATCTCTAGTTTATTCTTAATTTTTCCGTATCAGTTCTTTCAAGTAGAGTTCTTTTTATCAGTAAACAGCGAAGAATTAGATATTTTTTGAGATCTAGAACGCTTAAAGTAGATGAAATCAGAAGAAGTGTTTTCTTTAGTTTAAAGTCTTGTTTTCAACTCTTTGATTTCATCTTCTTGTTGTTTATTTAACTCATAAAGTCAATCTGTTTCTTTATCAAGAACTAGACTTCAAGCCTTTCAAATTTCATAGAACACAAGAGATATTATTGTTTCAGCGAATGATTCATCATCTTTATGAATGAATGACGCAGCACTTAATGATTTCGATGAATCAGCATCAGAAATTTAAGAGAAACGATTTTGAAATTCTTCAGAATGCTTTTCAGTAAATGAATGACTAGACATGATGAGATTTATTTGAAAGAGAATTGAATAAATGACGATGCTTAATGATTGAAGAAGAAAGATGTATAAGATGAGATTCAATCTTTAACAAAGAAGATGAGATTTGTTTGTTGAGTGATTTGATTGATTCTTTAGCAAACAACGAAAATTCTTTATCGTTGAATCTATTGATTAATTTGATTCTTAAGCAATTCACGAAGATTTTTTATCATGATTCTTGTAATTGAATGAACTTTGCATACTTAATGAGCAATAAGTAGTCTAGCAATTCAAACAGTCTTGTCGTTGATTCTATTCAATTCTTTAGTGTTGTTCTATCTTTCAATTATTGTTGATCATCAGGTAAATGAATTTCTTTAGACTCATTCTGTCTACATGAGTATGTTGAATGAGTAATGAGATCAGCATTGTGTGATTAACGAATTCTTAATATAATGTCAGAATCATGTCTAAATGATACAATCAATAAAGATCAGAGTTGATAGTGCTTAATCGTTAAAGATAACTATAACTGAATATTAAGAATACAGAAGAAGATTGATACAAAAGCTTCTATTTATGTAATGTTCAGAGACTGTGCTAGACTTGAAAGAAATGTGTTTGTAACATGAAAAAAAGATGATGTAAATGAACAAGATGTTGGTGAAAGAAAAGAGTGTTGAGAAAGTAAAAGAGTGTTGAGTCATATCTGAGTCAAATCTGAGTCATATCTAAGTCAAATCTGAGTCAGATCTAGATCAGATCTCGACTAAATCATTAACTAGCTTTAATCAATCTTAATACACTTGTAACAATAGCAAAGTAGTTGATTAGCATTTATTTACTGTTAGAAATCGATCTAAAGTAAATCATAAAAGTGTCATTTAACTAATAAATAAATGTTAAGAAAGAAAAGTATTTACAGAAAAGAACTTGATTCTTATATATGTATTTCTCAATTCTGTGCTAGACTTGATTGAGTTAACAATTTACATATATGATGTAAAGACTCAATGACATCACTTTTAAATCAGGTTTTTGCTAAATCTGATTAAAATGAAATCAGATGAAGACTAGTTAAAGAATAAATGAAGACTAGAATCATAACAAATCATGCTGATATACTGAAAGAACTTGAACTCATCTTCTTTACTTGACGTCAAATTATTCATTTATCTACGTGAAAAATCAAGAGTTCAAGAGAATAATCAGAATGCATTTTCTTTCATTGATTAAAATTAAACATTGAATGATTGCAATTGCACATTTATACTAACAATTCATTCAACATCTACGTGACATAAGTTAAATCAAAAGAAGAAAAGAATTACTTAATACAATCACACTTTATTTTCTCATCATGTACATTTCTCTTTCATTACATATTTCTCTGCTCAATAAATGATAATCATTAAGTAAAAGAACATAGCTTTACATATATTATAATCACAAACATCATAAATGCAAAGAAAACATCTTTCATCTTTGAATTGAGAATTGAATTAAAACATCATTATATAGAATATTATTAATGAAGAGTAAAGCAAAGATGATGCATCATAATTAAACAACATAAACACTTTCATTAAAAGTTTACTTAAGCATCACATGCTGAATAGAAGCTATAAATTTATTACTGATAATATAGTGTCAATCTTACTGTTTCAACAATGTCATGATTCTAGTCTTATTAGACTCAATCTTCTAGTCTTGTCAGATTTATTCTCGCTTCGTTATCTTAACTAGTCTTTATTGAGTCTAGCGTTGACTGAGAAACACACATATGTAGTCAGCTTCTTTTCTGTAGCTATCTTTCTTTCTTAGCATTTATCTTCTAGTTAAATGACATTTCTATCTGACTCACTCTAGACAGATTTTTAACATTAGATAAATGCTCATTATTTACTCTGCTATTGATGAATAAATGATATGAAACAATTTATTCAGTAAGAAAAATTTGTAAGAAATTCTTCAAATTTGCATCATCATTTTAGATTGCAAGAAATTCTTTGATTCTACACTCATTTTCATCATTTTATTTGCAAGAAATTCTTTAAATAAAGCACTCAATTATTATCTGAAATTCACAAGAAATTCTTTGAATTTTCACTCATCAAAAAACATTAATTCAAAACATCAATCTTTTATTTATTCTTATCTTAACAACTTCTATCTTATCTCATCATGATACATGACATCAAGTCAGTTGATCTTTGAACAACTTATCTGCTTAAAAGCACTGTCAATAAAAGAGTTTCACTTCTACTCATTAATGCTTCAGTTGAAGCTGAGAAAGTTGTCTTCTTATGAAACATAAACATCAAAGAACAACTGTTTCATTGAGTCAGCAATCAATTCAACGAAGTCATTAATATGCTGAATGAGCTTCAAAGTCAGCAAAACTTGATTCTACAACTCAATGAACATTGACTTCTCATACAAGATGATCACAAAAAGAGAGTGAAACAACTAAAAATCATCTTTAATAAAAACAATGAGCTAGAGAAAAAGATTAATCAGTTACAAGATGAGTGATTGAACTTCAGAGCAAAACAACGTTAAGCTGATTGATTTATGTTTCATCAAAATACTCAGTCAGCTGAACAACAAGTCAATCAGAAAGAAGTTCACTTTCAATGAGAATTTTCTACTCTATCTGATAATAAAAATAATCATCACAAGTTCATCAAGCTTTTGAATTCACTCATTTTCATCAAAACAGATAATTTTATTTAAAAGACATGAAACATTAAAATAGCTGATAAGCTCAATGTCAATGTGAATCATTACTTTACTAAAAAGATTCATATTGTCTATGTGATTTTCAAACTAGAAGATGATGCTGATCAGCAAATTTATGCAAAGTGTTGTATTGATGCTTTCTCATTCTATTAATCATTATCAAAGCTACTGAAACATCTGAAAGAAATTTACGAAGATCAGAATCTGATTTGAAAGTATCATTGCAAATATGTTACTCTGAAGCAGCTCAACAAGTCTTTCAGCTCTTTCTATTCAAAATTCACTAGAATATTCAGCTTTCTGAACTACGATGATATCATTCTGATGAACAACATTCAGAATAAAATCAACAATCATCTTCAAAATGCATTATCAGTTTGTCTCATAGAGTTTAACTTACTTAATAAGCTCAAGATCTTTCTTCAAGATGTGAATAACAAACAACAAGTCAATTATCAGCTACGTGATAAGCAATGAACAGTCAAATTGATAACAGCTTTGAAAAAACGTTTTATTTCTTTATTGATATCAACTTCAGTCTTAACTACTAGTTATGTTCAATTCACTACTTTTTTCACTCTTGAATCTGAATGATCAAGAATGTCAATCATCTGCTTCAACTGCAAAGTATCAAATCATCTTTCAAAGAACTGCTTTCAGCTGAAGACTAGTACTTTAACATTTCATGCATTCATTTCTTGTCTCAATGAGATCATCATGTCAAAAGAAGAGAAGAAATTATTTACAGAGAAATTAAAAAATGAGACAAAAAACTAGTGACTTTCATTAAAAACGTGATGAAAGATGTGTTAATTTCTTCAACAACAAGCAGCTTAAATAAACTTTTTGCTTCAAAATCTTTGACTATTGAATGTGTACTATTTAGCAATGAAATTAGTTACTCATTAAAGTCATTGATTGACACTGAAGCAGCTGACTATTCATTCATTGATGAATTAATTGCGCAGAATGTTTATAATCAGTTGCAAATTGAATCTTTATCTTTAATCAAGCTCAAATCAATAAGAGAATTCAATGATCATTATGCAAAAAAGCTCATTACTCATGCAATTTATTTGAATCTAACTGTTCAAGATCATATGAAACGTTTTGTCTTTATGCTGATCACTTGATTAAATCAACATCAGATGATTCTTGAAAAAACATGAATGAACAAGATTGAAGTGACTATTGATATGAGAGACAATCATCTTCAATTTTCTAGTTTCAAAGCTCATATCAAAGCTTCTATCAAAGCTCATTCAACTGTTCTTTCAAGCAAGAAAATCACGATAGAACAGAAAAGTGTAATCTTTACTTAAATACTAAAGAGATTTATCTCTTTTGTTGTCACTCAACTCAACAAGAAGTCATCTTTATTCAATAAAATCATGAAATCATTCAATTCAATCAACTTCACTTCATCTTTTGATTCAATGAACATAGCAATGATAGAAACTGCAGCATATAAATCACTAGTCAAACGATTGAATGTGACTACTTTCGTGATCACTGTCACGAAAATCGATCAACTTCTAAAAACAGCTAGAAATAAACTTGAAGATGTAAATCTACAAGAGCTTTCATATGAAGAGATCTTGAAAGAAGTCAAAGCTAAGCTTTCTTTGAAATATCATGACTATTTAAACATGTTTGATTGAGCGATGATTGATTAACTATCTTCTCATCACTTCTATGATCATAAAATTGAGTTGATCAATGAAAAAACATCTTCTCAAAGTTATCTTTATCATATGTTTGACTACAAGCTTTAAAAGATGAAGAATTATCTGATTAAGTATCTGAATAAAGACTTCATATCTTTTAGCTCAGCTTTATATGCTTCGCTTATATTATTCATTAAAAAGAAAGATGATAGCTTGCGTTTCTGTATAAACTACAGAAAGCTCAATGCTTTGATTAAACGAAATCGCTATTTCTTATCATTAATAGACGAAACTCTCGCTCATATTCAAGATAGCAAGTATTTGACTTGATTGAACATCATTGTTGTCTTCAACAAACTGCATATGCATTCAAGCAGTAAAGATTTGACTATTTTTATCATCTTTTTGATTTCTACAAATATCACATGATGTCTTTTGAATTAATCAACGACTTGACTTTCTATCAACATTATATGAACGACGTGCTATTTGATTATCTTTATCAGTTTTGTCAAATTTATCTAAATGACATTATCATTTACAGCAAAACACTGAAGAAACATAAGTGACACGTATGATTAGTTCTACATAGATTACAAGAGACTGATCTTCAGATGAATATAAACAAGTGCAAGTTTCATGTTCAGAAGATTTTCTTTCTGAGACTATTGCTATTTATTAAAGAACTAAAGATGAATCTCAGAAAAGTATAAGCAGTAATTGAATAATTTACTTCTACAAATCTCACTCAAATGCAGTTCTTTGTTGATTTCTGCAATTTCTATCAACGTTTTATAAAGAACTTTTCGAAAATTGTTCATTCTTTGATTCAACTAACTCAAAAAGAGATGATATTTGAATGAGATCAAGCTTGTTAAATGATCTTTGATCATATAATAAAATGAATGACTGAAGCTTTTATTCTTCGTCATTTTGATCAGAATAAAAAAACTATTCTTGAAATAAACTCATTCAACTACGTTAATGATGACATACTTTCTCAATATGATGATGAAGAAACATTGCATTTAATGATCTACTACAGCAAGAATCTGAGTCTCATTGAGTGCAATTACAAGATTTATGACAAGAAACTACTAGCAATCATTCATGTCTTTAAACATTGATGATTTGAGCTGAAATTGACTGAGCTACTCATTAAAATGTTCACTGATCATCAAGCTTTAACATCATTAATGAAAGATAAAGAGCTAAGTAGACGTTAAATGCGCTGAGTACAAAAGCTTGTTGACTTCAATCTTAAAATCATGTATCACTCAGATAAATAAAACATCAAAGTTAATGCATTGACTCATTAAGTCAATTCAGTTTCTAGAAGCTTTGAGAATGAATGATGTTGCTATTAGTGAACTACAATTCTCATGTTGAATTGAATGAATATTGCTGATCTAGAAGAGAAAGAGAATGATGAATTAATTTATTGATTAATTCTAGAAGTTAACAGAATCAATGAGAATTATATTCTACTTTGTGAAGTCATATTAAAAGATGAAGCTCAATATAAAGATATTAAATTAAGAAATTATTGAGTTCAGAACGAAATACTATATCAAGATGATCTTCTATGAGTTCTCTTTAATGAGCATCTTCAAATGAAGTTAATTCAAGAAGTTCATGATCAATCTTCTATTGATCATTTCGAAATGCTCAGAACGATGAAGATTATAAGAAGATACTATTATTGATCTTTAATGTGAAAGACAATAAATTAATATATTCAAAACTGCTACATTTGTCAGTAATCAAAGACTTCTTGAAATAAATTCAATAAACTATTACATTCTTTATTCATACTTGAACAGCAATGAAAAAACATAGTCATGAATTTCATTATTAACTTATTTCTTTCAAAAGACAAAAACATCATACTAACAGTGATATGTAAACTATCAAAGAAACGACATTATATTTCTTACTTCACTGATGATGAGAGAATCACAGCAGAAAAAACAGCTGAGCTAATGCTTCAGTGAATATATTAAATACATGATTTACTCAATTTCATTGTTTCAAATTGAAACTCTCAATTTATCTTCATTCTATAAAAGTCACTTTGCAAAAGATTAAACATTAATCTTTAACTCTTCACAGTTTATCACTTTCAAATCAATGATTAAAGTGAACAAGTCAATCAGAATGTTGAAAGATATCTTCGATTCTTTTATTTATACATGCAGAATGACTGAGCTAAGTTACTATTCATGATTGAGTTCATCAACAAGAATGCTTTGTTCTTAATCATCTTCTCAATCTCTTTCTTTTTAAACAAAGACTTTCATTCTCATATGAGCTTTGAACTTAATGTCAGCAAATATGAAAGTTCTTGTGAATGCTTGCAAACGACTAAAGTCAAGAATATATCTGAACATATGAATAAAACACTGAAGTTTGCTCGCAAGTCACTAGTCAAAACACAAGAACAAATGATGAAACAAGTCAATAAGCATAGAAAAGATGTTGATTATAAGATTGAATCAAAGATGTTTTTGAATGAAAGAAACATCATTACAGCGAGATTTTTCAAGAAGTTAGATGACAAAATGCTCAATTCTTTCATTAATCTAAATCTCATCAACTCTTCATATAAACTGAAATTATCAGAATTTATGCATGTTCATGATGTATTTTATTCTGATCTGCTTTGCTCTGTCGTTGATGATCTCTTGTCTGATCAAAAGAATGAATTCTCAGATTTAATAGTGATAAACGATGAAGATGAGTGAAAAATCAATAATATATTAAATTCTTGTTGATATTAAAGATGACTTTGATATAGAGTCAAATGAAATGACTATGACAATGATTTCAATTGATACAACGTTGATGATGATGAATTTATGAATGCTCAGAAGATCATTGATGATTTTCATATTTAATACTTGAACAAATCGCGTTAATTAACAATTTAATCAATCACAATTTAATAGATTTGAGTCTGTGAAATCATGATTGAGCAATCAATTGAGTTGAGCAGAAAATACATTCATGCAAACATGAATTGTTAAAGAAAAGAGATAATGTCATGATTCTAGTCTTGTCAAACTCAATCTTTTAGTCTTGTCAGATTTATTCTCACTTCGTCATCTTGACTAGTTTTTATTGAGTTTAGCGTTGACTGAGAAATACACATATGTAGTCAGCTTCTTTTCTGTAGCTATCTTTCTTTCTTAACATTTATTTTCTAGTTAAATGACACTTTTATCTGATTCACTCTAGATAAATTTCTAACAAACAATGTGAAGTCATCATATAGTCAATAAGTGATTTTCTTTCTCAAAAAGTTTTGTTTATTCAATACATATAACATAAAGTCTTTCATGAGTTGAGTTTAAATTAATATCATAAAAATGTATGAATTACAATTACAATTACAATTATAATCATTGTAATTTCATTTTTTTGCAAATTTGCTTTTTGATAAAACTTGTTACAATTTTAATTTTCATTTAATCTTCATTTGATTTTATTCTAATTAAGTTTAGCGAGAATTTGATTTAAAAGTGATGTCATTAAAACTTTGCATCATATGTGTAAAACATCAACTCAATTGAGTTTAGCATAAAGTTGAAAAATACATATATAAAAATTAAGTTCTTTTCTGTAAATACTTTTCTTTCTCAACATTTATTTATTAGTTAAATGACATCTTTATGACTCACTTTAAATCAATTTTTAACAGTAGATAAATGCTAATCAACTATTTTGCTATTAACATGTAATAATAATAATAATAATAAATTCATACATTTTTATGACATTAATTAAGTCAACTCATGAGAAACTTTATGCTATTTATATTAAGTGAACAAAACTCTCTGAGATAGAAAATCACTTGCTGTTTATACAACTGCTTCACGCAGTTAAAACTATCATTATGAAACTATGTATCAAATTAGTTTACATTGATTGCATGTTAAAGAATAAGTGACTTAGTCACTTTAAATTGTTTCAAAAGCTTCATTTTCATCATCATTCTTGCAATTGTTCTGAAATTCTTCGTAATAATAATGATTATTCAATAGTTTAAAAAGTCAATGTCTTATAACATTCTTGATTGCAAATGCAATCAGTTCAAGCAATGCATGAGTACATGTTTTGTTGTCTGATGATTTCAGTCATAATCACATCATATACTATTTGCATCTGAAATGTTTCTGAAGTGCAGATAAGTATTCAGATCTATGCATTCAATTTTGATGTGAATGATAAAAGTATTTTTAATCTTTTGAAAATCATTTTGCATCTTTATCATCTTGTTGAACAGATGCAATCTTTATGTTGAGATGATGTAAACATCTGCAATGCATTTTCTGTATTTCTCTCATCATTGCTTTCACTGACTTTTGTGATACTGCGCTATTATGATGCTGTCACTAGTCAAAATCGTCGCAGCGAAAGCTAATCACTTATGTTTTGACTGTATTTTTGCATCTTTTTAAATTAAGTTGTTCAGAAACATCACTTTCTTGATGATAAAAGAATGAAAGATGATGTGATTGATACTCATCAAATGAATGTATATTAGTTTGCATGCTTGTCTGATTTTCTGTATATGATCATTAACTTGACTGCATAACATGATCTTGTCTTGCAGCATGTTCAAATAAACATGCAGTGAGCTTGTATACATTTCTGCTTTCAAAGTCTTGATGCTTACTTTTTTGAACATTTCTGCAACATGATGCAGAGTCTGATTCTGTAATGTTTCAAGTTTGCATTCTTTGTCTGACAATTTTTTCTCTTTTTCTTGCTGATGTTAAACTGATGCTTCAAATGTAATTTCTGATTTTACTACTGTTGAGTATATTTATCTTGCTTTTGTGAAAATTGTTTCTCATGTAAAGACTTCAAGTCAACTAAGTGCTAGTATTCATATGATGTGATTCACTTTAATTTAACGAAGATGTGCATTTTATTGCAATTTCATGTTCAGTTGTACTTTCAAAACTTGCACATTTAATTTTAACTTAATAATTGAACTTTCTATTTATATGTTAATCATCATGTCGAATTTTTTGAATTTTTTGATGAAGTGCATAAATTCATACTTTTCTGATGTAAATGTTGCATCATGAGTGTAAACTCATTTTGCACAAATATCGTGCACTTTGCTTAATGTTTTGCAAATTTCTTCAATGAATTTATCATATATTAAAATGTTAATGTCATTTATGAAGTTAAGCACTTCAATTTTAATTTTCAGTGCTTTGCACTTTTTAATCAGACTTGCGTTAAAGAATAGAAAGAAAATCAATAAAATGAGAAATTTCTGTGATATGTTTATGTTTATTTTACGCATGTCACTCATTTGCTCATTGAATCTCAGTAATGTTTCTCAATTTTCAAGAAAGCTGCATGCTCATTTAACTATGTAGTCTGAAGTTCTTTTCATTTTCAGAATATACAGAAGTCTGATGTGCAAGACTTGATTGAATGCTTCAATAATATTTAAAATTAGCATGAACATTACATATTTGATTTTGCAGTCTCATATCATATGAATTTAATTTACTAGTAAATTTAATGTTAAGATCACAAATTGCTTGCATTTTGCTTTCATTTAAGCATCAGATAGCATGTAATGAATCTCAGTTATATTGCTTAGTCTTTTAATCATGATCAACTTCAAAGCTTTTCTTATGATATTAAGTAAAGCAATGAGTCAATATGTTTTTAAATCAGTATAATCATTCTTTTTTGATTTGCATAGTATTATCATTTGAGTCTTTTTGAACTGCTTTGAATGATATCTGTATATTACACATACGTTGAATAAACTCATTAATATCAAGATCAGTTCTGCAAGATCTGTTTATAATGCTTTGTTTAAAATGTTTGAAACATTTGATGCTTTGTCTGCTTTTATTCTTTTAATTATCTGTCTCACTTCATCTTTTGAAATGCATAAGTCAAATGACATTGTCAAAAGTATAAATGAGTTTGCAATATCATTGATGTTTATCTGAAAGAATGAAAGAATGAATTTTTCTTGCAATATCTTGATTTTTTTCTTGAATGTCATTATCATTTAATCAGTGTCACTTCACTTCAGTGACAAAAACTGAGAAAGTTTTTTAAATAACTGACTTTCGATTCTGACTCATTTTGCAAAGCATCATATCAACTTAAGTGCATCACTCAGCTCATGCATTTGTGATCTGAAATGTGCATGCTTTGCTTGTTGAATGATCTTGTTTTTATGATCATTATGTTTCAGATATTCATTTCATGTATTTAGTGTGCTTTGTATTTTTCATACAATTTGCAATCATCTTGATTTTGTTACTATCTTTGAGCAGTTCAAATTTCAGAAGTTTTTTGCTTAATTTAATAACTTTGTCAAGAAAATAGATTTCTTAATGATCTTCTGTAGAATCTTTAAACTACTAAAACGAAAAAGTTAATTAAGAAAATGAAAATGAATTACTTAAACTATTTAAAGACAGAACACATCATTGACATGATGCTCATGCTTTATTCTGATCATCAAGAGCAAATGAGAAGCGTTGTTGATGCAACATCAACAAGTGAACAAGAAATGATTATTACTATCTTGTAGAAGAATTCAGTCAAGACGAAAGATATACAGAAAGAATTACATAAGTTGCGAGTATTTTATGAGTTTAACAAACGTAAAAACAATGAACTGATGCTCTGAAAAAAGATGAAAAGTTTGATAAAGATGATAGAAAAGTTGATATGTCAACACGTTGCTGCGTTGACTGTCAATCAATGCATGAAAGATCAGCTGAAGAGACTGAAAAAGATAATGAGCAGACTTGAAAAAAAGTTCGTAAAGAAGAGAAAACACGTTGACAGCTGAGCAAAGAAAGTGAGCATAAAGTCAATGACATCATTTGAAAATCATTTTGTGTTCAACATTAACATATCATCATCAGTGCAAAATCATTGTGAGAAATTTGAAGTAAAGATCTTCATTAAAGAAAAAGAAGAAATAAAGAAAATCATGATGATAACAACAAAAAACATAGTGAGATGAGCAAGAGAAATTGATGTCAACAAGATGTTGTTGATGTACAAGAATATAAAAATGATGAAGAGATAATTGAGACTGCTGATATTTTGAATCAAGATAAAGAGCAGCAAAAGAACATTGAAGAAAAACGATTTTTGAATCAAAAAGATATCATTAAATGCATGTTTGCATGAAGTCAGTTTTGAAGTAGTGATACATGAGATTAAAGTTGAAGAAATGTTTAAAAACATAGAAAAGAAAGAAGTGAAAGTGCTCATCAAGATTAACAAAAATATACATTCAAAGATGATGATCGAGAAGATTGAATAACTTACAAAGAAGAGTGAGCAGAAGAGATACATTTCGCTGATAATATGCATAATCAGCGTTGAGATGATGAACAAGCTGATTAATGAGAAAGTATGTCATGAGATTGATATAAAGATCACACAATTCTACAACTTAAATTGCAGAGTGCATCAATGTTTAAAGTATCAAGAATATGATCACAAAATGTATGAGTGCAAAAACAAGCAGAGATGCGTCTATTGCATGCTGAATCATCGCTTAAAGCACTGTTCTTACAAACAAACTTAAAACATATGAAAATGTAAAGCATGTTAAGACATACACAAAGTCTTTGACTTTCAATGTCATAAACAACAAGCTGAAAAAAAAAGAATAAAAAGAATCACAAAGCACAGATCTTTATATCATGTTGTATGAAGACAGAAAGAACTCAAGACAGCGATGTTAAAAACATTCATAAAAACATTTATCAGTTTGAAATTGCTGATGAACAACGACTTGAAGAGAAAGTAGAGACGCTCAATAAATGAAAGTCATTTGCTCAGCGCAGTCGTTACATCAGAAAACATTATACTGAATCACTTAATTAAAAAATCAAGATCAAATGAATTAAAGTCAACATTAATCACATCATTGTCAATGTCATCTTCTGTTAAAAATCTTGCAAGTGAAGCAAATGTTTTGCAGACACTCAAAAGAACATTAAACAGTTTGAAATGTAAATTTTAATGTTTCAGCAAAAAAAGCTTTGAATATTACAGTACAACATTCACAAGTTCAGAAACAAGATGATGATAACACTATTACATGAGAAAAAGATAAAGAATTATGACATTTTGATTCTTCAAGAACTCTGACAATTTGATGACATTTTCAGAGCATACTGCTCATTAACTGTCAACTTCACACTGAAGAATAATGAAGATAAAATCTGTTTTTACATAAACAAGAAAATTGACAGCAACATCTGATATTCAACATGACACTTCAAAAATGTAAACACAATTACATTATAAATATTAACAAACAATGCATAAATGATTCAGAGAGTTATACACATTCATGAAGCATACAATTTGTCATTCAGAAATTATGAAATCATTCATGAAAAAGAAAATCTTTCAGACATTGAAAAGATATTACACATGTTGAAAGAAAACATTCTTGTAGAAGACTTTAATTTGCATCACTTCACATAAGAAGAATCATTCTATTCAAAACAACATTTACTGTCGAATGAGTTAATTAAAATGATCACAAACATCAATGCATCGCTAGCATTATCTCAAGATACAATTACAAGAGATTATCAAGAATCTTAAATGATAATAAATTTAATTTTCATGATAAACAACATTATGAATCAATTAATATGATGTAAAATCAACGAAGAAATGAAAAACTTCTCAGATCATCTGTTGATACAGACAATTATAGATTTTAGAATCTGCAAAGAGTCAGCATGAAAATTATGTTGCAACTGAAAAACAATGAATGAAGAGAAATTCATTAATATTCTGAAAGAACAAATGTTGAAATCATTATTAAATCATGAGATGAAACATCAATGTATAAATGAATACATCAAGCAATTGCTGAATGCATTGAAGAAGATCATTAAGATTTTCACTTTCTGAATGAGATCACATGAAATGATCAAAGCAGAATGAACAAAGAAGTGTATGAAAATCATCAAAAGTATGCAACAAATGAGAAGAAGCTGTTGAATTATCAATAATTAAACAAAGTACATTCAAGCATGTAACAAGAAGAGCAAAATCATCAGAAAATAAAAACGCAGTGAATATTGAAAGATCATGCAGAACGTTGAACAATTCTCAAGAAAACTGTTCAAAACTGCGAAATGAGCAAGAAATGCAATTGCAGACACATTGACTTAAGCGACAATTTTCTCTCTGACATCATTACAATAGCACAGAATAAAGTGAAGATGATGTTTCAGACTTACTTTTTGTCATCTTTAAAGATTCTCATGCTGAACATAATAGATTTTAAGTACTTGCTCTTGATTGAGAATAATGTTTCGCTGATGCATCATGAGATTAAGAAAGTCATTTATAAAGCGACATTTAACAAGACATTAAAACACACGAAATATATAAATAAAATAATGCGCAAACTCATTGATGATGCATCAAAATAAGTATGCTCTCTCTTTGAAAGATGTTTACAGAAGAAAATACAGTCAACTCAGTTCAAGAGCGCAATCACAATAATGATGCAAAAGTTAGACAAGAAAGATTACTTCAGTGCAAAAATATATAAATCAATTATGTTACTTAATATACTGAGCAAAGTATTGAAGTTTATTGTATTCAAATGTTTGCAAAATATCATAAAAGTTTGCAACTTAATATTAAACATTCAAATGAGAGCTTGCAAGCACAGATTAACAAATACGACTTTGCAACTAATTATAAAAAAGATACATACTATGTAAAGTGACATAAGAAGAAAAGTAGTTTCATTGCTGAGTCTGAATAAAAAAAAGTGCATTTGATAATATGATGCACAGCAGACTTTTACATGACATGAAGAAGAGAAAAGTTTCTAAATTACTTCTTAAGTCTGTGAAGAACTTTTTGAAAGATTAATGCATCATGATCACAATTGATAATTACATGATGAAGAAATGCAACATGAACATTGATATATCACAAGATTCTTCACTATCATCGATATTATATCTGTTTTACAATGCAAACTTGTTAGAAGTATATGATGATATTAAGCTGAAAACTAACTTTATAAACTTCGTGAATGATGTTAATATCTTGACATACAAAGAGTTTATAAAACGCAACTGCAAAGTTTTTAGCGAAATTTATGATAGATGCAAACAGTAATCAAAAATGCATGACATCAAATTCTTAATGACAAAGCATAAGTTGATTCACTTTACAAGAATCTTTAAATAATTCAATATGAAAGCTGATGTAAAGCTGATGAAACATCAGATTAACTTAAAATCAAATATCAGAATCTTGAAAGTTTAATTGAACTTCAAGCTGAAATGAGTAACTTACATACATCATGTTGAAGCAAAACTAGTGATTAAACAAAAGATTATGCAGACAATCATTGAGTTTACTTGAGACTCATCAATGACAATAAGTAAATAAATATACTTCATGATAATACACTTTCTACTTAGTCACGAAGTCATCATATGATATACATCATAAAAAGTGAAAGATCATTAAAAAAGTTTGAATGTTAAGCTGAAATCAATGTAAGAAAGAGCATTGCAACAAATCATTAATGTTTATCATGCAACATTAAGAAAGACTTTATAGATGAAAATAAACATAATGTCAATAAATATTCACTTATAAAAGCTGATACAAAAATCAATAATAAACATGAATTCTTGAAAATCAGATGAGATCATTGAGACAACAGTGCATCAAATTCACAATGACTTGACATTAAAAAAAGATTGAAAATCAAAGCTGTATAAGACATTTTTACAGCTGAAGCAAAAATAAATGAAAGAAACATTTGAATAAACGAAAATGAATCAAAGTCATCTTTATACAGCAATTTTCTGATCAGAATCATTGAAGATAGTTATAGTTGCAAATAAGAAAATGTCAATAAGATAACACAATCTTGACACATTTGCATTGAAGCAAAGAGTTTACTTAAATGATAACGATTTGATTTGATTTTTGATTTGATTTGATTTGAATTCATACACTTTTGTGACATTGATTTAGACTCAACTCATGAGAAACTCTATGCTATTTATATTGAGTGAACAAAACTCTCTGAGAAAGAAAATCACTCGTTGTTTACATGATGACTTCACGTCGTTGAAACAATGATCATGAAACTATGTATCAAGTTTGCATCTATAGCTTCTATTCAGCGTATGATGCTCAAGTAAACTTTTAATGAGTGTCTGTGTTGTTTATTTATAATGCATCATCTTTATTCTGCTTTTCATTGATGATATTTTATACAACGATGTTTCAATTTGATTTTTAATTTAAAGATAAAAGATGTTTTCTTTGCACTTGTGATGTTCATGATTGTAATGTACATAAAGCTGCATTCTCTCACTCAATGATTATCATTCATTGCGCAGAGAAATATGTGATGAAAGAGAAATGTACATGATGAGAAGATAAAGTGTGATTGTATTGAGTAACTTTTTTCTTCTTTTAATTTGACTTGTGTCATGTAAACGTTGAATGAATTGTTAGTATAAACATGCAATTGCAATCATTCAATGTTTGATTCTAATCAATAAAAAAGAATGCATTCTGATCATTCTTTTGAGCTCTCAATTTTTCACATAGACAGATGCATGACTTAACGTCAAGTAAAGAAGATGAGTTCAAGTTCTTTCAATATATCTGTTATGAGTTTGCATAAAGCGAATCATATGAGTGTATTCTAACTAGAAGTTCAAAGCTGAAGAAGAAAAAAGATGCAACATGTTGTGAGTTTTACTCACGAAGACACGCTAGGTCGCTAGCGTGTCAACATCAGCTCTATACTAGTTTATGATAGTCTGACATAATTTATGTTAGACTAACTTAAAGTGCATAATTGCAACATTACTCTCTTTCTTCATCTAGCAATGTTCTCATTGCTGCAGTTCAATTGATCTTTCTTAAGTTGATTTTTATCTTGACTTGTTCAAATATCATTCATGAAAGTCATTTATGATCTTCAAGCATTCTTTGAATTCACTTTCATTGACGTTGTATCAATGTAAATCGACGTTGTATTCTTTTTAATTGACACGATATTGTAGTCATTTATCTTGTTCATAGTGTTTGAAGTTCAGTATGTTCTTCATCTTTCATTCATCTTCGTCATTGATCACTATAGAGTCAGACGATTCATTTCGTTGTTCATTCAGAGAGTTCTTTGAATTTAGTCGCAGCAGATTTGATGCAAACTTTGAATGTATCTTCATAGTTGATGATAGTTTCAGTTGATACACATGTTCAATCTCGATCAGAATCTTGAAAAGCTCTAGCATCTTATCGTTTAGCTTCTTTGATGATTGTAAGATCATTATGTTTCTAGAATTCAGAAACATAATGTCATTTATCTTGTAAATCATTTTCTTTCAATGCTTATCAATCTATTTCTTCATTGTGACTCTGACTCTTGTCAAGACTTGTTTGATCAATGCTAGTGATCATTTCATGTGTTTAAATATATTCTTTGCTTTGTCTGCTTCGATTCTAGCTCGAGTGATCTCATATTCGATTGAGTTCAAATCGAAGCTCATATGAGAATGAAAGCTCTTATTAAGAAAGAACGTCGACTGTTCAATTGATGATGAAATAGCATTGTTATCGACGAATTCAATCATGAATAATCAGGTGAATCAATCATCTTGCATATATGAGCAGTAACTTCGTAGATATCATTTCACATTCTGATTCGCTCTTTCTGTTTAATCATTGATCTGCAAATGATAGTCAATGAATAGTTTTATCTTGATGTCGAGTCTCAGACATAGAAACTTTCAGACAATTGATATGAATTGTGAATCACGATTGAACATTATTGATTTGAGTAGTTCATGAGTTCTGAAGACTCATATCAACAGTAGCTTGACTGTTTATTCTGCGAAAATTTCTTCATCATCTGATCAACACAATATATAATGTTGTTTCTTAGACAATTGATCTATGACTGTCAGAATCGCGTTGTTTTCATCACTTTCTGATAGATTGATAATAAAGTCTAATGATATGTTTTGTCATTGCTGCTCTGATAAGAACAATGACTTCAGCAGTTCATTGATTTGATCTCTCAATGCTTTTGATCTACGATAAACGTAATAGTTTCGAATGTAACGCTTGATCGTCACTCTCATCTTTGATCAGCAATATGATCATCTCAGCAAGTTCAACGTTTGATTCATGTCAGAGTGATCACTGATTGAAAGATCATGTGCTTCTTTTATCAATCAAGTGATCATTGACTGAAAAACTCATAGTCTATCATCTTTTCAGAGTACTTCATCAAGTACTTTGCAATTGTTTAGATCAATATCTTGACAAGTTTTTCTGTTCTGTTTCATGACTATTTGAATATCAAAGCACAGTTGATTCGTTCGATTTTTAACTATAATTTGATTCTGAATAAAAATCATCTCTTCGACCGAATTTTCGTTAGCGTTCAATTCATGTTTCGAATCTGAGTCAGATTCTGAGTCAGATTTGAGCAAGATCTGAGTCAGATCTTGATCAGCTTTCTGATCATCTTCTTGATCAGCTTTTATTGACTGCAGTTCAAATCTGTTTTCTGACAATAGCATCTGATGCTGATATAGCTTTCAATCATCATTTGCTTCAACTGACTTGACGTCTGACATTCTGATCAGCACGTCAACTTTCAGATTCTGTTTTTTCAACTAATATATGATCTTGAAGTTATATTCAAATAACTTCTCAGCTCATTTAGTCTGTCGTCTGATCAGTTTTTTGATCATCATGAAGTACTTCAAATTCAGATGATCAATGAAGATCTTGATCAAAATATCTGTACATTTCAATTCAGAGCATCAATGCTTCAAGCAGCGAATAATGATCAGCAGTTTCTTGTCATAGATTTCGTAGTTGCATTCTGCAAGAATCATGTTCTTGCTGTAAAAGATCATTGAATGTAGAATGTCTTCATCGTTATACTGAGATAAAACTTCGTCGTTCACGTAGTTCAAGAAGTTTGTTTTCAGAATAGCTTTTCTGATTAAGTTGAAATGCTTCAGAATAAGAACTGTCATCATTTGTTGCTTTAATTCTTCAAAGATCATCTGACAGATCTCTGTTCATTCAAAAAGATGATCTTTTCGAGTCAGCTTTATCATGAGTCAAATGATTTTTGAGAAGTTCTTTATGAATCATTGATAGAAGTTGCAGAAGTCAATGAAGATCTGCACATGAGTCAACGATCGAGACACTTTTCAGCTTCGAATCACATCTACTTTTCAAGAATTCATTCGCAGATCATTAATGAATATCAGTAGTTCAAGAAACGAGATTTCCTGAATCTTAAATTTGCACTTGTTAATGTTTATCTGCAAGTCGACTTTGCGAAGCTTGTTTAGCACTTCTTTCACATGAGTTCTATGTTTTTTCAAGATCTTACTATAGATGAGAATATCATTCAAGTATGTCTGACAGAACTTGTGCAGACAGTCAAACAACACATCGTTGATATAGTGCTGAAAAGACGTGAGTTTATTGATCAATTCAAAGAGCATTATTCTATACTTGTAAACATCAAAGAAAGTAACAAAAGTAGTCAAATTCTCACTTTTCAAACTCATGCGCAGTTTATTGAACGCAGCGATAATGTTGAGTTGAGTCAGATACTTACTGTCTTGAATTCGAGCTAGTACTTCGTTTATCAAGAGTATTAAATAACGATCTCTTTTGATCAAAGCATTCAGTTTTCAATAATTCACGCAAAAGCAAAGACTATCATCTTTCTTTTTGACAAATAGTATTGACGAAGCGAAGAAAGCTTTGCTGAGAGTAATGAACTTCTTCTTCAAGTTCTTTTCTAGATACTTCTTGATCTTTTGCAACTTGTAACTTGACATGAAATACAATTGACTTCTAGAAGACTGATTCTCATCTTCTAATTCAATCTTATGATCATATGATTGATGCAAAGACAACTGCGTTGTCTTTTCTCTATTAAAAACATTCAGAAAGTCGTGATAAATTATTGAAAGCTTCTTCTTCAATTTATTTAATGACATGACAGAGATCATTTCATTCAGTTTCGTGAAATCTTTGACTGAGCTAAGCGCTTTGTTGATTTCACTAATGATCAAGAAGAAGATCTTGATCTTCTTATTCTTGACTAAAGTTCAATACACAGCAACTTCAATCATGACAATATTGATGAATTTCTTTGTCTCAGTTGACTGAAATGAGCGAAGTTGATCGAGATCAACTTGAGTGCTTTGCTTTGCTATGAGAGCAGATTCAATGAATCTATTCACTGATTTCTGATTCATGAGTCTCTTCAAGATGATTGTTGATGTAACAATCAAGTTCAAGTTCTTTCATTTCATTTTGCAGATCTTGTTTGATTCAGATCTGTGAAATGCTGATTGACTACTTGCTTTCAAAACAGCAGATTTCAATGTTCAAATCTTCAACAATAATATTAATCAATCATTTGCAGAATCTATCAACATTTGATTTCTTTTCAATCAGAGATTTTCAATGATTATCTTGTGTTGATTTAGACAAGTTATCAATAAAAACATCATTTCATTCTTGTGTTCTTGTATCATGATCAATGTATACAGAGTGTGTGTAATTGACTTTCAATCAAAGATTTCATCATACAATTGAATCAACTTTGATTTTGACAGTGATATTGACTGAATATCAAAGTGTTCACATAGCTCTGACATCAAAGATTCATCAATGAAAGTCATGTCAGTGACTTCAGTATCTATCAGAGCAAGAAATCTGAATATCTTTTCTAGACTACTTAAGATGATGTCAACAGTGAACAACTTGAAATTAAATGAATCATCAGACATGCTGATGAAGCAGAATATGAGTATATTGCTCTCAGTCACTACTTTGATGAAGACAAGTCGTTTTTCAAATTTGCTGCGATTTTGTGCATCTGAGCTGACTTAAGACAGTTGCATGCTCTATGTTCTGACTTCTTGCATTTGAAGCAAAGTTCTTTTTTAAACAACTTCTCTCTAGCAGAATCAACGTTCAATATTCTGAGTTTCTTTCATACAGAGATTGAAGCTGAGATCGCAGTAGTGATCATCATCAAGATGCTAGTAATAAAGCAAGCGACTTAAGTTGTTGATGTCTTGAGAGCTGATTGAGCATTCAATTTCATCAATCGAACGTCGACTTGCATGCAGATATCAACGAATTCGTTCAAATTCATTGTTTGTTCGTTGATCATGACTCGCTGAAGATCTGAGCTAATCTTATGCTGAAGATCATTTAGTGAAGTTTCGTTATTATATTCTAGTTTTGCACTAAGTCTCTGAAATTTCATTCAAAATTCATGAAAGAAGATCTTGTTTTAATACAGCTTCAAGAACTGTCGTTGAGTCGTGTAATGTTAATTGAAATCATTATACATCTTATTTATGATCGACAGTATCTTTTCTGCTTCAAGAAACGAGTTCATGATCATGTCTTTCATTCTGAGTGCTATGTGTTTGATCATCGTTTCACTGACTTAACTTTTCACATATGCAATCTTCATTTCTTTGATAGAAAAATGATTCTTGTTCATCTTCAGCTTGTTTTGCATTTGAAACAATCAATTATTCACATTCTGTCTTGAATCTTTGAACAGAGATGAGTCAGATAGCTTAATCAACTTCGAGAATTGATCTTTTGAAATTAAAGTGCTTAATCGACTTGATGTCACTTTTAAATGATGTATAATCACGTTTTTTTCTTCATCTCTTTTTATAAATGCGTTCAAACAGCATTCAATGTTGTCTGCGTAACTTTTAACTCAATGTTGATAGCTTTCAATTCAACGTTGATCTTGTTGATGTCATTCAACATCTGAATCATGTCATTATGAATCTTGATTTCAATGTCATGCTGTTAACATATGTACTTGATAAAGATAACGAGATCATCTGCTTCATAAGCGCTTATTCAAGCATTCAGTTCAGTGCTGATGCTGATCTTAATCATTTTATGATTAAAGAACAACGCGTTCATGTTCTCTTCTTTTGATGCTGTTCAATTCTGTGATAGAAGTGATTCTCTTTCAGCATTTCGAGTTTCATAATGAGTCGTGCTCACTGATTTTGATTCTAATTCTGTGCTTCTAGTCATTGTGTGAATAGAAAATTGCTGATTGAAATTCAACTGAAATTTCTGATTTCAGTTCTAGAACAATGCATTCATGTTCTTCTGTTCTTCTGTTCTTCTGTTCTGATGACGAGCTCAGTAAAGAGTTAGTCTAGAGCAACATGTTCATGTTCTTCTGTTTCGTTTTAGAAATTTCTTGATTTCTAATGAGTCTTCTGAACTCAATTTTCTGATTTCAATTCTGATTCAAGTTTGAGTAATGTAGCTTGTTTTTATATTGTCTACACGTCGATAGCAAGATTAATGAGCTTTGAACTAATATTATGAGTCTGCATAAAGTGAATCATATAAGTGTATTCTAACTAGAAGTTCAAAGCTGAAGAAGAAAGAAGATGCAACACGTCATGAGTTTTACTCATGAAGACACGCTAGATCGCTAGCGTGTCAACATCAGCTTTATACTAGTCTATGATAGTTTGACATGATCTATGTTAGACTAACTCGAAGTGCATGATTGCAACAATATCAGCGTGATCAACAAGTCACTACTTCTTCAAGCATTGTAATCACGACTCTTAGACTGAGAATGACTATTCTATCTGATATCTTTTCATTAATTACTTGATGACATTGTCAATGTGATGAAGATGTTTCAGTATATCAACGCAGTCAATGAATTGCAAATTCTTTGATCACTTGTAATCATGACTCTCATACTGAGATTGACTATTTTACTAGATATTTTTTCATCTCTTACTGACATCAACATGTTATTAATCTTCTTCATAAATTGATTGTGACTGTTAGAAGAAGTGTTGTCACATGAATGAAAACTCTGCATGATAACTTTTCTGATCACGCAATGTTCTAACATCATTTAAACTGCGTTAAATTAAGATCTCTTGACTCTTCTGACTTTTATTCAGAACATAGAATCAAAAGATTCATAGTCAACATCATGTACAGATGAATCTCATCATCAATTTAAATGATAATAATAACAGAGATAATGTTACAGCAATTGCAATGAGAATGAACCGAGAGTTAAATAAGAGACTGAGAGAATCAACTTTAGTCATCACTCATCATGATGAACTGAAAGAATTAGTTGCAAAAGTAAAACATCTTGCAAACGTAGTGATAGTAAATCAAGAGTGTCATGAAAAGATATACAAAGTATACAGTGATAATCAGACTTCTCTGAAAACAGTGAAAGTTATGATATCAACAAAAGATCAAACACGTTTGCAATGAGTTCAAGCTACGCATGAAAGCATTTGATCTTAAGAAGTCATGTTGAAGCTACATTAAGTGATGAGATATGCAGAAGTACTTGAAAATGAAGCAATGAACAAAATGATTGATGATGCACATAATTTATCTTTATCACTGATTAAGTATCAATGCATTGAAGTGATAACAAGATTGATACTCATACAGAAATAAATCAGATAAACATAAAGAATAGTCTGAAAAAAGAGATTCAATGCAGCTCATTTTTGATATCTGACATCAAAAATAACACATTGATACCTGTAACTGCACAAAAGTTGTGTGAAATCTTACAATGCATTATTGACGCAGCTATGCATGAGAAAAATTGACTTCAATCAATTTCTACATAAGAGATGAGTACTTAATATCATTATGATAACATGCAAGTGTAACAAAGATTAAATGTTAATCAAGCACATTTTATTAACATGTTTTAAATGAAAGACAGAATGTAAAATGATGCAATGCAAAGAAAACATCATGAACTTGAGAAAGCTTCTAGAAATCATGAGCGCAACGATAATAATCATTCAAATGATACTTTTGATAAACATACTGAATCAATTTCAGACTGTGACATCATTGAAGAGTTAAATGAAAGAGAGAAGAAGTAAAGAAGAAACAAGTTCATAGAGTTTTTACATTGAGAACAGTTACAGTATAAAATGTAAAGAAAAGCGATAGTAAATATGAAAAGGGCGCTACGCTAGCGCAGCGTTCGCTACAATAAATCTCGCATAGATTCATAATGAGTGTTGAATTGAGTAAGAATAAAAAAAAAGATTTTTTATAACATCTTGATAACTTTATACATTCTTTTATTCATCATCATCTTGCTGTTCAAAGAATGATTCAACAAAAAATGCATATGCAGATATGCGCTCAATGCTTCTGTGTTCATTTTCTTTCATAATCATCAAGTTAAAGATTATACTGATGTTGTTTATAAACAAAGTTTTATAACAATTGAAAAATGATTTAATTCTTGATGTAAATCAATGCATATTTTGCACTTGCATGTCATGAACTGTATTTTCTCGCTGTTAAAAACTAAATCAATAGTTGTAAATTGATTGTGAGTCTTGCAAGTAATAATGTCTGATTTCAGCAATAATTTCAGCTTAACATTAGTAATAATATCAAGTAAACGATTGATTGCTGCATGTTAAGTGAAGCATCTTCGTTTCTCTTAATGAGAGTGATGTAGATTGAAATTTTTCATGATCAGTTATTCACAATTGTCTTTAAGTAGCTCGCTTAAGCGAGAAATGATTGAAAATCTCTTTATAAATGTAAAGAACAGTGAACATGAATTGTAAATGTTTATAAGTTGCAACATCTGCATTTCATTATCTGTGTTGTAAATTAATATTCTGATTAAGCAAATGTCTGACTCAGCTGTATCTATCATTTATTGATTGAGTTTTAAGCATTTGTTTACATATATACATGTTCTTGACTGTGATGACGTGTTTTTCACTAGATAAAAGAAGTTGTGAGCTGAGTTAAATAATTAAGTGTTATCAATGTTGCAACTCTGCTTCTGTATAACTATGATGTCAAAATCATGAACTTCTCTGTCAATTAAAAATGATTTCTGAATTTTCAATGATTTTCTGATGTTGTACTGCAATATTTGTAGAAAAGATTGTTTTATCATAAAGTTATTTGTAGCTGTTGTTGACTTTGCGAAGAGAAAACTCTTTAAATGCTTTCAGTCATTAAAAGTCTGTCTCATTTTCTGATTTGTTGTATTTAACTCTGCTTAAGTGACGTCTCATTTAAGTCGCTACTTACGCAAGAGAAATGATCAACACGTCTCTTCTTGACTTTTATCATCTGTCATGTCAATTTATGAGTGACTAAACTGCATGTTTTCAACATAACTGTCGTTGAGTTTAATGAATTCACTGAACTGAAAGAGTTTATGAACTTTGAAGAGTTCATTGAATCTGCAGAGCTTAAAGACAGCAAAGAGTTCAAGAATTATGAGAATGTGCAATTGTATTTAAACGCTTCTGAATATTTGAACAATCTGTTTCTATAAATTTCAAACATTTGTTTCATTTACTGTTGTCATTTGAGACAAATGTGTCTTCAGAGTTCATGATTTTCGTTGCAATTAACGCAACATCTTTTATTCAAAAACATCATGCACTTCTTGATGTAATATTTATCTGTGCACTTGATGTAATGTTGATTCTTTTTTCAAAATCTGATCATATGATCAAATTCTTAACATCTGAAGCATTGTGTGATGTGACAGTTCTTCTTGAACAACTTACATGTATATTCATAATATGCATTTAACATACTTATGTTCATCAATTGATTTATCATCACTTTGATTGTTATCTTCATGATGAGCAATGAATGAGTCTTTTCACTCTTTGTTACTTTCTTGAATCAAACTATTTTTAAAATCTTCAGATTTTTATGAAATTTTACATTATTCTTTATCAGCTTTTTGATAACTTTCTTCTAATTGTTCATGTCGATTGTAGTATGCATTTCATGTGTCAGCATAGCAAAGATTTATCGCAATATGTATATCAAGTTCATAATTTCTTTTGCTCATTTTTAAGTCTTTTTCAGATTTGTTCATGCATCTGAGCTGACTGCATGAAGAGAGATGTCTTTATTACTCAGCTTGCCAAAAGACATGATCAGATTTCATTAACTCATTGACACGTCTGCTATTTTTTGAAAAATCTGCTTAATGATCTTCTTCTGCATCTTCTTTATTTCTTCTTTGTCTGCTATCTTTATCATGACTTTGCATTTCTTGTGAAGCAACAATGATCTTTCTCTGAAATGTTGCTTTCTCATTGATAATTCTTCTCTTGTCATGTTTGCTCATGACATGATTTTCAATAAGAAATGTGTATTTCTCTGCATTTATAACTGCTTGCTTAGCAGTTGAACTGATGTTTTCAGTTTTTATACATTCTTCATGATGAACATGTTTTGAGTTATGTGATGTTTTTCTTCTGAATCGAGTCAAAGATGATGCATCAGCTTCAATGCTATTTCTTTTCATGAGTAATCTTTGCTCATTTCTTTCTTTAATGTTAATGTCTTTATTAATAAATTGATAATGTCAGCTATTTTCTCTTCATCATTGTGTAAGCATTGTGATCTTGCGTCACTGTTTTCTTGCAACATGTCAACGTTGCTTACAATCATTTTCAAACTTGCATTGCTGCAACTCATGCAATTCATTATTGTTTAATCATTCTTTAGATTCACTCTGTCTTGCATGTAGTACTCTTTTTCAAGATTTATTATGTATATGTTGTAATTGTTTTTTAATCTTTCTATCAACATGTAAATGATATGAAATAATTTACTTCATTTATTTAGAAAATTCGCAAAAGATTCTTTGAATTACTTTCATTAAAATATACATTGTAATAATTAAGTTTACTAAATGAATAAATGAAGTTTATAAGAATTGTTAGAATCATGTCTAAAGCAAGTCATAGAAATACAGATAAATGAGAATTCAAAGCTAAAGAACGAGATTTATCAAGATGCAAAAACTATATGTACAGAAGAAAGAAAAGCATTAAGCTTGATAAAGTCTTAAACTTGCTCAAGAACGCACGTTTCAGTAGAAGACTGAGCACGCTTGTAACATTACTTTTTCTTTCTTCAGTCAAGCAATGATCTCATTACTTCAATCAGCTTCTTTCTTTCTTGTTTGTTTTATTATCGTTCTATTTGAGCGTTTTAAGCTCATTTCATTGAGCGTTTCAAGCTCATTTCATCAGACGTTTCAAGTCTATTTCTTCTTGACATATCAAAGAGCATTTCAAGCTCATTCTATCAGACGTTTCAAGTCTATTTCTTCTTGATATCTGATGTTATTGAAGCAGACTCACTATTGATTCGTGTTTACTACATGCATGTAACAAAGCTTGTTTCGTTCATGTTTATTGCATTCAATAAAGCTTGTTCTGTTCATGTCTACTACACGCATGTAGCAGAGCTTGTCTTCTGATGATGAGTTCAATCAAGAGATCAACTATCGACTTGTCTTTATAGCAGACTCACTATTCTGATTTCTGTTTACTACATGTATGTAGCAAGACTTGTTCTGTTCATTGATTGACTTAATTAAGAGATCAACTCATGTCTTCTGATTTACATTTACTACACGCATGTAACAGAGTTGTTTCGTTCGTGTCTACTACATGCATGTAGTAAAGCTTGTTTTGTTTATTGATTGACTCAATCAAGAGATCAACTATTGACTTGTCATTATAGCAGACTCACTTCTGATTCAGACTTATCACATTCAATAGCACTCATTTCGTTCATATCATTGAAGCAGACTCACTATTGAGTGATGAGCTTAATCAAAAGATCAATATAGAACGCGTCTTTGAAGCAAACTCACTGTTGATTCATGTCTTTCAAGCAGACTTACTATTCTTGTCATTCAAGCAGTTTTCTTTCTATTCAGCTTCAAATATTCAGTGATGAATGAATTTCAGCTCATATCTTCATGTTTTCAAACATGTAGTATATGTTCAATTCTTTCAAGATATATAGTACATGTTTTATTCTGTCTGCAGTACATATCATCTTACTGTTGTTGTCAATGTTGTGAATAGAGATAAATTGTAGAAAATGCAAATAATAAAAAATTCGTTGCAGAATCAAGTGAGTTGTCATTGTAACAGACTCACTTCAAGTGTTGTTCAAGCAGACTCACTATTGAGTAACTGACTCAACAACAAGATCAATCATTATTTGCTCTTGTAACAGACTCACTTTAATTCGTGTTTACTACACGCATGTAACAGAGCTTGTTCTGATCACGTTTATTGCATTTGATAGAGCTTTCTATGTTCATGTTTATCACATTCAATAGAGCTTGTTCTGTTCATGTTTATTACGTTCAATAGAGCTTGTTCTGTTCATGTTTATCGCGTTCAATAGAACTTGTTGTGTTCATTCAATGATGAGCTCAGTTAAGAAATCAGTCGAAAGATCAATTCATGTCTGCATGCGTTGCAAAGCTTGTTTTATTTGATGACGGGCTCAGTCAAGAAATCAATCGAGAAATCAATTTACATCTGCAACGCGTTGTCAGAATCATGTCTAGATGATACAATCAATAAAGATCAGAGTTGATAGTGCTTAATCGTTAAAGATAACTATAACTGAATATTAAGAATACAGAAGAAGATTGATACAAAAGCTTCTATTTATGTAATGTTCAGAGACTGCGCTAGATCTGAAAGAGATGTATTTGTGACATGAAAAGAAAATGATGTAGATGAACAAGATGTTGATGAAAGAAAAGAGTGTTGAGAAAGAAAAAAAGTGTTGAGTTATATCTGAGTCAAATCTGAGTCAGATCTAGATCAGATCTCAACTAAATTATTAACTAGTTTTAATTAATCTTGATACACTCATAACATTATCTTCTCTTTGAAAATTCATGTTTGCATGAATGTAGTTCATTTGCTCACTTCTGTTGATAGTTATTTCGATATTTAGCGCGATTTGTTTGAATATAGCTTATGAAATTCATTCAAAACTTTCTCTGAGTCATTGAATTTCTCTTTATCAACATAGTATCATTCATCATCTTTATCTAGATCTTTTCATTTGACTTTGTACTGTATTTGACCTTAATAGCGTCTGAAGTTCAATATATCATTTATCTTTCAATGTTCATCGTCTTTGATAGTGATTGATCTAAGTAATTCTGAATGCTGTTCTGATAAAGAGTTTTCTGAATATGATCATAGTAGCTTTGAGCTGAATATTGAATGCAAATGCTTCATGCTGACTGATAAATGAAGATGATAAAATGTACTCACTTTAGCAGTAATTTGATAAAGATCTAGCTGTTTATCTTTCAAATCTTTGCAGAGTCTCATTGTCTTGACGTTTTTGAAAGATAGTTAAACTCAGTCATTTACTTCATATGTGATGTTTTGTCTATGTTTATTGATCTAAACTTCAATGATCAGCTTCGTCTTTTTCAATTGTTGACGATTGAAGCTCAGTAGCTCTTTCATTCAAATGATAATATTGTTTGTCTTTCTAGCTTCAAGTCGTTCACAAGTTATTTTATAGTCAGTTGTATCTGAATTGAAACTCATTCAAGAGTGAAATTCTTTATTGAAGTAAAAGAAAGTCATTGAAGTAATTGAGAAGATATTGAAATTGTTGCTGAATTTCATCATAGATATTCATTTAGCTCAGTCGTTCTGCATGTAATTGCAGTAGATTCTAAGTTTGCATTTAACATCTTGATTAACTTGTTTCAATTGATTATCAATTTCAAAATGATAAACTGTGAATAAATTAGCTGTGATTCTCAGTCACTTGCAAAAACTTTTTCACATAGTTGATATAAATTAAAAGTCTTTGTTTGAAACAATAGAATTGAGTAAATCATGCAGTCAATAAACGTTTCATAGCATGATTCAAATCATTTCTTCAACTGAAATGTCATCATCTTTTCAATAACAAAGAACATAGTGACATTCTTTGATGAAACAACATATGATTGTGCAAATGATGTTATAGTCTTCTGACAGAAATAGTTCAGTGATGAAGTTCATAACTATATCTTTTCAGCATTTCTGTGAAATTAAGAAAGAATGATGAAGTTCATTAATGCTATTTTTAGAAACTTTGCTTCGCTGACAAGCATGATAGTTTTGAATGTATCATCAAATAGTAGCTTAATGATCTGATCAATAGTAGAAATGCTGAACTAGATCAATGATTCATTTATTGTCAAGATGAGAGATTAAAGATTGATCATGCACTTCTTGTAGTAATTTCGTATGTATGTTCTCAGAGATTTACAGTAGATTTTTTCTAAATAGAACGTCGTCAATGATTTTGCAGTTCTTCAGTTTAGTGATATGAAATTTGAGCTTGTTGTTGTTTATAGCTTGTTTATATTTGCTGCAGAACTCATCTGTTTGATTAATCATACATACTCATTGATAGAGATTTGCTTCAAGTTCAACAGATAGAACATTGACTTTATCAAAGATCAGAATACTCTGAAAATGATCTTCAAGACGCTAAGCTGATTCAGAGACGTTCGCTAAAAGCATTCTGATTAAAGCATCAACTTTAGTGTTTATTTTATCTGATTTAAAGATGATCTGAAAGTTGAACTTTGATAGAATGTTCAGATAGTTGACTTGTCATTAACTCAACTGTTTATTTTTCATGAAAATCTTCAAAGCTTGATGATTGATGAACATCTGAATGAGTAGTTTAATGCATTTCAGTTTAAGTCTTCAGTGTTCAAAGCATTGAATAATGACTAGCAATTTCTTGTCATAAATGTGATAATTGATTTCAGCAAGAATCATGCTTTTGCTGTAAAAGATCATTGAATGAAGAACTTTCTCATCATCATATTAAGATAGTATTTCATCTTTTACATAGTTTAAAGCATCAATTTTCAGAATAGCTTGTCATTTAAAGTTGAAATGATGAAGTACTGAGATTGAGCTGATTTGTTTCTTTAAACTGTCAAAGACTTGAACACAGATCTCATTTCATACAAAAGATGTGTTTTTTCTAGTCAGCTGAGTGAATGATTTAACTAGCTTCGAGAAGTTCTTAATGAAACGATGATAGAAGTTAACAAATTTCACGAAGCTTTGAATTTCTTTTAGATTGATCGAAGTGATTCAGCTGACTATGACTGTCATCTTGCTGAAATTCATACAAAGATTTAGTTCTGATACAATGACTTCTAGAAAGACAGTCTCTTCTACATTGAATTCACACTTTCGAATATTTATTTGCAGTTCAGCTTCGCGTAGTCATTTCAATACTAGTTTGACGTGATCTTTATGTTTTTTTCTTGTTTTGCTATAAATGAGAATGTCATCTAGATAGACTTGACAAAAGTCGTTCAGAAAGTTTCATAAAATGTCATTCATATATTGTTGAAAGAAGATTGATTTGTTAATCAGTTTGAATGATAGCATCTTGTATTTATATGCTTCTAAAGCAGTAATAAAGATGATGTAATTCTCGTTATCAAGATGCATTTGAAGTTTGTTGAACGCTGATATGATGTTCAATCTAGTCAGATGCATGCAATTCACTATTTTATCAATGATCTCATTTATCAACGATAAAGAATATTTATTTCTTTTGAAAATAACATTTAGCTTTCAATAGTTCACGCAGAATCAAAGATCTTCATTTACTTTGAAAGCAAATAGAACGAAGAAGAAATAAAGAGTCTGACTGAGAATGATGAATCTCTTTGACAGATTCTCGTTTAAGTACTTCTTTACTTTCAGAAGTTTGACAGAGAACATTTAATAAACTTGACAGCAAGAAGACATTGAATCACTGATGAGTTTAATTTTATGATCATAGAAGCGATGAGAAAATAGTTTATTCAATTGAACTCAATCAAAAACATCTAGAAACTCATGATATTTTGATGACAGCTTTGCTTTAATATCTCTCAAATTCTGAGTCGTTTCAATCGAAATTCAAATTGAAATTGAAGTGATCATATTCTTTGTTCATTGCATTGATTCTAGTAGGTTGATCAAAGCATTTCTTAAAGCTATGATCTGATTTATGACATATAAAACAGCTTTCAACTAAAATGTTTGCTTCTTTGACGCTAGTTAAAATCGCGTCACACGACTTTAGATGATCAGACTTCAAATGATTGAATGACTGTTAAGTGACAATAATTACTCTATGAAAGATAGTTTTTGAAACGTCATTAATGCGTTTGATTTTGTTCTTGATCTCTCGAATGACTCGCTGATCATTATTCAAATGAATCAAATAGAAACGAATTTCTTTTAGAAAATCAGGTTGAACTAGTTGATTTATTCAAATGAATCAAAGACGAGAATGTATTTTATCTTTCAAATCAATGATTAGTTACTTTTCGTGATAGTCTAGATAGAAAAATAGTCGTTGAAACTGAGTATAAAACTCGCTGAATTTCTTTGATTCTTGAATCAAGTTGTAGTATTCTCTACGAAAATTGACTTTCTTATTCAAGTCATTAAACAATTGAGCTAGCTTTTTCAAAAGATCTTCGACGATTTTATAGAAATTGATACAATTACGTTCACATCTAGTCTGAGTGATCTCTGCTGCGTCATCAAATAATCTAGAATGTACATAGCTCAATTTGACTCGTTCATTAGAAAAGAGATCAACGTTGATCTCTAGTTTATTCTGAATTTTTCCGTATCAGTTCTTTTAAATAGAGTTCTTTTCATCAGTAAACAGCGAAGAATCAGGTATTTTTGAGATCTAGAAGACTCAGAGTGAATAGAATCAGAAGAAGTATTTTCTTTAACTTGAAGTCTACTCTTCAACTCTTTGATTTCATCTTCTTGTTGTTTATTTAACTTGTAGAGTTGATCTGTTTCTTTATCAAGAACTAGACTTCAAGCCTTTCAAATTTCATAGAACACAAGAGATATTATTGTTTCAGCGAATAATTTATCATCTTCATGAAGAAATGACGCAGCACTTGATGATTTCAATGAATCAGCATCAGAGATTTGAGAGAAATGATTTCGAAATTCTTCAGAATGCTCTTCAGTAAATAAATGACTAGACATGATGAGATTTATTTAAAAGAGAATTGAACGAATGATGATGCTCAATGATTGAAGAAGAAAGACGTATGAGATGAGATTCAATCTTCAACAAAGAAGATGAGATTTGTTTGTTGATTGATTTGATTGATTCTCTAGCAAACAACGAAGATTCTTTATTGTTGAATCTATTGATCAATTTGATTCTTGAGCAATTCACGAAGATTTCTTATCATGATTTTCATAATTGAATGAACTTTACATACTTAATGAGCAATAAGTAGTCTAGCAATTCAAACAGTCTTGTTGTTGATTCTATTCAATTCTTTAATGTTGTTTTATCTTTCAATTATTGTCAATCATCAAATAAATGAATTTCTTTAGACTTGTTCTGTCTAAATGAGTATGTTGAATGAGTAATGAGATCAGCATTGTGTGATTAACGAATTCTTAATATAATGTCAGAATCATGTTTAAATGATAAAATCAATGAAGATCAGAATTGATAGTGCTTGATCTTTAAAGATAGCTATAACTGAATATTAAGAATACAGAAGAAGATTGATACAAAAGCTTCTATTTATGTAATGTTCAGAGACTGCGTTAGACTTGAAAGAGATGTGTTTGTGACATGAAAAGAAAATAATGTAGATTAACAAGATGTTGATGAAAGAAAAGAATGTTGAAAAAGAAAAAGAGTGTTGAGTTATATCTGAGTCAAATCTGAGTCAGATCTAAATCAGATCTCAACTAGATTGTTGACTAGCTTTAATCAGTCTTGATACGCTCGTAATACATGTTGCAGAGCTTCTGCTTTCAATCGTAAAGCTAGAAAGTGAATCACTATCATGTGATATGTACGAAGCTTTGAATAATGTTAGAATCATGTCTAGAGCAAGTCATAAAAATACAGATAAATGAAAGATAAATCAGATAAACAAGAATTCAAAGCTAAAAAGCAAGATTTATTGAGATGCGAAAACTATATGTACAGAAGAAAGAAAAGCGCTAAGCTCGATAAAGTCTTAAACTCGCTCAAGAATACACATTTCAGTAGCAGACTGAGCACGCTTGTAACAAGAATGATATGACAATGTGATATTTTAAGCAGACATAGAATAAATATATTTTATGATAAAGCTAATTATTAAGATTTAAAAAGCTCTTAATAACTTGAGAAAATCAATCAACTATAGAGAGTTTGTCAAGCATTTTTAAGTTGAACATAACATAATTCATGACATATAACATATTAAGTTGAAGATATAACGTAGTTTAAACAATGTTTTGACAAAGTCATAAAGTTTCAAAGTTAACTCAGATTTAATCTTCAACTCAGTCTTTGATTCTAGCTTCTGATCTAATTTCTACATGTTAATTCATCATGATAATTGTTTTTTCTTTTAAGTGAGTTTATTCTTAATTTCAATAATTAATGTCTTTGTTTAGTTTGATAAATGATGATGCATATTCATTAATTCATTCTAGAAACTCTCAATAAAAATCTTCAAATTTCTGTGAGAAAATAAGAAAAAGAAAAACTTTTAATTGAATGATGATTCATCTTTGATTATAATGTATATAGATGACATTATAAATAGTATATGTGATGTGTAGTTGATGTAAATGACAGCAATGATGACATGTAAATAGCACATAAACATTGTTTATCTTTTAAGTAAATGATGTAATTGAAATGATAAAGTGTAAATCAAAGTAAATAACAATTGTTGTTTGTTTATTGCTCTTTCAATTTCTCTCAACTTCTCATTTTCTTCAACTTCATCTTTTTTCAATCATGATTATTATGATTCTAGCTACGCATCTTCGTTGATAGCTATGTTGATGACTATGTTGATGACTATGTTGATGATTATATTAATGACTATGTTGATGACTATTCTGAGAGCTATCGTTGATCGCTCATTGCTAAAGCATAAACTTGTTTTGAAGTCAACTTTATTCAAAGTTAGCTTATGTTCTTCTGAGTCATATAAATAGTTAACTTTTCTCTTCTAGATACTTTTCTTTCTTAGCATTTATATACTTGTTACATTACACTTATATGACTCGCTTTATGCTAACTTTTAACAATGATCATATTTTTATCATTGTATGATTACTTTTAACAAACTTTAAGTATATTTGTATCATAAGAGTAAAAGATCTAAATCATAAGTCATGAATGCGCAGCAACGTTCAAAAAGAGTTGTAAGATGATGAAGTCAGGAAAAATTAAATCGACTGCAAGACAAAACGCATTGACGACAGCGATTTATCAAAGCATATGATATATCAAATCAATCAACAAGTTATAGAGCACAATCGTACAATCAAAACAAGCTCTCATTCAACTTAATAGCTTCACAGATGAATGTGTTGCAAGTCAAAAATCGAAAATTGAAATTTTTCATGTTCACGCAAATCAAAATCAATGACGAAACGAAAGTTCATCAACGCAGAAGAAAGAATCATCAATTCAGACAGTAATTTGATTGATAAATTAAAGAGCAAACTCACATGAAAAGAAAGAATCATCAATTCAGACAGTAATTTGATTGATAAATTAAAGAGCAAACTCACATGAAAAGAACAAGTCATCAATCAACTTTAGAACAGCACAGAAGACTGTGTACTGACACAAAAATTGAAATTGAAATCTTTTATGTTCAAAGATCACACAGAGAACAATGTTGTTTTAGAGAAGTACAGCGTTTCTTATCAAATCACTATCTGTTTTATTGTTTCTTAATATGCAAGACAATAAGTCAAGATCAGTCATTGCTATTCTAAGTTAGATAACATGATTACTTTAATACACGAAATATAAAGCAATTGCATCAAGCATTTTTTATCAAAAAGAGTAATTTAAAGTCTTGCAGACTAAATTTATATCATTTTCATCTGACATAAGTTGATAATAGAAGATAATTTATTGCAGATTTTAAGATAGAAATTAAGAAATTTCTACATTAAAGTTACTGTCTATGTGAAACGCTTTGAATAAAAGATTAAAGAAATATTTAAGAAGTATCAAGTGAATTTTCTAGAAGCTTGAAGCTTAAAACTCAAAAAAACTCGTCATGAAAAGAAATATAAAGAGTCGCTTTATGCACTTTTTCTCGTCTCGTTTCGCGAATAGTAACGCGAAACTCAGCAGAAGCAATAGCTCAGCATCAGAACTTAAAACATTGATGATAGAAATCAAAAAGTCAACGTTAGAGATTGAAATAAATCTATAAGATGAACTTAGCATGAGTTTATTAACAAGCAAACAACTGCAAAACAACATTGTTGAGTTATTTTGCAATCAACAAAAATCGCTCACATCAGCAAATAGAAAAATGTAATACATATTTAGTTCACTTGACACATTGATGCTCAATTTACATGCAAATGCGCACAATGACAAGAATACAATCGATTTGCAAAATGCAAATTCGCAGCAAAAAGAGTAAACATAAGCGATTATGAAATTTAAAGAAATGAAAAAGCGAAAAGTGATGAAAAGTTTACAAAAAGAAACTAGCATTGAAGTTAGTACTAGCAAGTGCTACAATGTCATCTTTAAAAAGATGCAGATAAAGAGACTACGTGAAAGAATTGAATTTGCAATCAATCAGCTAAGACAAGCAATATCAGAACAGAAAGAAACTATAAATCATAGCTTACTCTGTTAGAAATTGATCTAAAGTGAGTCATAGAAATGTCATTTAACTAATAAATAAATGTTAAGAAAGAAAAGTATTTACAAAAAAGAACTCAATTCTTATATGTATGTTTCTCAGCTTTATGCTAAACTCAATTAAGTTGATGTCTTACACATATGATGCAAAGTCTCAATGACATCATCTTTAAATCAGACAAAGACTAGATGAAGAATAAATGAAGACTAGAATCATAACATTACTTCTCTTTCTTAACTATTCATGTTCACATGAATATTATTTCTTAGTGCGCTTTTCTTGAATATTTGATATGAAAGTCATCAATCATTTCTTAAACATTCATAAATTCGTCATCATCAGCGTTATATCAGTTGAAATCATTGTCATAACTCTTTCATTTAACTTGATATTGAAGTCATCTTTGATATCATTGAGAGTTTAATATATCATCAATTTCTCATTCGTCTTCATCGTTTATTACTATTGATCTCGAAGATTCATTGTTCTGATTAGACAAAAAATCATTGATGACAAGACAAAGAAGCTTTGAATGAAATACATCATATATATGCATAGTTTCAAGTAGTTTCAATTTATAAAATGAGTCAATGAAATCAATGATCTGAAAAGAATTAAGCATTTTATTATTCAATTTTTTGAAAAGTCTTGCTGTAACAATGTTTTGTTCATTCAGAAACATCTTTGATTTAATCTTATAATTGATTTTCTTTTTATGCTTACTAACTTGATTCATCATTTGTTTTCATGTTTTGATCAGAGCTTCATGAGCGAAGATCAATGTTTTGTTCATTTGTTCAGATATATTCTTGACTCAATCAATCTGCAAGTGTTTGCAAGTGCTTTCATACTTGATGATGTCAGAGTTGAAGCTCATATGAGAATAAAAGCTCTTGTTCATGAAGAAGAAAGTCAAAAAGATGACTGAGAACAAGATGTTATTATCAAAAAACTCAATCATGAATAGTCACTTAAATCAGTCATTCTGCATATATGAACAGAAAAATTGAAGATATTGCTTGACATTCTGATTAACTTGTTTGCTTTGATCATTGATCTGAAAATGATAGATGATGAACAATTGAAGCGAAATGCTCAGCTGTTTGCAAAGAAACTTTCATAGTATAGAGATGAATTGCAAATCTTGATCAGATACTATGAAGCTTGATAAATCATGAGTTCAATATACTCATTGAATCAGCATTTCAGCTGTCTTTTCAACAGTGATATCTTCATCATCAATGATGCAAGAGATATAATGTTTTTCTTTTAACAATCTGCAGATGATCATCAGAATAGCGTTGTATTCACTTGAATCAAATAAATTAATAATGAAGTTCATTGTTATGTCTTGTCATCACTGTTCAGATATCAATAAAGATTGAAGCAAGTCATTTAATTTATTTCTAGATGTCTTTGAACGTTGACAAATATAGCAGTTTCAAATATATTGATCTATCATTTTTCGCATGAATGATCAGTAGTAGTTTCGCTTTATGACTTTCACAGTTCTAAGAATATCAGAATGATCAACTGATGATTGATTGTGCATCTCACGAATCAGATTCATTTGTAGCAGCTCATTAAACGAAACTCATAGCTGATTATCATGATACAAGATTTCATTCTGAATTCAAAAATTCTTTAATTTAATATTTTCATATTGTGTCTCATCTCTTGCTATTGCTTCACGAAGTAGCGTACAATTCTCGTCAATCTCATTAATCTCAAGAATTTGTTTATAGATTGATTCACTGATGTTCTTCTTTAAATCAGCAATTTTCATTCAATTTAAAGTCAAAATAGTGATTCATTGATAATGAATAAACTCATCTTCTGAATCTTTGAGCATGACGTCAGCTTAATGAGTTAATGCATCAATCTTAATGTTCTGTTTATCAGATTGATACATTATTCTGAAGTTGAAATCAGCGAGTTTCTGAACTCAATACATCTGATGTCTGCTCAGCTTTTTATCTTTCATTAATGAAGTGAGCGCTTGATGATCAATGAACATCTTGATAGAAATGTCAGTTAACTTCAGTTTGAATCATCAGTGTTCAAATGCTTATTGTATATCTTGTAGTTATATTCAGCAGAAGACATGTTCTTGCTATAGAAGATAATCAAATGTAGTACTTCTTCATCATCATATTGAGAGAGAACTTCATCATTGACGTAGTTGAATGAGTCAATTTCAAGAATAGTCTCATGTGTTAGAAATCAGCATAGAGCGAGTCAATATGAGTGTCATTTAACTAGAAAATAAATGCTAAGAAAGAAAGATAGCTACAGAAAAGAAGCTGACTACATATATGTGTTTCTCAGTCGACGCTAGACTCAATAGAGACTAGTCAAGATGACGAAGCGAGAATAAATCTGACAAGACTAGAAGACTGAGTCTAGCAAGGCTAGAATCATGACATTATCTTTCTCTCTTTGATGATTCATGTTTGCATGAATGTATTTTCTGTTTGACTTGATTGATTGCTCAATCATGATTTCACAAACTCAGACCTGTTAAATCATGATTGATTGAATTGTTGATTAGCGCGATTTGTTCAAGTATTGAATATGAAAATCATCAATGATCTTCTGAGCATTCATAAATTCATCGTCATCAGCGTTGTATCAATTGAGATCATTGTCATAATCATTTCATTTGACTTTATACTAAAGTCATCTTCAATATTAACGAAAATTCAATATATCATTGATTTTTCACTCATCTTCATCGTTTATCACTATTGAATCTGAGAATTCATTCTTTTGATCAGACAAGAGATCATCGACGACAGAACGAAGCAGATCAGAATGAAATACATCATGAACATGCATAGACTCTGATAATTTCAGTTTATATGAAGAGTTGATGAAATTTAAATTGATGAAAGAATTGAGCATTTTGTCATTTAGCTTCTTGAAAGATCTCGCTGTAACGATGTTTCTTTCATTCAGAAACATCTTTGATTCAATCTTGTAATCAACTTCTTTTCTATGTTTATTGACTTGTTTCATCATTTGTTTCTGTGTTTTGACTAGCGACTCACAAGCAAACTTCAATGTTTTGTTCATATGTTCAGATATATTCTCGACTTTAATCATCTGCAAGCGTTCATAAGAACTTTCATATTTAATGACATTGAATTCAAAGCTCATATGAGAATGAAAGTCTTTGTTTAGAAAGAAAGAAGTTGAGAAGATGACTGAGAACAGAGCATTATTATCAATGAACTTAATCATGAGTAGTAGCTTAGCTCAGTCATTCTGCATGTATGAACAGAAGAATCAAAGATATCTTTCAATGTTTTGATTGACTTATTCACTTTGATCATCAATCTGAAGATGATAAACTGTGAAGAGTTGAAGATTAATGTTTAGTCTTTTGCAAAGCGACTTTCATAGAATGAAGGTAAATTGAGAGTCTCGATTTGAAACAATAAAATCAAGTAAATCATGTATTTGATATATTCACTGAAGCATTCGCTTAGCTGTTTTTTCTGCTGTGATTTTCTCGTCATCAGTGAAGCAAGAAATATAATGTTGTTTCTTTGTCAATTTACATATCACTGTTAGTATGATGTTTTTGCCTTTCGAAAAAAATAAGTCAATGATGAAGTTCATGACTATGTTCTTTCATTACTGTTCAAGTATGAGTAGAGAATGTAGTAGTTCATTGAATTTATCTCAAGAAGTCTTTGATTGCTGATCAATGTAGCAGTTTTGAATATATTGACTTATTGTCTTTCACATTGAAGATCAATAGTAGTATCTTCTTTTGATCTTCATCGTTCTGAGAATTTCGAAATGATCAATAAAAGATTGATCAACTTCTTAAATTAACTTCATTTGAAGATGCTCATTGAAGAAAACTCATAGAAGATTATCTCAATATAGTATTTCATTCTGAACTCGACAATCTTTTAATTTAGTATCTTCATATTGAGTTTCATCTTTTAATACAACTTCACGAAGTAACGTACAATTCTCGTCAATTTCATTAGTCTCAAGAATCTGTTTATAGATTGATTCATTGATGTTCTTCTTTAAATCAGCAATTTTCATTCAATTTGAAGTCAGAATAGTAATTCATTGATAGCAAATGCGCTCATCTTCTGAGCTTCTAGAAACTGAATTGACTTGACGAGTCAATGCATCGACTTTGATGTTTTATTTGTCTGAGCAATACATGATTTTAAAGTTGAAGTCAACGAGCTTTTGTACTCAGCGCATTTAACGTCTACTTAGCTCTTTATCTTTCATTAATGACGTTAAAGCTTGATGATCAGTGAACATCTTAATGAGTAACTCAGTCAATTTCAGCTCAGATCATTAATGCTTGAAAACATGAATGATTGCTAGTAGTTTCTTGTCATAGATCTTGTAATTGCACTCAGCAAGACTCAGATTCTTGCTGTAGTAAATCATTGAATGCAATGTTTCTTCGTCATCATACTGAGAAAGTATGTCATCATTGACGTAGTTGAATGAGTCTGTTTCAAGAATAGTTTTTTTATTCTGATCAAAATGACGAAGAATAAAGACTTTAGTCATTCATTTCTTCATATGATCAAAGATCATTTGACAAGCTTAATTTCATTTAAATATCATTTCTTTTTGAGTTAGTTGAATCAGAGAATGAACAATCTTTGAAAAGTTCTTTATAAAATGTTGATAGAAATTGCAGAAGTCAACGAAGAACTGCATCTGAGTGAGATTTGTAGAAGTAAATCATTCAATTACTGCTTGTACTTTTCTGAGATTCATCTTTAATTCTTCAATGAATAGCAATAGTTCTAAAAAGCTAATCTCTTGAACATGAAACTTGCATTTGTTTATATTTATCTGTAGATCACTCTCTTGTAGTTTATGTAGAACTAGTTGTACATGTTTCTTATGTTTCTTCAATGTTTTGCTGTAGATGATAATGTCATTTAGATAGATTTGACAAAACTGATGTAAATAATCAAACAGCACGTCGTTCATATAATGTTGATAAAAAGTTGAGTCGTTGATTAATTTGAAAGACATCACGTGATATTTGTAGAAGTTAAAAGAGGTAATAAAGATAGTCAAATCTTCGCTTTTCAAATGCATATGTAGTTTGTTGAAGATGACTATTATATTTAATTGAGTCAGATACTTGCTATCTTGAATACGAGCGAGAGTTTCGTCTATTAAAAATAGAGAGTAGTGATCTTGTTTAATCAAAGCATTGAGCTTTCTATAATCAACGCAGAAACGCAGACTATCATCTTTCTTTTCGATGAATAGTATGAGTGAAGTGTATGAGATTGAGCTGAAAGATATAAAGCTTTTATTCAGATGTTCAATCAGATAATTCTTCATCTTTTGAAGCTTGTAGTCAGACATATGATAGAAATGACTTCAAGAAGATGTTCTCTCATCTGTTAACTTGATTTTGTGATCATAAAAGCGATGAGATGATAGTTAATCAGTCATAGCTCGATCAAACACGTCTAGATAGTCATGATATTTCAAAGAAAGCTTAGCTTTGACTTTTTTCAAGATCTCTTCATGTGAAAGCTCTTGTAGATTTACATCTTCAAGTTTATTTCTAGCTGTTTTTAGAAGTCGATCGATTTTCGTGATAATGATCATAAAAGTAGTCACATTCGACCGTTTGACTAGTGATCTATATGCTACAGTCTTTATCATTGCTATGTTCATTGAATTGAAAGACGAAACGAAGTTGATTAAATTAAATGATTTCATGATTTTACTGAATGAAGATGACTTCTCGCTGAGTTGAGTGATAACAGAAGAAATAAATCTCTTTAGTATTTGAATAAAGATTGAACTCTTCTGTTCTATTATGATTTTCTTGATGACAGAAAGAAGAGTTGAATGAGCTTTGATAGAAGCTTTGATATGAGCTTTGAAACTAGAAAATTGAAGATGATCATCTTTCATATCAATAGTTATCTTGATCTTGTTCATTCATGTTTTTTCAAGAATCATCTGATGTTGACTCAATTGAATAATCAGCATAAAGATGAAACGTTTCATATGATCTTGAACAGTCAGATTCAAATAAATTGCATAAGTAATGAGCTTTTTTGCATAATGATCATTGAATCTTCTTATTGACTTGAGCTTGATTAAAGATAACAATTTGATTTGCAAATGATCATAAACATTCTGCGTAATTAATTTATCAATGAATGAATAGTCAGCTGCTTCAGTGTCAATCAATGACTTTAATGAGTAACTAATTTCATTGCTAGATAGTATACATTCAGTAGTCAAAGATTTTGAAGCAAAGAGATCATTTGAGCTGCTCATTGTTGAAGAAATTAACACATCTTTCATTGCATCTTTGATGAAAGTCACTAGTTTTTTGTCTCATTCTTCAATTTCTCTGTAAATAATTTCTTCTCTTTTTTCAACATGATGATCTCATTGAGACAAGAGATGAATGCACAAGATGTTGAAGTACTAGTCTTCAGCTGAGAGCAGTGCTTTGAAAGATGATTCAATACTTTGCAGTTGAAGCAGATGATTGACATTCTTGATCATTCAGATTCAAGAATGAAAAAAGTAGCAAGTCAAACATAGCTAGTAATTGAGACTGAAGCTGATGTCAACGAAGAAACAAAACGTTTTTTCGAAAATGCTATTGATTTGACTGTTCATTGCTCGTCACGTAGCTGATAATTGACTCATTGTTTGTTATTCACATCTTGAAGAAAGATTTTAAGCTTGTCAAGTAAGCTAAACTCTATGAGGCAAACTGACAACGCATTCTGAAGATGATTATTGATTTTATTCTGAATGTTGTTCATCAGAGTGATATCATCATAGTTTATAAAGCTAAATATTCTAGTGAATTCTGAATAAAAGAAGCTGAAGAGCTTGTTGAGCTGCTTTAGAGTAACATATTTGCAATGATACTTTCAAATCAGATTCTGATCTTCGTAAAGTTTTTTCAGATGTTTCAGTAGCTTTGATAATAATTAATAGAATGAGAAAGCATCAATACAACACTTTGCATAAATTTGCTGATCAGCATTGCCTTCTATTCTGAAAATCACATAGACAATATGAATCTTTTCAGTAGAGTAATGATTCGCGTTGACATTGAGCTTGTCAGCTATTTTGATGTTTCATGTCTTTCAGATAGAATCATCTGTTTTGATGAAGATGAGTGAATTCAAAAGCTTGATGAACTTGTGATGATTGTTTTTGTTATCAGATAGAGTAGAAGATTCTCGTTGAGAGTGAGCTTCTTTCTGATTGACTTGTTGCTCAGCTGACTGAGTATCTTGACGAGACATAAGTTGATCAGCTTGACGTTGTTTTGCTCTGAAGTTCAATTGCTTGCCTTGCAGCTGATTGATCTTTTTCTCTAGCTCATCATTCTTATCAAAAGCAACTTCTAGTTGTTTCGCTCTCTTTTTGTGATCATCTTGTACAAGAAGTCAGTGTTCATTGAATTATAAAGTCAAGTCTTGCTGACTTCAAAGCTCATGCAGCATATTGATGACTTCGCTGAATTAATTGCTGACTCAATAAAACAGTTGTTCTTTGATGTTTATGTTTCATGCAATGACAGCTTTCTCAACTTCGACTGAAGCATTAATGAGTAGAAGTAAAACTCTTTTATTGACAATGCTTTTAAGCAGATGAGTTGTTCAAGACTCAACTGACTCAACGTTATATGTCATGATGAGAGAAGATAGAAGTTGTTGAGATAAGAATAAATGAGAGATTAATGTTTTAAATTGATGTTTTTTGATGAGTGAAAATTCAAAGAATCTCTTGTGAATTTCAGATAATAATTGAGTGCTTTATTCAAAGAATTTCTTGCAAATAGAATGATGAAAATAAATGTAGAATTGAAGAATCTCTTGCAATCTAAAATGATGATGCAAATTTGAAGAATTTCTTGCAAATTTTTCTTACTGAATAGATTGTTTCGTATCATTTATTCATTGATAGCAAAGTAGTTGATGAGCATTTATCTAATGTTAGAAATCAGTATAGAGTGAGTCAATATGAGTGTCATTTAACTAGAAGATAAATGCTAAGAAAGAAAGATAGCTACAGAAAAGAAGCTGACTATATATATGTATTTCTCAGTCAACGCTAAACTCAATAGAAACTAATTAAGATGACGAAGCGAGAATAAATCTGACAAGGCTAGAAGACTGAGTCTAGCAAGACTAGAATCATGACATCATGAGTTTAATTAAAGTGACGTAGTATAAAAGTCTTGATCATATGTCTCTTCATATGATCAAAGATGATCTGACAGACTTCATTTCATTCAAATATGATTTTCTTTTGAGTAAGTTGAATCATTGAATGAACAATCTTCAAAAAGTTCTTGATGAAGCATTGATAAAAGTTGCAGAAGTCAATGAAGAACTGCATCTGAGTGAGATTATTGAGTGTAAATCAATTAATGATTGTTTGCATCTTTCATGAATTCATTTTCAATTCTTCAATTGACATTAGAAGTTTTAGAAAGATGATTTTCTGCACATGAAACTTGCATTTGTTTATGTTTATCTGTAAATCAGCTTCTCGTAGTTTATTCAAAATTAATCATACATGTCACTTATGTTTCTTCAAGATCTTGCTATAAATGATAATATCTGTTGAAATCGTGCTTAGATCATTCAATCAAAGAAACTCGAGGCTGATATGTATGTATTGTTCTTTAGAGATAGCTATAACAAGACATTAAGAATACAGAAGAGAAAGAGTGCGAGCTCTTCTATAAATAATGGCTTGAGGCTGCGCTAGACTCGATACAGATGTGATGTAATAAATCAGATGTGTTTGTCTAAAAGAATGATGAAAGAAATGAATGAAGAAAGTGCTGAACAACGAAAAGAAGTGCTGAGAATGACTCAAAGAAATGCGCTAGGTTCAAACTAGGCATAGCGTCATGACTTGCTCTAATCAAATTGATTAGAATTAGATCTGAACTCTGATCGATTCAGGCATGTTCGTAACAATATCATTTAGATAAATCTGACAAAACTGATGTAGATATTTAAACAACACATCGTTCATATAATGTTGATAAAACGTTAATTCATTGATTAATTCAAAGAGCATTACATGATATTTGTATGAGTTGAAAAAGATAATAAAGATAGTTAAATCTTTGTTATCTGAGTGCATGTGTAGTTTATTGAACGCGACAATGATGTTCAATCAAGTCAGATATTTGCTTTCTTGTATACAAGCAAAAGTCTCATCTATCAATGACAAAAAGTAGTGATCTCATTTGATCAAAGCATTGAGCTTTTTGTAATCAATGCAGAAACGCAGACTATCATCTTTCTTTTCAATGAACAAAATGAGCGAAACATATGATGCAAAGCTGAAGAAAATGAATTCTTTATTTAAATAATCAATCAGATACTTCTTTATCTTCTGAAGCTTATGATTGAACATCTGATATAATCTGCTTCAAGAAAGCATTTCTTCATTGATCAACTCAATTTTATGATCATAGAAATGATGCAATGATAGTTGATTGATCATTACTCAATCAAAGATGTTTAAATAGTTGTGATATTCAGAGAAAAGCTTGATCTTGACTTGCTTAAGAGCTTCAGCATGAGAAAGCTTATGCAGATTCACTTCTTCAGACTTGTTTTCAACTGTAGTTATAAGTCAATCGATTTTCAAGATGATAACAGCAAAGATCTTGACATTTGATCATTTGACTAACATTCTATATGTTGCTGTCTTTATCATTGCTATGTTCATTGAACTGAAAGAGAATGAATTCAGACTGAACGTCAATTTAGAATTTTTGACATTAGTTAAAGTTACGTCACATGATTTTAACTGTTCAATTAGTTTAACTGACTTCTCATTGAACTGACTGAAAGAGAATGATTTCAGACTGAGTTAAAATGTAGTGAAAGATCTTTTCAGTATATGAGTAAAAGTCAAACTCTTTTGCTTCATGATTGTCTTGTTACTTATAAGTAAAACAATCAATTTCTGACTAGAAATGAAAATAGAAAATTGAAGAAAATTGATTTGCATATCAATTACTAGATTGATTTTGTTCATTCATGTTTTTTCAAGAATCATTTAATGTTGATTTAATCAAGTGATCAACATAAAAGCTGTGTCAATCATATGATTTTAAACAGTCAGATTTGAATAAATGACATGAGTAATGAGTTTCTTAGCATAATGATTGTCAAATTCTTGAATTGACTTCGCTTTAATCAAAGCAAGAGATTTGATTTGCAACTGATCATAAACAATCTGCGTAATCACTTTATTAATGAATGAATAGTCAGCAGCTTCAATGTCAATCAATGACTTCAATGAGTAACTAATTTCATTGCTAGAAAGTATATATTCAGTAGTCAAAGATTCAGAAGCAAAATAATTATCTGACATGCTTATCATTGAAGAAATTAACACATCTTTCATTGCATCTTTGATGAAAGTCTTTAGTTTTTTGTCTCAATGTTCTTGAAAGACATTTTCTCATTCTCTTTATTCTTTGAAATGATGATTTCATGTAAGTGAAAGATGAATGCATAAGATGCAAAAGTATTAATCTTGTTTTAAGAATAATTCTTGAACAAATGTTTTAAAATTTTGCAGATGTAACAAATGATAGATGATTTCACTTGATCAGACTCAAAGATAGAAAAGATAATAGACTTAACATAATTGATTATCAAAGTCATCATTAATAATGAAGTAGCAGCATATTTATCAGATATGACAGTGACTTTGATGATGACAATGCAAAGCTGACTACGTAGCTGATAGTTGACTCACTGTTTATTATTCACATCTTGAAGAAAGATTCTTAAGTGAGTGAGCGAAGTAAAATTCTCTGAACAGATTGATAGAATGTTTTGCAAGCAATTATTGATTTTATTCTGAAGATCATTTATCAGAGTGCAATCATCGTATTCAAGATAGTTGAATAGCTTCATAAAGTTGAAGTAAAAGACATTAAAAGACTTGTCTGCTTGTTTCAGAGCGTTGTACTTGCAACGACACTTTCAATTTCTATTCAGTTCATCATATATTTCTTTCAGATGCTTAAATAGCTCGTTGATTAAAATGTATGAATGTAAAGCATCATGTCAATATCAAGCAAAGATGTGCTTAACAGCATCATCTTCTAGTCTAGATATTACATAAATGATACAGATATTCTCATTATCAAAGTGATTGATATTTGTTTGAAGCTTGTCGTTTATCTTGACTCTTCAACTGTTTCATGTCAATTCATCTTCATCAGTGAATATAAATGAATTCAAAAACTTGAAGAACTTGTGATGATCATTGTCAAATAAAGTAAATGACTCTCATCGAGTATAGTTCTTAATAGAAGCTTGAGATTTCGTAGACTGTTGAGATCAAGACTGATTTGCTGAATGTAATACTTCTTTAAGTTTATTCTTAAGATTCAACATCTTCTTTCAATAGTGTTTATTTGTCTCTTTTAAAGTGTTTATGATCATCTGTTTAATCTTTAGTTGATTCAATCTCTTGTCATGTTCAACTTAAACAATGATTCACTGTTTATTAACTTTCAAAGTCATGTTTTATTGAGATTTAAGCTTGTTCAACATCTTGATGATCTTGTTTGACTGATTAATAGCTCATTAACGAAGTTGTTGACTTATGTTAATGTTTCATGAAATAGCAACATTCTGAGATCTCGCTGAAGCATCGACAGAAATAAGAGAAACTTATTTACTAACAGTGCTTTTAAGCAGATGAGCTGTTTGTGATTCAACTGATTCAAAGTTGTGTATCATTGTAAGAGATTGAAGATAAAGATAAATTTGATTATGATAAGATTGAGTGATTGATTTGATAAATTTAAGTAAATTTGAATGTGTGTTTTGATGAAAGTAATTCAAAGAATTTCTTGCGAATTTTCTGAATAAACGAAGTAAATTATTTCGTATCATTTACATGTTGATAGCAGAATAGTTGATTAGCATTTATTTACTGTTAGAGATTAATCTAAAGTGAGTTATAAAGATGTCATTTAACTAATAAATAAATGCTAAGAAAGAAAAGTATTTACAGAAAAGAACTCAATTCTTATATGTATGTTTCTCAACTCTGTGCGAGACTTGATTAAGTTGATATCTTACATATATGATGCAGAGTTTCAATGACATCATCTTTAAATCAGATTCTCGCTAGACTTGATTAGAATGAAATTAGGCGAAAACTAGATCAAGAATAGACGAAGACTAAAATTGTAACATAATCTACATTTAAAGAGCATGTAATGAAAGTATAGAAAACTTGATTCAGAAGCAAATTGATTGACTTCAAAGTTAAACAAACAACAAACTGAAGATCATTTTACAATTGATTCAACAAAATGCTGAAAACATTAAAAAGAGAATCAATGCAAAGCAAATGACAGAGAATTTGCAAATCTTGCAGAAGACGCAGATTTTGCAAACGTTGCAAGTCATGCAAAATTCGCAAAAATCAACGCAGAAGTTCACATATGTGCAAAAAGCAGCTCAAGTCACAAGCGTAAATGAAAGCTCATGCATAGTCAAAAAGCAACATATGATGACACTAGTAATAGCAATTTATTAAAGCATATAATATATCAAATTGATTGACAAGTTATAAAGCACAATCATATGATTAAAACAAGTCTTCATTCAACTCAATAACTGCACAGATGACTGTGTTGCAAGTCAAAAATCGAAAATTGAAATTTTTCATGCTTATGCAGATTAAAATCGACGATAAAACGAAAGTTTATCAACATAGAAGAAAAAATCATTAACTCAGACAGTAATTTGATTGATAAATCAAAGAGCAAACTCACATGAAAAGAATAAGTCATCAATTGACTTTAGAACAGCATAAAAGACTGTATACTGATACAAAAATCAAAATCAAACTTTTTTGCACTTGAAGATTGCACAGAAAACAACATTGTTTCAAAGAAGTACAATGTTTCTTATCAAATCACTATTTGTTTTATCTTTTCCTGATGTGCAAAACAATAAGTTGAGATCAGTTGTTACTATTTTGAGTGAAATAACATGATTACTTTGATACATAAAATATAAAGCAATTGCGTTAAGCATTTTCTATCAAAAAGAGTAATCTAAATTCTTGTAGACTAAATTTATATCATTTTCATCTGACATAAGTTGATAATAAAAGATGATTTATTGCAGATTTCAAGATAGAAATTGAGAAATCTTTATACTAAAGTTACTGTTTACATGAAACACTCTGAGTAAGAGATTAAAAAGATATTTAAGTGATATCAAGTGAATTTTCTAGAAGTTTGAAGTTCAAAATTCGAAAAATTTCTCTATGAAAAAAAATATAAAGAGTCACTTTATGCGCTTTTTCTCATCTCGTTTCACGAATAGTAACGTGAAACTCAGCAGAAGCAATAACTCAGAGTCAAAACTCAAAATGTCAATGATAGAAATTAAAAAGTTAACATTAAAGATTGAAATAAATTTATAAAATGAACTTAGCATGAGTTTAATCAACAACAAAATTTATTTATATAAAATGCTGACTATGAATCTTCTGCAAGCTATGCTTGTCAAAAGAGCTGAACAATCTTATCAACATCAACAAAGTAGTAACAGCGCTTTACTCATGCATTGAGCTTACGCAGAGTCAAAAAGCGAGATAATAACAACATGATCATTGATGTGTTAAAGTTTGCATATACACAGAAAAACAGCAACGTCTTTGCATACATGCTGCAATTCATATATGACATACATATATATATTGCAAAGACACAACTCAGCTTTTGCACATATACAGACAGATGTGATGCAGTAAATTGATCAGTTTTTCGCATTTTCAGATCGACTTACATGCAGCGCAATCATACACAGAGCAGTAACAACGCTTTATTCATATGTTGAATTTACATATAATATACACATATATATTGCGAAGACATGACTCAGCTTTTGCATATATACAAATAGACATGATGCAGTAAATTGATCAGTTTTTCGCATTTTCAGATCAATTTACATGCAGCACAATTATATACAAAGCAGTAACAACGCTTTATTCACATGCTGAACTCATATACAATAAACATATATATATTGTGAAGATACAATTCAACTTTTGCACATTTACATGTTTATGTAAGACAGTAAATCAATTGATTTTTCACTTTATCAAATTGATTTACATGCATCACAATCACATACATTGCAAAGACATAACACAGACTTTGTTTATATACATAGAATGATAGCAACGTCTTTGCGCATGCGTTGCAACTCATATACATCACATATACATACATTGCAAAGACATGATTCAGCTTTTGCATATTTACATGTTTGCATGATGCAGTAAATTGATCGATTTTTCGCTTTATCAGATCAATTTCATTGATCATTTGACAAAATCAGCTAAAACTGACTACAAGCTCATCAAGCTAGCATCAGTCAAAAACATCTGTTTAGTCGAGCTTCTAGCTCACAAGCTCTAATAGTCACTCATCAACAACTAATAGCTAGCTACAAGCGCTTGTATCTTTTGGTGACAGTTATTTGCTCAAAAGACATCAATTGCTCAAAAGATATAATGCGCAATACATGTTCGCTTTTCGTATGTTTCTACATTCAAGGTTCGTATGTAATCAAATAAATCATTTGATGAATTGATTATTTAAGTAGCTATTTAACCATCTATTTAAACATAAAGAATGCTTGATAGAAAAACATGAAGGGTGCTTGGTAGGGTGCTTGGTAGGGAAACATGAAGAGCGCTTGGTAGGGAAACATGAAGGGTGCTTGGTAGGGAAACATGAAGGGTGCTTGGTAGGGAAACATGAAGGGCGCTTGGTAGGGAAACATGAAGGGTGCTTGGTAGGGAAACATGAAGGGTGCTTGGTAGAGTGCTTGGTAGAAAAACATGAAGGGTGCTTGGTAGGGAAACATGAAGGGTGCCATGTAGAAAGCATTGTTTGACCCGTGTTATGCGCTCGATCGACGCGTATTTTGAAGCATGTAGAATGTTTGGTAGAGCGTTTGATAGAAAGCTCAGTCGATAGCTCAATAGATAGCTCAGTAGAAAGGTCGATAGAAAGATTGATAGAAAGATTGATAGAAAGATTGATAGAAAGGTCGGTAGAAAGATCAGTAGAAAGGTCGGTCGAAAGATCAGTAGAAAGCTCACTAGATGACTCGATCGAAAGGTCAGTAGAAAGCTCATCAGTAGAAAAATCAATAGAAAGATCGATCAAAAGGTCAGTAGAAAGCTCACTAGATGACTCGATCGAAAGATCAGTAGAAAGCATTGTTTGAAGCACTGTTTGACTTGTGTTATGCGCTTGATCGACGCGTCTTTTGAAGCATGTTTTGAAGCGAGTAGACTGACTAGTAGATGAACGAGTAGATAGCTGAGTTGATAGCTGAACATGTTGATATTTTGATTGTTGTTGTTCTAGAAAGTAGAAACTATGAAGGGAAAAAGAAGATGAAAACTTCGAACTCTCTAGCGTCAGCCCTATAGAACTCGAAGCGAAGATTATCAAGTAGGTAGCTGAGCATGTAGAATGGCGAGTAGAATGAAGAGTAGATGAACGAGTAGGTAGACGAGTAGAGTGAAGAGTAGGTGAGCGAGTAGGTAGGCGAGTAGGGTGGAGAGTAGGTGAGCGAGTAGGTAGGCGAGTAGGATGAAGAGTAGGTGGGCGAGTAGGTAGGCGAGTAGGTAGGCGAGTAGGGTGAAGAGTAGGTGGGCGAGAAGAGTAGGTGAGCGAGTAGGTAGGCGAGTAGGATAAAGAGTAGGTGGGCGAGTAGGTAGGCGAGTAGGGTGGAGAGTAGGTGAGCGAGTAGGGTGAAGAGTAGGTGGGCGAGGAGAGTAGGTGAGCGAGTAGGTAGGCGAGTAGGGTAAAGAGTAGGGTGAAGAGTAGGTGAGCGAGAAGAGTAGGTGAGCGAGTAGGTAGGCGAGTAGAATGAAGAGTAGGTGGGCGAGTAGAATGAAGAGTAGTGCTAAATCAGCTAAATCAGCTTGTAGCTGATCTATGTAGCATGTAAGCTAATCAACGATGCAAACTCAGCTGACAGCTAGCTTGTAGCAAACGTCTCATCTAGTAGCTAGCATATGCGCCTCGAGCGCATTAAGATTCGAATGCCGTTGCTCACTAGCTTACAAGCTACTCAAGCTCTTTGTCGAAACGTCGATGTTACATGCATCGCAATCACATACATTGCAAAAACATAACACAGTGTTTGCTCATATACACAGAATGACAGCAACGTCTTTGTGCATACGCTGCAACTCATATACATCACACATATACATACTGCGAAGACATGACTCAACTTTTGTGCATTTACACGTCTGCATGATGCAGTAAATCAATTGATTTTTCGCTTTATCAGATTGATTTACATGCATCACAATCACATACACTGCAAAGATATAATATAGTCTTTGCTCATATACACAAAATGACAGCAACGTCTTTGCACATACATTGCAACTCATATACATCACACACATATATTGCAAAGACACGACTCAGCTTTTGCACATTTATACGTCTGCATGATGCAGTAAATCGATTAATTTTTCGCTTTATCAGATCGATTTACATGCATCACAATCACATACATTGCAAAGATATAATACAGTCTTTGCTCATATATACAGAATGACAGCAATGTCTTTGCGCATACGCTGCAACTAATATACGACATTCACACAGTTATTGCAAAGACACGACTCAGCTTTTGCACATATACACATTGATGTGATGCAGTAAATTGATTGATTTTTCGATTTTCTGATCAATTTACATGCATTGCAAATACATAAATCAAAACTCATTTAATTCATTCAACTGAATGATCATACAATGAACTTGAAAGTTTACATTGAAGTGATCAACTTTCATTTATATAGATTAAAGCTCATTTAACTTATGTAACTTGATGATCATATAAACAAGTTGAAAGTTTATGTTGAAGTGATTAACTTTCATAATCTTGAATTGTTTATATGATCACTTAATTATATAAACAGCTCATACACTTGTATGTGCAAACTATTGATGGGATTGATTAATAAAAAGATACATTGCAGTGATTTTGACTAGATTACATGTAATTTAGCATACACACAGCATTTAAATAGTGTCATAGTCATAAACTGCATGCACTTAATGAAGAAATAAAAAAATAAAAATTAGCATGAGTTCATCAACAAGCAAACAACTGCAAAATGACATTATCAATTTATTTTGCAGTCAACAAAAATCACTCACATCAGCATATAGAAAAATGTAATACATGTTTAGTTCACTCAATGCATTGATGTTAAATTCACATGCAAATGCACACAACAACAAAAATACAATCAATTTGCAAAATGTAAATTCGCAGTAAAAAGAGCAAACATTAGTGATTGTGAAAGTCAAAGAAATGAAAAAGCGAAAAGTAATGAAAAGTTTGCAAAAAGAAGTTAGCATCGAAGTTAGTACTAGCAAGTGCTACGATGTCATCTTTAAAAAGATGCAAATAAAGAGACTGCGCGAAAGAATTGAATTTGCAGTTAATCAGCTAAGACAAGCAATATCAGAACAGAAAGAAACTATAAGTTATAGCTTAATTTACATTCAAAGAGCATGTAATGAAAGCATAGAAAACTCAATTCAGAAGCAAATTGATCAACTTCAAAGTTAAACAAACAACAAACTGAAGATCATTCTACAATTAATTTAACAAAATGCTGAAAATATTAAAAAGAAAATCAATGCAAAGCAAATGACAAAGAATTTGCAAATCTTGCAGAAGATGCAGGTTTTGCAAACGTTACAAGTCATGCAAAATTCGCAAAAATCAACGCAGAAGCTCACATATGCACAAAAAGCAGCTCAAGTCACAAACGCAAATGCAAATGCAAACACAAATGTAAATGCAAATGCAAATGCAAATGTAAATGCAGACGAATGAAATTTGATTATCAAGAAATTCTCGTCAAAATCACAAGAAATATTGTATCATGAAAGAAGATTCATTGTCAATTTCAAAAATGAGAACTGAACTTTAAAGATGAAGATTTTTTATTTTTTATTTCTTCATTAAGTGCATGCAGTTTATGACTATGACATTATTTAGACACTGTGTATATGTTAAATTACATGTAATTTAGTCAAAATCGCTGCAGTATATTTTCTCATTGATCAATCACATTGATAGTTTGTGCAAATAAGCGCATGAGCTGTCTATATAATTAAGTGATCATATAAACAATTTAAGATTGTGAAAGCTGATCACTTTGAAATTTTTTTTATTTCTTCATTAAGTGCATGCAGTCTATGACTATGACATTGTCTAGACGCTGTATGTATGCTAAGTTACATGTAATCTGACCAAAGTCACTGCTTTATATCTTTTCATTGATCAATCACATCGATAGTTTGCGCATACAAGCGCTCTTTCTCAACTCTCGTCATTGTACTCTCATTTTTCTTTGTTTCTTCGCATTCTTGACATTCTGTCTAGACGCTGTATATATGCTAAGTTACATGTAATCTGATCAAAGTCGCTGCTTTATATCTTTTCATTGATCAATCACATCGATAGTTTGCACATACAAACGCTCTTTCTCAATTCTCATTATCATACTCTCATTTTTCTTTGTTTCTTTGCACTCTTGACGTTCTACTCTTTCGTTTCTAATAATCATTTTCTCGTCGTAATTCAAGTATTTTTCAAATACTTTAGTGTTGCAATTCTTTCAATTTTGATGATGAACAATGTCAATATAGTGTCTGTGTTTTTGAGCCGAGCTTTTTTCTTAAGCTTTATTTGCTCTGCTCTATAATGTCTGCAGTTCAGCAGTAAATGCTTCGACGTTTGTCTTGCATTGCATATTTCATAGCATTTGTTCAAATTATTCTCTGATAATCGATGCAAATAGCTCTTGAAATAGTCATGTTTCATTTTCAGCTGAATAAAGATTGAAAACGTTAGTTTATTGATTTTTCTCATCTCTTTTAGTAATTTATGATTTAAATTAACATTCAATATGTGCTTTTGATACTGATTTTCCTTCTTGATGCTGCTTTTTCAGACATTTAATCATTGTAATTTCGTCTCTTTGTCAATTTGCTTTTTGACGAAGCTTATGATGATTGCTTTCATATTGTTGATAACTGATAATTCTTGAGCAGTGCTTTTGATCAATTGATCTGCTTTTTCATTCTCAATAATGCTCTTGCAACTCAATATTCACTGTATGCAAATTTGACACTGATTCTGACGTAAATTGATCAAGTTTTGTCGTATGTCATTGAATAACTTTGCATTAACGTTGCTCTTTGCATTTAGTCTTTGCAAAGTCATTTGACTGTTCATGTACACTTAAATTTCGCTGTTTTTGAGTGCTTTTTCGCTGCATATTGCAATTGCATCGCTAATAGCTTGCAGTTTCGCTTTCGTTATGATTATTTTGTCGTAAACGCTTGTTGCTTTGCTGTATCTGACAAATTCATACATGAATATCACTGTTGTTTCAGTTTCTGTTTTGATCTCTGCTATTTTTTTTCGAATTTGCAATGCATCAATATACATCACTATGTTTTTCGCCTTTTTGATAATTCTTTCTAATTTTCTGTAGTGCAAATTGATCGTTTCACAAGTTTCGCTTTTTGCAAATTCAATTTGAATTCTTGCTAAATGCTTGATTTCTTGATCTCATGATTTCTTAAAGTGAGAAATTTTAATTTCTTTTATTGAATTCAATGTTTTTTGCACTTTGTTCAATATTCAATATATCTGTGTGAGTCTGTCTTTGCACTTCTTGACTTTTCAAGATAAGTTCTTCTTCATCTTGTTTCAGTTCAGATATTTTAATGCATTCAGATTTAAATTCAATTCAATAGAGTATTGAGATGAGTATGAAATAAATGTTCTTTTTCTGATAGAGTGTTTTTTCAATAACTCAACTATTTAAATTGCATAGTTCTTGCACTTTTGATTTAATTGCATCTTCACTGATGAGATTTCAACTTCTATTTGCATAGCATCTATTGATGATGTTTGAAATGCACTCAGAATTTTTCGTAATGCAGCGTTTTGTAGTTTGCGAAATTTGACTAAGTAGCTTTTTTGATTATTTCGTCATATTTTGACGTCATAATCGCTAATAGACGTGATGCATGTCAAATATAACTGCTTTTCTGATTTGACATTTAGTCTTCACTCGCTATTCATTAATCTAAATAACGAGTGTAGCATTCTTGTGACTGTTACGATTTTCGTTTGCATATGAACTTTGAAGTTGAGCTTTCGATTCAGTCAGACTTTTAGTCATTGTATGCATGTTTTTGATTTTATGACTGTGTTATTGAGTAGAATAATCATTTGATTAAGTATCATCTTGTATCTTTCAAAGTGTATCAGTTCAGATTTCAAGTCATTGAATTGCACTGCATTGTTCTCAGCTCATGTGAAAGTGATTTTTGCTGCGTTTTTCAGTATTTTCACATTCTTGTCAATATTTCTTAATATTTCTTCCCTCAACGTATAGCGTCACGTCATCAATATAGCTGAGTGACTGTAAATTTTTGAACTTTGCGCGAATTTTTGAAAACAGATATTGAATATAAATTAGAAATAAAATGAGTGAGATAAATGAATCTTGTGATATTTCTGTGCTTATTTTCTTTGATTTCTGACGTTCATCGTCAAATGCTAAGTCAATAACTCAATTTTGTAAGAAACATTTTACTTAATTGATTAAATTGACTGATATTTTCAATTTAATCAATATTTTGATCAGCTGTTTCAACGTAACATGGTCAAAGACTTCTTTGACATCTAGAAGTAAACAGATAAGCGTGTTTTCTCGACTTTTCATCATTTGCGCATCATATACTAGATTTAGTACTACATTTATAGTTGATCTTTGTTTTCTGTCTCTCATTTGATCAAAATTCAGCAGCTTATCATTAATTTCAGCTGTGTAAGACAGTTGCTTGCTATTATTTTTTCTGCTACTTTGTCTAAACAGTTTAGCAGCGTAATAATTCTGTATATCTTTGAAATTGAATAATTCGATTTGTCTGATTTTTTTAGAATAATTCTCATGTCTTCGCATCATATCTTTGAATGATAGTCATTTTTGATCAAATCTGAGTATACTAAATTAAAGATTTTCAATACAGTTTTGTACATTTGCTGTATGATTGCAAATGACATATCATCTGATTCAAATGCTTTTCTGAGTGCTGAGAAGTTAATAGCGTGTTTATTGAAAATATGTTGTATACGTTGCATGCAATATACATAGAGCACGATCTCTATGCTGGTTTTTTCCTTAGACTCAAGAGATTACTCAGAGAGTTTTCTTGTGATAAATTCACAGTTCAAGATGAACGAGATCTCTCACTGCTCAAATTTCGACAGTTTACTTCTTAAGCATGAATCGTAGACGTTTCGTCTGTGATATACATGCATATCGCAGTCGATTTCTTCTCTAATCACATTGACATGCACTACTGTTCTCTCAAATTATACAGATGATGTCTTTGACTAGAGATTGATTCTATCATCAAGACATTCAAGAGTCAGAACTCAGTGAAGAAATAAGATTCTTGAAATCAACAGTCATCATCATTGTATATCACGTCTTGCAAATGCTCACTTCGCTTGTAAAGCGTGCAACTCATCTGTTTTGTGTTATCTGTAGAGATCTTTCTCATGCAGATTGATTATGTTTTGCAAAAATGTTCATATGCTACACTTTTAATCAGGCAGCATAGTTCAATTATTCTTTACTAACTTGCTTATGTTTCTCTTCTTTTAATGAAGTCTTCTCATCAGCGTATTGCTTACATATAAAATGTCTGTGTCTGAACATCTGTTAAACGATATTAATGAGACTCTTGAGTTTGCTTGTGTTGAACTTAACGAGACTCGTAAGTTGCTTGTGTCGTAGTAACAGACACGCAGTCTTAACAAGATTTATATGTAGTTAGCATGTAGATTTAAAAAATGTTCATGATTCAAGTTCTTTCTGCTAATCATTCTTAACAGATCAAACATGAGAGTATTCTGTTTCAGTTCTTGTCATTACAATGACAAGATGCTGAATTGAATGATTTTTATAAGTGATTTTTCTTGTAGTTCTGCATTCTATTTGACTTTCTCATTTGCATGAAGATTGCTTTTGTAGCATGCGCATTGAGATTATCAAAGTCTGCGCGATCGTGAAAACTCTGCACGCAGTCAATGCACAACGCTTTATCATCACGCAGCATCTCAATGTCATTTAAACTTTTGATAATCTCTAGACTTTACTGTAGCTAAATAGTAGATTCGTAGTCAGCATTGCATACAGATGAGTTTTATTGCTGACTTTGATCACTTTGATGTAAGCTTTCAACTTGTTTATATGATCATCAAGCTACATAAGCTAAATAAGCTTTGATTTATGTAGATGAAAGCTGATCACTTTGACGTAAGCTTTTGAGTTCACTGTATGATCATTAAACTAAGCAAGCTAAATGAGTTTTAATCTCTGTATTTGTGATGCATGTAAATCAATCAGAAAATTGAAAAATCAATCGATTTACTACATTGCATCAATGTGTATATGCATAAAAGCTGAGTCGTGTCTTTGCAATGATTGTGTGAATGTTGTATATTAGTTGCAGCGCATATGCAAAGACGTTGCTATCATTCTGTGTATATAAGCAAAGACTATGTCATGTCTTTGCAATGTATGTGATTGTGATGCATGTAAATCGATTTGATAAAGCGAAAAATCAATCGATTTACTGCATCATGCAAATGTGTAAATGTGTAAAAGTTGAGTTGTGTCTTTGCAGTATGTATGTGTGATGTATATGAGTTGCAGCGTATGCGCAAAGACGTTGCTGTCATTCTGTGTATATGAGCAAAGACTGTGTCATATCTTTGCAATGTATATGATTGCAATGCATGTAAATCGATCTGATAAAGCGAAAAATTGATCGATTTACTGCATCATACAGATGTGTAAATATGCAAAAGCTGAGTCATGTCTTTGCAATGTATATGTATGTGATGTATATGAGTTGCAGCGTATGCGCAAAGACGTTGCTGTCGTTCTATGTATATAAGCAAAGTCTGTGTCATGTCTTTACAATGTATGTGATTGCGCTGCGTGTAAATCGATCTGAAAATGCGAAAAATCAATTGATTTACTGCATTACATCTGTCTGTATGTATGCAAAAGCTGAGTCATGTCTTCGCAGTATATGTGTGTATGTCATATGTAAATTCAATGTGTGAATAAAGTGCTGTTACTGCTCTGTGTGTGATTGCGCTGCGTGTAAGTCAATCTGAAAATGCGAAAAATCGATTAATTTACTGCATTACGCCTGTTTATATATGCGCAAAAGCTGAGTCATGTCTTTGCAATATATATGTATATGTCGTATATGAATTGCAGCATATATGCAAAGATGTTGCTGTTCTTCTGTGTATGTGCAAGCTTCAACGCATCAACAATCGCGTTGTTATTGTTTCGCTTTTCGACTGTGTATGAGCTCAATACATGAGTAAAGCACTGTTATTGCTTTGTTGATGTTGATGAGATTATTCAGCTCTTCTGACAAGCATAGCTTGCAGAAGATTCGTAGTCAGCATCTCATATAAATAAATCTCATTGTTGATCAGTTTTTTCAAGTTTTAAGCTTTAAACTTCTAGAAAATTCACTTGACATTACTTAAATATCTTTTTAATATTTTATTCAAAGCATTTTATGTAAACAATAACTTTAGTGTAAAGATTTCTTAATTTCTATTTTGAAATCTGCAATAAATCATCTTCTATTATTGATTTATGTCAGATAAAAATGATATAAATTTAGTCTGCAAAAGTTTAGATTACTCTTTTTGATAGAAAATGTTTAATGCAATTACTTTATATTTCATGTATTAAAGTAATCATGTTATTTTACTCAAAATAATAATGACTGATTTTAACTTATTGTTTTGCACATCAAGAAAAGATAAAACAGATAGTGATTTAATAAAAAATACTGTACTTTTCTGAAACAATGTTGTTCTTTGTGCAATCTTTGAACATAAAAGAATTTGATTTCAATTTTTGTGTCAGTACACAGTCTTCTGTGCTGTTCTGAAGTCAATTAATGACTTGTTCTTTTCATGTAAATTTGCTCTTTGATTTGTCAATTAAATTACTGTCTGAATTGATGATTCTTTCTTCTGCATTGATAAACTTTCGTTTCGTCGTTAATTTTGATCTGCGTAAGCGCAGAAAATTTCAAATTTCAAATTTCTACTTGCAACGTAATCATCTGTAAAGTTATTAAGTTGAATAAAAGCTTGTTTTGATTGTACAATTGTACTCTATAACTTGTTGATCAATTTAGTATATCATATGCTTTGATAGATTGCTGTCATCAATGTGTCTGAATTGTTCTTTAAAAGATTTAAGTAAATGAGTGCAACTGTGTAAGAAATTTCAAATAATTAAGTGTGAAATTTTTTACAAATTTAATTCTTATTTTTCACTTCTTACATCAACAGTTTGTAATAAACAATCACAACGCACGTAAAACAAATTCTTGAAAAAAGCATTACAAATAAGAAAGAAAGAATCAAGAAAATGAATAAACGATGATAAATTGCATAAACAGCAGCAATGCTGACTCAGAAATGATTGCAAACATCATTGACTTGTTGCAAAGAGACAGTAACATGAAGTTGAAACACTTACGCAATGACAAGAAGTATGTTATCAGCATTATTAATCTTCTAACACAGACATTAATGTTAAAGAAAGAGAAGAGCAAAGATTATTCATGAAAGAAAGTGACTTTAAAGCTGATTCAACATTGTTCAAATGACTCAGAAGAAAGAAACAATAGAAATCAGAATGCATTCATCACGAAGAATGTATAAAAGTTGAAGACATTCATTCAACTGCTCAACAAGCAGTTACAAATATAAGAAAACATGCATCTTTCATTAAAAATCACATCATAAACAGATGTAGCAAGAGAAGAAGCAATAATGAAGAAGCAATGACTCAAAGACAATTTGTCATTGCTTTGCAAGAAACGTAAAATCATGATGAAGATAGTAAAAAGAAAGAAGAAAAAAAGTACAGAAGAAGTTTATTAAACAGATTTTGTAAAGAATCACAAATGTGTCAACAGCACAACGAAATTTAACCTTGATGTGATTGATCAATGAAAAGATATACTGCAGCGATTTTGACTAAATTACATGTAATTTAGCATACACACAGCGTCTAGATAATGTCATAGTCATAGACTGCATGCATTTAATGAAGAAATAAAAAATAAAAACAAAATTTAATCATGTCACTTCGCAAGCTTGAAAGCAAAAACATCATACTTCACGCAGTGAGTTCAGAAGTTTAAATAACTCTGAAAAAGTTTTAAACATAAGCAAAAGAAATTGCAAACTTGATGTGTATAATGTGTTGAATCTTTGCAGTACTAGCACATAAGATGTGCATCATATTCAACATAAGCAATCAAGAAATGATCATCAAAAGACTGATGAAAAATAATGAAAGACTTCATGAAGACTTGAAGATTCTAAGAATAGTCTGACTTAAAAGAATGATCAAAAGTGAGAAAACTTACTCATCACTCATCATAAAAATCATAATCAAGATGATGATAAATCATTTATTAAATGTAAGCATGCTAAACTTGTATCAAAAATGTACATGCAAATTGTTTGAAAAGAACTGTTGCATTACACAGTGCTTCAGATACTTTGAATTTGATCATATGATTAAGTTTTGCAAGAAAGAGCAACGCTGTGATAAATGTGCAGACAAACATCACATCAAAGAATGCGTTGTATTTTTGAATAAAAGACGCTACATAAACTGCAACGAAAGTTATGAATTCTGAAGATGCACATGTTTCAAGTGACAACAACAGATGAAACAATCATCAGAAATTTATAGAAACAGATTAACAAGATACTTTGAAATGTCAAGATATAGTTGCATACTCTTGATCTTGTCATTAAACTCTTTAAGTTTAATGATCTCATTGAGTTCAATGAACTCTTCAAATTCAATGAATCTTTCGAGTTCAATAAATGTCACGACGAAGATAAACAGTTGAAACGTTGATGAATCAATGTGACAGATGATAGAAATTAAAAAAAGATGAGTTGAATGCTTCTCATGCATGATTAGCGACTCAGAAGAAATGATATTTGAGCAAGCTCAGAAGCAACAAATCAGAAAATGCAAAAGACTTTCAATGACTGAAAGCATACAAAAAGCTGTCTCAGCGCAGAGTCAACAACAGCTATAAATAACTTTATGATGAATCAATTCTTTCTGCAAATTCTACAGTATAATATCAGAAAATTATTAAAAATTCAAGAGTCGTTTCTGATAAATAGAAAGATTTGAAAATTCAATATAATAGTCATATAGAAATAAAATCATAACAACAATATTTTGTAAACTTTCAGCTCAACTTATAACTTCTTTCATCTTGTGAAAGACTTATCATCATAAGCAAGAACATGCATATACATCAACAAATATTTAAGACTTGATCAATAAACAGTGAAAACTGTTGAATTAAACATTTGCTCAATTAAGATACTAACTTGCAGCACAGATAATAAAACGCAAACTTTAAGATTCATAAACATTTATAATTTGTATTCACTATTTATCATCTTTACAGAAGAATTATTAACTATTTCTTGATTAAATGAATTACTCAAAGATAACTGTGAACAGCTAGTGATGAGAAACTTTAATCTACATCATTCATACTGAAAAGATCAAAGATGCTTCATTTATCATACAGCGATTAATATTCTATTAAACATTATTACAAATGCAAAATTGAAACTATTGCTGAAATCAGACACAATCACTCAAAAGACTCACAATCAGCTCATGATAATAAATTTAGTCTTTAACAGCGTGAAATTACAGTTTATGATGTATAAATACAAATTAAGAACTGATTTGCATCAAAGATTAAATCATTTTTCAATCATCACAAAGTTATGTTTATGCACAGTCTCAATGCAATTCTCAACTTATCAACTTTGAAAAAAAATTGAATACAGAAACATTAAATGCTCATTTGAGAATATATTTTTCTACAAATCACTTTCTGAATGACAAAGTCGTGATAAACAATAAAGTAGTAAAGATTACTTAAGTACTAAATCAGCAATGAAACTCATCTATATGCAATGCTGACTATGAATTTACTGTTTAGCTACAGTAAAGTTTAAAGATTATTAAAAGTTTAAATGATATTAAAGTGCTGCATGATGATGAAGTGCTGTGCATTGATTGCATGCAAAGTTTTCGCGATTGCGCAAACTTTAATAATCTCAATGCGCATGCTACAAGCAATCTGCATGCAGATGAGAAAATCAAATAAAATGCAAAACTACGAGAAAAATCACTTATGAAAATCATTCAATTCAATATCTTGTCATCATGATAATAAGAATTGAAACAGAACATTCTTGTATTTAATCTGTTGAGAATGATTAGCAAAAAGAACTTAAATCATGAACATTCTTTAAATTTACATGCTAATTATGTATAAATTTTGTTAAAACTGCATGTTTGTTACTATGATATAAGCAACTTACAAGACTCATTAAGTTTGACATAAGCAAACTTAAAAATCTCATTAATATTGTTTAACAAATGTTCAAATACAAACATTTTATACATGAATGATATGCTGATGAGAAAACTTTATTAAAAGAAGAGAAACATAAATAAATTAGTAAAGAATGATCAAATTATACTGTCTGATTAAAAGTGTAGCATATGAACATTTCTGCAAAACATGATCAATTTGTATAAGAAAAATCTCTACAAATAATATAAAACAAATGAGTTACACATTTTACAAGCGAAGTGAGCATTTGCAAAACATGATATACAATGATGATGACTGTTGATCTTAAGAATCTCACTTCTTCACTGAGTTTTGACTCTTGAATATCTTGATGATAAAGTCAATTTCTAGTCAAAGACATCATTTGTATAGCTTGAAAGAACAGTAGTGTATGTTGATGTAATTAAAGAAGAAATCAACTGCAATACATATGCATATTGCTGATGAAATGTTTGCAACTCATGCTTAAGAAGTAAACTGTTAAAATTTAAGCAGTAAGAGATTTCACTTATCTTGAACTGTGAATCTGCTGCGAGAGAAAAGACTATTTCTTGCTAAGAGAAAAATCAGCATAAAGATTGTATCTTATATATGTTGCATGCAATGTATGCAACATATTTTTGATAAATAAACATGAATGATTGTAAAAGTCAAAGAAATGAAAAAGCGAAAAGTAATGAAAAGTTCGCAAAAAGAAGTTAGCATCGAAGTTAGTACTAGCAAGTGATACAATGTCATTTTTAAAGAGATGCAGATAAAGAGACTGCGCGAAAGAATTGAATTCACAGTTAATCAATTAAGACAAGCAATATCAGAACAGAAAGAAACTATAAGTCATAACTTAATTTACATTCAAAAAGTATGCAATGAAAGCATAGAAAACTCAATTCAGAAGCAAATTGATCAACTTCAAAGTTAAATAAACAACAAACTGAAGATCATTCTACAATTAATTCAACAAAATGCTGAAAATATCAAAAAGAAAATCAATGCAAAGCAAATGACAGAGAATTCGCAAATCTTGCAGAAGACGCAGGTTTTGCAAACATTGCAAGTCATGCAAAATTCGCAAAAACCAACGCAGAAGCTCATATATATGCAAAAAGCAGCTCAAGTCACAAGCGCAAATGCAAATGCAGACGAATGAAATCTGATTATCAAGAAATTCTCGTCAAAATCACAAGAAATATCGTATCGCGAAAGAAGATTCATTGTCAATCTCAAAAATGAGAACTGAACTTTAAAGATAATGAAAATGCGAGATTTGATGAATAACACAATGAAAAAGGCGAAAATCGATCTAATAGTTGTCATGATAGTCAAAATGCAAAAGAAAAACAACATTGTTCTGATGATCTTGAAAAAATACACAGCAGATGTCTTACTAGCACAAAGAGCAATATGAAAGCATGTTTTTGATATTAAAAGCATTAAAAAAGACGAGAAATGACATAAAATAGTCATACACACTCTGAAAATCGAAATCTTCAACATGAAAACTGAAATGAAAAAACTAAAAACTGAGTTAAAGTCATACAATCTCGAATTGAAACTAATAATCAACTCTATATGATTATTGAAGAGCAAAAATCGATCACGAAACAAACATGCATCAATGATCTTAGCATTTAGAATTGAAGCAGAAGCACAAAGACATCTGAAAAAACAACTTTTAGCTGCAAAATCAACATATCAAACAGTTGAATATCAAGACTATTGATCAAATGATCAATGTTAAAAATGTTAAACATTCAAGCACTTACAGAACAAATGTAACAAATCATCAAGATGCTTATACTGCAAGCGAAATCATCAGATCTGAAATCATAAATGTCAATTATCTACGTGCAAAGACAAGTAATCATGCAATCACATGATTTTTAGATGCTGCAACTGTCAAAATGCACACTTCGCAAATAGCATAATGTGTAAAACATATCAGACAGCTCATTTTATTAGCTCACAAAAAGATCATCTAGTTACGAAATTGTAATGAGTATTGCATTTGAAATGTCATAAAACAACGCAAATGATGAAAGTTTTGCAAACATGTTGAATATTTGAGTTCTACAACATAATTGCGCAAGATCAATGCAAATTATGCATGCATGCATGAAATTTGCAAAAAACAAGACAGACATTGTTATACTACAAGAATCATGAATGAAAGATGAGAATATAACAATTTTGCTTTCGTCGTTTATTTACATCAAATCAAATGTTCAGAATACTTATGTCAGAGTACTGATATTTATTGCGAAAAACGCAAAGAAATTTACATGCACATTAAGATTGAACATAGTTAACAGCGAAGATATGCAAGCAATATCAATAGCGAACAATAAAATTCAGAGAGAAATTTTATTGTTCAATATTTACAACGAAAAGTCACAAAATGCAGATGACGAGCAATTATACATGATTGAGCGAAAGTTAGCAAAAGTTATGCTAAATGCTGAGCAAAAAGTTATTATCATTAAAGACTTTAATGCACATCATAGCTGATGAAACGCAAAAATTTCAAACTTTATTAAAACGAAAGTGTTAATAAAGTGAATAAATTTACATAAGTATAATCTGATTAACACTTCTGATATAAACACATATCACAGCTATTTAGATCAGTTAAGCTCAGTACTTGATTTAGCATTTGCATCAAAAAATATGTGCAATCACATTAAGAATTAACATATAGATGAAAATGCAAACACAGATTTCAATCATGAAGTAATTCTATTTACAATAGTTATGAAAAAAGTGAAGTTGATTGAAAATTCGCTGAACGCGTCATATCATTTGCAAAAAGTCGACTGAAAAGACTTTGATGAGCATTTGCAAAAGATGAAAGACAAGATGATAATCAAGATGCAAAGAATCATGAGTTTAAAAGCAAAAGTCATTTATTTGATGAAATGCATCAAGAATACAGTGAAATTATTTGTATTTAAACAGCGAATATGCGCAAAATTAAAACTCTGATAAAACAATAAATTCATTGAAATGTGAAAGATGCTGTCATCAAAAAAGCGAATCTGAAAAAGATGCAGAAATAATGATGCATGAACAAAGATAGTGCAAATGCAAAATTTGTATCATGATGCAATAAAGCTGATCAAAAATCAATTTTGAATCAATTTTTTGAACAACGTTGAAGAGAAAGAAGTGTTTTAAACATACAAGTTCACTAAATCATGTTTAATCAAAAAGCTATTCTTAATACAAAACTTGCAAAAAGAATTGAAGATTGAATTCAATGAAAAGTGCGAGACATTTCTGAAAGCAATGTACTCATCATCTTCAAAAATTCAAATTAATGAAGAATTACTATCAAATGAAAGTATACAGTGATTAAGAGTTATCAAAGAAAAAATCAAGCACGCTATTAACTTCTCAGCACTCAGAAAAGCACTTGAATCAGATGATATGTCATTCATAATCATACAATGAGCATATAAAACTATATTGAAAATCTTCAATTTAGTATATTCAGATTTGATTAAAAACGACTATCATTTGAAGATATGACGCGAAGGCACGAAAATTATTCTAAAAAAATCAAACAAGTTAAATTATTTAATTTCGAAAATATACAGAATTATTACGCTGCTAAATTGTTTAGACAAAGTAGCAGAAAAAATAATAACAGTGTAACTGTCTTACACAGCTGAAATTAATGATAAGTTGCTGAATTTTGATCAAATGAAAGATAAAAAACAAAGATCAGCTATAAACACAGTACTAAATTTAGTACATGATGTGCAAATGATGAAAAGTTGAGAAAACATGCTTATCTGTTTACTTCTAGATGTCAAAGAAGTCTTTGATTATGTTACATTGAAACAGCTGATCAAAATATTGATTAAATTGAAAATATCAGTTAATTTAATCAATTGAATAAAATGTTTCTTATAAAATCGAATTATTGACTTAGCATTTGATAATGAATGTCAGAAATTAAAGAAAATAAGCACAGAAATATCACAAGACTCATTTATCTCGCTCATTTTATTTCTAATTTATATTCAATATCTGTTTTCAAAGATTCGCGCAAAGTTCAAAAATTTACAGTCACTCAGCTATATTGATGATGTAATGCTATACATTGAGAAAAGAAATATTGACAAGAATGTGAAAATACTGAAAAATGCAGCAAAAATCGCTTTCACATGAGCTGAGAACAATGCAGTGCAATTCAATGACTTGAAATCTGAACTGATACACTTTGAAAGTCACAAGATAACACTCAATCAAATGATTATTCTGCTCAATAACATGATCATAAAATCAAAAATATGTGTATAATGATTAAAAGTCTGACTGAATTGAAAGTTCAACTTTAAAGTTCATGTGTAAATGAAAATTGCAACAGTCATAAGAATGCTACACTCGTTGTTTAAATTAATAAATAGTGAGTGAGAATTAAATGTCAAATCAGAAAAGCAGTTATATCTGATATATGTCACGTCTATTAACGATTATGACGTCGAAATATGATGAAATAATCAAAAAAGCTACTTAGTCAAATTTCGCAAACTGCAAAACGTTGCATTATGAAAAATTCTAAGTATGTTTCAAACATCATTAATAAATGCTATGCAAATAGAAGTTGAAATCTCGTCAATGAAGATGCAATTAAATCAAAAGTGCAAGAACTATGCAATTTGAATAGTTGAATTATTGAAAAAACACTCTATCAGGAAAAAAACATCTATTTCATACTCATTTTAATACTCTATCAAATTGAATTTAGATCTGAACGCATTGAAATATTTGAACTGAAACAAGATGAAGATGAACTTATCTCAAAAAGTCAAGAAGTGCAAAGATAAACTTACGCAAATATATTGAATATTGAACAAAGTGCAAAAAACATTGAATTCAATAAAAGAAATTGAAATTTCTCACTTCAAGAAATCATGAGATCAAGAAATTGAGCATTTAGCAAGAATTCAAGTCGAATTTGCAAAAAGCAAAACTCATGAAACGATTAATTCACACTACAGAAAATTAGAAAAAATCATCAAAAAGGCGAAAAACATAGTGATGTACATTAACACATTGCAAATTCAAAAAAAGATAGCAGAGATTGAAACAGAAATGAAAATGACAGTGATATTCATGCATAAACTCATCAGATACAGCAAAGTGACAAACGTTTCTGACAAAATAATCACATCAAAAGCGAAAATGCAAGCTATTAGCGATGCAATCGCAATATGCAGCGAAAAAGCACTCAAAAACAGCGAAATTTGAATGTACATAAACAGTCAAATGACTTTGCAAAGACTAAATGCAAAGAGCAACATCAATGCGAAGTTATTCAATGACATATGACAAAACTTGATCAATTTACATCAGAATCAGTGTCAAATTTGCATACAGTGAATATTGAGTTGCAAGAACATTATTGAGAATGAAAAAGCAGATCAATTGATCAAAAACGCTGCTCAAGAATTATCAGTTATCAACAACATGAAAGCAATCATCATAAGCTTCGTCAAAAAGCAAATTTGCAAAGAGACGAAATTACAATGATTAAATGTTTAAAAAAGCAGCATCAAGAAGGAAAATCAGTATTGAAAGCACATATTGAATGTGAATTTAAGTCATAAATCATTAAAAGAGATGAGAAAAATCAATAGACTAACGTTTTCAATCTTTATTCAGCTGAAAATGAAACATGATTATTTCAAGAGCTATTTGCATCGATTATCAGAGAATAATTTGAACAAATGCTATGAAATATGCAATGCAAGACAAACGTTGAAGCATTTACTGCTGAACTGCAGACATTATAGAGCAGAGCAGATAAAGCTTAAGGAAAAAGCTCAGCTCAAAAACACAGACACTATATTGACACTGTTCATCATCAAAATTGAAAGAATTGCAACACTAAAGTATTTGAAAAATACTCAAATTGCAACGAGAAAATGACTATTAGAAACGAAAGAGTAGAATGCAAAGAGTGCGAAGAGACAAAGAAAAACGAAAGTACGATAATGAGAATTGAGAGAAAGCGCTTGTATGTGCAAACTATTGATGTGATTGATCAATGAGAAGATATAAAGCAGCGACTTTGACCAGGTTACATGTAACTTAGCATACATACAGCGTCTAAACAGAGAAAAAAAAATTTTTTTATATATATACACATCTGTGCAACACAGTAAATTGATCAATTTCGATTTTCTGATTGATTTACATACATTGCAAAAACATGACACAATCTTTACTTATATACACAGAACAACAGCAACGTTGTTATGCATGCATTGCAACTCATATACATTACACATACACATATTGCAAAAGCATGACTCAGCTTTTGCATATATACATATTTATGCAATGCAGTAAATTAAACAATTTTTTCAATTTTCTGATTGATTTACATGCATTGCAAATACATAAATCAAAACTTATTTAGTTTGTTTAACTGAGTAATCATACAATGAACTTGAAAGCTCACGTTGAAGTGATCAGCTTTCATCTACATAAATCAAAGCTCATCTAACTCACTTAGCTTAATGATCATACAGACAAGTTGAAAGTTCATATTAAAGTAATCAACTTTCACAATCTTGAATTGTTTATATAATCACTTAATTATATAAATAACTCACACACTCATTTGCACAAACTATCAATGTGATTGATTAATGAAAAGATACACTGCAATAATTTTGACTAGATTACATGTAATGCATATATGAGAAGAAAGCAGACACAATTATAATCAGAATTATTAAACAGTTATTGTCAAGTTCTCAGATATGCAATGAGAGTCGTACGACTTCTTTATGTCTAAATAGATTAGCACATGAAAATTACTTCACACAAAGTTATCACAAGCGTTGTACAACGCTTTCTTTCTTCTTTCACCAATCATCATCTCATCATCATCATCATCATCAGCAGCAACGTAAGTGTAACAGCTTATGTAAAATGATGTACAGTACAAAGTATACAGACTAATGATGCATTGTACGATGTAAAACAACAACAACAACGTAAGTTTAACAGCTGCAGTGAATATTAAATGTATGAGCTGACGATGCTTTGTACGAAGAGCAACAGCAATGATGTGAGTTGAATTCTATTCTGTCTATGAGCTATGTGATTTACATGTCATACAAAGAGTTCTTGTTCTTTGAAATCTTGTTGCAATCATCATCATCATCAACACTCTCGCTCTTGTTGCTTCTGCTTTGATCAACATCTTTCTCTGTTTTCTTGTGAAACAACTACAACTTACTATCTTTGTTCATACGAGGTCTGAACATGCACTTCTCGCTTGTTCTGAACGAGACGTTGATTTTGTACAAGAGATGATTTCTTCAAATCAGATGAAAATGCACAGATCTTCATACATCAACGCTGTTCTGATTCAGTCTCATGAACAAGTCATTTTTATGACTTGTACACAGTGTACATGATCAAATGATCTTCGATCTTTCTCAAAGTGTCGCTTTGTTTCAAAGCACTTTGAGAAGATCTGCGTCAATTGCAAATGACAAAATCATGCAACATGATGCAATCTTCTTGAGATTGAAGATGACAAAAGCAAGAACAAATGAGATGAAAATCATCATTCTCGCTCACTCAAGAGAAGAGATGATCGTACAAAGCGAAGAAGATTGAGAAAGCTCAAGCTGAGAAAGCGAAGACTGTTGAAAGCGAAAGATGTCTTCAATCTCATTGTGCTGAATTAGAAGTATGCTTGACTTGATGCATGTTTCAATTTCATGCACATCTCACTTTACTACTTTCATCTTTCTTCAAAAATCAACTACAAATTCAATATGACTTCAATTGAAGCAGCTTTTGCAGATCTAGCTTTGTAAGACTCATTTAACTACATTGCAACTGCAAAGAAATTCAATATCAATCGAAGCATGCTGTCGTGATGACATAAAGATAAAACGATCTTCGTTAAGAAAAGCAAGCAAACAACGTCAATTCTTTCAAATCAACAAGAAAAAGAGCTTATTCACTATATAAACAAGCTTATTAAGCGTGATATACTTTCTCTCAATGCAATGATTCATGTTTTTGCATACAATATATCTGAAAAACAGTCAGGCAAAAACTGATCTTATGAGTTCGTTCAACATTATTCAAATATACTGCAGTCAAAGTTTTTACAAGAAGCTGATCTAAAGCGAAAAAAAGTCAATAATGCATATCAATATCAGCTTTATTTTGATCTAGTAAATGTCTTCATTACGTTTAATTTCATACTAATATGAAAATAAATAAAGCAAAAAATCAAAGAATATGAGATTCTTTCTTCAAACATATATAATATGAATGAAAAGAGCTTTCTACTTGAACTGCTTTAAAAGACTTGAAGAGTCTTTAGTTTAAAGCATTTGAACAATGAGAAATTGCTGAATGTTGATCAAGACAACAATAAAGAATGAATCATCTTGATTGCAATCATTTGCATGAATATGACTGATATATCTTCTTCAATCATTTATCAGACAATATCAGATAATATTCAGAATAGCTGACTTACTGAATATGATTTCAAAGAGCAATTCTGCTTCTTTGCTTTCTCTGCTATTGACTGAACTAACGATGAATTGATTTACTCTTGACTCACTATCGTATTTAATTGAAATACGAGATCAAAAGTCAGAAATTCACGTAATTATCATCTTCTATTTATTAACGAGCATGACAGTTATATCAACATGAAGTTTCTTGACTGATGTAAGCAGAACAAGATGCTCATGACTTTATATTCTTCTCATTCTACTCATCATCTTCAATCTCTGAATGTCAGCTTATTTAATTCTTTGATCAATTACTACTTTTAAAATCTGAACGACTGAATTTTTAAAAGTCAAGAATTTTCTTGAATATCAAAAAAAGACTTCTTTGATTTATTTTAATCTGCATATCAAGCTGTTTTCACATCTGTCAACATAAAAAGTGAATGAAAAAGACAAAATTGCTATCTTTTGATTCATTACAGATCATAAAGCAGATTAAATTGAACATTAGTGTTGTTCTATCTTTCAATTATCATCAATCATCAGATAAATGAATTTCTTTAGACTTATTCTGTCTAGATGAGTATGTTGAATGAGTAATGAGATCAGTATCATGTGATTAACGAATTCTTAATATAATGTCAGAATCATGTCTAAATGATACAATCAATGAAGATCAGAATTGATAGTGCTTGATCTTTAAAAATAGCTATAACTGAATATTAAGAATACAGAAGAAGATTGATACAAAAGCTTCTATTTATGTAATGTTCAGAGACTGCGCTAGACTTGAAAAAGATGTGTTTGTAACATGAAAAGAAGATGATGTAAATGAATAAGATGTTGGCGAAAGAAAAGAATTTTGGGAAAGTAAAAGAGTGTTAAGTCATATCTGAGTCAAATCTGAGTCAGATTTAAGTCAGATCTCGACTAAATTGTTGACTAACTTTAATCAATCTTGATACACTTATAACACTAGATTTGATTCAAGTCATTCTTCTTCTTCAGCATTGTCTGAAGCTGATTAAAGAATGATTCAATGATTAATGAAGTCAGATGTAAAGAAAGTAATTGATTCAAAAGCTTGTAGATTGAATAATACAATGAAAAAGCTTACTATAGATGTTGCTCTTCTGAAAGCAGAAAATGAAGATCTTTGATGAACAGTACATATAAAGAGAAGTTGTAGATGATGTGACAAGTCTTTATTTGATGATTTAAAGATTAATAATGAAACAAAGAGAGTGTTTTTTAGTTTTAATAAGATTCAGACAACTCGTGATCATTAAATTCAAAGAATTGAAGAGAAACAGCAAACTGCTATTCAAAAGACGAAAGAAAAGAAACAAAGAAAGCTTAGAAAGTTAGAGAAACAGCGTTTAATAGCTAAAAGAAAGATGAAATGAGAAAAAAAAGACAAAGTGAAAGAAGAAAGCAAAGTGAAAAAAGAAGCTATGAGCAAAGAAATTGAAGCAACGACGTTTAGTTCAGAAGCAAAAGCTGAAGACTAAAGAGTTTCAGAAAGAACAAAAGAAGAAGTCTAAAAAGATGAAAGTACAGCAATTCACAAATTTTATTGCTATTGAGAAGATGAAAAGAAGATCAAGTCAAATCAGATTTATGTAAGCTGAAAGACAATTTAAAGCTTTTAAGCAATTTGATGATTGATTCTTATAGCTTGAAAGCTTCATATAAATATTGACAATTCTTTATATTAATTGCAATTTGATTCTATGAATGATGATTGAATAATAATAAAAAAAGTATGAGTTGCTAATTGAGTTTAGAATGTGCATGAAATTGAAACGTGCATTAAGTTGAAAATACTTCTAACAATATGTACGAGACGCGTTTCTTTTTCTGTTTGTAAGCATTTGTTTTTTCAGCATATCTTGAAGCACAGTCATGTATCTTGAGTCAGCAGTTTGCATTTCTACGTGATGCTCAAGATCAGTACTTTGTACAAAGAGAAAAGCTATCATGACTGCTCTTTAGTACGAGAAAAGTGAAAACAGACTCTTTTATCTACACTTTGTACATAATGTTAGTCTGAATCTTGTTGTACAAAGTAAAGTTAACAGACAGCACTCAATCAACTTTTCTTGTTGAGTCAGCTTCACAGCTCATGCAAACTGACTTTCAATCTTCTTCGTATGAGTTTCAATTCTTTCAGGACAGCATCAGAGAATTGATTTGATTGTGTTCATTGATGTATCTCATCAATGATGACTTTTCTTCGATTGAAGAAAACTCTTTCCTGTTGAGAAAGTCGTCATTTAGCTTTGTACATCGTCTTCAAAGCTTGAATGACAGAGACAAAGTCTCAGTCAAGCATTCACTCTCATCAGAAATCAGAAATCATGCTCACAGTTTAACACATGTGATGCTCAGAAGACATGACATCAAAGTTCAGTGATGATAAAGCTTGAGAAGCTTGAGCATCAGAGATGTCTTTGTACGAAGCAGCTTTCAATCTCTGAAGATCATTCAGACTTGAGTCAACTTCGTATGAAGACTGTGATGACAGCTGAGAAGAAGCAACGTTGAAGTCGAAGTTGTTCTCATATAAAGATTGTAGCATGAGCTGAGAGAAAGCAACAATGTCGCTTGAAGAAGCAGCAAAGTCATGCAGAGTAATGAAAAACTTTTCTGCAAAAAAGTTCTTCATATGATCATGCAATGACTCTAGTATCTGATGATTGCAAGAATCATGATGCTGTATACTTCATATGATGTTCTCTGAAGTCATACTGATTCAATTGACAATATCTAATACAACGCTTTGTATACGAAGCTCATTCAACTTCTTGACATTGAGCAAAGAGAGCTTTACTTCGTTCGCAAACGTCAGATAATCATCTCGTACAAAGAGAGAATTTTTTCACAAGAAATGAGCAGAAAATTCTTGATGATAAATAATTGAATTCTGCAAGATCACTATGCGAAGCTTCTTCAATAAATGCAGAAAATCTTAAGCAGTCATGTTAAATTGATCTTTCTCGACAGTATTAAGCAACGATTCATCGAGCAAAGATTTATCATTCTCGTACGAAGCATTGCTTGAGAAATCGCTGAATCACGTCAGTCAATGATCAATTCATGATCAGAGTGCTTGTACAAGAGACAATGAAGACTCAACTTTGACTCAAGACAAAAAAAATCTTCAGAAATCAATTTGAAGTCTATCATTACTTGTATGAACTTCAGAAAAAGATGAGCCAAATAACTCATGAACAAAGCATCTGTATTTCATCATTCAACATGATGTATCTGAAATTTCAATGTATCACTCAACTCATCTGCTTATGCTTTTGCATCACAATCATGAGTCTTCTTGAGACTAAAAATGTTGATGACATCAAACATTTTGTTGATTCATTCTAGTTGAACTTTGTATGATATAAATGAAGTCGATTTGCTTTCTTAAAGCAGATGAAGATCATATCATTGCTGTCATCTTTGAAAATGTAAAATCTGCTCTTGTATGATGTTTCAACAATAGAAGAGATAAAAAGCAAGCTGCAAGATGATGCACAGCAATGAATTCTTGTGTTGTATGACTGCTTTGTATTCAATTTGCTCAGTCTGATTCGTTTTTTCATTGTTCAAGATGCAAACGTGCATTGTACAAGAGATGAAATTCTCGTTCTTCAAGTTCAAAGAAAACGAATCAGTCAACTGCAGATGATGATGATTTTCTTCACGCATCAACGTCATATGACTCATCAAAAAATCAAGCGTTGTATGATGAGTGAATTTCACAGTTTAAGTCGTGACTCATTTCTGAAAAAGTTCATGAATTCAACAGCTTCGTACAACATCAATCATTTGTCGTTACTCATATTCATTCAGCAAAGTATTAACATCATGATCAAGATATCGAGCTTTTCTTCTTGCATGCTTCTTCTTCCTATGATCTTTCAAAAGAGCTTTTATCTTGATCTCTCATGAATGAGAAAATGTAACATGATCGAAAGATTGCTGATAATTGTACAAAGAAATGATAACAGAAACATAATTGTCAATTGAATTAAATTTCAATGTTTGCTGCACTTTCTTTCTTGTAACAGTCGTACAAGACTGCTTGTAATGACTTGTATGAAGTTTTTGCAATAAAACTTTCTTGTTTAAAAACATGATGAGTTTATCTTTCATCACTATTTGATCATTCACGAACTCATGTCTTGCACAGAACTTCTACTTTACTCAATGCATGTCATACAAAGATGTTGAAGAAAATCTTACTCATCATTTCTTCTGCTTTGACTTGTAGTTTCTGATCATATTGATCAAAGCATTTGTACATCTCAAGATCAACGCAGTCTGTTCATGTTGATACAATTTGACTGCAACATTCATCTCATTGAAAGTGTTCATCATTGAGAACATTATTGTCAGAGTCATTGTACACTGCAGTACTGCATGCAGAATTAATTCAGATGTGACAGACTTCATATAAATAAATTGTTGAAGAAAATCAGAAGCAGCAAGCATAAAATGAAGCAATAACTGAATAAATAACTGAAATGAGACAAGCTCTTAAATATGTTGCATATTATCGAGAGAAGAACTTTGTTAACATGTAACATGTTAAGAGCTTGACAATAACTTGAAATAACTGAAGACGTTGACATGTAATTTAACATACACACAACATCTAGATAGTATCATAGTCATAAATTGCATGCACTTAATGAAGAAAAAAAAAATTAATTGCATAGTTCTTGCATTTTTAATTTAGTTGTACTTTCACTGATGAAATCTCAATCTCTATTTGCATGACTTTTATGAATGATGTTCAAAATGCTCTCAATATCTTTCATAATGCTGCGTTTTGCAACTTATGAAATTTGATTGCGTGACTTTTTTGATTGTTTCATCAGATTTCAATGTCATAGTCGCTAATGATTGTAATGCATGCTAAATACAACTGTCTTTCTAACTTCATGTTTAATTCTCACTTACTATTCATTAGTTTAAAGAGTGAGTGTAACATTCTTGTGACAGTGTTTCTTATTAAATCACTATCTGTTTTATCTTTTCTTGATGTGCAAGACAATAAGTCAAGATCAGTTGTTACTATTCTGAGTAAGATAACATGATTACTTTGATACATGAAATATAAAGCAATTGCGTCAAGCATTTTCTATCAAAAAGAGTAATCTAGATTCTTGCAGACTAGATTTATATCATTTTCATTTGACATAAGTTGATAATAGAAGACGATTTATTGCAGATTTCAAGATAGAAATTGAGAAATCTTTACACTAAAGTTACTGTCTACGTGAAACGCTCTGAATAAAAGATTAAAGAAATATTTAAGTGATGTCAAGTGAATTTTCTAGAAGCTTGAAGCTTAAAACTCGAAAAAACTCTTTATAAAAAGAAATATAAAGAATCGCTTTATGCATTCTTTCTCATCTCGTTTCGCGAATAGTAACGCGAAACTCAGCAGATTTTTTTCTTCTTCATTAAGTGCATGCAGTTTATGACTATGACATTGTCTAAACGTTGTATATATGCTAAGTTACATGTAATCTGATCAAAGTCGCTGCTTTATATCTTTTCATTGATCAATCACATCAATAGTTTGCATATACAAGCGCTCTTGCTCAATTCTTGTCATCATACTTTCGTTTTTCTTTGTTTCTTTGCATTCTTCATGTTCTACTCTTTCATTTCTAATAGTCATTTTCTCGTTGCAATTCAAGTATTTTTCAAATACTTTAATGTTGCGATTCTTTCAATCTTTGTGATGAACAATGTCAATATAGTGTCTGTGTTTTTGAGCTGAGCTTTTTCCTTAAGCTTTATCTGCTCTGCTTTATAATGTTTGCAATTCAGCAGTAAATGCTTTGACGTTTGTCTTGCATTGCATATTTCATAGCATTTGTTCAAATTATTCTCTGATAATCGATGCAAATAGCTCTTGAAATAGTCATGTCTCATTTTCAGCTGAATAAAGATTGAAAATGTTAATCTATCAATTTTCCTCATCTTTTTTAGTAATTTATGACTTAAATTCACATTCAATATGTGCTTTTGATACTGATTTTTCTTCTTGATGCTGCTTTTTCAAACATTTAATCATTGTAATTTCGTCTTTTTGCAAATTTGCTTTTTGATGAAGCTTATGATGATTGCTTTCATGTTGTCGATAATCAATAATTCTTGAGCAGCGCTTTTGATCAATTGATCTGCTTTTTCATTCTCAATAATGCTTTTGCGATTCAATATTCACTGTATGTAAATTTGACATTAATTCTGACGTAAATTGATCAAGTTTTGTCGTATGTCATTGAATAACTTTGCATTAACGTTGCTCTTTGCATTTAGTCTTTGCAAAGTCATTTCACTATTTATGTACACTCAGATTTCGCTGTTTTTGAGTGCTTTTTCGCTGCATATTGCGATTGCATCGCTAATAGCTTGCATTTTCGCTTTTGATGTGATTATTTTGTCAGAAACGTTTGTCACTTTGCTGTATCTGATGAGTTCATGCATGAATATCACTGTCATTTTCATTTCTGTTTCAATCTCTGCTATCTTTTTTTGAATTTGCAATGTGTTAATGTACATCACTATGTTTTTCGCCTTTTTGATAATTCTTTCTAATTTTCTGTAGTGCAAATTGATCATTTCACAAGTTTTGCTTTTTGCAAATTCGGTTTGAATTCTTGCTAAATGCTCAATTTCTTGATCTCATGATTTCTTGAAGTGAGAAATTTTGATTTCTTTTATTGAATTCAATGTTTTTTGCACTTTGTTTAATATTTAATATATCTGCGTAAGTCTGTCTTTGCACTTCTTGACTTTTTAAAATAAGTTCATCTTCATCTCATTTCAGTTCAGATATTTTGATGCATTCAAATCTAAATTCAATTCAATAAAGTATTGAGATGAGTACAAAATAAATGATCTTTTTCTGATAAAGTGTTTTTTCAATAATTTAACTATTCAAATTGCATAGTTCTTGCACTTTTAATCTAATTGCATCTTCATCGACAAGATTTCAACTTTTATTTGCATAGCATTTATTGATGATGTTTGAAACACACTCAGAATTTTTTGTAATGCAGCATTTTGCAGTTTGCGAAATTTCACTAAGTAGCTTTTTTGATTATTTCATCATATTTCGACGTCATAATCGCTAATAGACGTGATGCATGTCAGATATAACTGCTTTTCTGATTTGACATTTAGTTTTCACTCGCTATTCATTAATTTAAACAACGAGTGTAACATTCTTATGACTGTTACAATTTTCGTTTGCACATGAACTTTGAAGTTGATCTTTCGATTCAGTCATTGTACACATATCTTTGATTTTATGATCATGTTATTAAGTAGAATAATCATTTGATTAAATGTTGTCTTGTGACTTTCAAAGTGTATCAGTTCAGATTTTGAGTCATTGAATTGCATTACGTTGTTCTTAACTTATGTAAAAGTAATTTTTGCTACATTTTTCAGTATTTTCACATTCTTATTAATATTTCTTCTCTCAATGTATAGCATCACGTCGTCAATATAGCTGAGTGACTGTAAATTTTCAAACTTTGCGCGAATCTTTGAAAATAGATATCGAATATAAATTAAAAATAAAATGAGCGAGATAAATGAATCTTGTGATATTTCTGTGCTTATTTTCTTTGATTTCTGACGTTCATCGTCAAATGCTAAGTCAATAACTCAATTTTGTAAGAAACATTTTACTTAATTAATTAAATTGACTGATATTTTCAATCTAATCAATATTTTGATCAGCTGTTTCAACGCAACATGATCAAAGACTTCTTTGACATCTAGAAGTAGACAGATAAGTGTGTTTTCTCGACTTTTTGTCATTTGCGCATTATGTACTAGATTTAGTACTGCGTTTATAGTTGATCTTTGTTTTCTATCTTTCATTTGATCAAAATTCAGCAACTTATCATTAATTTCAGCTGTGTAAGACAGTTGCACTGCTATTATTTTTTCTGCTACTTTGTCTAAACAATTTAGCAGCGTAATAATTCTGTATGTCTTTGAAATTGAATAATTCAACTTGTCTGATTTTTTTAGAATAATTCTCGTGTCTTTGCGTCATATTTGTGAATAATAGTCATTTTCAATCAAATCTGAATACACTAAATTGAAGATTTTCAATATAGTTTTGTACGCTTGCTGTATAATTACAAATGATATATTATTTAATTTAAGTGCTTTTCTGAATGCTGAGAAGTTAATAGCGTGCTTGATTTTCTCTTCAATAACTCTTGATCACTGTATACTTTCATTCAATAGTAATTCTTCATTGATTTGAATTTTTGAAGATGATGAGTACATTGCTTTCAGAAATGTCTCACACTTTTCATTGAATTCAATCTTCAATTCTTTTTGCAAGTTTTGTATTAAATGTAGCTTTTCAATTAGATGTGATTTAATGAACTTGTATGTCTGAAACACTTCTTTTTCTTTAACGTTGTTCAAAAAATTGATTCAGAATTGATTTTTGATCAGCTTTATTGCATCATGATATAAATTTCACATTTGCACTATCTTTGCTTATGTATCATCATTTCTGCATCTTTTTCAGATTTGCTTTTTTGACAACAGCATCTTTCACATTTCGATGAACTCATTGTTTCATCAAAGTTTTAATTTTGCGCATATTCGCTGTTTAAATACAAATAATTTCACTGTATTCTTGATGCATTCAGTTAAATAAATGACTTTTGCTTCTAAACTTGTGATTCTTTGCATCTTGACTATCATTTTGTCTTTTGTCTTTTGCAAATACTTATCAAAGTTTTTTCAATTAACTTTTTGCAGATTGTATGATGCATTCAGCAAATTTTCAATCAACTTCACTTTTTTTGTAACTATTGTAAATAGAATTACTTCATGATTGAAATCTGTGTTTGCATTTTCATTTATATGTCAATTCTTGATGTGATTACATATATTCTTTGATGCAAATGTTAAATTAAGTACTGAGCTTGACTGATCTGAATAGCTGTGATATGTGTTTACATCAAAAGTGTTAATCAGATTGCACTTATGTAAATTTACTCACTTTATTAATGCTTTCGTTTTAATAAAGTTTGAAATTTTTGCGTTTCATCAGCTATGATGTGCATTAAAGTCTTTAATGATAATAACTTTTTGCTCAGAATTTAGCATAACTTTTGCTAATTCTCGCTCAATCATGTATAATTGCTCATCATCTGCATTTTATGACTTTTCATTGTAAATATTGAACAAAAAAATTTCTCTTTGAATTTTATTGTTCGCTATTGATATTGCTTGCATATCTTCGCTATTGACTATGTTTGATCTTGATATGCATGTAAATTTCTTTGCATTTTTCGTAATAAATATCAATATTTTGATACATGTATTCTGAACATTTGATTTAATGCAGATAAACGATGAATGTGAAATTGTTATATTTTTATCTCTCATTCATGATTCTTGTAGTATAACAATGTCTGTCTTGTTTTTCGCAAATTTCATGCATGCATGCATAATTTGCATTGATCTTGCGCAATTATGTTGTAAAATTCAAATATTCAACATGTTTGCAAAGCTTTCATCATTTGCGTTGTTTTGTGACATTTCAAATGCAATACTCATTATAATTTCGTGACTAAATGATCTTTTTGTAAATTAATAAACTGAGCTGTCTGATATGTTTTGCACATTACACTATTTGCGAAGTGCACATTTTGACAGTTGCAGCATCTAAAGATCATGTGATTGCATGATTACTTGTCTTCACACGTAGATAATTGACATTTATAATTTCAGATCTGATGATTTCGTTTGCAGTACAAGCATCTTGATGATCTGTTACATTTGTTCTGTAAGTGCTTAAATGTTTGACATTTTTGACATTAATAATTTGATTAATAATCTCGATATTCAACTGTTTTATATGTTGATCTCGCAGTTAAAAGTCGTTTTTTCAGATGTCTTTGTGCTTCTGCTTCAATTCTAAATGCTAAGATTATTAAGCATGTTTGTTTCATGATCGATTTTCACTCTTCAATAATCATATAAAGTTGATTATTAGTTTTAATTTGAAATTGTACAACTCTAACTTTATTTTTAGGTTTTTCATTTCAGTTTTCATGTTGAAGATTTCGATTTTCAGACTGTGTATAACTATTTTGTGTCATTTCTCGTCTTTTTTAATGCTTTTAATCTCAAAAACATGCTTTTATATTACTCTTTGTGCTAGTAAGACATCTGCTGTGTATTTTTTCAAGATCATCAGAACAATGTTGTTTTTCTTTTGTGTTTTGACTATCATGATAACTATTAAATCGATTTTCGCCTTTTTCAATGCATTATTCATTGAATCTCGCATTTTCATTGTCTTTAAAGTTCAGTTCTCATTTTTGAGATTGACAATGAGTCTTCTTTCATGATACAATATTTCTTGTGATTTTGACGAGATTTCATTCGTCTGCATTTGCATTCACATTTGCATTTGTATTTGCATTTGCATTTGCATCTGTGACTTGAACTGCTTTTTGTGCATATGTGAGCTTCTGCGTTGATTTTTGCGAGTTTTGCATGACTTGCAACGTTTGCAAAATCTGCATCTTCTGCAAGATTTGCAAATTCTCTGTCATTTGCTTTGCATTGATTTTCTTTTTGATCTTTTCAGCATTTTGTTGAATCAATTGTAGAATGATCTTCAGTTTGTTGTTTGTTTGACTTTGAAGTCAATCAATTTGCTTCTGAATTAAGTTTTCTATGCTTTCGTTGCATGCTCTTTGAATGTAGATTAAACTATGACTTATAGTCTCTTTCTGTTCTGATATTGCTTGTCTTAGCTGATTAACTGCAAATTCAATTCTTTCACGCAGTCTCTTTATTTGCATCTTTTTAAAGATGACATTGTAGCACTTGCTAGTACTAACTTCGATGCTAACTTCTTTTTGCAAACTTTTCATTACTTTTCGCTTTTTCATTTCTTTGACTTTCACAATCGCTTGTGTTTGCTCTTTTTGCTGCGAATTTGCATTTCGCAAATTGATTGTATTCTTGTTGTTGTGCGCATTTGCATGTGAATTTAGCATCAACGCATCAAGTGAACTAAACATGTATTACATTTTTCTATATGCTGATGTGAGCGATTTTTGTTGACTGCAAAATAGATCAATAATGTCGTTTTGCAGTTGTTTGCTTGTTGATGAACTTATGCTAAGTTCATTTCATAAATCTATTTCAATCTTTAACGTTGACTTTTTAATTTTTATCATCAACTTTTTGAGTTTTGACTCTGAGTTATTGTCTCTGCTGAGTTTCATGTTACTATTCGCGAAACGAAATGAGAAAAAGTGCATAAAGCGACTCTTTATATTTCTTTTCATAGAGAATTTTTTCAAGTTTCAAGCTTTAAACTTCTAGAAAATTCACTTGATATTACTTAAATATCTTTTTAATCTCTTATTCAGAGCGTTTCACGTAGACAGTAACTTTAGTATAAAGATTTCTCAATTTCTATCTTGAAATCTGTAATAAATTCTCTTCTATTATTGATTTATTTCAAATGAAAATGATATAAATCTAGTTTGCAAGAATCTAGATTACTCTTTTTGATAGAAAATGCTTAATGCAATTACTTTATATCTCATGTATCAAAGTAGTTGCATTATCTTGCTCAGAATAGTAACAACTGATCTTGACTTATTGTCTTGTGCATCAAGAAAAGATAAAACAGATAGTGATTTGATAAGAAACGCTGTACTTCTTTGAAATAACATTGTTTTCTGTGCAATCTTCAAGCACAAAAGAGTTCAATTTCGATTTTTGCATTAGTACACAGTTTTCTGTGCTGTTCTAAAGTCGATTGATGACTTGTTCTTTTCATGTGAGTTTGCTTTTCAATTTATCAATCAAATTACTGTCTGAATTGATGATTCTTTCTTCTGCGTTAATGAACTTTCGTTTCGCCGTCGATTTTGATCTGCGTAAGCGCGAAAAATTTCGGTTTTCGATTTTCGACTTGCAACACAGTCATCTGTAAAGCTATTGAGTCGAATGAGAACTTGTTTTGATCGTACAATTATGCTTTATAACTTGTCAATCAATTTGATATATCATATGCTTTGATAAATCACTGTCGCTAATGCATGTAAAACTTTTTTGTCGCGTTCTTCATTCACTCATGTAAATGCAATTTTCGTCATCTTTTTCAGCTTTTTCACATTCTTGTCAATGCTCTTTTCTTCAATGTACAATGCAACATCATTAATGTAGCTGAGTGACTGTAGATTTTCGATTCTTACGCGAATCTTCAAGAATAAGTGTTGAATGTAAATTAGAAACAGTATGAGCGAAATAGATGATTCTTGTGATATTTCTGTGAAAATTTTCTTTGACTTCTGACGTTCTTCATCAAATGCTAAGTCAATGACTCAATTTTGTAAGAAGCATTTTACTCAGTTAATTAAATTGATCAATATCTTCTGTTTGATCAAGATCTTGATCAACTGTTTCAACATCACATGATCAAAGATATCTTTGACGTTTAGCAGTAAACATGTAAGCATGTTTTCGCGACTTTTTGTCATTTGCGCGTCGTGTACTAGATTTAATACTGCGTCTATAGCTGATCTTTGTTTTCTGCTTCTCATTTGATCAAAGTCTAGCAGCTTGTCATTCGTTTTTGCTGTGTATGACAGTTGCATCGCTATTAGCTTTTTTGCTATCTTGTTTAAGCAGTTTAGCAGTGTGATAATTCTGTATGTCTTCGAAATTGAATAATTCAATTTATTCAATTTTTTCAGAATGATTTCTGTGTCTTTACATCATATCTTTGAATGATAGTCATTTTCAATCAGATTCAAATACATCAGATTGAAAATTTTCAATACACTTTTGTATGCTTACTGCATGATTGCAAATGACATATCATTTAATTTGAATGCTTTTCTGAGTGCTGAAGAGTTAATAGCATGCTTAATCTTTCTCTCAGTAATTCTTGATCACTGTATACTTTCGTTCAATAGTAAATTCTCATTGATTTGAACTTTCAAAGATGATGAATACATTGCTTTCAAGAATGTCTTGCACTTTTCATTGAATTCAATTTTCAACTTCTTTTGTGCATTCTGTATTGAGAGTAGCTTTTCAATTAGTCATGATTTGATGAACTTGTATGTCTGAAACACTTTCTTTTCTTCAACTTTGTTCAGAAAGTTGATTCAAAATTGATTTTTGATCAACTTTATTGCATCATGATACGAATTTCACATTCGCATTATTTCTGTTCATGCATCATCAGTTCTGCATCTTTTTCAAATTCGCTTTTTTGATGACAGTGCTTTTCACATTTCAATGAGCTCATCGTTTCATCAGAGTTTCGATTTTGCACATATTTACTGTTTAAATACAAATAACTTCATTGCACTCTTGATGCATTCAATCAAGTAAATGACTTTTGTCTTTAAACTGATAGTTTTTCGCATTTTAATAATCATTTCATTCTTCGTCTTTTGTAAGTGTATGTCAAATTTCTTTCAGTTGACTTTTTGCAAGTTGTAAGATGCATTTAGTGAGTTTTCAATCAATTTTATCTTTTCTGTAACTATTATAAACAGAATTACTTCATGATCAAATTCTGTGTTTGCATCTTCATTTATATGTCAGTTCTTGATGTAGTTTTACACACTTCTTGATGCAAAAGCTAAATCAATAACTGAGCTTGATCTTTTGAAATAGCTGTGATAAGTATTTATATTCAATGTATTAATCAGATTGCAGTCATGCATTCTTACTCAGTTTATCAATGCTTTCGTTCTAATGAGATTTGCGATCTTCATGTTTCATCAACTATGATGCGTATTAAAGTCTTCTGCAATAATAACTTTTTGTTTGTCATTTAGTCTAATCTTTGCTAACTCTCGCTCAATCATGTATGATTACTTCTTCTTTGCATTTTGTGCTTTTTCGTTATATATATTGAGCAACAAAATCTCATTCAAAATTTTATCATTCACTATCATTATTGCTTGTATATTTTCGCTGTTGACTATGTCTGATCTTAATATGCAGATAAACTTTCTTGCATTTTTTGCAACAAATATTAATACTCTGACTCAAGTCTTCTGAATATTCGATTTGATGCATATAAATAATGAATGCAAGATTGTTATATTCTCATTTTTCATTCATGATTTTTGCAGAATAACAATATTCGCTCTGATTTTTGCAAACTTCATGTACATATGCATGATTTGCATTGATCTTACGCAGTTGTGCTGTAGAATTCAAATATTTAATTCGTTTGCAAAGCTTTTGTCATTTGTAATATTTTGAGAGTTTTCTGATGTGATACTTGTTATGATTCTAGCTACGCATCTTCATTGATAGCTATGTTGATGACTATTCTGAGAGCTATCGCCGATCGCTCGTCGCTAGAGCATAGACTTGTTTTGAAGTTAACTTTATTCAGAGTTAGCTTATGTTCTTCTGAGTCATATAAATAGTCGATTCTTCTCTTCTAGATACTTTTCTTTCTTAGCATTTATATACTTGTTACCTTACACTTATATAACTCACTTTATGCTGATCTCTAACATTATATAAATGCTTCTTCGTTACAAACGAAGTGAAATAATCTGCATTGATTTCTTTGAGTGCTTCTGCTAGTAGTTCTTCAACTCTCTATCGACTTTGATCTAGTGACTTGTGTTTATGCAGCAGCACTCATCTTTCTTCACTCATGCGCTAATCAGCGAGTATAAACAAACGATTGAAATCATTCAACTAGATCAAAGATCAGCGAATTAATCGTTCATTCAAATTCGCAAGAAATTCTTCAAATTTGTTGAACAATCAAATGAGATTAGTCATAGAACTGCGTGAAGTCTCTATCTTAAGAAGCAAACTCTCAGTGAGTCTGCTTCAATGACATCGTCAATGTAATGATTTTCTCATTGCTTTATCTATCAGTGAATCAATTCGTCTATCAGTTCACATGCAACTAGTGAGCTTGCTTCAATGACATTTATTCTCAATGCAATAATCTATCTTCTCATCATTCTACTCATCAGTGAATCTGATCATACATTTACATGCAACTAGTGAGTCTGCTACAATGATATCTTTCGTCAATGTGATAATTTATCTACTCACATCGCTTTATCTATCAGTAAATTGATCTGTTGACTCATTCATGTGCAACTAGTGAGTCTGCTTCAATGACACTTCTACCTTGCATAGTGAGTCTGCTACAATGACATTTCGTTAATGCAATGATTTATCTACTCACATCGCTCTATCTATCAGTGAATCAATCTGTTGACTCGTTCATATGCAACTAGTGAGTCTGCTTCAATGATACTTCTATCTTGCATAGTGAGTTTGCTACAATAGATATTTCGATTCTATATAAGACTAAGAAAATACATTCATGTGAACATGAATCATTGAAGAAGAAAAATAATGTTACGATTCTAGCTATGCATCTTCGTTAATAGCTATGTTGATGACTATTCTGAGAACTATCGTTGATCGCTCGTTGCTAAAGCATAGACTTGTTTTGAAGTCAACTCTATTCAGAGTTAGCTTATGTTCTTCTGAGTCATATAAATAGTTGACTTTTTTCTTCTAGATACTTTTCTTTCTTAGCATTTATATACTTGTTATCTTACACTCATATGACTCACTCTATGCTGATTTCTAACAATACTCATTATAATTTCTTGATCAGATGATCTCTTTGAGCATTAATGAACTGAGCTGTCTGATATGTTTCACACATTACGTTATTTGCAAAGTATGCATTTTGACAATTACAGCACTTTGATATCATGTGATTGCATGATTGCTGTTCTCTGCATGTGAGCAGCGAGCATTTATGCTTTCATATCAGATAATTTCATTCACAAAACAAGCATCTTGATAATTTATTGCACTTGTTTTGCAAATGTTCAAATGTTTAACATCTTTGATACTGACTGCTTAATTAATACTCTTGATATTTAATCATTTGATATGTTGATTTCGCTGCTAGAACTCATTTTTTCAGATGTTTTTATACTTTGACTTTGATTTTGAATGTTAATATTGTTGAAGCATGATTCTTTCTTGCTTTATTTTTATCTTTTGATAATCATATTAAGTTAATCATCAGCTTTAATTCAGAGTTGTACTTCTTTAGCTCAATTCTCAGATATTTTATTTTGATGTTCATGTTAAAGATATTGATTTTCAGACTATGTATCATTATCTTGTATCATTTTTTATTCTTCTTGATACTTTTGACTTCAAATATATGCTTTCATATATCTTTTTGCTTCAGTAAAGCTTTCGCGATGTATTTCTCTGAAATTGTTAAAGCAATATTGTTATCTCTTTGTGTTTTAGTCACTGTAGTGACTATTATGTCAGACTTTGCCTTCTTCAATGCATTGTTCACTGCATTATGCATTTTCATCGCTTGTAAGATTCAGTTCTCATTTTTTGAAGTGATTATCAATCTTCTTTCATGATATGACATTTCTTGTGACTTTGACAAGAGTTTTTTGTCAACTAGCTTTCATTCACTCGCTTTTGCATTTGCATTTGTCTTAATGTTTGCATCTGCTGATTGAGCTGTCTTTTGTGCATACGTTAACTTCAATGCAGATCTTTGCTTCATTTACTTGTTTTATGTCGTTTGTGAACTCTGCTTCATCTGTAAGATTTGCGTCTTTCTTATCATTTGCTTTAAGTTGATTTCTTTTTTCATGTTTCATGCATTTTGATGCACTATTTGCAGAATAGTCTCTAGCTTTTTGTTTATTTAACTCTGCAACGCATTCATCTGCTGTTGAATCAAATTCTCTATGTTTTCATCACATGCTTTTCTTATGTAGTTTAAGCTATGCTCAATGATTTTTTTCTGCTCTGACATCGCTGTTTCTAGCTGATTAATTGCGAATTCGACTTTTTCTTGCAATCTTTTGACTAAAGTTTTCTTGTAGCTGACATCTTAATTTTCATCATTATTATCTTTATTGCTGACTTCTTTGTGTAAGCTTTTCATCACTTTTCGCTTTTTTATTTCTTTTCATCTCACAATCACTTACGTTAATTGCATATTCTCATTTGCATTTCGTCAGTTTATCAATGCGTCAATTGTCAATGCATTCAATGAACTAAACATGATCTGTGTTCTTCTTTTCAATGATGTAGATGATTTTTGTTAATTGCAAAACAAGTTATTTATATTCTTTTATAACTGCTGTTCTGTTGACAGAGTTCAGCTACTCTCAATTGACTTTACGCATTTCATCGTTGACGTTTTGAATTCTTTTCTTAAGCTATTGCTCATGCTGATGTTCGAATTGATCTTTGCTCTTTGCAAAGATGCAATCAACGAAAGTGAAATGTGCATAAGCACATTCAATCTCAATGCTTCTTGCAAGAGTTTAATTCTTGCAAATGCAAGACGTTCTTTCATTCTTTCTTTTCACTTATATATCTCTTTAATCTTTTATTCAGAGCGTTTCACGTAGACGTTTTGCATGCGTTTTATTATATTGTCATTACTTCGCTTTTTAACTGTGTGTGAACTCAATGCATGAGTAAAGCGCTGTTACTGCTTTGTCAATGTTGATGAGATTATTTAACTCTTCTGACAAGCATTCATTTGTTCATATGCGCTGAGCTGAATTTTGCTTTCATTACATATGTTGACAATCGCTCATTTACTCGCTCATTCACTCATCACTTTACATGCTCGCTCATTTACTCGCTCATTTACTCGCTCATTTACTCGCTCATCTTCTTGCTTTATCAAATTTTCTATAGAATTTCCTATCAAACGCTTTATCAAATACTCTATCAAACTTTCTATTAAACGCTTTATCAAAAGCTTTATCAAACGTTTTATTAAATACTCTATCAAACTCTTTATTAAAAGTTCTATCAACATCAACAAATTCTTAAGTGCTAATTAGTTAATTACATGCAGCTAATCATCACATTGACATCATTAACATTATTGACAGATAATCAAATCAAAGATTCAATCAAACATCACTAAATTACGTCATTAATCTTGTACTTAGATTTAATAGCTGATAAATTGAATCATTTATCTCTGTGCATAAATAATTAGATGACTAACAGCATTATTAAACAGTTTGACAACATCTTCATTCTTTGCATTCTACATGCTCATCATTCTACTCGTTATTCTACATACTCATCATTCTACTCATCATTCTACATACTCATAATTCTACTCATCATTCTACATACTCATCATTCTACTCGTCACTTTACATACTCATCATTCTACTCATCACTTTACATACTCATCATTTTACTCATCACTTTACATACTCATCATTCTACATACTCATTATTTTACTCAACACTCTACATACTCATCATTCTACTCGTCACTTTACATACTCATCATTCTACTCATCACTTTACATACTCATCATTCTACTTGTCACTCTACATACTTATCACTTTACTTACTCATCTACTCGCTCATTTACTCGCTTATTTACTCACTTATTTACTCGCTTATTTACTCACTCATTTACTCACTCATTTACTCACTCATTTACTCACTTTATTAATCTTTCTATTAAACGCTTTATTAAACTCTCTATCAAACACTTTATTAAATGTCTTGATTGAATGCATAAAACACATTAAACAATGCTTTAAACAATGCTTTCTACATGACTTGAAAACAGTACTGTTACTTCTGTGATTAGTAATCTTCGCTCTCAGTCAAAGATTGACGCTAGAAAATTCAGAAAATTCAAAGTATTTACTTCTTCTCACTTCTTTCTTTCTTCGTAGTTTTACTTTCTAGAACAACAATAATCGTATTTCAATAATTCTAACTAGCTCAATAAAATACACTCTTCATGACTCAATATTGAGCTTTCAATCAAGCTTTCTACTGAGTTTTCAATCAAGCTTTTCAGTGATCTTTCTACTGATCTTTCAATTAAGCTTTCTACTGAGCTTTTTACTGATCTTTCTACTGATCTTTTAATCAAGCTTTCTACTGAACTTTCTACTGAACTTTCTACTGAGCTTTCAATTAAGCTTTTTATTAAACACTCTGTTAAACTTTCTACATACTTCAAATTACTTGTCAATTGATGTTATGAACATATCTGAATCAATCAGAGTTCAGATCTAATTCTAATCAATTTGATTAAAACAAGTCATGATGCTATGTCTAGTTTGAACCTAGCGCATCTCTTTGAGTCATCTTCAGCACTTCTTCTCGTTGTTCAGCACTTTCTTCATTCATTTCTTTCATCATTCTTTTAGACAAACACATCTGATCTATTACATTACATCTGTATCGAGCCTAGCACAGTCTCAAGCCATTATTTATAAAAGAGCTCGCACTCTTTCTCTTCTGTATTCTTAATGTCTTGTTATAGCTATCTCTAAAGAACAATACATACATATCAGTCTCGAGTCTCTTTGATTGAATGATCTAGGCACAGTCTCAATATTACATTAAGAATCTCGTTTATCATATGATACAGATACTCATTACTCGTTCAATATACTCGTTCAGACAGATCAAGTCTAAAGAAATTCGTTTATCTAATGATCAATGCAATTGAAAGACAGAACAACACTAGAGAATCTATAGAATCAACAGCGAGACTGATTGAATTGCTAGACGACTTACAGCTCATTAAGTACGCATCGTTCATCTCAATTAATAGAATCAGCGATAAAGAATCTTCATTGATTGCTAGAGAATCAAATCGATCAAGAGAATCAATTAACTCTCAAATCAAACAACAAAAACGACTTCATCTTCTATTGTCGAGCATCGCTCTTCGCTCGATCTCTTTCTTTTAAAAACACTCGTTCAATTCAATCTCTTCTTTCTCATGTCTCGTCTCTTCAAAGAGCGTTTCGAAGCTTCATTCTTCATTGTCGAAGATAACGACTCATTCGCTGAAATCATAACATCTTCTATGATCATGAAAGCTTTGAAGAAACGATGCAAAGAGCTGAAAGCTAGACTACAAGCTAGAGAGATTACTTTGTCATCATCAATCTACTCTGAGCGTTCTAGATCTCAGAAAATACTCGATTCTTCGTTGTTCACTGATGAAAAGAATTCTATCTGAGAGAACTGATATGAAAAAGTTCAGAACAAGCTGAAAATCAATGCCGATCTCTTTTCAAGTGAACGAGTCAAGCTGAGCTACGTACATTTCAGATTATTCGATGATGCAGCTGAGATCATTCAGTCAAGACGCGAACGTGACTGTTTCAACTCATACAAGATCGTCGATGAGTTTTTGAAAGAGCTAGCTCAGTTGTTCGATGATTCAGATAAAGAAGTCAACTTTCATAGAGACTATTACAACTTGATTCAAGAACAGAAGAAATTCAGCGAGTTTTATACTCAATTTCAACGACTATTCTTCTATCTAGACTATCAAGAAAAACAGCTGATCGTTGATCTAAAGAATAAAATAAACTCTCGACTTCGATTCGCTTGAATAACTCAATTGATTCAACTTAGTACTCTGAAAAAAATTCGTTTCTATCTCATTCGATTGAATAATGATCAACGAGCTATTCGAGAGATCAAGAATAGAGAAGCAATGATCAAAGCTTGAACAACTAAACAGATCATCTTCGCTGAAGAATCAGTCAAAGCTATTCGTAGAATCATAGAAACGAAGATGACTGATCAGTCAAAATCACGCGACGCTGTTTTGACTAGCGTCAAAGAAAATGACTTACTAATCGAAAACTGCTTTCTTTGTCATAAGTCTGATCATACTTCTAAAGAGTGCTTGAATAGATCTTTCAGAATTAACGCATTAGATGACGAGTTTGATCATTCTTCGAACTTCAATTCAGAGTCTGATTCAAAAAACTAGTCATCTCTTTCAGAGTCATCGAAGAGATAGAGATCATTTCTTTGTGCAATCTAATCGACGAAATTTCATCTATCGAAGAGAACTACTTCGAAAAGTCATTTCTAGTCGATGTCACTCTATTCTCGCAAGGCGAATTCTTCAAGCTACGATCTCTGATAGATAGTGACTCGACGATCTACATCTTGATTCATACAAAGCTAGTTGATCAAATATGTCAGAAGCTCGAAATTCAACTCATACGACTAGCTAAAGAGAAGTTAATAAGAGAATATGACGAAAAGCTGACGAAGAAGATCATTACTCATAAAATTCTACTCAATCTCACAGTCGAAAGTCATAAGAAATTGACTGTTTCAATGTTAATAGCTGATATAAATCATCATGACGTCATATTAGAAAAGCTCTGAATGAACAAAAATGAAATACTACTAGATATGCAAAACGATGTCATCGTTTTTTCGAATCAATTAGAAGCTTTCATTTTTGTTTTTTCAATGTCAGTCAGAGCTTCACACTCAAAATGATCACGATCATCAAATTCTTCTATTCGTTCAGCTTTCAAAGTGCTTCAACGACTCACTTCTACTGCTTCGAAAAAGAACTTTTCTATGTTCAGTGTGAAAGCTGCATCTTTTCATGCACTGATTAAATGATCAAAGAAGAGTCGCATCGAGATTTTCATCATGTCGATCGAAGATATTGATAGAGAAATAGTTTACAACACTCAATGTGAACTGAACGTTCTAGACGTCGCTTTCATCGATGCATCAGCTCAAAATCTAGAAGACATCAAAGTCAAGCTATCTTCGAAATATCAGAATTTTCTCGACGTGTTTGATTGAGCTCAAGTCGATATGCTATCATCTCATCGTTCATATGATCATAAGATAGAGCTCACTAACGATGTCACTTCTTCTAGATGTCGAGCTTATTGAATGTCACTCTACAAGCTTCAGAAGATCAAAGAATATCTGAACGAAAATCTGTCAAAGAGTTTTATTACTTCTAGCAAGACTTCATATTTCTCACTCGTTCTATTCGCTCTGAAGATCAATGACGATCTTCGCTTCTGCGTTGACTATCGAAAGCTCAATGTCATTATCAAAAGAAATCGCTACTCTCTATCGCTCATAGATGAGATGATTGACAAAATCGTTGACTGCAAGCATCTGACTCGACTGAATATAATTTTCGCTTTCAACAAACTTCGTATGCATCTCGATAGTGAGAACTATACGATCTTCATTATCGCTCTAGAAGCGTATAAATCAAAGATTCTATCATTTGAATTAACAAACGATTCGATCTCGTTTCAGCAATATATGAACGATGTTCTATGAAACTTTCTAAATGACTTCTGTCAAGCTTATTTAGACGACATTCTCATATACAGCAAGACTCAAAAGAAGCATAAACAACATGTCAAGATGATACTAGATTGTCTACGAAACGCTGATTTGCAGATAGATATTCGAAAGTGCAAATTCGACGTAGAAGAAACAGTCTTCTTAGCAATCATAGTATCAGAACAAGATCTTTGCATGAACTCTATCAAAGTGAAAGCTATAGTCAATTGAGCTACATCTACTAATCTAAAAGAGATACAAGACTTTGTTGACTTCGTCAATTTCTATCGACGCTTCATCAAGAACTTTTCGAAACTAGTCAAGTCATTCATTCAGCTGACTTGAAAAGACACGTCTTTTGTTTGAAACGAAGTCTGCGTCGAAGTCTTTGACAATCTAAAGAAGCAGATCAGCTCGACTTCAGTTCTACGTCATTTCGATGTCAAACATCAAGCTATTTTGAAAATCGATGCATTCAACTATGTAAAAGACGACATACTATCTCAGTATGATGACGAGAATGTGCTTCACTCGATAGTCTTCTATAGCAAGAGCATGATTTCAGCTGAATGCAATTATCACATCTATGACAAGAA
>JAABUT010000037.1_pt1 | contig 238794 bp, 230 predicted proteins | sample 5559281 | NCBI WGS metagenome assembly JAABUT01 (sample SAMN10711880, study PRJNA513359) | rock metagenome | isolation source: Antarctica rocks | place: Antarctica: Victoria Land, Ricker Hills nord | collected 2016-01-04
ACACTATAAATTGCTCTGTTTTCTCTGTTTTCTCCGGGTTCTCAGGCGTCTGCGGCTCCGGAATTGTTAGAACGCTCAGCCCAATAGTCGATTCCTGGGCTCTGATTGGTCAAAAGCCTTAGTAATAGATATATAAGCTGTCTTATTGGCTGTCAAGTAGAAACATCTGACGTCAGGATGACAGAAAACATCTGACCTGACCTGACTGTCATATGACCATCCGTTATCCCTAGGTGCTACAAATGGCTTTTCTAGGGTCTCTAACCTTGAATGTAAGCCTTTCGAGAGGCAAGCAGCCTCTTTCGACTCCATGCCCTACTCCGCTCTGCTTCCGAGCATGAGAAGCCGAACGTGGGATAGAAGATGTTGAGGCTGGTAAGCATCAACAGAGTCAACGTTCCCAATGGTCTCACAGGGTTCAACGGACACTCATCTATAGCGCCAACCCTACTGTAGGAAGTCAACCAAAGCTATTTTCATTCGAGCCCTCAAGCTTCAAGATAATTACCCATTCCGATGGTACTCCTCGGGCTTCTTCCAACTGCTCGTCAGCTATTAATCTTACTCGATCTATCTCCTAGCAACGCTTCTGAGTCTTGTACGTAAAATCTTTATTATATGCATCTTAGAGTCAGGCCTTTGACTCCGAGTTTTCAGCAACGCGTCTTAAGAAGACATAGATCACCGTTTAACTACACTTAATAACGACCAATTGACAAAGATCAAACAAGACCCAAATGCCTGCTGGGTGGTGTCGCTTCCCTACAAACAGACAGACTGCAACAAAATCGGTGTTTAAAAGAAGCTCAAGTCTAGCATTTAAGTTCAAACTCAGAATTTGGGATGTCAATCTCTGGGGGGCTTTGTTTTTTTGTTGCTACGCCCGCATCCGTATTTCGAATAAAGACACGCTGTACTCTAACCCACCTCTAAATCACAAGACGTTCGATGGATGCAAGAGGACCATATGTGATCAGAAGATGCAACACCAAAATCACAAGTTTCAGTGACTGAGATTAGCTTTTGTGCACAGAGTTAAAATCGTCTCTTAAGGAGATAACCATCGAACCCTGGTACATGTATTCGAATATGAACACCAATATTTGATACTGAGTTTTGGAAAATCAGCATTATTTCCTCTATAGTAGAGATTTGGAAAGACGGTGCTCCATGAACACACTCATCAGCCACTCTGCCGGCGTCCACGGGCAGGTCAGGGCTTTCTCTGAAGATACTATGAATGGGGTAGGCCAGTATCAAAAGTAGTAACTAAGGAATCTACTTCCAGAATGAACTAGAACGATCTTCAATATAGTCCTCAGGAGGTCATCCCAGAGCCCAACCAGTCCAACTTTTCACCAACTGTCATGTGAACCAAACGAACTTCGCTTGTTATCTTCTTAGTGCTATCATTCTCATATAATCTACCTCAAACCCAACCAGGGGGTGCAGGACGTCAATCGACAGTAGCGTTGCCGGAATGATGTCTAAATGGATATTTAGATTCATCATTTTCATGAAAACAACACAGGCATTGATTGACGCGGGATCTATTGCAAAGCTTGTGCGACAAGAAATACATGGAATTTGGTCAATTTCGATTTTCTACACTCACAATGCTGCTTTGAATAGTTGGCCTGGTGTCTGACTATCGGTTATTGTTCACTGGCTCTCTGTAACCCTGGTGACCGGGCTCCCTTCCCTAGAAACAAATTTACGAAAGGTCCATTTTCTGCGCATCAAAGACTAGTACTCTATACTTAAGAAACCATCCCTAGGAAAGTAACTAATATTGGCAGCCGCACTACGAGTACCTCTTTAGGGAATAATGCCGAGCTGCTCTTCGGTATGTTTAGAACAAAGGGAATGCGTTTTCTTACTGGTGGTCCTAATCGTAACAGAGGATGATCTACTATCAGGGAGACACCTCCAGTTTTGCGCAAGAGTACGAAGTATCAATAACATGACATAAGTCACCAATATGAGTTCTTCTTTTCCATTTAACATATCTCAGATAGCGATAATTTCGTTTTCGATATTGTTCTCTCCACTCTTGACAATCTCGGTCAAACTCAAGCTGACCTTTCGGACCCAATATACCTATTCCGCAATATCATCTTCATTGCGATAGTTTCACCCAGGCTATCCAAGAGCGGAAAGAACTCTCACGATCATGCAGAAAGAAGAGTTCAAAGAACGACGAAATGTAATGGCCAAAAGCGGCCGTTGGAAACAAAGCCGCCAACAATTCAGCAATTCCAAAAAAGATGAAATATATGCTCGCATTCTAGAACAAAGCGGACGACAGCATTCCAATGCATATAATAGACTATCTGGAAATCAGCACTCTTCGAGTCGGAACCAGAAACATCTAACTTCTGAAAGTTGATATTCCTCGATCCAATATCCTCACACCTTACCACACCTCCCAATGGCAATCGAAACCCGCTCCCGAGTCCGCGTCAAAAAGGGCCTGACCCCCTACGGCCCGAAAAAGCGCCGCTACTCCGAAGAGTCCATGGCCACAACGCCCGCAAACCCACGTCCAAAGAAGGCCAAGACACGTCGTCGAAGAACCATCAACAAAAACGCGCCTGTACAGACGACTACCCCCAAGAAGGCTGTCTCCAAGAAGACCTCCCCCAGGAAGGCCGCTCCGAAACAGTACACCACTCCCAAATTGACCAAGAAACCCTCCATCAGGAAGCCCGCTCTCAATACCACCACAAAAACACCCACCAAGAAACTCACCCTCAGAAAATCCACCAAACCCCTTGACAAATCCTACCTCCCCACCCCCACCACCGCCTCCACCGCCTCCCCCTACGCCCCCACCCGGCCCCCCAGCCCCCCCACCGCCCTCTCCATCTACGCCGAAACCCCCTCCGAAGAAACCGACTCCAGCTCCGACTGGGACGGCGACCGCATCCGCCACCTAGCCGCCTCGATGAAGAAGAAAGCCGCGGTGCGGATCCCGGTCCCTGTGCCCGTGCAGGATATGAGCATCGAAGAGGTGGTGGAGAAGGCGCGGGTGATTCGTGGGAGGTTGGGGCTGGGCTGGGGGGATGGGGGAAGGGTTACGGGGGTGGTGGAGGTGGCGGGGGAGTGGTTGGAGGATGGGGAGAGGTGTAGCGCGATTTTGGAGAGGGCCAGGGCGATCAACAGGCGAGGACTTGTTGGGTAGTGCCAATGAGGGTGGTCGTATCAATCTCCTTTGATCTTTTTATATTCTCTTAATACCGACCTTTTTATTTTATTTCTACACAACTGATTTACCGTGCAAAAGTACTGTTATCAGAATCAACGTTCCTCTCCATATCTCCCTTTCCATCTCGTGGCCCCCCTGATCCGAAACTTGACTTCTCTGCCCACGCAGTGCCCACGCAGTGCGGTGCCGCGCTTTGGGGCTTTCGGTACCGTGATCTCGGTAGCTTGGTTCAGAGGCTTCGGGGGTGGTTTTTTTTTGGGGTTGATGGAAGTGGGAAGTGGAAGGGGGAGCAGATGACATAACTCACCGTCAACTTTTGCTTCGGTTCTCGGACGTGTACTATTCTAACCCCAACTGAGGCAAGTCAACTTACGGAAGCTTTCCACGAGCGCCGCATTGGAAATCTGTTTTTGGAAAAAGAAACGTGACAGATGGGCAATAAGCTTGATGACTCCAGCAGAGTGCCATGGAAAGAATGGGTGGTGGGGGATGTAACAGCTGATGCACCCCTACGTTTCCGGCGAAGGCGCAGTGTTGCTTTTACATACCATACTACTACTACATTAAACAACCATACTTCTACATTACCTCCAAGGTCCCGGTTTCCTCGGCTTCGTCTGTGTGCTGGAGTGCCCAGGCGGCTGGGTTTGGGAGTGCCCGGCTTGGATGCCGGCTTTGCGCGTGTTGGGGGTGTGGCGGATGGTTCGGTGGGTTTTGTTATAGCTGCTCTTCGCGAGATATCCTTGCCTTCCGGTTGCGCTGGTGGGGACGATGGTCCATTTAGCCACCGAGAATGCCCCGTCAGCAAGGCATCGTCCTCGTCAACGCTGTCTATGCCGTAGCCCTTCCCAACCCTTCTTTGTACCTCGCCAAAGCCCTATCTCTACAATCCTTATGCACCACAATCGGTTTCGGATACCCCGCCTTCTCCATCAATTTCGCCGCTCCCCGCCCATACGGATCGTGTATCGCCTTCCCCTCCACCGCCTTCAGCTCCGGCACCCACTTCTTGATATACTCCCCCTGCGGATCATACTTTTCGCTCTGCAACAGCGGATTGAAAATCCTAAAGTACGGCTGGGGATCCACTCCCGTGCTGGCGCTGAACCCCCAACCACCGTTGTTGCTCGCGAAATCGCCGTCGATGAGGTGTTCCATGAAGTAACGCTCACCCATACGCCAGTCGAGCAGAAGGTCTTTGGCGAGGAAAGAGGCGACGGTCATACGGGCGCGGTTGTGCATGTAGCCGGTGTGGTTGAGCTGGCGCATGGCGGCGTCGACGAAAGGGTAGCCTGTCTTACCTTGGGCCCAGGCATTGAACATTTCCTCTGAATACTCCCATTCGATGTTGGTATATTCGGGTTTGAAGGGTTTGTTCATACTTGAAAGCTATTAGCGGGGAGTACTTGATGTGGGGAAGCCGACGGGCAAAGAGGTATGTCACCATATGAAAGGCCAATGGGCCAGAACGTGCTTGTAGAAATCTCGCCAGGCGACTTCTGATATCCAGCATACTATACCTAGGTTGCCGCCATCGAGCTTTTTCGTAGTATTGGAATCTCTCGCGCGCGCTATGGCTGTCCTAGCTGCTAGTGTACCTGCGGCGAAATGTACGCTAAGTACGGCAGTGCTGTTGGCGGCCGGATAGTTCCTGTTGTCCTTGTAGTTGCCGGCTTTTGTCTTCAAGAATTTGTCCAATCGCTCGTGTGCCTCGTGTTCGCCCGGTGGCCACATACTTTGGAACCTTTTCTTCTCCTCATCAGTGAGACGCTTGTTTTCTGGTGCCTCTGGTGTCTGGGAGATGAAAAGGTCTTTGAGCTTGTTTCGTGCACCCTCAGGATTCTTGCCAGGAGGATGAAACAAGTCAAGTTGCTTTGGATGGGAATGCAGATATGCGACCCAGGCGCGGAACCAAGGGCTGTAGACAGCATACTGGTTCCCAGTCTGGCTTTGAAGCTCTCCAGGAGCTACAACACACGTATCAGGCACAAGGGTGAACGCAATTCCTTTCTCCACCCCCATCCTAATCATCTTAGCTTCTCGCCTCAGTTCGTCGACCTCGTATTCGATGTTTGCAAATAGATGGCTTGCGCCCCATTTCTCGCACAGCTCCAAAATTCTACCCGGTATGGTCTTTCGTTTCTCGATAGTCTCAACGTACAACGGAATATCTAGCTTCGCAAGATCTTCCTTCAAAACTTCCAGCGTCCTAAGAACAAAATCCACTCGAACAGAGCTCGTCATATGGGCCTTGTAGTCTTGAGGAGAAAGGATGTGGAGGCAGATCAAAGGGACACCCTTGCTCTTCGCCTTCTCTGAGGCTAAATGTAGCGATTTATTATCGTGGGTTCGAAGATCCGTCTTGAACCAATGTACGACCGCATCCTTCACTTTGATATTCTTGCGGTCACTTTCCGTCTCTTTTTGTGCCTTGCCAAGCGTGTCAATCGGGCGTTCGAGCTCGTTGTTCTTGTACTGGAGACATCGCGCGTTTGTCATTTCGGGTGGGTAAAATTCACGGTCGACAATATTATATTTCTCCTCATTCGGCGTGTCTGTAAAGCCCGGTACGTTCTTCTTTACTTTCTTGGATGGAGCGTCGGCCGCTTCGTTTGCCTTCCGTTTGACTCCGTTCGTAAACATCCTATGTTGGAGCCGTATGATTCGGGGCTTCGCTCGCGTCAATTGCAGGGCTCGCAGCTGTGTAAAAGGAATTCGGGAATGCGGATTAGGATGTGCGGCTCTCAGGATGGTGGATATTGCGAGCATGCAGTTGCGTGAAAAGTTGAGCAGTATATTTCAAGTAGAGTGGCACGAGTAGTAGTAAGAAAGCGAAAGGCGAATCAGCGAATCGCAGATCGCGACAGGTAGCGCGCAGTAATGACGTACTCTATTGGCTTTCTATTTGAGATAAGCGATTCATCCCTGCAATTGCCGGGAACGGACCAAACCAAAAGCGAAGATTACTCGTCCTGTCCCTGAAAGCTCAAAGACAAAGGGTGGAAGCTTTGATACCAAACCTTTCAAACATGACTCCTCAATGGGTTGCGTTTTAACGGTGTTGTACTCGAGAAGCGTTGGTTTGGTCAGCGAGCCCGCATTTGAATCGATCACTTCAACAGCCTGGGATAGGAGATCAACTTGCCTCTCGAGAGGTGCACCATGTCTCAAGCTTAATTACCTAGACGAATATCCATACTAAAGATGTTGGCAATCATGTGTGATCCTGCTTGGCAAACGCAAAATTCCCAATCAGTAGTGAGGTCTTGCAAAAATGAGCATGAATCTTTCTGCGTGAGCAGCGTGTAAGGGAAAAATCTGAAAGTTCAAAGAGGCGAAAATAAGTTGCAAGTCAGTGGACATGCATTGTTCGAAAAAATCCAATTAGAGACGAACCCGGAGTAAAGCTTGCATCCATAATTCTTACTTCTACCTTGTAGGAAGAATTGTACATGTGAAAATAGAAGCATCAGCGTAATGTTCCGTGTTCGCACCAAGATTTGAAAATTTAGAGACCTAGGAAATAATGAACGCCGTGAGAACGACCTGAATGTGCACACAAGCACTCGTATTGCCAAAGACTTAGAAGAGCATGGTGGCTTGAACCTACTCACTGCACGTCTGAAGCAATGAGGATTAAGAAGGGTTATGGTTGGATTAAAGTCGGTGGAGAACAGGCAAATTCGGATGCTCATCGTCTCTAGATGAAATAAATGGAGATACTGACTGCAATGGAAAAGGGAACATTCATCAGTGTTTTCATTGATAAACCAAGAGATCAGCGAGTCTAAGGAAATTGTATAGGATCGTCCTAAATAAGGAACGGGCCTAGATAGTGGTATCGCTTCATCCACAGAAACTACAATGTCCCGCCCGTATCTGTGATAAGCCTAGTAAACTCGAAAGTCCTATCTCTTCAGCAGGCGAGTCTGATAATAGGAATACTTCATCTCCGGTCACTGGCAAACGCTCTCTGTTCCCCCCCTCATTCATGAGAAAGGATGAGGAAGCCTTGACAAGCTCGCACTGAGCTGCTCGTGCAAGGGAGACAGATGGACCGGGGTTTTTGGGGAGAATTGGTGGGGCGAAGGGGATAAAGTTGGTTTGGGATGACAGTATATCAAGGCGAAGAAATGATCGTAGAGCTCGAGGTGCTGTTGATCAGATGTTGTTTGTGAAGCGCCTAGGTGGCTCTGCTTAAACCTTTCAATCTGTAACCATCCTAGCAATCCTATAATCAATTAGCCTCCGACCTCCCCAACCCACACACTCAATCCAAAATTTCTCAACTCACCCCCCTACCTCCTTATCAGGACGACCTAACCTAGCGCTGCCGGCTCCCACTCCACACACTCTTCAACAGCCCGTCCCTCTGCGCCAGCCTATTCAAACTGTCGTCGCCCTCTCCCATCGCGCGCACAAACCCGCACAGCGCATACACCTGGTTCTCCCCCGTGTACCGACCGTTCTCATCGACTTTTCCGACCGAGATCTGCACCGACGCGTGGTCTTTGGCCTATACAAACGCATCAGCTGGGAAATTTGAGTGAGAGTCTAGAAGTTAAACCTTGATGATGCGGTTTGTAGCGCTACACTTCCGAGGAACGTAGCTGTGAGGTTTGAGTGTTAGATGAAGTCTGGGATGCTGATGGGGAAGAATTGTGCTGATGGGGAGGGGCTTACAGATCAACGAGCTCGCCTTTGTCGTTTTCCATTGTGAGGGAAGTGGGATTAGATAGTTCGGAAAGCGTCTATGTCTTGTGATGCAGAGGCTAGTTTGTTTGGACGACTGAGGCTTGGTGATAGAGTATTCTCGCTTAATCTGGAGGTAAACTACGTGGGTCATGTGATCGGCCAGCAAACCCTTACCTTATTTTTCGTATCTTCCTTTGTTACTCGTATATCAACCTGGCTCTGAAAAGGTTATTTATGGCTATGATTCAAAAACTTGTACAGGGATATCTATCTATTTAAAAAGCTTATGCGCCGAGTATCCGCTAGTATCACCAATCTGTTGTACATCTCTTCCAAAAAGAGACAAAGAGTCCAATGTTACACCTGCTCCTACCCCTCAGGGTGCCGACGCACTGGCCCGATCCAATATAGCCTCCCTTGTGTCAGCACGAAGCTGTCCTTCTTCTTCCGGAACTATGAGCCTCACTTTCTTCCCTCCACTACCAGTCCGAGGTCCTAGGCCTCCGTGAGACGATGCCTTCCTACCCCCTAATCCTCTCGGACTATCCTGCCTGTGCAATGTTCCTCTAACTTTACCATTCCGCCCAGCACTATCATCCGCCACCAAGCCTCGTGTCTCCTCGACGGCTCGGCTCTCCCCAACAACCCACTCATCACCTTTCACTATTCCTGCCTTTTTGCTCTCTCCCATCGTTTTGAGAACTTCTTGCCGCCTCATTCCCATGACACAGTCGTGGAGGCATCCACCTGTAGCACAGCCTCCTTCGCTTACAAAGGCATCCCCCCACCAGACACGTAGACAGCCTACATGTCCACCATGTCCGCACTCTTGACACCAAGCCCAAAGTGAGCTTGCCCCTCGCGGTTCCTTGATCTCAGTGTTCACAGCCCCATCGACAGAGATCGGACCTTCGCCGTTACAAACGGGGCAAGGGGCCCAGTATTTATTGCAACGTTCGCAATACCTTGGTCTATCGCCCTTGCTGGGCTTTTGGCAGACTGTACACCAGGGTCCACCAGGCGTGATTCCATAGGCTCCGTGGTCTGAGACATCTGGGTAAACAGGATAGGCAAGTTTGCGGATGTGGGCCGCTTGACAATGAAAAGAGAGCGAGCTTAGTTGATCGTGGTACGTAAGAAGCACGGAAAGCACGAGAGCAGGCGGTATTGGATGAGTGTTAGGAGGCGTAAGTGTAAGGAGGAGTTGGGTGGGCAGCTGGACCGAGGAAAGGTCAGTAGTATAATAGGTGACTAAGGGCCCAAGCATAGCACTGAAGGTCCATGGGGGGGGGTCTAGCGAATCGTATAGCGGAGGGGAAGGGCCCGAGGGTACACCAATTATTGTCGACTCTATATCATGATTACTGGTAGCAGCTTTGGGAATGTCCATATCCTGGGTATGAATGATTGGCAACTTCGGGTGGGATGGGCGGAGAACGGGTGGGCTTGTAACGGTGGAAGAGGGGAAGGTCTCTGAGTCCGTGTATAATAGAGGGTCGGAATCGTTGCGTAGTAAGGACGAACTTGGCCTGGCCGGGTAAACATCGCCGGTTGCGCTAGATTCTGAGTCCAACTCCAAGTCCGAAGGATCATGGTTTTGTCCCTTCATATCAGAATGGAACACAGGTACCGGATTGGATCTTTCGGGCTCCCCGGTACTTTCAAAAGAGTTGGTCGCGTCGAAAGAACCTGGTAGTGAATCTGCTTGGAGTGAACTACTTTCCGACGCCGAAAACATCTGAGCATTCTGGAAACTTTCATTTGAGTCATGCCGGTCAAGTCTGGGTGCAAGAAGACCTGTTACTGATCGCGTTGGTTGATCAAGTCGAACTAAGTTCCGGGGCTGTGCCCTATAATTCTCAATGGCAGCTCGGCGTTCCGCCATGGTCAATTCGATGTCTGAAAAGCCTACAAGCGCTGACGAAGGGTATGTACTGCCCTGGGGATATTGGGTGTCCTGTGGGAGACTTATAGGATCAACGGTGTTACTGCCCTTACGATTTACTCCTTCGCCAACGGACTTCGTTGTTATCAGCTTGAACAGTTCGGAGCTAGTACTTGCTTGCGAAGCCTGCGAACGCTTTTCCCATGCTGGAGCAGGCAAACAAAGAGAATCTTCTTCATCTAAAGAGAGTGCGTTTCTTGAGTTTTCTGCTTGTACCGAAGGTTCGAGCATGGGTCTGGCGATTGGTGTGGTCATGTTGGACCCATCTTCTAGGATTAATGGTACTGTGACTTTGCTCGGTAGAGCTTCGTACACTTGCTCATGGCCGTTTGTTTCGGAAACTGGCTTAGTAGTCTCTCTACTTGTCGGCGGTTGACGAACGGCGTCATCATGATCTGAACTGATCTTCTTGTGTCGAAAGTTTATACGAGCCTTGTTTCTGCATTCCTTCTCAACTACTAAACTTAGTACTCTCCAGGTCTGCGCTTCGCGATACTGGCCAACATGGGTTGCGAGCATTGCGTTCCTTTTAAATCTGTCGCTCCAACTCTGATGCAAACCACAAGCGCAACGCATCACCGTTGTCGTCAATGGTAGCCTGTAATGGTGAGCAAGGAATCTGAATGCATGGACATCGAATAATCCGGTTATATGTCCATACGCCGCAACTTGAGCTAGGTGATAGATTGATCGTTGCTGCAGGGCTTCGTCCAGCCTAACAACCGGTCCACCAGTGCTGCCAGACGGAGGTGTACTTGCTAATGATTTAGATGATCTAGTACTCGGCGGTCTAAAATGACGGCTCTTGACTGATGAACTTAAGAGACTTGGTTCCTCGAGACTGCCCTCTGTTGCGCTCTGACTGCCACTGAGCTTTTCTCCACTGATGATGAAATTATTGTTTCTTTGCAAGAAGGCTTCCGATAGGTGATCCAGCGACCTCCGCCTACGTTCTCGCCTCTCGGAGAAAAAGCTGATTTGACCATTTGGAGATGCGGCAACTACATTAAGGCTTCTCCTATCAGATACCTTTGGCGCAAAATTCATGTCAGTTTGCGTAAACATGCCTGCAATGCCCACAGTCCATAGCAGACTCTCGGAGTGCCATAGCATCGCTGTTGGCGCTGTTTCATAGCGATCAACCTCACGAAACGGCATGAAAGGTCGGCGAAGGTCCCAAACATGAATTCGTGGGTCTTGATGGTCATAGGAAGTCGCAAGCTGAGTACATTGCCAGCTCCCTGCATTTCGTCCCTCGGAAGCCCAGCAAGCAGGACGCCAGCGTACATTGAGAATACCCCTTGGAGCTCGAAGTTGCAAGGACGACTTCATTCTGCGATCCGTTGAGGAAAAGTCCCAAACCTTGACGTTTTTATCAGCTCCTCCGCTGACCAAGTGTTTACCGTCGGGATGCCAATCAATAGAATGGCATGTCTTCTCGTGGGCATTGATCTTGAGTATCGGAGCGTTGTCTCTCCGGAAATCCCAACGTTGAATTACTCCATTATCAGTAGCAGCTGCGAATTCAACGCCATTCGTAGGCGACCATCTCAAATCACGGACTCCCTCGTTGTTCCCAGGATATTTGAAACGACTTCGACATGTCATTACACTTCTATCACCTGCTAAATCACGCAGATCCCAAAGCCGAATTGTAGCATCCTGACTCCCAGATAGCAATAAGGCGCCTTGGTGAGGGTTGAAAGCAACCCTATGTACCTGACGATTGTGCTCGTGCAATCGAGCCAGTTCCACCCCTGGCCGATTTATATCGTAGACAACGATCTGACCATTTGCAGCAGCAGTAGCAATAGTGCTATCAAACCTCCCGTGAGACCATTTAACGTCATTTGCAGCCAGCTGATCTTTGTGTCTCGCTGATATGGCCCCTTGAGAAGTATTGTGGGTTGAAGCGTATGCGATAATCGCAGAGCGTAGGTTGAAATCCTCTGCGCATGCAGACCCCGAGACTTGAACAGTTTTCAATATATCGCGTCCTGCAAGGATAGCATGTGTCTTGTGTGCGCAAATGTCCAGAGCAGCTATCGGAATGCCGGTTTTGTGGGCTGTACTTTTCGACGACAAGGGACTACAATAGCGATCAGTCAAATGCCTTATAGAACAACGTTGCCGAAACTGCGTCTGACCTTGAGCTCCTCGGTAACCCCACTCTCGGAAGGGATGACCTGCGATCTGTTGGTCTATTGCCATCGGCACTGGTTGGTCGAGAGCCGTAGATGAAGGGCTGAGCAAATCGTACGATGGCGTTGGCCGCTCGGTTGCCATAGCGTGGAGGTGGAAGAGGCGGGGCTGGAGGTGGAGGAGGAACTGGAGCTTCGCGGTCGGGACTACCGGACATTGCGGGTCAGGGCGGGGCAAGGGCAAGCTCGAGAGGAGAGTATCCCTCCGCTCGTCGCGAGCCCCTCCTCCATCGACGAGGCTCGAGTCGACGCCAGTGGTGATGGGGGACGGGCGAAGTCAAAAGACGGAGTATTCCGTACGTCTAAGGTTGATTCGAGAATGACATGCCCCTTTATTGTGGGCCACGATCGGTTGCAGTAGCGTATTCCCTCAATTTCTCAACGTGTACAAGTCCAAGGTACGCAGCGAATGTGGTGTTAAGACCATTGGCTGTATCAGCAGGTGTTGGCTAGGTGGGTCTTTAACTAGAGGTTAGGGACGTTAGGGAGAGATGTTCCGGGGATTCATGACTGCGTTAGCGGCAAACTCAACCCTTTAGGCCTCTACCCTAGGGAAGGACAAATAAACAGAATCAAGAAGCAAAAGTACTAACTATTTACCTTTAAGGCATCTAGGTCCCGTCAATGTAGATTTAGGTAAGCTCTCCATCCCACCTGCACTTACAGTTATACCGTGGACTCGAGCTACCGGTGGATTCCAAGAACTCAAGACGCTCACGCGACTCCCTCGCTCTCTCGCCACTTCTTCACACCCCTCATCTATCATGTATAGTTCGTGACGCATGTGTTATTGCCTCTACATAATTTATTATGAGAGCAGCTTAAGATCTTCAGAATACTGTGACCGGCGTTTGGGATGCTATCTGATCAATCGTTATCGATAATGACTTCCTCCACAATTACTCGGGTTCTTCACCCATGGGTCTCGGACAAGACTGCCCGAAACATTCTTGTATACACTCACTACTGTTCTCCTATCATTCTCTTAGCCTTCTTCCTCATCGCCATCACCGCTTACAGCATTGCTACTGCCTCCAGCGACGCTGTCCTCCACCCCTCAACAGAGCACACGGGACCGGGTGGGAAACCTCTGCCACAGAAAGTCACGCCGTCCGCAAAGGAGAAGCAGGAGAAGAACGCTTTGTGCTTCAGTCGTGGGAGGAGACTCCTGTTTGAATGGCTGTCGGTGGGCACCATTCTAACGTTTGTTGGCAATGCTGTGGTCGTTATCCTACATGCTATCTTCGACAGAAAGGACAACTGGTGGTGCGGTGAATCTGTAGCAGTATGTCTGTACCTAGACAATACCTTTGAGCAGAATTCACTGACGTAATTTCTGGAGATTTACGTGGTGGCCTGCTTCTTCGTCTATACCCTCTTCCTCATATCCATCCTCGACACAAAACGTTCTCCTACGGTGGCTCACCTTGTGACATGGATAATAGCTCTCGTATTAGAACTGGTCCTGTTCGGAGCTTCTCTTGCGATTTACACCTCGCGGCACCGTGAGCCCAAAGCAGGGCATCCCGACGGGGGTCAAATGAGAAAAGGAGTTACTACTTGGGAAGGAATCGAAATAATCATCGGCGTTCTGCGTATACTATTACTAGTCTCTCTGGTTACTTTCTACGCCCTATTTGTAACGCTCCGGCAGGCGAATAAGGCGAAGCGCGACCAAGTGGAGAATGGAGGCCCACGAGAGTCGACAAATTTGCTTAACGGCCATGCAATAGGAAATGGCTCACTCAACGGCCATTCATATGGTGCTACAAGTCCTCCGGTGCAGGCAAAGGAAGAGACATCTGGCTGGTCCCGACCAACCACAATCCCTTCTAAGAGCTGGTGGGAATATATACGTGGATATTCGCTCTTCTTCCCATATCTTTGGCCTGCTAAATCACTCAGACTGCAGATCACTGTTGTAGCATGCTTTACACTTGTCATGCTGGCCCGAGTGGTCAATGTCATGGTCCCAATCCAGGCCGGAGCGATCACAGACACCCTGTCTGGAGAACATGGAGCTTATTCAGGGGTGCCATGGGGCCAGATACTCTTGTACATCCTCTATCGACTACTTCAAGGCAACAACGGTCTTCTGGGCGCGCTACGAGGAACACTCTGGGTACCCATTAGCCAGTACTCTTACCAGGAGCTCTCAACGGCCTCGTTTGAGCATGTACATGGTCTAAGCCTAGATTTCCACTTGGGTAAGAAAACTGGGGAGGTGCTCTCGGCCTTGAGCAAGGGTAATTCGATCAACACATTTCTGGAACAGATTACCTTCCAAGTGTTTCCTATGCTCATTGACCTTGCTGTCGCCATCGGCTATTTTCTCATTGCCTTCGACGCCTACTACGCGCTTGTCGTTACTATTGTAACATTCGCATATCTGTACCTTACCATTCGCTTGGCCCAATGGCGAGCGGAGATACGCCGAGAAATGGTCAACTCTAGCCGCCAGGAAGACGCTGTCAAGAACGACTCTATGGTTTCTTACGAGACCGTGAAATACTTCAATGCAGAGCAATACGAATTTAATCGATACCGCGGCGCTGTGCAAGATTATCAGAGAGCCGAATACAAAGTCTTAATATCTTTGAACATAATGAATGTTTCACAGAACCTTGTTTTCATGCTAGGACTGTTGACCACCTGCTTTATTGCTGCGTATCAGGTTACAACTGGCCAGCGTCAAGTTGGACAATTCGTCGCGCTCTTAACTTACATGGCTCAGCTTCAGGGTCCATTGAATTTCTTCGGCACGTTCTATCGGTCTATTCAGTCTGCCATGATCAACTCGGAGCGCATGCTCGAGCTCTTCAAGGAGAAACCCACCGTTGTTGATGAACCAGACGCGGAAATTCTCTCGTCTTGTGAGGGAAGAATTAATTTTAACGACGTCGAGTTTTCCTATGACCCAAGGAAGCCGGCTCTAAACGGTTTGACCTTCCACTGTGCTCCTGGAACCACGACAGCCCTTGTTGGAGAATCCGGTGGTGGCAAATCCACCGTTTTTCGCTTGCTCTTCCGCTTTTACAATATCAACAACGGGAGCATTCAGATTGACGGTAGGGATGTGAAAGGCCTCACAATAGACTCTTTGCGTCGACACATTGGTGTCGTGCCACAAGACACTGTCTTGTTTAATGAGACACTAATGTACAATCTCAAGTACGCCAACCCCTCTGCCACGGATGAAGACGTCTACAATGCTTGTCGAGCGGCTAGTATTCACGAAAAGATTGTAAACTTCCCCGACGGCTACCAATCCCGTGTTGGGGAACGTGGACTTAAACTATCTGGAGGAGAGAAGCAGCGTGTAGCCATCGCTCGTACCATACTCAAGGATCCGCGTATTATCCTCCTCGACGAAGCTACCGCGGCCCTAGACAGCGAGACCGAACAACACATTCAAACCGCCCTGGACAAGCTTTCTCAAGGTCGTACTACTCTCGTTATAGCACACCGCCTATCTACGATTACTACCGCGGATCAAATCTTAGTGCTGCACTCCGGCAAAGTTGCCGAAAGAGGGACACACGACCAGCTCTTATCTCTCAAAGGACGCTATGCAAGCATGTGGCGCAAGCAGATTCGGGCGCAGAAAGCCGCAGAGCAAGCTAAAGTCCTTTCGGATCGGGCAGAGCAGCTACGAAACGAAGCACAAGGCGGTGAGAGCCCTAGCCAAAGTGAGGACGAGAGGAAGGGCGGTAAAAAGCGGAGAGCATCCAAAGGCTCGTTCAGCGGTGGAAGGCCAAAGGTTGACAGTGGCTCCGGCATGCCTCACGGTCACCCATGAAACTCTGGAATTTTCAGGGAAAACATGATGGACGGACGGAAACCTGACGAGGCGAGATGCAAACATGGAATACGCACAAATGTCCCACAACAAGCACGGGAACGATTTACGAAGTGACGAGCACATATATTAATACATTTCTCTAGCGCGCAAGCTCTGGATATCGATAACCCCGGTGGCACTAATTCTTTCTTCTTGTTGGTGAGCTTGGGATAAGGACAAAAAGTCTGCGATAGCAAGAGGAAGCCTGTTACTGGCCTTTACAAAAATATGCGGAAAAGTCCGGAGTGAGGGGTTAAGTTCTTGTTAATATGATAGCTGAAGACGCACATAAGAATAGAAAGTTCGGGCTCACATGACCTGTTACTGTTGGTTTCGTCCACCAGGAGCTCATGATAGGGCTCGAAGACAAGGTCTCTTCATCACTTTTCCATTCCATCGCTCGTCCATTCGCAGTCTGGTCGAGATACATTGGTTCAGTCCTCCATTCTCCTATCCATTGCACGACCCTCCTTCCAACAGCCCATCCTAGACTCTTCAAAGCCCGCCACGCACTCCCCCTATATAGCCCTTCCGCACACTGTTTTCCGTCATATTCTCGCCGCACATTCAGACTTTCTGCCTCTAAAACTCCTTACAAACCCTCCCAGAAGTTCAAACTTCCTCGTCATTTATCAAAGCCAAAGCACTTCCACTGATATTCTATTGTTGTCACGCACCCATCCTTCCGACCTCCTTGGCCGAGCGGCTTCCACCGTTGTCTTGAGACGTTCAATCTTCGTTACATGTATACCTTTCCCTACCCCCGTTCGGCGACCAATACCTCTTCTTGCACACCCAGCTCCTCTGCTTATGCAATTCTTCATACCCTCGCTCACTACACCGCAGATTACCATCCTGGACTCCGACCTTCTTGTTGTGCTTGCAGAAAAGGTGGATATAGTGTTTAGATATCATTATCAAAGTTTACCCCCAGATTCTGCTGGTAATGGATTATTCGATTTGAAGAGCCATGGTGATGATGGAATAGTGCTTTTTCTTCTCCTCTGCTTCGTGTGCTTTCGCTCCCCTGCTTTGTACGTACTTAGTCACGACACTACTTAGTCTTCAGAAACTATATAATCTCGTGCTCTTAAGAATAGGAAGGCGCAAAAAAAAATCATGATTTGGTGCAGGGAAAAGTGGATATGTGGATCAAAGACTTGCTGGAGTATTTGCATACTTTGCTGTTCTCTTACTTCTAGGCTACTTTGAGTGGGTCGTGCGTTTGTTGCTGGTTACTGAGGAGGCGGAATATTGTACTCGTACATGGAAAATATATATTAAAGTTATTTGGCAGATCACTCCAGAGAATAAATAACTTACCCTTGTAGTACATCTCCCTCTTCCATTTGCCCTCGCCATTTCCAAGCTGTCAGAGCAAAGGCGATATGTTGAAAACCCCCAGTTGCTGTCCCTCGGCCAGGGGAGGTTTTATATCTGGGCAATGATGTATGTGCAGTTTGCGTTAAGGTGATGGAGGTGTTGAAGTTTAGTAATTAAACTCGATCGTAGCCTAGAGTTAGCAAAGGGTGATTTTTAAGGGTTTAGAGGAGGTTGGTTGGTGCTTGAGGGAAGTTGTATGGTTTTGTGGATTAGTCGTTGATACAGTATCAGGTGCTCCTGTCGGATACTGTAGGATTACGCTTTAGTTGGTCTTAGGAAATGTGAGCATGAGTGGAGTTATCGAGGAGAAAGTTACACAAAGAGATCCTGCTCCAAACGAAGGATTAAATCAGAGTATATATGCTAAAAATGCTATGCCAATGCATCTATCATTACAGCTGTCTATATGCCACGGCTAGTATGCACCCCTATACCCAGCGAATATGTCTACTCGCCGGTCTCAGCCCAATTGGCCGACAATGATATCCGTAATGCATCACTTTTCCCAATTGCCAACGCCGTTTTTTCTCGTGTAATGCACAACGGAATTCTCCCTCAAGCCAAGGACGTCCCTTTCATCATAGTGAGCGGAACAAAATCTGCTTAGAGCAGTCGATCATGTGATCGGACTTCGAAGCGATCCAGTGAAAGCAGTCGTGCGTATATCAGCTCCGCACAACCGCATACTTGAGCATACCCATCGTCCCTCCTAGCAGTATCGCCATCGGCGGGTTTAGCTTGAACCACGCGCACCCCACAAACGCCGTAGCGGTGATAGCTACGAGCCACGGGTCCGTCCCGAGCGGACTTCCCCCTTGCACCGCCGCAGTCAAATACCCCATCTCCCACAGCTTGTACACGGCAGTATATACAAGGCCAACCGCCGCAGCGTTGACCCCACGTAATATTGACAAGAACCAGGTCCTGGATTTGAGGATGGTCCACAGGCCCATGAAACCTAGCACGATAATGATCCCTGGGGTGAAGATACCCACAAATGCAATCAACGCTCCGGCCATGGAAGGAAGGTTCGTGCCAGCTGTGGCAAGCGAGCCAAGGTAGACGGCGAAGTTGAAATTGGGGCCTGGGAAGGCCTGAATGACGGCCAGGCCGAGGAGGAAGTTACGGGGCGAAACCCATCCTTGGGTGACAATGTATTCGCGGAGCAGGGGGATTACGACGGGGCCGCCGCCAAAGATAATGGTGCCGGCAAGGTAGAGATCCGCGAAGAGAGAGAAGCCGCGGGAGGTGTTCGGATAGATGGTATTGAGGACGAGTATGGCTACGAAAGTTATAATGAAGACGAAGAGGATGCAAGCCCCAATTTTCCAGGACATAGCGGGAAAGTCGGCGGGAGGGTCAACCTTGATGTCGAGCTTTTCTGTGCTTGTGGGGGTTAGGGTGGCGTGGCTTCGTGGCACGTTGAGCGGCATCGGTAAGAGCGAATCGTTGCGCTCCCTTTTGTAAACTAGAGGAAGTGGCGGTAGAGCTTTTTCTAGGGAAGATTGACTGTCCCGACTGGAGCCAGAGCCGCATCGTTCCAGGTCAGCCCCTAACCGACTCTCTATCGCAGATTTCCGTCCGCATCGTCTGAGGAGTTGGAGAATGGTGTGAGGGCATCTGAGATCCCACACCATTGTCGCAAGCCCTGCGCCGACCATAATTACGGGGTAATACCACAATGCCGTATGAAGCATGCCCAAGATACCACCTAGATACACAAGAGCTCGGGTCACTTTGTCGGTGATGGCTTTTTCCGCGAGACGAACGGCTGCCAATGCAATTATCCCAACGGTGGCCGCATTGAGACCAGACAATAATGCGAAGACCGGCGCAGGAATGGTGCTGCCCACTTGTAGGATTCCAAGTGATAGAGCATACATGCCAATGGCGCCTGGTAGACTGCACAAGTTGTCAGAAACAACGTCATATTTCAAAGTAGCTTCATCGCTCAATGGTAGGACGAATACTTACCAGAACAGGAAGAATGCTATAAATCCTGCCAAGTAACCGCCATGTACCGTGTTGATGCAAAACAGCATTTTCACACTTGCTGAGCCAGGTAGAGCCTGGCTGATTCCAAAGATTTGCTGGAACTTTGCATAAAGTCAGTTGCTGCATATCAAATCGACCCGTACTTCGCTAACCATAACCTCGTCAATCCACCCAAGCTCCTCGACAAATTTGGCGTGAAGCTGATTTACGGTCAGCCCTGCCCCGGACCTTGTGCCCTCCATTCTGCAAAAGAACACTTACAATTTGGAACTGCACTGAGGCGCCTCCGAACGCTGTAAAGCCCAAGTGCCAATTCGCAGCAATGATATCTTTGTAACGGTTCCATAATGTCATCCTTCCCATCCTGCAGCCTGGCAAATGCAGATAGAGATCTAGAGAGAACAAAAACAATGCAACGATACAAAAGAAAACTTATGCAGTCCTTCACTGGTCTAGGTTGAGTTGCACAAAGGATCACCAGGGCCATAGTAGGATATCTCAAGAGCATATAGTAAAAAAGGATCGGAAGTCCACTAGCGGATCAAAGCTTTCCATAGCCCTTCTTTGATAAAACCCACGTAAGTGAAGGAAATTATCCAGTTTCGCATACACCGACGCATCGAAGCATCAAGGTGGATTAGCATACTTCGGATCCGGATTGGGGTAACGAGTTCACATTGTTCAAATTCTCATCCGAGCGACACAGTGATCCGGATTGGACTTGCAGCTATAGGTTCGCCGTCGACGCCTCTCCTAAGCACAGTGGCTAACAAAACCGAACATTAGCACTCGTGGTCAGTGACAGAAGAACCTACGGAGAAGCCGGTAACAGGATCAACCGCAGCCCATGAAAAGCACTATACGCGTTGCGGAAGCTTGATCATGTCAGGCATGTTTCATAAGTTGCTGCTTACTTTAGACATCAGGAAGCTCAAGAGGTGGCGATGTTTTCCTCCGCACACAACGAGGAAAATTGAACGAGTTGAAAGCCCAATGCATCGTGGCATGTTCTATGACATCTCGCTTCCCCGCTTCCGCATACATAGTATTGCCGATATGCCTCTGGGCGCCATACTTGCATAGCCGCTGAGCCTCGACGATTAAGACGGGTCGTTCTGCAGCGGGACTGTGCGTATCCTTGTAGATATGGCATGGAAACAGATACGTAGCATAGCTAATGGGATGGTTCGCGATAGATCAGAAGTCTGGAAACGGAAGTATCGGATATATGGCGCTCGATTCAGCAGGATCTTATTACAAAATCCATTGACGAGAGCAAAACGACAGTGGGCCTAGGTTCCTCATCATTGACCAGAATCTCCAAATACGAAGAACTCATAAAGGTAAACACACTTGAGATGCAACTGCTGATTCGATGAGGTCTACCATTATGGAAGTTCTGCCCAGGTAGCCATTACTGTTGCAAAGGCCCAGGCCTTAGTCTTGAGATCTTTCGGGGACGAGCGTAGCATCCTCTGCACTGGAAGCTGCCGAGTAACGCTGTGGAGTATGCGTGCCATTTCGCCGGCCACCATGGATGTAATGCCACGGGAGTAGATGTCAAGCAATGAATGCAGGTACTCGAACGTGGTTTCAAGAGGCTCTCGGACCTTACAGGTATACCCGCGGGACGGATGGGCCCAGTCATGATTGTTAGATTGAGCATTCGTATTGCGTATCGCATAAAAAGTTCCTGCTGCATTTCTGACCGAAATGGAATGATGGACATGTTTGGATTGCGTTGTTGCCAACGCGCGAACTGCCGTTCTTCAAATCGAGCTAAGCCTTGCAAGGTTGCTTACAGTATGCCTTAAAGCGATCTGAGCGCTGTTCAATAAGTTCTCGTTGATGGATGCCGTAGTGTTGGTTATCCTGCGACTCGTAGCGCGCCGTTCGAATTCGTGAAAGATACATGCTGCTGGAAGTGACGAGTTTACCGTTCACTTGTGGTATTCTACGTACTGTGGATTCTTATGTTACTCGTGGCATGCGTTGTGAATCATGAGATGTATGTGTGCTTAGGGCTCTATTTATATGATGTAATACTGGTCTATGTTTGATACAAGAGAATGATATCTGGCTTTCGCATGGACATGAAAGTGCTTCTAAGGGAATTATTGCAAGCGTATTGAAATCATGATATTGAAAAGACTAGATCCTCCAGCGATCTTCTATTAGACATTTCCCTACTATCAAAAGAGTGTGTTGGATTGCGCGAATTTGTGCATATCCTGCTGTCCAAGAAGAGTGCCTGCAAATCCAAAGCTAAGGGGTAGCTTCCATTATGTCTGAAGGGGTTGGGCAATATTGCTGAGAATCTTCGTCTGTCGGCGCATTTTGCACGAGTTGCACTGGAAGTTCGCAGCTGGTGTGACGGCAGGTACAGCATGGGCTGTTCCGGAGGAGCCTGCTGATACTGGGGCGTTCTGTGGAACTCCTGCGCTGACAGTGACCGTCGTTGGCGGCGCGGATGCTGTTACGGTTACTGTGGCTGGACCAGCCACTGCTGAAGTAGGTGGTTGAGGTGGCGTGACCTGAGGTACTGAAGCAGCACTTGGAGCTGGCTGTCCACCAGCTGGGGGAGCTGGTGAAGGAGCAGCCTGCGAACTTGGTGTAGGAGGAGCTGGTGAAGGAGCTGCTTGTGAGCTTGGTGCCGCAGCCGGTGCATTGGAAGACGGCATTGGCGATGAAGCTGGGGCTTGTGGAGCAGCAGTGCTGGATCCCTGAGCTGTTGAAGCCAGATTGCCATTTCCTTTTGCCAATGCGTTCACATAGCCAGAGACTGCCGCGTAATTGAGGGACTGTCCGTCAACAAACTTGACCGGGGTGGAGTCTTTGCTGCTTGTGCTAGAGCTGCCCGTGATATCGACCTAGTTCTTTAATCAGCTCTTTGTTATCTTCAATAATTTGGGAGGGGGAGGGAAGGGGGGTGCGTGCATCCATGCAAGTAGTATAGTACTCTAATTTTCCTGCTGGCTCTCCCGGTGTATTGACAGCAGTAGGCCAGTCCCACACCTATATTACTCTAGAGTTAGCCTGTGCTCTTTAAGGTATTTAAATAAATTGGGAAAATTGATGCTGAAAATCCACTTACCCAGTATAAAGTGTATGGCTTTCCGGAAGGTGCATCAGAAGGGATAGAAAGGTCGTTTTGACACCAGAGGTCTAGACCCATGGGCTGAGCAGCATCATGAGCAAATTGTTTTTGGCGGGTGGTAGAGATGGCTCCTCCGTTGAGCTGATAGCATTGGCCGTCATCATAGTTTTGGGTCGCCAGAAGCTTGCCACGTTTGTCACCGCCAGTGCCATCTGCGTTCCAGACTTTATGTACTGATAGGAATTTTTCATTCGGGTCTGGTTGGGTGGTGCCGTAGATGTACACTGTTCCGCGGTTTGGTGGCTTCCCTGCCTGGGTAGCGGGAAGACTGACGTGGCCATTTTCCTGGTAGCGAAGAGCAATCATGCTTCCTGCGGCAGCCTGAAGTCTTGGGCTATCTTTCGATTGAGTCGGTGCTTGTTGAGATGGCATGCACATAGGGTCTGAGTCGAGAACCTTGTTCCCTCCGGCTCTGCCGTTGGGAGGTAGGAGGTGAACCATGCAAGCATCAGGATCGACACCAGCTGCGCGCTTGCAGTTGCCACGAGCAAAGCCAGGAGCGCCGGTGAAAGTTCCGTTTGGTGCAATGACGTCCATCATCTCGACCCAGGAATGTGCGTTCGCTGAGGCGAAGAGGGTGAGCGCCGCCAGGGCACGTAGGTTGGCCTTCATGTTGGTGAAGGTATTTGTGATATTTTGGTGGAGTATGGTTTGTTTGAGTCGGTATAGATTTGGGTTGTTCTGAGTGTTGTATGTGATTCTGAGCGAAGTATTGAGTATGCGGAAGATGTAGGATTTGATAGAAGGAATAAGATAGAAATGAGAAGGTTTATCTATGTAACGACCAGCGTGGTTCAACAAAGAGTAGTAAAGAATGAATAAGAACAATGACGGTCAATAGCTGCGCAAGCCAATTTTCCAGAATGTGACAAAGGTTCGGTGAAGTGAAATGAATGAAGAACTGATACCGCCAACAATAAGAGTCTAATAACAATAGGACTGTAGTGATAATGGCATTATTCTCACAATGGGGATTCTATTGATATTAAGAATTTCATGAACAGTCACATATCGAATGAAGGCGCGGTCACGAAACACAAAGACCAAACAAAGCAACAATTGGTAACTGCTGGAGTCAAGACTTGAACAATAGCATTGTATGCCGTTTCGACCTGGTACAGTCGCCAGGAACCAATAGAGAAATCGTCAATGCTTGGCATCAAACGTGATGTCTATAGCTATCCTGACCTCGAAACAGCTGCTTCACCTGCCTACCAGCTCTCCTCGCGTCGAACACCATCCAAGGTCCTCCATTGATAGGTCCGACTCATCGTAAAGAGAATGCGCGCGTTAGAATGTCTAATATAGGATAAGGTGCTCCCTAGAATGTCAAGTGTCAAGATCCCTCTATTACTCAGATACAGGAGTGATGATTCCAGGCGTAGCGTCAGTGAGATCTGAAGATTTCTGTCCAGTGGGCTGACCAAGGTCGTGTCATGTTTCAAGTCTAGCGTGTTTTGAAAATCCCGTTCAAGTTTCAGCGCCAACCCACTCCTTAACCTCGGTGGCGACACACGAGAACGAGTCAATGCGAGATTTAACACCGATCATAAAGTTGGAACTCGTTCGTTGATTCTTGACTAGATTCGCCATACGTTCCACTCGCATGATCTTGTTTGCTACTTACGGGGGAACAGTAGGGACGTTGAGCTGTTTTACTTTTTTTGGTTTCGGATCAAGTGGAGAATCTAAGCAGTTGAAGCGATCATTGAATGGTGGAAGATGGAAAGAGCAATGCCCTATTTTCTGTGTACCAGAGTGAATCCCACAACATTTGTCATTGTCGAGAATGACAAGTACGCCGAGCATCCGTTTATCTATGTCAAGATTTACGCAAACCTGGTTGTTTTATCAGATACCGGATGCGGAGGAAGTGCTGATGCCTCAAGACCCTCAGAGAGTACCTTGCGCCACTTCATTGAGACCTCTCCAGTAGTCGCCAATGGAAGGCGACCGCTCAATCCTCGCGAAGAAGATGGCAAGCCTTCAAAACGATATTTAGTCATCTGCACACATTGCCACTATGATCACATTCTCGGACTCTCTCAATTTACAGATGTGGACCCTGTGATTTTGGCTTCACTGCAGGGGAAATCTTTCATCGAAGAAAATCTTCCTGAACATTCCTTATGCCACTTCCTCAGTATTTCCACTCCAAAATATATTGTCTCTTACTGGGCCAAGGACTACGAGAAGATGTTGTTCAACAAGGCGTCTCTGGAACTCCAGATTATAGCTACCCCAGGGCACACCCCCGATGAGCTGGCCTGGTATGACGAAAAGGAGCGCCATCTCTACGTTGGTGATTCCTTCTATGAGCGTATGGCAAAAGACAAGTCCTATGAGCAAGCCGTCATCTTCCCAAAGGAGGGCAGTATTGTTGAGTACATGGATTCGCTTAGGAAGCTACAGAGTTTCGTCGACAAGAAGAATATGGAGCCAGATAAACCTTTGATTAGAATTGGCTGTGGCCATGTTACATCCTCCGTCGACGGGAAAGAGATACTGCTGGCGGTGCAAAGGTTCTTTCAGGATGTCATAGCTGGCTTAATACCCGTCAAGCAAGTATCAGAGAAGAGAGGTGAAGAAGTCAATTTATGGCAGGATAGTGGTGAGCCGAGATTTTCCCTTTCAGCACCGAAGAGACTGGTCGTTGATGCCAGAAAGCACTTGGCCATAGTATTGCCCGTGGAGCAATAATCTCTCGATTACACGAGCGTCTATACTACTAGATGGTTTACTACCTAGCCTTACATCAAATCAAACATCAGTCATCTCAATCCTTGCATACGATAATCAAATCACTCCAGTCCCTGTGTTCGGTTCCGTGCCCCACCATGCAATCACGGGAACGCTAATAAACAGTTTATACTGCTCAATGAAACTACTTAGGGGAGCTGTGAGTGCCTCAATGGCGGCTTCAGACGGTGAGCCTGCTTTCGCAGCAGCCTTACTTGTTGTCGACATGCAAGAAGACTTCTGCCCCCCGGTATGTGAGCTTGCCAAAGAAGGCTTGCTAAAGTTTCAAAGCTCATGAGATCCGTAGAATGGATCCTTGGCAGTCTCTGGAGGCCGGGAAATAGTACCAATTATCAATGATCTTCTTTCCTTACCATTCGCTCTCAAGATCGCTACACAGGACTTCCATCCACAGGAGCACGTCTCCTTCGAAGCGTCCCATCCTCCTCCAAACAATATACCGTTCGAATCTCACGTGAAGATAACGAACCCTTCCAACCCTTCCGATATACAAGAGATTCCGATTTGGCCGGTGCACTGCGTCAAAGGCACGAAGGGAGCTGCGATCATTCCGGAATTGAACAGCTCTAAGCTTGCGAAAGTCCTGGAGAAAGGAAGGACCAAAGATGTGGAGATGTTCTCTGGATTCGCCGACTGCTTCGGGAACAAGACAGACGCAGCCAGCTTCGACCTTGCTGAGGTATTAAGAGAGGCTGCTATCAGCCACGTATACGTGGTCGGGTTAGCTGGCGATTACTGCGTCCGGTGCTCTGCCATTGACGCAAAGAAGGAAGGATTCAATGTATGTGTGGTCGAGGATGCCACGAGAAGCGTAGATCCCGGAGAAAAGGGTTGGGGGTCAGCAAAGAAGGAACTTCAGCAATTCGGCATCAAGATCGTGAGCATTGGTGGCCCGGAAGTGAAAATGGTCAGGAATTTGACTTGAGATCACCCAATTTGTCAGTCTTGAAGCTTCAGAAACAGCCTGTATGCTCTACTGGGATTCATTTGACTCAGGATTCCCACATCCGAGGATCAGAAAAGACTCTGCGATACTGGCAGAGAGTTGAGCTTGAGAAGTACTTCGAAGTACAGAAGCTAGACAACAATAATATCCTTCATCTGTGGGCGCACATACCTTTGGCTCTCGTGTTCCAAAGTTGCTGTTTGATTACGGCTGAGTTCTGGCAATGATGTCATCAAGTAAGCTTAGCGAACCGACGCGACCGCGTTTTCCAAACCCCGACAACGCTGCAACAACATCTTCCTATTGGTATATTGGAACCCGCTTCTCTCGTGAATATGCCGTCCTCGAAAGGAAAGCCTACAGACCCGAAGTTGCGTGAAGAGATCAAAGAAAGTTCGTAATCTATAAACGCCAGTTAATGATGTAATGACATCGTGCAGGACTAATGTGCTTCCTCATGTAGAAGTCCAGAATGAGACAAACAAAGACGGAGGGGGGAAAGGACAGTGGAGTGCTTGGAAGGTAAGAGCTCTAAAAGCAATCAACTATTATATTATGGCAATATCTTTTTGTCTTTTGGTTTTGGTGGACTTTTACTAAGGTATAAAACTATTACAGGCACAAAAAATGTCCAAAGAGTATGAGAAAGAAGGTGGTGGATATGAGAATGTTGCTGGGTCGAAGAACGAACCAGCCAAAGGTCCACCCGAGCCTAAGCCTGATGACGAGAAAGAGGAGGAAGTGAAAAAGGATGTTGAGGAGAAAAAGGAAACCAAAGAGAAGCCCAAAGCCAATAGCGGGAAGAAAGCTACTGGCAAGAAGGGTGATGCTAAGGCAAAGACACTCAAGGAAAAGAAGGAGCCAGCAATTGGAACGAGGAAGAGCACACGTATCGGCACTAAGCGCAGTGCACCCGAAGAAGAAATGGAACCGGAGGAGGAGGAGGAGGAGGAGGTCAAAGAGAAACCTGCGAAAAAGACGAAGACGGCCAAGAAGTAAATAGGCTGTTTATACGTTCTTCCAGCTATACTTACATCTTTCCCTTGTCCTTGTTGGTCATATCCTTTACGTTGAGGTTCTCGCCGGTGTATCTTTGACATACCAATGTAACAAGGATGGGTCCCGTGAGACGAGGGTTCCCATCTTCGTCGTATCGTTGAACCCATCAGTTTCCCAATGTGATGCAGGTTGCTGTGGCCACTTTGCGGATCATCGTTTTCCTTTGGTGATCTTAGAACACTTAGCATAGTACTGCAACCGCTTTTTATCTGTGCTGAGGATATGGTTTTCCCATATTGTCCGGTACAGGGAGATTCCCGACCTCCCCACAACTCAGTCGGTTTGATTCTCCTAAGCTCTGGTCTTGTCGATATTCCCACTCTTATCGCGTTCCTTCTGCCAGAAGGTGCGCAGGGTCTTTGCTTTGTGGAAGTTGCCGTTGGGGCATTCGGTTCTCGAGGTTGCCTATTGGCACCTGTGGACCGTATAGTAAGGATTTTGGAAAGATTGTATCACATGTGATGCACCTGAATTAGCAACGCCATAAGCCTTTGATTGCTCCACAATTAGGGCATCGTCTTCGAGCGGCAATTGGACTCTTATTTTTCGTTCCTCTGCTGCTTTCAAATGCGAAACTCGAGGTAATCGCTACCTCTCAGGTATTTGTCGTCTTCGCAAAGCTAGGAGCTCCGCATCCAAGGCCTCGAATCAAGGAGAGAGTAACATCTCTGCATCTAGTCGTTAGTGGCTGTCAAATACCTATCAAGGCACGTTCTATCGCGTTTGTTACATTTTAACTATACGCTCAGCTCGAGTCTCGGTTGTTCGCTGAGTAGGTGTCTTCCTCAATTTGTCTGATAGACTATCTTGAGTGACACTTACCGACACTGAGCGGTTTACAACAGGCGCTGAATCGCTAGCCTTTGGTGTTGATCTGCTATTCGCTTCTCCGCCTCAGTACACGGTTACCACAAGATCGAGCACGGTACAACACCAAGTGTTGACGCTGCCTGGTAACCAACCGTGGTACTTAGCTGTCGTCTTGTGTCGAACAGAGTTTAACCTCGACTATCGCGAAGTACTTCGAGTGAACACGCCTGGAAATGGAGGGAGCACAGGTACGTTCCAACATGAGGCTACTTCACCCTCGACTGCCAACATCCTCAGGAATCCCCCTCTTTCAACAGACATACCATCATTCTTTGAGTTTTGAATTTGCTATGCTGTTTCGCAGCTATTTGGCGTGCCCTCTCTAGTGTCTAGAGTTAAACCTCTTATTGCAAAGCACTGACGCGAAATGCCCCTCGCCCCAAATCAATTCTCGAGCCTACCGCTCTGTCTATGGTAAACTGATCTTCTCGCTTGTAGGACTTAAGTGCCAATCTACAGCCGGACGAACCGAGCACTGAATCTAGGAACTGTGATACCGATGATCGAGTCAATTCCTCTGACGACCATTCAATGGCTCTTGCCATAGCCCCTACTACTATCGCCAGGGACATGACCTCTCGTACGTTAAACCGCACAGCACCATTGCTTCATACGCTTCCATATCTGGTCTTCCGCCGGATCTGCGATTTTGTTGAGCCATTATGGCTCAACAATCTGTCAAATACGTGTATAGCTATGCGGACCAAGCTCTCCTTCGACGACGGCAATCTAATCTGGTATCGTGCCCTACCTGCATACATTTTGCCAGACGAATTATATCAACCCACACCCGGGCGACCCGCACCATTGCTAGATCGCCTGCTCGGAGGACATTATCGCCCAGAGTGCGATTATAAGCGTGAGATATTTGGCAGGCTGGCAGGTGGGCTGCGGTGCCAGGTTTGCTTGAGACCAATTACTGGCCGTACAAAACCGTGGAATGTAAGGCTCTGTCGGTTTTGTTTCGAAAGATACACGATAAGTAAGTTTATACTGTGCTCATTCTCAGTGGCTGGTAAGCTTATCTATATTATAGCTTCAGAGCAAGTATACTCTTTAGGAGTCCCAGGAGTCGGAGCTGCTTTGGCCAATTTGGCCCATCCGCCAATATTCGTACGAAATGTCCCACGTTTTTATCGTCCAGAGATCGACCAGATTATTAGGAATATTACCGGCGTAGATGCCTGCGCAAAGATGCTGGTAAACCAGAAGCAAGACCAAATGACTCTAATGGTCCGCCTTGAAGCGTCAGAGGAAGAGCGGATTCGTCGTGTCGCCCGCCACAAGCTGGTTCAGTACGCTCGATTGATTTGGGATGGTCATGACCCAATGCCGAACAGGATCTACTGCGAGTCGAGTGGAATTCTTCTCGGGACTGAGTCCCGTCAAGGCATGCCGGATGTCAATACGTTCAGAGCGTTTCGGGAACGCTTCGCCCCAACCAACAAGTTGCATGAATTTTTATATCCAGCTTACAGCCTTAGCGATCGCCCAACGCAGCTCCCATATCAGCCCGGCTACTGGCTCAAAGACCCTGCTTTAGTTCTCACACAAGACAATCCCACAGTTGAGGATGTTCACTGGTACGTGGAGAAAGCGCTAGAGATGCTAGAGGCTCTAACCAATTGCGACAAGCCCGGATACTCTGTGCGACGTTCTGGCAAGCCTGTCCTCGGTGGGTGGGTTACTACCTGGGTAAACGCAGCTAAGGCCTACCATGTCGACCGTCTGGAGAAGGAGTTGAAGTCTGGCGCAACTGTCAATATCAGTCACACCACCGGCGCACCGAGTAGCAGTCATTTGTATCGTCGCATCCGAAAGCTAAGGTATAGAAGTGGTCTTCAGGAGCAAGGGGAGACGAGGATGAGACCGCTTTCTCCGCATTTGGATATCGCAGGATGCATGGCTAGAAGCTCCATAGATATGTGGTTCACAAGGGAGCATATCATCAGTAGGTTAGAGAGGGAACAGGCCCAGTGCATCAAATGGTTCAACAAAGTTTTGCGTAGGACATCCTTCCGTTGTCCAGTGTGCGGCGAAAATCACGTATATATCGGAGTCGAGGATCCCGTGGACCATGTGCGAATCCATCACCGGGCTCGGTTCTGGAAATCAGACGACTGGCACACCGCCGGATGATGGGGAGTAAAATCACGCAGCCTCTTGTCCGCGCCCGCTCGTCTTGAAACCTCTCTCATCAATGGTCATAGTAGCCTCACCATCACCTGACGCATGCTGCATCGTACGCCTGGGATCATTGCCATTTTATCTACCTTGTTACTTTCTAAGGATGTCACTTTCTCTCACCACCTTCGCCTGGCCACACTCAGCCTACACACGCCATTGCCCCTTCGGACACTACGATGGAAGATGCCAGCACCGGTTCTCGAAACGCCAGTCAAGGTTACAAACATCCTCTTTCCTATTCACCAGTTCGCTCGGCCCTTAACATTCACGTACTTGATCACCCCGGATACTCGAAAGGCGATAGTCTCTACAGTGCAACAGGAGAAGCCTAGTCCTGGGCTTCTTTTTATGCATCAAGATTAGACAACTGAGAAAGCTGCCTGTAAAGCTTCTGTCTCGATCCAATTCTACATTGAGCAGTGTTCCAGGAGTACGAGGGCGAGAACCGTGTAGACATCGTACAACTTGGCGACGCGGATGACAGTGTTTCGATAATAGAGTTAATTAGGATTAGCAGCGTCGTCGTTCATTGTCTGTTCCAATTTCTTGTACCTACATACCACATCTATTAGCAGCATGGACTGTATGGGAACTATGTGCTCCGTCACCGTAGCCTTCTCTCGCAAAATATGTAATTGATCGTTGAAAGGGACAATGCTAACGTACCGCAATAATAAGGTAAATTAAGCTGGAGAGAAATCCCCAGAAAGGAAAAATAAGGTAGCGGCCAGACGTCCGCCTTTCCACGGTTGCTGTGATTGGTTCCAATCCATTGGCTCTAATCATCATTATTCTCCATCCTCCAATTCCAACTTCTCCCATCCTGCTGAAAATCAATTACCCTTGAGTACCTACTTTTCCGTACTACTGCCGGAATCCTCTCCTTGATCCCGCCAATTCGCTCCTTGTCGCCGTCAGCACTAGAGTATCTACATATGGCTTTCACTTGGCCAGCCGTACCTGAACTCTAGCCAAAACCATAGCGTTGGATCACTCTACTTTTCTTCACCGACAATTCAAGTCAGCTTTTGGATTTGGCGATTACTAAGTACAAACGTGCAGTTTGGCGACCTTGAAGCCTGGCCATAAGGCTCCGTTGGTGGCACGCTCTTGTTGGCTTTGGCTTGCAGACTGCGGCTGTACTGTGCCTTTGCTACTGATACAGTAATCCGCAATCCTTGAGTCAGCTTCGCCAACCCCCAATGTCGGACCCAAAGCATTACTCTTAAGCTCTTCGGTCTACACATTACAGAGAACCGACTTTCCAATAGCCATCATGCTTGGAGCTTCTTTCCTCCCAGCAAGGTTCCGCAGCGATCATCCACATGCTTCAGCACCAGCGAATCCTGGATACATCAACAGGGAAATCACAAAAGTATTGCAGTCGGTTTCGCGTAAGGCTTTTACCCATCCGATACATACCATTGTCTTTGTGGCACTTTTGGCGAGCACTTCATACATTGGCCTTCTCGAAGGGAGCCTCTTCGATGGTGCAAGCCCAGTGAGGAATGCTGCGGGGGATGTGGAGCTTTCCTCGCTGGCTGTAAATGGCAGACATCTGAGATTGGGAGAGGAGACGGCGTGGAAGTGGCAAGTTGATCATAGCGCATTTGGCCATGAAGAACCCGTACGTTTTCTTGAACTGAAAGCTTGGAATATAACTAATATTTATCTAGGGCTTGCAGCACATAGCACTCATGACGTTTGTCTTTCCTGATTCTCTACCTAACGTCTACCCACGGACTGCGCCAATGGCGGACGAAGTCCCTTTGCCTAACAACACCACCGCTCATTCCCTTCCGTCTACTCCGAATCCATTGTCACCAATCTCCCAAGATACCACTCTAGCGTTCGCTATGCCGTACGGTGAAGCAGCCAGTTTTCTGGATACGGTACAGGAATTGCCAAACAAAGCGATCTTCCACCCGGAAAATAACCCGGAAAATACACATAACAGCAAGTTATGGGTCATTAAAGCTACGAAGAACAACGGACAGGCCTCACCAAGCACATTGCGTGGCTGGGCTTCAAACGCATGGACGAACTTTCTAGACTTGCTCAAGGTACGCCAAGCGTTGTGGTTTTGGATATTCTTACTTACAAAGACATTTACAGAACGCGGAATCACTGGATATTATTATCATGGTCCTTGGCTATCTAGCCATGCATCTGACATTTGTTTCGTTGTTCGTGTCAATGCGACGCATGGGGTCGAATTTCTGGCTCGCAACATCTGTTCTGATTTCATCGGCGTTTGCCTTTCTCTTTGGTCTCATCGTCACCACAAAGCTGGGGGTTGCCATCAACCTGGTGTTGCTATCCGAAGGACTGCCATTTCTGGTGGTTACCATTGGCTTTGAAAAACCGATCATACTAACAAAGGCAGTACTGTCGGCATCGTTGAGTTCTAGGCGCCAGGGAGGGCAACCAGATTCTAACGACTCTGGCAATGATCGCTCTCCAAGAACTATCCAGTCCTCACTCCAAGTAGCTGTGCAAGAAAAAGGGTTCCAGATTGTCCGTGACTATTGCATCGAAGTTGCCATTCTCATTGCCGGAGCTGCGTCTGGTGTGCAGGGAGGACTTCGGCAGTTCTGCTTCCTCGCAGCATGGACCCTCGTGTTTGATTGCATTCTACTGTTCACCTTCTACGCGGCAATTCTGAGCGTCAAGCTCGAAATAAATCGAATTAAACGCCATGTGGCTTTGAGAAGAGCTTTAGAGGAGGATGGAGTCAGCAGACGAGTGGCGGAGAATGTTGCGTCTGAGAACGACTGGCCACGATTCAGCCCAGGAGATAAAAAATCTAACGGTGAAGGGAGAGATGAACCTGCCGTCTTTGGTAAAAAAGTGGGAGAAAGCAGTATCCCGAAATTCAAGGCTCTCATGGTGACTGGATTTATTTTTCTGAATATATTGAACCTATGCACGATCCCTTTTCGGGCAGGGAATAGGAACGCTCAAGGGCCAAGTCCTTCTGGCCTCTCAAGTGTACCTGGGCTGTCGAACGTTCTCACTCCTCCCCCGATGGACCCCTTCAAAGTGGCACAGAACGGCCTCGATTATATCCAAAGAACAGCCAAGGAGCACCATATCAAAACAGTAGTGACGGTGCTACCACCAATCAAATACGAACTTGATGTTCCTTCTTCTAGTTCAGATCTTGGCGACGCCGGTAGCTCCATTTTTGACGTCGAGTATACAGATCAAATCTTCGATGTGGTGGTTGGAGGGAGGGTTATCGAGGGCATACTCAAGAGTCTGGAGGATCCGGTCTTAAGTAAATGGATCATAGTGGCGTTCACAATGAGTCTGGTGCTAAATGGATACCTGTTCAATGCGGCAAGGTGGAGCATCAAAGAACCACGGGCTTCCGACGAGAATGCCTTCGAGGCGGTTCCAGCGATAACTGAAGGACGCGCCGCACACAGAGAGCCCGAGCAGCCTGCACCTGCGGAGATCATCAGAGATCATGCGGATATTTATATGCCAGAAGCCACTGATGTCAAACACGAGCATACTACAGAGGCAAGAAATGTGTTAGAATGCGAGCGGATGCTTCGTGAACGTAAAGCTGCGGAGCTTAACGATGTTGAGCTGAGCGACTTAACTGTTCGTGGCAAGATCCCAGGTTATGCGTTGGAGAAAACTTTGGAAAACACCAGCATCATGACAAGGCTTGCTTCTTTAACTCGAGCTGTAAAGATCCGGCGAGTTTTGGTCTCACGAACGCCCGCCACATCGCAGACTTCAAACCTCTTGGAAAGGTCAAAACTGCCGTACACGGATTACAATTATGAAAATGTGCATGGCGCGTGCTGCGAGAATGTCATTGGCTACATGCCAATTCCGGTTGGCGTTGCAGGGCCGTTGATAATTGATGGACAACATTATTACATCCCAATGGCCACCACTGAAGGGGTATTGGTTGCGAGCACCAACCGAGGTTGCAAAGCGATCAATGCTGCTGGTGGAGCTATAACTGTTCTCACTGGAGATGGCATGACTCGAGGGCCATGCGTGGGGTTCCAGACCCTGACAAGAGCGGGTGCTGCAAAGCTTTGGCTGGACTCTGAAGAAGGCCAGAAGACCATGAAGAGGGCTTTCAACTCAACTAGTCGCTTTGCACGACTGCAGTCGATGAAGACAGCCATGGCGGGGACCTACCTTTACATCAGGTTCAAGACTACGACTGGCGATGCAATGGGAATGAACATGATATCAAAGGGCGTCGAATGCGCCCTAAATGTTATGGCGGAAGAGAGTGGATTCCAGGACATGTCTATCATATCGGTATCAGGCAACTTTTGCACTGACAAAAAACCGGCAGCGATCAACTGGATCGATGGAAGAGGTAAGAGCGTTGTGGCTGAGGCCATTATTCCAGGCGATGTCGTTCGGAGTGTGCTCAAAAGTGATGTCAACGCTCTGATCGAACTTAACACGAGTAAGAACTTGATTGGAAGTGCCATGGCCGGGAGCATTGGAGGATTCAACGCACACGCGGCCAACATTGTCACTGCGCTGTTCTTGGCTACAGGTCAAGATCCTGCTCAAAATGTGGAGAGCAGCAATTGCATTACAGTTATGCGGAAGTACGTTGGTCGCTCCCTTAATTTGTACTATCACTGACAGATTTTAGTTACAATGGTAATCTTCAGATTAGTGTCTCCATGCCATCCATTGAGGTTGGCACAATCGGAGGCGGCACTGTTCTTGAACCTCAAAGTGCGATGCTTGATCTTTTGGGAGTCAAAGGCGCCCACCCCACCAACCCTGGCGACAATGCTCGCCGCCTTGCTCGGATCGTGGCTGCCAGTGTTCTGGCCGGCGAGCTCAGCCTCTGCAGCGCCCTGGCCGCTGGGCATCTCGTCAGGGCACATATGGCACACAACCGAAGTGCTGTACCTACGAGATCAAGCACGCCAGTATCTGCAGCCCTGTCAGCCGCTCCGAGCAGAGGACAGGCACAGGAAGGGCTGATGATGATGACTGGCCGATGAACTGGTCGACTTGCGAATGCTTTGCAGATGCATCATTACTGTTTCTGGAGATTTGTATATATCGTGTGTGGGCCTTTAAGCAGACGCTGAAGGCATTTGGGTCCGTCCGCATGGGTTGGCATTGCACGCCAGAGTCCCGCAAGCCTCCTTTCATTTTTCTTTCCTGTCGTACAGCAGTCTCATCACGAGGTGGATAAGGTCTGTCAATTATGCGTCAGCGGTGTAGAGCGGTTGGCACTCTTCCTATTTTAGAGTCGGCCATTGCGCCTTTAGAGACTTAGACCCTATACATGTAGATACATTTCCATTCTTATTGAAGCGGTTTCAACCAGTTACGACTTTGCAAGACCAAGGCAATCGTCAATATGTGAAGTTGGTGCGATAGAAGGCTCCTTGTTGCGGGAGCCCTGTAGCAAACCGAGCAAACGTCATCCCTGTACCATTTAGGGCGATTAATTTGCCCCTGAAAGAAATTTGCATCAGCACTCGACGCGGTTCTTCCATCAACCACTTCGACGTTCGTCTTAGACATCTCTCCCCCTCTCTCTACTTAAAGTTGCTATACACTCGACTTTTGAGAAAGCCAAGTGTCCACTACTGTATCCGCCTTGTCGAGTTCCTTTGGATCTGCCTTTTCCTGCCCAGTCTCTCCTCACGTTCTCTGCCGCAGTAACCCACTAACCCGATTGAGGTTAGACATCGGCATCACTCCGACAACAGCAAGTTCCACCCCAAACTGTCATCATCCGCCCCACTACTAACACGTGACCGCAGTGCCCCTCATTTGCTCCTCAATTTCCAAATCCATTCTTCCTAGAACTTCTCTTTCACACATCTCTCGACTCGCTACTCCATCAACCAGAAACTTCCACGCATCATCAGCAGTCATGACTATCAAGACCTACTTCGACGTCAGCTGGACGGGCCCAGTCCTCGATGCTAATAATAGGCCTGGGGATGTAAAAGGTGAGCAGTCCTTTTTGTTGAGCGCGAGCCGGTTTCAACCCCTCCGCAAGATATCTGCTATCAATTACTGCTGGTTCAGCATCCACTGTTACTGACATTCCACCCAGGCCAGTCCGGTCGTATCAACTTCAACCTCTACGATGACGTCGCCCCCCGAACAGTCGAGAACTTCCGTGCCCTCTGCACCGGCGAGAAAGGCTTTGGTTACACCGGTTCCAAGTTCCACCGTGTCATCCCCAATTTCATGCTTCAGGGAGGTGACTTCACCCGTGGCAACGTAAGTATTCCATTCTCCGTTCCTCGGATATCTGAAGCTCTTTTGACACTGTTCCCCAGGGCACCGGCGGCAAATCCATTTATGGCGAAAAGTTTGCCGACGAGAACTTCGACCGCAAGCACACCAAGCCGGGACTTTTGTCAATGGCTAATGCTGGACCCAACACGTAAACCCTCACCTTCGCTGTTCCCGCTTCCACCACAACTTGCTTCTACCATCTCAACCCCCCCTTCTTGCTACTGAACACATTCCATCCCCTACCCCAGCTACCTTTAAAGAACTCAATGCTAACCGCAACTTCTTCCTAAACAGCAATGGCTCTCAGTTCTTCGTCACCACCGTTGTCACCAGCTGGCTCGACGGCAAACACGTTGTCTTTGGCGAAGTTGCAGACGATGAGAGTATGAGGATCGTCAAATCCATCGAGGCTACTGGAAGCGACAAAGGCACAGTTGATGACAAGAAGTACAAGCCTGCTACTATTACTGCTGCTGGTCAGGCCTAGGTGGGGCCTCGAAAATGGGATGAGCAGGTGAAGGATGTTGTGAAGGGCTGCCTTTTTAGATGGTAGAGGGGGGCTAGGGGTTGTGCGTGTGCTTTGTGGGACTTTAGCATTGGGGGCTGAGCAAAAGCTATCTACTCGGATTCTAGACTCTCCACTCCTCTCCATTCTACTCCACCTCCGCAGTCGTTTCCCCGTCATTTACCGCCGCGCCTGCCAGCTTATCAAAGTATCCACCCGCATATTTCCAACCCACTCTCCTTCCCACCCTTCCCGCCTTTCTCCCATCTCCCATTCCCGATTCCCCAAATTATTGCTATCCATCCCCGGCACTATCGTCTTCCCAACCCCCCATCAACCCAACACCGTTATCGATCCAGCCCCATCCCACGAACCCCTCGCATCCATCATCTCATCCCCTTTCAACCTTCAACCCTCCCCGCTTGTGGGCCTCCCACAACCCCTCAACAAACACCACTCTCATCGACTTTTTTCTTGGGGTGTTACACCTGAATCTGTATTCGAAAAGAAAGCTTCAAGTGTTGCTTTCTTTTGTTCTTGTGGGAGGGGGTGGTGATGGTGTGTTGTTGTGTCTTATGTCTTGTGTCTTGTGTCTTGTGTCTTGTCGGTTTTCGGCGTTTTCGGCGTTTTCTCGGAGGTTTGGAGGGAGGCGAGAGGGATTTTAATTTGGGGGGAGAGGGGGGGGGGGGATATGGATATGGATATGGAGAAAGAAAAAGGGGAAGTGAAGAGAAGGGAAGGGACAAGGGCGGAAGGGACAAGGGCGGAAGGAAAAAGGTCGAAGAAAAGACCCCCTGGTGGAAAAAGTGTTTTATGTACAGTACATACGTCCCTTGCTCTTTCTCCCTACCTACGTACGGCCTTTTTTTTTTGGTTTTTTGGTTTTGTGGTTTTGTGGTTTTGCGAACTTGTGATTTTGTGGTTTTTTGGGCGGAGGGATGGAGAGGAGATGGAGAGGAGGGGGTGGTTGTTCTGCTTCTTTTTCTTCATCATCACCACCACCACCACCATCACCATCACCACCACCATCATCACCATCTTCATATCCGATTCCGCAACCACCCCCCATAAGTACACAGATCAGAATCGAGGAAGTTTTGACACACACACGGGGGCGATATATGAGCGATGTGAGCAAATAAATATGGTGAGCGATGTACGTAGTACTGTAGTGGGGCGGTTTCTGGATTGGGGATCGAGGGGTGATGGTGATGGGAGGTTTGGAGGTGGGGGAAAGGGGGTTTGGAGGTGTGGGAAAGGGGAAAGGGGGTTTAATGCTGGGGAAACAGATTTAATGTGATAATGGCCGTGGGAGTCGGGTGACAATGAAGTCTCAAGTTCATCGAATTCGTTGCTCGCATACAAACATCCTGCCGCCCCCTCCCCCGATCCCAAAGTACCATCCCATAACAGTCCCCCTACCGCCCAAACCACCTCACCTCCAAAGCCCTAAACCCCACATAACTCACCGCCGCAAACGCAAACGCAAGCGGAAACCCAACATCGCCCCCAAACCCTGGCAGCCCAATAAGCCGTCCAACGGGCCCCGTAAACCACTTCTGCGCCATGCCCATGACGGCGCCGAAGACGCCGAAGCAGAAGGCTAGCATTGCGGCGATGCCGGGGGGGAGGAGGGAGGCGGTGGTGTAGATGCTAGGGTCGTAGCCGGAGGTGCCGTGTTTGAAGAGGAAGTGCTCGGGGAGGGCGATGCCTTCGTAGATGGCGAGCCAGTAGCCCTGAGGGGGGGGGAGGGAAGGTTAGTTTAGGGAGACTGTTTTTAGAAAGGGGAGGGGAAGGACGTACGATTAGTAGCATGAAATTCTCCAGCACGCTTTGGAAGTGCGAGTAGCCTGGGATGGCAATGGCGCAGTAGACCAAAGTGCCGATGAAAGTCCAGATGAAGCGGGGAACGGCTTGCGTCCAACGGCCCATGACTTGCAGGCTGAACGTCAAACTGTAAATATTGGGGCAGTTATTTGCGATGATGCTCAGGGCCAGGACGACGAGGCAGAACTGGCCAAAGCGGCCGAGCGGCGGGAAAAGTACTGCTGCAAGCAGACCGCCAATGTTGGAGCTCTTGTAGCCATCGGCATAGATGTTAGGCGCGTCGGCCACGGTGGCGGTTGCAACCGCCAGACCGAGCATTTCGGTGAAGCAGAGAGGGAGAATTAGGCCACCAAAGGTCCAGGCAAAGACTCGGACCCGATTGGCGCTGCGAGGCTGGTATACGGTGTAGTCGGCCGCATAACTCGTCCAGCCTGTACCGAAGCCAAAGACGCTGGCAGCGAAGGAAAGGATAGACCCGGCCTCGGCGTTGCCCGTTTGCATGGGGAGATTAGAGAATTTGCCGGAGTGGGCGAATTCGCCAAGAACGATGAGGAAGATGATGAAGCAAGGGATCCAGGACCAGTACTCGTAGAGGTGCACGATTTTATAGCCGAAGAGCGTGACAATGAAGGTCGCGGCGGCAATGATTATGATACCTGCATATCCTGGCACGTTGGCATTGACAGCGTTGAGGAGTTGCGCGCCGACTATCACATTGACAGCAGACCACCCTACGCAGGCTAGGACGTTGAAGATGGCGACTGAAGCGTCCAGTCAGCCCCCGACTCGCGAACTGGGAGCTTCGATACGGAATTGAGGCCGGGTCTAAGGGGGAAAACATACTGATCTTCACCCCATGAAAGCCAAAGTAATAGCGGGACAGCACCATTTGGCGCAAGCCAAATCGTGGACCGAAGGTCGAGAAAAAGCAAACGGGAGTGATGGCGAGGACGTTGATAAAGAAGATGGTGAGGAGCGAGTCGATAAAGCCAAGTTGAAACACTGGTATGGCCAGCGCGCCGATAGCAAAAGAAGAGACGACCATGTTGGCCGCAAGCCACTGCTCATCACTCATCAGCACTCCAAGTCTTTCTTCCCTTGTCTCCGCCACAGAAGCGTACCATTGTCCCGACTTTATGTAAATTCTCATCGGTCCTCTCATCCTCAGGAACTCTTTCAATCCCTCTTGCTTCAATCCTATACCGCGCGGCAAAGCGCTGAATTCTGTGGTAGGTGGAATTGCCAGTCACGAAGCTTTCGCCAGGGACGGCGCCAGTCTCGTCGGCGTACACGGGCAGCCGTTTCTCGTCTGAGATGACCGGAGAATGGTCGGCAACGTTATAGTCGGGGAGCCCCATGGTTATCGGTCTGGAGGAGCTCTTTATCAACGCTGGATATCGGTCTCGTGCGGAATCCGCGGTTCCCAGGATGATTCAGGCAGAATGTTCAAGCTGAATAGAGGAGCAAGCAGCGCCTATGACAATAGTGAGGGTGCCTTCAAACAGACGGAAGAGAAGAAAACGTGAGAGCCCATCACAGCCACATGCCAACAAAGAAGAGAAGACGGGGCAGAAGTGAAGATGACCGGCAATGAATAAGTAAAGTACTTCAGTCAACAGCAGAGACAGAGACAGAGACGGAGATGGGCGAACAATCCATGGCGCTACCGTCTTCTAGCAAAGTGGGATAGAGATAAGCATTTCCCAACTACTTTAGGTACCAGTCTACCACCCCTCTCTGCCCCCTCTGGGAAATGCCACGGCAAAGCGGGAACCGACGCTGATGGTGGATCCATGACACCCCCCGTTAGTCTTTCGACACATTCACTCCCCAGTCCCCAAACGATCAGCCTGTCGATACGGGTCTCGCCAAGCTCGTGTCATGGACCGACCTCATGGATGGTGAATATCAAATCATGTGACTGGAGGGGGAGCCCATCCGCGGAGAGACATTGCCCCTTCTGGTCCAGGGAGATAAGGTAGGTACGGAATACTGTAGTCTGTACGGAGTAGGTACTTACTTACTTCTACTTTTGTGCTAATGATCGCGTGCGTTTTTGTGAGGCTGATTAGGCGAAGGGCGATAAGAGGTTTCGGCCTGCTGATTGGCGTACCTTAGTGCTGGCTCTCTAGTGTGGTATTCTATCATTGGTTGCAATTGGGCCGAGGTTCTAGACGTTCGATGATTTCGTGGAAAGATAATTCACTTTGCTGTGTCACGTGCGATGGATAGAAAATACCCAGGGAGATCGATTGAGCTGATACTGTACCTATACCTCGATCCGTTCGCTTGTGCGGATTAGTAATAGTTGTCTGAGAGGCCAAAGCAGCTTCCGTATGGAATACAAAAAGTGAATATTAAAATAATTGATAGGAGCATACATAAAGGTAGTCGCTGTGTCCAAAGAAACGTCGTTCGCTACCCAATGCCGGCCATGGTGCACGCTCATTCGGAACCCTCCGTATGCACGAGTAACATATGTAAGATATCACATGTCATGCTGGTCCTCCCGTCCCATGCGCACGCAACTCATCGAAAGTCGTCATCGTTGTCTTCATTCTCCACCGGATCAAGCCGCTGCACCAGCTCCTTCGTCTCCCTGGCCACCTCAAATGCCAGCGGAGGCAGCTTCTTGGTAAAGTCTTTCCACGTCGTGGCGTCGCGGATCCCGTCACCCTCAACGCTGGCATCTAATAATTTGGCCCGGCACCCAGCGAGCCTGAGGACGATGGGCTCGGCTCGATCGCGGAGCGAGTGGCTGTCCGTCTCGCTCGTGGTATGCTGCGTCTTCGCAACCACTTGGCCAACGATAGAGGCGATGTCGTTGAGGTGTTCCTTGATGATCGCCGGATTGTCTTCGGCTCGGATGCTGCCGACGAGCGATTGGATCGATCGTACCAATCCTTCTGTTTGATCCTCAAGGAACGTCTAGGGTTATCAGCATTGTCCAAGATGATATACGAGGAGATCTTCACCTTCAGCTCCTCGACCTCCCCTTCATGTTCCTGGACTCCGGACCGTTGCTTTAGGACAGAGCCAGTATGGTCACCATTTGACATGCCATTTGCGGTGGCTTGCTTTGGGGTAGCACGAGGATTTCGGTTGCTGGGCGGCAGCGATGGTGGAGGGGAGCTCATCGAGCTGTAAATAGATTCACCATAAGCGCTCGTTCTTCCAATGCCATAATAATCTGCCGGAGACTCGGCGATCAGGCTACCTTCGTCGTCATCCTCGAGCTCTTCTACGGGGGTTGGGCGGATCTTGACCGAGTGAATAAGCTCGACCACAGCAGCTGTCAAGTGTGACGCTGCGGCGTCAAGCAGTGAAACCGGCGAGAGGCCTTTCGCGAGAGCGAAGTTCTTTGAAGCTGTGATAAGGTTATTTGCAGTAGCAGAAAGCTTGGCGAGGAGCTTCGTTCTTTGCTGCGCCAGGTTATCGTCATTCGCCCGTGAGACTCCAACGTCCTGAGAGAGTTCGCGAACGGTGACGACGACCGACCTGACATAGCCAAGTACAGACGGTGGATCGCTAACTCGAGCTGCTCGGAGTAGCTCATCAATGGAGACTTGGAATTTCGTGACATGGAAATCTCGAATAAGGCCATCTTCCTGGCTGAAACCGCCTTGTTTGCCAAACTGTCCCATGTCCGGCTGTTGCATCGGTATGTCGTGAGACGAAAATCGCGCCGTCTTGAGCTGTGTTCTCGTTTTCGCATACCGATTCTTCCATTCTTTCACTTGGTCCTCAAGTTTATGAACCTGAGCAACCAGCTCCGTCTCACGCTCGTACGTCTGTTCACTTCGCTTGGAGAGCACCTTCATCTCCTCAAGAAAGCCAGCCGCTTCCTGCTTGACCTCGTTCGTGACCGTCCGCTGCTGCTGGAGCTCTGCCTGAAGCTCCCCATGGGTTTTAACAAGGTCTTCGTAACGGCCCTTCCACTCATTGTTGCCATCGTCTTCCCGGGTCACCTTCTGTCCTATTTCAGACTGCAGTTGGCGCTCTGTATCCGCGTGATCTGCTCTGACCTTGGCTATTTCTGATTCCAGGCTGTTGTTGAGGTTGAGAGCATTCGCCAGCTTGCTTTCGAGATCCGATCGCAACTCTGCCTCCTTTTCGCGGTAGGCTTCATCGAGTTTACTTAGCTCCGAGTCTTTTTCTCGGACTGCGTGTTCTAGCTCGCTTATTTTCCCTTGCAATTCGCCATTTTGTGGTCTCTCCGCCACCCCTACACTGCTGTAGGTATTCCTTGTGTCCCTTCTACTTCGGCTGTCATCAATATCAGTTGGATCATCATCATCCTCGACAAGCGTACTCTTATTCGGTACTATCGTGTTGCTCTGAAACGTCTTGGGTGTTGGCCTGCCATAAGTCCCATCCGGGCCTTCAGGTATGCCCGCTCCTGCAAATACTTGGCTTCCCAGTGACGGATTCCTCGACCCATATCCAGAGCCATGCCCAGGTCCTCCTCTCCCACGTCCACCAGGGGCCGGCCTCATACCATTAGGCGTACCCGGCCTGCTCCCAGGGCCCCGCATACTAGGAGCAGGGCTTCCATTCCGATAGATATCTGTCCCTGCAAACTTCGGAAATCTCCGTTCGAGTTCGTAAAAAACATCAGTTGCTAGGTCCCGAAATCTTGGAGGAGGGAGGGTAGCTAGCTTTTGACGCGCCTGGTTGCGCTTGGGGTGGAAATTTTCCTTGGGCGTCAGGAACGCAGGCACCTGGCCAGGCCCATTTTGTTGCTGTCCCGCTGCACTTGCACTTTGCCTTCGTATCAGCTCATCGTAGACATCGGTGCTCAGCTCTTGAAATTGCACAGCTGACAACCGCAGTAGTTTGTCCCTGGCCTTGTTCGGCTTTGGGTTCCCTTTTTCATCACGTAGGGATTGCGCCAGGTATCTCTTGAGCACGGTATAATGTTGTGAGAGGCTCTCTTCCATCATCAAAGTCTTCCGCTTCTGTCCGTCTGAAAGGGTCGTGCCATAGCTTGAGCGACCCACTGAGTTGGGGGGTGACGGGTTACCTGGGTTGTCGCTGGGTCTGCGATTCATCCCATTCGACATGCGACCTGGAAGACCATTGGAAGATCCGGAGATTGGGGGCGTTGCGAGGTTTCCTCGCGGAAGTGTGGGTGAGTAAGGTGCTGGCTCGCTGGATTGGTATTTCGAGATGCCCGACCATTCACTGCCATCAGCGGATGCTGGCGAAAATGTTCCCGAACGACCATTCATAATACGTGGGCTACGAAGGATGAAGGAGCCACGTTGGCCACTGGTAAAAAGACTTCGAAACGAGCTCTGTGATGAAGTAGTGGTCAGTGGTAAGAGGCTGCGACCTCAGGACCTGTTGGAAACGCTTAAGGTATTAGAATATGAGTCCCAGTGAGCAGAGCGTATGACTCCAGCATACAGAAGCAAAGGAACAACGAAACAACAAGATGGCAGCGAGTGAAAACTATTATACAGATGGGTCTGCCGTTAGGGTCGAACCGCGCACTCCTATTGAATGTTATTCAATGGAGCGCTTTTCTGGACTACGCTGATGACTGGCGAAATTGGGGGGAATCGCGTAGCCAATCGGGACGGCATCCAACGGACAGGGTTCCATTGGCCGAAAGGGCAACTTCTAGCGCAGTCTGGATTATTGCATCTGTCTTATTGACGAAAAGAACAATGGAATGCATATCACCAGTACGGAGTAGAGATGCTTGTATTCTATTACTTGCTTGTCGCGCGATGCATTACATTACTGGACTGGGAACTACTACTTAACTACACGTATTCAAGTCCTGGTTGTGGAAATACCTGTCGAGGTACCGCTTTACGGCGGCTCTCCCCAAGACCTAAGGTATACAATTGACTTGGTGGGTTGACACGAGAGATACTGGCATTTACGCCAGTATCTATCCTCCTTGTACTATCATATGCCATTGATGATATCGTCTCGATATCTTTGAGGTCTTGGCAATATGCGTCTCGTATAAGAGCCTTGGAACGCTCAATTCGAAATGTGAAGCAAGGAGTGTCGTTGCTCGACAAGAGCTCGCTACTTCTCAAGATGCAGGCGCATGGCCGTTGCTCAGGTTTTGCCTTGGATGGCAATGAGCAGATCACGCATTGAGCGGCTCGCCCGCAGCAGGCGTCAGGCGATGTTCCCCTTCCGCCGCCAGCTTCTCCCTCCTGATACGATAGAATTTTCCTAGGCAATTCCTTCGCTGTGCTTGTGTCCAGCTTTCAACCACCAACGCAAACTCAACCGCGTCTGCAAACCCAAAGGTCTTAGCCATCGTGCACAGTTGTCTTTTCATCACTTCTTGCGGTGGATGATATCTCCACTGTATTGCTCCTTCCTCGTTGCTGCCATCCTCCATCTGCCGTTTCTCACTACGTTCTTGGGTGTCCGCGAAAACATGCTGATCGCCAATGTCTATGTCATTACCAGCTTCTTGCGCTCTGCGACTCAAACTTGCCTCGACTGTCGAGGAGCCGACTACCTCGCTATTCTCATGTGTGTATTCTACACCGGCGCTTGCGAGAATGGCCTGGACCGGGTCACTTTTTTTTGAACCCGTGCTGACTTTCCGTCTTGTTGTTCTCTGTTCTTCTTCACCCTCGCTGACGACAAGAGCAGCGAGTTGGCTCATTGCGCTGTCTTCTTTGTCTCCACCCGCCAGCAGGGGGTCATCCTCCGTTGCCGCGGGGTCTTCGATATCCAGGCCGACGACAGATACGCCGGCTTTGGATTCCGCGACATTGGTTTTGTTGACAATATCTCTCAGGACTATGTTGTCGCCTCTAAAGGCAAACAGATTGGCTAGGCCGAAGATCTCGCCCTTCTGTTCCGTTTTCTCTTGTATGCCTTTGAAGTATCTCCGTTCGGTGCTAGCTGTGTATGCTATGTTTGCTTGTTGTTGCTTATAGATTTGTCGGGCATAAACAATTTCTTCGATCGTGCCAGCAGAAACTAATCGGAAGACTTCAACATCTCGAACTTGTCCGATACGGTACGCACGGTCTTGAGCTTGCAGGTCGTAAGAAGGATTCCAGTTTGGGTCCACCACGACAACCTTATTCGCAGAAGTTATATTGAGACCCACTCCACCGGCCTTGGTGGATATAAGAAACACAAACTGAGCAGGGTCACTATTGAAATCATCGACTGTCTTAGCACGATCTTCATAAGACATTGCACCGTCAAGGTAGGCCACATTGTACGAAGTGTGGTTGAAGAGCATTTGTAACATTTTGAGCAGGCGTACGCTGTGTGAGAAGACTAGGACTTTGTCGCCATTGCCATGCCAGAAGCGAAGCAGCTTTTTCAATATCTTCCATTTCCCACAGAAATCAGGATTTGAGTAATTCAAGATAGAGTCACGGTTGCGATAGAGAGGGCGCCATTCCGATGGGACGGCAATCTGTAGCATTTCAAGATCTTTATCTTGTTTCTCTTTTGGGTCAGTGCTTTGTGGGATAAGTATTGCGAGATGGTTGCTAAGCTTTTGTAGGTTTGCAATAGCTGGGAAGACATAGGATTGCCACTTCACACCATTCGGTAGTAATGCGTAGCAACACCAACCTTTCTTCTTACCAGATCCACAATCACAAAACTCCGAGGCTGTTTTAATGTATTCCATCACTTCGCTATCAATAATGTTTTCATATGCATCGGACTGAGTGTCGGTAAGGGGACAAAAGACAACACGGTCACTTTTCTTTGGCAGCTGATGAGCGATTATGCTCTTCATGCGGCGAAGGAAAAATTGCGGAAGAAGATTTTCCACAAGAGCCTTGGCAGTCTTCCGAGCTTTGCTGAGCTGGTGGATTGTAGCATCATGAGACTGTCCCATCTTAAGAGGCTCACTAATACTAGCTTTCCATGTTGAGATGGGTCCAAACTTCCCGGGGTTGGTCCAATTGAGAAGTGTCCAGAGCTCATCATAGGAATTCTGTATAGCGGTACCGGTGAGACCTATCCTACACAACGCATTGACCTCATTCATGGCTTGTGTAACCTCGGTGTTTCGACCCTTGATTTGGTGGCATTCGTCTGCAATGACACAGTCCCATTCGACCATGTTGATAGCACTTTTATTCGTCCTGTACGTTGTATAAGTAGTAATCATAATCTCGAGCTGTCCAGCCAGCGCGGCTTGAATTGCCGTCTCCTTTGTGCTGCTGTGATAAACGTCGATGTGCCACCAACCCCACCGGTTGAATTCAGCCTTCCAATTCTCAATCAGTGTCCCGGGGCAGACTACAAGAACCTTTGGATACCACTCTGCTCTTGCCCTTCGCATCTTTCGCATACGCTTTCCATCTCGCTCATCTGCAGTCTTCCCAAACGCTGCAGTTAGAAATGCAATTACCTGCACTGTTTTCCCTAAGCCCATGTCGTCACCAAGAATCCCACCTTTCTGGTAGACGAAGAGCCTATGGAGGAAGGCAGTGCCTTCTACTTGGTAGTCTCGAAGCCATTGAGCAGTTGGTGCCGGAATCAGTCCAAGAGAAAGGGCCAACTGTATATCTTTGTACTTCGCAGATTGCTTCGTCAGAGGGAAGTCAGGCCTCTCTCTCAGATGCTCCAGCCTTTCGTCATCTGAGAAGTCAATGTCCTCGTAACTTGGAGGTAACCTCAACCCTGAACTTTTCAGCATCTCCATGCGCTCATCGAATCTAGCTCGTCTGATCTGCAAGTAATCTGGTAAAGTGTATTCCATCATGTTGTCGTCCTCATCGGAGTCCCAGTCTCGCCGCGTCTTTGTCGAACCTTTGACATTTTCGTCTCCATTTCTCTTCCTAGGCCTCTTTCCGCCAACACTCTCTTTTTCAACAGCTTTCTCCTTCCTGATGCTTGCAGCGGCTCTCTTCCTTTTCAAAGCTTTGCGGTTTTTGAAATTCTTGTAGGCTTTATCCCCATCGCTGTCTGACCAGTCTACTCTCTCTCCTTCTACATGGGCCTTCTTCCTTGGCGATCTTCTGACACCATCATCAGATGTCTGGCTCGAACTCTCAGCGTCCGAGTCAAGACTGGCTACTTCTGCGACAGTTGGTCAGCTCGGCAAAACCAGGGTGCCAGACTCCATGACCACAAGATGAGACTCACTATCTCTGCGTCCTTCCGTGGCTAAATCCTTTGCGACGGAGTCCGTAATATTCAAATCGTCATCACTGCCACTTGTTTCCATTTTGAGGTCTCTATTGCCCTCCCAGTCAAACTCGTTCGAGTCTCCCCAATCATCAGAACAATAGCGGGGGTAAGGTGGGGCAATTCCGACTCGCGTCGAGCGCGTTTTCAGCTCTCAAGTATTGTTCATTACTGAAACACGTATCATCACGCTAGTACGGTAATTATATTAGGGAAATAGCAAAAACATCAAATTTCACATCAACCGCAAAGACAATCTTTCCCTCATAGGGTGAGGACTAAGATTGACACTTTCGGAGGCTTCACTCACGCTACAAATTGGACGCTCCGACAAATACTGCATTAGCATCTGGTCTGCACCTTGGACCAAGGAGTCCCTTTACCACAATATCTGGCTCTGCTTCGAGAACTTACATCAAAGAAATCACTGCATGTACAGACTTTATATTTCTTTTCGTGACATGCGACTTTTGATAATACAATTGAGATAGCACCGCTGCCTAAAGCTTATTGATCCTACTGATTTTATTGTGGTCCCTCGGGTACTTTTCACGCTTCTCTGGGTCTACTTCTAGCTCTTTCGAAAAGGCCCAGAACAAGCTTGGCACGACCTGGATACTCTCAGCAGCGCATAGATTTTGTAAGGATATCTTACCCGGTTGATATAATGCTACGGCTTTCATCTAAATCCACCACTTTTTTTCAATTCTGTTCGATCGTCATGTATTTTGCTCTCCTCAGTTCGCTCCTCGTCTGGATACGTTTTGCTCACAAATCCCCCACGGATCAGCTGACGCAGCCTCGGGAATCAGACTGCTCCCCAGTCCATGTCTTCGCTGCTAGAGGCTCAGGAGAACCCGCTGGGCCTGGCACAATTGGTCGACTAGCAGAGCTTATTCAGCGTGACAATCCGAGAACGGATACAGTAGAAGCCATCGACTATCCCGCTTTGTTGGACCCCAATGATCCTACTCGATATGCGTTCTCGACCCATATAGGGGTTAGTGCGGTGATGTGGCAAGTCACAAATTACTATAACCGCTGCCCTAATTCGAAGGTTGTGCTACTGGGTTACTCACAGGTAAGAAGCAATCAATTCCATAGGAGAATTCTTTAATATAAGAAAGGGAGCACATATCATCGGCGATGCCCTTTGCGGCGGCGGTGGTTGGGAAACCTACCAAGAACAGAATGTTCTTGGACCATCGAATTGCCCTATGAATCGGACCGTGGGAGCCCAGGGTTCGTATCCATTTGGTAGCCCGTCTAGATATAACACCGTCTGATAAAAACTGTACAGTGACCGCAATCATCCATATGGGCGACCCTCGCTACTTGGCCGGACAATCTTATGACGTGGGAACGTCTTCGCGTGATGGAGTAATTTCCCATTTCCCCTTTCCTTCTCTTTCCAACTCTGTCGATTCATATGAGGTTTCTGGGCTAAATAGCTTATTTAAACAGATCATACCTCGGTTCCTGCCTTCCCAAAACTGTGATACCTACGCATCACGGATCCAGAGTTATTGTGACTTTGATGACTTTTTCTGTGACAGTGGGACCAGCCTCCCGGTTCATGAGAGTTATGCGAAGTACTTGGAAGATGCCCGCATATTTGTAAACGATCTTTTACAATCCGGCCAATAGAGAAAGTATTACATTTCTCCTAACAGTAAAGTATAGAATCTTCGAGGAAATACATGTATTATATTAATTTTCTGTAAACAAATACACTAGCTTGAACTCCATAACACGTACTCACGTGAGTCTAAATCTTTGAAGCTTCGATCCTCAACCGCACAATCCCCTTTTACGACTCTATTTTCGCGCTCTCCTCCCCGGCAGCCTTCTGCTCTCTTTATTTCGCAATTGGTTTCCCTTCGTTAACTCCCCACCATCATCCCTACTTCGGCTTCCTTTTTCTTCTCACAATGCCACTCGACACCTCCACCTATTCCCTTGCGCTGCTCCGCCTCGATGGCCGGCGTTGGAATGAGCTACGCCGCATTCATGCCCAAATCTCCACTCAGGCTGCTGCCGATGGCTCCTCGTACCTAGAAATGGGCAACACGAAAGTTATCTGCACAATTTCCGGACCGGCTGAGGGACGAAGAGGTGGCGGAGGTGGGGGCCGGGATGATGGCGCGGAGATAAAGGTGGAGATTGCAGTAGCGGGGTTTAGTGGAGTTGAGAGGAAGAAGAGGGGGAGGGCGGATAAGTGAGTTTCTGTGGTTTTTGTCGGTTCGCTTTCGTGCCATAGAACAAGCCGCATTTTTGCGGAAGAGCTGGGACATGGAGCGCTGATGTTTTCCCCACGACAGGCGAACCCAAGAAATGCAGTCGACCATCTCCTCCGCTTTCGCCTCCACCCTCCTCACCCACCTCTACCCTCACTCCACCATCACCCTAACCCTACACGTGCTGTCTCAGGACGGATCCCTGCTCGCTGCCTGCCTTAACGCTTCTACACTTGCTCTCATCGATGCTGGTGTGCCTATGACGGATTACGTTGTTGCGTGCACGAGTGGTTGTCTGTCTTCGGCCCCGTCCTTGCATAACAGCAGCGGTGGGGAGGATCAAAATGCCGATCCGCTGCTCGATCTAAACGGGCAAGAAGAGCAGGAACTGCCATTCTTGACGGTGGGTACAGTGGGAGCTGGGGAGAATGTGGTGGTATGTGTCATGGAGAGTAGAGTCCAGGTCGGGCGGTTGGAGGGCATGCTAGCGGTGGGCGTTGATGGGTGTAAGCAGGTAAGGGAGATTCTAGATGGGGTGGTGAGGAGGCAGGGGAGGAGAGTACTGGAGAGTGTTGCCGGTTGAGATGGGGACTCTTGAGTTGGAGATCGTTGAAAAAGTGATACTGCACATGGTTATTACAACCACGCATTGATGGTCACACGAGGAACCGCATTTGACGTGGGTAAGGTGCTTTATCAGAGAGAAGGAGAATCCTGACAAGCCCATCAGGATCACGGAGGTCAATATCGGCTCACTCCTTCGGAACTCCAATAGCTAAAGCGGTGCTTGGATATGTGGCAAGCGAGCTATCTACGAGTCAAGTACTCAGTCGAAGCGATTACGGCTTTTGATATCGATATAAGCATGCAGCTTTTCGTCGGGCCAATCTCGATATAAAACGACATCAATATTTTCATGCATTCACGTCGGGATGGCTTCCCTCGAAGCGCCTCCTTCTAGATATTTAGGGACCACAGCAAGCCGTCCAAGGGATAGTAATAGAGAGTTCGACAAGTCCTATCTTGGATTTGAGTCAGGAAGTTTCTCGGATAACAATTATAATATTCGGTCGTGCGAATCTTGACTTGCAGGGGACTCGAAAGCGACCATGAGTTTCATGGCATGGGACCTCAACCTGTCGAGGTGGAAGTTCCGTTTAGTGGAGAACTGAGATTGAACATGAGTCCAAAAAAAGAGGGAAACATAGAAGAGCGGTATTCGACTTTGCACTTCCTGCGTCAAGGTAGCCAATCAAGTGGAGGAAGGCGATCTCAGCTCGCTAAGGTAGGTATTGTAAAGTTTATGTAGGTTGTTCTTATCGATAAGATATTCTAGCGTGTATTCCAGATGTTTTTGAATTCACCAACACTTCACCTACCTCTTGACTGCGCCACCTTACATGCATCCGAAGTTTCCCCCACGACGGAATGTCTGATGCCTCGAGCTCCCACATTACTCATTGGCTGTCTACCGTCCCATCGCCAGAGACCATCACGAGTGTAGGGCAACCGCCCTGTAAACAGTCAAGGTCGCAGAAGCGAAAGGCTACTTCACTTGAGGACGATAACCTAGAGGAAATGGCATCAAGTGATATGAGACCACCGGTGACCCCTGACCGTAAGAAGAGAAGACTTGAGGTACTTGCTCACGCTGCCTGCCAGTGTCGAGCATTCGCTGATCTGACCATAGCATGGCGCGTCGCAATCATCTGCAGCATCCGAAGCTGGCGGCTCGAATATTACCTCTCGTCGCACCGAGTCCGTCTCTCACAGTTCCACACCAACCGGCAATATAAGAAACGTCCGAGATGCTCTCGCGCGTGAGAAAATGCATTTCGAGAATGATGCTGCGTTCGATCGCTACCCGGCATTCAAAGAGATGACTTTTGACGTCGTGTCTAGAGAGAGGAATTCAATAATGGCCCCAAGATCTGCGAAGAAAATTCAGGAGTACCAGAAAGAGAATGCGTTAGCGAATGAAAAGGAGTATTTCAGTGGCATACATCGGATGGTCATCAAAGACGAGCGTCTCGTTCCAGGCCAGAAACCGAAACCTTCAAAAGCTGCGCAAGACGAAGATAAAGATGACGGTGAACAAATTGACGCCGAATTTAGTCAAGAGCGCGATGATACACTGCAGACAGACGTCGAGCCAGCGTGCTTGGCTTTCAAGCATTCTGGCATGGACAAGACGCAAGATCAGGTTTTTATCGAAGGCCTCCTACCCATCTTGGAAAAGAATTTTGGCCTGTTGACACCCAAGCCTGACTTTGTCTTCGGTTTCAAGATAGACATGTTTCCCTCAGAGTTAACACCTAGGCTCTCAAACGGCGTCCTTCAATTAATCAGAGTAGCTCCTGGGATCGAACACCCTTTCTTCGTCATAGAAGGCAAGGGAAGCAGTGGCCCCATTGAGGAGGCCGAGAACCAAGCAATCCGCTCAGGAGCCGCACTAGTCAATGCACGCAGACTTCTTCAGCAAAAGGTTCTCGGCGTTTCGCAAACTGAAACTCGAGCTCCGGACTTGGCAAGCTGGGTGTTTTCGTGCGCCTGGGTGCCGCGCATGGCAGAGATATTTGTGAACTGGCTGGAATTTAATCCCAACGGCGAGCCCTACTACCATATGAACTTAATTGAGACCTACGTGATGAACAGGGAGGGGGAAATCCAGGCCTTCCGCAGGGCGATTCATAATATCCTGGATTGGGGTCTTCAACCGGCCAGAAAGCAAGCCTTGGATGAATTGCTCGTTGGGATTGCGGCGGCGGAGGAGGCAGCCAAGGAGGAGAAAAGGGCGGCGGAGGAGGATAAGAAGGCGGAGGCGAAGAGACAAAGGGCAGCGAAGAAGGCCGGAAAGGAGGCTTGAGACAGATAGGCCCGGAACCTACCAGCTGCAATAAAGGATTATTGCGACAACAGCCCTGGTGGAATTGTATGAACATGGACTTCGTCATATGGCGGAGAGGAAGAAGGAGGTATTGAAGCCATGTAGAAAACTAGAGACGAAGTAAGACGGTGATATTGTCGACATGGAAAATCCCTCTTCCTCAACAACTCAAGTTATCGAGCGAGAAATCAATCTCATCCACGACAAGGCCTCGTTTCATCGTGAGACGTTTCATCATATTTTCGTAACGGAAGAGCCGACAAAATGGTTTGGAATCAAGACACCCTACGTGCCTACCTTGAAGGCCCTTATTCCTAGCATCGTCGTTGTCAGTACGACACATGATATTAGCCTGTTATCAAAATATGGACCGTAGCTTAGTACTATGCTGTATTACATATGACACGATGACAACATGCAGCTCAAAAGCCTACCAAGGTCCTCCAAGATACTGGACTGTTCTGTTCCGAGGTCAAAGCACAGCGCCGTCAGCATTGGAAGCTTATATTTACCTATGTCAATCTCAATCATTCATCTAGGTACACAATTCCACCCTTCCCATTGCCAACAATTCGGAGAGGAGAACAGATAAGACATCAAGCGCCCTCCTCCCAAGCCTCCCTGGGCAAAACCCTCTGATTCCGTTCGCCTTATCCATAAAGTGTACGCCAAGAGAAATGAGAGCAGGAATTCGAAAGCAAGATTCGGCCGTGTTAACTCCAACAGCCCACCGCTTTGCCAAAAGAAACAGTTTATTCGCGGATGAAGCAGGAAAAGGCGTTACCTCAGGAAATCGTTGCGCACGTTGATGAACGCCCCTGCGCCGCCTTCTTCGCTGATATCGCTGACAAGCACTTCGGTTTGCTGGTACAGACGCTCGATGGCGGCGGAGGAGGATTTGCCCAGTGAAACTGCTCTCCCCTTAGTACACATACCATCGCACCCAGTAGGAAAGATTTCGGAAGAGGCCTACCTAGAATGGCAGAATTTAATTCCTCCGCCACCGGTACCCGCCCAGCCTGATCCAACAAATGCGCCGTAGGACTCTTCCTCGGATCCTCGTAAGCAAACATCGAGAATATGTCTCGAAACGCATTCTCAACATGTCTCCTGTGATCGTTTCTGAACTCGTATTTGAGCTCTCGACCGTAATTTAACGTCATATCGAGAAGTCCTTGATACTTTAGGCCGCTGTCGACTTCTTCGGTTTCCATTTTATCCCAATCATCGGCGCTGTTTGTTTGCTCGTCGAGGTCCATCTCAGGCTCAAAATCGTCGTCGGAAACGGCGGTCGAGTGGCCGTTTACCGATTTGCTTTGCTTGGAGGTTGAGCCGTGGAGGAGTTCTGTGCTTTGGCGGATCATTTCTACGAATTTGCGGCAGCGGAGGCGGAAGTAAATTTGGCGGTTGTCATCGAGTACATGCGGGTAATATGCATTGATAAGCTTCAGTGCTTTGTCAATATCTCCATCCAAAATAGCAGCACGTATTCCTGGTTAAAGATCAGCAATTCCGAGTTTCCTCGAGAGTAATGTTTGGTGCGTACGTTGGCGATTCACCGCATCGACGTCTTCTTCAACAGCGAAGCCATCAAACGATGTATTGGGAGTACTTCTTAACGCGTTTGCTTCGGATTGCACTTCTGCCCTGAAAGCCTTTGCTGTCTCGACATAGCCATCGTGTGCAAGGAATTGTTCCACAAGCTCCTTCACCAAAGACTTTTCATCGAGACGTGGATATATATTGGACACGTTTGCTGAACTGATTTCGTCTCCAATACTCGACTTCTCTCGCTAGTATGATTTAGTAATTCAATGTCAAAGCAAAAGATAACTATACGTACTGCTACCATACCATCTATGTCAAAAACAAACGGTTTTTGGCCAAAATTGACGCTCAAATGAGCTTGAGGCCGCTTCATACCGACTGAAGGATAGAGGCTAACATCTTTAAGGTCGCGAAAAGCGTTACCTATTTATAGTCAGAAAATGGTATAGAGCTTAGATGGATGTTTCTGACCTTGGAAAACACCGTTCTTCGTAAAGAAAGCACAGCCTGTCATGAAGTTGACGCCACAGCCTACGACGTCACCAGTAGTAAAGGTAGGTCCGTAACTTTTCCCAGTACTTTGACAGCAGAACGACTTCCCATCATCTCCGTGATACGCCCAGCTCTCTGATTCCCAGCCCGGAAACTTTTCCAACGAAGCTTTGAGACCCGAGAAGCCAACTCCAATCATGCTGCTGAAATTTAGTAACTCCATACAGCGAAGAGAATTATATCGTTTCCTACCCTTCTTTGCCCTTCGAGATAATGGTGACTTCGAAATAATAGATACCACACTGTGGCGGCATTGGATGGTCTGCTCGAGCAGCAGCGGCTTCATGGTCATGTAATTTTGATAGTCCAATATATTTGACATCAAGGCCATCTGCAGCGATCTCTAAACCGCCGTATTTGTCCACTTCTGCCCATTTGGACGGCAGTTGTGCTAGGCCATCATCCTCCACAGCGGGTTGATGTTCTATTATCTCATATGTCATACCACGGTGGGAAGGTGTCATTTTGTGTAGGCTCACACTGCTCGAGCTTGTAGACAAGGAACCGGGATTCGAAGAGTGGGCGGACGACGCTTCACGATGTGCCGCAACTTTTGCCTTATAAGCAGCCTCTAGTCTCTCCATGTATTTGGACTCTCGTAGATAAGTTGGTTTGAAGAATCCAATTGAATCCGTCCCTCCACCACCAGCCCAACCATACCTCTGGCCGAGAGCGTATGGAGTCGAATACATGGGTGTATCGCGTCCTCTTCCCCAAGATCCTGGAATATTGATGCCCCCTTCAGCTTGCGACTCGGGATCTCCCGTCAGCTGAGGTATTCTTGAAAGTGGATCGGTGGAGGAGTTCTGAGTGGAGAAAGCGGCGTTTGGATTTATCAGGTGCGAAAATGCTCCCGAACGACCAGAAGCAAGCTGATTATGAGTGCCAGCAGCTACTGAAGCGTAAGAAGTTCGACGCGGCATTGTTCCAGTGCTGGGACTTGAATATGATATCTGCGGAGCTCCGGGAGAGCCTTGGGGAACAGCGTTGGTCATGGCACTCCCTGGTGGCTTCAGGATAATCCCAAGTGCCTATGTTTCTGGGCAGCGATGGACTCTTCTCGCCCGTTCCCTGATAACAAATGTGGAATGTCTACAAATCCCAAGCCAAAGCAGTTCTTGAATCCGGTCAGAAGTTCAGTCGTGTGTTCTGACGGCTACCTAGATACGAAGGTGCCGACATGCTATGAAATTGACATCTAGCCAATCGTTTTCTGGGAGTTGCCTAACAGGATATCAGGGTATGATGGAGGATTGTCATGTCCTGGCGGTGTTCAGTCTAGAGTTCAGAGGTTGGGTAGATTGCTGGGTCTATCTAACCAAGCATGTCTTGTGGCAGAGCGTGATGGGACTCGCCTCGCTACGGCCGCCCCGCATTTAGAGCGTATCATTGGATTGCATAAATGGCCTTCTACGAATGACTTCAAGCTGCCAGCAAGTATTTGCTCAGGGTACAGCATCTGCTCCATGATTGGAATTGGGAACTTTGCACATTTGCTTGTGATAGAAACAGTCTGGAGGAGAGGAATCACGTGACCTATCGGACGAGATACCTAAACCCTTTTTTTAGTACACCAAACTCTATCCAGAGACTCTATGAGTATGTCCCAGTACAGTGCATTATGGCTGGAAGCAAGTAAGACATGTTTCGAGTACATATGATCGTACACCCCTTACCCCGTCTGCAAAGGACATCCCCCAAATAACAACAGAAGCTGAAGGCGGTCAGAAGAGAAAATGACAGTCGTGAAAGATAAACACCGCGCTAAAGTTCAAGGAACGCCATAAAGTAACATGATGATAGAGCGAGAATATATAATTAGTGATTATGCTGGGACGGCGATAGCAGGAATAGGGGAATTGGCCGCGACTGGGAGGTCAACTTCGCCGCTGCGGCTCTTCTCACTGCCGATGTTGCTGCTGCTATTGTTGTTTTCCTTGCCTTGGCTGGTAGATTCAGGCAAGCTAGGCTGATCTGCTCCAGGTTCCAAGTCAATTTTCTTTGTCTTCGGAGCTCGCCACGATGCTACCTGCCAGGTAATACCGGTGAAGGTCTTGACGGAAAAGCCGGCTTTCTGCCATTTCTTGCAAGGTTTGCCAGATCTGTCGAGGGCACGGAGTCCAGCATTGATTGCGCCTTGGTTGGCTTTTGGCCCAAGCTTGTGGGTGGGTGCTGGTGCAGCACCTGGAGTGCCTTTGCTGGCAGCGTCGCCATTGTTGTCGGTACCATTTTCCCTGGTTTGTATATAAGTAACCAGGTATAAGCATAACATTATCCTCCAAATACTTACAGTTTGGCTTTCTTCTTCGGCCCTGGCCTAGCTCTAGACTTGGTGGCTCCCTCAACTCCAGCACCCAGTTCTCTCTTTACCCCCGTCTTTGGGCCAGGTAGTCCTTTTTGGGAGCTGTCTTCGGCCGGCGATGGTTTGATGGTGGGTGCTGTCGACACCGGTGTAGAGGTCGGTTTAGCCTTAGGCTCTGGTTTGATCACTGCTTTTGTCTCAGCCGGAGTGGCTGGCTCGAGAGGAGCGATAGTTTTTGGTGTCGAGGGCGAGGCTTTTGTTGGGGCGGCCTTGTGTGTAATTTGTTCATGAGGGAATCGTGATAGGATAGGCGACGGTAGTTTCAGTCGTACGATTCTACTTGGCTTTGACGGTTTGCTGGTTCGAGCGGTAGAGGTTGGAGTGGAAACCTTTGACAAAGAGCTTGACGCTCGACGCGGCGGATTTGCTGACTTTGGGGGACCTGCCATGATCTGATCTGAATTAATTACCTATGGTGCTGAGGGATTCAATATAATAACTTACCTTGACTTCCTTCGCGGATCGATCGATCTTGTTCTTTCGAAGTTCAACCAGACTGCATCGGTGGTGATGAAGCTGGCTTGTGGTGTTGCCGAGATTGTGCGACCGTGGGATTGTAAGGTGCTTTCAGGTCGGAAGGTTGAATTACTGGCAGGCACCTGTTGATCTCGTGTTTGAAGCGTCGTGTTGTTATCTTTGGTTGATTATTTTACGAATATGAGTAGGAAGTTGGGTGGTTATAGGAAGTGGTGATGATGAGTGAGGTGGTGAAGAGTATTGGAGAGTATAAAGTAGTGTGAAGACATTGTGCCAAAATAAAGAAGCTTGGTCTGGATCTACCTTATCCCTATGGAGTTGGCATGCGCCCACGGCGCCCAAGATTTGAGGGTTTGATGCCGTGGGTGGATCAAATCATTCACATACGGACGCTTAGTCATTAGCCTCCTTTAGCAACCAACTTTGTCGACCTTCAAACATCAATAACGTCGAGTGCTCGATGAAACTTACTGCTTGTTTATCTATATAAGTAGAAAGAAAGCAACGACTACGGTATCGCCGAGGTCCATGTCCACTTACATATACGAAAAGCCTCTGGTGCGCCAGCCCAAAACGATATACCGTGAGCGCAAGCATGCCCTGCTGGTCATGAAAGGGAAGAATTCTACCAGCTATTTTGAGCTTTTTCGAATTTGCGATTATTGGTTGTCAGCTTACTATACCAGCGTTTTTGTTTTACAAAATGGTACCACACTATCTCAATTGCATCAAGGCCCCCCATTCGTATTAATTTCACCCGCTTGAAGTCTCGAAACCGACCGCAGCAGTCTCGAGACCTCTTGATTACATGTCACACAAGGGGAAGCCCTTGGCAATCTTCCAACCTCTGTTTGAGGTATACCATCAGCACCTGAAGAGAATGAGGTTCTCACCATCTCCCATCATGCCTCATTCCAGGCTTTGCCCACTGGCTACCGGATTGATCTTCCCCCTTGGTCTTGGACTGACGATCCTACGTGGCAAAGCACGCACTTGGCAAAAGGTGTGCATTCTTTCATATCGGCATCCAACACCAGAATGGTTTTCAATGGTCCTCAATCTGCAATTACTGGAAACGATAGGATCATTACGGACACGGTCCTTCCTTTAACCCATGAACCCATGTTTTGGATCCTTTCAATGATCAGGACCTAACAGCTGTAGCTTTTGGAAAGAGACGACGTCAAAGTCCAAGAACATGATGTTCGATGTCTCTTGTGCTTCCAACGTCTTCTTTCATATACCATTGGACTCGATCTGACTGGGAGTGCGGTTGTGAACCGGTCAGAGCATCTCAGAAGCGGTAAAATCAGAGAAGAGGCGGCAAACCGGATTAGTCTACATGTGCGGGGTTCAAGTTTCCTTGATTCCGCCCTGAACAGGGTTTCAACTCCGAGAAACTTTCAGGCCAGACGACAGCTCCTCATCGCCTTGTCGCACAATTTCACCAATGAAAATGCAATGGTGGGATGGTGTGTTCGGCTGAAGTTCGGGTTGTGCGCCGGCGGTGATGAATATGACGGGGGACACTCATGGCTGGTTCTCGAGGCGCGGGGATCCACTAAGAAACCCCTGCAGCGGAACACTAACCATCTGGTGGTACCTGAAACCATCTGACGATACACCCTATCACAGCTCGTCAGCCTGCATTCATCCATCACCTCCTCTTACTTCATTTCGTAGTACGTAGGTAGTAAGGTAAACTACCTTACCATAGCACTCGGAAGCCGTGCTCAGCGCCCCAATGGATCAGGTATGCGTGAAGCACAATTGTGGCACCAAAAGGGGCCTCTACACATGTAGTATAAGAGCCATATGCACCCCCCCCCCCCTCCCCCAAACTGGAATAAGGACATCATTCGAGGTCTTCCAGTCTTCACAGCGAGTTCTGACTCTTGTTGCATTTCGTTCAGTCATTCCTTGTCAAGAAAGCATCCTTATAAATAACATTCTTTTTGAGATAGCATCCTCCTCGTATAAACCATTCTTTTTGATCAAGCATCCTTATTATAAAAGCCTCCTTTTTGGGAGAATATCCTCTGTAAGAAACCATCATCTTCGAGAAAGCAGGCTTTCCGACCACACCGACCAAAATGTTATTCCAGTCATCTTCCTTGCTTGCCCTCAGTGCAATTACATTCCTTTCGCTAACATCGACATCGCTTGCCGGCCATGCACGTCTCCATCACCCCGTGCAAGTGCGTCATGCTAAGATCTCCCACCAAGAGGCTGCTCAGCGTGCGGCCATCAGCCGGAGACAAACTGCAGGAACTGTGGAGGTACCCTTGAACGAGATACAGTTGCTTCAGCAGGAGACTGCCGCATTCAGAGGATGGATGCAGGCCTGGCTCAACACGACCAGCCCGACGGACACTCCAGCCTCTATCACGGAGCTGAAGCAAGAATACCAAGCCTATGATCTTTGGTTATCTTCGTGGTTTGACTCTGCAGTCAAAAAAAGCGTACCATCTGCTTCCCCACTTCCAACAACTGTCGCCATAAGCGTCCCGATCGGTACAGGTAGTAGCTTGCCCGTATCTGTTACGCCGCTCTCCTCCCCATTATCACCAGTATCAGCGCCACCAGTTCCAACCTCGAGCGCGGCAGGACCCTCCGATAGCCCCTCTGCTCCATCGAGCTCTTCTACGACCAAGGGAGGCGTATTTATCCCACTTTCAACTGGCGGAGTACCCTCTTCAAGTGTACCAACAACTAGCACAACTTCATCTGTACCCACGTCCGTAGCACCCACTTCAGTCGTACCTACAACCTCTGTCGGACCCACAACATCGGCTGTGCCCAGCACCCAGCCGAGCTCTCCTTCAGGTGGCAAATTCGACCCAAACGCAAAGAACAATGTAGCCGTTTACTACGGTCAGTCCCCGGCCACCTCTCAATCCACCCTCGGAGGGTTGTGCAAAGACTCCAATGTCGACATTGTCATACTGTCCTTCCTCACTACATTCGACGGACCCGGAGGGTACCCGACCGTCAACTTTGGCGCAGCATGTAGTGGCGGCCCTACTGCAGACATGACGGCTGCGGGTGCTACCGGACTTATTTCTTGCCCAAATCTCGCGGCAGACATCACCGCCTGCCAAGGCCTTGGCAAGAAGGTCATGCTTAGCCTTGGTGGAGCTGAAGCTTCATCAGCATTTACCAACGACGCAGATGCGACGAAATTCGCGACCACACTCTGGGATCTCTTCGGGGCTGGCACCGGCGCAAAGGCCGGTCTACGACCTTTCGGTACCGTCAGTGTGGATGGATTCGACGTTGGTAAGCTCATCCGTTCTTCCCCCGGTTGCAAATCCAGAAACCTAACCATATCCTCCAGACAATGAAAACAAAGAACCCGGCAGCTACACCACCTTCGTCAACTCCCTCCGCACCACCATGAACGCCGACAGCTCCAAACAGTACTTCATCTCCGGCGCTCCCCAATGTGTCCGCCCCGATGCCTCCATCCCTCTTGACGCCATGCTCGCCATGGACTTTGTCTTTGTCCAGTTCTACAACAACCCAGGGTGCAACATTGGCGGCCCCGGTTTCGCCGACTCCCTCGGCGCCTGGTCCCAGGATCTTGCATCCAAGGGCAGCAAAGCGAAACTGTTCGTCGGTGCTCCTGCTTGCACGGTATGTGCGGGGTCGGGCTATCTGGCTCCGGATGCGATGACGGCGGCGGTCAAGGGCGCCGTGGGTAAGGGGTTGGCCAACTTTGGTGGTATTTCTCTATGGGATGGGGCCGAGGCTGTGGCGAACGGGGGGTATTCGGGCGTGGTGAAGAGCGCGTTGGGTTGAGGAATTGTCAAATAGCCCATTGGATGGAGGGAGTTTTGCGGAACATTTGGATGGGGAACATATATGGGGCACCATGTTTTGGAATATGCCTTTCTTCTGGTGCTGGTACAGCTTTCGATTCTTACACTCATTTCCGACACCCTATGTTTGTTCACGATAAAACTGTTTTAGATACCCGTATATGAATGCTGTTTGGACCACAAAAGATCTCTCCAAGTTGCATCCATCACACATCACACATCAATCTCTCCTCCATCCTCCAAAACCCCCCACTCCTCCTTTCTCCCCGATCCCCCGCACACAATACATATCAAAAAACCCCCCCCCCCTACCCCCCTATCTAAGCGCTATCATTGCGCCCGGCCCGGCAAAACCCGAAAACATGCACGTCATCTTTCTCCTCCTCGGCACACAGGGCTCGCCTAAGGTATCGCCCGCAGCAGCGGGAAAGCATGCCCAAATTTTGCGAGAATTCCGAAACTTGGCCGAACGGTTCGGGATGTTGGGGTTTTTTAGGGAGGGAGGGAGGGTTGCGATGCGAGAGTGAGGGGCGCCGTTCGTGATGAAAAGGATGGAGGAAAAAGAAACAAGGGGGAGGAGCCTGATCTCTGCGGCACCACAGTACACAGCCCCACCCCCTCGTCTCTGTTCTTGGGGTCTTCAGCCTGTTCGTTTTCGCAGCACTTACGGTATACCTCGTGTGTTAAGAATGCAGCATTTGAGGCTTGGAAGGAAGGGTGAAGGGTGAAGGGTGAAGGATGTGGCTGGCGTTCTGCACGAGTTTCATCACGAGCGCATCAGGTTTGATTTGTGTGTGGTTGACGGTGGGTAGCTGAGAGGATGTGGGAAAGGGGGCACGGGGTTTCATCGCTCTGTACAGCGAAGTTTGGGGAAGCTGAGGTGAGGTGCCATGTCCACCCAGTTCCTCTCAGGGTTTAGATATGTTTCATCCCCTCATCAGGCTGCCATCCACCTCGGCTCGCTTGTCTCCCCGCGCATTTGGTGGGGAGCGGATGAGGCTGAGGCTGCCGTCTCTGGATTTTGGGGTGTCTGGTGCATTGTGTGAATGCATTTTTTCACTATGCTTGCGTTGATTTGGGGGTGGTGGAGGGGATGTAGGAAGATGACTGTCAAGGTCGGAATCAGGGGATAAAGGGTGACTGGTCAGGGGATGATGTATGATGGAGGGACGGCTTTTCCCGACGCACACTTTACATGGATAACAAATAGCAACAGCTTCATCTGCCAGACCGGGACTGGATCAGGGTTGCTGCCATTGGCGTGTTGCGTATGAATAAATAGTCGAGTCCGAGTCTCGAGGGGCCCACTGGAGACTGAGTACGTCTGAGTATCCCCCCGCACCCCTAGTGGCGGAGCAAGCTGCACATGCTGTCGTACCCGCATAAGCTGCGCAACCTGCCTGTCGTCCAGGAAACGTGCAGGTACGGGTGCGGGTGCGTTGGTGATACCGTGAGGGAGAGAAGCGAAAGGAGTCTGCGGGAAATGAAGTGTGGGGGGGGGGAGGGGGACGATACCTTGCATTCCCACCCACAGGCTCTTCACACGAAAAAGGAAAACAAAACACACCCACTCCCCATCACTCGCGCCAATTGATGTCAGACGGATCGATCTGATGGGGGGACGTCATAGCCGAAATACATTTACCCTCGGGGTTTCCCAAAACCCCATCTTTCGAAAAAGCAGAAAAAAATGCGTACAAAAGGAGGAAGTATATCGAATCCCTACCATCACACCCACCCATCCACCACCCCTCCCCCCGCCATTCCCCACCCAGCAGCATCCAAATCCCTCTTAATTAATGATACAGATTAAAGGAATTTTCATTACCTAGGAATTCAGAAGAATGTTCTTTAAAACTTGCTAACCCCCCCCCCCCCCCCCCTTTTTTTCCCCAGCCTCCCGCTCCAGAGTCCCCGCACCAACCCCACCTACCAAGCCAAACGCATCAGCACTGCCAACAGGAGTCTGGCTCTCTCTCTCCTACGGAATACGCGCAGACAAGTCCTGTCTTCCGGACGGAAATGGTGATGGAGGCGAGTACAGCAAAAGCCGGGGGAAGAAAGAGGATGGAGGGGGAGGGCATACTTGGTTGTGGTGGTGGTACTATGAAGATGCATGGCTCTGTAACGCCCACGGGCGTAGCTGCGCTGTATCGCGCGGCAGGAGGGCAAGGGAATAAGAGGGGGACTTTGCTGTGCAGATGTGCCATGACGATTTTGGTAAGATGGACATGCATAGGAAGCAAGGGGGGCATTAAAGAAAGCAACATGGGTTTCTATGCTTTAGCCGAACATCGTGGTAGAGCCTTAGACAGTAAGCAGCAGCTTGAAAAGGAACGGATTTTATCCAATTCCCAAGGTGATGTTGTGGTAGGAAAATCCCGGGTTTGAATGGCTTTTGTGCTTCAGAATCAACTTCTCACTGCACAATTGATCTCTTGCGCAGGATGAGGAGTCCACGATGTTGGTGATTGCAATGGTCTAGGATGCGTGTAATTTTGAATCCGAAGCTGGCATAAGTAATGCCATCATAAAACAAGTCGGAGCAGGCGAATACCGTGATGCACGTATCAACCGCTAGAAATACTCTTCCCGCATGAACCCCCGTCGCCCTCTCATAGATCATCGTGCAGAAGGGAAAACACATGAACAAGCCACCACGAACAAGAACCAAGAAAAAGCGAATAGGTTCAGGTAGGGAACCGGCCTGGAAAGCTATGCCATGCTTGATGATTGTCTATCGCTCCGTTTACCAATCTATCGTTACTTGCGTCCAGTTGTCAAGGCCGCTACCTTTCTAATGACAAGAAGGAGACCCTACTCTGCGGCCTTCTCCGGCTCCGCAGGTGTCGCTTCGCTGGCCTCTTTGGACTCGGTTGTTGCTGCTGCGCCAGTTTCGCCACCAGTTGGCTCGGCTTCAGAAGAAGTCCAGAGCGTCTAGATGTCTCTTAGATAGGTTGTAAATGGAATGTAATCTTCAGGGCTTACCAGGTTGTCTCTTAGAAGCTGCATTATAAGTGTAGAGTCTTTGTAGCTATCTTCACTCAGGGTGTCGAGCTCTAAGATATCCGTCAGCATTCAATTACAGCTAAGAATATGGACAGAAGGCTGACCAGCAATAGCATCATCAAACGCTTGCTTCGCAAGGTGGCACGCCTGATCTGGAGAGTTGAGGATCTCATAGTAGAATACGGAAAAGTTCAGAGCAAGGCCGAGACGGATAGGATGAGTCGGGGCAAGATCGGTCGTAGCCACTTCAGTTGCTGCTTTGTATGCCTCCAATGACTTATCGGCAGATATCTTACGCTTATCGCCAAGCGCAAACTCAGCGAGGTAACGGTGGTAGTCTCCCTTCCTTTAACCGTTCAGTAGGGGTATAACACGATTGCCGGTTCTTTGGTCGCGGATACGTACATTTTGTGATAGAATACTTTTGACTCGCCGGTTTGTGCAGACTTGATCAAGTGCTCGTCAAGTACCTCAAGGATGTCTTCGCAGATCTTTGCAAGCTCGGCCTCAATCTTTTGACGGTACTCCTTGATCAGGCCGACTTGGCTCTCGTTGCCCTTGGATTCCTCTTTCTGCTCGATTGAGGTAACAATCCTCCACGATGCACGTCTTGCTCCAATGACGTTCTTGTAAGCCACAGAAAGTAGGTTTCGTTCTTCGACGGAAAGCTCTTGATCTGCGGATGCGACGTTCTTCATGTTCTCCACCATCTCTGTATATCACGCGTTGGTTCTTTGTTCCCATATGATGGACTGGTGCCAAATTACCTTCATACCGCTCTGCCTGCTCAGCCAGCTTGGCGAGATAGACATGATTTTCGTACCCCATCTTGCTTCTATGTTACTAGTAAAGAGCGTCAGCGAAGACTCGGGCAAGCCCAGAATAGCAGAACACGGCGGTTGGACAACGATTCAGTCATAGACAGACTGTTGAATGTGACGCACACACGTGTCTTCAACTGCTTCCGCAGCTCGGAACTCTGAGCTGGGAAGATGGAGTTTAGGCTCTGAGGTCTTATGTACAATTGCGAGCACACTGGAATTGCGGGAAAACCAAAGTACTCCCTTAAAGGGTTGTTGAGGAAGGGGGACAAAGCCAATCAAAGAACTGACTGAGCAGGGCGACCCTTACCTGGGAATTCTAGGGACACTGGGTTGATGTAGGGAAGCTGTAGTAGCACAGGAATCGAGTTGCACAAGGGGTATCGGTAGGCAAGTCAACAAAGATGTTTTGTCATGTAGGTAAAGCCTTGGGAATTGTGAATGAGAGGGAGTTGCGATGTTGACGTTCGTTGTTGAATGAGTGAGGAACCACCTCGACAATCTAAACTGTTCAGGGCTTAGTGTGATGGCTTTCTTGATGCGCCAAAATTAAAAGCACCGTCACATGACCCCTCACATCAGCCTCACAACACAATTTGAGGTGTTAGGCATATTTCTATCTCTACGGTATAAAAAGCGCACACAAAACGGCTGAGAATGCGGCTGGCTGCAGTTTTGGGCTGCAATTTGGAGGCAGAGCCATGCGGTCTTTGACTTTGTATCCGTATGGCAGCTGAATGATGGTTGTGCAATGCCGGCAAGCGAGCATTGGAAGTACATGCGGCTGGAAGGAAGCTGGGAAGGTGCTCCCAGTCAGCGCGGCAGCCTGGGCAGTCGTTGGCTGGGATATTGTCAGTTCTCTATCGTAAGAGTCATAGAAATATTACAAGATATTCTGTCCGGCAAGGGGTCTATGTCAAATTACAATGGGCTTGGTGTTTTCCCGGTTAGAAGGGACATTATGTCTGTAAGTCTCACGAAGGCCTCATCTACTTCGCAATATGCTTTGGAGGTAGCTGCTTCCCTTATGAAGCACTTCCTTGCAGAACAGAAGGCGTATTCACATGTTACAAATATCATTTATAAAACTATATTCCCCAAGAACACCATCAACTTTAGAGATACATTCATGCAAGGACAAGAACTTGAAGTCTCCCAGTCTAGGATGAGGAATCTTAACGTTTCTTGACGCAACCCTTGTTGGACCATACATCTTGTCTCTTAAGGGTTTTCAGAACGTTTCGAGGCGAGAAAACAAGAAAGCACGTAAGCTACCGCGAGAAGAGAGAAAGAAAGATAATTAGACTAGCTACATTACTCTATTGCTACGCTTGTGCTGAGGGTTCATCTCTATCTCGCTATGGATGAATCCAGGTTCCATTCCACGTTAATCAATTGAAGAAAAACCACTCCGTGATGCATCCCAAAAGATGGATGCTTGCAGGCCTGCGGCGCCGGAGCCAGGACAAGCGATCCTCTCACAAAACTAGCGCTGCCAAAAGGACATACGATACCTATAACAGAGTATGCCCAAGCCTACGTGGCCAGCTGTGCCAGCAGCGACGAGAATGTTGCGCCAAGCATGTAAACTCCTGGCGCGCAGGCACCGAAGAAGCTGAAGATCATGTTCTTTTGCATCACTATGGATAGGTACGACCGAGCAGAGCCATACCGATTGGTAAGCCACAGGCGAAGCTGAAGAAATTACCGTTGGAGTAATAGCTGGCACTAATAAGGGTCGGCCACAGCCTATACTAGGCGAAGCCGGTGGTGAATATTTTCTTGTGACCATACATATCACCAAGACACCCTGCAATGAGGATGAATGTTCCGGCCATCAAGCTGAACGATGCGATGTACCAGCTTAGCCGTCCAGGATTTGTGATTCTAAAGTGCTTACCAATATGATAGGGGAGCGCTACTCCCTAGCCGATACCAGCTTAATAGTAATTGAACGAATACGGTTGTTGCGAGAGAATTGTGGGCATTCCAATTTCGCTGATGCCACTTCGATACCTGAATGGCACAGAAGCCAGCATCGTATTGAGTGCGGCATAGTGACACCAGCGAAGCGCTATGCTTTGTAAGGTATCCGGAATGTAAGCTAGGTGGTAATGGCAGTAAGGACTTGTTAAGTGCTTTAGTTGTCCGATTACTTTGCAAATGCATGTTGTTATGCACGGTGATGCTACGCTCTGTAGGACATATCGTTATAACATAGTTACTAAAACGCAGCTAGGAAATATTCAGACAAGAGAGGCTCTCAGTATCAATTGAAAGCTCTTTCTCGTCATTCAATGCCATTTGGGATCGTCAACTCGTTGCCGTTCTGGCATCTATAGCCATTCCGAACACGACTGACATTCCGGGGCTCGTTCTTAGTCACCACCTCGTCCTCCATCACTAGCATCTGCAGACATCGATTGCGGCACGTTCATAAAGCTATCCATGAACTTCGTAACAGTCGGCCCGCCGTCCATACCAGTGATCAAGCTGATATAACCGTCCGGTCGCACAAGTGCCATCGCGCCAATGTTGGGGTCAACACCGTGACTCTCATGCTCCTTACCGTACTTGTCCGTGTATACACGGTATTTCCAGCTCGGTAGCGGGGCAGGCATCTTAGCTAGGTCAAAATCGTAGTGACTGTCGGTGTGAATGAAAAAGAGATCGACCGTCCTGCCACTGTTGTTCGGATTGGTTTCTCGGATATTCTCAAATGCCCAGTCTGGTGAGTCTGGCAATGAATAGCGCGAAAGAACCGAATCGGCAGAGCTCAGGTACTTGGCAAAGCTTTTATCCCGGTCTTGGCTGAAGGTATTGCCTGCAAATATGAACAAGTGGAAGCGTCCGTTTGACGGCAGCTCATCAAGCATGTTAACAATAGTGCCATCTATGTGTCGAGTAACAGTGATAGTGTGAAGACGCTTTCCGGGAGTCAGTGGTTCAAGGCTTTGTTCGTTGATGGACACGTCCACATCGTGTTCAATAAGTGGGTTAGGGTCATATCTCAGACCCAGTCCCGTGGTAAAGCCGTGGGCCTTCTTGTAAACATTGTGAAATTCCGAGTTGTTGTCGAGGAACTCTTTCTTAGAGAACAGGTGAGAGAATTTGCGATCAAAATCAATCAATTCTTGAGCAATTTGCCTTCGTTCTTTGTTGTACGTATCGAGAATCCCAGGTTTTGCCCTACCACTTAGGACAAGGGCAAGCTTCCAAGTGAGATTATAGGTATCCATTATACTAATGTTGAGACCCTGGGCAGCTTTTGGACTATGAGTGTGGCACGCGTCGCCAGTGACAAAAATGCGAGCACGATCGGAGAATTGGTCAACGATTCGCTGTTTCACTCGGTATTGACTTATCCATTGCACTTTCTTAATGAACGTTGTGTATGGCGCCAGAACTTCTTTGAGGCGAGTGTGCAGTATATCAAGCAATGTAGCATCTTTCCATTCTGTTCTGATCAGTCGATCCTCGGGTTTTAAAAGGTCGCCCGAGTCAATACTACCGAGGGTAACAAGCTCCTTCGCAGACAATTGTGTATAAACTCGGTTACCTCCCCCAGAGTTCGGGATCATCATCATGACCCCAGAAGGAGACCGGACTACAGCCCGTCGGCGATGGTCGGGGAAATCAGTCTTGAGCTCCATGTCGGCAACAATCCAGACATCATCTTGCTCATTGCTTTCCGAATGAATATCCAAAATCCCCCGAGTGGTACTGCCTGCGCCATCGCTTCCTATCAGATACTTGCACCGGTACACTGAAGTAACGTGAGAGAACAGATTCTTGACAAGAGCATGGATGGGATAATCAGGGTCATTGGTATACTCGAAGTGAAGTAGCTGAGCCGGTCTATCAACAAAGTGGCCTCGTGAGTTAAGATCGAGGTCGAAAGCTTTCTCGGTTTCGCGTTGAGGGACTGCAAGAATCCATGGATATGGAGTTGCGTGGACGACCTCTGGACCAACATGAGTCCGTTCTAAGCCTTGCAAAGGATTGGTGTTCCAGAAGGCAGCTTCACTAACACGGTTGCCTTTGATATCTAGAGCGTATTGTAAATCGAGGGTCTGAAAAACTTCTTGGGTACGTGCTTGGACACCTGTTCAGATGGAGGTTAGATGAATAGTGTTAATAATGTAAACAGATACCAAGATGGAGCACTTAAAAGCATCTAAGAACAAGAGTCTATCCGCGCGCTTAAGCAAGTGATAGAAGACGCTTTTTGCTCAATACCTTACTCAAGTACGTCACCGAAGCCAAAAATATCATAGGGAATTCTTACCACCAGCGTGACCTGTTTGTATGCGAACTGGTCGCTGGTCAATGATTTTGAAGCTCACATTATATCTTGCCAGCGTTACTGCAGCCATGAAGCCTGCTGGCCCAGCTCCAACCACGAGGACGTCCACCGCGACATCTTCGCGGAAGTCTGATTGAACCGTCATGGTTGAGGTTTCATAATTCAAAAGGTAGCTTGAGTAGTTGAGGTCAAGTTCTGGAGTGTACTATATGGGATATGCACAGGTGTGGAATCTCAGAAAACGGTGGTCTAAAAATCCATTGGAACCTTTGGAGCCTTGCGGAAATCCGGATCACTGAAGATGAACGCGCGTCCGCTATGCCTCCCCTGTGTCTACCTCGTAGATTGCGCATTGTTCTAGTAAAATTGTGGGCTTCCTCGGGTAACGAGCCAACGATTGCAATCTATGTGAAGTCTTCAGCATGAAATTGGTAAATTTTAGCGACCAAAGGATAGGATGCGAGCGGTTTCTTCGGTAAACTTTTCCTCGTCAGAGGAAATTCCTCGGATCGGTCGGCGTTGTTAATCTTCCATTGTTTGCAACGCCAGAGGAAATTGAAATACTTCGACACAGTACAAGAGCTCGTGGAGCGCCACTACGCCCTTTGCCAACATGATTGTGCAATTGAAAGTGCCATGATTTGCATCACCCAAACTTTCACGTTTCAAGTGGTAGCTTGCAACAGTTTCAGCTAAAGTGTGATTGGTTGACGGCGACGCGAGCTAATTTGAAGAAAATCCAGTAAGTCATCTCAGGCCAACTTATATCCTTTAAGATTACAGTACAGTATGTCGCCAATCGGATTGCTACTTCAGCAACGATAATAGCGACTGCAGACTGATTGGCCTTCCTGTTACCATTGGCAGCCGAGGCTGTGCGAATAGCTTTCGGTATTGGTCTCCACGTTGGGAAGGTTAGAGAGCCGCTTGAAGGAAGGTTCGGAGCCCTGGATAATTAGTCGACCGTCTTTGTGGTGTCGGACAAAGCTGTGATAGAATTTGCATTGAAAGCAATTCGTGAATAAAAGATCGCCAACCTCTATCTATTCACCGATGTTATGACTGTGGAGGTAAAATTTTGAAAAAGATTGAAGGAATTTCTGAAATAGGTTGCTCAATTGTCACTCCCACTAGTCACCAACATCAAGAGCCCTACTGTTGGCTCCCTTATGTGACCGATCTGCTAGAATCTTAGATACCGAATTAATTGAGGTATAAGACAGCAATTTTATACGATTTCTGCTGGATTAGTCTATATGAAAGCCATATCTTATAGTCAAATGCACTATAAACCGAGGTGCTGAAACACGCAACAATGGGGTAGTATATTATGAGATCTGTGTCATATTTCCTAGTGACTAATCAGTTTTCACCGCGTTAATGAGAAATCTACATAGAAACAAGTGTACCTTTTTATCAAGTCGAGAAACACTCTCTCATACACCAGTACCCCCCCTGTGTATAGCCAGCGGGCCCAAAAACCCACCTTTTATACGCAAACACCCCTTGTACTAGAGCCATATCCTATGTCTCAATTAATTCGGTAATCGACAGGGAGTTGCGCTTTTGTGGTATTGAGTGGCCGATAACCCTATCAAGGCTTATGTACGTTCATAGATTCTTAGGATATGGTTCGCCATGAATTGGACATATTAGGTGGCACTCTTCCTCAGATGTGTTCAGTCTCAGCGATCAGCACAGCGCCTTTCATGCGGAGCCTTCAAGCTTCAATTGCGATGTATGTAGTAAATTATGAGCCATCAGTAGACGTCGTCTCAGGCTGGCGGCGCTAGAGCGGCCCGCGCAGCCGCTCTGGACGTTATCACGTGCCGCTATAGATCTAGCCCTACGGGTGACGAGCAGGAAGCTTGAAAGTCGAATCAACTGACCATTTCCACTTGAAGCCCCATCAATGTTCAAGCAACCATCTAACATGATTCGCCAAACCCTCATCCAAACCATCAAACCTACCCTCCGCACTCCAATCTCCATCTACCGCACAATCACATCCACAGCTCTCCGCATGGCCGAAGGAGACGTCGGAAGCGTCCGCTCCGGAGGGGCTGCCCAAGGGTCTGTGCCTCCAAGCATTCCAGCATTTACCATCCTTTGTACTGACATTGAGCTTTGTGTTCGCAGAGATGCCTTCTCCAAGCGCGAGGAAGCAAGCGAGAATTTCTATGTGCGGGAGAAGGAGATGGAAAAGTGGGTTGCACTTCGATGTTCTGACTGAATGTTGGGCGAAAGTTCTTGCTGATGGTGCTGTGTGATTTTAGGCTCAAGGCGTTGAAGGAGAAGATTGCGGAGCAGAAGAAGCATCTGGATACTTTGGATGCCAATGTGTATGTTAACCCCTCGACGGTGCAAGATCAAAATTCGGGGTTGTATTGAAGGATCCTGACATGGTTATCTACAGGAGCGAGCAAATGAACGATGGAGGAAAAGAGGGGAAGTAGGCGCGAATTGTGTGGACAAATTGCGAGAGATCGTATGTGGAGAGAAATATGGATATGGCGCAGAGCACAATGTTTCCATAGCAATACATTCGTCAAGTACACTGGCCCCAAAACGGCGTCGAGATCCTTCCCACTCCGTTGTTCTATCATGCGACTACGAACGATATACGAGAGAACGCGCTTCACGATGACGGCGCCATCGCTGCTGACGTCGCTGGCGTCACCCCATCTCAACAACACAGAAACGACCAAAGAACACCTCCTGCCTTCCACAAGCCTCGAAACTCTCAACCAAATAGCCGAAAGAATATATTCCCTGTCACAGTGCAGTGAATAATACCCCTCTTTTCATGTGAGGCAGTTAGAATTCTGGTGACACTGCGCACTAGAAAATGAGTGACTTTCTACTGCGATGAGAAAACTGTTCTATTTTGGGACATATATTTCACTGAATGATAAGATATTTGTGTCTTAGATGTTTTTTCTGTAAAGGAGGAAGAGGCAATGTGATAGGGGTAAAAGAGAGTTTTTGGGGGGATGTGGTTCATTATATCACAACTATTTTCTCTTGGGAACTACTTTTCTTGTAAGAAGTGTATCATGCGTCGCTGAAGAAGTCTTGAGGGTCTAGCTAGGTAGCTGGTTCAAAGACGATTAACGATCTCTACTATGCATGTCTGTTTTCTCTATCATCATAATATACTACTTAACATGGAGCATCCGTAGAACACCCTGCAAAATGCTCATGTTTTTGTACCAAAGCCGTGGGAGATATGAACGGCGTGCCACCACCAGTGTCACAAACTTTAACCCCGAACATCTCATCGTCTCCCCATGTAAGATCGATAAAATCCATCAGCAGCGTCGCTTATTGGCCCCTTGAATCCATTGGACGCTCCCATATTCTGACCTGCCTTCTGCGCAGCAGCTACCTTTAATTGTAAAGCTGCCGCACCCTGATCAATTTGTTGGAGTTGAGTGAGATGGCTGTTGAGTACTCGAACAACTTGAGATAGCTGTTTGGGATGGGTATCAGTAATTATAGCTGACGCTCCTTTTAGGATGGGTAGCTTACCGGATCATCAGCCTTACTGTTTTTGTTGAGGGACGATGAAGCATCATTGATTTCTTCGATCATGCTACCTAGGTCCTTTCCCATCTCATCCAACCTGTCGGATAGCTTCTCGGCGAGATTGTACCTTGGCCTCACCGTCAATCCGAGTATGTAAGATATCGACTGATTTACTTACGTTCGTTCTCTCTCTTGATCGGGTCCCTGAAGAGACTCTCCATGGCTGTGCGTGGAGGTCAATTTATCCACCTCTTTCTCATAGTGATCGAGCCATATCTCAACTTCCCTTTGATCATTCTCTACCGCGGTCAATTGTCGCTCTACCTCTGTCGTGGCACGCTCAGCCTCCAAGGTACTCCCATAAAGCTTCTGTATCTTCTCGCTATTCTCTACAAGCATGCGATCCCAAGCAGCAACTCGTTCTGCCTGTTTCTGAAACTCTTTCTGGTATTTCGATAGATCAGAAGCCCATCTTGTGATAATTTCGTCCATAGACTTGTTCTTCAAACGTGATTGAGCAGTAGGGGGTGGCCCACTAGTTGAGGCACCAAGACTTGTATTGGATGGTCCTGTCCTTGACTGATTACTAGTCGTAGGAGCTTGCGTTGTAGGTTGAGACGTAGCCGTGGAAGTTGCTGGTATGCCCTGATTACCAAAGAGACTTGCTGATGGCCCTGGTACTGAAGTTGACGACGGTGCAGTTGCGCTCGACGTATTAGCATTCTGGTCCGAGGTTGATAGTGTCTTAGCTTTATCTTTGCCGACATTTGAGAAAAGGCTACTGGCAGAAGCAGTCGTAGAAGGAGCCGTAGAAGTACCACCGAGAGAGAATGATCCACCAGTAGAAACTGTCGTTGAGGCAGCCGTTGAAGCAGTTGTAGAAGCTCCGGAGGCGGTAGTTTGCCCGAACAAGCCAAAATTGCTTGAGGCTGTGGTGGGCGTTGTGGCTGCATTCTCAACAGTAGGCTGGGAACTGGCTTGGGGGAAACTAAACGCGGGTTTGGATGTAGTGTTGGCTGTTGACGAAGAGGGCGTGGCCCCCAAGGATTGTCCACCTAAATTAGGAAATAGAGTGGGCTTTGCTGCACCTCCTTGAGGCTTACCATCACCGCTTTCTTGCGGTTTGTTCAGGTTACTAAATAAATCACCTCCAGAAAGGGGCGCGTTGATTTTGTTGCCGAAAAGGTTTGAGCCGGACATACTCTGGGAAGCCCCAAAAAAACCGCCTGAGGGCTGCGCGCTTGAACTTGTTGCATTCGATTCGAATGGCTTGCTTGATCCGAAAGTACCACTACCTGAGGGCTGAGAGAAGCCGCTGAATGAATTGCTTGGCGCCGTTGCTCCACCCGGGTTCTGTGCGGAAGATTTTGCAGCACCGAAGTTTCCGAAGAGGCTGTTAGGATTTGTGGTATTCGCTCCTTGCGGTTTATTGGTACCAAAGAGCAATCCAGTAGCGCCACCTGCCCCAATGTTACTCGGTGGTGGGGGTCCAGCTGGGGTAGTCGACCCAAATGCGAAACCTGAACTTTGTTTGCTGGCCGGAGTTGCGTTTGCTTGTCCAGACGGCGCGCCAGAGCCTGCGTTGCCGAACACACCCGGGTTTTGGCCAGCACTAGTTGTTTCTGCAGGTTTGTTTGGCGTGGAGAAGCCGGAAAATTCTGGAGAGGGGCCTGCATTTGAAGAATTACTCGTCGGTTCTTTACCAGGATGAACTCTTTCTGGCCGGACATACCGCTTGCCCCAAAAGTGCTACCACCACCGCTACCTTGTTGTCCTCCTCCGAATGATGAAGACTTTTGGGTATTTGAGCCAAATAGTGGATTTGTAGAAGCAGTGCTAGGGTTGTTGCTAAAGAAGTTCGAACCAGAAGTTGTGGGAGGTTTGTTGCTTGCGTCGAAGGGACCACTACCTAGCGGCTTGGGAGTATTCGTAGAATTTTGGGCAAACAAATTGCTAGAGCCTTCACTGGTAGTAGGTGCACCAAAGGAGAAAGTAGGTACAGATTTCGGAGGATCCGACATCGTGGTTTATTTTTGATGCAAAGGATGAGCGCGTTTAAGCTGGAATGCTGCAGGTCGCTGTTGACACTTAGCCCCTCTAAGCTTTGAGCCCGCTACTTACCCTACCGATCTTCAGTTTGCGTGTAACTCCCTTACTCGCTCAAAAGTAATAACCGTATGGTACTTTTGAGAGACGCGACTGAAGCGAACAAGCGCGAAGTACGGCAGTGGAAGTTGCTAGCGCGGTCTGGGTGTTGATAGGAATTATTGTCGAGCTCTATTCGATATATTTTCCCTCCTACTTTCACAATATTCCGCACCCACCGGACAGAGCATCAGAGATCGCTGCAATGGCTGATATTCCAAGCCTGCCCAGAAGCCCGACACTCCAACCCCCTCGAAAGAGTGTCGAGCTCGAAGACCCTGGTGCGCACGATCTCGGTGGGTCCGAACACAGTTTACGGGCACATCTAGTGAATCATGCGCTAACTTTTCATCTATCAAGGTTCAGATAACGAGGAGGATGTCTTCGCGGATGCTCAGGAAGGGCAGAAAACCTTATCAGAAGCGATGTCGAGTCCACATTCTCCAGTACCAATCACTAGAGTCGAAAAGGTCAATCCAGATTCCGTAGGAGCGAAACCGTGAGACTTACTGATCCGAACTTCAAGGTTGACGATGAAGACAGCTACGGAGATGTACCTGGTACGCCAGCATATAAGATGCGAGCTCAAGATGCTGTTCCGGACGAGCTCGAGGTAATACCTGAGGGCGGGAATAGGCGGGCAAGCACGAGCAGTCAAGATCAAGCAATGACTCCTGGAGGAAATCCAATCCCTAAGACTGTGGTAGAAAAGGTTGATCCAACAACTCCAGGCCACGGTGATGTTCTTGGGGCTGCTGCACACACCAAACGGAAAGCAGATACGGTCCCAGACGTGGTTCTGCCAGCGTCCAAGCCTGATCAAGGCTCTACGAGTCAATCGCTTTCTACTGGCAGCTCGGACCAGATACCAGTCCCAAAAACCGTTGTGACGAAAGTTGATGGAGAGCCCAGCCATGGAGAAGTACCGGGTACTGAAGCCCACGAGATACGAAAAGCCGATGCGGAACCCGACGCAGTTGAGGAAAAGGGTGACTTACCTGGTAAGTCCATTTCTTGACCAGCTACTGTCCAGCGAACGATTGACCGAATCAGATTTACCAACATCTTCTCTGAGTAGATCCACAATTTCCGCCCCAAAGCGCAGAAAGCAGTCACTAGGGAGCTCCCCTATAGCAGCAGATGGCGGATTTGGGCCCATGGACTACGAGGAATCTGATGAGTCCGACGACGAAACGGCCAATGACACACATGATGCTAAAGATGAGGAAGCGGAGGAAACGGAGGAAGGCTTCGGCGACGACTTCGACGACTTTGAAGCTGGCGCTGAAGGGGAGGATTTCGGAGAGTTTGATGATGGCTTTCGGGAGCCAGAACAGCCTGTCGAGCCAGATACATCATCATTGTCTCCTTTTGTAAGTAGATTCATCATTGCAAGACCAAGCCATCAACCACACATTACAAAGCTCTCACTGCTCCTTGGACTCATGAATGACGCTGATGATACCGCTCTACAACTTAGCCCCTTCTCGACTTTAGTTCCCTGGATACCCTAGACGACCTTCTCACCGCAACATCCGACTACCTCGATGTCATCTTCCCATCTACCACCTTCCCAAGCCCCTCACCACCCCCACTTCCCCCCTCAAACCCCAACCCTATCTTCCTAACCCCCCGCTCCACCTCCCTCTACACTCAACTCTCCGCCCCGCCCCCCCTCCAACCACCCAACTGGCTCCGCTCCCGCATCCGCCGCCTCTTCCTCGTCTCCCTCGGCGTCCCCGTCGACCTTGACGAAATCCTGCCCGCTAGCAAACAGAAAAAACTCATCCTGCCCAGCACCACGGGTTTCCGCAGCGACTCCCCGCGCTCCACCGTCGAGCGGCTGAAACGCGACGGCAGCACCAACAACCGCTCCCGCAGCTCCCTTGACAGCACCGGCGGGCGCACTTCCTCCCCCTCGAATGCCAAAACCAGCCGCCGCCGCCGCGGTCCCGCACCCCCACCGGAGCTCGACCTCCCCGCAATAACAATACTGTCCTCAGCCACTGACGCTGCGCTCGAAGGCATGGACGATGAAGAGTTGCAAGATCATGTCAAGAGGCTGGAGGAAGCGACGCTGAGGGCGAGCGAGGTGCTGGAGTATTGGTTGAAGAGGAGGGATGAGGGGGTTCGGGAGAAGGAGGCGTTTGAGGGTGTGATTGAGAATTTGGTCAGGCATGCTCGGAGGGTGAGGGGGTAAAATGTGTGGGAGGGGGGGAAGAACGTGATATGTGGGAGTGCAGGGCGGTCAAGAGGGGGGGGGGACGGTATAGAGAGTAGTGTAGGGTTATAACAAAGATAATAAAGATATCCGCCAGCGACGTTGCGGTCGGCTTGTTGTCTGCAATGCGTTACTTCGTTCAAAAGAATCGTATATTTCTACGCATATATGTTCGGTAGCTGAAATGCTGGTGGGCCGGATCCAAGAGGTATTGTTATATCTAGAGGTTTCATACCACCCTCTTTTTCCAAAAACCGTCCCATCCATCGTTCAAACTCCTGTTTCTTTAGTGAGCTTACCAGCTCCTCCCTCCAAGTGAGCAATCGTCAATCGTGTGCCTTCACTTCTCAAATCCATCATCTTCGACTTCTAGTCTAAGGGCGGTATTCCACTGGGGGCAAAATCTTATTAATCACTCAACAAGGAACAAAAGCCATTTACTAGCCCAGCTTATTCAAGCGACACGTGCCCATGTTCAGCTTTACCTAAAGTATCCGTACCTGGTGCGCCATCCCCTAAGCTAGCCCAAAACACTTGATTTCTATCTAGCCCCTTCCTCTCGTAGCTATCATATGCCATAAAGAGGCTTAGAATACAAGTTACAATATCTATCCGTCATAGCTCTTTTCCCTGTTGTGGCTCTATATATGCAGCCACGAAAAAGCGCCTGGAAACGCCCGCGCATGGTTTTCTTCCTGACTAGTGCTGTTGGGGCCTTGGGGGTATCTTCTGTTGGTACTGTGTGAAAAGAAATTGTGGGGGGTCCGGACGTGGTGTATTGGTACTGATGAAGTTGTTGTAAAGGTGTTGGGTACGTAGAAGCGCAGAAGCGGCGAATGTGAAAGCTGTTTAACCAGTGACGAATTTGAAGGTGCGATAGGGTGAAGTCGAGTAGCGGGTGAAATCCAGGGCGAGGAGGTAGTTGTAGAGCGAGAAGTTGGCTATGAAGCTGAACGGGGTGAACCACGTACAAGATCAGCTGTGTAAGATATGGAAGATGGATGGTATGCCGGGTCTAATTGGGTACACCCTGCTGAGGTTAGCATGATACATCCAAGGCTTCCTGCAGTGGAAACACGTACAAAGAGGAACGCCAGCTCCCTCGTCCCCAATCTCCCAATATTCTGACTCGCCTTCTCATCCAAGGCTCCCTCAATCAACGCCCTCTTCTTCTCTTGCAAAGCGAGTATCCTATCCTCCACAGTTTCCGGCACCAAGATCCGATGCACCATTACAGGCCTCAACTGCCCAATCCGATGAGCCCTGTCAATCGCCTGCTCCTCGATGTAAGGGTTCCAGAATGGATCGAAGATGATGACTTGAGACGCCGCGACAAGATTCAAACCAGAGTTTCCGGCTTTGAGGGACACAAGCATGATTTTGCAGTCTGGTTTATCGGAGAACTCGATAACGGCTTCGTTACGGGAATTAGAAGACATGCTACCGTCGTAGCGTTTGTAGCACCAGCCTTTGTCTGCGATCGGGACTTCGAGAAGATCGAGTAACGAAGTGAATTGGCTGAAGATTATAGTCTTTTCGCCCTCTTGGCGATCCTGGGTAGCTTGAAGGATTTCCATGGTCTTGAGTATTTTGCCACTGGGAATCCATTCACGCTTGAGACGTCTGAGGTATCGTTTACGAGCTTTCGAGTTACGCATGCCTTCTTTCTTGAGCTGTGCTAAGCTCTTCCTCGGAGGTCGGTCTTCCTTGGCTTTTCCCTTCCCTTTTGACTTCTTGCTCTTCTTCGGCTTTGCTGGTTTGCTGGATGACTTCTCAAAGGGAGTCTTTCCTTTGCGATAGCCCTCGGCTTCTTCATCTTCCGATTCTGTCTCATCACTAACAACATGATCATTAACGACGAAACCACCGAGCGTTGGGTCGTCCGTGTCCTCTTCATCATCATCACTGCTGTCGCTCCCGCTGGCAGACTCGTCATCTGCCTCTTCAGCATTGACCATATCTGGCATATGTGCCTTTTTGAACGCATTGTGATCAATTATCTTAGCCAGAACAATCTTACCGCGACAATTAGGACATTTGATATCCGCATTTCGGCCCTCATGAGCATCACCGCCAGCGATAGCCTGTGACGGGTCGGATATTCTCGCAAAGCATTCAGAGCAGGTGCTATGACCGCATGGAATAAAGATCGTAGCATTATCGGAAGAGTCCATGCAGACTGGGCATTCCAGAGCGCTCTCCCCCTGCTCCTTGATACGAGCTACAACGTCCGGTGCTAATTCTTTAGCAAGCTTGATCATATCAGCAACGGAAAGGTCTGTGACACCCGAGGACATGCCAAAGTCTTTGATCAAGTGAGGATGACAGCATGCCTGGCGGAGGCGAAGTAGCAAAACCAGCACGTTAGAATAATTTCGGCCGACAGTCCCCGCTTTGAGGTACTTGTTGAATTGTAGTTGCGTTCGTGATTCTAGAGCTCTATAGAACGCCTGCTCGTCTTCATCAAAGACTGCAGGCTCCGCCTCGGTTGTTCGCTCTGGTAGACTGAGAATAGGTTTCCCATCAATCTGCGACTTTTTAGTCCGCCGTAAAAGAATTGCCTTGAGCAGAGCCTGCAATTGCTGCATAGCCTTGCCCTTCCCAGCGTCGCTCTCACGTTTCAAGGGGTTAGTAAAGTCCCTGTTAAACCGCTCTAGGATGTTGTATGGCTTGATGCGGAGGAAGCGGATTAGGGAGTACAGTTCGCCAACATTGTTCATCATCGGAGTACCGCTCATACAGAATCTGGCCACCGCTTGAAGTGCGCAAGCACCAAGCGACGCCTTGGTGTTCTTGTTCTTGATGCATTGAGCTTCATCGATGATGACTCGGTACCATCTGCATTCGTCGCCAAGTAAAGGAAGCTGGTCTGCTTTGGTCCTTGCTACCCAATTCGTATTCGCGCGTTTGGCCATGTCGATGCCCTCTTTACGCTTTATCTCGTTTGCAAGAGTACCAAAAGTAGTAAGGACGACATCGAAGCTCTTGAGATGCTCCCACGAGGTCTGACGATTTGAGCCGTGGAGGATATATGTCGTGAGACGGTGTTCGCGACCTGGTTTCAACTTGACTTGGATTTCCCGCTCCCATTGTTTCATCAGCGCAACCGGGCCTACAATCAGATTGGTCTTCCGGTTGGGATCTGAGGACCTCTTATGGACCATTAAAGCAAGCGCTTGTATTGTCTTTCCAAGTCCCATGTCATCAGCCAATATCCCTCCTTTGTTGGAGCCCTCTTCCATCTTCATCATCCAGGCCAGGCCAAGCTTCTGATGTTCCATTAATGGATATTTCATAGCATCTGGTGTACCTTCTCTATTTTCTGGAGGTAAGTCCTCGTCTGGCCGAATGTTCTCCAACAACGACTTGATTTCAGCACTCGTACGGGTAGGGTCGTTGGTTAGATAGTCGTAACGATCCATGTATTTGTCTACTAAATCTCGATTGAGCGGATCATCGACGTTGATAGAGTGGCCGCTCAGGACGCTGTGAACCGCGTTTTGATATGGTGGGGCGTAGTTCTCTAGATCGATGAAATTTGAAGAGTCCATAGAAGAGCCTGCCATACCGTATGGAAAGGCCGAGCTGCTATAGCCTGATGTAGTTCCTGGGTAGCTGTTGATTTGATTGTCAAGTATGGAGTAGGCTGCATTCGCCGCGCCTTTGGCTGTATTGAAGAGGTTCTGGCCCATTAGTCCTGCTGTTTGACTCCAGGTCGACGAATCAGATGGACCATAGAAGCGGCCATTGGATGTTGAGTTGTAGACGTTGGGCCCACCGTAGTCTAAGTTGCCCTGGTAAGAGGCTCCATATTGATTCGGTTGCGTGGAAGCTTTACTGTGCGCAAACGGTCCAAACACGCTTGAGCTTTGAGACTGTTGATTTGTCGGCATGTTCTCCATCCAAGGCAAAGCTCGATGGAGTTTACTTCTTTCTCCGCTTTCACGCCAGGAATTCGGATCGACCTCCACTAAGTCGCTACTTGGGTGCCCCACATTATCATCAAACTCATCATCACTACCAAGGTCTATGAATTCGGTAGTAGACGGTGCAGGTCTCCTTAGAGGCTTCCGGACGTTCTCCTTATTCACAGGGGTCTGGGGAAGCCAATTCGGGCGAGGTTGCTCCTGCTTGACGGGTGGTAAGGTTGTGGTTCGCGGTAGGTCCTGGTCAACGGTAGGAGGTGACGATGAGAACAACGGGACCGGACGACGAAATTTTGCCTGCGTATCAAGAAATGTTTGATAAGTGGCTCGGGGTGCGATGCTTGGTGCTCCCCTAGGATTCGAGGAAGAGTTCCTAGATACTGTGCCTGCATATTCCTGCTCAAGCTGCCTCGCAAGCTCCTCGTCTTTGCGCTCTTGTTCTTGTTTCTCTTTGATTACCTTCTCCTGAGCCTTTTGTTCCTCCCTCATGTCACGTATATGTTCTTTGGGGTCGCCGCCCATAAGCCGGAAGAAGTCAGGGTCATCGGGAATCTCGAAGGAGTCTAACGAAGACGGAGTGGTAGTACCAGTCATTGCAGGGCTTGGTGTCGCACGCATTACCTTGGCTGGGTTGCCGATCGAAGGTGCGATGAGACTAAGGCTCTCTCTCTGACGTTTCTTGGGATTGATAGAGTTTTCAGGTAAACGTGGGGATGGGAATGTAGACCCTCCGTCTAGACTTGAGGCTGAGCCGGAGGAGAATTCTGTCTCGGCATTTGCGAAGCCTGTCATGTTCGTCCGATTGTTCATTGGAGGTGAAGACTGCCACGCTGGGGCAGCAGAATGTTGGGCTTGCCCAGTGAGCAAACCATCAGAGGGAAGATGACCACCAAAGGTATTATTATAGTTCCCAGCATATGCTGCAAAACCGCTGGGCAGGTTTACCTCGTCGAGTTGAGCCATCTGCTGTTGTGTCGTGGCTGTGGGACTGCCCACTGGCGAGCTCCCAATATCGTTACTATCCAGGAACCTCATGTCTTCCGCGAACTGGCGCATTTCTTCCTCTCGCTGCTTCGGGTCGTAGCCTGTACCTAGGTCCATCGTAGCTGAACGTGAATGTCTTAAAGTAAAGCTTTACGCCTCCGTTAATGGCGGGTTTTGCTCGTACGATGACGTCACGGATGATTGTGTTAATTTAATGGCGAAGGACTGAACCTGAGGTGGCCAGCGGTTGTACTATCAGCATCGAGTCATTCACTGTTCTTGCTGCAAATTTATGCTGTATCAAGACGTAGCTCTTTGATACACTCGATAGGCTGTATCAGTGCCTCCGAACCAAAGCCTAAGTGCCATTAATCAGCCTCGCGTGAGTCGATGAGTTCTTTAAAAGAAAATCTGGAGGCAGAAATAGTGTGGACGTGTGTATGTGTTAAGGTGAGCACGACGCCTGGGAGAACTAAGTATCATAAAAAGTAATCGCGTACCTAGACCCTAAAAGATACTAAGACTATCGGTACCTACTGGTGTACCGTGTACCACACTACTTAGAGCCTCAGGACCACCGTCCCACTAGGATGACCATAGCCTAAGGTATTTAAATGCCTGGCAGTTGAGATGATCGCTTCGACAAAAGAACCTTCGATGCTCCAAGGTACAAAGAAGACTTGTTCCTCTTCTTCTTGGTGACAGCAGAGGATGTCCTTTGCAAAGACTGTGGAGGTGCTGTACAACGCAACGCTTACTCCGTACGAGGCTACGCAAACCAAAAGATCCCCACAGGCGAGCATTGCCGTCGCACAGCTTATCTCACATAAATCCTTCTGGATGCAGAACCCTGTACAAAACCGATAAATTACTTCAAGGCTAGGGTGGGGGCCTTTAGAGGCGTACTACTGTGCCTCATGTGATGTGTGCAATATGCTATATCTCACTTTTTCATGTCAATCATCTATGACAACTCATATTTTCTGCGATCTTTTAGAAAAAATGCTGGACCAAAGCCGTAAAAGCCGCAGTGAGCAAGTTTCGTGATCACAACATCCGTGGACTGTGCATCCCACCTATCGTTGCTAGGATGAAGAACACGACGAATATCATAGCAAGAGCCAGTCGCCTCATTGCAATTGCTTTCTTCCCCTTATTTTGTGAACAAATTCGATAAAAGTTGTCAGAAAGAATGTGAAAGAAGTGGACAAGGGCGGCTGCTCATGCAAAACCGCCAAACGCCTAGCGTTACCTCACACACCACATCCGGGCGCCTAACACGTGGTAAGACATGCACCGTGGTTATCCTCACAGATGAGAAAAGTCCTGAACGCCAAGCTATAGAAACAAATCTTCGTTATTAGATGCCGCTGCGATTGGATGCTGGTGGACCACCCCGTGTGCCTAGCTGCTATGTGATCGCAAGAGGATCTGCCTCGTGTCAGCTCCAGGATCGACTTAGACATGGTACCTTGTTATAAGTACGACTCACCCTTTCTAGCGGATCCTGCTGATCTGTACTAATAATCGGCGGGCTTTGCAAACCTCCGCTGAAGGAGCCAACACTTGTCAAAGCACGTTCCTCGAAAGTCGGTCTCTTTGGAGCCTTTGAACTCACAGGTCCTCCACCATGGGTGCTGGAATTCTTGGCTGGTTCCACGATATCGTCGCTTGCAGATAGCCTGGATTCTTTGCCTCGTTCCAACAACTTTCCGCCCAGGGTAGCACACTTGAGTATTGTCTGCATCATCTGGTTCTGTTTCAGAGGTTTTGTAAGATACTCGTCCATCTGCGCTTGAATGCATTTTTCTCGGTCGCCAAGCATAGCATGGGCAGTAAGAGCAATAATCGGTGACCGGACAAGGCCTTCCTCGCGCTCATACTCCCGTATCTTTGCTGTGGCCTCGAAGCCGCCCATGATAGGCATTTGCACATCCATAAGGATGACATCGTACCTCCTTTTCTTGATAGCTTCAAGGGCTTCAAGGCCGTTATTCGCTACGGTGACTCCATGATTGTATTTCTCGAGAATCTTAACGGCAAGGCGTTGGTTGACCTCGTTGTCCTCCGCGAGAAGTATGTCAAACGATTTCGAGTGATCAGATATTGATTGTGTTTGGCGACCTTCCAGAGCCGGAATCATGCCATTTCCAAGATCAATCGGGAGACAAGGGGTTGTCATGTAGGATGCGATGCCCAGGTCCAGGGCCGACTTCATGCTCACCGAGACGACTGGAGCTAACAGAACAATTGGTATGTATCGCAATTCATCGACATTACGAAGTTGAACAGCCGTGTCCATACCATCGACAATGATGACATCGTAAGCAAGGCCAGTGTTCGTTTTAGACGGCGAATGCTGCATCTTAGGCCTGGGAACTTGACGCTCGGTGCTCACAACCAAAGGCTCCAGCTCGAGCTGCTTCAGCATCCCCGTAATCTCTTGTGCGTACCTTGTTCGACCCTTATCAATAAATAGTACTCGGTGGCCCTTGTACGCGTTCAATTGCGGCCCCAAGCTATTAAGATCTTGGGTGGCAAGTTTCACGACGCAGGTGAAAAAGAAGGTGCTGCCTTGTCCATATGTCGACTGTACCCATAGAGTACCACTCATAAGGCTGACAAGCTTCCTCGAGATAGATAATCCCAAGCCAGTGCCGCCGAACCGACGAGTAGTCGATCCGTCGGCTTGCTGGAAGGTATCGAATATCAGACCAAGCTTGTCTGCTTGAATTCCAATACCCGTGTCCGACACGGAAAACTCGAACGCGTACTCATCATCGGCAGTTTCAGTCTTCGGAGCTCGTTTGATAGTAAGCTTGACTTCACCGTGTTCGGTAAATTTAATGGCATTGCCAACAAGGTTGAGAATAACCTGCCGAAGTCTGAAGGGATCGCCAATCACGTAGTCGGGCACGGAGCTATCGACTTGGTATGCAAGATTCAGGAATCTGTCATTGGCTTTGACAGCTAGAGTCTTCAGAGCACTGAACACTGTGCCTCGCATAGAGAAACTGATAGATTCCATTACCATGCGGTTTGCCTCGATCTTAGAGATGTCAAGGATGTCATCGATGATCGTCAGCAAGCTGTTCGCTAGATTGGAGACTATGTTCAACATCTCTCGCTGGTACTGTGTTAGATCGGTGTCTAACGTCAATTGCGACATCCCAATGATTCCATTCATAGGTGTTCTGATTTCGTGACTCATATTTGCAAGGAATTCCGATTTGGTCCGATTTGCAAATTCAGCAGCCTCCCTGGCAATGGTGTTCCTTTGGATACTATCTCTGAGATTCGAAATCATCTTGTTGATCTTTCGCTTCAAATCGTCCATCTCACCAGAAGCGTTGACTGAAATGAGCTTGGTGAAGTCTCCAGCTGTGGCTGCGTCCGTGATCTCTCCGAAAGCGCGGACCTGAGAGGTCAAATTATCTGCCATCGTGTTTACGTCCTCCGTGATTTCCTTCCAACGTCCGCTAACATTGTTGATATTGGCTTGCCCACCCATCTTGCCATCGACACCCACGTCGCGTGCCACCCTCTTCAGCTCTCTCGCAAAAGTATCCAACTGATCTACCATGTCATTGATTGTGACCTTGAGCTTGAGGACCTCTCCTTGTGCGTGCACCTCAATCTTCTGGCTAAGGTCTCCTCTGGCAATGGCTTGCGTCACATCAGAAATGCCTCGTACCTGTTGTGTGAGATTGTTGGCCATAATGTTGACGTTTCTCGTCAGCTCAGCCCATTTTCCTTCAACATTCTTGACATTGGCCTGGCCGCCGAGCGTGCCATCTGTTCCTACTTCCCTGGCAACTTTGCTGACCTCGAAAGCAAAGTTGTTGAGTCTGTCTACCATGGTATTTATCGTAATCTTCAAGCTGAGTATTTCACCCTTGACTTCAGCGGTGACCTTTTGGCTAAGATCTCCTTTTGCGACGGCAGTAGTCACTGAAGCGATTTCGCGCACCTGCGTCGTTAGGTTCATCGCCATAACATTGACATTCTCAGTCAAATCTCTCCAGGTTCCCTCAACATCGTGAACAGTAGCTTGACCTCCAAGCTCTCCATCGGTTCCGACGGCTCGGGCAATTTTTGTGACTTCCTGGGCGAACTGCCTTAGTTGGTCAACCATGGAATTTATGGTTGACTTGAGGTCCAGAATCTCCCCTTTGCAGCTGGCCTGGACCTTTTGCGTCAAATCGCCTCTTGCCACCGCGGTTGTCACAGCAGCAATATCCCGGACCTGGTTGGTCAAATTGTTGGCCATGGCGTTGACATTAACAGTGAGCTCGCTCCACATGCCCTTCACACCCGCAATCTGCGCTTGTCCTCCCAGGACACCCTCTGTGCCTACATCACGAGCAACTCTGGTCACTTCTGTGGCGAATGTGCGTAGCTGATCGACCATGGTATTAATAGTTTGCTGCAGCTGCAAGATCTCTCCTTGTGCTGGTCGCTGGATCTTCAGGCTAAGATTACCCTCTGCCACAGCAGTGGTGACCTCCGCGATTTCTCGGACTTGGAGAGTGAGATTATTGGCCATGACATTGACTATAGACAGTTAGCAGTGCTATCAGCACCAAAGATCGACACTTGAAGTGACTGACCATTCTCCGTCAACTCTTTCCAAATCCCATTAACCCCTGTTATCTGGGCCTGGCCACCAAGGTTGCCTTCTGTTCCGACTTCACGGGCAACTCGCGAGACTTCGCTCCCAAAAACCTGTAATTGATCCATCATTGTGTTGATTGTCCGCTTGAAGGTGGTTATTTCCGGGTCCATCTCTACAGCATGGATCTGCACTTTGTGGCTTAGATCACCATTCGCTACGTTCGTAATAATGGTCCCAATCTCTTTTAACGCCTTTTGAAAGGCTTCGTTTGCTTGCTGATGCTTGAGAAGCTCACGCTGAAGCCTACTGATATCCTCGTTTTCGACCTTGACAAAGGTTCGTTCTGTCTGCTCCTTCTGTTCGTGCAGCTGCTCGCCAACACTAGCTAGAGTCTCCCTCTGACTCTTGATCTCCTGCGCCTGCCTCTCGACATGCTCACGAAGGTGTCCCAGATCCTCTTCACTGAACATGCGGCCGTTACCTGTAAGGAGACTGGAGACGCGGGCCTGCCGTGCTGAGCCCGACCCTTGGCGGACAGGTGCTGCGGCGCCGCTTCGAGGTGCACGAGTCAAGCCATTTACTCCGAATGGTGATGTTGGCTCTCCAAATTCGCTCGGGGTATCAGGAAGGATCTGGTTGTTCACGGTGCTAGCTTTAGCTTCGAGATAGCGTATCCTAGATGCCAAAGCCGAGAGCTCATTCTCCAGCGATTTTTTGGCCACACCACCTGCCCCTGGTAACGAGACCTTATTGGAGCGTTGATGAAGCGTATCGGAACCGGTTGAGCAGAGGTCGAATTGTGGGAGATTGTATGACGGCGCAGAGCCTCGCGCAAGACTGCGAATGACCGCGGTCGTCGCAGAGACGGTTTCTTCTTCGAGCATGATGTCAATTGCAATGAATTTGCTTTAAAGTACCATTGGCTAAGTGGAGGTTGGGGGCCGATATCGTTATTGCTATGCCATATTTTGGAAGGCTGGCGGAGGGGCTTGCTTTGGTAATATGAGCCGCTAGATTTTGTTGATGTCTGAAACGAAGAGAGGGGTGTTTTGATAAGTATTATAACTGTAAAGTCGACAGATCGGACGAAGCGTCAGATGAGGTCACTTCAAGCTTGGGGTAAAGGATTGTGCATGAACAAGGCTGTCGTTGCTGTGAAGCCGAGATTAATGAGCAGTGATCAGCACCTTGGAGCGAGGTAGTAAGTACCTCGAAAGCCTCTGCAATATCAGAGCCTGAGTGCTCTGTGCGAAAGGAAGGGCGTCCAAGGTGTTACGCTTTGGGATGGGAAGGTGTTTGATAGGTAGCCTCGGAACAGGGAACGGCGGCCTCGGTCGCACTCAGTTCTCAGTGAGGGCGTGTGTCGTACTCCACGCAGCCGTTATAGAATATGTCCCGATGACCCAGATACAGGCAATATGCTCCATGGAACCGTGAGGAGGAGATGTGATTGATTGCTTCTGACAAAGAGACCCCACGATAAAAATTAAAAGGGGGTTTCCGGACAAAGACCTAGACTTTGGGAGCGACTTCTATTACCTTAGGTGCTTAGCTGCCACGCTACTTTACGATCTGAGGTTGCCGACATGTCCTACTTGTAAGCGCTGCGGGTAATCCCTATATGGCTACCGTAACGCTTCACTTCTTGTACATACATAAGGTACTTCCCGTGTTCCCCTACTTGTTTTGAATCAGTACCTGGTGTGAGTCTGTTGAATGCTTCTAACACCATTTAGTTTACAGCAATTTAAGAACTTTAGTACTATGTTAGAGTGGTAAGCTCTTTTAGACCGAAGCTGGAAATCTTTGAGACTCGTTCATTGAGAAGGTGCAATCCATGAGTCAAGTGAGTGGAAAGAGCTAAATGCTGTGTCGTCTGCAAGGCTTTTCCGAAACTATAGACTAGCCAATCCTATATGATTTTCTGAGTATCAGTATCTTTCACTCAAATAATTGAACCCCCTGTCATTGTTACCTAAGTCAGGTAGTCTTCCCTTGTACAATATCTCACTGCTTGGTGTCTTCCTACAATCATTGCCTTGTCAAGCACTATCCACGGCCAACGGCAGCAGTGTTCCCTCTAATACCTCTAGACAAGCGCTCAGAACTTAGCTCCGCCTCTTAATGTCAAACGGTCTGGTTCACCACCTTGAAATGCCATGTCGGCGAGGTCCACTACACATTTCTTCGCACCGAGGAGGGGGTTATCCAAGCTGTGGCTAGGGACTTCTGACAGTGTAAGAGCGCTAGGGAGAAAGTTGTGTTGCGTTGCAAGAACAATCGAGCCCCTGGCAGACGCAGCAAACTCTCGTGCTCTGAGTGGTTTGGAACTCTAATCAGGGATAGTCACGCACATTGGGAATGGGACTAGGGTCGCAAGGTGGGAAGGAAGGAGTTAATGAAAGGGATTGGGTAAAATGGAAACGGTGGTGTCGATATTGGTCGAAGGAAGAAGTCGTCATGGCCCGTCGTAATAGCAAGAGGATTCATTTAGGTACGTTGAAGAAAATTGCTGTGTAGTAAGGATATGAAGGAAAAGATAGGGGAAGGGAAGGAGAGCATAACCGAGGCATTGCAACATCGATCATTAGCTGCTCTCAATCAAGATCTACTCAAACGGGAACAACGAAGCATGGTGCTACCGATGTAGACCTTACATACTGAAAGTGGGAGAGGAGGCAGAGTGGAAAGAACGAGAAAATTATAAGAATAAGTGCTGAGATGGTCGAGATATTATTCAGGCTGATTAGGAAGCTTCTTGGGAAGGCAATAAGTTCAGACGAGTTTTAGCACGACGATCTGTGCTGCATGGCCATTGCGGTATTGATCTGTAGGTGTCTGGTTTGCACATGTTGCTTCTTGATCACTTGGAAGAATTCAATCTACTATTGAACCATGGGCTTCTAGCTGTCCCTGGCAAAATCTACAAACATGATGGTAAGCTCTAATGCCCTTTGTACCCATGGAGAACATGAAGAGCATCACTCGAAATTCGCATATTTCATGCGCGAAAGATTCCTCTCCAGTTCGGAGACGTGGCGGAACTTCATTGGGAACCCTTCTGGATTCAGCAAGACGATCGGATTATTGCTCGTCGTCTCGCCGTGCTGCTCGTGCTCTTCGTTTCTAGTTCCAGACTTGTCCCTGATGTCATCAAGTTCCGTAATCGACTTCAGATTTTGGAAGTTCCCCATGATGCTAGATTTCTCTTCGTGGATCTTGTAGAAAGGCAAACCGTGCTGTGCATAGGTCTTTGCGGAGATTGGTGACTTAGGCGGCGACTTGCCAGTAACGGCGTGGAAGAGCTCAGAGTTGAGAATTTGAACGTTGAACATGACAGTACGCTCGGAGTCACATGCAGAGGATGGTACGTATTCAGACCTCACGGATGTTGTAATCTGGCAGAGTAAGATCTGATTGTATAAGCTTCCCTACACGTCGGTTTCATTATAAAAGACGACTCACCGTCCTCCAGCCGTTTGCCACAAAAGATCAAGCGTTGCTGGTCGGTCGGAATACCCTCTTTCTTCAGGATTTTGTACTTGATATCTTTGACGTATCCGCAATCTAACACGTCGACTAAGATGATCTTGCCCAGAAGCGGTTGGACTTTGAGAGAAATTAACGTAGGTGTTTCGATTGTTACTCCTTTTATGGTCCTCGTAGAAGGAGTTATGCAGAACTGTAGTCCACCAACTAGTTCCTCGCCTGACACTTGGGCTTCTACCGAGTATCCGGATCCCATGGGCATAGCAACGAATTGGCGAACAATGCCCTCGTTGCTTGCAATACCATCAAGCCACAACTGCTGTGGGGTCACCACATAGTCTTGGACTGATTTGTTGTTAAACCTGAGATTCTGACGACGAAGCATGGTGGCCGCATTTTCCATCAGAGGCTCACCAGAGACTGCGTTTACGCCTCCTAGGTAGATATGAATGGCAAAGGGAGCTCGAGACTTGAAACGAAATTGACATTGCTTCTCTCTCTGGCCTAGTATTACAAATTTTGTTAAACCTTAGTCAGGATAATACAACTTACGATACATTGGGGAAAAAACCCCACCCTTGGCAGCAATGACTTGCGGAAGCGTTCGCTGATAATCAGCGGCCGAGTACAAAGGGAATGTTCCTAAGTCGGGCGGAAGCTCAGAGTTGTCTTTACCATCGGGAACTCTGATGGTGCGCCGAAATGAGATTTCGAGCTCATCTCCACATGCACGGTGAACCTGAAGGACGTCTTTGGCTTTAGTATTTTCAGAAGACTCGGCTAGAGTGCAAGATAGGTCTAGAGCACCCATTGTGGAATGTTGTTGGAGACTTAGCGGACAGGACACCGATGTCGAGGTAGTGAAAGGTGTTGATTGCAGAGGCACTGCAGCAGATCAACACTTGCTGAATCTGTACGGCGCTTGATGTGAAAATGACCAAGTATTCTGATAGGTGCCAGAGATTCTGCAGGTAAAGTAGCTAAGAGAAAGATCGCTCACAGATAAGCTTGAGTTGTCTAACGAGGGTTGGAGACAAGCCTGGCGAATGTAATAGTAGTGGGAGCCAGGAATGACTGACCTAAAACACTTTGGATATGTAAATTTCATTCAAACGCAGACACCGAGATAGCCGTTACAAGCAGCTTTACACGGTGAATGTATTCGATGATAGCCGCCAAAGCCAATGGATCATTCTATAGTGGTCTCAAGAGGAGGTCCAAATCGTGACTGTCTTAATTTTCGTGAATCTACCTACATGTCCATAGCCGGAACGAGCTCAAATGCCAAGTCACCATATGACACCTAATGATATGATCGCCTTATTTTGATCCTTTCTTCAATTGAGGGGCGTCGAGTCTCCGATGTAATACACCACTGATTAAGCCTTGCAGATAGGATCCGTAAAATAAATGTATCGTACCACACCACGGAGGCAGACAACCAGTCTAGAGTAATACCAAAAAGGAACAAGATATGCCAAGCTCGACCATGCACTCCTCTTAGTCTCCTCGATGTAGCCACACCCTTGATATTGCACCAAGTCTGGCTTAGAATCCGCATTTCTCTACAGATCTGGATCATCCTCATCGGGTAGAGGATGGTTTGCAGCGTCTTCCATCTCCTTGTTGTACTGCTGGAGCAGAGCTTCGTCAACCTGTACCGTAGGAGGAGCTAGTGCGACGCCAGCAACGAAATCCTAGCAGCGAAATTCCATTAGCACTAATCCTGTCTCTGCCAACTTCGAGATAATATACCAAAGCTGGGTTCCCCACTAGCTTCCTAGCCAGCCACAGGAAAGGCTTCTCAAAGTTGTAGTTCGACTTGGCGGAGATATCGTAGTATTGGAGGTTCTTCTTGCGGTGGAAAGTGATGTTCTTCGCTTTGACTTTGCGCTCCTTCACATCGACCTTGTTGCCGCACAGAACGATTGGGACTTGTTCGCAAACACGGACTAGGTCACCTATATATCACGTATTAGAGCCGCGCCTTCTATCGAGGAACCTGTTGTACCCACGATGCCAATTCGGTACGTTCTTGTAGGTGATACGAGCAGTAACGTCGAACATGATGATTCCGCACTGGCCATTGATGTAATAACCATCTCTCAGCCCGCCGAATTTTTCTTGGCCTGCTGTGTCCCAGACATCGAACTGGATGCCTCCGTAGTTCTAGGATTACCATTTATAAGTGAAAGTGTGCGGGGACGGTGTGTGGCTAGTGTAACCTACTGTTGTAAAGGCGAGAGGATGAACCTCAACACCTAGTGTTGCTATGTATTTCTTCTCAAATTCTCCTGTCAAATGACGCTTCACAAAAGTAGTCTGCACGGAGACTTCATTAGTCCTTGGTCTGCAATCATGGTGTAGCCAATAAGCGGGGCGCAATATGAGCTTTCACAGACCTTTCCAGTTCCCCCATCACCGACTAGCACAAGCTTGAAGGTTGGGGGAGCGTTGGCCGCTGCTTCGGCCATAACGTCTACTGAGAAATGGGACTTGGGCGCACGATTGGGGTGACTATGGGCCGATGTTAGTTGTATGCCTTGGGCGTTACAAACTCAAGAGAATCTTCAATGGCGAATATAAAGAGGTCAAAGAGGCATCTGCTTACTCGGCTATTTGCTAAAGGGAGTAGCTAGAGAACAAACGACAAAGGTGGAGTATTGCTTCTGAGGTGATGGTTTGCAGTGACAACAAAAACCCAGCGCTAGCTTCCGTTTTCTAGGCGACCACACACTGCCGAGCGCTTCATGGATTAGTCATTAAGGTATCTGTAACTTCCAGTCAAATTTCTCAAAGTACTGAAAGGAAATGTGCTTCTCCTCTTTCATTCATTCCCTTCGTCATTTTCTAATGAATCCTAGATCTATGCCTGGGGTTCTTTCGCGCTACGAACGCCACGCTGTTTACATAAAGTTGTTTTATAGCTTACTTTACCCGTACGGAATATGCAAGAGGAAGCCTGACTCCGTTCATGCATCTCCAAAGATTGCAAATCAAAAAGGAAGAAGATGACATCCCAGTAAGCCCCTGCCTCCCCAGTTGCGCCGCGGAGTGAGCTGTAGTTGAAGCTCTTCAGACCTCTGACCTACAGGATCACCCCGTACTACCTTTACCGTTAAGCTCCGCTATTGACACGAAGTACATCAGTAAACATACATTTTCATGTAGCAAAGATGGCACTTACCCCCTCGTTCCTCTGAACAGTCTCTGCAACTTTGCTCAGCTTATCGTGATTAATCCAGTTCACATCTCCAAATCTCCTAACTCGGTCGCCCACCCTCAAGCCCGCATCTTCTGCCGGACTTCCAGCCACAACACTGTTGACCTTTGCGAATGGTGTTTCAATGAGCCCTGGGTATGTAATGTTGCTGCTAGAACCAACGTCTTGGCCTTGAGATGAGCTTCGTGTTGGGAGAGTACTTGCGCTCTGAACGGAGGCATGGTGCGCATGTAAACCGACTTCAATTTTCGACAAGAGTGCTTTGTAATCATTTCGGAGACATATTATTTTGGATCTTGTGGTTCGTACTATCTAGATTAGGTATTGTCGGCAAGTTTGATGCCAAGCTGGTCGCAAAGGGAACTACGCACTCTGGGCAATGTCCAGGTCATCCCTCGGATAGCCATCAAAGGTTGTCAAGCTTGTGTTCATATTCACCCCGTGCTACACAGAGTACTCAGCCCTTACTCAAGCCAGTGTCGACGAACATCAGATACACACACTGTCAAGGACACTGCTGAGCGCACTTAGCTCGCTCTCGACTCGCTGCTTCTCTGAGATGAGGTCTATTAATGATAGCTTGTCGTTATTCAAACCATCAGCCGCGCGTTGACCCGATGTCGGCCCAGAGGCCACCGAAGGGGTATGTAAATCATTCATGGGTAGTCCCATCGCTATCTGTTCGGGGAGGTTGACGAGGTTTAGAGATACTGACAGCAACGACAGGCCTGCAGGTTGAACTAGTGGCATAAGGCTGAACGGACCAGCTGGCTTAGTCATGCAATCCACGCCAGTAGGTACGTTTACCCTGTGATAACTCAACAACAACCATACATTTGATTAATCTGATCACGCTCGTCGCGAGATATGTTGGATCTAATATTGTTTAAAGTCCGATGAAATGTCTAAATGTAGACTGTCGGCGTAAGACGACTATTTATCATTTTGGTGTCGTTCTGATATATACCCGCGTCTGTAGCTTATAACGAACCTGTCCTTTGGAATATCATGTTGCTTAGTACAACCACAAAGCTTCCTACGTTACTTAGCTATCTACTGGTCGTACATGTCCTACGGGTCTCACATATGGACGTGTGCCATCGGCAAGATTTCCATGTATATTCCTTCTCCTTTGGGAGAAAAATGCTTCGCTCTTTCCCTTCTTTCTCAAATGCTTTTGAAGCTATGTGGATTCAACCGCTTCTATTATATCTCCCTCTTCGCTATGCTTGTTTTGCAAATTGTTACTTCAACATTTGGTATACTTGCTCCATTCTCTTGGCTACCTTCGAACTGGAATTGCACAAATGCAAGAGTCAAGCTGCTCAGTGATATCGACATTGAACTACATACGGATCAGCTGTAGCGATTTCGTAGCACTGCTTGTTCCCGCTGACGTATGCGCTGAATCAAATGCGACACTATGTCTGGACATCCAATCTACGATTCCTTCGGTCGCTCCTCGCTGTCTCCGCTTTGTGAGCCTATGATATGGCAAGGGAAACCTAAGTATCCTTTCGATTTGAATAGTTCTTCTGATACTATTCACCATACCCACAATCGTAAGCCTTCAGCAAGCACTAAAGGCTCGTTTGGATCTGTCGCCTCCAGACCTCTGCGGGTAGCAAATGAAAATGTGTTGCCAAGCCAGACCACGTCACTGTCTACGCTCCACTTCCTCGAGGGATCTATCCGCCTACCACCACCCAAGGATGCTTCGAGACACATCTCACGTCAGTCTAGCATAGATGTGGATAACCAGGTTCCACATCCGCCAGGAAACACCTTGGCTTTGGGATCTGTAATTGGTCATCTAGAGGACATCGATCTCAACGTTGGATGCGGTGAAGCCAGCCAACGTAGTGTCTCAGACAGCGACTTGGACTGCTGGCAAACTGCGGGTCATGGTCATTCTTTCGAGATCGAAGAGCATGAGACGCTAAGCACGAAAAAACTTCCTCCCACTGCTGCCCAAGACGAATTGTCTGGTAGGCCATCCATTGTTGTTACTGACACTACATCGCACCCCATAAGGAGATTACTTAGTACCATTCGCCATAGGCATTCCAAACGCAAGAGATCTCTTAGTGTCCGCAAAGAGCGTTGGTCTCTTGATGATTTTGATGAAGACCAACCAGCTGAAGTTTTCCGATCGCAACACTTCCGGCCTAGTGGCCACAAAAAGACCACTTCATGGGCATCATCCGGCTTCGTGGACGCTGTAAAGTCCGCCACTACGAATCTTGGGACTCTTAGTACGTCTCAATCTCAGAGAACCCGACGATTTGCCCCCTTAAGGAACAGCAAGAGAAGCAGTAAGCTTTCTCAAGCCACAAACTGGGAACCCGTCAATGGAAATCAAGAACCTGCTGCGATGGTCGATGAAGCGGCTTGGGATAGGGCAGTTCAACGTCGAAGGACACTTGAAGAGCTCGTTAGCTCAGAAGAAAGCTACATAGCTGACCTCAAGGTTTTGAAAAATGTGAGTGTACTTTTAAATTCTAGACGCTAAGCGAACTCTGACCAGATATTTAGGTATATTTCACCTTGCTTGCGTCGGCGCCAAACGTCTCCATGCGCACATCAGATCAGATATTTCGCAACGTGGAAGACATCCTAAGTCTTCACGAAGAACTGCTTCTAAACATTAGATTTGTGATGCCAAATTCAGAGCTGAGCTCCGACACTACAAGACTGCTTTCCAAGCGGCAGTCGAAGCATCCTCTTTTTCTCAGCATGGAAAATCCACAAGCTACGTCCGGAAGGGGATCTATGGATGTGATTCGGCGTTCAGTTGAGCTGTCTTGGTTTGGAAGACCAAAAAAGGGTATATTGATATCAGAGCCCCGTGAAGTTTCCGAAATCGCCAAAGTTTTTGGACGTTTTGTACAAGAGTCCCTCGTTATACTGTTAGTAGCCTTACTAATGGTAGCAGATGGCACGATTCTTTGTATATGAGGAGTACGGCGCCAAATACGAGTTAATGTTACGAGACTTGACTTCGACTTCGAAAACTATACCAAATTGGCATGCTTATGAGCGTGGCATTGAGGCCTTAGCAAACTCACTTGCTACGTCAAACACCCCGGGAGAGATTAGTAGGAAAGGTCTCACATTCGAAGATCTGCTCATCAAGGTAATGGATGAGCCCCGGTCTGTGCGCTACAGTGTAGCTGACTAGTAATATTACTAGCCTATCCAACGAATCTGCAAGTATCCGCTTCTATTTGACGACCTTTACAAATGCACTCCTGTTATTGACGGCCCAGAATCGCGTGCAGAGGTCGAGAAAGTGCTGTGCCGAATGCGCGAAACGACACAAGAGATCAATAAAGCAACAAACGACCCGGAAACACAAGCCAGGATCCAAAGATCGTGGCGTCTTCAGGACCTCTTAATCATTCCTGATGTGGTAAGTACTCTTTTCGAGCTTCCTAGCACTATAGCTGGACGAGTAAGCTGATAGAAGACGCTCCAAGCCTGAGGCCCCGCCATCTCTTCGGCTCATGGGTCACGCAAATTTGTGTGGTGTGCTTTTCGTTGCCTACCAAACTGTTTATGGCCTACGTGGTAACTACATGCTGAGTATACTATTCAAGTCATATCTGCTACTTGCCTTGCCTAAGCCCGGCACACGATATGAGATTGTTGCTATCATTGGCTTGGGGGATGTCCGAGTAGATAAGCCGGATAATGGAAGAGGTTACTTGCTATGGCCACTGAACAAGAGGATCTCTAAAACTGATGATGTATAGGGTTACAGTGCCACAATGCTTTACATGCGTGGAAGCTGATCTTCGAATCCGATCAGCGTCTATATGAACTAATCTTTTGCGCCTGTTCACTGCGTGAGGAAGAGCAATGGAAGATCAGTCTTAAAGACTATTCGGCGAAGGAGACACAGAGGCAAATCGAGGATCAGTCAATGTCTTCCCCATTATATACTGTGCTTTGTTTGAGCCTCAGATCTCTGGGAAACGTCTTCGGTCTTCCTGGAACTTTAACTCGGCGCATCTCCATACAAAGAACTGCAACAATCAGTCCGAGAACGAACGTATGCCAGGTGATTATCAAGAACACCACTGCTCTCAAGGATCACAGTGACTCCAACAATACCGCGTCAGCCTCGATGGGTCGCTCCCAGTCCCTCTTATCTACCAATCGTATCCCCATACTTGCCCCGAAACGAGCGGATAGGTTACGCATGGAATGTGGGCTGGCAGATGTTTGGACTCGAGATCTCCTGCCGTTTCCTGGGATGAGCGCCAACCGCAGTGAACACTTGATTCGGACTTCAGCAAATTCGGTAATGCGAAAGCTCAGCATAGCAAGCTTAACAAGCAACTTCACAAAAAGATCGACTAGTTTAGCAACCCTCGCAGACAACAGTTTGGGCCACATAGAGGTCCAAGCTGCTAACAAAGAAGTAAGAGATTCCAGTCAAGGTCTTCGCTCACATCAATCCATGGCTTCATTAGCATCTTTGAAGCCCGAAGGCGAGGCTTTAGTGGCCTCGCCTTACTTTACACCAGCATCGAGGATCACCCCTGAGAAAGAAACGAAGTTGGTCCATGAAAATGTTCGGACAAGTAGCCACCAAGAGTCTCTATCGCCAGTCAATGTCGAAAACAAGGTCAATGCTCATACGGACTCTGCGAAGACGGTAAAGAGCAAACGAAGCAGGCCTGATATGCTGCTTAAAGCTTTCTCAGCCGAAGGAATTAGGGGCTGGTTCACTTGAGTTGGACGGAAAACGACATTTATGGCCTGCCAACACAGCTCCTCTGTTCCTCGTCACATACATGCATTGATTGGTGTAGTTTACACTAGTATTAGCGTAATGTCATGTGTATTTGTTCTACGCCCTTAGAGCACTAAAGTAGACGCTATCCAGACGAAGTTTCGAAGTAGGTAATACGGAAGATGTGATATTTATGTCACTTGTAAGAACGTTCCATCACAGTCCCAAAAGTTAAGGTAGTGGTGCAGCTCGAAAGATATGACGTCATTATAAGCTCAGCCCTACAGCCCGCCAACCGAAGCTGTCACAAGAGCATGGAAACAACAACCAACATAAAGACTTCTTCTCAAATCCAATATCCCAAGCATACAGATACGAAAAATCATATCCAATCAGACTCAAAAACTTCCTATACAATATTGGACTTCATCATGCCTCGTGGAAACGGACATCAATCAAAAGTCCACTACCATGGCAAGGAGGAGGATTTTGTGGTTTATGTCGATGACATCAAATCAGTACAAGACTGGAAAAACGACAGATCGATCCCTTTAGCACAAGTTGTTAGCGGCTTCAAGATCTTCATTACGCACAAGTACGACTACAGCTCATCCCCAGACCTGCGCTTCTGCTATTCAGTTGATCGAGCTTTGGCTGACAGCTTGTCCAATCGCTTCTAGGCATGGAGCTCAAAACGCATTCGATAGGGCGAGCAAGCAGGCTCTAGAGAATGAATTTGGAACGTCGAACGAGGATGAGTGTATAACCAAGATACTGGAGCACGGAACATTGCAGGAGACTGAGGTGAGGACAACTATTCCATTCGTGAATATGTGTTCGCGGTGGGGCTAACTGTTGCTATCTAGGCGAGTGAGCGTCAAGGGCCAACGAACGATAGCATGGGTACCCGTCAAGCTCACTGAGAAGATGCACTCTTTCCAGCATAACAAGCGAGGGCAAGCTTAGATGACGAAAACGGCTTACGGAGTCTACCGATGCTTGTTGTCCTGGCTTTTTGGTAGCACTGAGCAGTAGAGCTGCCATGATATGTACGATCAGTCTGAGCCACCAGATAGTTAGCCACTCTCTTGTTTTCTCAAATCTTCTCTTGGAGTATAGGAACACATGCCACTAATCTTGGCGCTTGCAATTTGCTGCCAAATGACCTCTGGGCAGATTTGTAGAGGGTTATGTGCATATTGTTTGGACAGAGTATCCATTTAGTCCATCAATTGTGCACTGCTACGTTGTTATAGATATCGCAAGGTGGTTTCAGATCATCATGATTGCTTCCAGAGCTCGCACCGTCGCACGCACATTTCACTCGGCTCACCTTCCTAATACGTCATTGGAGCACCACCACCGCGTGATAATCCGCCTTCTTACCTTACTGTCCAAATATCTCAATGACCTCTACCAACGAGCCGGGAGGTTTTCTTCACCCAATCACCCCATCTTCACGTACACTCTCAGTTAACTCGCCATCAAATCCCACCACTGCCCTACCGCAGCCGCGTCACAGTCCGCTGAAGCCGGGAAGCGCGAAAGAGAGTACTTTCATCGACTACGTAGATCAAAGGCTTCTGGCCATATCGCGGCGTTACGAGAAGAGATTCAACATAGGGTTAGAAGGTGATGATGTTTCGGATCCTGAGGGTAGGGGCTATGAAAGCTTTGCGGAGGTAGCCAAAGATCTGGACTCGGTGCAGGATGTGATTTGGGTGTCTGGCACTCGTACGAATCTACGTAGTGACTCGGAGAATTTCTGCTGACCTTGAAGCTCCTAGCATCATTGCAAATTCCCTACCTTCTTACTATTGCGCTCACAGTAGTAAATTGCCTGCCTTCTTTCTCATTCGCCCCACGACCAACTTTCCATCTTCTACACAAACTTGACTTATCTTTTTGTTCGTTGTTACAAGGTTTGAATGTTGAAACAGGAGAGCTGCTGCCTGGATTTCATGGGGGAAGAGGCAAAGTAAGCACCACCGAGAAGGTCAGGATGAAAGGCCTGGTAGAAAGAACAAGAATCGCAGTCGTGGAGGTTGCTGGAAACGGCAGCAGCGTTACCGAGACTGAAAGTATGGCACAGTCTTATGATGATACGGAAGACGACCTAACCACGGATATTGATGATATGATGGATGATCTGGAAGTCAATGGAAACCACGGAAGATGGGAAATGGAGATCGCCAGGGTATATGAGAGGACGATCATTGAACTCGGAATAGCTCTGGATGGATCTGGAACTGGGGCGTGGTCCTGAATATGTGGGTGAATTTTTGATTGCCTGGATACGTCAATGCATGCAGCGCAACGAGTAAGCTGAACGCAGTATGATTAGAAGTTGATTCCATCAGGAATTTGTTTTCACTGACAGAATTAGAGGGAACAACAAAGCAAATGGTTGGTAGCATTCGTTCTTTCTTTACTTAACATGATCTCTCTAAGCCTTTTATGTCTGATCAACATCCTGAAAACTCCCGATTTCGAAATTTATGGATGTATAAATTCGTATGCTCTGTCCATGCTGTCTACACCGCGTTACCCCTCGTTTTTTATGGTAGAATAGTACTCCGGAACCTTCGCCTAAAACCTTCAAACTATCACGAACCCTAAGTGGCGATCTTTTCACGTGACTTCAAGGTACAAGAACCTACTGCTTAGAACATCCTCTGCATTCATAGGCCGAGGTGGGTCTGCGGAAAGGCTCAGCGCTGCAGCCATGCCAACATTGTACTCCAGGTTGACGACAGTCCAGCTCTCGATTTCAGATCTTGCAGACGCAACAACGGCACGTCCTGTGACACATCAGAGTAAAGAGGCCACAGACAATGTTCAAGATGCCACTGAAGCATTGATCAAGGGCTCTAGAGATGCGACTCTGACGGAAGATCTGCTCTACACCGATGACGAGCAGAGTCATATCCGTTTTCTTGGCAAGTATCAGGATATGCCGTTCTTCATGGTTCACGCAGGAAAAGACTATTTCAACTTGGACGATAATGGAAGACGCACCAGGAGACCAGCAAGGTTGCCTTCAGTTAAAGACAGCGAAGAGTCAGCAGTTGATTTATCTTCCTTCACACGCGACACAGGAACGAACGATCTCGAGAACAGCTCCGAATCTCAATTTGAGAAAACAGGTCTGAGATTACGCTTTCTCCGCCATAGGAACACTTTTAACCAATTCGCAGGTGTTTCAGCCCTCAAAAATCCCTATGGTCAGTTACAAACCAAGGCTTCTCTATCTTTGGAACCTCACGCTTTATGTCTTACGGTCTTTCTTACCAATGCTTCTTTCCTTCGTAAATACGATCGGAAATTGGAGAAGACGACTGTCAACGATGTCAAAGTAGACGTGTACTTCAATGGAGAACTTTGTAGCTCAACATATTGTCCAGAACGCTACCGCGCCGCAGCAAAGACCATGACGGAGCTTATAATACGATCCTCAGGACGAAGAATAGGTCGGTTGATAGAAAAGCCATGGGTAATAACTTGGCCCGGTCAGAATCTTGACGGTACGCTCAGTAAAGAGAAGGGAAGCAGAAGTAATAGGGTTTACCCAGGCGCAATGGAGAGATGGGCAGCTTTGTCTAAGGCACTTGAGCTGGAGGCAGAAAAGAGTGGACGAGACACAAATGGAGAGCTCTCGGTTGGTGGAGAATACCTAGCTAGTCTTGCTAGGCTTCAAATGCCGTCTGATGTTGAAGAAATACAAAAGGAGGGTGGTCCTAAGTTTGGCGTAATAGATGTCGTTGTGATTTCTGGAAGAGGCCAGAAAGATGAAGTTAATTCTCCTCAACTGACGGAGCCTACCGCTCTTCGAGTGAAGAGATATGAATCGGATGTCAGCAAGCCTAGACGAGAAGTCAGTTCAACTTCTCTTTCCAAGGAGAAGCGAAGGGGTCACGCGGATGCAGAAATTGCCGCTCAAGCCGTCTATATCGGTACTTCTGGGCCAAGAAATGGAACGAAACCAACACTCACCTCTCGATCAACAACTAGAAGCGATGTTGCGGTCGGTCCCAGGTCAGATACCCCTTACCGTGATCCTGCTAAGCCAGCTTTATTAATCCCACACTCTCCAAATGGAAGCTATGATGATATGGAGGGGCCGTCGCCCAAATCGGCAAAGGCGACTCAGATAAATCGAAGGGCTAGTCTGCCTATTAGACAGTCGCAGCCTTTAAGGGACCAACACCGGGATGCTGACGGTCACTCAAGGTCAATACCAGCTCAGCAGAACGCAGATGCGAACCCGGTATCACGTGTTCGCGGACGGTCAACCTTACTCCACGAATTAGCTGCATTGGCCGCGGATGGTAAAGCGGCATCTCTTGTAGCTGGTGAAGCTACCCTTCCCACACGTCTACGTAAGGAAACACCCAAGCCTCGAGCTTCCATCGAGCTCCCAGTTCGACCCAGTCGCCGTACCATGTCCCCAGGTTCGCGCCTTCCTGGTCGAGATCGCCTCAGCCAGAAAGCTCGTATTGGTGCTCGAAACGGAATGGGAGCATTCGCCAGACCCCACAACAGTAACTCCCCAGATAACCCTCAAAAATACGTGCCACAAAAGCGTTACAAAGGCCCCGAGCCGTCGCCACCACCCGAACAGCCACCGCCGAAACGAGCACGTATACAATACACAACGGTGGTAGACGACAAGAGGACGCTGGCGGAAGAGATGGCTGCGATTGAGGAGGAAGCGCAGAAAGAGCTTGAGACGGCTCTTGCAGGTGGGTCGTACCAACCATTGAGGTCGACAAGATCGAGATATGCGAGCACGGCTGCGAGTCCGCCTACTACGAGCCCGGTTCCCGAGAGTCTAACGGCCGTGATCTCGAATTCTCCCAACCTGGAAACTCCCAACAAAGTCAAGCTCAAGCTCAGCGCTCCTGCTCCCCCCACTGCCACCAAAATCTACCCCTATTCTTCGTCCCCACCACCCCAATCCATCCTCCCTACCCGCTCCGCACCCCTAAAACGCTCCCGTGCGTTCTCCATATCACCAGCGCCCGATCCAGCGCCTGCAGACATTCACGCCCCTGCCCAAGGCAACCCTCAAACCACCACATCTCCCCCTCCAACCTCATCCCCACCCGGCCCAGACAACCCTTCCCCCTCGAATCCTCCTTCCAACCCCACCAAGCCACACGGAGACCCCAAGCCCCGATCGCGTCGCCGCCGCCGCAACCGTCACGACACCTTCGATGCTAACTTCACAGTTCCAGAGCTCAGCCGGGACTGCGTGATTACTTATGCGGGGCCAGGAGTGATGAGGCAGGTTAAGGGGGAGAGGGGGGGATGGTTTGAGGAGGAGGGAGTTGTGATGGGGGTGAGGTTTCTGGTGGGGTGGGGGTTGTGATGCTTGCATTCATACGGTTGGGGACTTGATAGTGAAGCCAGGTACGTGTGAATAGGGAGAGCTGGGGTACATGCGCATTGAACGTGAAAGGGGTTGACAGGGCATAGAGCTGTCTTGGGTACAGCGATACCAATGGCTGATGAGCTATCAGAGATGCCAAGTTGAGCGGAGTGCTATGGTGAGGGCTCTATTCGATTTCCAAAAAAGTAGTTGATCGGAGCAACTTTGTGGATGCTAGCTGTTGGCAAAGATGTGGAGTTGCAGTAGAATAGCAAAGCGGGATATGAAAAGTTGTGATTATTTTAAAAAGAAAGCAGACCGGAACATCCAGAATGTTTCCACCGAGGAGGAATACACGGTGCTAGAGCGCGCAAAGAACCCTTCATCTGTGGGCTGCTCCCCCCTTTTCTAATTTTCGGTACTTTGTAATAGCATTGTAGATGCGGTTGTTAGGTTAAGAAGAGCTTGATTGAGCGCGTTCGCGTTTTCATCGAGTGTATGTCTCTGGGGTTTCTTCCTTGACTACATGTGCCTTTGCAATAAGTCCCCTGGCCCCCATCTCTTCGATCCTCGCACTATTCCAACCAATCGTTCACTCCTCTTTGATCTTGAGGCTGGGAAGAGCGACACGGAGAGGTGGTGGATGGGGGGAAGGAAAAGATAAGGGGGGATGGTAGCGTAGGATTGGAGCTCGGGATGGGGGGGATGGCTGGTATAGATGCTCGATGCTCCGTGCAGGAAGCGCCCCTTAGAGACTGACGGTTTCTCTGCCGTCTGTGTTAGAGATTGCATGTTGGGCAAGAAGCAACGGTAAGCGTGAAATAAGTGTATAGCTGGGGGTGATTCAATGTTGGTAGAGTTTATTCGAAGGTTTGTAGCAGCTGAGTGATATCTCTCTATAAGCCAATGACAGGACCCAAAGCAAGGCGAAGCTTCCTATATAAGTGTAGAATAGCAGAAGATGCTCGAGATGGTGATCAAGTCTTATGCAAGCGATGTGGCAGGTAGATAGCAAAGCGAAATCCCTCTACTGTCAAATATCTCTCTCACAACTTTTCCGGATCGCTGATGCCGCCGTTAGTGATGATGTAGGTTGCTTCACGTTCAGGACAATCTGGGTCAATATTAGCTGGCCCTGTACCAACGCCAGGCAACTAATTTGGAATACTTACCAGGCGAGTCCTGAATCTTGGCCACACGCTCCTCTCCACGGCCTTTACGAAGCAGCACCCTAGTCGTCGAAGCATGCGCCAGGATGTGTCCGCCCACGGGTTTGCGGCCATCGGCACCGGCGAAGAGTGCGCTGGCGCCGGGGTCGGATTGGACTTGGTTGGTCTGGTTTGTGGTGATTAGATGTTTGTGGAGAGGAAAGAAAGGGTGCAGGAAGAGAGGAATGATACCATTAGGACGCAGACGTTGAACTCTGGGCGAAACGCGGTTAGTAGAAGTACTTTTTGCGTGAAGGAGGGAGGATGCATACCTTCAGCCATGTGTGTCACCTTCGATAGAAATTGATTTAGCTTCTGTTGCCGATCTGCGAGCTCTCCTCGTCCGCAGTAATCGACACGGAAACAGGCCATGATGCTGTCAATAATAAGGAGGCGGTACTCATTGCTGGCGAAGTTTGCAGCCAGTGTATTGAGAAGCTCGAGTTGATGCTGTACTGATGGATCAGCATCTCGGCATCTCTAATTCAGGTATAAAATTGAATGGGTGTACTTCGCTATTGAGAGCTCGGCCATAAGCAATATTCTCTTGTGCTTGGTCGGGATCCACTGGTCTGGTCAGCATCGGACCTCTTTGGAATCTAATGATGGTGCTTACTCCCGAATCTTTCGGCGATTTGGGCAATCCTATGCTCGTAAGTATCACTGCATTTCCTCCCCGGAAACACGTTACCTTTCAGGTCTAAAGGTGCCCTCGGTGTCTATAAAGAGCAAATTGCGTCAATTTGGAGGCTGCAAACCGAAGTTGCTAAAAGCGACGTACCGATGTACGCGACTTTGCCTTCTGCGCCTCCCATGTCCTACGTTCCTTAGCTGGTCCATCTATAGTAGAGCTTGGGTCATGCACTCTTGGAAGCTAAGGCCGCGTCAAAATAAGCAATGGTTGGATTGCGTGGAATAGCCAACCTGCGCAATAACAGACATAGTGTGCGACAGCTGTGTCTTTCCGCATCCTGTGGGACGTCAGATACCTGACTGCTTCTGCCGTTGTGTATCGACCTACGGAACTCGCCATAGACCTATAGGAACGATTGGACATTTCTCTTTGGAGTATTCATGAACGTGCTTACCTCACTGATGCTCATGCTCTGAAATCCCCTAGATCATGTTAGCTGCCGTGAGGCCATTCCTTCCAGTAGCGATAACTCATACCCGCCAAGTATCGCGTCCAATTGCTTGCTCCCTGTTGATATCTTGACCACTCTCTTTCTTTGATGACCGAGTTCGACAGCAGTGATAAAGCCGGAAGTTGAAGGCTAGAGGATGCAATGGAGAAAGTCAAATCGAGAGAGTATCAAATGGTCCTTAGTTCGCTCTTGTACAATGCCCGGGAGAACCAGATGGGAGAGGTGCTAGCATACCTGGCACTTCTGGATTGCTTCCTTAATCTTCTCGACCTTCACCTCGCTGAAACCTTTGACCTTGAGTAGAGTCTTGCGGGTTGCAGCATGGACAGACTGCGCCCAAGAATAATTTCAGCATGTGCCGGGATGAAGTACTTTTTGAAACTGGAGAAAAGAGCTTACAGCAACGGTATAGTAGCCATTGGCCTTGAGTTTAGTGATGTCTGACGCACCCACACCTGCCGCATATGAGTACTCGAGATTGAATATTTCGAAATGTGTAGCAGGATCTGGGTCCTACCATGAGCTTGAATCCCGTCAATATCGACTATGAAATCCTGAAGTGGTACTGAGTTAGATAGGGAATAGAAGAAAGTCCAAGAGCCAGGTATTTGCGAACCTCGTCATCGAAATCTTCGCCGGCAGTGGAAGCAGTCATTGTCAAGCCAAAGACTGGGAGTTGGCTGTACGGCGACGGTATCTACAAATTCACTGCTAGAACTGGAAGCATAGATGAGAAGATTACGATGCTAAGGGAGATATTTTGGAAGGGAGGAAGTCGAGATCTGCGTTTAAGGTAGGGTACAGGAGGATTAGGGCAAGCACTCAATTAAGGTACTGAAGTACACAATCACTCTCGAATGTGGCCAAGCAAGCGGAAAAAGAAATCTTCAATGAAATCTTGAGCACCTCGCTCGATTAATATTAATGCAGGAATTACGCAGGAACATGGACTTCCAAGAACGACTATTAAAATTCCTACTGTGCGGGTGCCTAGATACGGTAGTGCCTAGAGCCACATAGTAAGGGTCAAGTAATTACCAACTTCATCGTTAGACACCTATCGTGGTTACCAACACTTCTCTACCTTATCTGACCTCTCCATCCAACGTATAGCCCGTCCACACATCTTCTGTCCACCTCTCTTCGCTTCGTCCAGATCCTACTGCTTCTATTTCTCTTTCGCAACGCACGAGCAGAAGCAAGTCGATAGAGTACAAAGATGACGCCGTTCGTAAGGTCTTGGGTATGCCGGGGTGCAAAACATTGTTGAAAAGGGATATCGCGAGGCTTTTCGAGTGTCGTAAACATTAGATGTCGGTAAGGAAGATTTGAGGATGTTGCGTGTTTGTGTTTGAGGAATCGCTAGGAGCTGCTGAGAAAAACGAATGAATGCTCATGATACACATAAGAGAATTGTCCAAAAAGCCAAAAGCCATGGCTTCGCTGATCAACGAGTTCCAGAATTTGCTAAGCAACAGCGGTTGAGGGCACTGCTGGTTGAGCTGAGTTCAGGTTGTCAACCGGAGCGTCGATGCCAAGTTGACCGTTCGTGTCTGCAGCAGTACATTCACGAGAGATGTGCCCAGCTTGACCACACTTGTAGCAGACTTTGCCGACAGAGTTGAGCGGGCCACCGTTAGGTGCAGTGCAGTCACGAGAAATATGGCCCTGTACCAGTCAGTAACGAAAATCCGAGTTTAAAACGTTAGAGGCAAAACTAACAAGTTTGCCACAAGCATAGCATTTCACAGCCTGGGCTTGGCAGTCCCGGGCATAGTGATTAGGGCCGCCGCATTTGTAGCACGTTGCTGGGCGGGGGCCAGCAGCACCACCTGCAAACCCTCCTCGGAAGCCACCACCGTAGCCGCCACGAGGAACCACAGCACCACGACCAGCACCAAAACCAGGTGCACCTTGGAAGCCGGCGTTTGGGCAAGAGCGCTTTAGGCTATGTCAGCAGGGTCTTGACGGGTAACTCGAGAACTCTTACAGCCAGATGACCCGGTTGGCCACAAGAGTAGCAACGGCCCCCAGTTCCAGCTCCACTTATGCGCAGAGTCGGGCAATCAGCTTGGACATGACCAAGGCCTTGACAATGGTAACACTGCTTAGCTATGGCATATAGTTAGTGCCGTATACCCCACAAAGCCTTGATTCATCGATCGACACCTACTGTCGGTAGTTCGTGGAAGCGGGCAGCCGTTGGACTCATGGCCTACGGATTGTCAGCGTCGTCCGTAAATATCGTTTCACCATAATCTGATATATCCTTACCGGGTTGTTTGCCTATAGATGAGGATCAGTCATAGCCGTCCAACATGATACAGATGCAGTGACTTACAATTATAGCATAGTCGCTCCGAGGACGTACATACCTCTGGGATCGGTCAGCGTCAATGCCGGGCATCGTCAATAAGCAGTGCAGCTGACCAGCATAATGCCCAACATTTCCACATTTGTAGCAAGCTCGGCGCGATAGTGATGACATGCTCGGGTTTTTGTCGTGGATTCCTGCAACACCGCTATCAGAAAATCAGATGCTGAAGAGGCGGCTGCCTGATCTCAAGGTAGCGGAGTCCATTGGATGGTAGATGAATGATTTGTGTACGGTGTCACAGCCCCATAGAATGTGACGTGTAAATGCCCGAGGGTAAGGACGGAAACTTCTGGACATCATGAGAGTCGTACCTTCGACGATCTCGTACTGCCAATGTACTTCCTAAGACACTACCAATGGTCAGCACTCACTCTTGCTCTACACATTCGCCCGGGATATAATGGTCGCTGAACATGACAGTCGTGGGCAGTATACGTAGCAAATCTCCTTCCCTCAACAGCGCAGCCTTTCCTTCCCTCCGAAACGAAAACCGCTATACACTTTCAACCCGATTGACGTGGCACACACTGATCCCAATTGTGAAGCACGGAGGAGAAAAAGAATTGATGTGGCATGGTTTTCATCCGGCAGGGGTCTGTCGGCGCTTTACTGGATTTGGTATGATGGGTTGACCTCGGCCGGGGTTAACTACGGTAGGAGGCTTCCCTCGGTTGTCCAGAGGTCACGGTTACCTTACACTTCTTCTACATGGAGTATTTGTAGCTTGGGGTGATATGGTAATGTTATTGGTAGCTTTCAATAGCTATATCGACGTGTTGTTAGTAGACTATCGTCGAGTCGTTGCACAGCAATGGATTCCTCGCGTAGTTGCAAGATGGTTTTGAAAGGTCCGCTACCCCCCAGAACATGCACATTTATCATCTATCGCTTTTGCTCCTCCGTCTCGATAACAGCAGGTGCTTTGATGGTCTTTCCTCTGAGAAAATCAAGGCCTTCACCACCCTATAAATAGCGTCAGCCACATCAATGGCAGATACGAGACACGGTGGAACATACATAGCTAATCAAGGGTGATACTTCGACTCCCGTTTCTTCGGGTGCGCTTTCGCTCACAACAGTCCCGCCGCAGCTTTCAATCCATCTCTTACCTTGGTCTAGGATATCTTGCTTGCTTGTGTCTGGGTCATCCTCGCCGGTGCCTTTGGCATTCTTTAGAGGTGAGAACTCATCTTCACGCCTCACTTCCATCGAAGCAAACTTGTCAAGCTCGAGCATTGGGAAGACATCAAAAACAAACAGCTCGAGTTTGATCCCGTTTGGCTTCTCAGGTTTGATGGTCTCTCCTTTCTCTGTATCGATGTAAGATATTTTCTTCCGAGCTATGTGGTGCGGAAGACGGTGCACCCAATCTTCGATCGTTTCAAGGAAAGAAAACGAATAATAGTGATTTACAATATTCGCAGCCCGAAATTTCAGGACGTCCGGCTGCTTAGGATCCTTAGCCTCGGCCGTGGCAGCATCGATCTCAGAGTACTCAACCACGTCCGGCTTCCCATTCTTGAGTAAAATCAGGCCAACGGACTCTTTTGCACTTCGCTTCCTAACGACCTTTGTGGCTATATCGACACCTTTCGACGCAGCAAAGCCCAGGAATACAGGATCTGCGACCTTTACGAGGCAATTATCAACACAGTAAGCGTGTATATGTTGTATTCCACGTTTACGCATATCAGTTCGCACGTTAGATGTCAAAAGCGCTTGGTATATTCCGCCATTCCCATCAGGAGCAACGGCTACCTGTAGGCAAATGTCAACCTATGCAGGCTTACTGCGATGTAGGCAGGTGCACCTTATCCTTGCTATCAAGTAGAATCTTACCCTCACTCGAGATACATGGCAAGACACCTTGCTCAAAGATGAGTACGTCATCTTTGCACAGCCCAAAGTAGTCGTGCTCCTGGAAAAAACGTTCTGTCGGCTGTCTCGTGGGTCCGCTTGTCATGACATACCAAGGGATCACCATGTTCTTTTTCCGGGACTTCTTCTCCGCCAACTGCTGGACCTTCCAGATCCTCTCCGCCTGTATTTGGAAAAGTGACTTCTGACTTGGCAGACCAATGTTGAAGCACCCTTTAGGCGCGGGGCTGCCCAGTCTTGTGCCTTGCCCTCCTGCCATCAGCACAACAGCTACTTGTCCCTTAGCCACTAGGTCTAGACCCGAAGAGTACCATGACTGTATGTCCTCTGTGTTCGAGTCAAGCATGGAAGCAATTGCCGACTCAGGGAGAGGCTCGAGCTTGTTCTCTACCTCCTGGCCAGAGCTCTTGACAGGATGCAAGGCCTTGTTAGTGATTTCATTGATATAATTGGGGTTGATAGACAGCAATTGGTCATAGAGGCCGGCCTTATCAGCAGAGCTAAGTCCATCGTAGAAGGCAAAGACATGCTCCTGATTTGCCTTTGTATATTTCTCACGCAACTCTTTCAGCTCTTGATCGGTAGGCTCTTTGGGCAGGACACCTTCTTCTTTCGAGGTGATGTTGAGCTTTTCTAGGATTCTGCTGACAGTTGCTGCCATATTGGAGGGCACTGACAACGATGTTATGAGTCTCCACGAGCTAATGGTGATGGCTCATTGAGGGGGTGGTTAGGTAGTCTTCATTAAAGCTGACACTTGATAGAACGCTCTGGTTCTTTGTTCAAGATGCCCTAGCTGTTTCATGTTTCTCGCTAAGCCTTACGCCTTGCATGGGTAAATTAGGGTACGGACCTGGTACTTACGTACCTTAGGTATAACGTGTAAGAATACGATAGCTAGTGTAAGAATACCTTACGATAGCTACTAGAGCTACTCATCAACAATGGCACAAATCGGGGCCACATAGGACCTTAAAGGTACCTTTATGGGTGTTTGTTCTATAACCATAATGAATGGGTTCTTGATTGATAGTAGTAGATACAGACTGGCAGCCTCATCGTAGCAGTGGAGACATCACGTCCGATTTCAGCTCCCCCCTGAAACGCCTTGCCAATAGATTAAATACGCCCGCAAATGATGAACATCCACGACCCCGTATGTTGAGTGACAAACGAGCGGCCCCGGAACAAGCTACTATCACCTTCTGCTGTGCTCATCGTAGTCTTCTCTCCGTCGATCTTTGCTGCCGCTTCTTCTCCGTCGATCGTACCTTGACTGTGATGTGCGCTCTTGGTGATGTCTTCTCTGAGGGCTTTGACTCCTAGAATGATAGCGAGATGCGTGCTCTCGATCTGATGTCCTATCCCGTCCATGCCGAATATCGTCCTTGTGGAACACCATATCATATCCATTAGATCGTCTAACTCGGGCGTCACCTTTCGCATCTACCGCTCTGTATTGTCGTTTCTTCTCAAGATTTGATATACCGCCAAAGCCACCGCCTTGCGCTGCACGTTTCGAGTTTGTGGCATTTCGCCAAGTATCTGAAAGTCGAGAGACCTGTTGGGACGTTCAGTAAGATCTCCAATTACAAAAGATAGCACTAGCATACGCTTTGTGAGAAATCAACATGGATGCGATGATCATCTATCAACACCCCTTGCATTTTGAAGTATGCTTGTTCACAGTCCTTTTGGTTTTCGAACTCAATGAATGCATATTGCAAACTATCACGAGTCCGCTTGTCTCGAATGACTTCACAAGATACTATCTTTCCAAATCGAGAGAAAATAAGGTCCAGATCTTCATCTAGATCGTAGGATGGTCAGTAACGCCGCTAGTTGAAATGGCAGGGCGCACTCACCTAACCTTCTGTTACAGGATTCAGCTTGCAAACAAAGAGAACATTCTCGGGCGGTTTAACCTCAGCGAAAGGTAGGTCACCTACGATCTCTAATGTCAGTGCCTGAGCCCTCGCCTCTCTCTCTCTCCGTAGCTTTTCCTGGGCTTCCTCCTCAGCGTTTCCATCCACCTCCTCAAAAACTCCGTCATGGTCTGGCTTCTCATCTTGGACCCAGTTCTCGTTGCTAGCTTGTTTTCCGTCCCCGATGAGGTCATCTATCTCCTTGTCTACAGCGGCCATTCCTGGAGTAGAGATTTGGCGTACCTCCAGTGAGGGCAAGTCTGCAATAGATTGTACTGTAATGTTATATGGTTCGTTGCATCTCTCAGTGAGTTGCAGGAGCAAGCACCCTTTCGTCTATCACCATGCTTCATAGGTTTGTAGGAAATAAGCACTTCATAGTTCGTCAAAGAAGGACGTTGTCATACGCTAAGACCGAATACCGTTAGACTGGCTTCATATCTTTGAATCCTTTAACTGTACGATAGAGGACAACCTTTAAGCCACCTTACTTTTGAGAAAACTTGTCCAAACTCATGGTCACTCGCTGTTAATACTGGTGCATTCAAGCATCACTAATATAATGACGCTGATCCCTAATTCTGCTGCTCGACAGTCGCTGAAGCTCTCACAGTCCGTCCTCGAATACCTGCGCATCTTCTCTCCAAGAAGCTCATCGGTATAGAGAAGCTGCGCCGAAAGCCTGCCGTCAAGCGCTATAAATGACACTAGAAAACCATCTATCATGTTGCTTTAAACCCGGAGAAAGACCGTTGTAATTTCACACCGCTGGTGTAAACCAATCCATGTCCACGTGTAAAGACTGCCCCCAGAGTCAAATGCAGCACTGCATAGGATGGCACACTAAATCCTGGGACCTTACGCATGCAATTGGTTTGGTGCCTTCCACTGACACACTGTTACTGACGGGAGCAACCAGCACGGGTGCGGGAGGCACGGTGATTGTCCGCAACAGCTGTAGGTAACTACCCGCCGTCAACTCTATCAGAATCACACAGGCTGCCCACACATTATTGGAGCTCAGGAACCAAACCTGACGAATCGGTTGGCAGACTTACGTGATAGGTCAAGAAATATCTTCCAGTCGGGCCTTTCCGAAACGCCTGCTTTATGTTGATTTAACACTCTTCGTCCAATTGGGCAGCGGCATATATACGTAGCTGTAGATCTGAGCTATCAAGCTCACGGCGCGCAGATGCTTTACATGCTGATGCAAGATCGTGGTGGTGTTCTAAACATGCGTATAATTTCCGCCGTTCAGCCCTTCAATTAAATTAGCTTCCAAGGAGCTTCAGAGATATTTTTCTTATTGCCGCAGGTCGAGTTATTTTATTTTCACGGCTGTACGCAGACCTGTGAGGCTTCAGGCTGAGTGTCAACACAGCACCCTTGTTAAGTTGCATCAACTGGACCCAATGACCCGAATGGGAAGGTTTTCTTGTGCGAGTTAGATTTGCATATGTCCTCTCTTTCATGTCCCTCTGAGCTCACTAAACTGTGACGGAACTCTCAACGAAGGGCTCCTTCAGTCTATCCCAGAGATGTGTCATCTTCTATCTACCAGTCTCCCTGACGGGTCTAAATTGCCATCATTAGATCATGTAGATGTTGTGTGGCTTGCAACACATGCTCCGATTCTGGGGGATATCCGTCTAGCTAGGTGGATAGCGCAATGCATGCCTGACAGCGTATCAGATACCAGCCTTGGTTGATTTGAGAACAATCTGCAGCTGTGTGCAACCCCTCGAAACAGGAGTAGTCCTACTCTTGTGTGACATGGAAGGCCAAATTTCCGCATTCAATTGCAGTACCCGTTTTCTACTACAGATTTGTAAGATGGGGAGTGTATCATATTTCTTGTGTTTTTTACAACTACTGTGTTGTTCTTCGCAACGTCTCCCTCGCTGTAGTTATTACGAAAGAAACTAGGGCGGAAATGCGACGTTTGGCAATGTTTGCCATCTAGCAATCGCTAATAAGGCGCCCAAACATTCCTCGCCCAGACGGCCTCTGCATTTCATAAAGGCAGTAAAATTACTGATCAAACATTCAGGTTCGGCAAGCTACCCGTACATCTGCCTAAGGCTATGTCTGAAGATACGTGCAAGGCTTTGTTTGTTCCAGCTCAGATCGAATCATCGAATAAGATCGTCTCACCTATGGTCTGTTCGTCGCTCGAAGCTATTTCTCCCCTGCCGCCTTCAAATCCTTATGTCTGCGAGCGTTAATAAGAATTATACTCAGAATTCGCTCAAAGACGTTATCATGCTGTATCACGTTCCACTTCGATCGATATCTTTCCTGCATGTGGCAATTTGCGTGCATGTTGCAAATGGACGTTATTTCGTCCTTAAGCCCCGCTGATTTAGGCGCTGCAACTTCCCGGTTTTGTATGCCCCTAGGTGCAGCCATCGGCAGCTCTTGAAAGAAAATACCTACGATGCTAGTCCTTTTGGATAAGGATATTGAGCTACGGGTATAGAAAGCTCCAAGGTAATGATAGGTCGTATCTCCTAGGACCAGACGTGGCAACAAGCAAGCACCTTTTCTCTGATGGCAATCGAGCAAGCTTGTCATGCTCGCAATTGGATTGAAGAAGGTAGACATTCTTCTATACTTATAGGATCACGTCAACTCTAGCCCTTTGCCTGACTTCTATTTCTTGCTGGGCCGCAGTCGCAAGACTATCCTAAACAACTTGTCCCTGCTCACAGACGATCTGGACCGATCAACATTGGGGAGCAATTGCAGCTTGTTGGGATTGCCCCAGGATTGAAGTTTTTTCGTATTCTATACGCCTTGCCTGATACTTGTGTGACCGGTCTCCAGTGCACTGCTGGACACCTCGAATAATGAACCGGCAGTATTATGGGAGTCAAAACAAAGTTGACTTCAGACGTCCAAATCGTTCATTTACCAATACAGTCTCTCGATCGTCCCACGAAGACACCCAAACTTTCCGCATGGGTCATAACACCAACGAGAGCAGTCCTGTCCAAGAATCAGACTCTGAGAAGGGTGGGAATCCGACACGGCGCCGAATAGCTCTAGCAGTAAGTCTGACTTGATGGCTGGCTGTAACATACGCCTCAAGATCGTTTCAGCTGACTTAGTGGCTCTTTAGTGCTCACGATGCCGTAAAAGGAAAATAAAATGCAGTGGAGACCTAGGCCACGGACAAGGCTGTCAGAATTGCAAGAATGCCGGAAGTGACAGTTCAGCTTGCCAATTTTTGAGGGTAAAGTTCATATCTGACTAGCTAGACCAATCGTTGACACAATGCATAAAACAGGTCAATTCAACGACAGCCGTTTATGCACCTCCGGCGATACCTGTTACTTGGACCTATGGCCAGGCTTCCAACTCTGTGAGCTCCACTTCAGGAGCCTCCCAGCATGGTAGTAGCTTAGGCCAAATTACATCAGGGATGATGCCCGCCGTCTCTTACGCTGGCTCAGCTCACCCTTCGCGCATGCCTTCTTTTGGTGGGCCGTCAATTTCACCCTATACAACCGGGCCAGCTCGGCAAGCTTCTACCTCAATCTACGGAGGAACTTTCAATGATGATCTTTGTGACCCATTTTATAGTATGCAACCGATACAGTACCCTGGATCTCTTCAAGAAGCTCAAGTTCCGCCTACGAGCTTCGCTGCTCCAGACACTGGAAGGACCTGGACACCGATAACTCCGAGCAGCAGATCTTCCTATAATGGCTCGAGCTTGGATCCCGAATCATCATTAAGATATGGGCAATTGGGCTTCCCTCACACGAGTTCATCTGCCCTCAACAATGTGGCGACGGAGGGGAATTCGTTGTTCCCCGGGATGTCAGCTCTAGCAGGGTCTTTACCGCCTTCCAGTGTTGACAGAACACTGCCCAATCCTAATACAAAAAGGCCGTCGCTAATCGGCACGAATAGCCTCAATCAAGGGACGCTTGGAGATACCAGTCCGCTTGGCATCCCGCCTAACCTCAATTACAAATCCACTGCTCCCTGGGGTTCCATAAGCGGCGCATCAAGCATCGGTCCAGCTTCAAGCAGCTCTACATCTGTTAGCACAGTCAGCACTACAGTGCCTTCCAATAACAAACCCTCTGCATCGCCACGAGGCTCCCAAGACGCTGCTCCTTACGGATACATTCCTCTGTCACGCAGCCCCTCTTCATCTCTCACGACAGCCCGGGCGTCTGAGTATGACTCTGCAATCAATTTACCCACATCTTCGGCATCGATGGAGAATCACATGGGCCTTACAGATTCGGCTTTCCACAATGGATTTTCCAGTGAAGATATGCTACCTAGTCACAGTTCTTCATCAAGTCTCTACAGCTACAGTATCTGCGGTGGTACGAAGAGCGGGTCTCTTGGTGATTCGATGGCTTCTGAAGGTTCTCTCGTAAACGGCGACCAGTACACTCGGCTGCGTCAACCACAACCGCAGCATGCAAATGCATTCGATACGCTCCGTACCGATTCCATTGACACAGGTTTGCACGGTCCACATAGAGCTTCTATCTCGAGTAGTATCAGGCGTTTCTAGGTTTCTCGTTTACCGCGGTCGAGACTACAATACTCCGTAGGCTTTCGGATTTGACAAGGGGTTATAGACTGGCATGGACACATTGTTTCGCGCGTTTTTCTTCGTTCGCTCGTCGACAGTTTTCAGCAACAATAAGCCGCTCCTTATGTCAAAAGCAAGGAGTCCGCATTGATGGTTAGAAGAATGCTGGCGTTCTCAGGTTTTCGAGGTGCATTTATACTGATTTAAGATGTCCCGATGCAAAACGTTCTTATACGTAGGAACTTGTCGCTCATTCTACCCTCAAGAATTCCTCTGAGAGCTGTACTATTAGATGAACATATTACGGTTCGGAATATCTGTCTTGTTACCTGGCTGTTCCTAGCATCAGCGCTATGAGCTTCACACTGTTGGCTGCAATTTGAATTCCCGTATCAAGGACTCACCGCTGCGAATGCGCACTTTGGTCATGCATCCGTGAGGAAACAGGCATTCTCAAGCTCTAAGATTGCCTGCCAGTTCAGTCTCCGACTTGTACAATTACCAGCCCAACCTTCTCTTAATATTCTCCGAGGCAAAAAGCCGTCTCAATTGCGGCATGCTGCTTTCAACTCCAAGATGACCTTACTTGATTCCTAAAGCTGTGAGCTGATCGATCATGAACCTCATAGTATGACACAAGCGGTGCTCTTCTTGAGTATAAGGTGCGGCCAGATAGTGACGGGAGGCTTCAATGCATTGTCAGCATTTTGACGCTCGAATGGCTACTTGGGTAGTATGCGAAAGGCGTGAACGGGAAGACTAAAGTGTCCCTGATATTGCGGAGGTTTTATGAAGACATGCAGAAGAACCACGAGCACGGATACGCTATATAGCTCGACTTTGACTTTGACGGAGTTTTGTGTGGCAGCCAGTACCATCCTTCTAGTGATACAAAATACGAACACATTTGCCGAAACCTTCTGTTAGTGGGCTCGTAGACTCATCAAGACCATGAGTTTCCAAGTGCGATGCAAAGAGAAGTCTGGAGCGGTGTTTGATGTCATTCTGATTCCTCTAAGCGCCACAGAATGCGACTACATCGAGTGAAGATACAGAAATGCATTTTCCACACCCGTCCATCTATCCCAACACAAGAACCAACCACAAAGACCAATCCTTTACTTCTTCTTGTCCTTTGACGCTCCCTTCGTCTTTGCCGTACCCCGGACAGTCTTGGCTCGGTTTTTGCGTTGCTTGCCTATAGAGAGCACGCCATCAGCATTTCGCACTTTCGACACCAAGACGCATAGCCAAATCCCAGAAAACACATACGTTGTTGTCGAGACGCCTTCTCTATCTTCGTCGCAGCCCCATATCTCACTAGTCGGTAATGCGGCTCGAACTTTTTCATGACCTCATGCGAATCGTAGATGAGCGCAAATCCAGTGCTCTTTCCTCCACCGTACTGTGTCCTGAAGCCGAAGCAGGAGACTTGGTCTTTGTTGGCTTTGTAGAGTTCTGCGAGTTTCTGGCGGAGCTCGTCCTTGGAGACGTTGGCGCGGTTGGGATGGAGGACATCGCTATAGGAGATGGTATCAGTAAAGGTCCGTCCGATGTGAATACGCTTCCTGCAAGTCGTTGGAGACAGGACAATACTCACACGACCATTTGTTTTCGACCGAGAAGGGAATTTCGGATGAACTTGCGCGTGCGCAGTGTTACTGGCTGCTCCCGGTCTGCCATATTTGCGGACTATGGTATACTGTCAGTATAAAGGGGTAGAGCGAGTGATAACGGTGTGCGACTGACAGAGATTCAGATCCTGGTGGTATCGAAATTGGGGTTCTGGCGGTCGTTGTCGTCAATTTTGCGTGGGACGGGTTTGTGCCCCAAGCTAGTCTCGAAACAGCAACGCTCGATTTCTTCAACACCGAACTTCATGCTTCAATATTACAAGATCACCAACTATCCAGCATAAATATGTCCTTTGAATAGCCGTTGGTTGTGCCTTTGTTGAAGTGAAAATGGCGTCCACAACAGATCCAGTAGCTGCCGAAACAACTTGGCAGGTTGAGCTGCTTCGCAGACAATATCTACAGTTGATTGATCCTAACGAGCTTGCTATCCCTAGCATTGAATCTTTAAGATTACCAGGTCTTCAGGCACGAATATATGATTCTATGTTCAATGAAGCCAATCTTCCTTTCCCTCCACCAGACCGTCACAAGTATCGAGTCCTCAAAAAGCTTGTCGCTGCCATAGAGCAAGCAATTGTAGATCCGGAGGAGGATGTAGGCTTTCCTTACTCCATTTCCTTGGTACTTGGTGATTTATTGCCACGCACTAACTCGTTTTCGTTTACGCTCCCGCAGAATATGTATAAAGACTGACTTCAGCACTCTCTAATGCATTCAGGAGATCTCAGACGAACTCACAAACTGTCTTGCCGTGCTTTTGACCCAATCATTCACATCAGAAAGCGAAGCAGCAACGCAGAAATCTTATATTACTTATTCAGCACCTACCCTTGCTTTGTGTGTTCCAGCAGTCACATTGCTCGAGGCCGGTTCTCTGTTGGCATCATCTGGGACTACTGGATTTCGTACTTGGGAAGCCGCACTCTTCCTTGGTACTTATTTATGTTCTGCCGAAGGGCAACATCTAATTCGTGGAAATCATGTCCTCGAGTTAGGTGCTGGGACTGGCTTTCTATCCATTCTGTGTGCGAAGCATCTCGGTGTTCGCTACGTGCTTGCCACTGATGGAAGTGGAGAAGTCGTTACTGATCTCCAGACAAATCTGTTCCTGAATGGCCTCGATATTGGCGAATCGATCCACACAGCTACCTTTCTGTGGGGACACACTTTGGTCGGTGGCGTGCTGGATATTGTTCAGGAGACTCGGACTTTCGATGTGGTCCTCGGCGCGGATGTGGTAAGCCGAAATCTTTAAAAGAGTAGTTCTGCCATTTGTTCTCCGGCTGATTGTTTCGATATTATTCATCTCTTCAATATTCTATCAGAAAAAGGCCGAGCGTTACTTGGATATAATTCTGTCCAGCTTGTGTGATTAAACCCAAATTTTTCGTCGACTTTAGAGGCTAATCAATGTTACAGACTTACGATGTTGGCTCAGTGCCGTCACTTGTAGCCACTCTTCGCGACCTTTTCGATCGCTATGCTGGCATCAAAGCTCTCATATCAACTACAGTACGTAACGAATTGACACTGGAAGCGTTTACTAGAGCCTGTGGTCTGTTTGCAAAACGGTACCCATCGACCTTGTGCTCCTGTAGCTTACCATTGCAGACATCAATCAATTCACTCTTGACCGTCTCGATGTACTGTTGCCTGAACGCAAATACCAACTTGGTTTCTTCTTCCCTACATCCACCCCCATACATATATACTCGATCACAAGGTCAGATGAGAAGACAGACCCCTTCGCAACATAGGGGGTTGTTTGGACAAAATTCACACGTTTCGTTTATAGTCAAAATAGTTCCTCCATTGTGACTGCCACGACTCTCTCTTTTGAGGCTGTGCATTATTCACTTTATTTGGGTGATATGATTTAGACTGATGGTGAGTATGAGTCGTTCCTAGCCGTTCTAAGAATTCGTATGATATCAATTAAGAACCCACGGTTTACGCGGCTCACTGTTCATGCTCATCTACCAGATCTCAAAAGAAAAGTGTCCAGATAACAGATATTTCCTATCGTACAACATCTAACAAGACCGTCATAACAGGAGGACACACATCCTTGTCTGTCATTCCATCATGCCATCTGCAAGCGATCCTCATGGCGGTTCATACACCTGGATCCCAAAATATGGTTCTGAAATGTCGATGCACCCAGTCTCTCCAAATGGTCGAACATACAGAAGGTGCGAATTTATAGCCGAGGAAATATACGGATGTTGGGCCGACATTACCGGCAGTTCTCCTAGTCTGAAGGAGATGCACTATGGAGTATCCCGATTGCTTATGCCGACATTAGTCGACAAGCGCGAAGGTATCGGATTCTGGCTCATGTCATGTCGATGGAATATGCAATCCTACACCATCTTAGCGGCGGAGACCATGGCATACATATTTACGCTACTTGAAGAACGTTGGCAGATCGCCTATGTTGGTGTACTACTTAATGAGTACGATATCATGGTGGCTGGTCCGTTGTCCAGCAGTGAAATCTCTGATCTCGACAAGGGAGTCTTCCCAAATACATTGTCATACCTCGGAAAGCCGGGCTATAGATTCGGTGCATCAGAAAAACTGGCTAGACGGAAATCTGCACCAGCACTTAAGCTAGATCAACATGTTGAGCCTACGATCGGAGAAGGAGCGGACGAAGCCGAAGATCGATACGGTACCGACAACGATCCGTCCCTAGATACTTGGAGAGAGGGACATGGCTCGAAATTATATTCATCAGCACCACTAACCCCGTCAGAGATGCCCTTCCGCCGAGGCTTTTCAGAATCAGCGCTTCCTTCCCTCGAGGCGTTCAAACGCCGAGAATCCACCTGGATAAACGCCAGGCACGACAGTCATCCTCACGGAATTGATCATGAAGAGAATCGAATTGACGAAGTGGAAAGAGGGCGTACCCGCCGCAGAATTGAGAGCCCACATGAGCCAGATCCCCAGGACATCAGTCGACATTCCACAAAGGTTGCAGGTGGCTAAGGCTGTGCCTGTGGTCACTTTCCTAGCCTGGGTATGAGAACCTTCTTTTTAATGAAAAAGAGATGGTGGAGAGGGACTCGGAACCTTTTACGGCCAATTTACAAAGACGATTTCCTAACTCTAGAGCGGAGTCGGATTCAGGGCTCCTAATTAGCCCAGTATTAGGGCACGCATTGTATTTAGTGGGAACATGGTAGCTTGTACGCATGCCTTTGAACAGGTCCAAAACCGTTGCTACGTGATCGCAATTTGAAGCCTCACATTCGGATAGAAGAAACCGAAACTAAAATAAACAATAATAGCACGCTTTTCGAGAATTTTTACAAGGCCAATTACTCCATTGCTTCTTTTACACACTAAGATCACCCACGACTTCGTATTCGAACCTTGCGAGACAAAGGACATGTCCCAAACACATGTGAAACAGATAACTCTTGACTCTGCCACTTAGTCTAGTAGATGACCCGAACGTTCGATTATTTTATCTAATTCATCCGTTTTCTACACCCTTTAAGGAGCCATGTATTCCCAAAGAACAAGGACATTTCTGGATGGATGTAAGTTTTAGAACATATGGCGGTGGTTCAAAGGGTATCTATCACAGACCATCGAATCCCGAACCCCAGCCTCTTGGTACGATAGGCACGGCGGAAATAGGCACTCACAAACGAATAAACCAAAGTCTAAATCCCATCATCATGCTTTCAAGAAGGCGAGCTATATACAACCAACCCCTCCCCCCCCATATCTCTCACACTACCGACATACCCCTACCAAAAGCCACGGGTATCACCGCATACAAAAGTCCTCCCGAAAAAAATCGCTGAAGAATGCAAACATCTTTATGAGGAATCACCCCTCCCCCAACATCTCCCTCAACAACCCCTCATCCACACTGCCCACCTCAACCTGACTCTCGCCCCGCGCCTCCCGTCTCAAATGCCTTAACGAGCCCGTCTGATTTACTCCAGGCGGTCTAGGCACTATCATCGCCTTCTGCTCCCCCTCTGCAGCCTTCTCCCTTGAACCCCTCACCGAAGCCACAGGTGCAACGCCCCAATTCCCCCACACCCAGCCACCCACGCGCTTCCCCAGCGAATTCCTGCCTAGAGTGGCGGTTTGGGCTAACGCTGACGTGGCGGCGGAGGGAGGGCGGGAGGGGAGGCGGTTTGAGGGGTTTAGGTGGGATTGGGGGCGGAAGGAGGCGCGGGCGAGGAAGGGGGTGGAGCTGGTTATGGGGGTGGTGGAGGTGGTGGAGATGGGGAAGGGGTGGCAGGGGGTTGGGCCTGAGGGGTGGCGGAATTGTGGGGGATGGGTGTGGGTGGAAGCGAGGGCGAGGGCGGAGATGGAGAGAATACTTTCGTGGGAGGCGGACCTGTGTAGGCGCGGGCGGAAGGGTTGCATGAGGGAGTAGATATCGTTGGTATTTGGTGGGAGAGCGTCGTTCTCGGGCTCTTCTTGAATTGTGTCGTTGTCGGAATGAGTGATGCTAGGACTTGCAATGTGTGCTGGGTAATTATCGTTGTGTCCTGCTGGATCTTGAAAAACGCTAGACATCCTTTGAGGTGCGTTTGGTCTTCCTTGCGGGACAGAGGTCGAAAGGCTTCGAAACGAAAAATCCGAATTCCCTTTTCTGTGCTGCGACAAATACGGCGACAAGTCAGGACTCATAGGCTCGGGACTTGTAGGTCTTGTCGAAGCAATTGACACATCTGCATCGAGCATGGCCGTAGATTGCGGAGAACTAGGTACCGAGGACGGCGCATTTGATGACCAGGTCTGAGAAGATTGCGAGGACCATCGATGTGCGAATCGGGGCTGAGGCGGCGGTGGAACGCTGACAGATGTCTGGGATAATATAGCGGCGGCAGAGGGAGGTGGTGCAACTCGCAAACCATATGCGCTGGGAGTGCGAGGAGTTTGCGAACCAGATGAGGGCGTAGCGTATCCCGACATTAAGACATTCCGTTTCTTCTTAGGCCTTCGAGTTCCGGATGATCTTTCCCTAGGAGTGGTTTCCTTGGTAGCTGCATGGTAGTGATGATGGACATGGAGTTCTGGTAATGCTTCGGTGGACGAAGATTTCAATACCTCGCCCTCCGGCATAGCTTTCGTAATATCATCATCTTGATCTGATCGTATCGGCTGGTGAAGCATTATTTGCTCTCGAAGATTCTCAACCTCCTGGTTCGACCCCATTAATATCTCTCGCAGTTCGACAATGCCCGACTGCAGGTTGGCATTGTCTTGCAAGATGTCCTTGACAAAGTGCGAGACAATAGTGCTGCCACCACTGTCCTTCCTAAGTGTTGTTGCTGCCGCCGCCCCCTTCAGATGTCCCTCTGCTCTTTCTAGCTCTCTCTTCATAGCTCTACGCCTTTCCAACCGACCCAGAACTTCCGCATGCATTTCTTGCTCATCGCGTGCTTCTCTTTCAATCCTGTCGATCTGCTCATGCAGATTATTAATGGTACGCTCAGCGTTCTTCCACCGATGCACGGCAGATCGCTCTTCCTCTTCCGTGGACGCCAGCTGCTCCTGCAGACTGGCTTGTTCCGATTCCATAGCCAAAATTTGTGCCTCAAGCTGTTGTGTTTGTGCAGCAAGCATCATTAACCTTTCCATCTCTTTGCGCGTAGATTGAAGTGTTGCATTGAGTGACCTAACGTGGGCGTCCGAGTTATAGACGTTATTGTTCAGGTCTTCGAGTTGGTCCAGTAAGTTCCTATTCTCTTCTATTGTCCTTGCGTTCGAAGCTTCCAATTCTCTTTTGTCCATCTCGAGCTTATCGATACTGGCTGCCATCTTGCGACGCTCCTTCTCTGCCTCTGCCATGTAAGTCTCATGACGCTCAAGCAACGCCTGAAGGGCAAAAGTCAGCGAGTTATCCGGTCCCATAGTTGAACTTGAGTCTGGCGCTCAAGAACAATATGCAACAGCGGGATTGGTGCTGCGTGCTCCCAAGTTTCGATCGAAGGATTCACCTACTTGACCAATCTGCGCCGCACTACGGAGATCCTTCTCAAGCCCCTCCATAGCTGCGTGATTATGTCGCAGATATGCGCACTCAGAGCGGCCACAGCAGCAGCGTGATTGGGCCATATCCTGCTGCATTCCATGGAGAGATTGCAGTAATGGTGAATTGAGAGTAGGTATCGCGGAATGCGCCATGCTATGAATCTTACCGTGAACCGCTAACACTGTGTTGCAACATGGACAAGGCGGAGTGATGTCGCCTCAACGTGCACTTGTCACCTGGTGAGTCTACATATAGAGTGGGAGAGCATGACGATCAAAGTCGTGGTTGCCAGTGACCCGTGCCTGACCGTTTTACCTAGCTTCACAAGAAGCGCGATAGGCCCAGCCACCTTCAATGGATATTGAAGCTTTCAATCATTACCACTTCGAGATTACTTGGAAGGACTTGTCCTCAGACGCTTGGGAATCTGGGATCTTCCATCACATGATACGTCCAATAGAATCAATCCCCACGTCACTGTACATATCCATGCACTTGAAAGCAACAATGTCAAGCTCTATTTTCCATGCCACTGATACTTGCCCCTTGAAGAGTAGGAGGCCATAAATCTTACTGGCATGTCATCATGGCTTGAGCATGATCGAAGGTCATGTCGAATAGTAAAGAGGAACTATAAGATGTGACAGATTTGGGCGCCGGGTGGATTTCCTACAAAGGGTCTTGGAGGATTTCTTTGGTCGGCTGAAAGGGTCGTGATAGCCAGATGTTGCTCTCCGAAAAGAGCAGCCTCGGAAGCTGGTCGTTCTCGTTGTACGAGTATCTCGGAGAGCGGTGACGCATTGCTTGGTCTTCCCTTTTACAAGTTATCTCGAGGATCGAATGCCTTACGAGCACAGTCGGGGCCCGCCTCTGTAATGGCGTTCTTCATAGACCCATCCAAGTCCCCAATGCAGTTTGAGATCGATAAATCATTCACTCCCTCCCTTCCCTTCACCAGCCCCATCATGCACGCTCTGAACCTTTCTGTACTCTTCCTCCAGTGCCTTCTGCATCTCAAAATCCGCCTGCCGCTCTTTCTTGACCCTTTGCTGCTCGATATCTCGTACCACGCCTGCGTGCATTGCCTTCAAGTCGAAATTTATCAGCTTCTGACCATGACAGCGGCATGGGTAGGAAGATGTGTTTTGCATTCTTTTCTGGGGCAAGACGGGGACTTACAGCTTTCTCGGACTGCTGAGCGTAATGAACGAAAATGATAGTACCAGCAGCCATTAGAGAGGTCCCGGCGAGGGTGAGCTTGGCTGCGCGGGACATTCGGGTGAGGTCTTCAATTATAGAAAAATGCAAATGTTCATGATAGGAAAGAGTTGAAAAATCGGTAACCCCAGGCGTGCCCAGGGCCTCGGGTAGCGGCGATATCCCTTGGCGTTGGCGGGACATGGGTAGTTCCACCTCTAGATCATACATACCTCACGACAGATCTGTAAAGCATCTCGCAGCTTCCAACCAGCCATTCTCTAGCCCCCGATTAACCTCGGACCCGCTCAAGATGGTAGATACCTGAACTTCTCTAAATCACCATTCCCTACTGACCCTCCTTCCAAGTCCGCCCAAAACTCCAAAGGCATCCAAACCCTCCTCGACGTTCGGCCCACCCCCGCCCTCACCAATGCCCCCTACTAACCCCCCAATCGCAGGCCGAAAGAGAAGCCCAGAAGATTGTCCAGAAAGGTATAATTCTCCCCCGCCCTCTCTTCAGCGTTATGATGTAGCGCAACATTACTAACCAAGCTCAAGCCAGAGAATGTACTTCCCCCAACATGGCTATCTCCCCCCCAAGCTAGATCTAAGAATCACCTACAGATCGAACGAAGAGAGTCAAGGATGCACGAAACGAAGCCCAGAAGGAAGTAGAAGACTATCGGAAGCAAAAGGATGAGGAATTCAAGAAGTTTGAGAAGGAGGTTCTGCTCTCTCCCTCCCCACTTCGACTACATACCTTTCCGAAGCCCACGTAGCTAACAATAGGTGAGGGGAATAGCACACGAGCGGGAACAAAAAGGCAGAAGAAGACGCGGCCAAGGATGCGGAGGAGCAGATGAAGGGCATCAAGGCTGCAGGGGAGAAGAAAGGGGATGCTGTGGTTGAAGACCTGCTGAGGGTGGTGGTGGAAGTAAAGCCGGAAGTTCCTGATCGGGTTGTTGCGCCTACGAAAGGGTGACGGGGGTCTTTGCATAGACGTGCGGGTATGAAGGAGTTTTGATGGAATTGTCTTCAGTTGTGGTTCAGTAGAACTTGGTAAATCACAGTTTGTTCTTGCCCTGAACATGGGAAATAGTACTGCCAAATCTTCCATTACTATCTGAACTATATCAAGATCTTTATGAAGGACGCCAACAGCATGAAGAAGCTACACTAATATACCTCGTGGACGGAATAACAGGTGCAAAAAATATCGTAATAGGTCGCGTTGAGCTTTCATGACTATAGCCAACAATTGACGAAGCCTACTGGCATTTCTGCCAAAGAAAAAAAAAACGGCCTAATTCGCTATTGCGTACTGTGTGCCAGCCGCCGTTGTAGCACTGCCCGAGATTGTATACTTAGGGAAGCAGTTGGCGGCATTAGTCGGAGGTGGATAACCTGTGAAATCGACCGCGGCACATGTGCTATAGATACTGCAGTACAGCAAGCACCCATCGAGCGAAGGCGCAACAGCACCACGGAGATTGATCCCGTTAGGTCCGGATCCAGCAATGTTCAAGTCACATCCGATGAGGTATTGGTTCCCAAAGGTGTCGGTGTAATTCGCGCCATTGTCCTGTGGACAGAGAACCATGTTGGAAGCGGAACCAGTCGTTGGGCCATTGGTGGCAACTCCACTGTACAAGCTCGTGCCAGCGTTATTGTTGTATCCGGAAAAGCTGGTGTATGGGAAGCAATTGGCATCTGTGGAGGCCGCACCGTTGTTGTAAGTGACTCCAGCGCAGCCACCTAAGATATCACAGTACTCGAGACACTTGGCGAAGGTATCGGCGTGCGCGGGATACCCATTGTTGCCGACGATTTGGAGACCACATCGAACATCATACGTTGTCGAAAAGATGTCTGAGTAGCGTGTGTTGTTGTCGGCAGGACAAGCTGGCTCATGGGTTATCGTTGGCTCGGTAGATACAGGGTAGCAAGGTCCACTTTGGCATCCATCGCCACAGTAAGCTGTGGTATTACCACAGTAACCGTGGGACGAACAACAACCTCCCAGGTAGAAGTTACCGCAAACCGTGTTCCCGTTTTGAGTACCGCAACTTCCATCTGTTGTCACTGAGCCAGCAGTCCCGGTAGAGCTTGCTGACGTAGAGCTTGCTGACGTAGAGCTTGCTGACGTAGAGCTTGCTGACGTAGAGCTTGCTGATGAAGAGCCTGTGCAAGGTCCATTCTGGCACCCGGCTCCGCAATGAGCCGTATCGTTTCCACAGAAGCCATATTGTGAGCAACAGGCTCCATTCGGCCAATTGCCGCACACTGTGTTCCCATTACCTGCTCCACAGCTTCCATTGGTAGTCACTGACCCGGCAGATGCAGTAGAACTTGCGGAAGTAGAGGTTGATGACAATGATAAGGACGAAGATGAAGAAGAAGACCCTGTGCAAGGTCCATTTTGACATCCAGCACCGCAATGAGCTGTATCATTCCCGCAGAAACCATATTGTGAGCAACAAGCTCCATTAGGCCAATTTCCACAGACAGTATTGCCGTTTCCGGCTCCACAACTTCCATCGGTCGTAGTTGGCTGACTTGTACTTGCAGATGTAGTAGAGCTTGCAAGCGAGGACGAAGCCCCCCCAACGGGTGTCGAGCTGGAGGATGAGGATGTACCTAGACAGGGTCCGTTTTGACATCCAGCACCGCAATGAGCTGTGTCATTCCCACAGTAGCCGTATTGTGAGCAACACGCTCCATTTGGCCAGTTTCCACAAACGGTATTGCCGTTTCCGGCTCCACACGTCCCGTCGGTCGTAGTTGGCTGGGCTGTGCTTCCGGATGTAGTAGAGCTTGCAAGTGAAGACGAAGATCCATTTGTACTAGAGCTTGAGGATGAAGATGGGCTCGTGCTGCAAGGCCCATTTTGACATCCAGCGCCGCAGTGAGCAGTATCGTTGCCGCAGTAGCCGTACTGGGAGCAACAAGCGCCATTCGGCCAATTACCACAAACAGTGTTGCCGTTGCCTACACCGCAAGTTCCATCGGTTGTCACTCCCCCAGAAGAAATAGGAGGGGAAGCTGAAGAAGATGAACTTCCAACAGTGCTGGAAGGGTAAGATGATGAAGGCGAGATCCCATCAGTGCTGGTGGCGGATGAAGAAGAAGAACTTCCATCAGTGCTGGAAGCGGAAGATGAAGATGATCCCCCACCAGCGCTACATCCACTTTGGCAACCAGTACCGCAGTGAGCGGTGTCATTGCCACAGTACCCATATTGAGAGCAACACGCTCCGTTTGGCCAATCTCCACAAACGGTGTTGCCGTTGCCCGCACCGCAAGTTCCATCTCTTGTTACTACCCCTGTGGAGATAGGAGGCAAAGCTGAGGAAGATGAACTTCCCAAAGAGGAAGATGGATTGCCGTCAGTACTGGATGAAGAAGCAGGTGAAGATGAGCTTCCATCAGTACTCAAAGCGGAAGCAGTTGCAGATGAACTCCCATCATTACTCGAAAGGGAGGAGGCCCCGATAAGCGTACTGGTAGCCGATATCGATGCTCCGGAAAGAGCAGGAGCGCCATCGCAAGGTCCACTCTGACATCCACTGCCGCAGTATTCAGTAGTATTCCCACAGTAGCCATGGAGCGAACAACAAGCTCCTGCTGGGAAATCACCGCAAACAGTGTCGCCATATTGCCCACCACAAGTGCCATCGGTTGTGACTGGCAGGGCAGTAGAGGAACTAGAAGGGCTTGCTGAGGTATCGGAAGAACTTTCTGATGGGCTACTAGTTGAGCTATCTACGCCACTCGTTGAACTTCCTGCAGGAGTGCCAGTGCAAGGACCACTCTGGCATCCAGTGCCGCAGTAATCAGCAGTATCTCCACAGTAACCGTGTGTTGAACAACAACCTCCCGTTGACCAGTCGCCGCAGATAGTGTTGCCATTTTGCGCACCACAACTCCCATCGGTCGTGACTTGCCCAGGTAGAGGAGTGGAGGAATCAGTAGGGCTTGTTGTGGCATCTGAAGAAGAACTGAGATCACCAGATGAAGATGTAGTTGTACCGCTAAGAGCCGTACTGGAAAGCATTTCTGAAATCAAAGTTGAGGCCGCTGAAGCATGACTTGCACCGGGGGCAGAGCTGGCAGATACTGTCGTCAGAGCATTTCTTGGTTGGTATGAAACCAGTCTACCACTTATGATGTCTCCATCGTAGGGATTAATGTCAGTAACATCATACTTGAGATAGCAATTGCCGCCTGGATTGCCTGGATTGTAACTCGCAGCAACACAGCTATCACCGTTTTGGATAGTTGGGTCAGAAATATATTCGCTGCAGGCGAAAAGACAGTTTTGTGCAGAGTCGGCTTGAATTGCAATTAGATCACTGCCTGGGAAGTCAGTGCTGCAGTAAATTTGATATTCAGCGCCATCAGGGTCCGTGTAATAATCGCCGCAAGCAAAGCCAGTTGGAACTGCTGCTGGGCTGCTAATGATTGATGTGGATGTTGTCGTAACAGTAAATCCCTGTGAGTCGGTCGTTGTAATAACGGTGACACCTGTAGAAGGAGGTGGAACAGGCAAGGTGGTTGCCGTCGTGATAACCGACCCTTGTGAGTCGGTAGTGGTGTCGCTGATGACCGTGCTTGACCCAGGAATCGAATTATAAGGGCTGTAAGACGTGCTTGATATGGTGATGGTATTACCTGACGCATCAGTAGTAGTGTAGACATCCACTGACGCCGAGCTTGATGATGAGGGACTCAATGTGTATACAATGCCGATTTGGTCTGATCCGCAGCATTCTCCAGCGCTACCGGAGCATGGAGTGCAGGAGCCGGTCGCCCCAACCTTTGTGCCGGTGGGTGCACTGGAGCCGCAAAGACATACATCGCCTACTCTCTATTAGCATCGTCCTATAGAAGAACGTGCACTATGAAGGCATTGAAAAGTGCTCGCAAGCTCCAAGACCATACACGAATTTGAGTAGACAGCAATCTACCCAGTATATTGGGACCAGAAAAAGAGTCGAACTTACCGTTTTCTACCGCGAAAAAAGAAGTTCCGCCACAGAACGAGGCACAGTAAGTTAAGCTCATTTGCGGGCTGGTTGTTTGGATTCCTTCTAGCAGGTTACCAGAAGCCGGGTCAGCATACCAGCCGAGTTGCGAGTACATTCCGTACGGGCTGCTGACACTTGTCACGACAACAGTAGATCCACTGCTGCAAATAAGCTTCCAGTCTTGCTCGCCACGACAACTTCTGGTCAATGTGCATACCTAGGACCGCTAGCTCCACTGCCACTGGTACCATTACCGCCCCCACCAATGCCATACCCACCTGTGCTTCCATCGGATAGACAGACGCCAACGGATATAGTCGGTACTGCGACTTGTGGACTAGATTGAGCGAGCACTGCTGCGGGACCAAAGAGCCCGAAGGCCCAGTACTGTGACCTCATGGCAGTTGAAGATAAAATCTTAGTAAGGATAAGAATAGTGCCAGGATTTGAAAGGCAAAGGTATTCGAACAACGCCTTGGAGACTCGACGACAAACAGGATTGAACGACAAGACTAAAGGAGCGTATGGGAAAGGAGAGAATGAGGATGCAGGCATTTCAAGAGTCGAAAGGCCTTATAGGAAAATTTAAAATCGGAAAGGGCTCTGGAATGGTAAACATCGCGTGTTCCCATCGCCAGTCTGCATTCCTTGCCCTTCGCGAAACGAAGGCTGGGATTCCCCATAATTCAGTAATTACCATAACGACCTAAGGCTCTCATCACGGCGATATCGGCACAATACGGAATACCTGTCGCGACTTGGGATTTGACTCTATATTGAGCAGGCTGCCCGGTGGTATGTAGTAGAATATGGATTATTGGATACTTCTAATACCGTCGCTTACTTGCTCATTAAGAAGAAAAGGAAAGTAGTCTATGTTCATAGTCATATAGAGGGTTGACTTAAGGTTGGGGAAGAGAACCAGAGCAGGAGGGGAGGGAGCGTCAGGCGTGGGGAGAAGACTCTGCCATATGCGAGCTGAAAGGGCCTCCGTACTAATTAGAATAGTAGCCGCTCTTTGTCACGTGCCCTCTGTTTGCCTTAACCTCCTCCCTTCTCCAATGCAGCCAAAGATGGTTCATCGGAGGTTCTCTTCGTCATCATGGATGCTCATGATCAACTCCTAAGCGTCAGGTTTGTTGAAATGTAGCTTGCATGGCTCTGTTCGCACCAAGTTTTGTGAGATGTCGTCCGAGTATTTTTGTTCGAACTGCTGTTCTCTGTCGAAATTTCAATTCATTGGCTTTTCTACGGCAATCACATGATCCACGTGTAGAAGAGATTGGTCGCGCAATTGAGGACGAGTATGCTACTATCCGTGCCAAATATCGTGAGTTTTGTGACCAACGTTCTGTCTGGATTATTACTGATGGAATTATTAAAGAAACTCCTAAAAACCCAATAGTTCTAGCTCATGGGCTACTTGGCTTCAATGAGCTTCATCTGGCTGGAAAAATCTTCCCCAGTATTCATTACTGGCGGGGAATCACCGAAGCTCTGACTGCCAATGGCATAGAAGTCATCACCGCTTCTGTTCCACCATCGGCTTCTATCGAGGAAAGGGCTGCGAGATTGAGCGAGAGCATTGAAGCGAAAGCTGGTGGCAAAGCTGTCAATATAGTCGCGTATGATTCTATCAATTTCCACTTGCTAAGTCGTATTGCTGACATTCCCCAGCCATAGCATGGTATAGCCTAGTCCACCTTAACCTTGGGAGCCACTAAGGCTTACTCGTCAATAGGGGTACACCCCAATGAACCCCAAGTAGAACCCGGAGTTGCGTAGCTGACGACCTTTACCAGCGGTCTCGACTCGAGATATATGATAAGTCGGCTAAAGCCCCCCAATGTCAAAGTCCTGTCATTAACAACAATCGCATCACCACATCGAGGTTCGTAAAAGTAGTGTCTCGTCAATGCACAAAGTAATCCTAATTGAGACCCTAGGCTCCGCATTCGCCGACTACCTCTTCGACCATATCGGCCGTAAGCAACGCCATTCCCAGGGCCCAAATTGACTGATTCACCATCTCCTAGCCACACGCCTGCCTACCCTCTACGGCGTCTTCAAAACTCTCCACATCCAAACTGGCGCCTTCAGCCAACTCACCCGCCGCTACATGCTCGAAAACTTCAATCCCAAAACCCCCGACCGCGAAGGCGTCCAATACTACTCTTATGGCGCCACCATGACACCAGCCCTCTGGTCCACATTCCGGCAATCCCACCGTATTGTTGAGCGCGAAGAAGGGCCCAATGACGGGCTGGTGAGTGTGTCTAGCAGCAAGTGGGGCGCTTACAAAGGGACATTGGTCGGGGTAAGTCATTTGGACTTGATCAATTGGACGAATAGGGTGAGGTGGCTTGTGTGGGAGTTGACGGGGAACAAAAGAACGTGAGTCTTATTAAATTATAAATAGATACTTCAAGAGGCGAGCTAATGGGGCATTTAGGTTCAATGCGATTGCTTTCTATCTGGATATCGGAGGTGAGCCACAGATCCCCAATCATAGCCCCCCTTTTCTCCAACTAATGGAAATGTGGCAGATATGCTAGCTAAGGAAGGTTTCTGAACTCCCAACCCGAGACATATTCGTATAGTTTCCTCAAGCCTAGATGACCCGGAGTGGCAACCCTCCCCGCTACCCTCCTTAACCACTCGCCATCCCCCTCCTCATACCGCACCACCCCATCCACCCCGAAACCGCACTAACCCTCTCTCCGCAATTCCGCAAAAGCCTGGGGCGTTGTGTCTATAGAAGCTCCTGTCGGGGCCAGTTCAGCATGATGGGATGGACTGAAGGATATATAAACAAACGGAAGAAGATGGGTTGGCGCAATAAGAATAGATAGGCCTATGGCTTGCTACCTACAAAACCAACAAAACACCCAAGCCACCACCCCATCGTCCATCCTCTCCCTCTCTCTCTCTCCCCCCCACATAACCCATCCTACCCCTCTCCAACAACCTCCATGATCACAATTCACACCACCCGCTCCTCTCAAAACACATCCTCCCTAAAGGATCGCATCTCATAGCAATCCATTTCGATGAATGAGCGTCCAGCGGGAGGGTGTTGGCTTTTAGGATTGCTTTTCTGTTGATGAAGGTCAATTTTTTGCTGTTGAGGGGAATCTTTTGGGTGCATTGTCTACCTTCTCTCGGTTCTCCACCGTTCTCTCCTTCCCCGCCTCCTGCAAATTCCCCTTTGCCGATACGCTTTTCTAGTCCCAACTACTAGCAAGCTCCGTATCACCGACAATTCTCTCGTTCTTCGCTACAAGCCGTCTTAGAGGATCATATTTAGTTTTTACTCACGTTGAGCATCGATTTGGAAATGGCATATGCATTTGACATTTGATACAATGATCAATGGTTCCTGTTCACTCCCTCCAACCTTGCCCTCACCCCCACCCCTAAACACAATATAAACACCCTCACATCTTCACCTCCTCCGGCACCCCGAAATCCCGCACATCCTTCCCAGCCTTAAGTTCGCTCTTCCCAGGCATCTTGCCCCTCCGCATCAACTCGGCCGACTGCGACATGACCGGGTCCATCTGCATGCTCGCCACCGCCACAACCTCCTCCCCCTTGCAGAAAAACGCCGCAAACTTGGCCTGATCCGGCTCTCCCTGCATTACCAAGTCGTCCCAGCCCCCAACCGAGTTGCCGCAGTACCGCAGCTGGCTGCCCAGCGCGCTCCAGAAGACGGGGATGAAGGGTTTGGGTTTTGAGCCGGGGTACGCGATGGAGCGGGCGACACTGCGGCCGGAGTTTTGCGCGACGTTCCAGTGCTCGATACGGGTGTGCGCGCCGTGGCCCCCGGGGCCGTGGTAGGGGTATGTGGCGATGTCGCCGAGGGCGTAGACGTTGGGGAGGTTGAGGACGGCGAAGGATTCATCAGTTCTCAAGGATCCATCTTTTTCCAGCTTTACGGATTTGTTGTCTTTGAGGAACTCAGTCGCAGGCACGACGCCGATCCCGAGGATAACGAGATCGGCGGGGAGAATGGTGCCATCTTTGAGTTTTACGGCGCCGACACTATTTGAATTTGAGTCACTGGGAAGGGCGGAATCGACGGAGGCAGAGAGGTGGAACTTGACACCTTTTTCTGAGATGATACGCTGGATGATTTTGCCTACTTCAGCACCCATGACGCGCTCGAGGGGGACAGATTCCATGCCGACGACTGAGACGTTGTTATCCGCTGCTAGGCAGTTTGCAACTTCCATGCCGATGAAGGACGATCCGACCACCACGATGTTTTTCCCTTTCTTCTCGCCAACCGCAGAGACAATGGCCTGAGCGTCAGGAACCGTGCGTAGGAGAAAGACATTTTGGAGATCTTTGAAGCCAGGGAGGGGAAGGGCGCGAGGTGTGCCACCGGTTGCAAGGATGAGTTTGGTATATGTAATGGCCTTTTCGGAGTGTGTGGACACGGTTTTGGCGTTGAAGTCGATTGAGGAGACTTCGTCATGGATGGTTTCGATGGAGGCAGAGTCCATCCAAGATTGGTCACGGAATTGGAGTTTGGACGAGTCGGTTATAAGGGCTTTGGAGAGCTTGGTGCGGTCGATGGGGAGGTAGGGTTCCTTGTGGATGAGGGTGACGGCGCCTTGAAAGCCTTGCTCGCGGAGGGCTTGTATTGCTCCCATCGAACCGCTGCCTCTGGATATCCGGTGTGGTCAGTAACGAATCGACTGCGACTGGCTGTTGAGATTGCTTACCCTCCAACAATGACGACCTTCTCTTGCCCTTGTTTCAAGCACTTCACGTTTGCCGCCCTTCTGCTCGCCTTGATCGTACTCTCGTCGCCCTTGATGTACACGGCTCCGCTCTTCTCCACAATCTCAAACTTGGCTAGAGGGTCAAGGGCGGGGGCATCTTCGACGTCGCCAGAAGCAACGTTGAAGCAAGCTGTTGACGGTCTCAGCATGTCATTGGTCTTTAATAAGTGGATTGTACTAACCTCCATGCCAAGCACAAGTCAATCTCCCATCCGGAGTAAGCACACCAAGCTTCAACGGAGCTCCATAATGCGTGCAATTGGAGCTCATCGCGTGCGTCTTCTCCCCAACTTTCACAAGCAAGACCTTCCCACCCTCAATGCCATCCACTTCCACTTCCCTCTTCTCCCCACTCCTCAAATCCAGGGCCGAGATGCCCTTAAGCTTGTATTCTTGTGCCGCCATTCTTGCTGACGTAGAGATCTGAATCGGTGAAATACTCGAAGAACTACGGGGTATGATTCTTGACAAAGAAGATATCAGGGAACGACGGAGTAGCATGTAAGAAGAAGCTGGTGATCTGACGGGTTATGCAGATCCGCCAATAGAGGGAGAAGTGTTGATGCACGAGTTGCAACCAACGTTAAGAGGAACTCGTATCCGTCATGATAGGAGCAGTAGCCAATCAAGAGTGACATGGATGACATTACGAAGTCCCCCACTTTTTTTGGGTGTTTGTGCTGACATACTCGTATAAACGGGGTTCCCGCGCAAACGGGGTTTCTGCGCACGCTAACTAAAACTATTTATATTAGTGCCATTTTTAGCACGCTAAACCCGATACTATCTGTTGCTAACCTTTCTAGGTTAGAGTGCGCAGAAACCCCGTTTGCGCGGGAACCCCGTTTATACGAGTAATACACGTTTCGATCTGAAGCCAAACTTCCCAATCCCTTCCCCTGTTCCACTTTATAGAGGACAAGAAATTTCATCTGCGGGCTTTCCAAAGGGAAGAGTCACTGCGATGAAGAATGATAGTTCTGCTAAATCTGCAACCTTTGTTCGAAAGACGTATTATGCCGCAATGGAACACAAAACCATCAGTCCAACATTCAGGAGTCTTATATCGGAAGACGTAAGGTATGAGAGGATAGGAATGGTGTGAATCTTGCCTTCCCTTTCTGTCTGACGCTCGCTGCAACGCTGAAGTACAGAGAATCAACACATATGCAGTTCCAGAACGATTCCCGTTGCTCCGGTGCAAAACCACTCAAGTCCCACTGTCCGGGAACAACCTTTCATTGCCAGCTGTCTTCTTATTCGCCCCAACCGGCGCTGGAGGGTTTTCATGGTGATAGTCTCGCCTCGGTCCGTCGACCGGCGCGAGATCGTCCGCGATGGCGTCTTCGTAGCTTGGTGGTGCATCGTCTGGGAGGTCGGCAGTAGGAGGGGCATATTGTCCACTGGAAGGCCGTTGTGTTGCTGGCGCCTGGGAACTACTTGATTGTGGGAATGATGGTCGCGATATAGGGGCGGGTACCGGTCGTTTGACTGGAGGTTTGTCCGCCATTGCGGCCAGGAGAGCTTTTGGTGGAGCGATACCGGAGTATACCTCGACGGGCATGCGGAGGGTTTGGACGGTGAGTTCGGGCTACTTGGCTTAGATACATAGGTCAACGTAGACGCTTGAATGACTTACGTTGATGTTTCCGGCAGTACCGTAGGATAGACCGATGTTGATGTCTACGAAGTAATTGCGGGATATGTTGCATGTCGAAAATGACGGGGCCACATTGCTAGGTAGTGCGATACGATTCCACAGTCCTGCATCGATCTCCATTTCCTTCCCAGTTTCACCGTCTTGAGGGTTACCCAGTGGCCGATGCATATTTGCAGAACTCATGATTACCCAGCTCGCCGGATCTGACCTTGACAATTCATGTGCTCGACAAGTGGTGTTGGCTATTAATGCGACTTGCAATAATTCTAGGAAGATGGTTGCCGGAGATTCGTTGAGTTTCGAAACTAGTATCCGTAAAGGCAACGGCTCGTGGCAGGTTAGGATTGGGGGATCAGGCAAACGGCCATCGACATTGACTTTTGGAGGATTCAAAGATGGTTGTGGTGGCAGTGATTTAGTTGAGTCTCTGCGGAAGAGTCCCGACTTGCTTGATTCATCTATGCTGGGAGCGAACTGATGCTGCCGTCTGGCATAGGTCTCTCGTCTGTTTGGGGGTCCTCGAGGAGGTTCAATGGGCATGAATTTGAAATCTGCACGCTATAATCTCGTTAGCTCACAAGTGACTTTGTGATAGCCTGATATAGAAGGAGAGCCATAACAGCTCAGCCAGTCTACTTACCTGCCTAAAATTCTCCTTGTAGAAAGCTGGCCGTTGTACCGTAACCTTCACGTAGTATCCTATTTCCATTTGCCCAGCAATTCCATTAAGGGATGGAGGTAACGTCTTCTTCACATGTCTGTTTGTGTCCTGTGCTAACTCCATCCGAAGGCCAACCACATTAAGATTCGTAAACGTTGAGTTCTTGGAGCAGTCATTGTTGAATGGAATCTGTAGACAAGCTTTTAGGAGCTGGTAAAGTGTTTCGGCAGTCTCAAATGTACCTTGAGCTGAAAAGGATACTCATATCGGCCAGCCTGTAGGGTGTAGCTCGGGTTCTTGGTAGCCACCTTCTGGAGCTCCGGGGAAGGGAAGACGGTCTGGACTTTATAAAGCAGCTATACCTGTGTTAGCTCAAGTGCTCAATGGCGACATCAGACATCATGTAGCAGAATACTCACTTACCTTGTGAACCTCGAGCTGACTATGCTCTCTTCCCGAAGGTCGGCCCAATTGATCGACATAGCTAATCAGGCGGGTCTTGCTCTCGCCTTCGAGCTTGACGACAATAGCCGCAATTGTCTCGTTGTAAGGGATTTGGAGGATTACCCTTCCGCTGATGAAGTCCAAGTTCGTAAAGCAATTGTGGGGCTTGTCGAGCAGAATGGTGACAGACATGGCTTCAGGTTGGCTGGAGGCGCAAACAAAATGGATACATGAGGGCTCCGGTGATTCGTACTTAAGGGTCCGGAACTTGAATCGGGTCACTCAACGGTTGTAGCGTCATTGCCAATGGCCTGGATGTGAATCACCACTCGCAGCCTTGATAGAAGTGTCGGCAAGGTTCGTCAGGGTGAAGGCTGAGCAAAAATACGTACACTCTGCGGCACATCCGGAACCCACACATCACTCCTTTCTATCATAGATACCATGAGAATTCCAACAAAAATCTATCATTGGAAGGTTTCTCATTAGCCACAGTATGTCGAGCATTTACTACGTCTCATGAGACAACAAAGGGAAGGCATAACTGCAGCGTTATCACTTCGTAAATAGAGCAACTGCTCGACAGCTTTAGAGCATTATCTCAAGCTCAACATTTCAAGTTGCACATGCCAGCCAGTTAGAAACCAAGCTCATACAGTACTAGTCTAGAGAGTAGCACAGCCAGCTTCGATGCAATCACTCCTGTGCGCCTAACCCCTCCTTCAAACACTACTTCTCGTCCTTGAGCGCAAGGATCCTCCTTTCGGCGGAGACAGCTGCTTTGAGCTTGCCCTAGTCTTTCTCACCCAGCCGGGACCACTAGGCATTTCGTAGGTATCATCATCGTCGTCACTTCCTGGCGAGTAGACTGGATCACTTGACATCGTCAAGTCTACGATTTGCGACCCCAATGGCACTTGTGAAAGACGTGGTGTAAATTCCTCGTCCTCTTCTTTGAAAGTGCGGAAGTTTGGTACGATCTTGCTTTGTGCTCGAATGTTTCGTTTAGCCTCAGATTTTGACCTTCGCTGGCGCTTCTGATCCTCATCTGTCGAAGCTATGGTCTCAAAAGACGATTTACCTTCGAGTGTGAAGTCATCGTTCTCCGGGACCAGGCTTTCGAATGAAGATCTCGTTGAAGCGAGCACATTTTCCAGAGTTGGAAACTCATTGTCAGAATTTGCGCCATCGAAAGACCACACCGGCTCGGGTGAGATCTTGCGCCGTGGGATGCCACCGCGTGGGCGCAAGCTCTGGGAAGCTGGTTTTGGGGAAGAACCGGGTGAGGAGAGTCGTTCGGACAAGGACTGACAATTGATTTTTGCCGATACTGGTTTCGAGGGAACACCGTCCCAGATAACGTCTTTATCCACGTTGTCCATGACACTAAGCTTCTCCTCGACCTTGTCAATGGTTATGAGCTCAGAACGAGGGCTTGTCGCAGCCACGGTCTCAGCTATGGTTTGGGGGAGAAGACTCTCGTCTGTCTCTATACCTATCGAATCGGATAGTACATATTCATTGGAGGGCTCAGGTCGATTCGGAGGTGGGCTGGAGCTGAACCCGGTGAACCTTGGGGTAGATATTTTAGTGGCGTCATCGTCGTTGTTATAAGCTTCGGTTATATCTGTTTTATCTTTCATAGCCTTCGATTCAGGTTCTGGTTCCTTCTCAAGAACGTTGGAATTGATGCTTGAGCGCCAGCCAGCGTCTGTGATTAGTTCTCGGATTTCCTTGCGAACTTGTTCACCAACTTTGTCAGCGTTGGAATTATGTGCTGCTCCACTCGATTTGCTGGAGCTAGGTTCGTCTAGGCTTGGAAATATGTTACCAGATCTTTTTATCGCATTATCCTCGCTGTACTCTGGATTGACTTCTTGCTCTCCCAGTTGCTGTAATTGATCTCCATCTTGCTGGGGCGTCACAGCTCGAATAAGCTTCGGGTGAATGAGATCCACAAACGAAATCTCAACGATACCATCTGCCTCATCACCTTCATCGTCCTCATAGCCGGGCATTTCGAACTTGCCATAGACTCTTTCACCAGTCTCATCGTCATAGAGCCCTTCTTTTGCAGGCTGATCTCGCTCCGCTAGAGTCATCCGCAATGCACCATCATCCGTCAGCTGATCGATGGTAGCAGTCTTGTACTCGGATACTTTGGGCTGCCAATTAGTTTCTGCGGACATGTCTAATTGCTTGAACGCGACAATCGTGCCGGGGATACAATTTTCTTGGTCTAGATCAGGGCACGACGAGATGTCTTCCGGTAGGTCCGGGAGATCTGTAGTTTTTTCAGCTTCGATGTGCACACTGACAGAAATGCCTTCAGTCTCTCGCATTAGCTGATCATTGACTGCACGTTCATCGACCTCGCTGTTTATAATGTCCTGCGATTGCCGGTCTAACTTGGGCTTCACTGCACGCTCATTACTCTCTTGTTCAGCTTCGAAGTAGAACGGTACCTGCTGCTGTGATGCATCATGCGGGGCAGCCTGCTCTTCCTCGTCTTCATAGTACTGCTTGGACTTCCGTTTGCGCTTCTTGCTGTTAATCTTCCCTCGGCCTCTTCCTCCATACCCCTTCTGTTGCTGTGGGTCCCACCTCTGGACAAATGGAAACGGAGGTGTGCTGAGTTTTACCCCTTCGTGACAGCATTCCACAGCGCTCAAAATGACCTTGTCTTTCCAGCTTCGGTCTTCTCCAATGCTATCAGCAACAAAATCTTCAGAAGGCCGCACCATCTCACTGCCTTGGATCTCTTTGGCAGGACGTACACCTTTCGCCAGTTTTTCTCGAAGATTAGACTCGTCTTCCTTCGTCTTAGGTGCACGGAGACCTAAAGAGCCGAAAAGTAGTCGTCTTGAACTTGCGAGGTCAAGCTTTGCTCGGCGCTGTGATAATTGCGGGGAAGTCGAGTCTGCCGGAACGATAGCTTCTTGTGATGTGCTCATAGGTTGTTCTGGTATGGCTTTGAATTCGGATGGCGCTTCATCCATACGCGATAGCTGAGAATTTTCTACCTCGACTTCAGCATCTGCCATTGCGATATCATCTATGGGTTTATCTGGAGCACGATCTTCCAGGATCCTCTCGGTAGCGGCAGGCGCCTCGTCCTCTGCATCTATAGCTGCACCCACATCGATACCACCAGCATTGATAGAAGCTAGCAGAGCATTTCGCTTGGCTTCAAACGCAGCACCGAAGTCGGTACTCTTTGGCGCTGACTCTTCAACAGCTCTATCTAGCTCTCTCATTCCAGCTTTTTTACGTTCTGCATCGGCGCTGCGAAAATCTGCTAAGGTTGCATTGGGAGCAAGAACGCCTATCTTTACGAGATAAGTTCTTCTCTTGTTGTCTCTTCGCCGCTGGTTTCGCTTGTGAGTTTGATTCTTCCCTTGGCCTGGTGCTATTGGCTGGAACTCAGATCCGTTGGGAGCTATTTCCACTTCACGATTTCTACTAAGATTGCTTGACAGTTTTTCAGGCGCCGAGTCCGAGCTGGAGCTGTGGCTACTGCTGGTATTGCTGCTGCTGGAAGAAGATCTGGAAGAGTTTTTCCTTTGTAAGGATGGTAAGATCTGGTCTTCTGATTCCGAGCCACTAGACGAAGACGATTCAGCAGAAGAAGTATCTTCAATCTCAGATTCACTGCTACTGGATACGATCGAGCTAGTGTCCGTTTCTAGGAAAGGGCTCTACAAACGATTCAACGGTTAGCATAACACTTCTCAGAAAACTTTCACCAAAGTAAATCTCGATAGCGAAGTATGTCTCGATAACATACCTCAGCTAAATCACTCTCTTCACCTTGCGGCTCAGCATTCTCCTTGTCCGATTCATCCATATCAGGCAGATTAGTATTCTCTCTTTCAACTCCCTCAGCGTTAAGCACCTCGAGATCATTGTCCAACCGGACGGTTGCGGGAGTCGTCGTTTCCGCACAATTTGATTGCACAGTTTTCATGCTACCACTTGGTGCCTGTCCGCTCGCGCTTTGAGGACTTGTAGGTGGACTTTTTGCAGTGTCGTTTCCCTTCTGGGGGGTGTCTCGTAGCCGTTTACTTCTCCTACGTTTGGAAGCCTTATCGGCTAAACGCTCGTGAAGAGGCTCGTCCTGGTCAAAAAGGTCCATTAAGGGGTTATTGTATTCTTCTGGGTACGGTCTGCCATTTTCGTCGAGTAGTTCAAGCAGGGCAGGACCTTGTAAGCCTAGTCCGTGTTTGCCTTGTCGCCGTGACCTCGTATCCATCCCTGATGCTTCCTCTACCCCATCTAGATTCAGTGCCCTCTCCGCATCCTCTAGACCGCCATGAGTCTCCAGTAGATCGTTCTGCAAATCATCCAATTCATCCACCAGGTCCTCCTCTTCGACGGCTGAGAAATCTTCATCATCATCATCGTCGCTATCCTCATCACTGGCATCTGCGTCATCGAAATTGGCCCGTACTGTGAGCTGGCGGTCATTAGCCTCCTTCCCAACGTTCTCATCTTCCTCATCGCATGTAATCCGCCTTCTCTTCCTTGGTGGAATCCTGACAGAAGGCCGATCCGCTCTTCGTAGATACGGCCGTCCGAAAGCTACCCCATCGATAAGATGCTTTCCATCTGCCGAGATTTGGTGTCTCCCCGAAACCTTCCGAAACCGTAAATCCAAGGTCTGCAGAGGTCGTATGCTACTCTACGCTCAGCTTATAAAGTCCTGGATAATCCACACCCATAGTACCCAACTCACCACACCTCATCGTCCTCCTTCAACACCTGCTCCAGCTCAGCAAAATGCAAACACTCAAACCCTCTGACTTCCACTGCATAATCCTCTAAACCCCAGTCCTCGCACTCAAGCGGAATGACATCGTTGACTTGTTCGAGGAATTGCGAAATGGTGCAGCTGGCGCCGGCAGCGGCGTAGGGGGGACGCAGGACGCCTGCTGTCCAAAGTATTTGAACCGGGGGAAGAGAATGTCGTTGCACTGTCAATTGGAGTCTCATGTTTAGGAACCGTTCTAAGACGATAGCCCATACAGAGGAGGGATCTAGACACGCGAGTTCGAAGGTTCAACACGCGTATCAAATCTGAGAAAGTGTGGTAGGGCTTAGCGAAGCCGATTTGGTGGTATAAGGAGGTTTATTTAAGTGGGGTCATAATGTAGTGTTGGTTATTTATTTGTTTTGGCTTATTTCTAGCTATAAAGACAGGCCACACCCATACTAAGACATAATCACAACGTAAGGAAACTGGATCTCTGGATTTTTCAAGATTTTAAGTCAGGTAGCATGCGAATCGAATTCTATGATGCAGTACATTCCGCAGACCGACTCCTCAAGACCAGGCAGGGCAAGAGCGACTATCCAGGCCTTGCTCCCGGAGGAGCTCCCACTCTTCTCCGGCTCATCGCCCTTCCCATCGCATCTCTAACCTCGGGGTCCGCTCTAATAGTATTGTTCACCAGCCAATCCTTAACCTTCCCTCTCAGCTCCTTGACACCCGCTTCATCATCCGCGAAAGGCGCCATGTCAAATGCAAGCAGTCTGCTGGCCTCTATATCAAGAGCTTTGGCGGTCTGCTCAAGTCGAGCTAGTTGTTGCATATCAAGAGCGCAAGAGGTGGCTGTGGTAGTCGGCGGAGGTGCGAAGAGGGGCCCTAATTGAGAGAGGGCGATGAAGAGGGTGAAGGTTGATTTGCGGGCAAGGGTGAGCATTTGGAAAGCGAGTAGGGGCGGATGTGGGGTAAGAGATAGTAGGGGGTTGATGAGTTTAGTGAGGAGAGGCGGTTCGTAAGGGCGTGTTATGGTGTGGTATTCGAGGATGAAGAGGGCGGTGAAGGTGAGATATCGCCACTGCGAGGAATCGCTGATTAGCCGTCGGATCAGGTAGGATGTTTGGAAGTTATTTACGAATCGTCCCCATTGTAGATAGCCAGTCACACCGAGGATGATCATGACAATTATTGATCCACCATAGAGAGGTACAGAGGTTTGAAGACTAGCTAGCAGATAGTCTCGAGTTGTGGAGCAGTGCTGCCACACTAGCATACTCGGACCGAAGCGCTCGTAAGCCCAGCGCTTGACAGGGTCAGTGAGCGTGTCTTGGGCGAGTTTCAGGTGAACAAAGTGTGCTTCTGCTGTAGCAGTGTCATCTGTAGACTTATCAGGGTGGTGTATCGCAGCTCTGAAATCCCGTTAGCAGTAGTCGCCTGGCATTCTTTGATTCGAAGGTTACTTGCAGTCTGCGGAACTTTGACTTGATTGTCTTCTCATCCGCACCGGGCGGTAGCCCTAGCTCCCGATAAAAGTCGCCAGCCTGACGTAGCAAGTAGTCTGCTTCGAAGATCGTATATAGTAGGTATACAATGATCACCGTCATGTGAATGCGCCGCCTGTGTTTGATATATCTTGGGCTTCCTGGCTGGGGCTTCGGATCCCCGGCGCGAATGGTGATGCCATAGTATATGGACTGGATCCAGCCGGTGGCAAGCTATGATAAAAGAGCTTATAAGCATCGCATTACCATTTCTAGTCTTCATAGCATATGGAAGGGAGCCATACTGAGGGTCTCTCACATTTGGCAGGAACGTCCACCCGATATAAGAAAAGATATTGTTTGCTGCAGACATTCTGTCAAACTCTTCCAAACCTCATCAGACCATAGAATGAAACAGTGCAAATCTCCGAGATATGAGGGGATTGCCTACATAAAAGGTTTCTGGAAGAAGTGTCCTGAGGGATTAAGAATTCCCATGCGAACAAGGATTATGCGCTATTAGCGTGTGCAGAAAGCTTTCGAATCCTTGGCATCGCAATTGTCGCGCCCCCCCCCCCAAATTTGTATAGATCTTTCGACATTTCAGCCCTTCAACACTCATTATCGCATCAAAACAGGTGAAAATGAATTGTTCAGACTTCTTCGCTTATACTGACGTGTTTTCAGCAGCTCAGCAGCTCAGCAGCTATGACCGGCCCTTTAGCCTCTGCTCTTCGCTCCAAAATATTACGACTTCTGCTACTTCACTGGTGCCCCAAAGCTATCGCCCAAGAGGTTCACTGTCACTTCGATACCGTCTATAGATTTCAGGCGAATCTCTTCATGTATGGCTCTCCCTTTAGACCTCAGTTTCGTCCGAAGGGCGCTCCCCGAAAGGTCTTTCCAGCCGCTGAAGACTCCCTAATTACATACCTGGAGCAACAGCCATGGGCCATGCAGAAAGAGATGATGTGGTTTCTATGGGAGGAGTGGGGTATACATGTTCATAGATCCACGATATCCAGGATTCTGAAGAAGAGAAGCTGGAGTAATAAAAAGGGACAGCGTGTGGGCATCAGACAGAATGATGAACTACGATTAAACTGGGTTGCAGATCTGCTTCGCCTGACTGCCGAGCAGCTTGTCTTCGTTGATGAGACTCTGTTCAACGAGACTACGGGGTGGCGTCATCAAGCCTATGCACCAGTTGGTGAGCCAGCTCGCTATCAAGCCTCTAGAAAGAGAGGGCATTGCTGGAGTGTTCTTCCGGCTTACACGATAGATGGCTATCTACCCTGTACCGGTATTCGTGAAGGCTGATTCAACGGCGAGGCTTTCTTTCGATGGCTAGCAGATGAACTGCTACCTCTATGCAGTCCCTTTCCGGCTCCGAAGAGTGTAATCATCATGGATAACGCCAGCATACACTGTAACGCTCGTATTGAGGAACTCATTACCTCACACGGGTGTGAGGTACGATATCTACCACCATACTCTCCGGACTTCAATCCCATTGAGCTCAGTTTCAGTGTGCTGAAGGCCTGGGTCAGACGACATTTCGAGGAGATATGGCCCCATTTTGAAGGCACTTTTGGTGAATTTCTCCATTACGCTGTCGAAAGAAGCAGGTGTGATAGGTTTCCGAGACAGCATTTCAAGCATAGCGTCGAAGGTTATATCTTTGAAGCTGATATTAAAGCCTTGGAAAGAGATCTTGAAGCTGGTACTATAGAATTTGATTAGTAGTGTATGAATAGCTTCATTTTCACCTATTTGAGCCTGTTTTTGATGCGATAATAGATGTTGAGTGGGTTTGAATGAATTGAAATGTCGAATGAGGGGCGCGACAATTGCGATGCCAAGGATTCGAAAGCTTTCTGCACACGCTAATACCCGTCCGCCAAAATGTCGGCACAACAACCGGATTGATGAACTCCCAGCATTCCTCAAGGTCGCCATGTCCCAGGAACTCGATGACTTGGTCCAGCTAGCCAATTCAAAGAAGACAAAGGTAAGAGATATCGAGAAGAGTGAGAAGAAGCGCAAACGAAAAGGGCAAGATGATTCCCAGGACCCCTCACCAAAGAAAAAACACCGCTCATCAAAGCGCGCCTCGAAAACCCCAGCAGCCACCGAAACACCAAGAATACCCCCAATAGCACCAGACTCACCGGCCGGCTCCTCCTTTCACCAACAAACCTCTTCTCTCTATCTCCCTCTTCCACCAATCTCTCAATCGCACCCCCTCCAAGGCCTATGCGCTGAACACCTCTCGCCTCTGATTCTGACCTACTACCCTCCCTTCCATGGCGTCATACTCTCCTACGCCAATGTCCAGCTTTCCTCCTCACCCGCTATTACAATCTCAAATGAAGATGTGCTAGCACGCTCAATTGATGAGTATGCGGCTAGTTTCATCTGGGTGACGGCGGATTTTTTGCTGTTTAGGCCAGAGAGGGGGAACATGTTGGAAGGGTGGATCAATCTACAGAATGAGGGGAATATTGGGCTGGTGTGCTTGAACTTCTTCAACGCGAGTATCGAAAGAAAAAGATTACCGAGGGAGTGGAGGTGGGTGAGTGGAGTAGTGGGGCGATCACATACATCAAACACGAAGAAGCTCAATGATGGCATTTCGAGCAGTGAATCCGAAGAGGATGAGCCACGAACAAGCGGTATCAGCGACGTAGAAGGACAATTCGAAGACGGTGTCGGAAACCCCGTGGAAGGACTCATCCGATTCCGCATCAAGGATATCGAAACCTCCAGGAGTACGGAGCGGGAGCATGGGTTCTTGAGTATCGAGGGGTCTATGTTGAGCGAACGTGACGAAAAGGAGTTACAAGAACAGGAGGCTATAAGGGTACAGCGCAGAGAGTTGAAGCGGAACGGCCGACCTGGGGAAGCTGAGCATGCCATGTCGGGGGCGTTGGCGAATGGCGATGATGAAGTGGACGAGGAGGCCAAGAAAGTGCGGAAAACGAAGTTGAAACATAGAGTTGCATACTAACGATGCTTTCGAAGGTTTTGTGTATCTAATGTATGGGTCTATGAAGTCACAGTCCTTTACACCAGATGTACATATGGCGTTCAAAGCCAGAATAGAGTGTTGAAACATTACATGGTCTTACCCAGAAACATCGAAATGTCTGCTTAACTATGCATAGAGCAGCACATACGTGAAATTCGCCATCAGGAATTGTCCTACCATAACCTGACAAACCGTCTCAATCAAGTCCTTTGCTATTCTTCAGGTCTAAAAGATCGGTCATGCCTGCCGAAACAGATCCTCTACACAGCGAGTGGAGCGTAATATTCACCAGCTCGGCGGATTGGAGGTTTTAGAGGGGAAATAATTGATCGGACTGAAGGACGAACATAGGTGTTTAAGAGAAGCGGTGAAGATTGAGGGACATGGTGGACTAGAGTTGAGTCGGTAAGATCCAGACTCAGGCATCGCACATTCACTCCAGCGCGAGGTCAAATCACTCCCAGTGCATCGTGTCTTCACCCGTTGTTTATTATTTTCTTTTTCATATTTTCTTTCATTGTAGTGGATGTGGTACACCGTGTTATATTTCTTCTAAAAGGGACTCGCGCCTATGTATTCTTATAGTAGGATAGCATGAAGAAACAACTATACGGCTTCGCAGTTAAATATATCGTGCAACTTCTTAATAATTGCCGTTGACAAGTATGTTATCAGCTGCCGACTGTTCAACCTCGAGATTAGGTTGCAGGGCCTTTTGCGGTGCCGGATTGAGTATCTGGTTTGCCGGGATGAGCCTTGCGGCTGGATTCACTTCCAGTCCAAAGCCGGGTTTATCCAGTTGAGACACATCAAGGTATCCTTTTGTAGGGATGGGCTCATTAACGAAGAGATTCCCAAACACTGGAAGGACGGACTTCCCATCAGGTGAGTTTGCTAGGTATTCCTGGAATGGAGAATTTGACTGTGAAACCACGAAATGGTAGCTATAGGGACCGCTGGCATGGGGAATTACAGGTATGTCGTATGCGGAAGCCATTGCAGATATTTTCAGGAGTTCGGTCAAGCCGCCGACCCACATCACGTCAGGCTGGAGTATATCAAGGTTTCGGCCTTCTATGAGCTTCCGAAACCCATACCTCGAGTATTCGTGTTCTCCTGTCGTAAATCTGATACTCGGATGGGCCCGTTTAATTTGCTCGAAGCCATCAGAGTCATCCGGCGACAAGCATTCCTCCCACCAATCGATGTTGAGATTCTCGCAAGCCTTGACTAGTTGAATTGTGTAGGACACATTCAAGCTCATATAGCAGTCGACACGCAACGGGAAGTCAGGACCCACGCTTTCACGGTGCTTCCTTAGGAAAGCAATGTTCTTTTTTAGACCAGCTGGCCCCTCATCTGGCCCATAAGGAAGAGGCACTTTTGCGCCAATGAAGCCCATTTTCTTCGCGGCGGCCGGCTCAGGGCCAGTGCAATAGAAGTTCAGTCGCTCTCGGGTAGTTCCGCCCAGAAGTCGATAGACTGGCTCATTCCAAAGCTTGCCTTTGAGATCCCACAGAGCTAGATCGATTACTGAGATCACAGCAACAGGTAGTCCTTTACGTCCATAGAACATGGATGCGCGGTACATCAATTCGAACAAGCTGTTTGTATTCCGAGGATCTTAAAACAATCTTAGTTATGCTATAAAAATACTGGGTAGTAGTGTATGGAATTTTTCTTAGCATACCTGCACCTATCAAGAATCTCTCAAAATGTTGCTTCACAAGCCAGCAAGCCGGAGGACCTCCAAACCCAGTAGCAAAGCCCCTGGTACCATCAGAAGCCTCAATCTCGACACAGAAAGATCCAAGAACATTGATGCCCCAACTTGTCCGTGACGCTCGATATTTCTCCCATCCTGACATAGGCGTCGCAATTGAAGTATCTATCAGCCAATGGCCTCCTTCAACCTACGTTACTCAGCATCGAACAGACCAATTGGCTTTATAAAGCGACCGACATTGTGATAATCGCCTCCTGAGCCCACACCTTCAATAAGGAAAGTCTTGACCTCCTTGATTTTCAGTGAATATTTGGACACCATAGCTACCGTGGTTGTCTCGATGACTGTCAACTTGTATCTGGCTTGGAGTTGGGAGGATCTACTGATCTACGATGTGAAGAATGAAACAAACAGCTCTTTAAAAGATAGTGTTCGCACCATCGTTTGTTCGGTGCATTCGTGTCGGTGCATTGTGGCCCGACTCACAGAGATGATGATCAAGTGTTCCATAGAGCGTTGCTCCGAGTGCAGATGATTGACTATTTTAGGAACAAGTAGAGTGGAAAACAAGTTGCGGAAGAGTGGAGGTGTTAATTCTCGGGTTGTGTTCTCGGAACCTCGGCCGACCTTCTCGCGACTTCAACTGCTCCGGCGACTCCATCGGCCAGCTATGGAACGTCATTCGTACCCCATTACATCAGGCCAACATCAGCAGCAATCGCCTTATTCGGCCACCTTCTCACAATCCGGACTACCTGAGTCTGAGAAACATGAAGACGCAAATGAAAATTGGAGCGAAGAATTCAGCGGCGGAGAGGGAGGAGAAGATGCGGACAACCGGGATGGCTCTCGCAAGAGACGGCGGAGGCCTATGTCAGTATCGTATGTATCACGCCTAGCACTGCGCTCTTCCTATGATAGCAGCGGTTGAAAGTGCTCAGGTGCGAGCTTTGCAAACAGAGAAAGGTATGTCGCCTTGCTGGGTCATCAGAAGCTACGTTCGCCGAACAAGGACTAGGTCAAGTGTGACAGAGGCCAGCCAAACTGCGGGTGGTGCTCGAGGAATGGGCAACTTTGTGAATACCGAGAGCGGAAGAAGCCAGGCTTGAGGGCTGGGTATGGAAGAGAGCTGGAACAGAGGCTCGGTAAGAGTTCCAATGTAATTGGCACCAAGCCCGAAGAGCAAGCTGACTATCTGAAAGACCGATTGGAAGACATCATACAGTCACAAGGAAGACTCTTGCAAGAAACCATACATAACAACAACAAGCATCGTATGCAGATTTCGCCAGGACAGGACATCATGTCCTTCCAACATCAGTCCATGCAGCCACCACAAGTCCCCCAATCCGAGCCGCTGTTCCTGTCAAATTCTTCGAGCTACCCTGATCCGCAGCAACTCCAGCAACCGGAACTGACAGGCTACAATTCTCCCAGGAAAGCCTCCATACCGAAAATGCAGCAGTCCCATTGTACTGAGCAGAACCTGACTGAAAGCAGAGAGCATGATATGCATAGTGGTTTGCAGAACCATTCTCCTCATGAACCACATTTATACACCGACCGTCCCCTTGAATCGCCCACACTCAATATTCATACTGATTCCCAATCCAATCTTAGTTCTCAAGATCATGATTTCCCTCCGTATGACCTCCTCTACGCTCTTACAGATCTTTACTTCAGGCATATTAATACCTGGTGCCCAATTTTACATCGTCGGACCACCCTTGATACTTTGTTTGGAAAACCTTCGTCACTGGACGAAGCGGACCGCATCCTACTACATTCAATCGTCGCTACAACTCTGAGGTTCTCCATTGATGAACGCCTTAATGGAGAGAATCGGCAGCGATATCACGACGCATCGAAGCGGAAGGTTCTTCTTTATGGTCTCGAGAACTCGTCGGTGAAAGCACTCCAAGCATTGGTCATCCTAGCTCTGGATCTCGTTGGCGCATCCAATGGACCTCCAGGTTGGAATCTGCTGGCCCTTATTACACGATCGGTGGTACAGCTTGGGTTGGCCGTGGAAACCTCAACATCGGCGGTCTTTTCCCATTATCCATCCATCTATACCCTTCGAGCCATAATCCTTCCGGAGCCGCAAAGCTGGATTGAAGACGAAAGCCGACGGAGACTCTTCTGGATGGTGTATCTCCTGGACAGATACGCTACGATTGCCACAGCCTTTGAGTTTGCTCTCAACGATACAGAAATCGATAGGAAGCTTCCATGCCGAGACGATCTGTTCTCTCGAAACCAGCCTGTTGAGACACGATGGTTTCGAAGCTCCGAGCGAGTAGGATACTCGATTGACAAGCCTGAAAACCTAGGTTCCTTCTCTTACTACATAGAAGTGCTAGGAATACTGTCACGTGTGCATCAATTCCTGAAGCAAGCTGTGGACATCAGTGCGGCATCGGACGTCGAACGCTGGCAGTACACTTACCGCGAATTAGATAACAACTTGGCTACATGGAGCGCTAGTCTGCCTCCCGAGTATGGGAGCATGGCTAGAATTTTCAACACTGGTGGAGGTAATAAGATTGTTAATCCACTGTGGGTGATGTTACATGCTTGTTTCCACACGTAGGTTAAGGTAGCTCTCAATAAGCTAATGTGGGCGTTAAGCTTACACGATCCAGCACCGTTATCCGCCTACACTCTTCTGCAGCCTATCCCACGACGAGGTCCGTATTCTTCAACCCGTCCCTCACGGCGGGACAGAGATGTCATGGTGCTGTGGAGAACATCGTTGCATTAGGTCGCTATGTCGTCAACAACGGCATGCTTGACAAGTTAGGGCCGCCTTTCGCCTTCACTTTATGGGTTGCGGCGCGAGTGCTACTGGTCCATGGGTCCACCATCGAGCATGAAGTCAGTTCGGACATCTACTTCCTCGTCGATACACTTCGAGAGATGGGGGAATATTGGCAGGTCGCTGACCGCTACTGTACGATTCTCAAGCGTGTCTTGGATGAGTATCGAGATTCCGAACAAGTGGTAGCTGCCAATGGCGAACGCGTCACTCCTTCCAGCGTAAAGATTCTAGCCGATATGCGCCGTTGTGCGTATGACCTGGATTTCCTGATATCCAGACAGCCACGGCATAGCGCCTCCAAGGCCGTTTCCGTTACACCATACCCTCCGCCCAACGAACTGGAGTATCTGGAGGCCTTTGATTTTTTCAACGTGCCCAGGCTCCCCGCTCCATCGAGTGCGCCCCACCACGGTCCAATCGACCCGGGCCTCCAAGTCGCACAAGCCGAGAGCTCCAGTAACCACTTCAACATCACCAATTACACCATGGACGCAAACTCGGACTGGCTGTTCAAACACAGTAATTGATGACTGAGAGCGATACCGGATGGGCCTAGAATAGCGAGACGTTGGAGGCCCCGCAAGGCCCCTGCAGATGCAAGAGGCTGCGAGCTTCGGCATCAGATCGGCACGGTGGGTCGTGCAACCCACGATCTCGATTCGGAAGCTAAAACGCTTTACGCATGGAGCCATCGTATACGGTAAAGTAGCGTCAGGAAGGAGTGCAGCTTAGGTAGTTCCCACTGAGAGCATTTCCGATCAGGCCTCGGGACGGCAGGACAATATCGGGCTGGGATCACCATCAGCAACCGGTTACAGTTTGCTGGAGGCATTGATGGTGAGATAATCGCTGCCGAGTGATTCGTAAGACTACCTTATGTACTTTGGTCCCTGTGGATCGTACTGCAGGGCTACTGCACAGCATATTTTACGGTTGTTACAGGATCTAACTAGGGCATGACGCTCCAAGGCAGCCATGGGATCTTTTTTTATGCGCAGCCGGTCACGGCTCCCCCGAAGGACGAGCCATTGCAGCAGGGTGTATCGAATGTTTGTTTTGACGACCCGAGACCCGGTACCATGAAATCTGTGTTGTTCTCTCAGCCTCTGCGTCTGTGTTACGTGGTGGTGGTGGTGGTGGTGGTGGTGGTGGTGGTCAGCTTGTGGTCCATCATACTCTGTAGCCTATCGTCCAGTATTCCATCGCAATCGAAGCCCTCGGAGCGCGAATCGAAGTCAGAGGGGGAAATGACCTCATCACAGCTGTTCTGTTCCATTGGCGGCCAGGGCCCCCCTCTCGGCGCCTGCAGAAAGCCACGACACGCAATGCCGCAGCGCCAAAATGGTGAAGGACCTTTTTCAGACAATTTTCAGCTCAGCCAAAAGCCTCGGATACAGGCGAACCCCGCCCAGCACCCGAGAACAGCTGACAGCACTGCTGACTAAGGTAGGTGTCATTGCGGAGACGAGTAAATTGGGATCCACGTGGACCGACTTGTGCTACTGTACCCAACTGTACCCAACTGTCCCAACTGTCCCAACTGTCCCAACTGTCCCAACAGTAACCTACGGAGTACTGTACGAGTACCTCCAATCTCTATGGGGGCTGGCAAGTCTCGTCATGCCCAGTGTGATTTCAAGCACCCCTTGGGAGTCGTGTACGTACGAATATCGATTAAAAAGCCTCATGCAGCTACTGCCAATAATAAGGTAACCGACTTGAAAGTAGAAGATCTTCTTAGCCCCGGGTCTCTACTCCGTACGTCGCACATATCTTTCGCCTCGTAACTCGTTTGACCTAAACCCCCCGCCCGGACTGATGGATTGGTTCAAGGCAAGGCGAATTTCGACGACAAGATAGGGCAGGTAGTACACGGTGGAATGAATTGAATTACAGGAAGCTGCTGTTTCGTTTCCGAGAAACGGCTATCGTAGGTGAAGTACGGAGTACGGTAGGTATTACAATGTGTCAAGTACAGAATCAGAATAATCGTGACCGGTAAACTGTTATCTTACATGACCGCTTGACGACACGACGGGAATACCTTCACTCGTTCGAATGGTCATGATCCCGCTAGAGGTATCAGTGTGGTTCGGATCGGGCCTGCCGAGAGGATGAATTCGATGGTTCGGGACCGGCAGCTAATCAAGCTAAGGACGCTAACGACCGGCTAATGTAAAGATTACCCTCTTTTTGAGTTTTGGTCGAATACCCGCCCCGTACACCGGAAACCGATCGAAATCTCCAATGCAACAGATCTGCCCACTAAGGTAAGGTAGGGAAGGTAAGGTGCCTTAGTCCCATCCACGCTTCCCCCCCCTTTCCCAATTCCATCCAATCCAATCCAATCCAATCCCGCCTAGCTTTATCAGCACCGTATCCAGACGTCGTACTACGTCCCGGGGCAAGGGAAGAGGAAGCAAGAGGGAAAGTGAGATAGGAGAGAGGATCGCAGAAGGGAGGTACCCTTGGTCGATTGCTGCCCTGAGCTAGCTACCTGACTATCGACTGTTCGGACCTAGTCACGACTCACCGCGGTTGCAACAGCTGATCGCGTTGCCAATGGAAGGGGGGGAAGAGGGGGGCTGACCGACAACCATTGGTTCTCTTTGCTTGGATCCAGCTGCAATGGTCGTACAAGGATCTTCTCATCTCTGACTTAGACTTAGCTAAACGTCCTGCGGAGATGTCGCCTTCTTCGTATCCGAAGTAGCGCTCCCAGATCCTGCAAGCCGGTAGCCCTTGCAACGCCCAAGAGCCAAACACAGCTCGAGTCGGAGTCGGAGTCGAGCGTACCGTGGTTCGTCGTATGCAACTCCCATGCGCTAGAAATTCGACTCCCGGGGGCCGGGGGGAGTAGCGTTAGCCTGCGGTGTCCAAGGATGCGGGAACGATGCGGATGGTAGGGTAGGATCTAATGTCGTCGGGATAGGGATTTCCAGGCGAGCCAGCAATAGAGCCCATCATCAGTGAGAACCACCCAAGTATGGAAACCAAACATCGAAGGTTGGATTTGGGTTGGGTTGGGGGGCGGGGAGGGTGGGGGGTGGGGGGGTGGAGGAATGGCGGAGGCATCTGCGGTTTCTATGGGCCCATTGGGTCAACTCAATTCCAGCAGATCGAAGCAAGATCTGTCTCGGCAATCTACCTGGACATCATACGTGATTTTCTTTGGGATTTGGCGCGCGTTGATTCGCATACCGTATGCACAACGTCAGACTACATCAAGCCTCCACAAGTGGGAAAGTGCCCTCGAGAGAAAGAGAGAGAGAGAGAGAGAGAGAAAGAGAGAGTAGAGCGGAGGGAGTAAAAGTAGGGAGGTACCTTAGACTACCCTAAAATGCCACCCTCCTTTACGTCCTGCAAGATGATTATGTGGAGCGTCATGGCGGCCGGCGGACCATGGTCTAGATTGCACGCCTGCCTGCCACTTGCCATCTATCGTATATCGAGAATAGCCCTAATCTCCAGTCTACTTGACAAACTCAGTGTAAACGGCGACCTCGGGGTACTGCTACTGGATTGGTCAACCTCTTCAGATACTGAATATGGACGACATTCCATCCTCGACTCCTCTCCACAGACATTCAAGGGCCCCGCACTGGCGAAGATGGCTGCTGTTGGCTTCAACCCATCGACAAACGATCTTGCAGCCACCCAACCGACTTTGATGCCATCAGCGATGGTACCACGGGAGAAGACCAAACGTCCCCAACTCTCCTGTAATCCTTGCAGGCAACGCAAGGTCAAGGTTGGTATCGCTTCATCGTCTACCGCGACTGGCCGTTCTGATAACCATCGTTTCCAGTGCGATCGTATCCAACCGTGTACTGCGTGCTCGCTACATCAGATAGCAGAAATATGCCAGTACGATCTCACCGAGACCGAGCGGCATCCAATCTTGCAGGCGGAAGCGTTGAAAGAAAAAGACAGGGCGATTGCCAGTCTCCGCAACGAAATCCAGCTTCTCCAAGGCCAGTCGATCAAGTCGGAACCGTGTGAGGAATTTCCATATGGACGGAATCCTCAGAAGATGAGGTTACCACCCCGAGTGCCGGTGAAACCTGCAAATTCTCATCCAAGGCGCTTCCACAATGGTACGTTGAATGACAGCATTTACTTCGGGAGTCCGGCCATGGCCAGCGTCGTCGAAGAGGTCCGTATCTGCATGCGTCGATCTCCAACCTCGCACACTGAAGAATGCCTAGTTTGCAAGTTTATCTGTCAATCGTCAAGGGGCGAATCTCACTCACGCGGTACCGCGAGGCACAGATGTATATTCGTATCAAATGTCAAAGACTTTTCCTTTTCCTACTCTATGGTCGGCCCAAGACGATAGTTCGACTTTGGTCAAGCTTCTGCCTCCCGAGCAAGAGATCTTGGCCTGTTTGAATGCTTTTCAACGCCGAGCGCAGTCCTGTTCGTTCCCTCATGTTCCCGAAGAATGCACCGAACGAGAAATTCGGCGCTTCTTGAGCAACGTGGAGCACAACGCTGCCGTCCATCTGGACATGCTTGCTTTAGTGTTCTGTACCTTGGCGCAAGGACTTCAGAACGGAGTGTATGATAAATACGGTGAACGATGGGTCGCTGGCGCTGTCGAAACGGAATCGAAAAAGGGAGACGTATGGAGTAAGGAGATCCACCACCCAAGCATTGTACCCAGTTCGCTAATGTGCCGTAGTCGCTGCTGCAATGCAGTGTTTAAGGCTCTCGTCGTGCATGAGCCGGCCAACCCTATTGACTGTCCAAGCGCTGGTCATGATCAGTCCTTATTTAACGAACAGTGGCAAGTTCCTCGACGCATGGGCTTTGTTTGGCATGACCATCCGGTTGGCGCAGAGTATCGGCTGTAAGACATGCCACCTTGCTGACGATACTCAAGTGCTAACCTCGTACGTTAGTACATCGAGATCCAAGTCAACTCAACCCATCCCCGCCCTTGAAAGAGGTCGCGGTGAGGAAGAACCTCTGGTGGTGGATGCTCCATATGGATCAGCAATTCTCCATGACTCTCGGTCGTCCGCTCGGAATCTCGAGCATGGGCGACTGCCCGGCCCCGGAACCACTCGTCGCTGATCCAATTTACCAGAGCCTATCGAATTACGTTTCCCAATTCAGTATCTTGGCGCGCCAGATTCTATCTACTGGCTATCTGACGGTGGAACGGATCGACAGCTTCACGGACCAGTTGCTGGCGCTCAAGGCTACTCTACCAGACATACTCAATTTCAACAAGACTTGGTTGAACCGCGACAGCCCCATTCCACCCTGGCCTTTGGACGCTCAAGCGTCTGTGTTGCACGGGAAAACTCACAACTTTCTGCTTCTACTCAATCGACAGCGAATATCAAACGCTCGGAATAACGATCTAGCTCAAACCCTATCCGAGAACTCTAGTGCAGACGCGGCACGTGTTTCTCGAGGGCGAGACCGAGTGCTTGCATCTTGCCGCGAGCTTCTCCATGGTTTTGCGTTCTTCCATACTCGCGTCCGTGCCGCCATGATCTGCTGGACCACCGGACAGCACGCGTTCAACGCAAGTATGATCCTGGTTCTCTCAGCGCTCGAAACCAGAGAAGTCAATGACCTTGAAATCGTGAAGCGTACCTACAGTATCTTCCTCGAGATGAACAAACTTGGCATACATAAGCTCGCTGGTGCGGCAGTTGAGAGACTGGGGGCCCTCATGAAAGAGTTTCAGTCGGGCGAATCAGCAAAGGAGACGGTCATGGGCCGCCAGGGGATGATATTGCTGGAGGATCCTGGACTGCCAAACTTCTCGGACAAGCAAAGCTTTTCGCCGTTGGGCTTCCAGATGGCCGGTGGTGCTCTCGAATACGATGGACCTGGATCGAACTTCATCGCAGGCGACACTAGGGTTGGCGAGGGCGAGAACTCTGCCGCTAAATCTACGCCAACGCAGCGAGCCGCGAGGAAGGCAGCTCAGCGCAAATCCACTCCCGGACGTAGTACACGGGTCCGCGAATCTGCGAACAAGCAAGCACCGAGACGCCGCCGTTCGATTCCTTACGGGACTCACCCCCGGCAACTGTCCCCGAAGAAGTCGCACGCAAAGGGCCGAACAATCCACAGCGCAGGCGCTGCCCCTCCTCCCGGATCCCTTCCTTTCAGCTTTTCCAACCCAACCCTCTCCGAGCCCATCCGTCCGAGCATGCTCACCCCAAACGAGGCATCATTCTCCGACATCCACGCTTTCGACAGCCAATCGCAACCCCTGCACGACCTCAATTTCGAACCCATCCCTCAACCCCACGGCTTCCGCCAACACCGTCGGACCTTCTCGCAGTCCGGCTCGGACCCGGGAATCCAGCCGTTTGCGTTTGACGCCCAGATCGCCCCCGCCGATCTCCTCGACGACAGCTTCCACGCCACGGCCCAGGCCATGGACTACGGCATCGACGACAACGGGTTCAGACAGTACCATCCGCCGTATGCCTACTCCATGGCCGAGATCCCGTGCTCCACTTTTCCGCCTTACTAGAACGAACGAACGCGCAAGCGAGCCCTTTATTTGTTTTCGAGTTTACTGAAGAAAAATGCATTTTGGCATCCGAACAGGGCGATGGGTTCCAACAGTACCATCCTGCCCCCCGTCCCCCCCGTTAGCGCTGCATGCTCGTTTCCTTTTTGGGTTATTTTATAAAAAAAAAAGGGGCGGGCACTTTGATGCATTCTGGCATCGTTTTGGGGGGGGGGAAGAGATGGGGTCTAGACAGTACCATCCCAACCCCCCAACTGCGAGCGTAGTACTCTTTTGCTGCATATTCGTTGCGAGTTGCTCTACGGCCCACGCCGCGGATCCGCTTTGGAAGTGTTTTCTCTTCCTCTCTCTCTTTTTGTTCGGAGAAGAAGAGAATCCTTAGCTTGGCAGCCCGTTTTCCTCCTCTTTATAAAGGAAGGATTCTAGGTTTTGAGGATGTTTTTCTTTTCTCTTGAGGGAAGAACCCTTTCCAACCTTCCGTTTTTTTTCTACCCTTTCGTCAAAAGGGAGACGGGTTTACGAAGGGGTTATTTTTATTTTGTTTTTTAATTATAGAAGAAGGGGGCCTTCAAATGACGGTAAGGAACCCCATCTATTTTTGGTGTATCTAAAGGGCAAAATGACATATAACGACCTACTTGCAAATGGCTCTGTAATCGAGCCGTCGAGTGACGCTCTTTGGCTCCCGAAAAGGGAGCGAGGAGCGAAATCTGTTTGTTTGTTTGTTTATTTTTGGTTTGGTTTGGTTTAGGTTTTCTCAACGAAAGATCTTCGACACGGAAAGAAGACTTTTTTCCGCTCTTCCAAGCGTGTTCCCCCCCCCTCACTCATCCTGCTTTTCTCCCTCCTACCACGAAACAATAAATAAAAAAATGGTTGATAAAGCGGGCGTGGGAGGCTTTTCTTTTTCTTTTTCTTTTCCCCCCTTGCAACTATTCTCTCTTACCTGCCCTTGGTTCTCTCATATATACCACATGCCCTTTTTTCATCTTTCCCTCTCCCTCTCCCTCTCCCTCTCCCTCTCCCTCTCCTCCCCCCCCTACCTCGACGCTAAACAGCACCAGACTGGAAACTTTCAATAACGGGGGGTGGAAATCATTCGGGGTGTGTTTGAGGGATGGTGTGTGCGTAGCTTGTTCGAAGGGGGAGGGGGGGGGGACGAAGGAGGGTGGTGTGGTTTTTTGTCTTTTTTTTTTGGCGGCGGCGGGGGAGGTTTGGAGGGGGAGTGGGAAGACGGTGGGGTTGGGATGGGATGGGATGGGATGGGATGGGGAGGCGTGTAATTTTAAAAGGTTGGATGGTGTTTTTTTACAGTCCCCCCGTGCTACTTTCACGGCAGTGTGGGGCAAAAAGCGAGTTGGCTGCGAGGGAACGAAGCAAGAGAGAGGACTGGAGAGAGCAATGGAGGTGGGTAGGTTGTAAGGTTTTTTTTTTAAAAAGCTTGTTTGGTAAATTAAAGAGTGGCGAGGTAGGTGTAGCACATTGGGAACCGGCAGAAACAATGGTGCCCGTATGTGTCCCCCTCCATCCGCACACAAACCAACCGCGGCCGGGCCATGCGAATTTCGCACCTGAGTATTCGTACACCACCTCTTCTTCTTCTTCTCCCCCCAAAATTATCCCTTCGCTTCCCCGCTACGGCGTCCAGGCCCCGACCCTCCTCCACCTCGAACCTCAATCGGCCACATCGAACCACTTTGCCTCGAGAGATGGTCTCAGTTCCTGAAACCCAACAAACACATCAGCCTCCACACTCATTACTCCGTCTCCCCCCCTCCATTCCCACCCCATCTTCGCCTCTCTCTCTCTCTTCCCCAAGGAAACAAAGGCGCAAAGAGGGACGACTCACGGCGGCAACAACACCTCACTCCAGCTACTCGAGAAGAACGCCACCGCGACCTGTTATTGCCGGTATAGATTAGCTTCTTGGACCCTCTTAAAATCCTTCCCTTTCCAATCCTCCAATCAGCACACTCCCCCCGTTCCACCCCATTCACCCACAACAACAACAACAACAACAACAACAACAACAATACCCCCACCTCCTCCTCCACTTCTCCCCATTCCCCTTCCGCCCATGATTCTGAAAAACAAACACCCCGACTCACCCCGAAAAGAGCAACACTCCGCACAACGCTCTGGTTTTCCTTGGCGGTCAGCACGTCGTAAGCGGCGCGTAGTTTTTCTGTTGCGGTGGTGGCCGGGGCGAGGGCGCGGGAGGAGGATGAGGATGAGTGGGCGGGGGTGTTGGGGGAGCGTTTGGGCGGCATGGTGTGATTGGTGGGGGAGGGGGGGTGGTTGTGGATAAATGAGGGGGGGTTTCGGGTGGGGGTTGGTGAGGTTTGAAGGTTTTTTGGGAGATGAGATGATGGTTCGTCGTGGTGTTGGTTGTGTTTGCTATCCTCAAGCTTTGAATCACATTTTCCGTACAACCACGCTATTCCCCATCCGACCTAAACCCACGCTATCCCCTTTCCAGCCCTTCTTTCCCGTCCATCCTTTCCCTTGGCACGATGCCATCCTCATCCTTCAGAGGCAGGTAAAGTGTCTTCAGCGGATTACCCGACGTACATTGCGTGATGAGTGCGGGAGAGTGCTGAATCTCCATCTTGGGTAGTTTATGTGGTGTGTGTGTGTGTTACGGTGGGTGTGGGGGTGGGTGGGGGTTGTAACATATGCGAAATCCACTCCTACAAGGTTTCAATGCGCAACGTATCTCTTACGTCGTACAGTAATTTAAATCTGGGAAGGTGGTTTGGAATGATTAGAGGTGGTGGGGGGGGGATGGATGGTTAAGGGTCAAGTTTTCGAAGCACTTGTTCTTGGTTGAAAGTTCGATACCAGGACTTTTTAAAGCATCGAGGAATATATATATGAGCATTCTCTCTTTTTGGTATCGAGCAAGTGTCAGGTCTCACGCTTGCGCTTTCTAAGAAGTGACGGTCGATGATGATAATGAATGGAGGTTATGGTGTATGTGCAGTGGGCGATTTTTTTCGTTCGAAGATCTGATGAGGGAGAATGGGGATGAGAAAGGGAGGGGAGGAGGAGGAGGAGGAGGAGGAGGAGGAGGAGGAGGAGGAGGAGGAGGAAGAAGCATCTAAGTTGAAAGGAAAGAAACGAAAAAGGCACCCTTCCAACTGATCCACCTCAACACCTCAACCCCCAACCCCCTCAAAACCCCTTCCAACCCGCCTCCCTAACCTCTCCACCTACCACAATTCCCAAATACTTTGCCAACATCGCACTCCTTCTCCCTCTCTCCCTCCCACTTGCCCTTCGGGCTTAACAAGCTCCATCCCAACCCATCCCTGCTTAAATCTCGGCATCATGTCGTTCGCTATACATATATCTAGCAAACATAGCGAAAAGACGGTTTGAGGTTTGGTTTTCGATAACGTGCGTATGTGAGAGCTTGAGAAAATGGGTGAGAAGGGTTTGAGAGCGTGGAAGAAGAGAAGGCGAAAGGTTGGTGTTTTTGTGACAGGTTTCTCGAGTTCCTATCTCTCTCTCTCTCTCTCCCCGATTTCTACTTCCTCAGTCATCTTTCACCCCCCCGCCCCCCCCTATTTTCATCGCTCTCTCTCTCTCTCTCATTGTTTCTCCATCGTTCTTCTATCATCTCTTCTTCCTCCCCCTCTAATAACCCACCCACCCACCCTCACCTTTCCCCCCATCGTTCTCTCTACCATCTCTTCTCTCCCCCCCTTCCCAAAAACCCCCCAGTATTCGAGACAAGAAAGACCAATGCGGCCAACAGAACATTGTGCGAAAGTAGACAAGAAAATGAAACGTGAATCAAAACAAGGACCACCAGAAACGCAACTCTGAAATCAGCCCTGGGATGTTTTAAATTAAAAATCACAGCACGCTTTTCACACTGCGCCCGGAAAAAATCTTCAACCAAACGAGTCCCCCCCCACCCAGCGCCACTCACGATTCTGTAAAACCCGGAAAACATGAGAAAGTTGGAGAGAGATGGAGTGATGAAGGGCGGGAAAAGTAAATGAGGGAGATGGGAATAGGGAGGGTAGTGAGAGGAAACTGAGTGCGAGGATCGGGGGGTTTTGGGTTGGCGGGAGGGTTGTTGTTGTTGTTGTGGTGGCTGGTGCGAGTATGTGGGTGGGTGGATGAGGGGGAGCGGTAGGGCAGAGGGAATGGATGGAGTTCTTAACGAGGATTTTGAGGGCGAAGTTGCATACAGGGCTGGAGTGACTTATCATACAGTCAAATTCGATTGCTGTGGCCATGGCCGTGGCCTGTTGTACATATTGAGTACAGTGACAAAATCGCTGGCAGAATACACCCGGCCATGTAACCTTGTCTCCATTCCCGGGTATCTATGACTCCCTCTCCGCCCTTTCCCCCAAATCCATGTATCTATCCCCCTTCTCCTGAGGCCCCACGCAGCAACAACTCTTACAGCCCATCCCCGCCAATCCATACCCTCGCGACATCCCTCGCCAACCCTAGCCTCAAAATCCTCAACAAATCCTCCCCCTTCGCCTCGCGCTTGAGCCCCTTGCGCCAATCCCAGCCTCTCTTCGCGTCCAATACACCACCACCACTACTACTCCGTCGCCGGCCCATGTTACTGCTCACTTCCGACTCTTCCAACATTGAGCTGCCTACAAGTGAAAAGCCGCTGCTGCTGGTTAGGTTGCTGATGCTCTTCTTCAGCAGCTCCCTTGGCGAGGGCGGGGCGGCTTGCCCGTGGTAGGACACGAGGGTGGAGCGGAGGCAGGATTCGCATTCTTGGTAGATGCGGGGGGTGACAGTCTGGAGGTCTTCGATTGCTTTTAAGAGGGCGAAGAGTTGGGGGTGGGTGAGGAGGGGCGTTGGTTCTGTTTGGTGGGGGTTAGTTAAAAAGGGTATAAGACTTGGTTTGGGGGAAATGAAAGGAAAGGAGACTTACGGTCAACAAAGATGAGGGCTTCACCAAGCAGAGTTAGCAGCCCGTCAACCTGCACGATCGAGCCCCTCGATTCGTCATAAAGGCCGCCGTGGATGTTATCCGCCGCGCTGTTAATCACAGCCAACAGACAATCCCCTGCGGCTTTCGTCCTCGCTATAGGTCGCAGCTTTGGCTTCTCTCCCTCCTTTAAATTTACCTCCTCATCTCTTAAATCGTAAAACCGTCTTAGAGTAGCATATCCCGTAAGATACTTATGCAGCATCTCCGCAGCATGCGGGTCCAGATCAGCAATCTGCTCCAAGCTTTTCCGAGGCTCGAAGACTAGGGCGTGAAGATTTGAGTCTATGCTCGAAAGGGGGGGAAAGGCGAGTGATTGGACTAGGGAGAGTGAGATCAGAAGATTGAGGACGTCTTTAACTTTTCTGGAGCGGTGGGCGCGGGCGTAGTAGATTAAGGCTGTGCCATATCGGTCGGAAGATTCGGCGATGGAGTCGGCATAGCGCTGCGGAGAGTTAGCAGCTGTCTCGAGGAAACATGGGGTTTGAATGTACTTCTGCAATGGTACGGGCTTCGCGGTCCATGCCGAAATCCTGGCAAATGTCGAGGATTTTGTCAACACGCAGGTCGGATACTAGAGGGAGTTGACTTAATAGATGGACAACTTTCTTGTCGGCCATGCTGCGGTCTTCGAGTCGAGCCAAGACTTGTATGGATAATTCCCAGCCTTCTCTTGAATTCTTTGGGTGGGGCGCTTTGATTTCATCCTGTTCAAAGAGCCGATCTGCGTATTCCGCCATTATCCCGTCCCTACTTATCCCTTGCCCTCTGTGCCCATAGCTGCTGAGTACCAAGAGATCGCTCTCATCAAAACCATTTTGCATTCCACCAAGGGAAGACTCGAACCAGCCTCCTAGACTCGCAATCTCTACCACTGCGGACGCGACAGGAAGAGACCATCCTCTTAGCAGGCTTATAACCCCTTCGACATTGCCTTCAAATACTGATGCCAGGCCAACTTCGACAGAGTTGGCAGAGTTGATCTGAAACAAGTCATCATCCGATTCGTCTGTAGCGCGCTCGAACGACAACGCAAGTCGACGCGAATACGCCGCAGTAGGATTGAGATCGACCAATCTTCCGCCTCTTGAATGTGTATGTCGGAGAGAACGTCGAGTCATTGCTAGACTCCCAACAGCAACCTCGTCGTCATCATCATCGCCATCCCACCAAGCCGTCAATCCTATAGTCGCCTCAACCCAGTCTTGAGCGGAGGCTACGATTTCAGTGTTTCCTCCAAGCAAGATCCCGTACAAGGCTTTGAGATTCTGATAGATTGACCAAGGCACCTGACTTTCAGCTCGACGCGCAGATTGACTTAGACTTGCCGATGAATTTCGAATTCCGAAATTAGGTGCTTCGAAAGTGGATTGCGCAGGTTCTAGATCTCGATCTCGACCTTCCGCAAACGTAGCCAAGTCAGCCATGGCTTGCTCGACGCGCTTCCGGAATATGAGCCAGTCGTTTCTAGTTACATCCCAATTCCCATCTTGCAAGCTTGGGCACAGCTCCAACACCTGAATTGCTCGAATTATAACTCTCTTGATGTTCCCCAACTGCGTGCCATGATATCCATCCCTGCCTTGTCCGTCTTCCCTTGCCGATCTCGCACACTGAAAGTCCGACTTCTGTAAAACCCTGATTACTTCAGAAACTTTACCGCGCAAGGTCGAGGAGAAAACAACATCCCAGAAATTCAGATGGGCGGTAGGGTTAGGTTGGAATGTTTGAAGGTCAACCATGGCTGTTCGGTACGGATTGTGGTGTTCCTCTAGCCAGTCAAGGAGCACTTTGGAGAACGATGTTGGTCTTTGTGGTATCCGGGATGCGTAAAGGGAGCTGGAGACAGAAGAATTCTGATTCGTCGTGGATGCCGCGAAAGCCTGCTTTCCCTTTGCTGCGGGAGGGTGATGGAGCGGTAGTAGTAAAGAGCTAAGGAAAATTGCTTTCTGTAGAGATGGCGCATCTTCATTTGGCCCAATGCCAATGATAACATCTTCTTCCTGAGCGCCTCTGGATCCGCGGCCGAGACAAGAGTTCCAAAGCTTATTGAGCTCTTCTGTGGTGGCAGGAAGCGCAGATTCCAAAACCATCTCCTGCCCTCCAGGAACAGCGTCCGAGATGTAAAGCTGGCTCACCAGATCGTCCGTCCTCAAGATCAAATCAGGTGGGTCATTCAGCCTGGCGACGCCTAATTGTGTGGCCATATTCTTGGCAATGCTTGGAATAGCGGAATCTCTCTTTGGCACAACTTCTTTTGAATGGTGATGGGGTGATCCATGAGATATGGCGGCACCTCCCCGTGATCTTTTGATGCCTCTTGGTGTTCCCTCAACCACCGAAGAACCCAGCTGGGCCCAATCGATTGCTGAACCGTTGGCAATTGATCCAATGGGCTGTGGTCTTGTAGAGGAATCCCCCTCGAGGGGTCGATTTTCTGCATCTGAGTCTACCCCCATACTTCCGTCTGCTAGATCATCGCTATACTCTGCTAAATCCTCCTCCCCTTCAGAAAGATAATCTTGCTCATTGTTATCGGTCATTGTCGAAAAGGGACTGCTGCTCGGCATTTGGAAACCCTGCGTCCGCCGAGCTGCTTGTCGTACTACTGCCGGTGATTTGGCTTTGGAAAGCTTACCATTACCGAGATTAGAGCGTCCAGATTTGAACATTGGGCTGTTACTGATACGACGTGAGCTCGTTGTCGACGTAAGAGGTGATTTTGATTTGAAGAGCGTCTTGCCAGAACCTAGCGGTGAGCTACCGAATATACTCGATGGAGGCGGATCTGCAGGTGTGAAAGATCGAGCAGAGGGAGGAGGGCCGGCAGGTGTAGTAGAGGGGTTAGAGGCGAAGCTCTCATTTGCACCATCGTAGTCGCTCGCACGGGGTAGACGAGAGCCCTTGGAGCCAGGCGTCGAGGGTGGGCTCGAGGAGAGAGGCACTGACCAGCCAGACATGATTAGAAGTAGAAGAGTTAATTGAGTGTAGCCTAATCCATAACCTGGATTGAGGGTGTTGATGTTCCTTCATGTGTTGGTGTTATAGAAAGTTTGTAGTGACGATCTGGGCGGGTTCCGGCCAAACGCGCCGCGAGGATCAAAATGGCAGCTCGATTCGAACTGCCGTTTCTACATCTTTGTTTACTCCAAACATTCCGTCCTGCGCAACACATTTCAATTCCTCTCCCAACCGCATTGATACAATGGACACTCAGAGTCTTCGAACGGCCTCTACATATATCAACAACCTACTATTATCACGCGGACTGTTGCGCAATGGTACATCTATCGAGTTCGCTGCTCCGGCCAAAGCAGAAGGAGGGGTGGATGCGACAATGGCCAAGGTGATGAACCTTGTGCACGATTTGGTTCTAAGACGTGATGTATGCTAGATCTAAAGTTGGCCTATATGAGAATAGCATGCAGCTGACATGCTGTTGGTATCAGCGCGAAGCCGACACCCTTTCAAGCCTCTCTCAGAACCTCCAGACTCTACGGACATCCTCAGCAGAGCAAACTCAAAAAATCTCGCGCCTGGAAGCCCGCAATGCAGATCTAGATCGACAGTTAGCACTGACAGGCGCCCAAGAACGCGCCGCACGAGCAACGCTCAGAACGGCAGAAACAAGGACCAGAGCATTGAGAGAGGAAATGACAAGATTGAAAGGAACTGTCGTGCAGATTAGAGGGCAATGTGCGGCTGACATACGGCGGAGAGACGGAGAGATCACAAGACTTAAAAGGCACCTTGAAGGACGAAGAGGGAGGGATGGAAATGGAGGGCAGGTTGGCGTAGTAGTAGTAAACCCAGGTATGAATAAAGCGCAACAAGCAAGCAGAGATCCCGAGTACGGAGTGGATTTGGAAAATCCGGAATACTCGCTAAAGCAAGAAACGACGGAATTCTTGACGCAGCTGAGCCAAGGACTGAGCGACGAGAACGATGCGCTGATAGGGCTTGTAAGAAACACATTGGCGACGTTGCGAAGCTTACAAGGCCTCCCATCACCCTCAGCCTCCGGCTCTGGAGCATCGGGTGATATGGAATATGGAAATGCATCGTTGGTTGCGCCACCATCCTACGAGTCCTTGGCAACTAGCACCGACGAGGTCCTCGAGCATCTGCGAGGATTGTTAACGAGTCCGAACTTCGTACCTCTTGAAGAGGTGGAAATTAGGGAAGACGAGATAGTCAGGCTAAGAGAGGGTTGGGAGAAGATGGAAGCGCGCTGGCGGGAAGCTGTAGCGCTGATGGACGGATGGAGAAAGAGAATGGTGGCCACAGGCGACACGATCAATCTAGACGATCTAACCAAAGGCTTGGAACTCGACCCAGGCATGCTCGCGCCGACAGGCCTTCAAGAGGAGTCGTGCCTGAAGGAGGAAGACGAGGTAGACGACCTAGATAGTTCGGTTGCCCTCGAGGAAATATCCGAAGATCTTGACTCAACTCCAAGGCTAGATTTTAGCGACGAGTCCTTAAGCATCGGCCATGAGGTTGACCTCCTCCCAACAAGCAGGGTCCTCGCACCGACAAGCGCCAATGCCCGGCATTCCACCTCTCCATACAAGCGCTCCGTCCCCTCAGAACCTACCAAGCCCTCATCCACATCCAGCAACTCGAAACCTACCTCCCGCATTCCAAAACATGTTCGTATCTCTCCTCATACAATACAGCAGAAACTTGCTCTAGTACAAGCCGAAGCCGAAGACGTACGAGGGCAAAGGAAGAGGAAGAGTGATAAGATGGTAGAAGATCATGGTGCCGTGAAGGCGCAGATCGGGAATGGGAGAAGAGGAAAGAGGAGAAGCACGCTCAGTGCACTGGAGCTTGAAAGTCTGATCGGGTCCTGAGGTAAGGCTTGGTGGAAGAGGCGAAGAAATCATCTGACGGGAATGACGTGGGATTTGTCGAGGAAGGGTTGGTGGCGTAAGCATATAACGATCGACATGACACTTTGACTTCTGGGCGCAAACATTTCCAGCCTGATGGTATTATGTGCAGTCAGTGTTTCTTTTCCATCTCGACGACAATGAGGAACCTTACTCTTTGTTCACGGGAACCTGAAAGGCACGGCTCGTATGAAGACCCGCTTCCCGAAGTGCCCGTATGACCGTTGCAAATTGATAGATGACGGCTGTAAGATGGCAGTTCGTATTTCATGCCCCTCTTCCAGGGCGTTTCTCGGTATTTGCCTCGCCTTGATGTTACGCAGTTTTGCATATTAGGTGCTGGTAGGCGAAAGCGGTTTCATATATCAAAGGGGCGGGGGGGGAGGAGGGTCAGCCTGGTGGTTGCTTACGCTGCGGGCGTTTCGGTGCAGGACGAATCACTCGCTCGTGTTACTCTGTTAAGAGGTGACAGTCAGAAAAAGTTGGAGTGACCTAGGTACGGCGATTTCGATTGAGTAAATTCTTTTCCGCTTATAAGGGCGTTGTTCGTGTATTAAAGATTACGAATTTCTGTCCAGGCTGAAAGTGTGCTGTCCTAAGACTGTTCCCTTGTGACCTGACGTTTGGTGGAATGGCTTAGCAGGGATAGGCCATCCTGTTTCGTGTCATTGCTTGTGGGATGAGTGTGGAACTTCCGAGTGGATAGAGGGCGACTGCTGGCTTTATGACGGTTCTTGTGGGGTGAGACGAGGGCGAGGTTGAAAAAGCTGCCGGGATAATTTCTGTTGGGGTTTCTGTTTTTTGTTCGACCGCTTTGATCCATTTCCAAATAAGCAGTTGCCTGAATTGATCACGACTTGACATTTTCTGGCTTTCGAGTTACAGGCTTTTGTCAAGTGGAGTTGTGGAAATACCTAATCCGGATTTGCGGTATCTTAGACACTTTGTGGATCTCTGGAGGTAAACCACTTTTGCCTCCAAAGAGCCGGTGTCTAGCTCGTGGTTTCTATCAACTATTTTGTACAGTGTGGTCGATATTCAAGTAATGAACGCCCGACCGCTTGCACTGCATGATTGCGAAAGCCGTTCTCAAATGGTTCCAAGTTCGTACAGGTCACCGTTGACTGGCGTTGCCTTGTTGAAATCGTGGAATCCTGGGTTGCGAGGCAGCTGTGAGGTTTGCCTTGGTCTTTCTGAAACGGCATCACCTTTGTAGGATGCCAAGTTGGTGTCATTCGGTGGGTTATGACTGGGAGGTTGTTGCATGTGGTAGAGATGTCACTTTGCGGTAAGGAAGAAGGAATGAAGACCTGCCAGTGGTTAATCATAGACGGTGGGGGTACTGCTTCGCGTTAGAATAGTTGGAGCACAAGTTGGGTTGAATTTGAGCGAATTTCGAATTCGTCTGCCTGATAATTCCCTCCTCACATGATTGATAATTGATGCGAGTCAACCGCGACGCCTTATCGCCTTACGGCTGTTATCTTGACAATGACGTACGTTTGTCGAGGTACCTCAGTAAGATTGACAAACCATTCATAGGAGCTTTTTATATGTGATTATGCCATTGATTTATGACCGTGAGGTCTAGGTATCTCTAAGAAGTCATGATAGTTACAGGTGGTCCAGCCACTTTACCACAGGCGCTGCCTGGGAATTGGACCAGCCATTGCGAAGCCGTTGCCTGCATGCTCGCTCCCTCAACGTTCCAGACGTTGTTGCTGCCTGGCAACTATGAGGGAAAATCGTCGTGTTCGCCCGCTCACTATTGAAATCAAAACGCCTCATACTCGTACACCATCATCCACGCAGTGGGTTCTGGGGGCGGAAGGACTAATGAGTCAAAAAAGAAAACCCCACCAAATAGAATACAGACATAAAACCCTGGGAAAATGCTCAGATGACTCCAAACCAATGCGTGTGCTCAAGAATACACTGCCTCGTTATTCAGTCCTTGCCTGCATAACTGTCTTTCCATTCGTATTGTCAATTAAGTAAATCCCCCTGATGGTGCCCAGCCCATGTAGTCCTCCCCAGTGATGCCATTTGGCGCAATCTTGTGACGCCACGACAATGGCGCGACCCATCCAGAAGGCAAGAACTATAGAATCCGTAAAGAGTGACGTCGTTCGTAGGCTCATTCAAATGTTCATCGTACAATGCCCGTGGAGCGCTGCTCCACGGGCTCTCCATAGGAAACGCGCAATTCGAAGAAGCTGAGGATGGGAATAGTCGCTCCAAAATAAATGCTCCGTTCAAGGCAGGGCACACGGGCCCAGGAAAACGTTTGCCGATATCCTCATGGCGAAATGCCATCTTCTGTCCTCGCCGCCAGTCTGGCTGGTAGCTCCATCATTCCTCCTGGAGTCCCTGACCCGCCGCCCGGGACTAGAGTCCTGTTCTTGTCATCGACGGGAGCTTGATGTATAGTTGCGACTGTAACTCCCGCTTGAGTAGCCCGAGTCCGGGAAGCGAGGCTGCGATGTCGAAGGTTGCGAGCTGGTCGTGGAGTGCCGGGAGCATGTGTAGCCTACGAGAACTTCCTTTGTTCTCACAGCATGATCTCGACGTCCATAGGCGGGACAAGCGTCAATGGCGTGACTGTAATAGACGCAACGGCAGACCGCATAACGTTCGACAACTCTAATACACATGTTGGTGGCGATATTTGGATAGTTGATATGTGATCGAATCAAGTAGCAAGCAGAGGCAAATTGCACAATTAGATTGTTAAGGTATAGACAATGTTGGCTAGATATGTGGCAACAGAAAAGCGAACGACTTGACAGAGAAATGATATTAAAAGGAAGCCTGCGATGACACACAGTGTGAATGACACAGAAACTGCACGTGGCGAAAGGACTACAGATATATACTCGAGACCCTGGGCTTGTGTAACATATAGCGGAATTGACATACGGTATAGAAGATATGCACCATGAAAGTAGGGCGTGCCAGGCATCTATGACTAGGCAACCTTTATGGGATGACCATGATACACGCAGAAAGATGAGGCACTGCAGGACGAAAGAATGCTAATACATGGTAGCCAAGAAAACATGCGAGGTCGTTGACGGATTCGACCGAGGCTCTACCGAGCAATGGGGTTAGGGTTGCTGGGATGACTCGATCTTGAGTGGGATGACCCACTCAGCATTTGAGGCTGTACGCCATCGGCAAGCTGAGTGGTGACTAGACATGGGCCGTACGGATAAAGCCACGGCGCTGGGCCTTACAGGTCTCAACGGCATGGCGTAACTGGCTATCCTGCCATGCGATGCAGGATGCGATGACAGACTGTCGGAGCCAGAGATACAGCGATTGGCAAGATGAGGCTCCCGAGCGTCGGTGCTGAACCGGGGACCCGGAAGAAGCCCATGAAGGAGGGTCAGATATTCCCCGTTTGGGCGCAGCAGGACGGGTAAGAACTGTAGGAGCACAGTCTTAGCGACCGAACGGGTCATCCATGGGGCCAAGGCTTTCTCGATTAGAATAGAAAGCAGTAAAGTGACTTGCAGCCTGGTGAAGCCTACCAGGTTGTGCGAGGTATCTATCTTTGGTGAGCAATCGGTTGGACGTTTAAGCTATCGAGGCGCAGTTAAGCGATTGCTCCCGTGACCCACAACCTTGACGATAATAATAATATTAATCGAGCACGATATGTGTCCGCGACGGAAGATCACGCCAAAGGAACCAACAAAACCTCCACTGTACTTGCGTATTCCATTCACTCGAGAGCACCAAGGTGCACATCGTCCGAGAATGATAATATAAACTGTCAGGCCACAAAGATGCAGGTTTGGGTCCTAGAACATGCGCTAGGGATTACGGAATACATGATACCGTAAAGTACCTAGGCTAGTGAAGGTAGGTACATACCTTACCTTAGGTACCGTACCTAGGCAACCTTCTAGGCTTCTAGGGTGAACTCGTAAAACCGTAAAATCGTAAAAATGTCATCTTTTTGATTGTTGATTGATGAGTAGGTACATACTATAGCGCCAGTGACGTTCGGTGGAGCGTCATCATGAAGTACGGTAGTTGTACATAAGATTTACTCGCAATCAAATGAGTAAAGGTACGACAGTAGAGGTCTTATTTTCTGTACGAGTACTATTAAGGTAGAGTCACAGCAAATCGCTCAAAGCAGGCGACTTCTCCGACACCGATCGAAGAACTGCATCTTTGCGCGAGGCTGCCCAGACTCGTCGGTTTCTATTGCGGTCAAGTTCACTTGGAAAGCATCATAAAAAGAGGGTGATGTGGGGTGAGTTCGCAGTGAGCCTGACAGACCGACAGTAGTCATCAGCCAATGCGGCTAAGGTAAACCCGCGCTCAGCCGCACAGCCAATCAGTACCTTAACTTCTTCCAGGAAAGATTGGCAGAATTGAAGAATAATAATGTATCTACTTTCTATTCCCTCACTGAACACCTTCCCAGAGGGCGACATGGAATCTCTGATCCTCTCCATCAGCCATCAAAGCTACATTACCTTACCTTATCTCCTACACTCATACCATGTCGCTAACTCGACATTTGCATTGTGGCCTGTGCTTTTGTTGTTCTGCGTGGAGGGACTTCCACCCACGATCTTTCTGCCACAGCTGTCCTGGTCTTCCATGGAATGACCCACGATCTTCTATCGTGTAGATTTGTTGCTTAGAAGCTAATAATACCAGATCTGCTGTAACGAGCGTCGTCCCAGAAATAAGAATTACAAATTCACCAGCACAAAGTCGAAGGTGAAAACTCATGCTGATTCGACATCTGACTATTCCAGGTCCATCGATGTGTCCACACCTCGAATACATAATGTACAAGCCTGACAGCTACACGGAGTTCCTGCATGGTTGTTCGTTGAACTGAGACTTAAACTCAGCTGATCCGGGATCATGCTTATCACAGAGAAGCACACTAGAAGGTATCAGGCCTCCCACCTCCAGATGTGCTGTAGATACCTACTTCCCTTGCTCTCCCGCTTTTTGGTGGCTTGGGTTTCCATATTCTACATCGCTACTACCTTTCTCGGCTCTCATGTCTGTAGTCTCTTTTCTTTTAGTATTCTTTCGAATTTGTGACCTCGATATTCGATAAGCTATTTCCCGCTATGGATTTGCGCGCAGTCGCATCACATGACGTACAAGTTCGAAAAGTCTATCAGCGACGAGCATAGTTACGCATGATCAAAGGGAGAGCTGGCTGTTAGCAAGGCGATATCGTTGACCAAATCTGCGCTACGAGGCTCAACACGGTCAATATTTATTTGTCAAATTAATGGTCCAGAACAAGACTTTGATTCGTCATCCATTGACCTCATACCGACTTCCTTATTCTTTGCGCTCCTTTATGAGAAAGCGAAATGCTAACGTCCGCAGTACGTTGGGTTCAAATATGATTAGTGACTCGTTGCATTTCATCAGATTTAACCCCCAATGTTCTCGGAAGAAGCCACCAATGACTCGTTCGTTTTAGACCTGTCTCCACGTGGTCATGCTTATGCCGTCGCGAGTCGCATTATTGTGGTTTCGGACCAACCGTCACTGCGCGCCTGAAGTTCTAGTACAAATCTCATAGCCGCAACAGAAGGTTGCAGGCTCATATGTTCAGCGCTTGTCACACTCGATGCGTGACGAGTACGTCACGCAGCTGTTCATTAACAGAGACCAAGAAGAGTATGAACCACGCACCTCGCATCGACCGTCTGATCGGATTCCTCGCCTAGGTCCTTATTCTTATAGTCCTTGTGGCGGAGAGCAAGACTGCCATAGGACATTACCTTGATCGCTCCACTAGCGGGCTGGACTGGACCGGAATGGGTTTCAAGTCCGAAGATTGCTCGGACGCTGGCCGCGCTCTCTAAGAGACAGACGCACGGGTACACGTGCACAACCCAATCGAGTTCCTCGCTCCAAATGCGATTCCCACGCAGCACGACATACCATGGAAGAAGACACACATTAAATACGTTCATGGTGAGTAAAATAGGCAACCTATGGGTCGCTAACAGACTCAATTCTAAGCGAGGTACATGCGTCGTTGCTGTCGTAATGATGCAGGCCTTTGAGCCAGGAACACTTCCGGGAGAGCAGCTGGATCCGTATGGAAGGCCAACAGACGTCTCCAGCTTCGGAGAAATTCTGCTTGCTGCTTATCAGATTGAGATGGATTGTCTTCTCAGAGATCATGCGCTGGGCTGGTGGCCGTTGGGTAGATTGCATCCTACTCTAAGCTCCATTGCTGCGGTCTTGCATAAATGTGGATCGCTAACGAAATCCTTGAGGAAAAAGGCGGATTCGGAAGCATTGGTGTCTTCCTCTGGTCTACAGAATCTTACAATTAGTAGGCATTTTCTGGAGGGAGGCTCTTCCACTCATAAATTTGTGTCGAGCCTGATGCAATCAAACACGAGTAAGATCACGAATCAACTTGACAAACGACCGCCAATCAGTGCATTGGTAGATACCTCTTGAGAAAATGTATACGAAAAGAGCGAAGTGCAGTATGAGGATGGAATAGATGATTGGAAGTTAGAGAACTTTAGATGATACCTACCCTATTCCAATATATTTGTAATGATACCTTAGAGCCAAAAGGGGGCGTACAGCGCAGGGTCGCGTAAGCGCCTCGGCTAACAAAGTCGGACCTCAAGAAACCTCTACCGATACATGAACAACAGTAGCAGATTGATTTGTGGTTTGCAGACCCAAAACATGTCTTCACTGCATTCGACTCCACTGCAGATATCAGGCTATATCATTCTCCCTCTCTCGCTCCCCGCTCTACCCTCCTTTCCCGTCGCTGCAACACACTACATTTATCTTGCAGCCCACCAGCCCAGGATTCCTGCAGTAACTGCTTCGCGCTCACTCTTTCTCGTTAATGTTCCCTTTGATTCCAGCGAACTGCATATAAAGCATCTATTGTCGCTTCAGCTAGATCTCCCCAATGGTAGAATCGAAGATGTGCAATTCGAAGGTAGAAAAAGAAAAGAAACCATTGCCGACAATGCGGCGATCGTTAAGCGACAGACTGAGGAGAAGGGTAAAAAGAGAAAACGAGGCGCTGAAGGAGGAATTATCAAACCTTTAGAGGGCGCAACCCTGCCACTTACCTGGGACAGAGAATTGCAGAGTAACGGACACACGGCCGTTGTTGTGTTTGTTGATAGAGCAAGCATGGAAGCGTGCCTCAAGGCCATCAAGAAGCTACGGAAGGAGCGCAGAGAGCTGGTCTGGGGCGACAAGTTGGATGGAACGCTACCTCCTCTGGGCTATGCAAGTGCGGATCCAACGCCCAAGTTGCCAAGTCAAGCAATTTTACTGACCTGGAACAGGATATATAAACCACCATAAGCTTCGCTATCCCGACAAAACACAGTTGCTCGAGTCAGTAAATACGTATATGACAGCCTTCGCTGCCCAAGAAGCCGCCCAAGCACGGTTGCAAGCGAAACAAAGGCAAGAGCCAGATAAGGATGGTTTTATTACAGTCACGAGGGGTGGGAGGACAGGTCCAGCAAGGCAGGATGTTGCACAGGAGCAAGCCGAAAAGCAGAAACAAAAGCAGAAGGGCTTAGAGGACTTTTATAGGTTCCAGACCAGGGAGAAGCGAAAAGCGAGGGCTGGGGAATTGGTCAGAAAGTTCGAGGAGGATAAGGAGAAGGTGAAGAGGATGAGGGAGAGGAGAGGAAGGTTCAAGGTAAGATTTGATGCTGTCCATTCCTAAATGATTTGACTAAGGGGTGGTTCAGCCTGAATGACATGATTGTTATCTCACGACTCATAATTCGGGTCATCGCCAGACAGCCCAACACATTTCAAGCCCTTAACATGCCATAATAGCTTCTTGACCGCCATCTGTCTTACGACGGGAAGAGCTATCCTGAGCTGTCAAGGCTTTTACTGCAACTAGGCCAACCTCAAAACTTGCTGCGTCTGCGTCAGTAATTAATGGTAAGCTCATCCAATACCATATTTCGCTGTCTTTGATCCCGTCAAGCACAAAGTGTGATGAGTACGGCTGGGGCCATAGGAGTATTTGGGGCTACTTGAGGTGGCGTCCAGCGCAATGTCTAAACAACCAGCATCACATTACATCTTCTCAACCTCTGAAACCCACGAGCTTTTCTGCGAATGACACTGCCGACCATACATTTAGAGGTCCACCCGGCTAATGCTGAATTCACTATTAGATGGGAGTTCAGAGACACAGTTACCACCCGCATCCTTAAGCTACGCAGGCTTTAGGGATTGACTATTTCTAAAGGTAACCTAGCAGCAATTTCCAAGTACAATTTCGCAGGCCGAGGCCAGTGGTGAGAACAGACGTTGGAATTATCCAGGAAAATCTGACCCAATAATCCAGTCAAAGCTCAATTGCCGCGGCTCTAGATGTACTTAGGTGTACCTTTGAGATCACTCATCGCCCCAATTAGTTTTCCCTGCCCAGAAACACGACGCGGCACTCTGACCTATTATGCTCATGATCCCTCCAGCCATGTTTAAAAGCCGTCTGCATCCTCAATTCCATATGGAAACACTCACTCTGTTCGTCCACCGGCGGATGAGTAAAGACGTCGCCTTTTTCATAGGTTCGTCCTACAATGAGCACAACGACGAAACGCTTCAATCCTTTGAATTTCTGGATCGTCTCATGAACCTATGAAGTATAGTGAAGCTGCTCCCGTAAGGCAGACCAATCGCAAGATTGCGGATTGAGTCCGACTGCTCTCTCGGTAAAGACGCAATGAGTTTAGATAGTAGCACGCGAAGGTTGCATTATCAACCCCCGGCTGGGGACATGCTCTTCGGCACACGTGCGACCAGTCATCGAAACGGGAGGTATTCGACGAAAAGTATATGAAGTCCAACGGGCTAAAGTATACATCCACTTTCGTTGGATTAGCGGTAGGAAAGCAGAGCTTGTTGAGCCTTAGACTATCGAGCTTCCACGTTGACTTGGAGTACAGCTGGAGGCTGACAAGTATGGATGGTGAAAAAATCATCGCGCAATACCCAGCCGAGGGACTGAGCCTGAGGGAACGATTCTCCTCTCAAAAGGAAGCGCAAGACGCCAGAGCTAGAGTCGAATTTCTGTTGAAAGCTTCGTAAACTGTTCGAATGACGCCTCTGAAGGGTCCGATAAAGAAGCCATGGCGTATGGTGGATTGTCAAAGTGGAAGGTTGATTCCACTATTTGCTTTGCTGCTGCGGTTTATCTTAGGAATGGTATGGTGATAGATATATGGATCGAACATCAACATTCAAAACCACTTTCATATTTACATTTCATAACACATCACATGCGGTTAAGCGAGAGTTGGTGGTTTCTATGAGCGATGCTCTTGCATCCCTGACATGAATACTTAGCTAGGGCTTTGTGATTTCGAGTAGAACTAGACCCCGATGCCTATTTACCAATCCTAAAGGAGCTGGTTGCAACATTTTAGCCGAGGGGGCTAAGGTGCGCGTTAGGTACTCTTCGCGCTTAATTCCTCCATGTACGAAGCTGCTATCAAGGTACTCTATTTTGTATGAGCTTAAATACTCGCTTTGTCCATGCTTAGCTACCTTGCGTGCTGAAACCAGCAGCAAGATGAGCGGTATCTAAGCGCAGCGACAAGGAAGGCCGCGAGCGTTCATGGGAATTTGGACCAGCGTGATTCCTCGAGAGTTCTCGAAATGGCCCTTATCGAGTGACGTACTTTGTCTTAGAAGCCAATGGTACTGGAGATGGCGACAAACGGTGCGCAGACTGACGACCACTCACCGCCTCCACCAAGCTTCAATGGCGTCTTGCAGCAATTTGAACATCTCGAAACGCCAACGGTCTCGCCCCAGAAATGCGTCACGCGAGCCTCAGCACTTAACCAGCGCTCGCAGACAGAACCTGCAAGAAGTGATCTTAAGCGTAAGCCCTTTCAGGCTGCTGAATTACCTCTCTCTGTGTCTCCTCCTAAAAAAAAGAAGCGCTCCCCATCTGGTTACGCTCCGCCCAGCAAATATTCTCACCTTGTCAACAATCTTGTTGATTCCCTCGCCCCCAACCTAATCTGCGTCTTTATCGGCGTCAACCCTGGTATCCTTACTGCTACAAAAGGTCACGCTTACTGCCATCCTTCCAATCTCTTCTGGAAACTGGCAAACAGCTCTGGCTGTACTCCCCGCCTCTGCCGACCAGAAGAAGACCGTGATCTACCGAGATTGTTCGCGCTAGGACATACCAATATTGTCTCACGGCCAACCAAAGACGCAAGCGAGTTGAGTAAAGCGGAGATGGACGAGGGGGTGGCCATATTGGAAGAGAAAATTGCCAAGTGGAAGCCTGAAGCTGTGGCTATCGTAGGCAAGGGGATTTGGGAAAGCATTTGGCGAGTGAGGCATAAGAAGAATATCGCGAAGGAGCAGTTCAAATACGGTTGGCAAGACGAAGGGGAGAACATGGGCGTGGTCAATAAGGGGGGGGACAGATGGAGTGGTGCTAGGGTGTTTGTTACAACTACAACGAGCGGCTTGGCGGCTGGCATGAGACCGCACGAGAAGGAGGAAGTTTGGCGAGGGCTTGGGGATTGGGTGAAGAAGCGGAGAGCAGAGAGGGAAGGGGAGGCCTCGAAGGCGGAGCGGATGGCGGAAAATACGTAAAGGGCTTTTGTAAGCTAATTTGTCCTCCCTCAATGTATTGGACCTAAGCTACTTGAAGATACCTAGCATACTATGGAGGACTCAATAACAGAGCCGTATACTATCTGCTGTCCGTGGTTTATCATAAGACTTACACCCCTTGGACTGCTTGGAAAATCGATACTCCTTATCGCCTGATCTGCTGCGTCAATCTTTGTGAACCTTTCTAGCTTTGATTCACTAATTCCAATCGAGACGGTGTATTCATCATGGTTCTGAATTCATATCTGAACCCTCAGCTACCTATACATTAACTGCTACTAACTAAACAACTCTTACTCTCGACCATTCCCCAAATTCGCCGACGACCCCTATTCCCACCAACATGTGCACGGTATCAAATACTACAGTGATCTCAGACAGCTGCCTTACCACAATACACGGCCTCCAGACTTAGAGATGGTCCATCTACAGATACTCCAGATGCTTTATACATTTGGGGTCATGAGATCAGAGACAGACCAAGAAGCTGATAATCCTTGAGCGACCACATCAAGATTAGACAGTTACGCATGCCTAATGCCCGGTCATACCATGATGAGGAAATGTAACGATTTCTAGGCCATTGGGTACCAGGACCGATACTCCAAGTGATCCGGTAAGATCTGAGAACGAAGTACGGAAACCTTCACATCAAATCTTTCTCTGCAGTTCTACTCCATTTCGGTCCATGGATCTTGAAATCAAAACAGCAGTAATGAATTCGTCTTCGAGAAAGCGATTGACCTCACGGTTCGGACTGAAGCTGATCTTGTTGGAAAGAACCATGATGTACTGTGCAGCAATCGATCAATTCGGGAACGCAGGTCCAACTCTCCTTGAGCTAATAAGTTTTCAAGTCATCTAGCACTCAAAGAAATGAGATAAGTCCGCTTTTCATTTTCAAGAAATTGGCCTTAATCAAGGTTAGGGCAAGACTATTCACAAAAGCAACGAGGAGACTTGAAATGTAGGAAACCTCACATGGCTCCTCAGTCATTACAAAATTCTATGTTGATCGTATACAGACCAAGTCTGTAAACCACGAATTCAGCTGGCCAACCGCTTTCAAGCTCATGGTGCTTGGGAGGACCTCTCAAAGTAAACCTTGTCTTGCACAGAAATTAGGGGTCCAAATTCGACAGTCCACCAATTTCTCTACCGTCCTATCCCACCAATACTTGCTAATGTGATTTTATGCTACAATAATATACCCACTAGAGACGGGGAAGCTGCGTTTTGTCAGAAAAATCGAACTTAACCTCGTTTGCCGCACCTTTTCAAGATATTCAGTACCTGCTGTTTATTAATCAACAACGAGGCGATACTGTCTTGAACCAGAATGGGGATGCTCAATCTATGCTTCACGTCCCATTTGACCTTCCAAAATGCAAATTGAAAGAGCCCCTTTGCTCCTCCTTTGACCAAAGGCAATACTGCTGACACTGTCCAAGAGGCGACATCACTGGGTCTTGGGCTACTTATTAAGAATCCCAGGTCGTACTGTATTCTCACCTTAAGAATAAGGAATGGTGGGAAGAATATCAAACTATAATTCGGGTGAGTTGCAAGAATCCTCGCCTTCCCTTTCCAGTCACACCCTGTTGACCCCATCAGCAGCAACACCTCACTCTGTTGCTAGCTATGCTGGCTTAAAGCTGAAATCATTGTTTCCTATAACGATACGAAATATAATCTTGATAGACTTATATTCCCACTCTTTCTCTCACCGTGCTCGAGGAAGAAGACAAAACTTGAACCAAAAGACAGAGACTATCTGGCTAAAATATACATTTCTAGGAAAAGATCCGAGCCAGATTATCAGCTTTCCAGGCTGTTCATCATAAAGCGAAGAGAGAGCGAGAGGCAGGGGACTGGCCAGCCTATGTTCAAGAAGGGGAACCGACGCTAATTTGCTGGATTCGGCCGTGGAGTTTGCAGACGGACTTTCAAGAATCTAACTTGCTATTTGCATCTTATAATTACAATCCTGGGGCATGCGAAGATAGAAATTTCATCTTGTGATGTCAATGTGGGTTGCCGCTGTCGCCTAAACGTCATCAACGCCAATTCCTATGGTGCCAATACGGGTTGGTACCGCGAGTAGGTATTCCTTGGCGGTCAGGGCGGTGAGTGTGGTCCGTAGAGAATTAATGAGGACTTTACTCCGCGAAAGGAAGTTCTACTATCAAATTACATGCTCACGATGGGATATTCAGCAAGTCATCGAAAGACAATTCCCTATGCCCCATCAAAGTGATACTTATCGTGGCGTTGCGACTTGGCAAAGTACGTGGCAGACATACATTTTTCGCGAAAAAGCCTGTGGAATAAAAAGTCAGATGGCGACAAACATCTCGAGAATCTTCCAACACTGTTTCTGCAGCATGGTCTTTCGATCTTCGACAATTTCTCGTGCGGCATCGTGGATTTTTTGTCAAAGCCCAAAAATCAAAAGATAGAATCGGTTCTGACAAAATTTCCTGGAAATTGGAACTTCTGTAAAGCTTTCGCCAACACACTGGAAACCCCATCCCCGGACTTTGTCTTTGTTTATTAAGTTTCATACATGCTCAAATACTGACTTACTGCCGAATTACTTCATCAATTCATACTCCAACACCATCTCTACTCCACCCACCAGTCTCTTTCAGTACCACCAGCTCTACTCATCTCTCTATATGAATACCACCATCAATTCCGTCGCTCCTCGGCTTGCCACTGCTGCCCGCAGTGGTAGGCGCAGTACGCCCGGTTTCAAAGATATACAAAGTGTCTCGTCTTTATCTCCAACGTAATAGAGCTATACATTAATGCTGGATTGAAAGTATATAATTGACAACGATCACCCTGCCCTACTCTTACGGAATACCAGAGCGAGTTGCATCTCCAGTGGCCGAGCTTACAACCACTAAGTGAAGACCCAAGGTTCAGAAAGCGCTGCCAATGCCGTGTTCCGTCAAAACGTCTTAAAGAGATTCCAGGTGATGTGAAGCATAGACCTTAGCAATATTTTTGGTTCGCACAAAATCATTATGCCTGTTACAAGTAATGCCGATGCAACCATGCACAATCTATGTGCTATGTCTAAGAAGTTCGAAACTGTTGCGAGAACCAGAGTATATAAGACTGCGGAGATTAAAGGCAATCGCCATGCTCTGGGAAGAACAAATCTCAGTAGCGGGTTTTCAGTGGCGCTTAGAAGTCCAGTGGACAGAAGTCTCATCAAGCAAATATGGCTTGACTGAATCAATAAATTACCTCAACACCGGAGAGAATATTAAATTTGCCCTTAAGAAAGGTCTCCAATATCCTGCTGCCAGAATTGCTACATGTTGTCACGTAATACACAAGCGTCTCTGCAGAAAAACAGTATCTACCTCTCCCACTAGCAGACGGACTCGTCGCGAGATGCTAGTTGGCGATCGTCAGTACACTGTTCCCCTTATCTTATCTTAACATTGACATTTAACTCAATTCGATCTCTTTCGGTTTCACTCTATCGAGTCATCTTCCAAGTTTACCACGGAAGCGTACAAAACACAATCTCTAAGAGGTACAGTGCAGCAAGTGTTTTGACAGAAGAGGGGGATATCATCATCCTCGAACCCAATATGACTGACATTCTTCGATTTCATGATGGGACAGCTCCCAGTCGCAGGAACAGAATTGTTCAGTGGCGGTAGAAGTATCAATCGGCCTGCTGTTACTCGATCTCATAAGCTACCTTTGTTTTACTTCTGTAAACTTTTTGACAATGAGAGAATCTTAGGAGCATCACGAAACTTTCCGTGTGACTTCTTCAATCTGGAGGACACACATTAACGAAGCGATCGATAAGGCAAGAATGAAAATGTTTACGGCAAACCTTATTGCCAACCTTACTGGAAAGATATCTAAGCCATGCCGGGAACATGGCTAAAGACCTTGACGTAACTAGATACTTGAAGATACCTCAGTTATAGGTACCGAAGGCGCTGCGCTGCATCGCAGTAAGGGAATACCAGGAGTGGGGCTCCCGGAGAGAAGGCAGAAGACGCTGAACAGTCAGTCCCAAAAGCCGGTATTGACATGATCATCGGGAGCCAACAGGACACCAATGTGACCAAGTTCTCTATTACTAAGTGCCTGCCGAACACCTCGTAAGTATAATGCGGACTTTACTCGAGAAAACCACGATGTTTTTTTTGTACCCATCTCAAACTCAAGCCAGCGGACAAGGATTTACTGTGTAGAAAGATAGGGGAGGTAAAGCTATACCTATACTATCCACCAGGTCTCTGGTTTTTCTAGCCATGATGCAATAAAGTGGCACTAGAGTGCTTCGAAACGGGCGGAAGAATCCGAGAAATGGTTTGAGTATATGAAGCTGCAAGGTCTTGGAGGATATAGGCCCATTCGTCGCCACAGCCGCCATGGACTACCACCGATATGCATTAATTGATCGGCCCATCAGGTCCAGTCGAACTCAGAGTTTAACCCTCGTGCACGACTTCCTTTCTCTTCTACTTATCACAGCGCTCGACTCTCTGCAAGACTCCCGTTTTCTTCTACCTTAACAGGAAGCACTCATTGTGCGACGCACTGCTGCTTAACCGTATCTCCCTCAAGATGACTGCACACATTGGTTACAAGATAGTGTTTAACATGTACAACCAAGATTGAAAAAGCGAAGTCCTGATGCACCTACCATGCTTGACCAAAGAAGAACACTGTGTTCTAAAGAAAACTTGTTCGATTTTTCACCCCATGGAAAGAACCAAATGCCTACGACAGATGCTGTCATGCAGACTTCGAACTTTATGTCACCATCAAAAGCGTGTCATACTAATCGGACTACAGACTGCTCAAGATGAGGAATTGTGGGACTGCACTTTTCATTTTGCGGTTCGAAACACTCTTTCTGCAGCCGACACGGGTAGAAGAGATACTACCGTCGGTGAGAGCGCGTTTTCCCAACCCGTCTTCCAATAAACTGAAGGATAGTTGCCGGTTGACACTCAGACACTGACTAAGGGTAAGGATACCTTAAACAATCGTACAAAGTCTCGGGTACTGTGTAATTGATCGTCAAGAACTACATATTTTACTCTCTGTCTTCGACCCTATGAATGATTCTAACGAGCATTATTCAGGACTCAGAGAATGGCTCGACAATAGCCAAACCGATATAGGAGATATCCATAGACCTTCAGGAGTATGTCTCATAAAAGATAGACTAATCAAAGAACGCCATCCAAGCTGTACAGTGTGTATGGCTGTGCAGACCGCGAACCTTGTTGTTCGAGCTTCAGCGTCTGCGAGCACACAGATTATATTCAACTAAGCAGACCAGTCAATTATACTCGGCGCGCATGCGGAAGAAACAATACAACGTCACCAATAGACTATATCAAAGACTTCAGACTCCACAGCAGACTTTTCAAGCTTAACAAAGGCATTGATAAGAGCATAGCTACTAATGTACGGGCGCACTCTACTTAGAGGGACACACAAAAACGGAAGTTCGGCAATATATATATAAATATCCAAGAACTCTGTATTCGTATGCTATGCCGTGCCAGCACAATACGTCAAGCAAGGCCAAACGACCCTGAAGCGCAACAGTCCATAGAATGTTCTCTAAAGACGGGGTGGATACTCTCATACCACGCATTGGCTACCTTTCCATTAACAATATTCGCCGGATACGCTTATCTCACGGAAAGAATCTTCATCTTTACGATGAAATGTTGCACAACCCATTCAACAGGAACTAAACGAAATCCGCCGCGTATCGTAGAACTTGCTCGTCGCCTGGAACCACAGGGTTGGATCTACGATGTTCCTCCATCGTCGTTACTAAACGGCGAAAATTAACGCAGCCGCACTTTGCTCGTATCGTACGCCTCATCTGGTGTCTTTCAACTACAAGGGGCTTCCAAGTGAAGAATTCGCTGTCCAGGGTTTGCTAGAATTGCGGGAACAGGGGACCCATTAACAGGGTATAAAAAGATTGAAGAAGGCTGGGTCGCAGATCATACAGTCACTTCTTCCTTCCACTTGTCTCTGAGGATCAAAGACCCACAAGGTGCAATAAAGAAATTGTGGAGAAATACTACTTAACATCATGAGCTTCGTGAATTGAAGGAGAGAAAGCCAGCAGGTGCAGCCAATATCCTATACACGAAACCCCGCCCGAGTCTCCGCCGCCAGAGATTCTGCCACCTCTGCGTCTGCGTCTGAAGCCGTTCATCGATCATGTGCAAAATACGATTCAATGATCAGATCAGTCCACATCAACCGTTTAAATCACATCGACACAGTCTGAACAGGAATGCCGCTAACCCTTCTAGCGCTACTTGAACTATTCCGATGGTTTTCACATTCCTCGGCCAGATATAATGCGTATCGGTCGCTTTTCGCGCTGGAAATGATAGGAATTTCTCCTAAAACTACCGTGGTCGAATGGTTAACTAGTAGGTGTGATTATCATCACATCAAAGCAGACTATAAGACGAGAAGACCTGATATCACAACAAAGCAAAGCTGGTCGAGCCTTGATGTCGTGGAGGTTCTGTTTCCCTGGGTTGCCCACTTTTAAGCTTCCTTTCTTTCCGCAACCGTTTTTGAAAACAACCCATTGGGTGTCATAAGCCATCTTGCCGGCTAGATACTCTGAAAGTGGGATGGTATTTTTCGAGAGATAAAATAGCACATAGAGATATTGAACAGTAAGAATCTGTGCTGCTATTGATACTGTGTTACTGATCTATACAGTTCTCCTCAATATCTTCGCAAAAAAGCACAAGATCATTAAAATCAAAGAGAAGAAGTTTTCAAGCATTGCGAAATCATGCAGATGAGCACAAACTTTTTGCAGATCAGTATCACATTCTTGCATCTACAGTATGATGCATTAGAATCTTTTAATCATGTATCTTGATCTTTCAGTTCAGTTTGAATTCAAAGAAAAGCGCTAATAAAAATTCTGCATAGTGCTGTACAGATGAATGCGAGCAATTCATCTTATACTAATGAATATTGACAATTGCTCTTTTGTGCATGAAGAAATTGATTGTTGTAGAGTTGCACAGATACTGAGCCCTGCGTCCGGATTGTCTAACCCAACCCGACTCAATCCGGCAAACCCAATGGGTTAAGAACTTAAGAGAAAAAATATTGAAAAGTTCATACAGATTTAATAATACAGATTTTTGTGTGTTTTTATAAATTTATAATTTTTGAATGATTCATTGGAAATGCCGCTTCAGAAAAGATGGTCTTAAAGCTCAATAAATCAAGGCGATTCGCATCACATATATCTAACATACATGCTCAACCCTCTTCTTGACTTCAAATACTCAACCACGACATCACATTTCTAACTTCACCACTTTCTAATCCTTTCTCTCGTTCACCTTCTTCTTCACCCTCAGAATTTCACGGTCTGCGCGTAAACCGAGAAATCAGGCTGTTGCGACGAAGATGCCTCGTCAGATGATAACAGTTAAGCCACAAGTTAAAAAAGCACAGCCCACGAGATTCGTGCCTAGCAGAGTAGATTTTGAGTCTTATTAGATTGCAAAAATAATTGCAAAAATAATTGCAAAAATGCTAATCATGTGTTAGAATGTTCGACTTATTGGTTAAAGCTGCGTTCTTGATGCTACTCAACGCAGTGGTCTTGTAAAGTCTTCTGAAGCACGCAAATTTCGCAAAGACAAGACTGTTGGTCATATTATTACTTTCGCGCAACTTATAACGTAAAGCTTATCGGTTTTTATGAGCATGAATATCTCTTAACAGCCTGGTGAATTCAAAACAGATAGCTTCTTTACAATACCACAAAATCTAACGTACTACAAACCTACATTCATGATTCTAGGGAAAAATTCCTTCGAAGACACTCTGTATAAGACAACGCTTCTACGATGTATATCTTTGAGAAGTTTTTGAGGGATCAGACACGTCAAGACGGCTAATCCGAGAGGGAAATGCAGCAATGTCAGCAATTGACATTTCTTCGAGGTGTTGCAGGAGAAAAAGACATTACAAGAAGCCTGATCCGGGGACGCGAGGTCGTCATAGCGATCATGGGCATAGAAGGGCTTTCTTGCTTGATAGACGGCTAGAGTGCTCTGCATCAGAAGTATGGCTTGAAAAGGGGAATTGCGGATCATTCTGCTCATCCGAGGTAACTGTGCGCCAATGGCACCACGCCGAGATTCTATGGAGTCGCAGTGGATGGAGCGATGAGGTCAACAGTAGATACTGGGGTAATTTGAGTTAGAGAAATTGGGTGCTGCCAATAGCTTGTTTTATGAGAATTTGGCAGACCAATAAGGAAATATGGTGGATGGACGGGACAAGAGAAAAGATGGAGTTGAGACGGAGAGGTGGTCAGGTAAGGAAGGGATTCCCGTAATGGACGCCGGGGCTGGGAGACTACTTTTTTATATATACAAGGATTGACGGAACGGATCGAGATCAATTACACGGTTGCTCTTGAAGATCTCATAGTTCGGCGGGTGGGGGATACTTTCTAAAGTGCCTGAAACTAGCCAAGGTTTTGCTCTTGGTATTTTGCTTTTGCTATTGGGTTAAGATGAACCTAGGTCACTCTAGATGAGGCTGCCTAGTATTCTTAATTCTTGGTATCGATCGACATAGAGATGACTGAGGAATACTACGGGATAAAAGAGGTAGGATGGAGCTAATCGGAACTGGTAATCTTTCGTGCGTGGCAGACACTATAGACTGTCCTCTCACCTCAATCATCGATTAAAGACCTATATCGTGCCGATGAGGTTGAATTCGTTCTAGGCAGCGCGCCCACACAGCTTCATGCGGTTAACAAGCCCGGCAGAGCTGGCTAAAATATCAGCAAACCCAATCAGTGTCGGACCAATAGACTTCCAACAGCGTGCCATACATGTGTGGCTGGTCAAGTGTAACAACTGTCTCTAAATGGCAGTGGGCAAGGATGGAACTGAATCTGCTTTCAGATTTAAAAACGCCTCAAGAATGACCACGATTGACAGGAATGTAGCTTATTGGAAGCGTCGCTCATATGATATCGAGGATGAGATATTCGCTGAGCTATGGTGCTGCTAGATGTCGGCGACAACCAGGACTGGTCCGAATGCAATTCATAATAATTGGCAGCATCTACTATTCCCTTACAAGGACCTACATCTATTCCAGAAACTTACACTGTTAATCTTTCTGTTTTCAGAAACCAGACTCACGTTTCTGTCCCGAATTTCCAGCAAAAGGGGGTAACCAAAAATCTCATACTCTTAAGAGAAAAAGAACGATGACGCAGAAAAGGATTCTCGCCATCAAGCAAGAATAATGCCGCCAAAATCGAGAACTTTTAATGAGACTGAAGCCATAAAACAGTCGGGGAATCGAGCACAGCAAGAACTAGAGCGCATATTCTTCTTCATAAAACAATCACCCATCAGAGCTTTCATCGATGCAGTCTATGATATTTGGCAACATCTGCTATTCCCTTCTAAAATTTTAAATCTATATTAAAATCTACGCTACTAGCTCAACTATTTACGAGCCAGACACTCATACTTCTATAGAGATTCTCAACAAGAAAACAGAACTCATAATCACAGAGTGCTGGCAGAGCAATCTAGACAAGAACTCTTACCCTTCAACTCGAGAGACCTCGCAATGCACTATTGATAACGATCCCGGAAGGTATTTCGATGCAACCTACCTAAATCATGGAAACGCCAAGAATGAATCTATTGTTTTTATTGAGACCCATAAGCTGCGTGATAAAAAAATCTTGGTGGACGGCAGTTATAGCTATCCTAATTGGCATGGCAGTCCTTTCTTAACGGGCGAGCTGAGAACATTTGCAGAGAGTGGTATGCTGGAAGGCTTTTCAATACGATAAGGACGACGAATGAATGTTCATGATTGAAGGCAGAGGGGCAAGCTTGTCAGTGCTACTCGACATCTTTCCTGATCGCAGAGTTCTCGCAGATGCTTGGGAAGTATATCTGGGGTAGTATATCTTGACCCTCGAGAGAAGTCGAACGCCTGACTCAACCAAGGGTAATTCAGCCGGTGATCTGGAAAATCTTCGAGAACTTCTTCTTTGCAACACATCTTATACTATATTCATATCCTATCTTTCATAATGAAAACATCCTTTTCCGTGGTTTGGAAGGGGGTAAACCAGCGCACAACGTGTTATCTAGGAGAAAAGTATTCGTTGGGTTTTGGTTCAATGATAAACATTACTTGAATTTGATTCAATACACTTGATAAGTTTGTCATATAATGTATAGAAAATGAGATTGAATTGAACCTCTCGACAGCCCTCAATTGGCTCGGCTCAAGAAGATACTTGATGATGGCGCTGTACGGAAAGATGTGGTTGAAGTATTGCACAAGGGGTTGGTCGGTCCCAGCCCTAAGCCCGCGCTTAACCTGTTGATTTTTTGGCTGTGATAAGTAGCCCTTGGCGGAATGAGCAGTGGAGACGTTGTGCTTCGTCAACCTTTTCCGTATTCCCTAAATGTCTTCATACGCCAACCCTGCAGGCGGAGATATAGGCTTGCTGAGCATTAGAACCCCCTTGTCTGCAGCGGCCATGACATTCTGTAGCGAATTATATCAGACGTTAACCCCTACACAGCATGAACAAGGTTATCATCAACAATAATTGGCTGCGTCGTGGTAATGACAATGACCATGAGGAGGAGAAGAAGAGGGGAAAGAAGGAGGAAAAGGAATAAGAGTAGGAGGGGGAGTAGGAGTGGGAGGGAGAGGGGTTGGAGGGAGAGTAGAAGTAGGAATAGGAATAGCGGGAGGAGGAGGAGAAGGAGGAGGAGGAGGAGAAGGAGGGGGAGGAGGAGAAGTGGAGGGGGTGGGAGTGGGAATGGGAGTGGGGGTGGGAGTGAAAGGGTCAGGAGTGAAAGTGGGGATGGGTGTTGGAGTGCAAGCGCGAGTGGGAGCGCGAGAGCTAGGAGTGGAAATAGGAACAGGGGTAAAAGGAGGGGAACTAGGAGAAGGAGAAGAAGGAGGAGAAGAGGAGGGAGGGATAGGAGATGGGGTAGAATGGGAAGGACTAGGAGAAGGAGGAGAAGATGAGGTAGGGGTAGGAGAGGGGCTAGACGGAGGAGAAGTATGAGTAGGTGTTGACTTATCTCACTTGTTCATTTTCATCAATATATGAACGCTCTTCTGGACCGGCCTTTATTCAGGTAAATATAGCGCATTTCAACAGTAGACGGGGGAGTGAGAGCGGAAAAGGTAGGAAAGAGAATAAGAGTGAAAGTGGAAGTGCGAGAGCGAGCACGAGCGCAAGTGGGAGTAGAATGTTGGTTGACGAATCGGCCAGAATGTGAGCACAGTTTGGAACAATTCTATTCAGGTATGTATAGCATATTTCATCATAGCAGTGGGGGTGGGAGTACGAGTGAAGGTGTGGGAGTGAAAGTAGGAGCGCGAGCGAGAGTGAGAATGGAAGTTCGAGCGTGCATGGGGGTGGGAGGTGTCAGAGGGCGAGTGGGAGCGCGAGTGGAAGGGGGAGTGGGAGTGGAAGGTATGGGAGAGCGAGTGGGAGAGCGAGCGGAAGCGGGAGTGGGAGTGAAGAGGTGTGGCAGTAGGAGCAGGAGCGGGAGTAGAAGGTATAGGAGAGCGAGTGGAAGAGCGAGTGGGAGTGGGAGTGAGTGTGGATGTGGGAGTGGGAGAGCGAGGTGTGGGAGTGGGGGTGGGGGTGGGGGGGCGAGATGTGGGAGGAGGAGGGGGAGGAGGGGGAGTAGGAGGCGGTCGACGACGAAGACGACGAGGGCGACGAGACCGAGGATGAGAACGAGGATGGCTTTCGCTAGGTGATTATTTCTTACCTCTCTAATTCTTATCAGCATCACTATCAATGAGACTTGAAAGGAAAGAAGTTGTTAAAGATAAATGAAATGTTAACATACTATTTACTCTGTACGTATTACACCTCATCAGGATCGCAGTGAGATATTCCTGACGTTTCTTTTAGTTGAACTGAGCAATTCTCGCCACTTTTCTTCGATCTCGAACAATTGCAGTGTCTTTGATGCGAAGGGTAATTTTAATCGAAGTTATCGGTATGAAGCAGAAGGTTGATCGTGGCTATGCATGTCAGTTCTATGGGTGAACGTCACACGGGTGTATACTTAGGAGGCTTTGTTGGGTTTCTGACGCTTTCTTAATATTTCGGTCTTTCTCAGAAGGCGAGAAGGTATGACAGCTGCTTAGAATGTCGTAAATGCCTTTGTAAAATGCCAAGTAGATTGAACAGAACATACATGAAGAAGATAAAGTATTGAGGTCTTGTTGCCGGTCTCCTGCATAATACTTCGTCAAAGAGAGACCATTCCAGAATCCTAGTAGAGGTATATATATTTAGGCATAACCCCCTGAATGTTCAGTAGCATCATATACAAACATCTCCGGTCTTTTCAGCATTTATATATGAAGATACACTTACAAATATATATCATCAGGCCTCAACCACGAGTAGAGGTCTCAGAATACGTCCAGATTTGTATTCGAGCCATAGGCGGACGAGTCCCCTCCAGCCTGGCATATGGCAGTCAATCACTTCCTGACACCCCGGCGAAGTCGAAGTTTATGTCTCTGCCGTTCTCCGGAATTGGCATCTAATATGAAGCTTGAGCGTTCCGTAGACACAGAACTGCATGCCCTACGAATCTGTTGGGTCTCCCATCGGAAAACCACATCTACAGCCTAGTACTGGTTCCTATATTCCAACAGCGACTCCTGCAGTTACAGGCAAACCAGGGCCCCAATGGTCCAGTGATTCGAAGATCGGCAGCCCCTGAGGTGAAAGATGGAAGTATTCACAACTGTGTTGGATATTGCCTTGTATTGTCAATCAGTCAAAGCAAAGCTTCAATAGCCTGGTGAATTCAAGATTGGCGGCTTTTGAGGTGATAGCGGGTGGTGTTCACGCCTGTGTTGGGCATTCGTCTTCATTGTGAAGCCCCTATCCACGACACATGGATTCACACTCGGGCTGGGGTGGAATCATCCTGTAATACTTAAACAGCTCTTCCTCCACCAGAATTTCTTCTTTCTTACAACCACACACGATATCGAACTCTAGCAATCAACTTCGATAGTCTTCCCTCCTGTTCTATGATAGGCTTGCATAAGCTTCAGATTGTTTTTACAGCCACACAGCTCTTCGGACTCCGGCAATCAACTTCGACAGTCTCCCTTCTGTTCTATACCAGGCTTGCACAAGCTTGAGATAATCTTGAGCACCTTTCTCATCCGCCACTGAAGTCAAAGCAACAGCTTCAGTTGTTACTGAGGATTCGAAAAAACCAGAAGCAACACAGCTTTTTGTAAGAGAGTGGACCTTCTTGAACCGGACCTCATCTTTTACCGTAGGCTTGCACAAGCTTCAGGTACTCTTTTCGTTCCTTCCCATCTGCCTCCAAGACAAGCCAAACTTCAGTTGTTTTGCAAATTCGAATTACACTGAACAAGCAGCTCAGCTACTAGCATTACAACTGGACGCTTTGGTTACAGAGAGAGATTTCACCCTCTTGTGATAGGAGCACTTGAATTTCCTGAGGGCAAACCAACACTTTCTGGATAACAGTTCCATAAGAATACATATCAAAAAGGCCAAGTCGACCGGTGGATTCGCCTACTTCAAGTTTCACAAAATCTTCTTGGCGGAAGCAAGAACGTCTATATCACAGACATGAGCTCATCGTCTAATGCTTCGCGGGGTGGACGCACTGGTCTTCCAGACCGCGTCCGTGATGATGTACCCAGCGGAGCACCAAGTGGTGCTCCACACGCCGGACCTTGGAATCCTCCAACTGGAGCACACGCAGTCTCGGAAGACTGCGTTGGTTTCAGATATAGCTGGCCATGTGGCCACCAGCAAAATTTGCTGGCTGATGGAAATGGTTGTCTCCTCGCCGACGATGCGGCGTTACAGAGTGGGTAGCTTAACACATCTATAGATGTTATATGGCTGACCAGTTTTCCAGACCATGTCCATTTTGTGATCGATCTGGGGGACGATGGGTCTTCGTGCCCTATATGTCCACAGGAAGAACTGCCACCGCCGGCATACTATCCGCCAGCGGCAGAAATGCCAGGTCGTACGACAATGGACAATCTACAATGGCGCCTGGACGCAATGGCCCATGATCGCCATTTCGTACAGCTTCAGCAGGAAGTGGATGCCCGCACACCAAAGCCGGAGCCCGTTGACCCCTGGAGGCGTGAGGACCCGCTGGAGCTGGAGGATCTGTGGCGCCAGATCGTCACTCTAGGCATGCGACTCATGGAGATGCGTCGCGAGCCAAGAGGACCAGGGAGCGGTCCGGTAGCCGTGGCTGCAGCTCCAGTGGCGCCGATAGTCCCGCAGGCAATGCCACGAGCTCCATATATGGGACCAGGTGTCCAAATGATGGCACCAGCCATGCCTCGGGGGCAGCCAGGGCATGCCTATGGGATGGCACGGAGACGAGACTCCGGTTCATCGCTCAACGCGATGACGGCCTTCCGCGGCGAGTTTGTGCCTGGACAAGTGGGTTGGACTTCCACCCGCCTTTCGAGGAGGCAAGCCGCTCGGGCACGTGCCGAGTGGTCGCTAGCGCATCTCCGGGACGGACCATACCAGATCCAGGCATCGCTGGCGCCTTCGCAGCAATCGCCGGCGCCGGTACAGACACGCGGCGTGTTGACTCGTGCACCTCAACAACCAACAAGGATGCAGGAGGTGATCACGGCGGCGGATCTGGACGAATCGGAGGGGCCTGGGAGCAGTGGAGGAGCGCCTCAAGAGGCCCGAGCAGTGGGCGAATCTGGGGAAACAGGAGGATCCGGAGCAGTGGAGGAGTCTGAAGGTGGTGAGGTGAGAGATGATGAGAATCTCTAGGGGTGGTCTGACGATGAAGGTAACTTCAGACAACGGCGGCGGTCTTGAAGAGAAGCTGGGGAGAGCTTGGCAGGAGCTGAAGAATGGAGTTGTTGAGGGTCCCGGAATACGGAAGAAAGACAAAAGGCTATCTTCTTGTATATTTACTGAGCTCCCCGGATAGATGGGGTTGGGTCTGGATCGTTGGGAACTGATTGAAAATCGTTGGCGCGTAAGCTATTCTAGAGGCAATACTTGGCTAGATGACGAATCTATAACCCCTTGACGAAGCTGAAAACGGTAATTCGCTTCTCACCCTTGGTGAACTTGGCGATTTTCTCATGATTCGTTTCCAAGCACAAAGACATTTATTCGTGTTTGTTCTTGTAAAGTCCAAGTCTCAAACCTCCTGGCCATTGTTTTGGGGAGCGTTTGTTCGATAAATCGATATGATCTTGTAAAGAAGAGGTCCGACTTGCTGGATAATATTCTTTCTATAGAACATGTTTTCGACCATACGATTGCTGGCTCGAGATTTGCTTATAGAGATATGAGGAGTTATAGAGTCCTCTATGCGGATTTGAGAGAAATATGCTAATATGTATATGGTTGAGGAACTGACGCTAGATCTCACTAGGGTTTCTGGCTACAAGTGATAGAAGTGGAATAATTTGTTACCTAAACCTGCTAAGTTGTGGATTTTGCCGCTCTGCGTCTAGTTCGATAGTTCTTTATATCGATAGAACGAAGTTATGTAGGACCTATTCCATGGTGTATTTTCTCTTGCTTTCAATGGTCGATTCGACATACTGCTTTTCCTCGAGAGAAGATGCTTTGAAAAATTTGACGGTATAAAGCTTTGAAATCTGCGATTTTGGTTTCCGACATCGTCTAACTGGTCGTTCAGTATTTCATTATCACCTTCTGATTTTTAGTCTCTGAGTGTGTTATCGACCCTCTTCGAACAGCTTGAACATGCCACTAGCTGGTGTCGAAAGTCAGTGAACAACAACCGATAGCCAGGTCAGTCTATGTGACCAGGTGGTAATCTGGGTAAAAGTAAGGACTAGATGTCCACTGGATTATCTTTACGGAGACCAGATGTTGATCGCAAATTTTCAGCAACCTCTCGAGGCGTCACAATCGAGTACCTACTGCATTATATATAGGGGCGACAGCGTCAGTGCTTGCGGTGAGGATAGTGAGAACCATTATGATATCAATTTAGTCCCTCCCGTTTTTTTGGTCTATTTGCTCCGTTTGAGGTGGCCTTGAAGCCGTATCTTCTCAGTGGGTGCGGCGGTCAAGCCTTCAATACCATTTTGAATCATAAGGCATGTGGCGTGGCGAAACTTCGAGACACTGTGTATCAATTGGCCGCCGGGAGAATTGCAATTCGAGAACAAAGAGACCTCTTTGAGAGGCGAGCAGTATGATTTCTCGAAGATAGGCAATAACACTCTGTAGAGTACTCGAAATAAGGTAAATAGAGAACTGTAGTACCTGTCTTCACTTATCTTGGCTGAGCCAAAACCCAAACCCGCCGAACCGCAGCAGACCTCAACCACATCCTACACGTAGCACAACCCCCCCTGGCAATCTCCCTGTGGACCCTACGTAGTATGCACAGACCTCGTCTGCGACTTGCCGTGGGCTGTGTAATATGCGTCATGCACCTCAGGATTGTCAAACCGTGGTGTTGTTGAAGGTTTTGATATGGGTGCGACTGTCGTGTTCGAAAGTGGATACTACTTCGGCGATCAGATATCAACCTAGCAGTGTTACAGAGCAGGCACTAATATCTATCCTGAACGATTCTTGCATGGCTTGAGCGAGCCATTGCTCATAAATTATTTACAAATCTTGCGTGTACTTTGTACAGCTTCTAGTGCTATGAGAGTGGTATCTCGGTGACGCCTGCACATCCGGTGCTATGACCCATGAGTTTTGAAAATTGGTACATTATGCCGCCCCGCTATGCTGAAAGTATTGAAAGGGTGCAGCATCAATATGTACGTTATACTTTCCCTAACGTTCGAACTTTCTTTGGTAATGCCCAGACTTTTGGACAGACGACCTTTAGAGACAACGTCAGCACCAAAGTCCTGTATGTGACGAAACGGCTTTGATCAGAGCTTACCTCGCCCTCACAGAAAGCCCAAAAGTATACACCCATCCCCACAAGATAGTAGATTCCTGCATTCGTCCCTTGAAATAACAAAAGCGCCGCCAGGCTGCTGAGCGGATATATCACTAGCCGTGCCTCCATACTCCGATGCATTGCCGTTCCACCAAGGTAAGAAAGCGGCCATTCCCAAGCAAGGCCAAGGATACCGAGAAGGAGGTTTAGGATCTGTAAGACGGGGACAGGCTTTACGGCGCCGTCGAGGTTCTTTGTCAGGAAGTCCCAGAAGACCTTGGGCCAGAAGAAGCCTTCGAGAGAGGCGGCGATTTGGTCTATTGAGTATATTAGAGAGGTAGCGGAGGCAGAGAGTGGAATAAAGAGGACTTACAGGCTGCGGCAGTAAGGATAATGAGACGAGCCCAGTGATTTTTGATGAGTTTCCCCATGGGTGGGTAGGAGAGCCTTAGGTTCTGGGAAGAGTTCGAGCCAGCAAAGGCTCAAGTCGTATTAGAGGATTTGTTCGCTGGCAGCGACTGCACTGCAATCGTTATGATGTCCGGCCGTGGAGCATGGTCTGGATAATATGAGGTTATAGTGTCTTGCAACAACGCCGCTTGGCCTTGAGTCCTTGAGATACCACAATTAGGTTGTACAAGTCTCCAACTCGAGGTGTATCAGAAGAATCCTCCGCCGCATGATTGTGGCCGGGAGGATAGTATCTATCCAAATCTTTTACCAATTCTCCGGCGCATCGAGACATGAGACACGACTGGGTTGCACACCCAATGGAGCAAGCCCCACACGGTTCGCAATCGTTGATCGATAGTGCGTGCATGATCCTCAGCCATTCATGCGGACTATCATCAGAAATAACCGCTCGCAGGGATCGTTAAAGCAAAGCACCGGCACCGAATCACAGGCGAGATGCGAGGATGCAATGGACAACCAATTGGCAATTGTTCAAGCGCAACCCTTGAGAAATTCAGGAGGGCGATTGGGTATCGATAATCAATAGTTGATGATAATACCTAGCGACAAGCCGATGGTGGTGGATCGAGTCTCTTGTGCGACATGACGAGACGAGGCAAATAAGGAATGCAGGGGATAAGCATGAACGAGGGAAGCTAAATTTACAGTGCTCGGCAACGCCGCGGGAGGTCTAAAGAAAGTGGGATCGAATGCACACCGCCATCGTCAACGACGACGACGACAGAGGAGGTAAGTAAATTAATGACAAGGAACGACGAGGGTCTAAAGTATGCACACAATTCATGATGCACCCTCAAGATGCTAGCCCCCGCAAAGAAAACTCCAGTCCGCGGTCGACGCTGACAGCTGTCTGTGCTGTGACTGGTGGTGCGAAAAGGGTGAGGACTACTTCCGTACAGCTACGAACTACTATATTCTACTGCTCAGGTTATTTGATGACAAGAACGTGATAATGGCTTGTGTCCTACGTGCATAAGCTTGGGGCTGGAAGTGTTGAGAGAAAAGATTGTAAGCGTTGCAGCGTGTCGACGGGGAGAGTCTTCTCAACACCAGCCATCCTAAATCATTGTGATTGCGGGATTGTCCAGACGATGACATGCTAAGTGAGTCGAATCTCAGCGGCTGCTGTCGATTCGTGATTCGCTTGCGTCTTCCGAAGATCCTTAGTGTCCGTTCGTAGTATATCCAATCATCAGCTATTCTTCAGCCAACCCTAAGACACTTATGCCAGACCTAGGTATCGAGCATTGCTTGGAATCGGGCCCGCACCGTGCACTATCCTTTAGGTGAAGACAACGAGGTCGAAGTGATGTCCTCAATTGGAGCGCCAGACCGACTTCCTACGTGGCAGATCACGTTGCAGAGATGGCCTCGGAATCCCCGAGACTCCCCAAGTGTGCCATGATCTTTCGCACCATCTGCGAGTCAAGGTTCCCAAACTCAAGGCAGAGAAAAGGTTACGAGATTTTGTACGGAGTACGGAGTTATCGAAGCATCACCACGCGCCCAACCCCTGCCTCACGGACTCTCCATTTTGACAACAAGTCTAATCCTGTCTCCTCGCATAAGGTTGTCCTAGGGCTTGCGGTAGCTTCCCGGACCCTCGGTAGTGATCTGCGACAGCTTCGAGTTTCGGAAATCCAGACCTCAAAGCACCTCTTCTCATGCCATTGTTGTCTCCGCCGCACCACTCAAAACGTCGAGAGAATCCGATACGGCGCCCGAGAAGGACTGCATTTTGAACATCAGCCTCAAGCAGGGCTATCGCTCCCATATCTAACTACAGAGCCGCTTGGGATCCTCTAGGATCTCGCACATCTCGTGGGACCAACCATTGCATGAACGCCACCAACCGAAAGTAGCCGGGACGCTTGAAAAAAGAGAAGGAAATATAACAAAGTTGGCGCTGGGATCGTTGTCAATGCCATATCATACGATCTGATAACCTATTCCCCTTGACGCCTAGAGCTGACAGAAATATTCACACTCGTCACAAAACACGGGAAGATATCCAAAGCTACTGCCCCAAGCAAGAACTAGATTTTGGCTTGGTTTGACGACTGTCAGAGGGGTCCATGGCCATGCACGGCATCAGCAATATCAGTCCTAGATCAATACCCCTTGGTGGACCATGCCCACGCTGTTGACATTTACCGGACCAAGGCTCATAACATTGACTGAAATCGCAGAGACTCCGCAGGTTTGCTGGACGACCTATCTCGCTACTCTGACTGTCTATAATATCATCGTACATATACAAAGCTTATCCGGTTTTGTGCGCTGCACCGTTGGAGTTTTCGAGTTCTAAAAGCATATTATATCACTAGACATGAGTCAACAGTCTTTTTGGCGCAAGGAGTTCACATGGAGGAAGCTGTCTTTCAATTTTCTATTCCATGGCCTTCATGTTGCCATGTTCGCCTTTGGGTGGTGAGTAGCAGCCAAGAAGGTCAATAGAACAAGGCTAATAGGAAGAACAGGTGGAAGCAAGCCATGGATCCGAGGCTAGCTGGGCTCAATACACTCACGTTCTCTGTGTGGATCTCTCGGGGTGCAGGTCTGGCTTTGTCAATCGATGGGGCAATCATCCTTTTGCCGATGTGCAAAAATGTTATACGATGGATAAGACCCCAGATCAGGTGGCTGCCATTAGATGAGTCGCAGTGGTTCCATCGGCAAGTGGCGTACTCTTTGCTTTTCTGGACAATTGTCCATGTGTCAGCGCACTATGTAAAGTAAGTGGCTGCACAGCTGAGTACATTGAGCCCTACTAACCAGAAGCCAGTTTTTTCAATGTCGAGAAAAACCAACTCCGGCCTGAGACCGCGGTACAGATACACTATACCCAAGCCGGCGGCATCACAGGGCATGTCATGCTTTTCTGCATGTTGTTAATGTTCACTACTGCTCATGCTCGAATACGGCAGCAATCATACGAAACCTTCTGGTACACCCACCACCTCTTCATCCCTTTCCTGCTCGCCCTCTACACCCATGCAACTGGCTGCTTTGTACGAGATACCAAACACCCAATCTCCCCTTTCGCTGGCTCGCCCTTCTGGGGTCATTGCCTTGGCTATGAAGGCTGGCGCTGGGAACTTTGGGGAGGCGGTATCTATCTGATTGAACGAATTTACCGCGAAATCAGCTCCCGCCGCCCTACACAAATCACCAAAGTCATCCGCCACCCTTACGATGCGCTCGAGATCCAATTCTCCAAACCGAGCATGCGTTACAAAGCGGGCCAATGGCTTTTGCTCAACGTCCCTGCCGTTTCCACTACCCAATGGCACCCCTTCACAATTACCTCCTGTCCCTTTGATCCATATATAAGCGTGCACGTTCGCCAGGTTGGTGACTTCACCCGCGCCCTCGGCGACGCCCTTGGCGCTGGCCCCTCCCAAGCCAAAGATTATGACGGCCTGGATCCAATGGGTATGTACGAGATTGCGCTACAGAACGGACAGGTTATGCCCAAAATCCGCATTGATGGTCCCTACGGAGCACCAGCTGAAGATGTCTTCGAAAACGAGATCGCTGTTCTCATCGGTACTGGTATTGGTGTTACCCCTTGGGCCAGTATTCTTAAGAACATCTGGCACTTGCGCGCTTCGCCTAACCCACCCCGAAGACTGCGAAGAGTAGAATTCATCTGGGTCTGCAAGGACACTTCGAGCTTCGAGTGGTTTCAAACTCTCCTCTCCAGCCTCGAAGCTCAATCGCACTCCGCTGCCCTCGGATCTGGTGCCGGACCCGAGTTTCTGCGCATCCATACATACCTCACGCAGAAACTGGATGTGGATACCACAACAAACATCTACCTCAACACGGTTGGCATGACGCTCGATCCGCTCACCGAGCTACGTAGCCGGACAAATTTCGGAAGGCCTGACTTCAACAGGCTTTTGGGGGCCATGAGAGATGGGATTTTGGACGGCAGCTATATGGGCGGCTTGGAAGGAAACCTGAAGACAGAAGTGGGAGTGTACTACTGTGGACCGAACACGGCAGCGAGAGATATCAAGAGAGCGTGCCAGGACGTCACTGGACCTGAGGTCAAATTTGGCTTTTGGAAGGAGCATTTCTAGGGATTGAGAGTGAACGTGGAATGGGGGTGGCATTGGCATATCTTGCTCTCTCTTGGCCTGAGCCTGGTAGATTGTCTATAGCCACCTAGTGTTTTTCCGAGATGTAACGATACCTACATAGTCTTTAAATGTACGACTAGAGATAAACCATGTCCCTTGACGTGCTACTAAAGACTGTTGATATTCACATGATAAACGGGCGTCCATATACATTTTCGTAGGGGTAAGCAGAAGCGGAGAGATGCCGCTAGAAATTACTGCCTGCTTTCCTGACCGCTTAAGGTAGTGAGTGAGGCTTGAAGGTTTAGTGAGCGTTATGCAGCAAGGTACGGAGTAGAGACGTTCCTTTGCATCAGATATCCCTCATTGACTGAGAGAAAGACTTTCACCGTCAGATCAGAAGCAAGACGACTTGAAGCTACAGTCGTTGTGATTATAGATTGGCGGTCGATCAGCGCACCCTCGGCACCTCTTTTTGGTGTCGACTGGACGTCATCGCGCTTCTTGCCATCGCCCAAAACAAACAAATTAATCACCACTTTTGCCTGATACAGGCACATCACTTGTGGCGCTGTACTAGTCGGATCTATCTCCTGCTCTGGAAGAGCTCAACTCACAGCTTCTCTACTTCCCTACTTTTCCTTCCATCCTAGACACACCATGGCCGACGACACCGCGGCCGACGAGGCACCAGTCACCTTCAACATCAAGTCCTCCAGCGATGCCAAATATGTCGTTACCGTGCCTCTCACAATGACCGTTCTTGACCTGAAACAAAAGCTATCTGCTTCCGAGTATGCCGACATACCTCCCGACCGTCAACGACTCATCTACTCCGGCCGGGTCCTTAAGGATCCAGATGCTCTTTCGTCTTACAAGATCAAAGAAGGAAATACTGTCCACCTAGTCAAGGGCGCAGCCAGCAATCAGCGACAAAACCCTGCGAACTCAAGTACAACCACAGCTAATGCTGGCTCAACGCCAGGAAACGCAGGTGTCCCGACTAATATAGCTGCCGGGACTGGCAACAACCCTCTTGCTGGACTAACCGGAGCCAGATATGCCGGCTTCGCTCAACTTCCTGGTGCAGACATGTTTGGTCCCGACGGCGGTGTAAGTCCTCCACCATCCTATCCTCCATTCTATAGCCTCTAAGACCTCCTCCCAGATGGGCCCACCGCCGGACCCTGAACGCATGGCGGACATGCTCCAAAACCCCCAATACGCCTCCGCCCTCAATGAAGCCCTCCAAAACCCTGCCGTCATCGACCAAATGATTCGCGATAACCCCATGCTTCGCAACATGGGCCCCCAAGTCCGCCAAGCAATGCAGGACCCGAACATGCGCCGCATGATGACAGACCCTGACATGCTTCGGCAAGCCGCTCAAATGCAGCGCCAATTCGGCGGTATGTTTCCTGGGATGGGTGGGATGGGAGGTGCTGGAGGTGGTGGGAACACCGCGTTCCCTGCGCCGGGGGTCACGGACACTACGCCTGGACAGGAGGGCCAGAGGACAGCAGCCAATCCTGCGGGTACGACGCCTCAGTCCCCAATGAACCCCTTTGCAATGTTCGGAGCGCCCGGAGTTAGCGCAGGCGCCGGAGGACCCGCAAACCCTTTCGCCGCGCTCTTCCAGCCTCCACCTACTATCCAGAACCCCACCTCCCCACCCCCCGCTGGCCAAGATTCCACCCCCGCCTCCGAACCAACCGCCACCAACCCCCCCGCCAATCCTATCGCCGCCATGACCCAACAAATGATGCAAAACCCGGCCATGATGCAACAAATGATGCAAGCCATGGGTGGCGGCGCAGGTGGAGGCGGGGCCGAAGGCGCGGCGGGCACCTTCAACCCTTTTGCAATGCTTGGAGGCCTTGGTGGTGGAGCGCCGGCCGCGCCGGCGGATACGAGACCGCCGGAGGAGAGGTACGAGGAGCAGTTGCGGCAGTTGAACGACATGGGGTTTTATGAGTTTGAGAGGAACGTGGAGGCGTTGAGGAGGACGGGGGGAAGCGTGCAGGGGGCTGTGGAGTATTTGCTTACGCATTAGGGGGCTTCCGAGATCGAGGGAGGTGGAGCGACTTGGTTGTGAGACGATTTCTTTGAGAAAAGATGTTCGAGGTGCGTTTGGGAGGTTACTCATGATCGCAGAAGAGCGGCGGAGCAGGTTCAAATACCTTTTCTTGCTCTGCAAGCATCCCTTGTCACTTCACGTTTATCAGCGAAAGTAGATGGGGTACACGAATCAACTACATCCGTTTTTTTCTCTTTCTCTTCTTCTATTTCCGAGCCTTTGTGAACCAACATCCCCGATCAAACCCAAACTTGAAGAACCCATCACACACAACCCCCTTAAACACCGTCTTTTTTCCCACCCCTTTCCTACCTCCATCCACTTTCCCCCGCTTCGTCTCTCAGTGCCAACACTTTGCCCGTCTTCTACGTTCTTTCGATACTTTGATAAGCGCGAATAACCGGAGCGAGGGGTCTTTAGATTCATGGGGGATGCTGAAACTCTGGAGCTGTGCTGTTCTTTTTTTAAAAAAAAGAAAAGAAAAAAAGAAAAAAAGAAAAGAAAAGAAAAGAAAAAGTGATTCGTTGATTCTGTTTATTCCTCCCCTCCACTCCATTCATCTCACCTCACCTCTCTTCGTCACACAACCCTTTTCAACTTTCCATCGAGTCGTTTCACAAAGACAGGGGGTTGGATGTGGGGTTTGATAGCGATACTGGGCCGGGCTGTTGTTTGGTGGGGTCTTGGTTGAGATGTTGGGTGTGTGTTGTTTTGAAGGGGTTTTTGGGGGATGGGTTAGGGATGGGGTGGGGGAAAGGGGTGTGAGAGTGGAGGAGCGCGAGAGCTTTGGAGAACAGAATCACCGGGAATGAGGCCGCATCAAATGAATATTTCCGCTCGAATCATACAAGGAGATGCAAGCGACGCGGTGGATGGGTAGGGGAATTTTCAATACTGGGGACAGAGCGTATAGTAAATTGCCATGGTCGAGATTCCATTGCGACAGTTGTCAGGTGTGGGAGATGCAAGATTTTCCAATCGGTGTGAAGAGTTGGAGGTATTGAGGGATAGTGTATTTTCTGGGTATATGATATAGTGACGATGAGAGGGGGTGTGGTGTCAAGTTGCTATGCGGCAAGTATGCGTGTCTCCAAGGAGCAAAAGGGTAGTCCAGATGTCTGTTTGCTGGAAGCATGGCTTGTCAACTTTGGGGCTCCGTGACATTGATCTAAATTGTCTGCCGCGTTGTGGGACATGTTGGGAAGTGGATAAGGACACCTGGGAGTATGGCCCATCGTCGTTTCTCTCTCTCGAGAATTCAATGCTAACTCTCTCTGTTCGCCACCTTCTAGGAGGTGAGCGGTAACACGTCCGATGTAGGAGAGCCTTAGGATTGCCACTTCTTCTTGGTGGAATTATGATTTGATGGAATTTCCTTTCTTAAAGCCAACCGGTCAAATGGACAACAGTGATCATTAGGAGGATGACGGTATGGTCATATTTCTGATCAGTTTATCGCCGAGATAATGGATCAGTCTCTTCAGCCACCCTGTCCTCGAAATAGGCACTGAGTCCATACACCAATCTAAGCCATACCTTGCTGTTCGAGTTGGCTACATAGACAGTCCACAAGACCCTCCAACACCCAGTTCAGAGGATTGAAGACTTCAATAACCAGGTTTGCTAAGGAGTGATTGTACGTTCAAGCATGCTTGAACGAGCAAAGCTTGTATCGCAACCAAGCTCCTCAGCTTTCAACAGCAGAGCTAGGGTTTGTGGCTGTCTTTCACCTGCTGAGTTGTAGATGGATTTGGAACATGGCATCTCCGGACTAACGGTTTGATCGTCTTGTCTTATGGTAGACCATCAGATATTTTGGTCAACAGAGCAAACATTCTGCTTTTAACGCATGCTGTGAGATCGTACTGTAAGAGCATGAGTCCATGACCAATGCGTGGAACACAACCTTTCGAGAATGGAGGCTCACGTGATCCAGCCTTGAGGCTCTGCAGCAGAGCCTCGTCTTGCATTATAAATCAAGGCAAACGCAAGGCATAGTCCAGGCAATCCTCGCAGGGTTTCAGCTCTTCAGCTCTCGAATGCTGACGTGCATAATGGAACCTAGTCTTTCGTGCATTTACAGCTTTGCCGCGTGTCTTGTTGTTTATGGCTACCCAACTGCAAGCTCGCGGCAACCCCTACACGTGTCGCACACCCCATTTTTATCCACTTCTGCTGTCATCGTTCCATTTGCTCTTTTTTCAAAAGGCTGCCATGTATCGCCTATGGATGCCTTGCACACCGTAGGATTCCAACAGTAGAATATGTTTGGGCAGAATGGCGTCCGTCCAATCCCCTAGGGTTGGGGCGCAAGAATGACATCAGCATGGGAGTCTTCGAAATTCATATGCTGAGACAAACCGGTAATTCCGTTCTTCGTCCCGGTGGTGATCCTGATGGATGCTCTGAATACACCGAAAGAGCGGTGAAAATTTCAAGGTTGTTGCTCCCCATGCCTCATCCTGCTGTCAGGATTTATTGGAGGGGGCACTGAATTAGGCATGCTTTCCACACGGGAAGTATTGCGGTCCAGGACATGGTGGTAGCGGTTGTCCAAAGGTCTTTGGAGAGGGGTATCTTTGCCATAATCGCGGCCAATTGGTCAGGTATATCGGACCGTCTCCAAGGGAGGGACAGTCATCTATTCCGAAAGCAAGCGTGATAACATTTTTTGACACTACTATCTCAGATCCACCCAACGACATATAGAACTGCGCGATAATGTACATAGTATTACACGAAGTGTAGTGTAGCAGAATCGATCGGTGTTGGTTGAGAACATGCTATAACGGAGTATGGCGAAGATTAACCAGTGCTTCTCTTTGTCCCAATCACGCCGATGAGCTCATTGTAAGAGAGCCAGTATTTCCGAGGAAGACCACCAATACCGCACAATATGCGGCTGTAGCTGCGAAAACTTCCTGTCTTTTCGCCTTCGTAAACAAAGAGCACAAGGCTGAAAAGGCGATTGTGAAAAAGAATATGACAAGGATTTGGAAGTAGGTATGGCGCTCGACGTCTGCTCTGTTTCGCGGTTGAATTTTGAACAGGATAAAGACAGGAGTGAGCAGGAGGAGGGATGCACAAACGGTAAGGACACTGCGCAGTAGGATATCCAGGCGAGCAGCGGACAGGAGGGTAATGGGTTCCTCCCCGGTTACGACCTTCAGTTCGGGGGTGCGGAAGATTGCCTATACGTGAAGGTGAGTGGAAAGAAGTAACGTGTTTGTGCGACATAGGCCTTTCATGTAAACTCTTCCCAAGTCCCAAGTGGAAATTGAGATATTTCCCCAAGTACATGTTCCAAGTGGCAGTCTTCCAAAAGAAGGTATTCCAAAAGATAAGTGGTGGGGGCTAAGCGTATGGTGGCTAGACTATAGGAATACGAAGGCTCAATGGAATAGGCAACTTACAATCGCAGCTTTCCTAGATATCTTTAGTAGAATATTTTCAAGAAAGTCTATGAGCCATCCGTGCTCTTGATCGTGTGCCACCGCTATCAAGTCATTACCTATCCGTATCCAATCCGACTCCTCTGCAGCTTGACTTCCAGTATTAAAGATGAAGTTTGCTAGGCTTTTCTGGTTTCTCGTTGTTGGTCTTCTTATTGCTTGGATCTTCTGCAGGCGAAAGAGAGATTCATCTAATATATCAGATGGCCGAGCCTTTTTCTTTTCTTTTTTCAGCCTACTCACCGTATTCAGCCAACTTCTCTCTTATCTTCGTAAGGAGCTCACGCCGTACGAGTCCGTCAGGACCATCGTTTTGGCGGCGGGAGACAAGCCTTATAGGTTTCTCTGTAAAATCGTAACTGTTAAGGGCCTCAAGGTCTTCTTCAAGCTCGACAAGCTCATCTTGAAGATATAACAAAGCATTGTTCCGAAGCCAGTCGAACTTCCGATATATTCTAAAGTCGGGATCACAACCTTCGATTGCGGCGAGCTTACCATACCCGACAGGATGTTGATCCACTTTGCTGTGGTTAGTAGGTTTCTTCTGCATAGGTGGGGCGAGCTTACGTTTTGGGATAATTTGATCCAATTCACAGTGGTACGAATATTTTGCAGACTCGCTAGAAGGATGTTTATGGAGTCGCAGGGCCCTCCTCAGCCTGAGGTGAAGTGACTGCGGTTCTGCTTCCAGCGAGCGCTTAGCGTTACAACTTACTACATTTAGTCCAAAACTTACTTTCACAGTCACCACCGTCCTCGGCCAGAGACGCTGCATAGTTGGAAGCATCCTGATCGCTCGTTCTTTCCAAAGAGGCTGTTGCGGGTTGATGGCCCGGAAGCTGGGAGACGCCGGCATCATGAAGAGGCTCTGCTCCTTTACGCGACGTCAAGCTAGGAGGAGTCCGCACCGGCTCCACCAGTGCCTTGGACATGGCATATAGTTAATGAGTAACGGCAGTCCACAACATGGCTGTTATTTTTTGAAAAATGAAGACGGAGCCAGGAGCCAGCATTCATCCGACGCATTTTGTTTTCACTCAGCATTGCATGATGTAGGGGGGCGTAAAAAGTCCCTTGCCGGCACGGGTAAGACCATTGGAAAGCGATGATCACCGATTCCGATAACCCTTGGAAGCTCTCCTTTTCCTGACAAAGCCAGGCTTCTGCGTACATGCGAAAATGATGCTCGGTGCGGGACGAGACCACCTATCGCAATTAAGGACACCTCACCCTTTTGGTGCATGTCCATTATTCGTGATACGCAAAGATATCGATCGATATATTTGGTTGGTGATCGCGGTAGGCCCCCGGAGAAAGCGATGCGAGGCTGTGTTATGAGCTGGGGTTTCATTTGATAACTTTCAAGTATTAATACGGTAGGTTGGTATTGTAAGGTAAGATCAGGGGTAAACTTACCTTACAGTATACTCACACAGTGCTCGTCCTCTAGAGCCAGCACGACAAGGCTCCATAACACCGAAGCAGACCATTCCAGCTTACATCTACCCAATAGCGTATCAATGTTCCGGACATATTAACAGTGTGATATCGCTGCATAAACCAATCCCACGGGTCAAGTTCAGGCTCCAACAGAACACGCTGACAGGCCCTCTAACATCCGACTGCTGGGTTTAAATTGGCATCTTTTCGCTTAGAGGCGTAGGTAGCCTTGGATGTTGAGCTAGTATGTAAAACGGTGTCCATAATAAGATACGGTCGTTCTAATGTGCTGATATCGGTTTCAATGTTATCTTTCCCATTGGTCGACTTGCTCCAGGATTTTATACGGAGGTAATACAAGAAGCACTCGCACAGAAATGATAATGGATCTGCAAACCCGAAAGCCTATCACCTTTATACCTCTAGGTCCCATTTCTTCAGCTCGCTTCCCTTCACCCAATGGCCCTCGTCATTCGGGTTCCTTTTCACCCTGTACAATGGCTTTCCATCGAGGCCCGGCTTTTTGCAACAGATGTAGTAATAAGTCTTTGCTTGCTGACGTTGTGAAGGGCGCTCTCGTTTCATGTAAACCTCATCGCCTTTTTCGTATATCGCTGTTGAAGACGATTTCTAGACGTGAGGCTTAGTGTAAGAACGGACATGTACAGCAAATACAACGTCCTCAGGGGTCGCACCACTGGTTTGCCCGTCTCTTTGTTTTTCTTCTGAGGCATACCACTTGCGGACCTAATACTCCGCTGATCCAAAGACACATCTCCAACGCTCTGGTCTTATCAGTTCATGAACAAATCTGTGCCATTGTTGAAGAAGGAAATGGCTTTTCAAATCACCTTCGTGCCAGAGCAATTGGGAAAGACTGTATTGCGTTCCATCGAACGAATGTCGATAGGTTCCTTGGTTTTGGGGAGTACCCGAAAGCACGGGTGTTTTCGCACGTTCACCTCTGAAGAGTCTTGCCTATCGTTATATAGGAGGTAAGGCCTAGTCCCAAGTACTTAAGTAATGTTATCACCCATCTTCGTGCATACTTACTGATCGCCTCCAACAATGGCTTGTTCGCTCTGGAGCCGCCAATCTTGCGCCGCTCGAGTGAGACAGAGTCCTATGCGGTGATGCCTCGAATTTCCGCCACGTCACATACCCTGTCCCTGAACTTATTGTTCGAGGTTTCACCGCCGCTCCCAAGCATCATGGACGATCAGAAAAACACACCGCTTAGCGCCGCATAAGGCAGCCTTGTACGACAGTACAGCTTTCTTTCCACTTACAGTGCTCCCCTTAATCCGATACACATGCGTGTTGCTGCCCAACAACCATCCAGTCCACGAGCCTTGGAAGGCAGCCGAAAAGCTATGTATATGCCTTACTCACGGCATGGCTTGCTGCTTACTCCATAATGTAGCGGGATACCGCTGACCTGTCAACGATGTTTTGATTGGTATACCAAAACATAAGCTGAAGTACCTATAAATCAGTAAGGAAATCCTTCTAGTGCCAAGCATGGCGAAACTCCCGGATCGTGCCTCCAGCGAAAGCCAAGGCATCCAAACAGCCTATCGTAGTAGGGAAAGCTTGAAACGATTAAATGCTCCACGCTGCATTATGAGGGAGAGAGACCCAATTTCCAGAATTCCACGTCGTTTATTCGTTCAACCCCACGCATACGTACTTACTATTGCATGATCAAAGGGGCGAACTTTCTCAAGAGTGGAATAACTGATTGCCTTGGCTTACCTGCCTTTCCAGAAATATTACGGAATCACGACTTATAACAGTCGTCAGGACTGCGAAGAAACAGACAAAAGCGATTGTGCTACAAAGATTTTGTAACATGAGCTTACAATGATCTGAGAATTTCGTCCGAAGAGCTTCTCATTATGTAGAAATCCAGGCTCGATTCAAGTGATTCATTCGCTTAACTTATTACTTGACGAAATCGCGGCTCAGGACCGAGAGAAGTGGAACCTGCTTAGCTCGCTCGTCCCTTCAAAATGTTGATCCATCACAGTTAGAAAAGTCGTCAGGACTGCGAACAAATACATAAAAGCGATTGTGATGCACAAATATTGTAATCTCGGCTTTCAATCATCTGGAGAATCTGATCCCAAAGAGCTATCATGATATAGAAACCATGCCTGAAAATAACTATTCCAAGTGGTGTATTCGCTTAACTTCATGCATATTGACGACAGGCGGCTGAAAGATCGAGAGAAACTGAATTATCTTAGCTCACTCGTCCCTTTATATGATTCATCAATCACCACTTAGAAGAGTCGTCATGACGGAGGAAGATTAATCGAAACTGACTGTAATGCAGAATGTCTTATCATCTCAATTCCCAATGGTCTGGAGAATCTGGCCCGAGGCGCCTATCTTTTGTAGAGAGTGAGGCCTAACACAGAAAATTCCAAGTGGTATATTCGCTCACCTTTATACATAATGAAGATTTGCCTCCTGTAAGGACGTGCGCATACCATCTCTGTGCGACCTTACAATAACCCCCTTCCACGCCGTTGATAGGGAACCAGGAAACTTGTCGATGCATTACTTACCATCGCTTACTGCTAGCTTTGTGGACCTGCTTGATACGGCCGGTCCGTTCCATGATGTATTATGATTGATATACCGAGAAATAAGCTGGAGTACCAAAGGAAAACCCTTCTCCAAAGGCATCCAAATAGCCTGTCGTGATAGGAAAAGCTGGAAACAACCAAATGCTCCACGCCTGCAGCAGGGTATCGCCATCTATAGCTAAGAAAGATGATAGAAGAAACTCCGATTCCTCGTTAGCGCATCAGTCATCGTCGATCTCAATTACCTCACTCTCCCTACGGATAGGGGCCTTTCCCACACGGGCAGGAAGAAGCTCCTCAGACCCTAACGAACGCGTACCAAAGCCATTTCCAGACTCTTCAGACTCTTCGATCTCTTTTATCTGCCACTCGCCACTCTCTTGCAGGAAAATGGCCTTTGCATCGAGTCTATTGATCCCCGACAGCTCCTCTCTCACTTTCTCGAAGAACCCATCCACCACCAAGCTTTGCGGTCGAGCATCACCACCACAAAGTGGGCACTTGAACTGGTCTGGCCCACAAGGCTCGCCTGGAGTCTTGCTCACACGGGTCTGGAGGAAGACATCCAGATCAAAGCACTGGTTGTGGCGACAATTCTTCCCACGTACTGGGACCTCATATATACTTGACGTGTATGGGTCCGTGATATCCAGAACAATCGAAGGGTCTATGATTTGAATGTCTGGATCAACGTTGCTCGCTCTTTCTATGATGCGCTTTTGAGCTTCTGGCCGTTCAATTGTTAGAATTTCTTCCTTGATCTTCTTGTCGGTTGTGACCTCGAGAGTCTCAAGCGCGACGGCGTAGACAGCCTGGTTTTCTTGCGGAAGCCACATAGTGGCAATTGACAGTGTGTTTTGGCCTTCCTGGATATGTTGGCTAACGTCAATAGGTAGGTCTTTGCCGTAATGAAGTTTCCTTCTGATCTCAAGGGCGGTCCCATTAAGAATTATAGCCACATTTCTCGGCCATGTGTTATCTGCGACAGCCCAGTCGCTCTCGGAAAGGTTAGCGCCAATGTCGGAGACTCGGACGCACCGAACACGGCAAAATCGAGAGCCAATATTAACAGTTCTGGTAGGCGTTGGACCCTCGAATTCCGTCGCATTCTTTGCGAGTAACTGTACGCTTTCTTTGCTCACCGTAAAAGTCCACCTTACATGTCGTTTTTGCATGTGTAGCCGATTAGGCATTACTGCGAGACCCCACATGAATCCGAAGTATTTCATGGTTTTGTCGATATCTCCTTTCGAGTTGATTGCTATCAAGATAGGACTCCTAACGTGAGCTTGGTGAAGTGCTGATTCAACTGGATTGGGGTGCGTATTCGTTTGTTGACTGTAACCTAGCGGAGGTAAGAATTGCGGCGGCACTACATAGGGTGGCAGTGTATGTTGCCTCTGGGTCTCGACTTGCAAGTCGAGCTGTCTATTAGCTATATTGCCACTTGAATACTGCAACGGTGATTGGCCATGAACACGGGACTGGTGTTGAGTGCCAGCATGCGGCCGATGAGCATCAATTAAGTGCGGGTGTTGAGGTAAGGGCGGTATTACTGCACGGGGCGATTGCTCGGTCCATCCGTGGGCTCGGGCCAGTAATGAGTCTAGACCTGTTTCCGGTTCCGTACTGTTCACGAAGCCTTCGAATGGCAGAGCCGGAGACGAATTCCCAGTCATACTAGACGTTGACGGAGCCCTGCGCGGATGCTGATTGTGCAGATGGCCGTGGCCTGATGTAGGTGATGACGCAATACTGGAATTTCTGGTTGATGTAAGTCTGTACGCGGTCCCTATTGTTTCTGCATTCGATGGCAGTGTCGCTCCAGAGGGGGGTAAAGCAAACGACGAGTGTTGGCCAGCGAGATAGTTACTCCAAGAGAGAGGACTTCGTTGTGCTCCTGGAAAAGGCGATGATGGTAGCGTAGGCGTGTGTTCGGAATTAACTTGGCTATTTCTTCGATTAACCTGCGTATTAACATTGAGCGTATGTGGCCTTCGAGCCTGATCAAATGAATGTGCATTGTTGCTACTGGCGGACCTGGCTTGTGGTATTTGGTTTTGACTCTGCTCTGACTGTCTTCTTTGAGAGATCGCTGGCGGCAGTGCATAGTGCAGATTCTGACCACTAGGGGCTTGCTTTCCGTGCTCACATTGGCTAGGATGTCGTTGATGCTGGTCCCAAAGCTTTTGGTAGGAGATAACCAATTTTTGGTTATAAGCTTTTTTATTCGCCTCCATGAGGGCAAAAGATGTGGAAACTTGAGCGTCTCTTTGGTAGACATCCTGCTGATTGATGAGGAATAATTTCTCGCTGCTATGAAAACAACTGTCTTGAGGTAGTAACCAGATATTACGGAGAATGGCTCTGGATATGACACGCTGAAGAACAACAGATCTCAAGTCGATTGCATTCAACTCATCTACAAGCGGCACATAGTGCCTTTCATGACAGAGTATCCTCAATCGCGGCCAGAATTCGGCAAGCTTCTCCAGACATTTGACGACTCTTCTGTATGATAATTTATATGCTGCGTAGCGTTCAAGCAATACCCGATTGGGTAGAGGAAATTCGGAGAACCACTCCACAGCATCATAGACCAATTCTGCGTTGGAACGGATGAGTTGATCCAGTATATGAAGACCTTGGAGATGCTGTTCTCCGAATCCGAGCATAGAGAAGTGACGGATACAGCTTGGATCTCTGGTTTTCATGCAATGTAGTTGATGAAGCAGTAGATAATCGTGGTCATAGCATTCACAGGCGTCTCGAAGCAGCAACAATCGCCCATCCTCGATGGGACCTCGTCGAGCTTCCGCACGCTGCACAAACTCGAGCCGCGAAGTAATACGGCCTACGAAATGCCGCATTTCAGCTTCAGCGGGAGAAAAATTAAGTGCACTTGTCGTTGAACTTGTTGCTCCTGCTGTCGAAACCTGGGGAAGTGGCTCATCGGGGCCTACAGGCACAGTCGTGGCCAAGTTTTGGGATCTTTTGTTTGAAGATAAATCATCTTCCATGGCCCTCTTGTTGGTTGTATTATCTAGAGAGGCTGGGGGTGTATGCGGCTCTTTTGATACATTCGGCCGTTCTTGTAAATGCTGCACTATTTGTAGCTGTTGCTTGCTAGCTACCTCTGCCTCTTCTCCCCCTTCGAGGTCTATGATATGGATGTTTTCTTGTCGAGGTTCATCGCTGGGTGCAGGGGAGGGCAGAACGGCCTCAGTGTCAGAATTTTGAGGCTTTGCAGTTTGGGAATCCGCTCGTGTGGCCAAAGGCGGCGATGTTGTACTTGGAAAGGGCTTTGAGGTATGTGGTGCCGGGGGAAGTATATCTACGGGACTCTGACATGACCGGGCTGCTGGTCCCACGGGGGGCAAATTTTCTGATCTTGTGTCCTCAGAGCCCAATTTTGGCGTCCGAGAGTTGAAATTCTGAGGTTTGTGTATAAATGGACGGTCTGTTGGCAATTGTTCTCCTATCATCCATCCCTTCTTTTTACCCCCAAGGAACATTGCCATGGTCGAGTTAGACGACTCAAAGCCCTTGGCCGCAGTATGCTGGAGAGAGGTACCACCTTTGTCTCGCGGACGCTTTGGTGAAGAAGGCATCATGCTTGACCGCAACCTAGAAACCTATCATTCCTGTCATATCAATGTTAGCAATTGCCAATCAGTTGCGATAGTCTATCTTACTCGCTTGGTCATCTCAACATCATTTGCATATCAATAGACTTGATGGCACGTCGGTACAGATTTCTTATAGCTACAAAAGCGCCTCGTCAGTAGCTTCGCCAGCTGCTGTTGATTATCACAATTGCCAAGCGAATGTTGATGATACCGTACTTTACCAAACGCTGCCTAGGGAGCGTTTTAAGGTTTGAGCCAAGAGTATTAGCGCTCGGATTCTGCCGTTTTGAGACTAACACTAGACAGGCATTATCCCCTCCCGCCTTGGCCGGAGGAGGAGATTAGAATATGGCAAAGTAGGTATTCCGTAGAAGTTGCTGTCTTACGTGGTGAGGTGTTGGGTCATTATCCACATTATAATTAATCCCATATCACACCCCAACGGCTAATAGGGCTTCGTGCGAGGGTGCCAAAACCCTCCAAACAGTCTCTCGAGACACCGTAATGTTTAGAATTTAGTTACAACGACTTTTTGCAATCCGCGCCTGCCATTGCGACCTGCTGAATCTAGTATCGGTGTCCTAGCCATCGTTGGGAACGTCGCGAAGGATCGTGTTTCCCTCGGCTGATCTGACCGCCTGAAGAGCCCTGTTCACCCAAAATTCATAGCAGCAAGCATATTGTGTTTCTTGTTTCATGTTAATCCACCGAGTAAGCTCCGTCCGAGTCGGCTTGCGCCTTCAATGAACAAGATATCCCGAAGAGCTAGCGAGTCTGCATGGAACCACAAAATCTAGAGCTATGGCGTTGAGATATCAAGGCGCAGCGCAGCAGAAAGTTCTGCAGGGGCAGGTGCTGCTCGTCGTCCGTAAGTGGATTCGTTGCGACGTCTCGTCTCAAGCACAAACCCATCAGATTGTACTTTGGTTAGACTGGTGATGCTCGCTGGCCTCTAAGGATAGAGGGGGGATAGTCGTGAAGATTCTTTGCTAACGACAAGAATTCAATAGATGACTTCGAAGCTCGAAGCCCCGACGAATTGAGTCTGCGCAAGGGAGACAGGATAGAGCTCATAGAACGTGATGACGATTTCGGAGATGGTTGGTATCTTGGGAAGCATGTGCAAAACGGGAGAACGGGGCTGTTCCCAGAAGGTAAATCCGCAAGTATTGGGAACAAAGGAAATTGCTGACATCTTGTCCCCCAAGTCTATACCACTACTGCACCGCGACCAACAAACTTTCTCGGCACTACCATTTCTCCAATTCCAGCTCCGCCGTCCAGTGTCGTCTCCAATACCTATATGGGAGATTTGCCGATACGCGATCAACCAAACTCCGTCGCCTGTGAAGCTTCGAACGAAATCGCATACCAAGCGTCCCAGAGTACAAAGGGAGCCGAAATATTCAGCTCTGGCGATGCCACTCCGCCTCCGCTCAACACAACACCACCCTCTCAGAAGACTGATACCACGGCTCACACTTCGCTACCATCTCAAACAACCACTGCACCTACACTCGCCCAGCGAAGTATAAGCCTCAGCATGGGGAATCTAAGAGCACAAGGGGAAGACAGCCCAGTTATGAACGAGACACTTAGTGTGATTGATGAGCACATCATTGATCTGAATACTCCAGGCTCGAGCCTTCGCGCAAGCGAGCGCAGGGGAACAAATGACTCTGGCAGCGAGTATAGTAGTCACATCGATCATCGTCTATCTTACATTGCTGGTCATGAGACAGACGAAGAAGAAGCCAATCTTCACAAAGGTCAAGACGTCAAGAAATGGGCGCCAAATCAAGTAGCCAAGGTGTTGATGGATATGGGTGTAGAAAGCCGCCATTGCGAAGTCTTCAAAGAACAAGAGATTACCGGTGAAGTGCTGCTTGCTATGGATCAAACGTCAGTAATGCTGAAAGAATTTGATCTTGGTGTTGTCGGTCGAAGATTGCGGACGTGGCAGATGATCAAGAAGCTGCAAGATGAGGTCCGAAGGCAAGAAAAGCATGACAAGAAGAGGCTAAATTTGTCTTGTGGTAACGCGTCGTCTGACGATTTTGAACTTGGGGAAAGTCAAAGCAATGTCAATGGATCGATCTTGCCGTCGATGGCACAAGTGAACAACCGGCCCGAATACAGAATAGCGCATTCGCGACAAAGCTCACAACAGGAATTTCAGCATGCACGACAAGAGTTTCTGAACACTTCTCAGTTGCTGCAAAGCGAACGTAACGATATAAATCCAACGCCTGTGTCGTTCACACTTACCTCTCAACCAGGCAGTCCAACCCGACCTTCTGCGGCTTCCATCAGGGAGTTTCACCACTCAAGACGCCATTCGTCTGTCGACTTTGGCGCAAGTACTAGAGCAGACAATTCAGGAGATCGCATTTCACCTACAACGTCTAATCGGACGGCCACCTCACCTCACCAGAAAACTCCCTCTCTCGACCGCGGGTGGACGATGGGTAGCCCAGTCTCTTTAAACAACACGCGACCACTCTCGGCGGTTAGCACCCGGCAAGCTTTGAATACAGATCACAATACTTTCGACCCAGACCTGCAGGATTCTGCGAATGCCCTCCAAGACCTCGATCGTGGATACACCTCTGGTGGCGAATTGGAAACGAAGAAGACGCGCAATGTATTGCGGAAGCGAGACGTTGTTAGTGCAAGTCATTCTAGACAGAGCAGCAACATAGACGAGCATCGCCGGGCAAGTATGGCAGGTTCCAAGCGTCACTCGAGGTTTGGCAGCGTCGACTCAATCCGCGACACAGTTGCAGCTATGACATCTCCAGCCGCCAAGATGTATCATGGGAATAGCTTGAAGGGAAGATTTCGTAATTCCAGTGCCAATGAGACCATTTTGGCAACAACAGTACCTTTGAATGAGCTTACCTCCCCTACTGTTACTAAACTCGAGTACAACCAGAAGCCAAGTATGAGCATAGTCACATCTGCCCCAAAGCTTAACGGGGACTTGCCGTCCAGTGTACCACGTCGATCATCAACGGCAAGTCCCGGATCAGCTCCGAAGGGTCGTATGGGTCTCCGAGCAATATCTGATGCTGTCACTGGAAGCGAGAGAGCTTTGCTCACATCGCCAACATCAGCGCCCTCTCCAGTCAAAGAGTCTACTATGCACTCCCCAACACGCACAGGATCCACGACAACTTCTGGCGCTTCTTTGAGCCTCGACATCGAGAGTACAGATGCCTCTTCCAAAGGCACCAACGGCACGCCTACAGGATTAACACCCACAAGTGGTACACGCCGGAAGACGAAAAAAGCGACAAGCGCCTACGTTCGTGGTCTCGAGCACAAATCGCCTCAAGAGCAGATGATAGGCTGTGATTATAATGGGTGGATGAAGAAAAAATCTTCAAATCTCATGACAACGTGGAAGCCTCGTCTATTCGTCCTTCGCGGTCGACGTCTATCGTATTACTACTCGGAAGAAGACACTCAAGAGAAGGGACTGATTGACATATCCTCCCATCGTGTTCTACCAGCTGACACCGACCTAATCACGGGCATTCATGCCACAGTCACTGGGGCCAAATCAAGCCCAGTCTCACCATTAAACGCCCACGCTCCCACAATAGCCGCAACAGAAGCTGCAGCCCAACCTGAATCCACCTTGCCCAAGAATCTACAGAAGCCTGGTACTGACAACATGTTCATCTTTAAACTTGTTCCTCCTCGTACCGGGCTTTCTCGCGCCGTGAATTTCACCAAACCCACAGTTCATTACTTCGCTGTGGACAACATCACACAAGGTCGCCTCTGGATGGCCGCTTTGATGAAAGCAACGATTGACCGCGACGAGACTAAACCGATTACAACCACCTACCAGCAAAAGACTATAAGCCTGGCGAAAGCGAGAATGATGAGGCATCGGCCTCCCGCCCTCATGGGGCTGGAGGAAAAAGTTGAGGGTCTTGAGAGCGGGCCGAAGAGTGACCAGACAGGTCTGATGATTCAGGATTTAAACTCCGAGAAAATTGGAGGGACATCGGACCACGAGAGGACAGGTAGTATAACCGTTATTCCACGCTCAGCATCCACGCCAGCGGTTGAGAACGAGAAGTCCGAAACCATGGGGTAAGGGAGGATGAGGTATAAGGTATACCCCGGATATGAACAAATCTAATGATGCAATAATAAAATGGGGAGTATTTTGGTTTGGTTATCGGATTGGAGCAAGCCAGGAGGAATACGAGGACTGGGCATATACCTTCCGGCTACGATAGTAATTAGGGGAATACCAGGATACTTGACATGTACAGCTCGTCGTTAATGTATAAAGCGTGATGGTTCTTAAGTATCTAGATTATACAGCATTAGACTGCCTGACACGGTTGCTCTATGCTTCAAACAGCAATCGCATATTAACACACATTCTCGACCTACTCTCCAGATCAATTGATCCAGCATCAACTCCTTTATGAATACCAGATCTGTGGCACAGAAGGATACTCCCGATCCCGTGACCAACACTTCCTGCACGACATTAGAGAATCGGCGGATCTTGCCGGAGCCTAAGCAAAAGAAGGTTTCGATGGTGGCAAAGCAGAAGCTCTCGTCAGAACTCAATCCGACTGTTTTTTAGCATCTCGAAGTTCGCTTTGCATTACTTGAGGTTATGCGGAGAGTATCTTTGGTACTTGGACTGCTGCTGATTTGTACAGAAGACAGCGCATCACATTGAGTTCACTATATCCGTCCATGACAAGATCAAAGCACGAAGCCGACGTCCCTTGCGGTCGAGTGGAAGCCTCTAAATATCTCTAATTTTTCCATGCCATGAGAAAAGTTCGGTGCCGGCATCTGCAAGTACCCTTGACAGGCTGGCAACTTCTCATTGGTCTAGTACTCGAATGGGATGATCTACTGCCGTAAGGCGGAGGAATCTTGTGGCTGGAGAAGGAGAGTTGCGAACAGTTGCTGCGCGCAATACGGAGGGTGCTCCTAACCCTGCTACATCTCTGTTCTTGCATACAAGCTCTGGGTGATATCCCACAGATTAGGATGGAGACTTGTGGAAGGCGGAGGATAGTCCACGATGCAAGGGGTTTGAGGCAATTGGATATTGGGATTCCAACTGGCCCGAGTTACACACGCAGGTTATTCCCACAGCTCGCTGCCTAAGATCCCGTCAATTGACAGCAAACTCTTGCTCTTTACCAACGGGACCAATTGCTCAAATACTGGATCATATAGCACGGGTACTTGAGCAACAGCAATGAGACTTCGTAGGCCATTAATGATCCATTGTCACAAGTCCCATTGAATCTGCCGTTCCCCTCGTAGCTTGTATACCTTACATCCCATCAATTTTTTATTAAACTTGGGTGTGTTGATCTAACCACTTGGCGGCTAGACTTCCCGCTTCGACTCTACTTCCCACTCTCATGAAAAGTATTTCCTTCTCTTCCCTCCCCAACTCTTCCGCAGCACGCACGCTTAACAGTATCTTTCCAGCGAATTGTCTCTCCTCTTCGTGTCCTTTTGTGTCGCGGGTGTTATTGATTTACAGCTATTGACTCGCAGCTTTGGCTTGGTCTATGTTACAGCCAGCGTTGTGGTCTGGTGAGTCCGACGAGTATTTTTTTCCATCCTGGAGTGCCCGCCTTATCCACGTCATACCTCTGAGGCGCTATGTTCGAGCTGCTGCGAATGGGGGCTTCCAGAGACCGGCATCCTCCAGCTTCACCCCAACGCTTTTGGAAAGTACCTGTTCCGCAGCAAATCATATCGGGGCTGGTGTTGCGCAGTTGTCGCTCCAATCCACATCTTGCCCTTGCCTTTCCGCCAACACACCAGCGACGTTTCGAAACTCGCATTTATTTGCCATGGGATCTTCACCGTTTTTAAATGTGACGCTTTCTTGGTGAATGACCAGACTAACGTGTCACATATTAGGTCAGCGGATTTTCTGTCTTGAACTTATTCTTCGACCAACCCAATAGTCTTTAAAAAAGCATTAACACTCTTTAACGGTTCTGGTGCTTCTAAGCGTTGTCTCATCTACACGCCATATCGTTGACAACATAATCGGTGATATCTCTCGTCCTTCGGATTTCAAGCTTCGGGAATCAGCCATCTCGGATCGCAAATCCTTGAATCTTCCTGTCGTATCCAGCAGTCATATTCAAAGGGCGTCTTTGCAGCGGCTGAGCGTTGACTACTGTTTGGTACCATTGAAGCCCGTTACACAGCCATTCTCTTGTAATTGAGGAGTTCAGCGTAAGTCAATTCACTCCCGCTTAGTCGCAGTCCCGTCGCCATTGCTCGGCATTTGTCATACTGTTGATTGTACGACTAATCGGCATTCACATAGAATACACCGCGATTGCCTTTTACGTGCTTCGTGGCCCAAGACCTTTTGTTCTCTTAACGACATCTAAGCTTAATCAAAATTCTCGGTGCTCTTCAACATCATGAGCTTCCAAAACTACGAAGGGTTCCAGACCCAGCCAGGCCAGCAGGATGCCAGTGGGGCAGCTGCTGGTGTACCAACCCAGCAGGATGCGCCCATGGGAGGCCAGATGGCGGACAATGCTGGACAATTCCAGGGAGGTAATGGTGGAGATCCTGGATCTGCAGGTGGTCAGCAGCCTGGGGGCGATGCCAAGACAACATTATGGTACGCTCATTCCATTCCTGATCTTAAGTCAGAGCGACGCGGCTGTCCCTAGCCGCAATCTACTCTCACCTATTGAATACCACGTTGCTGTTCCCTTTTATATATAGCGAGTTGTAAGATCACGCGTCTAAGATGAATGCTAATCATGTCCTAGGATGGGGGAACTCGAGCCATGGATCGACGAGAACTTCGTTCGTAGCGTTTGGTACAACATGGGAGAACAAGTCAATGTAAAGATGATTCGGGACAAGTTCTCAGGGTAAGCTATCTACTCCAGTCCTCGTGTGGACTTCTACCAATACGTACTGATTTATAGCAGTAACGCTGGCTACTGTTTCATCGATTTTACGAGCCCTGCAGCTGCAGCCAAAGCATTGACTCTCAATGGGACAATTATTCCCAACTCGCAGCGCCCATTCAAGCTAAATTGGGCATCCGGTGGCGGACTCGCGGATCGCAGGTAAACCCAAATTGGTTGAATGCATGTTTTGTCCTGCTAATTATCCCAAGCCGCGATGAACGGGGCCCTGAGCACTCTATCTTTGTTGGCGACCTTGGCCCCGAAGTCAATGAGTTTGTACTGGTCTCCCTTTTCCAAAACCGATTTCCGTCCTGTAAATCCGCCAAGATCATGACCGATCCCATCAGCGGAATGTCACGTGGTTACGGCTTTGTGCGCTTTTCAGATGAGGGTGATCAACAACGTGCGTTGTCCGAGATGCAGGGTGTCTACTGCGGAAATCGCCCAATGCGAATCTCGACCGCTACACCGAAGAACAAGACCGGTGGAGGCGGACCCGGTGGCATGGGCGGTATGGGCGGCATGCCCGGCGGCGGAGCTCCAGGACCAGTAGGCATGTACTCCATGGGAAACCCCCCAGTTGGTTACTACGGCCAACAACAGCCTATGAACCAATTCACCGACCCAAATAACACTACCGTCTTCGTCGGCGGACTTTCAGGTTACGTGACTGAAGACGAGCTTCGCTCCTTCTTCCAAGGATTCGGCGAGATCACCTATGTTAAGATTCCTCCTGGAAAAGGCTGTGGGTTTGTGCAATTTGTTCAGCGCCACGCGGCAGAGATGGCGATCAACCAAATGCAAGGTTACCCTATTGGAAATTCCCGCGTCCGTTTGAGCTGGGGTCGTAGTCAGAACAACTCTGGGCCTGCAGGTACTCCTTATCGCCCGGCTCCTCCTCCACCCGTTTACCCATCGATGGGTATGCCACCTTCGCACCCTTACGGAAATTTTGCTCCTATGAAGGTCCGTTAGCTAGCAATACTAAGACGGCCAATTGTCTCGATGCTAATCTGGTTATAGTAAGACAACTCTCCATCTTATTCCTAAGCTTGAAAGCAATCCTGTCCTCCAGTCAGGCAGTAACGGTACCATTCCAATGTGGTTTTTCACTTCTGCACCAAGTCTTGCTCAAGACTTATTCTCCGCTTAGCGTTATGCATTAGAGAACACACGGAGGAACTTTGTAAAAGCTGGTTTCATGAGGTCTTTGCAAGTTCTACAATGACTGTACAGCAATGTGTCTTCCAAGACGATGTCATGAGTGCCACGAAGTGTCCGACCTCAGCATAACTACTTCGAAATTCCTTGCATGACACAATGTTTCCATCTCGCTTGAGCCGCTATTAACCCCTTCAGTGCTCAAGTACGATTGTTTTTGATAGTACTATGTAGTGGGATTTGTCCTCAATAATCATTTCAGTCACTAGCTGGCCTATCAGTACCTCTCAAATCTCAATCTAGTTTCGTATCCTTCAGGGCTCCCTAAACCATGTGTTCTATGTTTTGTTATCATGAGAGATATTCCCAAGTCACCTTAGAGCAGAGCCGCTGACGATGGACTGTTCTTATGTAGTCCTAACGCGGCACATACACATCCACCGCCAACTCCTGGACAAGGACCACCTCTAGGACCGCCTGGTGCAAGGTCTCCTGGCGAACCAGGACCTATCGAGCCCATATCAATCAGCCGCATGAACGAATTGTACATGCAACAGAACCAATCCGTCAACGATCGCCTTGAGGCAGATGCAAGGGGCTATGATAACGTTTTCTCTCAATAGACAGTCTAGCGTTTGATAGTCGATGTTCTCCTGCACATTGCACAGATTTAAGGCTACCGCATATCTCTCCGCCTACGCAAGCGGCATGTCTTGCACGCCAGTGATCAAGTTTCTCCTCTAAGTCTACCGCAAATCTGTATTCTGGACGGACAACCGAAAATCGATGTCTACGTTGCCTCTTTAAGATTATGAAATGTATCACGAAAGCAGGCGGAATCATAGGTACATCAAAGAAAGAAAGTTAAGCCGATATTTCGATTGGAAATTCCAATTCTGTACCATTATGCAACAATCATCTGCTGCTCGACTTCTTTAGAGTCATGCATCCTGTACCTTTTAGTTCAAAGCGATTCTCTAGCCTGCCAAGATAAGGTGCGGTCATGGTAGAACCGATTTCTTATGTAGTGTTCCTTCCATAGAAATGAAAGTTGAATGCACTTGCCAATACTCGTAATGCTCTTTTTTCCACATCACTATCTTTTAAAAAGGTCTCGAAAGGTTAATCGTTCGTAAGAAGAAACAGCAAGTCAGCGCAGAATGAAACTATCTTGACAACCTACACACTCCAAGCATAAGTCGAACAGAAATATCAATCACACTCTCGCCTCATCATATCACCATCCCGTCATTTCATTACACGACGACTAGCACAACGCCTTTCCGTTCCATCAACAGTCCCCACCAGTGCGACCAGCAACAATGCGTTACCTGAATTGGGACGTCCTCCTCTTCCCCGAAGACTCCAAAGTTCCAATTCAGGAGTTCAAAACCGGCTGCTTCATTACCTCAGACCCAGGTAAGACCTTTCCTCCCCCCATAATCCCCCCATCCCAACCACCCATCTAACAACCCATAATAACAGACTCAACCACTCTTCCCTCCTCGCTCCCTCAACCCTTCCCGACCACCACCACCACCACCAACAATCATGCAATTCCCCCACGCCCCCTCCCTACAGTCGCTTGCTTCCTGCCCGCCTTGCCGCAGGGCACGCCGTTTAGGGTCAGCTTGCATAGCTGGCAGCAGCCAGTGCCCAGTCGGGCTGCCTTGGCTGTGGCGCCGCATGAGGCGATGGTTGTTTTTGAGGCGAGGGTGTTGTTGGATGGTGTTTGTGCTGCGTAAGTTGAGCCTTAGTTTTGAGGGATGATTATGGAGGGGAATGGCCGGTGCTGATGTGTGAGGGGGTTTGCAGGGGGATATTATTTGGACAGAGGCCTGGGTGGCCGCAGCAGATTGGTGAGCGAGAATAAGTTTAAGGGGTGAGATCATGCTTACGATTCTTCTAGATACTTGCTCTCGTAGGTTCAAGCCTTTTCCCTCTCTAGTTCCAGAGGTCTACGTTCCTACTTCAAGGGCCTCGGCTTTTACGCTCCGCATGATGAATCTTGAGTCATCAATCCTCGACTTCTTGGTGCCTACTTTACCATTCTTGGTTTCTCTGCCTATCCATCTTAGAACTCATTCACTTATGTTTGATCCTGCACCTTCCCTAAGCATCAGTCACCGAAATATCGAACCAGCGGATCATGATATCTTCATATATTCATATATTCTCATCATTCAATTTTTTCCCTCTCGATCTACGTATCTGTTTATTTCGTGGGAACTGAGGGTCTTAGCTAATCTTCATGTGCAGAAGTGGACAAGGCAGGAAACCATGATGCGTTAGGATTCCCTCCATTTCATGAAGCAATGCTTACACAGAGTTGGTGGAATGCTGGTGAGAATCTTGGACGCATCAGGGTAATTATCGCGGAAGGCATACTTAATCGCGCCGGGTCTTCCCCTCCTTTCACTAGGATTGGGAATATTGCTTCGTTTTCGTTTCAGCATGCACCTCTCCGTGAGTGTACTTGTCCCGTAACTTGAGAACGTTCTAGGTTTGACAGCACTTAGATATTCTCGAAGACGCTGGAATAGCATGGCCAAATCCTGGCATGTGGTACCCACCGCCACAGAGGTTTTCTGCAGTCCCATCACCTCGCAAATCAGTAATAGATCCAGACGCACATGCACATTCTCCGCGTCGTCGGGGTGAATCTCAAGACATGATGAAAACCACTCCAGTAATGCTACCGCTCCCACCAGCGATGTGGAATCCTGAAGCTCGAGACTCTCAGTGGTCGCCCCTACCTCTGCTAGCTGACCCATTTACTGAAGACACTCCATTCCAAAATCATTACAATTGGGCTGCTACCCGTGTATCTACCTCTACTGGAGACCAATCAATGCCTGACTATTCCCACTCCGCCACACCAGCAAGCAGCCGTCATCACTCAAACCATGGCGAGGTTCCCAATCTTCTATCCGGAAATGCGGACAGCCAATTCGACGAACTCATGGCTGCATTCAGTCCACACAGAGAAATGACGGGTACATATGCTCCAACAAATACCAGGATTAGTAGCGCAGCCAACTCACCATCGAAATGTTTCAGACCCTCGGCAGCGGCGGAAGCAAGGGCTGCGTCATATTCCCATGTAAATGCTCGCTCGGTTTCCGTGACTACCAGAGATCCTCAGCAGCCACCACCACAGATTCGCGACTCCTCGGATGTTAGTATGAAGTCTAGCTTCTCCACCCAAAAGCGCGAGCAGCCCGTAAAAGCGAAGCCAGCTGCCGAAATTAAGAGTCGCAAAGAAGGTCGATCCGGCGAGGATGGTGTATCTCTCAAAGCCTCGCAGAGAAAGTCCTCTGTGCGGCCTATCAAGACCGAGGAAAAGGCGGAAGAGAAAGTCATGATAGGCAACGATAGCAAGAGGAAACGATCATCGATTCCGGCAGGGCAGAGGATGCCTATTGAGAACTTGTTGAGCTCGTCTCCTACGAGGAAGGTGTCTAGGGTTGAAGGGAAGGGGGAACGTAAGGGGAATGGTGTCGTCCTCGATCTGACGGAGGGATTAGCTATGAGGAATCCGTTAGGAAACTTGGGCAATGTGCAGTAGGGATATGCAGTGATGGAGAAGTGGACTCTATTATGGGTTCCTTCTACCAGAGGTTTGTTGGGAAAGCGTCGGTTTTGCGTTCTGTTCCGTTCAGCAGGTCCAGAATGTAGACTATGACTATTAGGCCAGTACCTTAGAAAAATCTTCATTGAGGAGAAAATCTTCCATCTTTTCCTTGCCCTCATACACATCCGTCAGATCGATGTGTAATTTAGAATTGAAGGAGGTGGGTTGGGAGAATTTTTGACATGGCTGAATTACGAGGTGCCTACAGTAAATGGCAGGTTGGGGTGGGGCTTCACTCGGTGTATCCGTCTTGAAGCGATACATCTACTTGTCATAATTCATGGGACTTTGCATTCTATCCTGCCACTTGCATTAGAATGCTAACATTTTTATGTTGCACGTGTGGAATGTTAAACGTTCGGATTTACGATCTGACTGACACTTGTACTTGTCTGTTGAGTCATGTCTGTGACGATGAGTCAACAAGATGATATCCGCTAATAGAACACTTGAATCCAATGATTTAATCAAGCAGTCTTAATCCCTCGTTTTTTGCCAATCATCCACATCTTTGAATGACTCATCGACATATCAGAATGATCCATCGCACACTAACCACATCGTACGGGGTCCATCTCGTTCCTTGGCATGCTGGGTCGATTCGATGGTCTACGCAGCAGCAGCATACTATCTTTGTCTGACTCTCGTCCGCATGGGACCCCAAAGGCATTCCATAACCACTTTGGAATCTTGAGACCCCGCAACCGCCTATCTCTGACTCTGCAACTCTGGGCAATATAAAACTGGTCCTTGCCTCCTTTCTCTTTCTCGCTACGAAATCTGCTTCTGCACACAGCTACTTGTTGTGGATTTCTATCTGAAACAAAAAAGCCCTATGGCTGAATCCCAGATGCCATCGGGCGCTCACGCACTGGTATTCGGCGCATCCGGCCTCGCCGGCTGGGGCGTCGTCGACCAGCTCCTTGACAACTATCCTCTCCAAGGGACCTTCTCAAAAGTGACCGCGTTAATCAATAGACCATTCAGCGTCACGGAGTCGTACTGGCCAAGCCCCTCGCCGTCGCGGCCGAAGCTCAAGCTGGTCTCTGGCGTGAATCTAGCGGTAGCCGAACAGACGGTTGAAGAGTTCACGGCCTTGTTCAAGGAGAAAGTAGAAGATATTGCAACTGTCACGCATGCCTTTTACTTTGGTACGTTTGAGGGAGAAGTCGGATGCTCTTTACATGGTTGAGATGACTTTTGCTGATCAAAATTATGATCTGACAGCCTACAAACAAGACGACGATGGAGATGCGGAAATCAAAGTCAACCGTGAGATGCTTCGGCGCGCTATCGGCGCCTTGAACAGCTTGTCATCGGATTTGATCTTTGTCGTTTTCCCGAGCGGTACTAAGGTATAGTCTCCAATGTCAGATAGTCCTCAAGATTGGTGTCTTGTTGAGGTGCTGAAACCCAATATAGGGATATGGAATCCATATCCCAGGCGGCGTGTTCACAGCTCCATTCAAAGAATCCATGGGACGGCTCCCAGAGCCCGCAGGCAGCAAACTCATCTACTACGCCCTTATCGACGTCCTTGAGAAGGAGAGCAAAGGAAAGAAGTGGACATGGTGTGATATCAGACCCGATGCCGTCGTAAGCCCAGCACGAAACTCTGTAGCACACATCTCATCCGCCATTAGCGAAATTATCCAACCACATCCTAACACCTCACTCTCGTAACAGATCGGCTTCACCCCCAACGGCAGCGCCTTCAACCTCACCGCACACTGGGCCACCTACCTCTCCCTCTATGCCCTCATCGAAGGAAAAGGCGCCAAAGTCCCATTCCCCGGCACCGCGCCCGCCTACGCCTCCCTCTTCAACGAAGCCTCCGCAGACATCATCGCCCGCCTTTCCATCTGGGCCGCCCTGCATCCCGAAAAGACCGGCGGGGGCCAGCTCTTCAACATCGCGGACACCGCCACTCCCTCTAGCATGGCTTCGCACTGGCCCGCTCTCGCCGCCTACTTTGGTCTTGAAGGTACCGGCCCCACCAATGATGACTCGGCCGTGCTGAAACCGAGCGAGTACATCCAGAAGCACCGGCACGTGTTGGATCAGGCTGGCTGTAAGAGCAGCGCGGTGTTCAAAGCCGACTTCCTGGACTCGTACGGGTACTATTTGACGCTCGACCGGCAGCTGAGTCTGGACAAGGCCAGGTCAGCGGGGTTCTTGGAAGAGATTGATCCTATTTCGTCGTGGTTCAAGGCGTTTGAGAGATTCAAGAGCGCGGGGATGATTCCTCGTTGAGGGTATGTGGTTGGGTGTGACGGATGAGAGAGCGGTGGAGGTGGGAGGGGGGTTGGGAGCTGAGGGGGGGCGATAGGGGTGGAGCATCAAGGAAGGATCGAAGATTGAAGAGCTGGCGGGAGAGAAAAGCGTGGGTATGAGGGGAAAGGAGGATTTCAGTTGGGGTTTGGAGGGGGGAAACCGGGATTGGGGGACCAGGACCTGACAAGAAGACCAACCGTCAAGACAGACGAAAATAGAGAACCGATCATTAACACACACTCCCTCCCCAATAACCCAACTCGAGCATTCCTCCCAAGTTGGCTCAAGAAACCCCCCCACCACCACCACACACCCACCTTTTCCCTCCCACCCCCATCCTCCCACCCACCTACCAGACCGTGCAATTCACCACCTACAACAAACAACGCCATACCGACCATATTCAAAACATCTCGTTCAATCCGGTAAAAAAAAAAAGGGGGGGAACCCTTGTGCAGCTTGGAATCGCTTTGCGCAGCTCGTTCGTTCGTGAGGTGTTGAAGGTGTGAGAGCAGGGAGAGAGAGGGATGTTTGGTTGTATAGGTATGTACTGTATGACTCATATTTTTTAAGAGGGAAAAAAGAAGAAAAAGAAGGGGTGAGGGGTTCGGAGTGTGTAGTAGCTATCTTCAAGAAAATCACCGGGTCCAGATTCTCATCTATCGTAGAACTAAAGAAATCACTGCTCGTCCACCAAGCACTGCAAGAAATGAATATATATATATATATATTATATACACCCCGAACTTAGGATTGGGGATTGCCGTTTCGGTTTAGGAAAAGGAGCAGGAGGCAATTATCCTTGAAAAGAAGAAGCGAAAGAAGGGTGCCCGGCTTAATCTTTGTGGTGAAGCAACTCAGGGTGTTGAGATATACTCCCCTGCAAAGGTGGCAAGGGCGGTTGCCTACCACGACGAGAAGGATATACTTATACGGGAGGAAGAGCAAGAAAAGGAGGCTCGAAAGATTCAACGAGCTATTACTGCCACTGAGAACAAATTAAAGAAGGCTGAAAAGGTAGCTGCAAGGGAGGCTAAACAAGCTGAAGCGCAGTTAGCAAAGGAGATGCAGGTTGCAAATCAGGCTTCTGAAAAGTCATCGCTAAAGCAGGCTTTCCTACAGCATCGCCCGCTCACATGCTTGGAATGAGTTTTCTGTATCACCACACCAACATTATGGTTATATTCTGATGATGCGGCCCCGAGTTTCGTTGCTTTCCCATCCTTCTCCTTGTTCTTCCTCGCTGCTTCCCCCGAGATTTCAATGAGAAGATAGAGCTTATGTACGATGACACTGCCCTTGACGCAGTCTCACTGTTGTATTCCTCCTCTTTGGTTGTCTAGGCTTGGTACCAACAACGATCTCGTCACACAATTTGATCACCCTGGAGTCTCGCATCTCCCTCAGAGATTCCGGCTCGGAAACAGAGGATCTGTAAGACAAGCCCTTTCGCTGCAGCATTTTTTTCGTTAATTACTTCTCTTTGGTAGTCATGCTGTTAGTATTTAAGCTAGATCCTTTTATTCTTTAATATATCGCTTTAGCAACTACACGGCAACGGTTGCCAACATCTTAGCATCAATGTCATGGAGCTGATAAATTCCCTGGTAAAGATGGAAGGATGGTATTGTAGTGGGCGCTAGGCTCTCAGGAAGGCCTCATCATAGGTGCATTTTCGCACGTCAAGCTTGGGTTAAATAAAGGCTAAAAGGACCTCGAACGAACAGTCTTTTCTTTGTTTTGCTTTACAAAGGATTTACCGAGGCGCAGGTTCTTGGTAATAATACCGTGAAACGGGTGCATCAGTTATTTTACATCATGTCTTACATAGAAAATAGAGGCGATTGAAACAGTCTACCAGGTCGAGCGGGAACCTTTTCTTGATATGCATACTCCAGCAACCTATCCTTATTGAGGCTGTTTGGAAGAAAGACCTCCGTTTAGGAAGGGGGGACAGCGCCGGGAACTGGTGCAATACCATTACACGCACTCGCCAGCTTGCTCGACTCGATCTTTCCTACCAGACTTCTATTCTTCGAAAATTGAACGGCCGATCCATCAGGCTTATAAGCATCCCAGCCATGAGCAGGTAGTCCCCGCCACGGGTCGCTGATGAAGGCCAAGTAAAGGTCCTGCGTCAAATGGCTAAGCGCCACCTCAAGATCCGTACTTGCACTGTGGGAAATGCCCGAGGTTCCGAAGATCAGAGGCAATTCCGAAGAGTGATATGCACCTTCCCAAGGACGTGGTGAAATGTTGGAGAAGTTTCCATTGTAGAGGTATTGATAGGTTGGGACTGAGACCGCGTAGCGATTCCTGCCATGTCGATTAGTGGCTGGGAACTAGGAATTGGAGGGGAGAGAGGTTACACCGCGGATTGGACTGCTGGGCAAAGAAAACCTCCTAAGGTTATGTCATCCACGTCGGTTTTGTTGGGACCGTTGGGATTGTTGGGGTCGAAGGGAAGGAGAGCCGCTCCTTCGTTGGTGTTCGTCCCTATGATCGCGGGCTTTCCATTTATTAGCACTGTGGTTCAGTCGAGTATCAAGAGAAACAAACATACCAGCATTGTAAAATTCCGGGCCAAATATCTTGCCGTATAGTTGCTGAACTTGGTACGATTATCAGTTATAGGATTGAACGAAAGAACAGGCTGTGTTCCATTATCCCCATAAGCTTGGATCAGGGTCTCGATGGCAATGCTGCTAACATTTCTCATGCATGCCAATTCTGCTGTTGGAGAGAGGTCTTTACAACCTAGTTGAGCAGCTACGAATGTAAAGTTGCTATGAGTCGGATCAAGCGTAACTGATGGATAGAGAGCGGTTCCCGAATCCATGATCAGCCCCGAGACAATGGGATCTTCTGGATAAGCAAAGTTGTAGTAATCTACAGATAAGGCGCCCGCGGACTGCCCCCAAAGAGTGATCCGAGCAAGGTCACCACCGAAAGCAGCAATATTGGACCGCACAAATTCGAGAGCGAGGCGTTGGTCAAGGAGACCCACGTTCAGATAACGCTGGTCCAGTCCGGCAGCATTGGGAAAACCGAAGATGTTTCCACGGTAACTATTAGAGGAGTAAGTACATGAGGCGCATTTGAGTCTGCGAAGCTTACTTTATTCCAACTACAATATGCGATTGACTTCGCTCCACCCATGGACTGGGGATCTGATAAGCGGTGTCTCCTCCTCCTGTTTGGAAATTTCCACCGTAGATCCACACGATGACTGGGAGCTTTTCAGCACGACTCGCATCATGGCTAGTCACAGGCGCCCAGATGTTCAATGTCAAGCAGTCCTCAGAAGTAGGTCCCGAGATCAGCAAATCCGGCGAATCAACGGTGTACACAGTCTGGCTTGAACTTCGAGTCTGGGGACACGAAGCACCAAATTTGGTGGCATTAACACTCGCCACTGGTCTTTTCGCTGTCGGAGCTGCAAATCGAAGAGAAGCTACGGGAGGTTCCGCGAAGGGAATCCCGAGAAATTGAGCAACCTTTGGTGTTGCATCGTCGATGAAGCCATGGACAGTCCCGATAGTAGTATTTATTCTCAAGGAACTGATGGATGTGCCGAGTTCGAGGACCGACGAAATGACAAGCAAAGATCGAAGGCTTCTTCGTCCGCCCAAAATACGGAAGTAAAGCATCGTGAACGACGAGCTATGAATTGAAAGGCCTAAATTTCTCACCTTGCGGCGCATCTGGGCCTTTTGACCATTCCAAGCTCCATGTCATCTGCGAGGTTGATCGAAGTCCCGCCTGGTCGTCCGACAGATTAGCGACATGAATTCCTGGTAGCTGGACCCCCTCTCAGCGGCCTTTCCTCCGACTGACATGACAGACCTAAGCCTACCCACCCATAGACCCATATGGGCTCAACTTGGCGCAAATCCGATAAATGGGGTTGGCTAGCTTTACGATTTCAGGGGCCTCTTGGATGTAATCCCCATTGGTATGATCCTCCCCGCCCATTTGCCGTATTGAAGTGTACCCTTTCTGCGATTTCGTTTTACAGCTTAGACTGCGGCTCAGTTCAGACCTTACCACATGTGGTCAACCTGAGTTGTACTAGCGTAGGTACATACAGCATGCCGCTTGGGCGTCCAATAGGAAAGTAAGCATTGGCTGTTGCTTTGCCTCTTTTTAGACACTCGCTTTCTCTCCTCCATTGGGAGTTCCGGTGAACTCGTTGAGAAAAAAGATCCAAGCAAGATATGCATCAATTTCGGCCGTTCTTTTGCATCAATCTGACACCGTATTTTTGGCATCGAGAGTCCTCACCTCAATGCTATGTTCCAATATGTTCCGATTTAAAGTTAGTTGATCCGGGTATCACTTTCTCAGTACCGCTGCGCTCTCACCACGACCACAATGGCACCCATTCGAGTCGAAGACACAGAACTCTCCCCAGGTCCGCTCATAGTTGGAGGTGGTCCTGTGGGCATGTTGACGGCTCTTAGGCTGGCACAGCTGGGGGTACCTTCCACACTGTGCGAAATGAACACGGACACAACGCGGTGGCCGAAAATGGATAATAATAGCTGCCATACCATGGAGATCTTTCGTTTAATGGGACTCGTCGAAGAATATCGTCTACAACCTGGCGCGGTGCCTCAGTGCACTGACTGGGATACCATCTTCTTTACCACTTGTGGACCGAAGGGAAAACTTATATCGAGATGGGTACGTTGGCTCGCATGAAATTCAAAGATTATCTGATATACTTCAAAAGGAGGTTTTACGTTTGGGTATCATGCTAGTTAAGGAGGATATCTTGCTTCCACGACGTAATGTAAGCTTACGTTTCCTTCCAGCATATCCCAAACAACGAATCGTACCGAGCCAAGATTCTCTCAGAAAATGATGGCTCACATCCTGCTGAGCCCGGTCAACGCTGCTCACAGATCGTGCTGGAAACTTTGTTAAAGCAGAAGTGTCTCGCCCACCCGCTGATTGTATGTCACTATGGATACAAATATGTCTCGCTCGAAGAAGACGATGCGGGCGTGACTGCAATATTCATAGATTTGAAAAATGAGAAGAAAACGATCAGAGCAGCCTACCTTGTCGGCGCAGATGGTGGCCAGAGTCGGGTGAGGAAAAGTGTCGGAATCAATCTTGAAGGAAAGCCATTGTACGCATATTGATTTTTATTTCAACTGCCATTTGCTGACATGCTCCTGATTCCTCTCAAGACCAAGTGCCTTCTTTATGGTTCATTTCCGATCAAAAGCTCTGAGGAAACTGTCCCCATTCGGCAGGTGGTGGCATGCTTTCGGCCTCCATGGCGGCTTTATCATTGACCAAGATGACAACGACACTTACACATGTCACGAACCCTGTGCTGCGGACGCAGAAGCCATCAAAGAGCTCCAAGAACACCCCGAGCAGGTCCCGTACCGCGTCCTCGGCGGTCTTGGTCAGCCGTACAAATTTGAGATTGACGAGGTCCTGGTGGCTAATGCTTGGCGCCCGAATTTCGCCCTCGCCGATTCTTATGTGAGTCGTGGTGGCCTGGGTCGAGTACTTCTTGGCGGAGACGCTGCTCATCGTAACCCTCCACATGGCGGCTATGGCATGAATAGTGGCGTGGAGGATGCCCTATCTATCGCGTGGCGCCTTTCAGCGCTTCACAAAGGCTTCGGTGGAAGGAAACTTCTCAGCTCCTACACGAATGAGCGGCGACCAAACATGATGATGCGTCTTGAACGTTGCGATGTCCACATTGGAAAATTTACGCCGATGATTATGGCTACGATGAAGGCACCTGAAAAGGATATCTTCCTCGAGGATAGCGCAAATGGAGAGGAGGCAAGATCGGCAATTGCCAAGCACCTGGACTCCGTTGGGTCAGAAAACATTGACCGTGGGGTGGAATTGGACTTGAGATATTTGAATAGTGAGGTCATTGTCACTGATGGGTCGATAGAGCCAGCCTTCGACAACCTGAGATATACCCCATCTACAAGACCGGGACACAGAGCTCCTCATGTATTCTTGAGACACTCCAATAAGAGCATCATAGATCTCTATGGGCAAGAGTGGACGCTCATAGATTTCTCGAGAGTTAAAAGCAAGCACCAACAAGCGAATGGCTCAGCCCGTGTAGGAGCCGATGCTGCGGTGACGGCATTCAAAGTTGTGGCGACATATATGAATATGCCGCTTTCTCATGTTTCCATCGATCCCGCGGAGGAGCATGTGAAGATAGTATGGCAAGACTATGATTTTGTCTTGATACGTCCTGACGGCTACGTTGCGTGGCGTGGAGGGAAAGAAGGAGCTAGGGACAGAAGGTGCGACTTGAACAAAGACCGTGTCAGAGAAATCTTGAGAACTGTGCTGGGTTTGGCAGTCGACCCTGGCTTCGTAGAAGGGGAGAAGAAGGAACTAAGTATTGCGAATAACTTGACCAGTATTCACGGAGTGCAGGAGGAGCTTGAAGCAGGTGAAGGCCAGGAAGATGCATTCGAAGGATTTTTCAAGGGAGACAAGAGGAGAGTATAATGCATGGACTCAGAGCATGCATATCCTGAAATATCATTTGATAGACAACTTAGTTGAACAGGCTTATTCTCCGCAAGCGCGAAGCAGCTGTAGGCTACTTTTCTCGCTCGTCTCTCGATCTTCGAGCCTTGTCGCCCTAGCCGAGGCGGCTCCTCCGAAGGCTCTGCGAGACTCTTCACTCTTTAAATACGTAGTTTTCATTGATTTGATTCGACCTGTAGATTAATGCTAGTAGTGCTAGTAGTACTAGTGCCTACGGCTTCAACTACTTCAGCTCGAATATTACGGTCGCAATCGCGATTTATTGTGAGGACGCACCTCACCGGCTATGAACGATGCGTGCCTGCGAGGCTAGCCCGCAAGGTTAGCTCGAAAGGGGCTAACGAGTGAATAGAGATAGCGACTTGGCAGAAGATGAAAACTCTGTCAGCCCTTGCATTTATTCCTTAGCAATTAGTTCTATCATCAATAGAGTGCTATCTTATTATCTTTTACTATGCAGTTTCACACAAAGAGATCTCGTGCATCTCACAATTCTAATTACTTCATTCACACAAAGCTGTTCAGTAAAAGATGTTGAACACGCAGCAATTCATTAGAAGTTGCATGATCAAAAGAAGTGACAACTTTTCTCACACTGAGAATTCATCATTTCATCAAAACAAATCTGAGAATCACGCATTTGAACATGCAAATGAGAAGTTCAAGCTGCAAGAATTTACTGAACAGACAAATTATACTTCTTGTCAATTAACAAGCGAAGTATGCAAATAGTTAAAAAATCTGAAGACACAGAATTTACTGCTTGTTTTGTAACTTTACATATTAAAACTTAAGCAAAAGACTTAATTAATTTCTGATCATCAATGTCAACATAATAATGATCACTATTAAAGTAATGCATGCAAGCATGTTAATTGATTTTACAAGCTTAAAAAGTAAAGCATTATGAACTATGATTTCTTGATGTTTTGACTGTGAAACTGTAAAGATTTCATGATCATAATGTTAATTAACTTCATTATGAAAGAAGAAAAGTTGCAATAATTTGCATCATACTTGTTAGAAAAGTTTTACAATCAATGATGAAATCATTTGATGAGTATGTATAATCATGATGAAATACTTAATTGAAAGTACTACATTGAATATTTGCATGTTAAACTTAACAATTTTGAAATTCACAACTTTTAAACAAAATATTAATTTAAGATTGCAAAGCAGCAAGTTGATTAAAACATTATAAATTTCAAGCAATATTTTATCAAATTGTATATAAATTTAAATTATCACATATTCAACAAAACTTGCATAATGTACTTGTAAATGAAAATTAATGAAATTATCATGAATGAATTTCTTTGTTGAAATCATGTCTAGAAACTAATTAAAGTGCGTGCGTGACTAGAATGTTTGATTGATAGAAATAGTTATAACTAAGACTTTAAGAATATAGAAGAAAGAAGATACAAAAGATAAGAAGAACATGCTCTATATAGTAGTTACTCAGATCGACGCTAGTCTTAAAGAAGACGTGTTGAAACATAAGAAAGATGTTGATTTAAAAGATGTTTGCAACACAAAGAAATATGTTTATCATAGAAATCTGTTGATCACTTGTAACACAAAGAAGTGTATTTATTTAGAAGACAATAGAAACTGATTAGAAGATGCTAGAAAAGAAAAAAGATGCTGAATCATATCTGAGTTAAATCTGAGTCAGATTTAGATCAGATCTTGACTAAATTGTTGACTAGTTCTAATCATTACACAGAATACTCGCTAGCGTGCATTGCAAATTGATTAAAGCTTCAGTCTTGTTTAGTCTTGATATGCTTGTAACATTACTCTCTTCTTTGAAAATTCATGTTTGCATGAATAGAACAAATTGTTGAAATCGTGCCTAGATCATTCAATCAAAGAAACTCAAGACTGATATGTATGTATTGCTCTTTAAAGATAGCTATAACAAGACATTAAGAATACAGAAGAGAAAGAGTGCAAGCTCTTTTATAAATAATGACTTGAGACTGCGTTAGACTCGATACAGATGTGATGTAATATGTCAGATGTGTTTGTTTAAAAGAATAATGAAAGAGATGAATGAAGAAAGTGCTGAACAATGAGAAGAAGTGCTGAGAATGACTTGAAGAAGTGCGCTAGATTCAAACTAGATATAGCGTCATGACTTGCTTTAATCAAATTGATTAGAGTTAAATCTGAACTCTGATTGATTCAGACATGTTCATAACATTATCTTTTTCTTTGAACATTCATGTTTGCATGAATAGAAAAGAAATAAAAGCAAAAAAATTCATCATGTTTTCAATTTAGTGCAACTTATTTGAATATAGCTTGTGAAATTCATTCAGAACTTTCTTCGAGTCATTGAATTTTTCTTCATCAACATAGTATCATTCATCATCACGATCTATCTCGATTCATTTGATCTTGTATTGTAGTCTTTCTCTATATTGTCTGAAGTTCAATATATTGTTTACTTTTCAATGCTCTTCATTCTCTTCAATGATCATTAATTTAAAGAACTCAGAATGTTGTTTTGATAGAAGATTGTTGAATGAAGATCGTAGATACTTCAAGCTGAACACTGAATGTATATGCTTTATGCTTCTAGATAGCTGAAGATGATAGAAGATCTTAACTTTGACTGTGATTGAATAGAGATTGAGCTGCTTATCTTTCAAATCTTTGCATGATCTAGTGATTTTGATGTTTTCAAAGACTAATCAAACTTGATCATTTACTTCATAGATGACATCTCATCTATGCTTGTTCATCTGAGCTTTGATGATCTGCTTGATCTTTTTCAATTGTTGATGATTGAAGATAAGAAGTTCACTCATTTGAATGACAATGTCATCAATCTTTCTAGTCTCAATACGTTGACAAGTCATTTTATAATCAGTCGTATCTGAATTAAAACTCATTCAAGAGTGAAAGTCTTTATTGAAGTAGAAAGAAATCATCAAGATAGTTGAGAATGTATTGAAATTATCACTGAATTTCATCATTGAAAGTCATTTAACTCAGTCATTCTGCATGTAATTGCAGTAGATTCAAAGTTCACGTTCAACATCTTGATTAGCTCGTTTCAACTAATCATCAATTTCTGAATGATAGACTGTTAATAAATTGACTTTGATCTTTAGTTATTTACAAAGACTTTGTCACATAATTAATATAAACTGAAAGTCTCTATTCAAAACGATAGAACTGAGTAAATCATGAAGTCGATAGACATTTCATAGCATGATTCATACTGTTTCTTTAATTGAGATGTCATCATCTTCTCAATGACAGAAAACATAGTGACGTTCTTTGAAGAGATGACATATGATCATGCAAATGACGTTATAGTTTTTCGATAGAGATAGCTCAGTGATGAAGTTCATAGCTATATCTTGTCAACGCTGCTGAGAAATCAATAGAGGCTGAAGCAAATCATTTGTATCATCTCGAGATGCTTTGCTTCGCTAACAGACATGACAGTTTCGAATGTATTGTCAAATAGTTACTTGATGATCTGATCAATAGTAGAAGCGTTGAACTAGATCAATCATTCGTCTAATGTCAGAATGCGAGATTGATGATTGATCGTGAATCTTTCAAAGCAATTTCGTATGCATTTGTTTCAACATTCATAGTAAACTCTTTTTGAATAGAACGTTGTCAATGATTTGACAGTTCTTTAGCTTCATGTCATGAAGCTTCAGTTCATCTTTGTTCATAGCTTATCAATACTCATTGCATAGTTCATTCTTTTAATTGACTAAATGTACGCGTTGATAGAGATTAATCTTGTATTCAGATTCGATTTCGAACT